>ERZ1673746.6-NODE-6-length-421428-cov-99.477743_pt1 | contig 421428 bp, 342 predicted proteins | sample MGYA00580205_ERZ1673746 | MGnify/ENA primary metagenome ERZ1673746 (study PRJEB41218, sample SAMN15661771) | gut metagenome | host: Homo sapiens | place: Canada: London | collected 2015-08-20/2019-03-30 | study: EMG produced TPA metagenomics assembly of...
AAGTCTACCAAAATCACTCCTCTTGTCAATTTTTTTCGAGTCGTTTTTGCGGAGATTTTTTTAGCATTCTAAATATTACTGATTATTAACGTATTACATTTTTCTCTTTTCCCGCAAAAAAGACCCCTTTCATCACGAAAGGGGCCTAAACGTTTCAGAATTCTTAAGCTTCCGCCTGTTTTTTCTTCATGGCTACATACTGGTGCATGAGGGGTAATTCCCGGAGTGCATTCACAGCGTCTTTTTTCGCCTGGGCGTAGTCTTTTTTCTCCATGGCCATTTCCATCATGACTTGATAGCAAGCCGCATTATAACCACCGTCATCCCGCGTATTGAAATCTTTCATGATCTGGAGGGCATGCCGGGCCGCTTGATAGTTGTATCCACGCATTTCATCCGACCCATTCAGGATTTTCAGGAGGTAAGAAGCCAGGGAGTCTTCCTTCGGAAAACGCTTCAGCACTTGGTCTATGATGTCCGCCACCTTTTGGTAGTCCTTCTCCTTCCAGGCTTTCCCCGCCTGAACTTCCGCCACTGTAGAGGCAAACCATCCGTCATCGGCAAATCGCTCGGCGTTTTCCTCAATCAGTTTTCTGTATTCATCAAATTTCTTTTCCTTGCGCAGTTCAAAAGATTTTTTGATGACAGCCTGCAGGGCCTGCTGATGAGCTTTGCGCTTCGCATCCTCCTCAGCAAACCGGTTCTTGTCAAAAGAGTCCCAGAGGGCCGTTTCCGCCACCCACGCGGGCATCCTTTTAATTTCCCCCGCCCACAGCAATGTTCCGTCACGAACGACGGCGGCGGCAGGGAACGAATTAAGCTTCAGGGAATCAAAAAGTTCCATTACGGAATGGTCCGACGGAATACCGACAGGGTAGGCAGTCCATCCTTCCGGACCAGACAGATATTCCTGCATCTGTTTTTGATCCATCGGAATGACACCCAATACCACAGCCTTCACCTTGGGATTGTCCAGAAGACCATATTTTTTCAGGACTACATCAAGCGTTTTCCCCGGAGCTCCATCACTCCACATGCCATTGTTCCTCGCAGCTCCTCTCCAGAAGCTGATAAATACGGTTTTGTCAGAAGGCAAGCCCGTCAGCCCGGGATGATTGAACCAATTCAGCTTGCTGAAAAGGGGCGTGTATTCCTTGTCTTCCTGCACAGGCCCCATTTCCTGCATTTTCCGAGGAGGCTCCGGCTTAATTTCCTCAGCTACCTGGTCCACAAGGGATTGGAACGTCTCTGAATTGCCCGAAAGCTGCTGCAGCTTCGTCCACGCCTTGCTGATGGAGGTCAGGGAAAGCGCCTTTTCCATATCCCGAAGCGCTTCCTTCATGTTGCCCTGCCGCTCCCGGAGTTCACCCATCAGACGCCAGGGAAGGGAGGCTTCCTTGTTGCCTTTCCTTGAGATTTCAATGCAACGGTTCAGGCACCGCTCCACCAGAGCGGCATCCATCTTGCCGGCAGGAACTGATTTTCCCTCCATCAAGGTTCCAGCCACATTGATCTGCACGCGGTAGTTGTCCGGATATTCCTTGCACAAGCTGTCAAGTACCGACTGTGCTTCCTGGAATTCTCCTTTTTCCGCCAGTACGATGAACGGGACCATCTTCAGTTGAATCATCTGATCCTGCTGAAATTCCCTTGAATCCTGGATTTGCTTTAAAAACGCCATGGCTCCCTGTTTTCCTTCTTTCCGGACCACCTCGCCCAGCTTTTTCGAGACTTCCCGATAACGCTTCCACTCACGGGCGCCTGCATCAGAATTTTCCGACGGAAGGGAAGCGGCGGAAAAATCAGGTTTCAACATGGCCTGCATGATTTCTTCCGAGAGTTTTACGGGATGTCCACGCCAGATGAGTTTACCGTTCTTTACGGCAAACGCATGCGGAATGCCGTTCACATCCATAGGAGCCAGCCATTTTTCCCTGGTTCTCTTTCCATCCACATCCACCGCCATTGTGTAAGTGAGGGGAGACGGCCGGTTTTTTAAAAATTCCTTCAGAGCCTCCGGAGATTTCCGGTCCATGACATTGACTCCTATGATCTGCATGCCCGGGTTGTCTTTAAATGCCTGATGCAGTTGTTCCATATGGGGCATGGCGGCCAGGCACGGCCCGCACCAAGTGGCCCAGAATTCAAAGATGTATACCTTGTCCTTTTCCCATTCCTTGACAGGCGTTCCCTGCAGCCATACTTCCGGCAATCCCTCCAGGGAAAGGGTGGGAAGAGCATCCGCAGAAGCGGCAGTTTTATTTTCTTTTTTTTCAGGAGAGGCAGCCAGTAAAGGCATTCCCGCAGACATCACAAAAACCGCGGAACACCCCAAGGCGAATAAAGAGGAATTTAACATGATAACACGGTACTCCCGGAACGGGCTTCGTCAAGCCAATAGAAGAAGATGAACCAGAAAGTATCCCTCCCAACGGGCGCTCCTTTTCCGGAACAGCGGTAAAAATACCTTGAAGAAGGAAGAATATTAAACATGAAGTTTTTCGTCTAAAATAAGAAAACAGGCGCTTCCAGGATTCACATTTTTTTGAGTTTCATTGGATTTAGGAAAAACGATTTACCTTTTCGGATACACAAAGACAATATTATTTTCTAAAATAGAAAATATGCCAGAAATGGCTTGCCAGATTTTTCTGAATGCGAAAAATGCGCGCATGGATGAAATGAAGTCCAGCATCAGAAAGTTTCTTGCCCTTACGAAGATGACACGTGACGAGTTCGCCGATCTTTGCGGCGTTAGCAAAAGCCAGGTTGATAAATGGCTTTCTACTGTTCCTATTCCCCGTGCACGACAACGCCTCATCATCAGAATCATGAAAGAGGAGTACGCCAAACACGCACGTTTGGTGCAGACCAAGAACCCGAACAGTATTTATGTTCCCGTTACTCCTCAAAAGTATGAGAAGTTCAGAAATGAAGCGGAACGCCACGGTTTGACCGTTCCGGAATGGGCTAGTGAGGCTTTGGATGCTCTTTCCAGCATCAAGAGCAAAAGTTAAAAGCAGGGTTCAATATCCCGGAACAGTTCCAAGGAAAGAGAAAATAGCGTTTCAAACGCTGCCATCCTATTTTTTCTTTCATCACATAACCTGCATCAATTCATGTCTGACGACGATATACGCACCATGGTCAAGGAATGGCTGCAATGCCAAAACCGCAAGTCCTACCAATTGGCGGAGGAAATAGGAATCCGGCCCCAGACGTTTTACGCACAGATGAGCGTTCGCAAAATATCGGCCAATACGAAAAAAGCACTTTCCCGAATCATTCCGAAACTGGCTGCCGATGCGGATTTAAACGCTTCTTCCTCTGAGAAAGAAAACAATCCTGAAAAGCTTAAAATCAAGGAATGGCTCCGCACACACGGTAAAACGCGCCAATGGCTGGCGGAACAATGCCGGGTTTCCGTCCGCACCGTGCACACCTGGTTTGCCTTTCGCGGCAGCATTCCCGTCACCCAGTCCCTTTTCATCGGCAAGCTGATGAGTGAGGGCGAACCCTGGAAAATTCAAATATCAAATACCATTCCCGTGATTTTTTCAGAGACGGAAATGAGCATTATCCACAAGTTTCAGGAACGCCATCCGGAGATCGACCTTCCCATGTACGGCATGCATAAAATTCTGGAGTTGTGCGTAAATGTACTCGTTCAGGATGAATATTCAAATCCTCTCCAAACTTCCGGTTTCATCAGAACCCCAGAGATTTGCACCCGGGAGGCAGAATAAAAAAATATTCTGCCTCCCAGTTCCCTTTCTGTGAATACATGCGCTATTGAATGCACTAGCCCCGTGCGCGGACCATCTCCGGAACTCCTCAGTATTCCCGCCAGCCTGAGCCGTTTCTTTCCATCCAGTATGGCGCCCATTCGGAGGCCCTTCCCTCCCCTTCCGGTGTGATGACGGCAGAAGGATTTTTTAACTACGGCCCCCATTCCATCAGTTCCATCGCCCAACAGGATTGATTGAAGAACAGGAGGCCTCCTTTTCCGTGCACAAGATAAGAGCGGGAACTGCTATTTCTTCCGACAACGGAGCAAGACAGCCACACGGGATAATGCCGCTTTATTCAGGCCGCCCATCCGCATTTGCACCATTTCCGGCCCCGTTCCACCGTTCTTGCAGGGATGCTTCCACCGATGAAAGAAACTTTTCCCTCACATGAAAGAACCCCGTTTTTCTTAAAAAGAATACGGGGTTCCGAAAGATGGCACGTCCAACTGGATTCGAACCAGTGACCCACTGCTTAGAAGGCAGTTGCTCTATCCAACTGAGCTATGGACGCATGGTGCGGAAAAAGATTAACAGAGTTCATCTCGGCTTGGCAAGCCCGTATCTTTTAAAAGCGCGCTTTCAGCCGCCGGGTCAGCAGTTATCCGGGAAAGAGATGCCTGCCAGGGCAGTCCCGAATTCCCGCACCAGCGGTTCCTGACGGGAGAACATGCGTTCCCGTTCTTCCGGCTCCGTGTCTATGTAGCCGTGCAGGTGCAGGAGACCATGCACCATGTACCGGAAGAGCTCCCTGAAAACCGGCTCATTGAATTCCGACGCCTGCCGGATGGCGGTATCATAACTGACGATGATTTCCCCCATTCCGTCCCCATGCGGGAAGGTGATGACGTCCGTCACCGTGGGATCATTCAGAAAACGGGCGTGCACGTCCCGGATCACGTCATCGTCCACCACGCTTATTTCCACCTCGTCCAATCCGGAGAGGACGGGCACAGGGCCTTCAGGCAATGCCAGCACAGCGGGGAGGCAGGCATCCAGGGCACGGACCAGGGCATCCGCAACGGACGGACTGAGACGCCCTTCTTCCAGATGATTATAAAGTTCCAGACGCGGTTTCATTTTTCTCCGTATCCGTCCCGTCCTTCTGCTCCACCTCTGCGGGCTTTTCCTGCTGGCCGGCATCGGGCAGTTCCATGATTTCCGGAACAGCTTTGCCTTCCCCTTCCTTTTTCTCCGCTTTTTCCTCTTCCTTCATGGCAGCCACCACAGGAAGAACAGGCTTTTCAATTTTTGCCTCCGGATTGTGGGAAGGATACGCAATGCGGTTGTGGTGAATGCTTTTCAGCGTCTTGATGAAGCTGTTGCGGATTTTCTTGAGATCCCCGAAGGTAAGGCCGCAATCGTCCAAATGGCCGTCCACCACCCTCTGCTTCAGGAGTTCATCCACCCTTTTCTGCATTTCCTCACAGGAGATTTTTCCCATGGAGCGCGTGGCGCTTTCCACGATGTCCGCCAGGCTGACGATGCCCGTTTCCTTGCTCTGGGGGTTGGGGCCCTTGTAGCGGAAGTTGGATTCCACCACTTCCGGCACGTCGTCCGGAGAAGCCAGTCCGCTTTCCACCCTGCTCAGGATTTCATCCCGGTATTGAAGGGCCTTCCGGTAAAAGAAGTAGGCCAGCGAGGTGCCGTGATGCTGCTCAATAACATCCACCAGAGGACGCGGAAGGTTGTTCGCCCTGGCCAGCTCCACCCCGTCCTGAACGTGGTCGATGATGATGCGGGCGCTCATGCTGGGCGTGAGCTCATCATGGGGGTTGGGGCCGTCCATGATGTTTTCAATGAAGTAGAGGGGGTTCTGCATTTTGCCGATGTCATGGTAATAGGCCGCTACCCGGCATTCAATGGGATTGGCGCCGATGGCTTCCGCGGCCGCTTCCGCCAGCTGGGCGACCATCAGGCAGTGGTGGAAGGTACCCGGGGCTTCCATTTGCAGCCTCTTCATCAGCGGGCGGTTCATGTCCGCCATTTCCAGCCAGGAAATGGGCGTAATGATTTTAAAGACACCTTCTATAATAGGCAGTACGCCGCTGATCAGCACGCTGGTCAGCATGCTTACGCCAAACGCCACGGCCAGGCATACCAGTACGCCTACCAGGTTGTAGTCCCACGCCTGGAGATTGATGACGCCCATGATGCAGCACAATACCATGACGAGCAGCCCCACGAAGAAGCCCGCGCGCAGCAACTGGGCACGGTTCCGCAGGTTATGGGTAAGCAGCACGGTGAGCATGCCGGAGAGGGAGCTCAAGATCCAGAATTGGACCTGCTTTTCCGGTACGTACTGCTCCGGCAGGATGAAGAATCCACCGAGCATGCAGATGGAGATGGTGGCGAACATGCCCAGCAGCGGCCCCAGCAGCACCGTTACAATCAGCGGTGCCATCATATAGGGCAGGTACAGGAGTTCGTTGCCGATGTCGGACGTAATATCAGCCGTCACATGCCGGATAAGGCCAAAGAACAGGAGCTGGACCAGAATGGCCCCCCACGTGACGACAAAGGTTTTGTTTTTCCTGCGCAGGGAACCGGCGCAAAGCCAGTACATGGGCATCAGCGCCAGCGTCACGGAGAAGAGCAGAAAGGCTTCCGACACATGGTGCCAGACGGATTTCCCCCAATGGGGGCTGTAACTGCCCATCCATTGAAGAACGATGAAGACCAGCACGCACAGGCCCACGGATACCGCCAGGCTGGAGTCCAGGCGGTCACCGGGGGAGCGGGGCACGGAGGCCGCCTCTTCCGGTTTTTTTCCTTCTTTTGCCGCTGCTGCGGCATGTTTTTTCAGAAAATGAAACATGATTGATTATTTGGGGTACACTTCGGAAACCTCCGGAATAGTGCCCAGCCTGGCCATCTCCTCTTCAATGAGGGGATTGACACCCTGCTGCACCATTTCCATGGAGACTCTCAGGGCATTGCGGATAGCGACGGGGGTGGAGCTGCCATGCGCAATGATCGTCACGCCCCGGACGCCCAGCAGGGGGCTTCCCCCCACGGAGTCTGCAGAGAGGCGCGCCTTCATGGCGCGGAATGCGCCGGAAGCGCAGGCGGCTCCCATCATGCGGAGCGGGTTTGCCTGAAGTTCCTCCTTCAGCCATTTGCCGAACGCCTTGGCGGTGGCCTCGCAGGTTTTCAGCAGGACGTTCCCGGTAAAGCCGTCCGTCAGCGCCACGTCTATTTCATGTTCAAAGAGATCATGGCCTTCCACATTGCCCACAAATTTAAAAGGGAGCGCGCCGCGCTCCTCCAGATGCTTCAACAGACAAAAAGTTCCCTTGGTAAAGTCCGTTCCCTTTTCATCCTCGGAGCCATTGCTCATGACGCCCACCTTGGGCATCGGCTTGCCGTATACGGAACGCGCCAGAATGCTGGCCATAACGGCATAGCCCACCAGATGACGGGGCTTGGCGTCCGGATTGGCTCCGGTGTCCGTCACATTGCAGACTCCGAATTCATTCGGAAGCTGGGTCACGATGCCCGCGCGCTCCACGCCGTTGAGCAGCCTGAGCTTGATGGTGGCGGCCGCTACGGCCGCGCCCGTGTTGCCCGCGCTGACCACGGCGTCCGCATCCCCGGTCTTGACCAGGTCCACGGAGACGGACATGGAAGAGTTTTTCTTTTTCCTTACCGCCAGCAGCCCGGATTCATTCATTTCCACCACTTCCGCGGCGGGAACGATTTCCACGCGCGGACCGGAAAGCCCCCAGCGGTCACAGGAGCTGCGCACCACCTCTTCCCTCCCCACAAGATAGATTTTTTCAATGAGAGGGAAATCCTGCAGGGCCCGCTTCGCCCCGTCCATGTTAATATCGGGCGCATTGTCGCCGCCCATCACATCCAGTGCAATCTTCATAGTATTTGTTGAAGAAATGTGTTAGCAGAAAAAAAAGCCTGCTTCAAGCAAGTTCAGCCGCTTTGCGGAGCAAAAGCGGCTGGAGAGGTCTACATGGTAGCGCCGCAGTACGGCGATAACTTTCAAGGCAAATGCGGCGCCTGCGGAGCTTACGCTTCCGCCTTCACCACGATTTCCTTGCCGGAGCGGGTCGTGTACGTACCGCAATTGGGGCAGGCGGTATGACCGGGGGTGCTGCTGCCGCAATTCTGGCACTTGCGGAGCTTCGGAGCACGCCATGCCTGCGCGGCAAGGCGGGTACGCTGCTTCATCTTGGACGTTCTGCGCTTAGGTGCTGCCATAATTTTAGTTGGTAAAAAGGTGATTAATGATGATCCCCCAGCTCATTGAGGGCGTCCCACACGCCGCTATTCTTGCTCGGGGCAGAACTGTTTACACCCGTTCCCCCCTCTTTGTCCACTCCAAAATATGGAGTTTTCGCCATACAGTCATTTTCCATGCCTCCGTCCGCACATTTCGGATAGGCAGGAAAATCCAGGACTATTTCCTCCCTCATGGAGTCTGAAACGTCCACAACACTCTGTGCGTCAATTTCAAAAGAGGCGGCAAAATCGCTCACCTCCACCACGTAGTCAAAGTAGCCCAGGCAGCGCACGCAACGGAATTTGAACGGAGCGGAAATATTGCCCCGTACGAATAATTCGTTTTCAAATCTCTGCACCTGCAAGTCAAAAGCAAGAGGCCCAATGGAAGTAACCTCTTCATCATCGATGCCGAAGATTTCGGAATCCAGCTCACCGCTGTATTTTTTCCCCGCTTCCGGCAAGTTTTCAAGCTCTACCAGCAATCTTTTCATGAATGCATCTTACAGGCAGACTCCACGCCTGACAAGCAGACAGGGCGGCACCATCCCCGGAAAAGGGCAGGAATGACACATCCCCTCCCTCCCACCGGCGGCGCTAATTCCGCTCCGGCCTAACCGGGAGGCCATTCCAGCTTGCGGCCTGCCAGCAGGTGCATGTGCAGATGGGGTACCGCCTCTCCGGCGTCCGGGCCGTTGTTGATGACCAGGCGGAAGCCGCTTTCATCCAGGTGGAGGGTCCGTGCAATCCGTCCGGCGGCCAGCATCATATGGCCCAGCAGGGCGGCGTCTTCCTCCCCTGCACCGGAAAGGCGGGGAATGGGTTTGCGAGGAACCAGCAGCAGGTGTTCCGGAGCCTGGGGGCTGATGTCCCGGAAGCAGACGCATTGTTCATCCTGGTACACGATGTCCGCAGGGATTTCCCCGGAACAGATTTTTTCAAATAACGTAGCGGCCATAAGTTCAAAAAGGGATTCGCGGTGATTGTAGCATATCCGGGGAGCCGTGGACAAGTCATTCCCTGGCGGCGGAGGCGCGGCGCAGGCGGTCCATGATGGCCCGGCCCAGCCCGGCTTCCGGAACGGATTCCGCCACGATGACGTCAATGGCTTCATTTTCATCCATCTGCCTCATCAGGGCAAACAGGCGCACGGCAGCCTCCGCCAGCCGTCCGCTGCCGGGGCTCATGGCCACCACTTCCGTCCAACTGCCCTCCTGGGCAAGATCAGACGTTCCCTCATAGGAGAGCAGACCGTACCGCACTCCTTCCACGGGCACGAATTCTTCCCCGGCTTCCAGCAGCGTCATGGGTTTGCGCGGAGCGTAATGGCTGCCGAGCTGGCCCGGAGCATCCGCCGGAGCTTCTTCCGAAACGGGACGGACAGCAGGCTTGCGGCGCACCACCTTCACCAGGTTCCGAAACTGCTCCCGGGTCACCGGACCTTCACGCAGCAGTTCCAGCGCGGGCTTTCCCTTCTCGTCAAGCATGGGACGCACGATGGTGCTTTCCAGCCCCTCGGAGCAGGCTCCGGCGTCCAGAATCATTTCTATGCGTCCATCCAGCTCCTTCTGCACGGCGGAGGCGGAAGTAGGGCTGATATGGCCGAAGCGGTTGGCGCTGGGCGCGGCCACGGGGCGGCCCAGCGCTTTCGCCACCCCGCGCATGGCGGGATGCGCGCTTACGCGCACGGCCACCGTAGGCAGGCCGCTGGTCACGATGTCCGGGATGATGTCCGCCTTCGGCAATACCATCGTCAGCGGCCCCGGCCAGAATTTGGAGGCCAGCGTATGCACCAGTTCCTTCAGTTCCTCCGGAATGGCGGTGTATTTGTCCACCTCCTTTCCATGATGAACATGGATAATCAGGGGATCGAAGGAGGGCCTTCCCTTGGCTTCAAAAACTCTGGCTACCGCTTCCGGATTCAAGGCATCCGCTCCCAGGCCATACACGGTCTCCGTGGGGATTCCCACCAGCGCTCCCGCAGCCAGCGCTTCCGCCGCACGAACATACAGCTTGCGGTTGTCTGACAGGGGGTCTACCTCGAACATTTCGGTTTGCATGGCCTTATCCTTGCCTGAAGGAAGCTCCTGCGTCAAGTAAGACCTCCTTCCCCGGAGGGGAGAAGCCGTCAAATTCGCGGGAGTGCGGCATCTCAGCCGGACATGAAGGTTCCTGGCCTTCCCCTATTTGCCAAACCGGGCCTCCTTGACCCTTCCCATTGCGGCATTCCGCCCGGAGCGGAAGCAGGAGACGGAAAAGGCCATACGGCTAAAAAGTTGTTTTCTCACGCCGCCGGATTGAGTACAATCAGGCCATGAAGGGGGCCGCGCCAACATCCTTGCCAAACATCATCCTGATCGGGCTGATGGGGTGCGGCAAAACGACCATCGGGAAGGAATTGCACCGGGAGACGAGCCTTCGTTTCACGGATACGGACCAGATGATCGAGCACCAGACGGGAATGAGCATTCCGCAGATTTTCAAGGCTCATGGAGAATCACATTTCCGTGACCTGGAAACCGGAATTCTGCGCCAATTGCATGGGGCGGCCAGGCAAAGCCGCATTATTTCAACAGGCGGCGGCATCACTATCAGGCCGGAAAACCGGGACCTGCTGAAAAAGCTGGGCTTCGTCGTCTGGCTTCATACGGATGTGAACACCCTGTACCAGCGCATTTCCAGATGCACCAACCGCCCCCTGCTCCAGCAGCCCAATCCCAAAGCCGTGCTGGGGCGCCTCATGAAAGAGCGGCATGATTTTTACCGGGAAACGGCGCACCTGACCATTGACACGGCCAATCTTCACATTCATGAGATCGCGTTCGGCATTCTGGAATCCGCCAGGGTGTTCCAGTCCCGCCGGCAGTGACGCCGGGCCGTTTTTCTATGTACGGGAGATTCCCGACGCAGGGATGCCACCTGACAATTCTCCCGCATCAGCGCAAGAAACAACAAAAGGCGGTCCCCGTCAGAGGAACGCCTTCAGGAAAGATGATGAAGAACCGGGCTTAGGCCTTGCGGGCCTTGCGGATCATGGAATTGACCGTTTCAGAGGGCTGCGCGCCGTTGGCAAGCCACTTGTCAACCTTTTCCAGGTTGATGGTGTAGTTGACGCCTTCCTTCATGGGATCATAGGAGCCCACTTGTTCGATGTAACGGCCGTCGCGACGAGCACGGCTGTCGACAACTACGATTTTATAGTAAGGACGGTCCTTGGAACCCTGACGGTTGAGTCTGATTGCTACTGCCATATCAATTATAAGTAAAAGGTGTTAATGGGGAACTTGCGCGCCTTGTCACTCACATGCGTGCGCGTTCAGCTCCCCACAGCGGGTGCAGATGTATGCGATATAATGGAGTCATTGTCAATACCAGAGTTATTTTTCCGAGAAAAAAGCCGTTCCCTCCCATCTCCGCATCAGGAAAAACTTTCCACCGCCATGCGCCCGAAGGAGTACAGCATGCTGAGGCCGAACCCCGCCAGCACAAGAGACAGCACTCCATCCACCCCTCCGGCATGCCGGTCATAAAAGGACCGGATAGGCTGCCAGCGGAAAACCAGAGCCCACAGAATCCACCCCGCCGTCCCAGTCACCACGATCAATGCGCCAAGGAACAGGGCATAGGAAGGGTCATGATTCTTTTCCAGCAGCGGGGCGGAGAGGGCCACGAAGAAGAACGTGGCCTTGGGGTTCATCAGGTTGGTCACCAGGGCATCCCGGTAAATGCCGGAAGCCGGGGGAATATCCCCGCTCCCGGCAAGGCTGCCCTTCCTCCCCCGCGGCCATATCTTCCACGCCAGGTACAGCATCCAGCAGGAGGCGGCACAGAAAAGCACCAGCCCCAGGGAGCTGTGAAAAACGGAAGCCCCCACCGTGCAAGCCAGCGCCGCGTGGGCGACCACCCCTGTTCCAATGCCCAGAGCCGCCATCACCCCGGCGCCAAAGCCGTAAGCCAGGGTGCTCCGGGTGACAAAAGCCTGGTCAGGGCCCGGAGACGCCTGGGAGAGCAGCAGGATTCCTGCGAATATGAGTTCTTCCGTCATGGGATAAAACGGCCTTATGCCCTGGGATGCGCCTGCCTGTAAACTTCCGCCATTCTGGCCCGCGTCACATGCGTATAAATCTGAGTGGTGGACAGGGAGGCATGGCCCAGCAGTTCCTGGACGGAACGAAGATCCGCCCCGGCATCCAGAATGTGCGTGGCAAACGTGTGCCTGATCTTGTGGGGGGAAATGGTGAAAGGAATGGAAGACAGCTTCACGTACTTGTCCAGCATCATCTGAACGGCGCGCGCGCTGAGCCGGGTTCCTATGCGGGAGACAAACAGGGGGGAATTCTTAGGCAGGCAGGCCATGGAGGCATAGGCCTCCAGAGCCGCCAGCGCAGGAGCGCCCACAGGCAGAATGCGCTCCTTGCGCCCCTTTCCCATCACGCGCACCCCCCGGAAACGGTGGTCCACGCTGCTGACGTCCAGCCCCACCAGTTCACTCAGGCGCATCCCGCAGGAATAAAAAAGTTCCAGAATAGCCGCGTCACGGTAGGGAAGCCACGCGGGGGCATTCGCAGGAACAGGCGTCTTGTACGGCAGCTCCAGCAATTCCAGCATCTGGTTAAGCGTCAGGAAAACGGGCAGGTTTTTCTTTTTCCTGGGGAGGGAGACGCCCGTCATCGGGCTCGCTTCCAGGCTGCGCCGCCGCATCATGAAACGGTAAAAACTGCGCAGGGCGGCAAACCTCAGGCGGATGGAGGCCGTGGCGGCCTCATCCTTCAATTCCTGGAACAGCCAGTCCCTCATCTGGTCCGGAGTACAGTTTTCCCACCCCGTGAACATCCCGTCCGCCCAGGCCCGGAACTGGCGCAGCGCGCGGGCATACACCTCCACCGTATGGGGGGAGGCCTGCTTTTCCACCTCCAGATATTGCAGGAAGGCCTGTTCTGGTTCCAGAGGGTTCTCCATCATGAAGAATAAAATTATTCCGTGCCCTTCTCCTTTTCCTCCCCGCTGTTCACGGGAGCCTCCTTCAGCAGCACTTCACTGATATTCGCCCGGATGAACAGGTCAATGTCGTCCGGTTCCTCCATGGCATACAGGGGACTGTCCTTATGGCTGTCCGCCAGAGCCTGCTCCTTCTCCACCGGGCTGAGCACGCCATCCTGGTCCAGGTCGTAAAGGTCCATCATCTCCTTCATTCTGGCCTGGTACAGAGCCGCAGCATCCTTCATGACAGCGGCATGCTCCTCCGGATCAATGCGGCCGTTTCCGTTGGCGTCATACTTCTGCATCAGCATGTTCCGGGTCAGCAGGAACAGGCCGGGAGCCACCATGAAGCGCTTCCGGGCCGCCGTCCGGATTTCCACCATGGGCATTTCCCTCCCTTCGCCGGGAGGGGGGGGAGGAGGGGGCAGCTCGCCCCGCCTGTCCGGGGCGGCGTCCGGCCTGCGGGAACCGCGGCGTTTCTCCACATGCTCCCGGAAGGCCTTGTACTCTTCCGGAGAAAGCTTTCCGTCCCCATCCTTGTCAAACTGCATCAGGAACTTCTTCCGGGCTTCCCTTTGCGCGGCGCGCGCATCCTCCACCAGCCGGGCCTTGTCCTGTTCGGACAAAATGCCCGTTCCTGTGCTGTCATACCGGTCCAGAACCATCTGGCGGATCAGCAGGGTTACCTGAAGACATTCCAGTCCGGGCCTGGGAACAGGCTCCCCTTCCCTGCGGTCTACGGAAGCCGCGGTCTGACCTGCCGCAGGCGGCAGAAAACCGAACGCCAGCGCCGCGGAACAGGACAGGATGAACGTGTGAGGCAATCTCATGATCATTCTTATTAACCCCGCCGGGAAAAGACGGTTTCAAAAATAAACATCCGCCCTTGCCGTCAGGCGACACGGGCGGATGCTGAAAACGTACGGAAGGCGGAAAACCTTACTTCTCCACTTGAACGATGGCGTTCTTTTCCAGTTCAACCACCACGCCTTCCGCAATCTTGAGGGAGACGGTGCGGTCATTCACCTTTTCCACAAATCCGTGCAGCCCGGCGTTCGTGACCACCTTGTCCCCGCGCTGCAGGGCCGCGATGCGCGCCTGCTGTTCCTTCTGGGCCTTTCTCTGGGGGCGGATCAGCATCACCCAGAACAGGACGATGATGATCACAAACATGAACATGGGGCTGCTGAGAATCTGCTGGAACATATTGGAGGGTTCCTGTCCGGCGGCGGCCGCCGCATCCTGAGCCTGTGCTAACATGAAGATATTCATAAAATGTCGTTTGCTTTGTACCGCGCGATGAATGAATCCTTGAAGGAGCCGAACGTGCCGGCGGCTATGGCCTCACGCGCCTGAGCCATTAGCCGGAGATAGAATTCCAGATTCTGGAAAGAAAGCAATCTTAAAGCGAGTATTTCACCGGCTTTGAACAGGTGGCGCACGTAAGCGCGGGAGAATTGTGTGACATGCGGATGCCCTTCCGGGTCGATCGGGCGGGAATCCGCCGCCCAGCGCTGGTTCTTGATATGCATGGGGCCGTCCGGAGTCAGGGCCACGCCGTGGCGCGCCAGGCGGGTAGGCATCACGCAGTCAAACATGTCCACGCCGCGGGCGATCATCTCCAATAGCTGGGGAGGCGTGCCCAGCCCCATGGCATACCGCGGCTTGTCCTCCGGCAGCCAGGGTGCGGAATGGTCGATGGCCCGGAGCATCTCCTCCTCCGGCTCTCCCACGGAAACGCCCCCGATGGCATAACCGTCAAACTCCATGGCGGCCAGTTCCTCCGCGCACCTCTTTCTCAAATCCGCATACACGGACCCCTGCACAATGCCGAAATGGTGCTGACGCCCTTCCCCGGAACGGGGCCGGTGCTCCTGCACCCAGTCCTTGCAGCGGCGCGCCCACCGGAGCGTATAGCCCAGGGAGGCTTCCGCGTACTTCCTGTCGCAGGGATAAGGGGGGCACTCGTCAAACAGCATGGCAATGTCACTGCCCAAGTCCGCCTGGATCTCCATGGAACGCTCCGGACTCAGCATCATGTACGCGCCGTCCAGATGGTTCTGGAAGCGCACCCCTTCCTCCGTAATCTTGCGGAGCTTGGCAAGGGACCAGACCTGGAAACCGCCGGAATCCGTCAGAATGGGGCGGTTCCAGGAGGAAAACCGGTGCAGGCCGCCCATTTCCCGGATCAGGGCGGAACCGGGACGCAGGGACAAATGGTAGGTATTCCCCAGAATAATCCGGGCCCCCAGCGTCTCCAAATCCTGCGGATGCATGGTTTTCACGGAACCCTGCGTTCCCACCGGCATGAAGATGGGGGTGGGAACCCGGCCGTGCGGCAAATCAAGCGTGCCCAGGCGCGCAGCCGTGGAGGAATCTTTCTGGTGAAGTGTAAAAGGCATCGGAATCAGGCTTTCTGCAATTTAATGAAGCGGGCGCGGTAAATCGGTTTTCCCATGGACTCCCATTGAAGCTGGAAATCCGTCCGGGGATAAAAAAACTCATCATCCTCCCAACCGGACCGGCTGAACAGGCCGCTGCGCGCCACATGGTCCAGCACCCACAGGAAATACTCCTCATGATCCGTTTTAAACAGGAACTCCCCGCCGTCCGCCAGGGAACGGTGCAGCACGGGCAGAAAATCATCCTGCACCAGGCGGTTCTTGTGGTGCCTCTCCTTGGGCCACGGGTCCGGGCACAAATAGTGAAGCCGGGAAACGCAGCCGGGCCGCACCATCCATTCCAGGAAATAACGGCTCTCCACCCGGAGCACCTTCACGTTTTCCAGGCCGCGGACGGCTGCCCGGGAGCAAACGCCCCGCACGCGGCCCAACAGCCGCTCAATGCCCAGAAAACGGCGTTCCGGATAATGGGCCGCCATCTGGAGCAGGAACCCTCCGTCTCCACAGCCCAGATCCACTTCAAACGGGCCGTCCGTTCCAAAAATATCGGAAGGCGCCAGCACCTTGAAAAAATCGTCTGGAATGAAGGCCGGATCTGTCATGGGAATCAACGTGCGGATAAGATGCGTTACAAAACGGACTCTGTCAAATGAGAAGAGCCCCTCCCCGCAAACATGGCGGGAAGAGGCCCGGCAAGGCGGAACGGCCGCACCCGGACAGCCGGACGGCATCAGCTCCGGTAATAAAGGCGGTTGTAAATCTTGCGGTCAAAACGATAATAGCGCGCGGCGCGGTGGGCCACGCCCTCCTCCTTCTCATCCAGCGGCACAATGTAGGGACGGGAGGCAATCTTCTTGTGGAAATTGCGCACGTCCATGGGCTTGCCGTGAATCTCCTCATTCAGCCGCCGGAGCTGAAGCGCCGTAAACTTGGCGGGCAGCATGTCGTAAATCAGCGCGGGCTCCTTCTTCACGGAAGAACGTATCCTCTCCAGAGCCAGATCAATAATGTCCCGGTGGTCAAACGCCAGCTCCGGCAGGCCGTCCACGGGCACCCAGCGGGTTTTGTGGCTCTCCATCAGCTTGCGCAGCTTGGTGGAAATCCTCAGCATGGCCATGTAAGCCACCGTCACCAGGCGGCCTATCTTCTGGCCGGAGATGGCCTCCACCCACTCCCTGTCCGCCGGATTCTTGATGCGCGACGGCGCGCCGAAGGTATGGAACTGCTCCAAATGGGGGGAAGACATGCCGGTCATGTCAAACAGGATACGGCGTGCGGCGGCGTCAAGTTCTTCCTCCTCATAAATCAAATCACCGGGCAGCTTGGAAATAGCGCCGGTATGGCCGGGTGCGACATGTGTCTTTTCAACCAGAAGGACCTTCAGCCCTTCCTCATCGAACCCGATCAACACACAATCCACTGAGAGATGCGGATAAAATGCCTGTCTGCTCATTATGTTATCTATTATTTGTAGTAAGTTCCCAGAATCGCACCAACGCTACGCAAGCGGCCCAGTCAAGTCAACCAAAATCAAAACAAGATCGGCAAAGGCCATTCCATCCCTCTCCCTGTCCCTGCGGCCCGGCTGCCGCAGACACGCCAGCATTCCCGGCGGCGGCGTCCTCTCCGGAGCGGGAAAACGCATCGGCGTCTTGCATTACCCCATCTTCCCGGCCATATAATAAGGCATGCAGACGGGCATCATCAGGGGAGCGGCCATGCTGGCCGGGCTGTTATGGCTGGCCTCCTGCTCCTCCTCACCCAAAAGCCGGGACTATACGGGCTACATGACCCGCCCCTACACCATCCGGGGCCACCGCTACCACCCCATGAGCGTGGAACAGGCGCTGTCCTATGAACAAACGGGCATCGCCTCCCATTATAATGAATGCGCGCTGTGGGGGCTCGTCAGCGGAGAAACGGCCATCGGGGAAAACGTGCGCCCCTGGCACCTGCACGCGGCGCATCCCACCCTGCCCCTCCCGTGCGAGGTGCTCGTCCAGTCCCTCCGCACGGGAAAAACCGTGAAAGTGCGCGTCAACGACCGGGGCCCCTTCATCAAAAACCGCATCATTGACCTGAGTGAAAAAGCTGCAGAACGGCTGGACATGAAACACCACGGACTGGACAGGGTCAGAATCACCGTCCTCTCCGTGGGAGACGGGAAATGGAAAAGGGAAGCGCCGCCCTACGCCACGCCTGCCTGACCCTTCACTTCAGCACGTTCTGCGTGGTCTTGAAATGCATCTTGGCCACCTTTGGAAGCATCTGCTCCCCATGCTGGGCCACCAACTGGCGAGCGGCCTTTACAACCTGGCCGGAAGCCCCCAGCGGCAGCTTCATGCCGGCGGCCTCTCCCGCCGCATCCATCCAGTTCACAAAACGTTCGCGCGCCAGAATGGACGCCGCGGCCACCGCCACGTCACTTTCCGCCCGGACGCGCTGTTCCAGCCTGATGGACAGCTTTTTGGCCGCCAGGGCCCTTTTCAGTACAAACGGATTGGCAAACTGGTCGCTCAGCGCCATGGGGCAGTCCGGCACCTTGGCCGCCAGGCCCTCAATCACCGTGGCATGCCCCCAGGCCAGAAAACGGTTCAAATTCTTGAACTCCGGATAAAGCTGGTTGTACCTCTCCGGGCCGATGCTCACCAGATGGAACCGGATGCCGGGCACCCTGCGTATCCCTTCCGCCAGGGAACGGATTCTGGAGGAAGAACCCACCAGCTTGCTGTCACAGACGCCCAGCTTGCGCAACGCGGCGCCTATGCGCCCGTCCGCATAAACACCGGCCACCACCAGAGGGCCGAAATAATCCCCCTTGCCGCTCTCATCAATGCCGAAATGGGCTCCCTTACCCCCCTCATCCTCTTCCGCTTCCTCCTGCAGTGACAGGAGGCCGGTCACCTGCGGCTCCAGCGTAAACTCTATAAAATCGTCCGTTCCCTTCCCCTGTAAAAGAAGCTTGTTCTTCTTCTCATAAACCGTCACCAGCAGGGAAGGCCCGGCAAAGGAAAAGCGCGCGTAGGGAACCTCCCTTCTTTCAAACCCCTTTCCCTCAAGAATGGACTCAAGCCTTCCGGCCTGAGCGTCAGTCAGCATGGTTGTAAACGTGGTGCGCATATGCTCCCTCCCGGCGCCGGAACGCCCGGCGGGAAATAATGGAAGCATTCAAACCGTTCCGGTCAAGCAAAATCCCCGCATCACGCAGTTGAGGACGCAAAAATCAAGCATGCCACGGATTATGTGATTTTTTAGGAGACAAATCACGCACGCTGAACTATAAAACTCATACATTCATATCATTCTGCACTCCATATGGCTAAAACATTAACAAAACGAGACCTCGTTAACAAGATCAGCGCCGAAACCAACTTCACCCAGATTGAAGTGTTCGACATCGTACAGCGTGCCGTGGACATTATCTCCAGCACACTTGCGGAAGGTGACCGTGTGGTGATTCGCAACTTTGGTACCTTCCAGGTGAAGGAAGTGAAGCCCAAGGTAGGCCGCAATCCCAAGAATCCTGACCAGGACGTGCCGATTCCGGCCCGCTCCGTCGTCAAATTCAAGGTCGGCAAGGAACTGAAGGACCAGGTCGCCAAGCTGACCGCCTCCAAGTAATCCCCGCAGGGACCAGACAAATTACACCGGGCGTCTCCATTCAGCGATGGAGGCGCCTTTTTGTTTGCAATTTGCGCGGCAATCGGGAATATAGGGAACCGTGAGCATGTTCCGGATACAGCACATTCTCCTGATCGCCGCCGCAGGGCTCTGCTCCTGCGCCACCGAACGTACGGTGACCACCAGCCTTCAGCCCAAACAGCGCCCGGACTCGGCAAAAACGGACGCGGAGCTGATGGATGCCCTGGAGGCGAAATTCGCCGGCGGCTTCGGCCAGCAGACGGACAAGGAAGGCAACACCAAGATGGTCTCCCAGAAACGGAGCTCCTTTGAAGGACTCCGGTACAACGGCGACATGTCCCAATTTGAGAAAAAGGCCTTTGAAACCACCGCCTTTGAAAAAAAGAAATTTGACGGAGCCGCCACACAGTTTGAAACCAGGAAATGGGACGGCGTCAAATCCTTCACGGATGGAAAACTGGAAACACCGGACTTCATTGCCCGGGCCAAGGGCGTGAATACCCAGTCCTGGCAAGATGCCTCCAAACAATACGCCACGCAGCAATCCGACCTTCAGGGCCGCTCCTGGAAGGAGGCGGACAAACACCTCGGACGCACCGTCAACCGGGACATTGAAGCCAAGCGGCAGAGCTTTGAACAACCCACCATGATGAGCGCTCGCCAGGCCCAGGCCCGCACCATCCAGGAAACACGGGAAATGATGGGGCGGACGGACTAGCGCGCCAACGTTCCGGACGTGATCCCATGCCACATTTCAGGTTCGACATTGTTTTCAGCCGCCCTCTATAATCCCGCCCGTGAGTGCCAAAGACGTTCCACCTTCCATCACCCTGCCTACCAGCGACTACTATACCATTGTCAAAATGAGCAATCATGCCGTCGTGGGAGTATTCCGCCAGCATGTCTTTGCACGCCGCGGCACGCGCCGTTACGCACCCCCCATTCCGGAAGAGCACGACTCCTACTGCGTTAAAAGAACTCCGGAACGTGTCATGGTGCAAATCTTTCATGACGGCAACGAAGTTTACCGTTGCATTTTTGTGCCGCCTGCCGATTATTGACGGCAGGACAACCATGAAAGCGCCTTTTTTCAGTCTGGCCTTCTGCCTCATTACAAGTCTGATTGCAGCCTGTTCCTCCCCCTCGGGACCCAATGCGTGGACGCCGGTCACTTCCGGCCCGCCGCGCGCGCCCATCCCTCAGAACGAAGTTCTGGTCATTGACGAATACCCCATGGGGGAATATACCAACGTAGGGCACTTTAACGGTCCTGAAGGGCGCATTGTCCATGTCTCCATGGAAGACAAGGAACTGATCGACTACTTCACCAGGGAGGCTGCCGCCATGGGCGGCAACACCGTCGTCATCAGGGAACCGCGCATCCGCTACCGTTCCGGTGAAGGCAAGAGCAGCCGGGTGGACGTCATCCATGTGCGGGAGGAAATGGGAACGCACGGCGCGGAAGACCTGGGCATGGACTCGCTCCCCATTGATGAAGAATCCCTGCGGATTTATTAATCCGGCCCCACTACCCTGCGCGATCTCCCGCCCGGGGCTTTTTTCAGCCTTTTCTATTGGCCGCGCCGCAATGCGGGCACTCCGCATGGGAATTCCCGTCCTCCACATAAAACCGGAACCCGCATATCCGGCACCGCACCTTGCGCCTCCGGTCCAGGAAAGACCGTACCCACCCCATTGCCAGGCAAATGAACACTACGGCGCAAAAACCGCCGGACGCCAGCAAAAACAGGCGCAGCAAAAAATCGTGAAGGGTCATGCTCACGACTCTTCCTCCTTCCATTCAATGGACATGGTGCCGCTCCGCGGCTCCCGGGACGGAACCCAGCGCAGGGAGCGGGCAAACCTCATGGCGGACTCGTCCGCTCCATTGCTACCGGAAGACTCCAGCAGCAGCACCTGGGAGGGAACGCCCCATACGTCCACTACCACAAAAAACTCGCTTCTCAGCCCCGTATGGTCCTCGCTCCTGGAAAAACCGGACAGGGAGCCGGCTGTAACAATCCGGCCGTCCAGCCCCGGAGAACAAAAAGACAGGTAGGGAATGCACGTGCCGGAAACATCCAGGGAAGGATTCATCATGGCGCGTATATGGAAATCCGGATGCTGCCACATGCGCCACACCTGGTCCGCCACGGTGGGGACGGACACGGGGGGAAGAGGAGCCAGAGGCGTATCGGCGGAGCGCAGGGAAGGCAGAGTCACGCCCGTTTCCCCGATCGGGCCGGCTGTCACCGGATCAGCCCAGACGGGGCCCCTTACGGGCAGTGGAGTATTGCGCAGCACATACTGGTGCAGGCGCGGATTATCCGCAGGAAGCAGAACCACGGCGCCCGGCTGGTCCCCCCGGCGGCGGACTCCCGGCACCTCCACATGGACAAACACGGCGGCCACGGATGCGCAAACGCCGAACAAAAGCATCCACAGCAAAATGCGCCAGCGCAAAATGCCGGTCTCCCGCCAGTCAAACGTCAACCCCACGTGGAGGTCGAAAATCTTGGCCCGGCTCTTTTTGTTCAGCTTCATGCGGCAGAATGGAAAAAAATCAATCCGCAGGCTCGGCGGCAATATAGCACGTCATTCCCTTGGCAAGCACCATATCCACCAACTGCTGTTCCAGAGCCCGAGAAACGGCGGAATCCAGCCGCAAGGCAATCCCCACGCGTCCCCCTCCATCCCCCTCGTTCTCCCGGGAAATCCGGTCCAATTCTGCGGAAACGCCGGGAAGGCCGCCTTCAATCAGGCGGTTCCCAATGTAAAAAGCGGGCTGGTCGCCGGCCGTGACGGAAATAAACTCCACATCCCCCACAATATTCATCAGGAAACGGGAGGACGGGGCCTTCACCTCATACCCGTACGCCATCCCCACGCGGGAAGTCATGATCGTCAGCACGCAAACAAGCACGACCAAATCCAGCAGGACGACCACCTGCATGAAAAACGCCCCGGTGGGCAACGTTGAGCGCGTATTGATCTGCATGCCTTTTTTCCTTCCCTGTTACGCTTACACTCCCCGTCCGGCCATGCTCTCCCCCTCCTCGCGCCTCTGGCGGGCGTCGCACACCAGGCACACGGCCTCCGTGCCGGCCCGTTCCAGGGAATGCACGATCTGGCGGGAGCGGGAAGCCAGGTAGGAATAAAACAAATAAGCGGGAATCGCAATGCTCAGCCCCAGGGCGGAGCTCAGCAGGGCCTGGTAAACGGCGTCCGACATGGCGAGGGTGGGGGCCTTCCCTTCCAGGAGGCCCGGCTGGGAATAAAAACCCACCAGCCCCTGAATCGTCCCCAGGACGCCTATCAGCGGACTCACCGTAGCCACCACCAGGAGGCCGCGGATATTCTTCTCAATCTGGAACACCTCCATCTGCACGGAATCCTCCGCCACGGTCCGGAGCTCTTCACGCCGCAATCCGGCATGCGCCAGCACGGAGGCAACCACACGGGCCGCCGGGCCAGGCAGAATGGAAGCCTCATGCCGGGCTTCATCCGTCTTTCCGGCATTCACCAGCTTGGAAATGCCCCTTAAAAAATCCCCGGTATTAATCTGAATCCTGTGGAAATATAAAATCCGCTCCGCAACAACCGCCAGCGCGTACACGGCCAGAATGCTTAAAACCCAGAACAACGGCCCTATCTTGATGATCAATTCATTCATAACCCACTTTCTCGCGTCAGATGATGCACACTTTCCATGTAAATTCAATCCAAACCTATGTAGCCCGGCAGCCGAGCTTCTGCAGCAGCCGCGTTCCGGCCCACAATAAAACGGCGCCGATCCACAGCAGAGAACCCAGGCACAACAGCCATACCGCATCAAACAGGCACATGCCGGAAAGCAGCAGCACCACGGCCGCCTGAACCCGGGGCCTGCCCGCTTCACGCCGGGCCACCATGGAAATCAGGCAGGTAAACGCAAACAGGCCGAAAGCATACCACAGCAGGGACGCGGGCAGCACGGGTTCCCCGGCCGCATGGGCAAACACCAGCCCGGCGGCCAGCACCCACAGCCCGCGGCACAGCCCCATCAGAAAAACGGAGCCGCTCCACAACTTGTGAAACATATTGTACAGGGAAATCACGATCAGCAGCACAGCGCCCGCGGCAAACTCCCCGCCCAGCGCCATATTCAGCACCAGGCCGGACAGCCCGGCCACCAGGGACAGCAGCCTCAGCACGGACACGCTCACCGCGCCGCACGGCACGGGACGGTCCGGATAACGGGAAGCGTCCCACCTGGCATCCACACGGTCATTCTCCCACATGCCGTACAAATAAAAGCACAGCCCCATCAGCACCACGCCCGCATACAGGCCGGCAGGCGGCAGCTCCGCTCCCCGGACGGCAGCCCACGCCACGGCCGCATTGGTGAACAGCGTGGGAATATTGGCCGGACGGGAGGAACGGATCACTCCCCTCAATAAACGGCAATCATGCATCGGCGCACACTGTATAGGGAAAAACGGCATTTACCAAGCACATCCACAGTCAGCAAAAGTGTGGAGACGGCCCTCCCTACCATGCAGGGCGGTATCCATACATACCCAGAAATAGATTGTCTTTACAGGGCTGTTCCCTATCATCCGGAAACATTAAAGCTTCTTTTTCTCCCCTCCATGAATATCAGAACCCACATCCAGGCGCTTCTCATCTGTACCATGGCCTTCTCTGCACAGGCGCAAAGCATCGTGGATTCCCGGGCCTCCCTTCCCCGGGCCGTTCAGCTCCACGGGGATGAAGGAAGAGAAACGGTGCATCCGGACGAATCCAAGCGCATCTCCCCGAACGAAGCGCCGGCCTCCCGCATGCAGCCCCAGCGCATCGTCAACCGGATAGCGGCCACCGTCAACGGTCGCCCGATTACCGCCAATGAAGTCAGCGTGCGGCTCATGCCCATCGGCGCGCAGCTCGCGGCCCAGTACCCCAAACAAGGTCCCGAATTCTACAAACAGCTCGCCCTGGCGAAAAAAAACATCATTGAAGACCTGGTGGAGCGCGAACTGCTCCGCAACGAATTCGAAGGCATGGGCGGCGTCATCCGCGACTCCCTCATTGACCAGGAAATCAACCGCACCATCCTGACCACCTTCAACGGTGACCGCTCCGCTTTCCTGAAAAACCTCAACCTCTCCGGCATGACCATCCGCGCCTTCCGGGAAATGACGAAAAAACAGCTCCAGGTCCAGATCATGCGCGCCTCCAAATACGACCAGGAAATACCGCCCACCCCGGAAGAAATACGGCAGGAATACGAGGCAACCAAGGAACAATACCGGGACCTGACCAAGGACAAAATCAAATTCAAGAAAATCTTCATCCCCATGCTGGGGGACGACTCCGCCTCCACGCCGGAAGTGCAGCTCAACCTGGCGGAACTCATCGCCAAGGAAATCAAATCCAAAAACGCCACCTTTGAAGACATGGCCAAGCGGTACTCCAAAGACCTCTATGCGGAAAAAGGCGGCGACTGGCCCGTCACGGAGCGCTCCACGCTCTCCCCGGAATCCGCCGCCATCATCTTTGGCGCGCAGCCCGGCGAAATCATCGGGCCGCTGGTGGACTCCACCGGCTTCACCATCGTGCTGGTGGAAAAAAAGGAACTGGCCCCTCCTCCGCCACTTTCCGCCATCAAGGAGCAGATCGACATGATGGCGCGCAACAAGCGCAGCAATGAACGCTATAAAAAATGGGTGGAACGCCTCCGGAAAAAAGCCATCGTCAAGGTGTACATCTGAGTTCCTCCCGTCTCTCCCCTTTCCCCCGTTGCCGGACCGGCCCATTCAACAAGGCCGGTCCGGCATTCTCTTTTTCATTCCCCGGTTCCAGTCCATCCAACCGATTCATTCGTCCTCTTTCTTTGACCGGGGGCAGCTTCCTCTCAACCATATTTCCGGAAGACGCCTCCATACATAACCGGACGGCGGCTGCAAGTCATCCCGCCGGATACGTGAAGCCCTGCTGACGGAATCCGTGCAGAAACCGCATTCTGCTGAATAAAAATCTTGCAAGATTGCAGATTTCCAGTCGTAATACCACAGATATGTTCACCAACATTACACGCACGACCCTCTGCATTACTGCGTTCAGCATCGCCAGCCTCATGGCGGCGCCCCTGGACGCCACCAAAACGGAGAGCCTGGATTGGAACTGGAAATTTGCCCGTTTCGGAAAAATGCCGGATGGCAGCACACAGCCGGAACCGGGAAAAGCCATGGGATTCGCCACTGCCACCAGTGAGGAATCCGGCAATCCGGCGGACAATGCCGTGGACGGGGACAAGTCCACCCGCTGGTGTGCCGACGGCGGCAAAAGCGGGGAGAAAATCACTGTGGACATGGGACGCCCCGTGGACGTGAAAACCGTCAACATCCTGTGGGAAAAACAAAACAACCATCTTTTCAAGCTGGAAGGCTCCGGTGACGGAAAACGCTGGACGACCATTGAAGACAAAACTTCCGGACAAAACGACTCCAAGGAAGACACGGTGGAAAACAAAACCGGCAAGCCACGCTACTTCCGCGTCACCGTCACGGGCAACAACCAGAGCAACTGGGCCAGCATCCGTGAAATCACCTTTAAAAACGACAAGGGGGAAATCATCCGCCCGCAGGCCGCCGCCGGAGCCAGCAAGGCGGACCATCCCTCCAGCCCCGGTTTCAACGACAAAAACTGGCGTTCCCTGAACCTGCCGCATGACTGGGGTGTGGAAGGGCCATACCGCATGGACCTTCCCAATGAAACAGGCAAGCTCCCGTGGGACGGCATCGGCTGGTACCGCAAAACGCTGGAAGTACCGGCGGACGCCAAGGGCAACCAATTCTATCTGGACTTTGACGGCATCATGTCCCGCCCGAAAATCTATGTAAACGGAGACTTGGCCGGCGAATGGAAATACGGTTACGGCTCCTTCCGCGTGGACATCACGCCCTTCCTGAAATTCGGCCAGAAAAACACCATCGCCGTCAGGGTGGACAATCCCCCCAACTCCTCCCGCTGGTATCCGGGCGGCGGCATCCACCGCCATGTGTGGCTCACGGAATCCAACCCCGTGCACATCGAACACTGGGGAGTCTTCGTCAAAACCCCGGAAATCACTAAATCCTCCGCCAAGGTGGAAGTGGACACCACGGTGAAAAACACCACGGACAAGGCCGTCACCCCCTCCGTTACGGAAGAAATTCTGGACGGTGACAAGGTAGTGGCCACAACCACCACCAGGGGGGAAGCGATCCCCGCCGGGGAAAAAGGCAAGGTCACCAGCACGCTAACGCTTAAAAACCCCACCCTGTGGACGCTTGAGGCCCCCCATCTGTACAAGATGAAAACCACGGTCAAGCTGGGTGACAAGGTCATTGACCAGAAACTCACGAACTTTGGCGTGCGCACCATTGAATGGAAGCCCACGGGCTTCTACCTCAACGGGGAGCGCGTACAGCTCAAGGGCGTCTGCCAGCACCATGACCTGGGGCCGCTGGGCGGAGCCGCCCATACGCGCGGCTATGAACGCCAGATTGAAATCCTGAAGGAATTCGGCGTCAACTCCATCCGTACGTCCCACAACCCTCCCGCGCCGGAAGTGCTGGACCTGTGCGACAAAATGGGCATCCTGGTCATTGACGAACTCTTCGACATGTGGCACAGCGCCAAAAAAGGGCAGGACTACCACAACTACTTTGACGAATGGCATGAACGCGACCTGGTCAACTTCTGCCACCGGGACCGCAACCATCCCAGCGTCATCGCCTGGAGCACGGGCAACGAAGTGCCGGAACAGGGCAACAAAAACCTGCATAGCGTCTCCCAGAACCTCACGGACCTCTTCCACCGGGAAGACCCCACCCGCAAGGTGACGGCCGGCTGCAATGACGCCGGGGCCGCCCGGAACGGCTTCGCGGACACGATGGACGTCTATGGCTACAACTACAAGCCCTGGGCGTACAAGGCCTTCTCCAAGGACCGCCCGGACCAGCCCTTCTACGCCAGTGAAACCTCCTCCTGCGTCAGCACGCGCGGAGAATACTTCTTCCCCGTGGACTGGAACAAGAGCAAGGGCTTCTTCCTCTACCAGGTCAGCTCCTATGACCTCTACGCCCCCGGCTGGGCCTACCGCCCGGACGTGGAATTCGCCGCCCAGGACGACAACCCTAACAGCGCGGGCGAATACGTGTGGACGGGCTTCGACTACCTGGGAGAACCCACCCCGTACAACCTGGACGCCACCAACGCCCTGAACGTGCCGGAAGGTCCGGAACGTGAAAAACTGATGGCCGAGCTCAAGAAGCTGGGCAACCGCGCTCCCTCCCGCAGTTCCTACTTCGGCATCGTGGACCTGTGCGGCTTCAAGAAAGACCGCTTCTACATCTACCAGGCCCACTGGAGGCCGGATGTCAAAATGGCCCACATCCTGCCGCACTGGAACTGGCCGGAACGCAAGGGCCAGGTAACGCCCGTGCATGTCTACACCAGCGGGGATGAAGCGGAACTCTTCCTCAACGGGAAATCCCAGGGCGTCCGCAAAAAGGGCACCGGTGAAAAAGACCGCTACCGCCTCGTGTGGGAAGACGTGAAATACACGCCCGGCACCCTCAAAGTCGTCGTCAAAAAAGACGGCAAGCCCTGGGCTACGGACACGGTAACCACCACCGGAAAACCGGCGGCGCTCACCCTCAAGCCGGACCGCAGTGAAATCAAGGGAGACGGCTATGACCTCTCCTACGTCACCGTGGCCGTCCGCGACGCGCAGGGCCGCATGGTGCCCCGCAGCAAAAACCAGCTCACCTTCAAGGTAAGCGGCCCCGCGGACATTGCCGGCATCTGCAACGGCGATCCCACGGACTTCACCACCATGGCGAACCCGGAAAACAAAAACATCATGAAAATCAAGGCCTTCAACGGTCTTGCCCAGGTCATTCTGCGTTCCCGCAAGGGTGAATCCGGAAAAGTGACGCTCCAGGTCATCTCCAACGGCCTCAAGCCGGCCCAGACGACCGTGACGGTCAAATAAATCCTGAAAAAACTCCGCTCAGGCCGCCGGTTCCCGCCAGGGAGCCGGCGGCTTTTTCATACTGCTGCCCCTGGGGCGGAAAGGGCCGGTTTTTCCACCCATCCCAGGGCAGGTAGGGATTGAAAGAAAAAAACTTTATGGTACCCTTTTGCCCATGTCTGATCTGCCCAAAGCATATGATCCGTCCCTAGTGGAAGAAAAATGGCAATCCCGCTGGATTGAAGAAGGTTGTTTCAAGGCTGACCCGGCTTCTGAAAAGCCTGCCTACTCCGTCGTCATTCCTCCCCCCAACGTCACGGGAGTGCTCCACCTGGGCCATGTGCTGAACAACACCATCCAGGACATCCTGGTGCGCCGCGCGCGCCAGAAAGGATATGAAGCCCTGTGGCTGCCGGGCACGGACCACGCCGGAATCGCCACTCAGGTACGGGTGGAAAAGGACCTCAAGCAGACGACGGGAAAGAGCCGCCATGACCTGGGCCGTGAAGCCTTCCTGGAAAAAGTCTGGGAATGGAAGGAAAAACACGGCGGCATCATCATCAACCAGCTCCACAAGCTGGGCTGCTCCTGTGACTGGGACCGCGAACGCTTCACGATGGATGAGGAATACACCAAAGCCGTCGGGCAGGTATTCATTGACCTCTTCCGGGAAGGCCTCATCTACCGCGGCCGCCGCATGGTCAACTGGTGCCCCGTTTCCCTCACCGCCCTCTCCGATGAGGAAGTCATCATGACGGAGCAGAAAAGCAAGCTTTACACCGTCCTCTACAAGCTGGAAGACGGCTCCGGAGCCCTTCACGTAGCCACCACCCGTCCGGAAACCATCATGGCGGACGTGGCCGTGGCCGTCAACCCGAAGGACCCGCGGTACGCCCACCTCATCGGCAAAAACGTCATGCGCCCGCTCAACGCCGCCCCCATTCCCATCATCGGGGATGAATACGTGGAAATAGAATTCGGCACGGGCGCTCTGAAAATCACCCCGGCCCATGACAAGGCCGACTTTGAAATAGGCCGGAAATTCAATCTGGAAATCATAGACATCCTCACCCCCGACGGCCATATCAACTGCACGGAAGTGCCAGAACTGCACGGCATGGACCGCTTTGACGCGCGCCGGAAATCCGTGGAAATGCTGGAAGCCGCCGGCCTCATGGTCAAAATTGAAGACTATGACAACAAGGTGGGCTTCTCCGAACGCGCCAACGTCCCGATCGAACCGCGCCTCTCCATGCAATGGTTCCTCAAATACCCGTGCGTGAAGGAGGCGGCGGACGCCGTGGCCGGCGGGGACATCACCTTCCGCCCCGCGCGCTGGGCGAAAACCTATGCCCACTGGCTGGAAAACATCCAGGACTGGTGCATCTCCCGCCAGCTCTGGTGGGGGCACCGCATCCCCGTCTGGTACCGGAAGGACAAGGCGGAAGAACTCAGGAACGCCCCTGCTCTGGACGCCTCCGCCCTGGAGCAAGGCTTCCTCTACGTGGGAACCGAGCCGCCCGCGGATCCGGAAAACTGGACTCAGGACAGCGACGTGATGGACACATGGTTCTCCTCCTGGCTGTGGCCCTTCTCCACCATGGATGACGAAACCCGCGCCAAATTCTACCCCACCACGGACCTCGTCACGGGACCGGACATCATCTTCTTCTGGGTGGCCCGCATGATCATGGCCGGCTACCGCTTCCAGCATGACAAGCCGTTCAGCAACGTCTTCTTCACGTCCATCATCCGCGACAAAATAGGACGTAAAATGAGCAAATCCCTGGGCAACTCCCCGGACCCGCTGGACCTGATCGCCAACTACGGCGCGGACGGCCTCCGCTTCGGCCTCATGCGCATCGCCCCCACGGGCACGGACGTGCGCTTTGACGAAAACCAGATCGGCGAGGGCAGGAACTTTGCCAACAAACTTTACAACGCCACCCGCTTCCGCCTGATGCAGGGCGCGGCGGAGGAAGACGCTGCGCCGCACTACTCCCCCGTGCACATCTCCATCATCTCCAAGCTCAAGCAGCTCCATGCAGATGTGGAAAAAGCGCTGGCGGACTACGAATTCAACGCCCTCATCCAGAACCTGTACCAATTCTTCTGGAACGAATACTGCGACCGCTTCCTGGAAGCCGTCAAGGGAGATTTGAGGGACGGAGCGGACCCTGCGGCACGGGCGGCCACGCTAACCACCATGGACACGGTGCTCAGGCACTACCTAGCCCTGCTGCATCCGGTCATGCCGCACATCACGGAGGAACTCTGGGCTTCCCTGGGCTTTGCGGACGCCAACGGCGGCCTTCCGCTCATGCGCACCCCGCTCCCCTCCGCGGACGGTCTTCTGGCAGGGCTGGACGAAACCCGCATCACGCTGGCGAACACCCAGGCTGCGGCTCTCTATGAAACGGCCAACAAGGCCCGGAACCTGAAGGCGGAATACGACCTCTCCAACAACAAAAACGTCAGCTTCATCCTGAAAACCACCCATGACGTCCCTCTGGACATCCTCTCCCGGCTGTCCATTCTGGCAAACGCCAAATCCGTCACCCGGGACGCTGCCTACTCCGCCCCCAAGGGAACGCCTGCGGCCCTCACGCCGCTGGGAGAGCTCTTCCTTCCCCTGGAAGGACTCATTGACGTGGAAGCGGAAAAGGAACGACTGGGCAAGGAGCTGGACAAAATTGCCAGGGAAATCGCCAAATCCTCCTCCAAGCTGGGCAATGCGGGCTTTGTAGAAAGAGCCCCGGCGGAAGTCGTGGACCAGGAAAAAGCCCGCCTGGCGGATTGGGAGGCAAAACAGGCCCAACTGAAAGGGATGCTTGATTCCCTTTCCTAATCATCTATTCTTCCGGGAATGAATGACCTTCAACAGTACTTTGCCGGTCGTGAGCAATTCATTGAATTGCTGGAAGCGGTGGGCATACGTACTCTTGAACAATTCGCTTCCGCGGACCCTTTCACCGTTTTGCCTGAACTCCATCAGGCAAAACGGATGCTGAAACTGCGCACGGAAATACCTCCGGCTCCCGTTTTCAGGGAATGGGTGAACCAGGCGCTTGCAATGCCCACAGCGCCGGAACCGGCTGCCCTGCATGCTTCCGCGGATGGAAGCCTCCCGCTTGCCACTCCCGTGGTGGAACTGGCTCCGGCGGTGAAGACAGCTCCGCGGACATCCGGACCCGGCAGGGAAAAACGGCCACGCCCCCGTGCCGACGGCCCTGCGAAACATCTCTCCACCAAGGCAAGGCGCCAGGAAGAACAAAGCTACCAGCCCGCCAAGCGCGTCCATGTCCGGCAAGAGCCAAAAACCTACCTGCGCAAAAAGGGCGTCAAGCACATGACTCCTTTCCGGACATGGCTGGGAGCCGCCTCCGTCCTCCTCCTCTTCGTCTGCACCCTCTTTTCCATCGCAATCATCACCCTCGTGCTTCTCAACGGGGAACGGGGCTGGTTAATCATCAGCCTCTGCTTCGGCCCCTGGTTTCTGGCGCTGATCCTGTATCTTTCCCTGGCGTTGCCCCGGAAATGCAGCGTATGCCGCGCCCACGTCTTCTCCTTTAAAAAATACACCCGCAACAAGGCGGCCCATCGCATCCCCCTCTTCGGCTACGTATTTGCCACGGCTCTGCATATATTCCTCTTCCGCTGGTTCCGGTGCCCGGCCTGCGGTTCCTCCCAGCAGTTGGAGAAAACCCGCGCGGAGCAGCACAAACACTAGCGTGCGTGTGGCCCCCTCCGCCTGGCCTCCCCGGGATCTCCCGTCCTTTCTCCTGCGCGTAACGCCCGGAAAAAGGCTCCTTTCCTGCCCGGCGGCAGCAAGAACAGCAATCCCGAACAACGCGTTTCCCGCTCTTTGCCCTATCCCTGGGCCCCAAATCCGGATTCAGACGGGACAAACAGACTTCCCTCTCCGAATTCTCTGAAATGGCCTTCCATCAGCGGCTCCCGCGTCTTCCGCCATCATCCCCTGTAATCCACTCCCCGGAAGCGGAACGGGCGCATCTCAAGTCTCTTGGCCCCCGGCATGGCCCTAAGACATTCTCTCAGACAGACCGCCTGAGGCCCTTGCCTCCCTTCCGCCTGAAAAACCCGTATCGACATCTCCATGCCGTGCGATGTAAAACACGTTCCCAACTCGGAAACACGGGAATCCATCCGGACGTTTCAAAAACAGGAAAAAACCTGCTCCATAAACTATTCCGGACTCTCTTCCCAGAGGCCCGGCAAACTCGTAGTTCCGGTGACTTTATTGCTTCTCATGAAAAACGCCTCAAACACACATTCACCGGAAAAATACGGGCAACAAAAAAACGCCGTCCTCTCTTCAGAGAACGGCGTTCAAAATCCTGAGGTGTCTCGGTTAGAGCACTTCCGGAGCAAGGGAAACAATCTTCATGAACTTCTTTTCACGGAGTTCACGGGCGACCGGCCCGAAAATACGGGTGCCGCGCGGATTGTTGTCCTTGTCGATAATGACGACGGCGTTACCGTCAAAGCGGAGCACGGAGCCGTCATCACGGCGGATCGGGGCGGCGGTGCGCACCACCACGGCCTTCACCACAGTACCCTTCTTCACGGAAGCGGTGGGAATGGACTCGCGGATGTGGCAGGTAATAATGTCGCCAATGTGGGCCTGACGGGTGCGCTTGCCGATGACGCCAATCATCTTGGCGGAGCGGGCGCCGGTGTTGTCGGCCACCTGGACTAGGGATTCCATCTGGATCATGGTATCAAATCTCCTTTATTTAATGGTTGATTCCTGATTAGTGGGTAAGCACTTCCACCAGTTCCCAGCACTTGAGCTTGGAAAGCGGGCGGGTTTCAACGATACGTACCTTATCGCCTACCTTGGCCGTGGAATTTTCGTCATGGGCATAGAACTTCTTGCTCTTCTTGACGATCTTCTTGAACTTGGGGTGCGGAACGCGGGCAACGTATTCCACGACGATGGTCTTGTCCATCTTGGTGGAGGTCACCACGCCGACGCGCGTCTTGCGAAGGCCGGGCTTCTTGGTTGTTTCGGTTTGTTCGGACATTGGATTCTAAAAGTGTTAGAATGTTCTGTTGTTACCGGAAATCCTCAGCTTACGCTTCCCCGGTTTCACCCTTAATGGTAAGGGCACGGGCAAGGTCCTTGCGGACAGTGCGGATTCTCTGGTTGTTTTCCAGCTGGCCGGTGGCCTGCTGAAGACGGAGATTGAAGAGTTCTTCACGAAGGCTGCGCACCAGAGCGGAAAGCTCCTTGGCGGACATAGCACGAAGTTCTTTGGGGGAATTCTTATCGGACATGGTGATGAGTAGCTTTAGTGTTGAACGCCTTGACGATAGACGAAGCGGGTCGGCACGCCCAGCTTGTTGGAAGCCAGACGAAGGGCTTCACGGGCCTGGGATTCGGTCACGCCGCCTACTTCAAACAGAATGTTGCCGGGACGGACAACGGCCACCCAGCCTTCCACGGCGCCCTTGCCCTTACCCATACGAGTATCCGGGGGACGGGACGTAAAGGACTTCTGCGGGAAAATGCGGATGAACACCTTACCTTTACGTTTCAGGTAACGGTTGATCGCAATACGGCAGGCTTCAATCTGGTTGTTGGTGATCCAACCGCGGTCGAGCACCTGAAGGCCGAAGTCACCAAAGGCAACATAGGTACCGCTGGTGGCATTGCCGGAACGGCTGCCGCGGTGCATCTTGCGGTGCTTCACTCTTTTGGGCATTAAAGGCATATCTTATTCCTCCTTGTGTTAAGTGTGATGAACAATGTGATGGCGGCTTTCTTAGGCACGCGGACGACGGGGACCGCGGGGGCCGGACGGGCGTGAGGTCTGCTGGGAGACGACTTCATCGCGCTTGTTGACCCAGCACTTCACGCCGATGATGCCGTACAGGGTGCGGGCTTCGGCGAAACCGTAGTCAATCGGGGTGCGGAGCGTCTGCAACGGCACTTTGCCTTCGCGGTACCATTCGGCACGGGCGATATCGGCGCCGCCGAGACGGCCGGCGCAGCGGATGCGGATGCCGTCGGCGCCACGTTCCATGGCTACCTGCACGGCGCGCTTCATGGCGCGGCGGAAGGAAACGCGGCGTTCCAGCTGGACGGCCACGTTTTCAGCGATGAGCTGGGCGTCTGTTTCAGGGGAGCGGATTTCCACGATGTCAATGTTGACCTGGGTGGAAGCGCCGCACAGGCCCTGGAGGTACTGGCGGATCTTTTCAATTTCTTCACCCTTGCGGCCGATGACAAGACCAGGACGGGCGGTGTGGACGGTAATGCGGACGCTGTTCCAGGCGCGTTCAATCACGATGCTGGAGACGGCGGCGGACATCAACTGTTCCTTGATGTACTTGCGCATCACCAAGTCTTCATGCAGCTTGGTGGCGTAATCCTGGCCCGTGGCGTACCACTTGGAACGCCAGTCCTTGTTGACGGCGAGGCGGAACCCGATTGGATTTACTTTCTGACCCATGATATTAGTTCAGCTATATGTGTGTTAGATTGGAATGACTTAGCCTTCTTGATCGGCCAGTACGACGGTGATATGGGATGTGCGCTTGCGGATCATGTTGGCGGATCCACGGGCGCGGGGCATCGTGCGGCGCATCGTGGGGCCTTCATCGACCATGACGGACTTGACCACCAGCGTGTCAACGGACAGTTCCGCATTATTCTCGGCGTTGGCCAAGGCGGACTTGAGCGTCTTATTCAGCAGGTAGGCACCCTTCTTGGGGGTGTAGGACAGGATGTCGGTCGCCTGGGAGACGGACAAGCCTTGAATTTCTTGAGCAATATCGCGCATCTTCTTGGCAGAGATGCGGGCGTATTTGTAAACAGCTTTCACTTCCATGGGTTTTTCCTCGTAGTGCAGGTTATTGATGAAGATGATTTAGTCGTTGGTTTTTACTGAGGCAGAATCTCCGACGCGCACCGGCTCGGCGGGCGCCGCAAGTTTCTGAACAAGCGCGCCACATACTTCCTTGCGGACGTCCGTGACTACGGCTTCTCCGATGGTTTGCGCTCCCCGGGTCACCTGTACGGGCATCCCGACTTGCATCCCTGCCGTTCTGCCGGCGTTCAGCACCACTACTCCGGATTCGGAGTCAATGCTGAGCACCTTGGCTTCCGCCAGGGTTCCCGCGCCATCTCGCACGGGCTGTTGCCTGTATCCCAGAACGGACTCCAGCAGGCGCAGGGAGCTTTCCACTGCCGTCCTTGCATTTGCGTCCTCGGATATGGCTTGTTTCATGTAGGCGAGGATGGCTCCGGAGAGCTTGACGGACGCCTGCTCCAGCCGCTGAATGCGGTCATTGGAGGCTTCGATGTCTGCCACCGCCTGAATCAGGCGTTCCTCACTATTACCTAGCGCTGCGCCTCCCAAAGCTTCCAGCCGGGTACGGATGTCCACCAGCTGGGCGGCCGCCTTGTCGGCGTCGCTGCGGGCCTGGACATAGGATGCCTTGAGGGCCGCATTCTGCTTTTCGAGACGCTCGATTCTGCGCGTCAGTGCCGCCGTATCCTCTTCCGCTCCCTGCAGTATCCCGCCCAGCCCTACAAGGGTGGTAAGGGAATAGGCAAGGATGGAAGAAGAGTTCGACATGTTGATTGTTAACTTACTGATTACTTCTTACCGATACCGCCGTGCTGTTTGAAGACACGAGTCGGGGCAAATTCACCAAGCTTGTGGCCTACCATGTTTTCCGTGACGTACACCGTGGCAAAGTTCTTGCCGGCGTGCACCAGGAAGGTCAGACCGACGAAGTCAGGCGTAATCATGGATGCGCGGCTCCAGGTCTTGATCGGCTTGCGGTCACCGGTTTCAAGCTGAGCGTCGATCTTGGCGAGAAGCTTTTGACTGACAAAAGGGCCTTTTTTGAGAGAACGTCCCATGTTATATGATCCTAGTTAAAGTTATTGTGTATTGGTTACTTGGCGTTGCGGCGCTGTACGATGACGGAGTCGCTGGGCTTGCGGAGACGGCGGGTCTTCTGGCCCTTGACGTGGCCCCACGGAGACTTGAGGTGCTGACGACCGCCGCCGGACTTGGACTTGCCTTCACCACCACCGTTCGGGTGGTCGACGGGGTTCATCGTCATACCGCGCACGGTGGGACGAACGCCCATCCAGCGGGTGCGGCCGGCCTTGCCGGACATTTCGTTCATGTGCTGGGTATTGCCAACCTGACCGATGGTGCAGTAGCAATCCTCATTGAAACGGCGGATTTCGCCGGAGGGCATCTTGATCAGCGCATAGCCTGCTTCACGGTTGGAAACAATGGCCTGCTGGCCGGCTGCACGGGCAACCTTGCCGCCGGAACCCGGACGGATTTCAATGTTGTGAACGGAGGTACCCAGGGGAACGTTCTTCAGGGGCATCGCATTGCCGACCTTGGGAGCAACCTTCTGGCCGCTTTCCACCTTCATGCCCACCTGGAGGCCCGTAGGAGCCAGGATGTAGGACTTTTCACCGTCCTTGTATTCGATCAGGGCGATGCGGCAGGTGCGGTTGGGATCGTATTCGATGGTAAGCACGGTGGCGGGCACGTCAAACTTGTTGCGCTTGAAGTCCACCAGGCGATACTTGCGCTTGTGGCCACCGCCGATGTGGCGGGTGGTGATGCGGCCGTTGTTGTTGCGGCCGCCGGATTTCTTGAGGGGTCTGCAGAGACTCTTTTCCGGGGTAGAGGTAGTGATTTCGTCAAAGGACGGCCACACCTTGTAGCGGTTAGAGGGAGTAACTGGCTTGAATGACTTGAGGGACATGATAGCTTTCCTTCCTAGTAGGGGGCTTTAAACGAGGTCAAGGGTTTCACCGTTGGCAAGCTTGATGTAAGCTTTTTTCCAATGAGCGGTGCGACCTGCATCAGCACGGCGCTGACGCTTGAGCTTGCCGTCATAGTTGGCGGTGCGCACGGAAGCGACCTTCTTGCCGAAAGCGACTTCGACAGCCTTTTTGATTTCGATTTTGTTGGCGTCGCGGTCAACTTCAAGGACCAGCTCGCCAGTGGTTTCCTGGAGCATGGTGGCCTTTTCGCTGATGCGCACCTTCTTGATGACTTGGTAAATGTCTTTCATGGCTTCTTAAGCAGTACGGCTGGCGAGGGTTTCTAAAGCGTTGTCAACGAGGATCACTGCATCAGCGTTCATGAGCTGTTCAATGTTCACTTCTGCGGCGGTCATCAGGAGAACTTCCTGAACGTTGCGGCCGGCAAGATAGGTGGAATCGTCAAAGGAGGCGGCTACGATGAGCACCTTCCTGGCGTCCGTCAGATCCTTGACGGCCTTGATGAAGGACTTGGTCTTGCCGTCAGCCACGGAGAATTCGGCAACGGTGCTGACCTTGGAAGCGGCGATCAGATCGCCCAGCACGCGGCGCAGGGCCAGGCGGCGGGTGCTCTTGTTCACCTTCTTGGTGTAGTCGCAGGGGCGGGGACCGAAGACCACGCCGCCGCCCACAAAGATGGGAGCGCGCTTGTCGCCGTGACGGGCATTACCGGTGCCCTTCTGGCGGAAGATCTTCTTGTTGTTGCCGCTGACTTCAGCACGGGTCTTGGAGTTGGCGGAACCGGTGCGGCGGTTCGCCTGGTAGGCCACGATGAGGTCATGCACGGCCTGGGAGCCCTTGTCACTGCCTACAAGCTGGATGTTGGCGGCAGCGGCGGCTTCTAATGTAAAGGTATTTGCGGACATAGATAGGTTTTCCTATAATCAATGTGAGGTTAACTAAAGCCTTACTTCTTCTTGGCGGGGCGGATCACGAGGTAGGAACCGCGTGCACCGGGAACGGCGCCGGAGATAAGAATGACGTTGTCTTCCGGACGTACGGCCACAACCTTCAGGTTCTGTACCGTGCGCTTGGCATTGCCCATCTGTCCGGGCATCTTCTGGTTCTTCCAGACGCGGCCGGGGGTGGAGCAGCCACCCACACCACCGGTACGGCGGTGCATCATGGAACCGTGGGCGGCGGGAGAGCCGTGGAAGTTGTGGCGGCGCATCGCGCCCTGGAAGCCCTTCCCTTTGGAAGTACCGATCACGTCAACCCACTGGCCGGCGGAAAAGAGGTCCACGCCGGGATCTTCAGCACCTTCAGCAGGCAGTTCGGAAGCTTCCACGCGGAATTCCTTGAGGAGCTTGGTGGGCTGGATGCCCAGTTTCTTGAAGTGGCCGGCCTGAGGCTTGGCCACGCGGCTTTCCTTCTGCGCATCAAAGGCAACCTGAATGGCGTTGTAGCCATCCTTGTCTTCCGTTTTGATCTGGGCGAAGGTGTTGCCCTTTACGTCAATGACGGTCACGGGCACCATAGCGCCGGATTCCTGGTCAAACAGACGGGTCATGCCGACCTTTTTTCCGATAAGTCCTAGAGCCATTGTAGTGTGTCTTTCTGTTTTTTAATTACTTATCCGGGTACCAAACTAGATGCGGATCGTGATGTCCACACCGGCCGGGAGATTGAGCTTCTTGAGCTCATCAATCGTGCGGGCGGTCGGGTCGACGATGTCGAGCAGGCGCTTGTGGGTGCGGATTTCAAATTGTTCAGCCGACTTCTTGTTGACGTGAACGGAACGGTTCACGGAGAATTTTTCAATGCGGGTCGGCAACGGGATCGGGCCGTGAACTTTGGCTCCGGTGCGCTTGGCGGTTTCAACGATCTCCTGGGAGGAGCGGTCGATGGCGCGGGAGTCAAATGCGCGGAGTCGAATGCGGATTTTTGGACTTTGCATGGACGTGCGGTCTATTGGTTATACTTCAAAGGTTTGTTTATTTAGCCTTCTCGGTGACGATCTGGTCAACGAGGTTCTGAGGCACCTGTTCAAAGTGGGAGGGCTCCATGGAGTAGGAGGCGCGGCCACTGGAAAGGGTACGGATGGCGGTGGAATAACCGAACATTTCGGACAAGGGAACCATGGCCTTCAGGATGCAGGCGTTGGCCTTGTTTTCCATGTTGCTGATCTGGCCGCGGCGGCGGTTCAGGTCACCCATGATGTCGCCCTGGTAGTCGGTCGGCGTGGAAGCTTCAACGGACATGATGGGTTCCAGCATGATGGGCTTGGCCTTCTTGAAGGCGTCCTTCATGGCGAAAATGGCGGCCATCTTGAATGCGTTTTCGTTGGAGTCCACTTCGTGGTAGGAACCGTCCACCACTTCAACGTGCACGTCCACCACCGGATAACCGGCGATAACGCCCGTGGTCATGGCTTCATTGAGGCCGGCATAAACGGCGTTCATGTATTCCTTCGGAATGGCGCCGCCCACGATCTTGTTTTCGATGGTGAGGCCCTTGCCGCGTTCGTTCGGCTTCACGTCAATCACCACGTGGCCGTACTGGCCGCGACCGCCGGACTGCTTGACCAGCTTGCCGTCGCCATGGGCGGGAGCAGTGATGGTTTCGCGGTAGGCGATCTGAGGCTTGCCGATGTCGGCTTCCACCTTGAATTCGCGCATCAGGCGGTCAATGATGATTTCCAGGTGAAGTTCACCCATGCCGGAGATCAGGGTTTGTCCGGTTTCTTCGTCGGTCTTCACGCGGAAGGTCGGGTCTTCTTCAGACAGGCGGCCCAGAGCGTTGGACATTTTTTCCTGGTCGGCCTTGGTCTTGGGTTCCACGGCCATGGAAATAACGGTTTCCGGGAAGGTGGGGGGTTCCAGGCAGACATCGTTGTCCGGGCTGGTGATGGTGTCGCCCGTGGTCACGTTGCGCAGGCCCACGATGGCGGCGATGTCGCCGGAGTATACGGCGTCAATGTCCGTGTGCTGGTCAGCCTGGATCTGGATGATGCGGCCCACGCGTTCCGTCTTGCGGGTGCGGGGGTTGTACACGGTGTCACCCTTCTTGAGGACGCCGGCGTACACGCGGATGAACACCAGCTTGCCGACGAACTTGTCAGCCCAGAGCTTGAATGCCAGAACCATGGGCTTGGCATCGTCCGTAGCGGTAATCTTGAAGGTTTCTTCCGCATCCAGCGTGCTTTCAGCGTGGGCGGGAACGGTTTCCACCGGAGAGGGGAGGTAATCCACCACGGCGTCAAGCAGGAACTGGACGCCCTTGTTCTTGAAGGCGGAACCACCGGCAACGGGGATGAACTTGTTGGTGATGGTGGCGCGGCGGATGGCTTCCTTGAGTTCCTTGGGGGTGAAGGGTTCTTCCATGAGAACCTTTTCAGCAAGTTCGTCGTCCACGTCGGCCACGCGGCTCACCAGTTCATGGTAGGCCAGTTCGGCTTCTTCCTTGAGTTCAGCGGGGATTTCCTCAACCGTGTAGGTGGAGCCCAGACGGTCGTTGTCGGCATACATGACAGCCTTCTGGTTCACCACGTCAATCTGGCCGCGGAGCTGGTCTTCAGCGCCGATGGGGATCAGAATGGCGGCGGCGTTCGCACCCAGCTTGTTGTGGATGTCGTCCAGCACGTTGTTGAAGTTGGCGCCGGTACGGTCCATCTTGTTCACGAAGCACATGCGGGGAACGCTGTACTTGGTGGCCTGGCGCCATACGGTTTCCGTCTGGGGCTGCACGCCGGCCACACCGCAGAATACCACGATGGCGCCGTCAAGCACGCGGAGGGAACGTTCCACTTCAGCGGTGAAGTCAACGTGCCCGGGGGTGTCAATAATGTTCAGCTGGAAGTTTTCGCCTTCGAACATTTTGCTGATACCTTCATTTTTCACCTGCTTCCAGTTGGTGGTAACGGCAGCGGAGGTAATGGTGATACCGCGTTCGCGTTCCTGCTCCATCCAGTCGGTAGTGGTGGAACCGTCGTGGGTTTCACCGATCTTGTGGATCATGCCGGTGTAGAAAAGAATACGCTCGGACAAAGTAGTTTTGCCGGCGTCAATGTGAGCGGAGATACCGATGTTGCGGTAGCGCTCAAGGGGAGCCTTGCGATTGGGATTGTTTACGTGATCGGACATAGTGTCTGGAAAGTATCTGTAATGATCGAAAGTGAATGGTTCGGCTGACAGTCGCTGAAGGGATTACCAGCGGAAGTGGGCAAAGGCGCGGTTGGCCTGGGCCATCTTGTGAACGTCGTCGCGCTTGCGGACGGAGGAACCCTGGTTGTTGGCGGCTTCCTTGATTTCGTTGGCAAGAGCCTTGTGCATCGGCACGCCCTTGCGGTTGCGGGCGTAGTTCACAATCCAGCGCATGGCCAGGGATTCGGAACGGGCCGGGTCCACTTCCAGAGGCACCTGGTAGGTGGCGCCACCTACGCGGCGGCTCTTCACTTCCACACGGGGCTTGGCATTTTCAATGGCGCGGGTGATCACTTCCAGGGGATCAATGCTGTCCGTGCCTTCGTTAGCCATGTCGATGGCGGCATAAACAATGCGTTCCGCAAGGGAGCGTTTGCCATCCAGCATAACCTTGCTGATCAGTTTGCCAACAAGAGCGCTGTCGTAACGGGGGTCACGACGTTCGATTTTTCTATAGACGCGTTTACGGCGGGCCATAATATATAGTAGGTAAGATGTTAATGTTTACTTGGCGGCAACCTTCGGGCGCTTGGCGCCATACTTGGAGCGGCCCTGGCGGCGCTTGTCAACACCGAGGCAGTCAAGAGCCCCGCGGACGATATGGTAGCGAACACCCGGCAAGTCCTTCACACGACCGCCGCGAACGAGCACGATAGAGTGTTCCTGGAGGTTGTGACCTTCACCGCCGATGTAGGCGATCACTTCTTCACCATTGGTAAGACGGACTTTAGCCACTTTACGAAGAGCCGAGTTCGGCTTCTTGGGCGTACGGGTCATTACCTGGAGACAAACACCGCGGCGTTGCGGGCAGCTATGAAGAGCGCGTGACTTGGACTTCTCTTCCGGAGTAATACGTCCCTTGCGGACGAGCTGATTAATGGTCGGCATGTTTTCCTGCTTTGGTTGTGGTTCGTCGGTCTGGTCCGATATTCAAGGCGAACATCCCTTTCAGTAAGCAGGAAGCGCGCCTTTTTTCCGGAGGCAAACCCGATAGAAAACGTATTTCTTGCGCCTTTCGGCGCGTTTGGGGACGGCCAATATAACGTGATTTTATATCATGACAAGTCTTTTATTCATCTTTTCCTAAATATTTCATCCGTGCCATTTTCCCCTGCTCTTTCCCAAGCTTCATTCCGGGTTGCCGGTGCCTTTTTCAGCTTCTTCCTCACCCAGCGGACCTCCACATGCTGATAGACGAAATAGGCGGTAACCAGGGAAACACACAAGGCGATTCCCCAGAATAAAACTGGGGGCCCATCCACCCGCCACTTCATTCCCGCGCCAATCCCCACCCATTTCAGGGGGGCAGGCAGGGACGGCAGGCGGACGCTCCACAGGGAGGCAATGCACAGGGCAAAGATGACGGAAGAAACAACGTACCCCGGGAATGAATAGTTCAGGGCTCCGATTCCTTCATGGCTGGCGGCGGAAGAAGCCAGCAGCCACGCCGCGCCTGCTCCAATCCAAAACCACCGCCATGGACTCTTCCACTGTTCCATATTCCAGGACGCACACCACATCCCCAGCAAAAACTGCCACAGGTGGAAACTCACCTGATAATACAGCCTGCCGTAGTCCATCACGGTGCCGCTCCGGAACGCATCAAAAAGAACGCTTGCCGCCAGAAGCCACAGGAACGGCCTTTTCCCGTAATAACGGTAAAGCCACGGAAACAGCGCCAGAAAGGCCATGATGCAGACGATGAACCAGACCGCCGCCTTCCCCATCATCTTCCACATCGCAAGTGTTGGCGCGGCTATCAGCAGCCTGACTCCGGCCCACGCCGTCGCCTGCTGGCCTTCAATAAGAAGAACGGCAAAACCGGCAGTCCAGGCAATCAACAGCACCGGCAGCAGGCGTCAGCCTTTTTCCGGCAATATTCCCCGATGCTTCCTTGTGTGAAACCTCCGGCGGATCGAACGGCCAGAAAACCGCTCAAGACAAAAAAGCCATCCACAGCCACGCTCCCTCCGCAATTCCATCCCCCGCTGTAATGGAAAAAGACAACCATCAGGCACAACAAAATTCTCAGCAGATCCAATCCATAATTCCTGACAGGCAGCATATCCGGAAGCCAACTGATAAGCAATCCGTTACAGACTGGAGACGGGGAAGCATTCCCCTGTCCACGGGGAGCGGAGCAGTCCTTTGTGGAACTGGAATGCAAACGGACGTACCGGCTTTAGGGAAGAGGGTTCGCTAACGTTCCCTTTCAAATTGAGATGCCGGAGAGGCTTGCGCCGAATCCCGTCCGGGCACGCAGTTCCGAAGGTTTTCCCTTTCCATGCAAACGGCTTCCGATAGGCAAGGGGGAGTCATCGCAAGTTTTTCTCCCTTGAAAACACCGCTTGACCACGGATTGCTTATCCGCATCCTTTTCCGGCGTTTTTCCGTCAGGGCAACACGGAGACAAAAAAATCCGTTTCCAGCCACGCAAGCCGGAAACGGATTCCAAAGATCAACTGCGGGAACCGTTATTTTTTCGGCGTCACCAGGGAATGCCCGGACATTTCGGCAGGCTGTTTCAGCCCCATCAGGTTCAGCAGGGTGGGAGCCACATCCGCCAGAATGCCGTTGGAGAGGCTGACCTGGTCCTTGTCGTCCGCCACGTAAATGAGGTCCACAAGATTGGTGGTATGGGCCGTGTTCGGGGAGCCGTCCTCATTGCGCATGTGTTCGGCATTGCCATGGTCCGCGGTGATGAGCAGCTTGCCGCCCAGGGCCAGCACCTTCTTCACGCACTTTTCCAGGGCGCTGTCCACCGCTTCGCAGGCGGCGACTCCGGCTTCCACAAATCCGGTATGGCCCACCATGTCCCCGTTGGCAAAATTCATGATCACCACGTCGTACTTGTCCACGGCGTCCACAAACTTGTCCGCCACTTCCTCCGCGCTCATCTGGGGCTTGAGGTCATAAGTGGCCACTTCACGGGGGGAGGGAACCAGAATGCGGTCCTCGCCGGGGAACTGCGTTTCCACGCCTCCGTTAAAGAAGAAAGTGACGTGGGCGTATTTTTCCGTTTCCGCAATGCGGAGCTGGGTCTTCCCGGCTTCCGACACAATCTGTCCGAAAATGTTGTCCAGCTGCTCCTGTTCAAAAACGATGGGGGAGGGATACTTGGCATCGTACTCCGTCAGCGTCACATAATGAACCCTGGGCGTCACTTCACGGTCAAAGCCGTCAAACCCGGGATACAGGAAGGCATCGCTCATCTGGCGGGCGCGGTCCGCACGGAAGTTGAAGAAAAACACCACGTCATTGTCGCGCACGCGCTGTTCGTTGCCGTAGGCAAAAATGCCGGGCTTCAGGAATTCATCCGTCTCGCCCTTGGCGTAGCACTGTTCCACATATTCGGAGGGGGAACAGGTGCACTGTTCGCCGCGGCCCAGCACGATGGCGTCCCATGCCAGCTTGTTGCGGTCCCAGCGCTTGTCGCGGTCCATCGCATAGAAGCGGCCGATAACCGTGGCGATTTTCGCGCCGTAAGGCTTGATGGCTTCTTCCAGTTGGCGCATGAATCCGGCCCCGCTGGTGGGGGAACAGTCACGGCCGTCCGTGATGGCATGGATGCAGATGTCGCGCACGCCCGCTTCATAGGCGTATTTGACGATGCCTACCAAATGGTTGATATGGCTGTGCACGCCGCCGTCGCTCACCAGGCCGAGCAGGTGCAGGCGGGAGCCGGCGGCCTGGGAAAAAGCGGTCTTCAGCACGGAATTTTCACCCATGGAGCCGTCCTTGATGGCGTTGTCCACCCGGCAAAGATCCTGGAAAACCACGCGGCCAGCGCCCAGGTTCAGGTGCCCCACTTCGGAGTTGCCCATCTGCCCGTCCGGAAGGCCCACGTCCTCCCCGGAAGCGCCCAGCAGGCTGTGGGGATAGTTGGCCAGGAGGTAATCAGTAAAGGGGGTATCAGCCAGAACAGTGGCGTCACCGTACTCTTTCGCGACATCAGGCCCCAACGGATTGCGGCCCCAGCCGTCGCGAATGACAAGAACGACAGGCTTTTTAGAAGACATGGGCCTTATTTACAGGCATCCCCTCCTTTTGAAAAGCCTGAAATCAGGCATTCCTTCTCCGACTCTGAAATAGCCTGCGGTTTCCCCCCCTTCCCCACGCGGACAACTACATACCTTCCACTCATGACCGGATGCTCCGAATGGAACACCGCAAACTTCCATTCCAGCGAACTGGTTCCCACCGCTCCCAGGCTCAATTCAATGCTCAACCAGTCGCCCAGACCGGCGGAACTGGCGTAATCCACCTCCACATGCACGCGGGGCCAGCCGCAATCGGGGGAAAGAACCTCCAGCCCCTGGGAACGCAGGTACTCGTGCTCCACCTCCTCTACCAGGCACAGCAGCCGGGTGAAATGAGCCACGCCGGAGGCGTCCGTATCGTGAAAGGCTACCTGGCGCGTTCTGACAAAGGGGATGCAGGGAAGTTCTTCAGGCATGCCTTCATCCTGCCTCCTTTCCCGGAAGCATGTCCAGCCGCAAATGCGTGACAATATGTCACATCAGCTTGATTTGTGACATCCCTCTCTTTATATATAGGGGCGAGCCCGGACGGAAACGCCGCCATGAAGAAAGACACCATCGATAAGCTGATCGGCCGCATTGACCATATCAAGGAAGAGGACCTCCAGCGTTTCTTTGTAAAGCTGGCAGAACAGCAGGGTTTTTTCCAGCAGGTGTTTGAAGCCATCCAGGAAGGCCTGATCCTGCTGGACAGCAAGGGAAAAATCCTGTTTGTCAACCAGGCCGCCCTCAAGCTCCTTGACAAGGAACGCGGCCAGATCACGCCGGAAGACTTCTGCATCTTCCTGGGCAGGGACTGCACCTGGGACACCATCCAGCAGAGCCGGACCGCCGTTTCCCGGGACGTGGAGATTTTTTATCCGGAGCACAAATTCCTGAACATTTTCATCTCCCCCATCGGCGGCAGGAACCAGGGCCATCTGATCCTGATACGGGATGAAACGCCCCGGCAGAAGAAAAACGCGGAGAACATCGAGGCGGAACGCCTGAACGCCCTCACGCTGCTGGCCGCGGGGGTGGCCCATGAAATAGGCAACCCCCTCAACTCCATTGGCCTTCATCTCCAGCTCCTGGCCCGGAAGGCAAAACAACTGCCCGCGGAGTACCGGCCGGACATGGAAGAACTGCTGAAAACGGCAGAGAGCGAAACCACGCGGCTGGACGTCATTCTGAAACAATTCCTCCAGGCCATCCGCCCCACCAAGCCCATCCGGGAACCCCACAACATTGAAACCATCATCATGGAGGTCCTGAAACTGCTGGAGCCGGAAATCCGCCAGCGCGGCATCCAGATCAACACGGACCTCCAGCCCAGCCTCCCCATCCTCAGCCTGGACCCCGTCCAGATCAAGCAGGTCTTCTACAACCTGATCAAAAACGCCTACCAGTCCATCCCGCCGGAGGGAGGCACCATTCTGGTTAAAAGCGGTTATACGGATGACAGCGTGTTCGTCACCGTGGCGGATACCGGCTGCGGCATTTCCCCGGAAGTCATGGGCAGCATTTATGAACCTTTCCTGACCACCAAATCCACCGGCTCCGGCCTGGGCCTGCTCATCGTGCGCCGCATCGTGAAGGAACACGGCGGCTCCATCACCCTGGCCAGCCAGCCGGGGCAGGGAACCACCATCACGGTCTTCCTGCCGCGCGTGGAACGCACCATCAGGCTCCTGCCCTCCTCCATCCCGTCATGAAGATGCCCGTTCTGCTGATCGTAGATGATGAAAAACCCACGCGCGACGCCCTGCGCATGGGCTTTCAGGACGATTACGAAGTGTACACCGCCGCCAATCTTTCCCAGGCCGTCACCCTCCTGCGGGAGGAATCCCCGGACCTGGTCCTGACGGACCTGCGGCTGGGCGGGGAAAGCGGCATGGACGTGCTGAAAGCCGCGGCTTCTCTGCCCCATCCCCCCCAGAGCATCATGATGACCGCCTACGGATCCGTGGACGCCGCCGTGGAAGCCATGAAACAGGGCGCGTACGACTTCGTCACAAAGCCCCTGAACCTGGATGCCGTGGAGCTGGTGCTCAAAAGGGCGCTCCATACCCGGAACCTGGAGACGGCCAACCAGGAGCTCACCACCCGCATCCAGGCGGACTCCGGCCTGCAAAAACTGCTCGGACGGTCCGCCGCCATGGAACACGTGTTCTCCATCATCCGCCAGGTGGCGCCCAGCAAGACGACGGTGCTGATTGAAGGGGAAAGCGGAACCGGGAAGGAACTGGTGGCCCAGGCCATCCATTCCCTTTCCGGCAGGCCGGAGAATAAATTCGTGGCCGTCAACTGCGCGGCCCTTTCCCCCCAGTTATTGGAAAGCGAGCTGTTCGGCCATGAAAAAGGCTCCTTCACCGGAGCCGGGCAGCGCCGCATCGGCCGCTTTGAACAGGCGGACGGCGGCACCATCTTCCTGGATGAAATCGGGGAAATAGATGCCGGAACGCAGGTCCGCCTGCTGAGGGTGCTGTCCGAACGGACCATTGAACGCGTAGGCTCCAACACGCCCATCCCGGTGAATGTGCGCATTATTGCCGCCACCAACAAATCACTGAAGAAACTCGTCCAGGAGGGCAAATTCCGGGAAGACCTCTATTTCCGCCTCAACGTGGTCCACATCCAGATGCCCCCCCTCCGGGACCGGCGGGAGGACGTGCCCCTGCTCGCCACCGCCTTCCTGAAAGAATTCGCCAGGGAAAACAACAAGGAATTCAAACCCCTTTCCCGGGACGCCCTTGACGCCGTACGGAACTACTCCTGGCCCGGAAACGTGCGGGAGCTGCGCACAGCCATGGAGCACGGCGTCGTCATGAGCAACTCCGCCAGCATAGAACTCTCCCATCTCCCACCCCGGCTGCACGCGCCGCAGCAGCCGGCCGCCCCGGGGAGCATGGCGCAGGAACAATTGGAGGACAATGCCCCCAGCACACAGAATGGGCTTGTCCCGGCAGGGGTTTTGAATTTATCCTTGCTGGAGCGGAATGCCATCCAACAAGCGCTGGCCCGGTCAAACGGCAACAGAACGGCGGCAGCCCACCTTCTGGGCATCAGCCGCCGCACCCTTCAACGCAAATTACAAGATATTCAACCTTCATGAATGCGCCCACCACGGCATCCCGCACACCGTTTATTATCATCCTCATCCTGCTGCTGGCGATTACGGGTGTGCAGTACTTTTTCAATTTTAACGGCCTGAACGCCAGCGCCGCCATGGACCAGGCCCAGATCGCCCGGAACGTGGCCAGGGGACAGGGGATGGCCACCAACTGGCTGAGACCCATCCAGATGGTCTCCGGGAGCACCCGCGCCGGCCTCAACCCCTTTCTTTCCGACGCCCAGATCCGTGAACAGGAAACCATTCTGGCGGGACAGGGGGAATCCCTCGTCAATCCGGAAAAATTCAACCCCTACGCCCTCCGGGACACACGCAACGCCCCTCTGAACATCCTGGTGGAAGCCGCCGTCTTCAAGGTGGCCGGCGTCCACAAGTTTGACCTGTGGAGCATGACGGGCAGCTCCATGATCTACCTGCCGGACCGCATCGTGGCGGGCATTTCCTGCATGTTCTTCATCCTGGCTGTCCTGAGCTGCTATTACATCCTCCACCAAATGTTTGACGTCACCATCGCCAGCTTCACCTGCCTGACGATGATTCTCAGCAACCTCTTCCTGCAATACGCCACCAGCGGCCTCCCGCAGATGATGATGCTCTTCTTCTTTGCCTGGGGCATCCATTTCCTGTCCACGGCCCTGCAAAACAGGGAGGAGAAGCGTAAATTCCTGATGCCGCTCATTTACAGCTCCATCTGTTTTTCATGCGTCTGCCTCACCGGCTGGATCGGCCTGTGGCCCATGGCCGGCTTTCTGATTTTCGTGGGCATCCGCTTCAAGCCTCACGGCCTGTACTGCATTCCGGGACTTGTGATCCTGTTCCTCCTCCTGGCCTACCCCGTTTACATCAACCGCTCCCTCAGCGGAGGCTTCTTCGGAACGGCCTATTACACCATCTTCACGGGGCTGACCGGCAATGAAGAAATCGCGATGAACTCCCTGGCCGCCGGGGACATTCCCATCGCCGCCCAGAAAGCCGTCACCTCCATCGTCAACAACATCCTGACGCAGGGCGACCTCCTTTATGAAAACCTCGGGAACCTTCCCCTGGCCATGGTGTTCCTGCTGGCCCTCCTGCACAAATTCAGAAGGCCGGAAGTCAACCAGGCCAAATGGGGCGTCTTCGCCATGTGGGTGCCCGCCGTCATCGGCATGGCCCTTTACACCTCCAACAAATCCGGTATTTCCCTGGGACAGATTCAAATCCTCTTCGCCCCCTTCTTCACGGCCTACGGCACGGCCTTCGTCCTCAACCTGATCGCACGGCACTCCAACAAGGAGGTAGTCCCCGTCCTGCGGGGCGGCGTCCTGCTGCTCGCCCTGCTCATCACTTCCCTCCCCCTTCTGCTCAGCCTTCCCCAGATGGTGCGGGTGGGCATCCTGACGGCCAGCCGCGGCATTCCTGCATGGCCCCCTTATTTCCCCCCGGGCCTCAACCGGGACCTTCGCGCCCAGACGTCGGAAAAGGATTTCATCCTCACGGACCAGCCGTCCGCCGTCGGCTGGTATGCAGACAGGAAAGCCATCGGCCTCCCCAAAATGGTGGAGCAATTCATGGTGCTGGAACGCATTCTGAAATTCCACGGCGGGAAGGTGGGCAGCATCCTGGTGACTCCCTCATCCACGCTCAATGCGGACCTCCGCACCATTGCCGCCTCCTACGGGGAATTCACCCCCCTCGTTCTGGAAGGCACCGTCCTGCTTCAGACGAAGGACAGGAATCCCGTATACCTCTTTGACCACAGCCGTGCGCTCTACCCCTTGTCGCAACGCTTTGGGACGCCGGACTCCCGCCAATTCATCCAGGGAGCGGACATGATTCTTTACAAAGACCTTCAGGAAACCGCTTCCACCCCTCAACCTTAATTCCCCATATGGCCAAACAACGGAAAAACGCTCCCGGATTTGAAGAATCCGTAGCCCGCCTGGAAGAAATCATACGCTTGACGGAAGCCCCCGTCACCGAACTGGAAGACATGATAGCCCTGGTGGAAGAAGGCAACAAGCTCATCCGCCACTGCCGCGGCATCCTTCATGATGCGGAACTGCGCATCCAAACCCTCAGCAACCCGGAGACCGTCCAGGATGGAACGGATCCCGATGAACCAGACAGCAATGAATTCTCCCTCACCTGAACTTCCGGAGCTGCTGGCAAGCATCCGCAGCCATGCAGACCTGATGAAAATCCCTGAGTCGGAACTGCCCCGGCTCGCGGAAGAAATCCGGAACACCCTCATCCACTCCCTTTCCCTCACCGGCGGCCATCTGGGCCCCAACCTGGGCGTGGTGGAACTGAGCATTGCCCTTCACCGCGTCTTTGAAACACCGCGGGACAAAATCATCTTTGACGTTTCCCACCAGGCCTACGTCCATAAAATGCTCACGGGGCGCGCCCCGCTGATTCACACCATCCGCCAGCATGAAGGGCTCTCCGGCTTTGCCAAAATGTCGGAATCCCCCCATGACGCCTACGGTGCAGGCCACGCGGGCACGGCGCTTTCCGCCGCCCTGGGCATGTGCGCGGCCAGGGATCTGAAAGGGGAGGACTACCATGTAGTGGCCGTGGCCGGGGATGCGGCATTCACCTGCGGCACCACCCTGGAGGCGCTGAACAACATCAGCCAGACCACCAAGCGCTACATCACCATTCTGAACGACAATGAATGGGCCATTGATAAAAACGTGGGCGCGCTGGCAAAATACTTCAACTCCCTGCAAACCTCGGAAACCTTCTCCTGGCTGAGGGACAAGACGGCCTCCTTCATTGAAAAGCTGGGGGGCACGCAGGCCAGGGACTTCGCCTTCAAGCTGGAAGGCACCACCAAGAACCTCATCTTCCCCTCCCTGCTCTTCAATAAATTCGGCCTGCGCTACTTCGGCCCCCTGGACGGGCACGACATCCCCACCCTCATCCGCACCCTTTCCTACATCAAGGACCTCAACGAACCCGTTATCCTGCACGTGGTCACCCAGAAGGGAAAAGGCTACCAGCCCGCACTGGACAACCCCACCAAATTCCACGGCCTGGGCTCCTACTGCGTGCGGGACGGCGAAACGCAGGCAACCGCCACCCCCACCTTCTCCCACATCTTCGGTTCCACGCTGGTGGAAATGGCGCACGAAGACGAATCCGTCACGGCCATCACGGCCGCCATGGCCAGCGGCACCAAGCTGGACCTGTTCAAGGAAGCCTTCCCCAAGCGCTACTTTGACGTAGGCATTGCGGAAGAACACGGAGCCCTCTTTGCGTGTGGGCTGGCGGCGGAAGGCATGAAGCCCTACATCGCCATTTACTCCACCTTCATGCAGCGCTGCATTGACATGATCCAGCATGACGCCGCGCTCCAAAAGCTGCCCGTGCGCTTCTGCATGGACCGCGCCGGGCTCTCCCCGGACGACGGCCCCACGCATCACGGCCTGTTTGACATCGCCATGATCCGCAGCATCCCGAACATCGTCTTCATGCAACCCAAGGATGAAGCGGAATTCGTCCACATGCTCCGGACCATGAACCATTACCAGAACGGCCCCACCGTCATCCGCTATCCCCGGGGCTGCGGCGCCGGGGTCCCCCTCCCCTCCACGCCGGAAATCCTCCCCATCGGCAAGGCGGAAGTGCTCCAGACGGGGAAGGACGTGACCCTCGTTTCCCTGGGCACCATGATCGGCATCGCCCGGGAGACGGCAGTGCTGCTGGAAGCGCAGGGCCACACGGTCACCCTCATCAACGCCCGCTTCATCAAGCCTTTGGATGACGAATGCATCCGCCGGCATGCGGCCTCCAGCCGGGTGGTCTGCACCTTTGAAGACCATTCCATCAGCGGCGGCTTCAACTCCGCCGTGCTTGAATCCCTGGAAGCCGGAGGCGTCACCACGCCCGTGGAAGCCATCGCATGGCCGGACCAGTTCATCGAACACGGTTCGGAACCCATCCTCAGAAAAAAATATGGACTCACGGCGGAAGCCGCGCTACAAAAAATCATTCCCCACCTGAATTCCTGACCCATCCATGAAAGCATGCACCTTCCTACTGGCAGCCCTGACGCTTGCCCTTCTCCCCGCCTCCGCGCAGCAAACACCGCCGGAACCTCCGTCCCCGGCGTGGATTCAGGAATTCAACAGCCTGCCGGAAGCAACCAGAAAAAGCTACATTGACCAATTCCGCAAGGCGGAACAGCTCTTTGCGCAGAAGAGAACCATGGAATGCCTCTTCTCCCTGACGGAGCTGGAAAAGCTTTATGCAGGAAACCCGGGCTTATACAATCTCCGCGGCGCATGCTACATTGAAATCCGCAACATTGAAAAGGCCCTGGAAAACTTTGAAAAGGCCCAGAAGCTGGATCCCTCCAACCTCACCATTCAGTTCAACCTGGCGGAAGCGCACTACGTCAATCATGACTATGCCAGGGCGCTGAAAGCCTTCACGGAGCTTCTGCCTCCCTTCAAGGACAATCCCGGCATGACTCCCCTGCTGCAATTCAAGCGCTATATCTGCGCCCGCAAGCTGGACAACCGGCCCCTGGCCAAGGAACTGGAAAACCTGTACGGCCCGATGGACGACACGCCGTACTACTACTGCACCCAGGCCATCATCAAATTCATGGGAGGAGACAAGGACGCCGCCCAGGAACAGCTCCTTTCCGCCATCCGCATCCACGGAGGCACCAGCGCCATCCAGGCCTTTACGGACGCCATGACGGAAGCCGGCATCCTGCCCTCCCCCTACGGGCAGACCGTCCCAACGGAACAACCGGCTAAAACAGGGCTGGAAAAACGCCGCTGATGAATGCGGAAGCGACGGTCCTGAAGCTCTATCCCCTCGGAGAGAACGGCCTGATTGTCGTCTGGTGCACGGAGGAAGGCATCATCAGAACGGCGGCCAAAAGCGCCAGAAAGCCCAACAGCCCCTTTGCCGGGAGCCTGGACCTCTTCTACCAGTGCCGCATGCAGTGGACGCAGGCAAAAACGGGAGACCTGCACTCCCTGACTTCCGCGGACCTGCTCTCCCCCCGCCTGCCCCTCCGGAAAAGCTACCTCCGGCTCAGCGCGGCAGGCTACTTCGCTCGTCTGTTTCTCCAAATGCTGGAGCCGGACACGCCCATCCCGGAATTCTACGACCTCCTGCAACGGGCATACGCCTATCTGGAAAACAACGACCCCACCCTCCGCGCCGTCCTGCACTTTGAACAGGAACTCGCGCGGCTGCACGGCATCGCGCATCCCGGCATTCCGGCGCACGTCATTCTGAAATCCCACTTCGGCAAGCTTCCCCCGCAGCGGGAAAAACTGCTCGGCAGCCTGGAACAAAAAGAAAACTGAACAACATGCCGCATCCTTTTTCACCAGCCGCACGGACTTCCATCCTCCCATCCAACTCCTCCTTCCCTCCGGGGAAGGATACGGATTGTTCCGTGCGCGTGATTGACTTGTCCGCGGCCTTCGGGCAAAATCTCCGGCACGGTTTTACTGCATGAAGATCTTTGACAGATACATTGCCCGCCAGCTGCTGGGTGTTACGGCCCTGGGGGTGATGGCCCTGAGCGCCCTGCTGCTCCTGGGCAACCTGTTCAAGGAACTGCGCCCCCTTCTGGTGGAAAACAAGGCGCCCATCAGCATCGTTCTGGAATTCATCTTCCAGGTAATACCCTTCTCGCTGATGTTCTCCATTCCATGGGGATTCCTGACGGCCGTGCTGCTGGTATACGGACGCCTGGCCTCGGACAACGAACTCACCTCCATGCGCATGTCCGGCATGAGCCTGTGGCGTCTGAGCGCCCCCGCCATCGCCATCGGCATCGCCCTCTCCGGCCTCTGCTACTGGATCAACATAGACATCGCGCCCCGCGCCAAGCAATCCATTTCCGAACTGCTCATCAAGGCCGCCTCCATCAACCCGAAGGGGCTTCTCAATGAAGGACAGGCCATCACCAAATTCGATAATCTGGAAATCTACATTGACAAGCGCGTGGACGACGTCATCCACGGCATGCACATCTATCAGAAGGCGGACGACAAATCCCCCGCCGTGGCCATGCACTCGGAACGCGTGACCATGGACTTCTCTCCCGAGAAAAAAACCCTTTACCTGCACCTCATCAATCCGCTCATCACCACGCAGGAAAAGGACTCCATCTCCCAAAGCGTGACCATGGATGAAATGCCCCTGAGCATCAACCTGGACAAATCCCGCTCCCGGCGCATCAAGGCCAACCGCTTCACCAACCGGGAAATCAGGGAAGCCCTGAACACGCCCGGCTATCTGGATAAAAAACAGACCACGGAATTCGCCACGGAACTGCCCAGGCGCGCCTCCTTCTCCCTGGCCTGCATCGTCTTTGCCCTCATTGGCGTGCCCCTGGCCATCAACACCCGCAGAAAAGACACCTCCACGGGATTTGCCCTGGGCATCCTGATCGCCTCCCTCTACTTTGTGGCCCTGATCTTTGCGGACCTGTCCCGGAAAAGCGACACGATGCTCCCCTACATCCTGCTATGGCTTCCCAACGTCATCACGATCGCCGTGGCGCTGTACCTTCACAATCAGGCCAGGCACAAGGGATAAGCCCCCGGCGGAAGCGCCCGCCGTTGGCGCGGAATTAGCTTTCACAGCTCCGGCCCTTCGGGTAACATGGCGCGCATGCAGCACGTCCCCACCATCGCCATCGTAGGCAGGCCCAATGTCGGGAAATCCGCCATCTTCAACAGAATGGCCGGAAGGCGCATCGCCATCGTGCATGATGAACCCGGCGTCACTCGCGACCGGCTCTCCGCCCCCTGCAAGATTACGGACCGCGCCTGTAAAATCATGGATACGGGCGGCATCGGCGCGCGCCTGACCGACGGCTTTGCGGAACAGGTGGCGGCAGAGGCGGACATAGCCATGAAAACGGCGGACCTCATCCTCTTCGTGCTGGACTGCCGGGACCACCTCACCCCCATTGACCAGAGCATTGCGGACCACCTCCGCAAGTCGGACGTTCCCGTCATCCTCCTGCTCAACAAGGCGGACCATGAAAAGCAGGATCTGAACCTGGGAGAATTCGCCGGACTGGGCTTTGACGACCATATCTTTCTCTCCGCCGCCCACGGCAGGGGCTTTTCCGAACTCGCCTCCCGGCTGGACGATTTCCTCAAACAGGAGGGCGCCCCGCTGAAAGAAGAACTGGAGGAAGAACCGGAAGAAGGGGAGGACGCCGCCCCCCCCATCAAGGTGGCCGTCGTTGGACGCCCCAACGCGGGCAAATCCTCCCTGGTCAACGCCATCCTCCGGGACAAGCGCACCATCGTTTCCGACGTGGCGGGCACCACCCGCGACGCCATTGACGTCCCCTACCTGCACGACGGCCAGCCCTACGTGCTGATCGACACCGCCGGCATGCGCCCGCGCTCCCGGCGGGACACCTCCGTGGAAGTCTTCTCCGCCATGCGCAGTGAAAAAGCCATCCGCCGGGCGGACATCTGCCTGCTGGTCATTGACATTGCGGCAGGCATCACGCAGCAGGACCGCCGTATCGCCGGCATCATTGCGGAGGAAGGGAAACCCTGCATCATCATCGTGAACAAATTCGACCTCTTCCACCCGAATGCCCCGCGCAAGGACCGCATGGCGGAAGTGGAGGAACAGGTGCGCAGGGAACTCTTCTTCATCAACTATGCGCCCTTCATCGCCACCTCCGCAAAAAAAGCGGAGGGCGTGGAAATCATCTTCAAGGTCATCACGCGCATCCGCCGGGAATCCCGTAACCTGCCCACCACCGGACAGCTCAACCGCCTCATCCAGCTTGCCCAGCAGATGAACCCTCCTGGCACCGCCAGCGGCTCCACCAGAAGACTGAAAATCTACTACGTCACCACGGCGGTGGACCCCAAGTACAACACCATTCCCGTCCCGCGCTACGTCCTCTTCGTCAATGACAAGAACCTGCTCACGGACAGCTACTCCCAGTACCTGCGCAACAAAATCAGGGAAGCCTACCCCGCTCCCGGCATCCCGGTCATCTTCTCCGCCCGCTCGCGCGTGCGCAATGACTGACAATCCCGCCTTCTCCGCATGCTCTCCGTCAGGAACCTCAGCGCCTCCTTCCACACCAGGGCCGGCATCGTCCGGGCGGTGAGAAACGTGTCCTTTGACGTGGCGCCGGGGGAAACGCTCGGCATCGTGGGGGAATCCGGATCCGGAAAATCCGTCACCTGCTACTCCATGATGGGGCTCATCCCAATGCCTCCGGGCCGCATTGAAAGCGGTTCCGCCATGCTGGACGGCATGGACCTGCTTCATTGTCCGGAAAAGGAACTCCGTTCCATCCGCGGCAAGCGCATCTCCATGATCTTCCAGGATCCCATGACCTCCCTCAACCCGTACCTGACCATCGGGGAGCAGGTGGCGGAACCCCTCGTCATTCATGAGGGAGCCGGCAAAAAAGAGGCGCGCGACCGCGCGCTGGAACAGCTTGCCCTGGTAGGCATACCGGACGCTGAACAGCGTATGGACGCCTATCCCCATCAATTCTCCGGAGGCATGCGCCAGCGCGTCATGATCGCCATGGCCCTCATCACCAGGCCGGAAATCCTCATTGCGGACGAGCCCACTACTGCCCTTGACGTCACCGTGCAGAAGCAGGTGCTTGACCTCATCAGAAAACTTCAGCAGGACATGGGCACCTCCGTCATCCTCATCACGCATGACCTCGGCGTGGTGCGCCAATATGCGGACCGCATCAACGTCATGTACGCAGGCCGCATTGTTGAAAGCGCCCTGGCGCGGGAGCTTTTGGAACATCCCCGGCACGCCTACACCAGGGCCCTGATGAAATCCATTCCCGGACTACATGCGAAAGGCTCCCCCCTCTACACCATTCCCGGACTGCCTCCCAACATGATGCAGGAACCTTGCGGATGCAGCTTCCGCCCCAGAAACACCCTCGGGAACCCGGAACTCTGCCTGACGGACCGGGAACCGGAGCTGGTGGAAATATCTCCGGGGCACTCAGTCCAAAACTGCCCGGGATGCCTGGCCGGGAATCAGTAAAACCTTGGGAGAAGAATAGGGCCTATGGGGCTCACAGGAAACTTTAGGGATTATAGGGAATTCCCATCATCACCCCTATCACCCCTATCACCCCTATCACCCCTATCACCCCTATCACCCCTATCCCTTCTCATCCGGCTCATTCTTTCCCTCATCCCCCCTTCTCTAAGAAACTTCCCCTCCAAAAACCTGAGCTGCCGCATTAATAAATACTTGGCCTGAAAAATCAGGCAAATGGCCATATTGGCCACCACCTCCGGCGGCCTTGTCCGGGCCAGTTCCAAAAAATAATCCCGGGCCAGACATTTATCCTCACCCTTCTTTCTGACAAAAAGGGACTCTCGTGAATCCTTTTCCCACACGGGAAAGCCTCTCACTCTCAAAAAGTCTTCATAATCAGCCAGTAATTCATCCAGACTGGCTCTGGCTACATTCATCAGCTTGATTTCCGTTTCCATGGAGACCCAGCCCCGCCTCCTTTCCCTCCGCAATATTCTGCTTTCCGGAACGGGCAGCCTGAACCATCTGATCAACCGTCCTGTCGCGAGAAGACAAGTACGCCTTACAAAAATAATAGGTCAGATCATAAATCTGCTCCGCCTTTCTGTAGGAAAGCAGAGACCGGTAATCGCCGGAAGGGCGCAACAGGGAAGCCATGCGTCCCAGCCTAAAACCCGCAACAAAAACAATCAATATTTTTATAAAAATTACCAACATGAACCCCGTCCACCAGCACATGGTTCGCCTGAATGGCCACGGGCATCATCAGCCTGCCGGAAACGTCCGCCTCCATCTTCCCCCAATGGATGAGGGGAAGGTACTGCCCCCGGAACACCCTGTAGGCGCTGGCCACCTGCGTAAACGGAATCCACGGCAGGCAGCTGAACACGGCAATATCCGTCCGATGGCAGGGATTCGCCCGGGCCGGAGCCTGCTTGGCCGCCTGAATGAGCGGAACGGCATGCTCCAGAAAATCAGCCAGCTCCGCCCGGTACTCTACTAAAATCTGGGTGAATTCCCCATCCTTAGCCAGCACCGGAACCAGGGCGTCCACGGATTCATACTCCCACACCTCCCCTTCCTCCACCCTCTGGCGCAGTTGGGGAATCTTATTCACTGCCTTCAACAGCACAAACAGGCACAGGGCGAAAAAGGAAATCCCCTCCTGTTTCGCATAACGGTACAAGGCATCCACCCGCACGGGAGACGTGATGGAAAACATGGGACATTCAAACGTCTGGAAATACTCGTAATGGGACCTTCGCGGCCAGGAAGCGATTTCTATTTTCTTTTTCATGCGCTTATTTTCTATTCCAGGAAGGCTCTCCATAGATGTTTTTGCGCTTTTGCTCCGGCAGCAAAAGACTGAACAGGACGGGAGCAGTCAAGACAGCTATGCCCGTAAATATTCCCCCTACAAGATCCCAGCAAAAGGACATTGCCAGAAACTTTCCCTTAAAAGAACAAATCAGGACTGCTATCCATACCGGCCAGACGATCGCCAACCAGCCCCCATCCAGCCCGGCATCATGAAAACGTCTGACGCCCAGCGCAATGAAGCAAAACAAGAAGAAAAACAACAGCAACAACCCCGACAGAAGAGCAAAAAGCATCCCAAAAGGAAGAGGTTCAAAAACATCGCAGGCTCCACAAAAACAAACTATCCAGACGAGAGGAGCAGACGCCAGAAGTGCGCCGTAGGCAACAGCCGCCTCCCGGCGCGAGGAACGGGACTGCATCACCAGCAGGGAAAAAAACCACTTAAAACGACTTCTTCTGCCGCATTTCCATATTTTGCCCACTTTCATCCATTCCCCGGTTCCGGAATACCGCTCCTTGAGCAACTTCCATTCCGGCGGAGCTCCCGGAATGTCTCCTATCCATATCCAGTCTTCCGAACGCTCCTCCCTGACCATCAGTCCCAGCGGTAATCCGGCATAGCGGACTTCCCTGACCAGGAAATCAAAATCGGACGGCCCATGCAATTCCCCATCCGGCGTATGGTAATAATAACGTTTCACAATCACTTCTTTCCTTCCGTTCTTTCCCCGGTTCGCCCGGAAATGCCGGACCGGCTGTTGGCGGGAACACATCCCAGCGCAAGCGGCGCCAGGGAACAAAACAGAAACATGCAGAAAAACATGGCGCCGCAAATTAAAAGGGAGGCATTCCCTCCCGCCGCAGCCCGCGCCCATCCGTACACATGATAAAAGCCCGTCTCCGCACATCCCAAGGAAGCCGCGTAAACGGGAACCGCCCAGAGGAGGCCCAGATCAAGATCACGGAGCCTGCGAAAAACAAGTCCCAGGCATGGAACAAGCATGGCCGCACTCAAACACGCCAGGTTTATTCCATGCTCAGCCGTTACCATAAAACGCGGATGAATGCTCCCATTCACCGCGGCCCAATATCCTGAAAAAACCAGCGTCCCCATGCACGCGCCATAAAACAGCCACGCATATAAATATGAGGCGCTGGAAATGCGGCCGGACCAAGAAAACAACCATCTCCATCTTGCCGCCATCCATTCAGGCAAGCTGCACTTCCTTTCAGAAAAAGGACCGGGACTGGAAGAAAACAGATTCACGGGAAAGCCCTTTCAGTCAAACACGCATTACGGGGTTTGTCGATATTATCCTCCCTTTCCGGCGAAGGGAAAAATCCCCGGTTCTTCTCTGTCCGGGAAACGGAACGGTCATACCTCCGGAGGATGACCGTATTGATTTTCCTTCTTCGTACCGGGAAACAGGCCCAGCAGCGTAACAACCCAGGTTCCTGACAACACGAAAACTGCCACCGCCATTCCTCCTGCCGCCATTGCTCCAGCACCTCCCGCATGTTCCACGAACATGCCCCAAGTATCAGACCGGAACAAATGCCCCAAGAACCATTCCACCGACAAACTGCCAGCCAGGAAGACAAAAGGAAGAGCAAACGACCACCAGCCCGCCAGGGACAAGTCATGGAGCCTTCTCCAGCACAAGGCAAAAGATTGAAGGACGATCAGCAACACCAGCAACAGCCCCAAGAACCGGGAGATGAAAGACAAGCAGGAAAATACGTCTACTCCCGGCATCAGGAGAGGAAGAGCAAGCCCCAGCAGAATCTGGGCAACCGCCAGCCCCAGGCAATCCGCCAGCGTCATGGACAGGAAAACGGACAGGCATTCCCGCCGGGAAGCGCGTCCGGAAAAGACGAATGCCATTCTCCATGATCTCCGATAATAATACCGGAGACGCTTCCAAAACGACAGACCGGCTACCTCTTCCGGCGGAACAGACATCACGTTCGGATAAAATCCGGTTCCCGTTTCCCTTTTCACTGCCTCCGCCAGGGCAACCCATTCTTCACCATCCACTGGACGAATCATCAAATGATCAGGCAGACCGCCCCATTTTACCTCACAGGCCAGAAAATCCAGTTCAGCAGGACCATGCAATTCTCCATTCCGGTCATGGTAAAAATATTTCATTCTAAAGTATACAGCTGATCCTATTTGCTTAATTTTCAGCAATCAATACTTTTTCCGACAAATATAATCCAGAAGGCCCCCTACCCCTCCCGGACGGAAAGCAAGTCCGTCACAGACGCGCGCTTCATGCGCCACGCAGGCAGAAGGCACGCCAGGGAGGAAAGGGCCAGCACCAGAAGCACCGCATACCCCAGATGGGTCCAGGGCATCGTGACGGGAGGAGTGACGATGCCGAAGTGATAGCCGTATTCCAGAATCTGGATGGAGCACCAGGCTCCCAGCACGCCCAGGGCCAGGCTCATGACGACGGCGCACAGGGAGACCATCAGCGTCTCCGCCCAGAGCATCCGCATCACCATGGCGGCCGGCACTCCTACCGCCCGCATCAGGCCGAATTCCCGGCGGCGGGACTGCACGGAGGCCAGAACAGTATTGAGCACGGCCAGCACGGCAATCACCATCATGATGATGGGAAGCTTGCTCATCGTAAAGATCACGTCGTCACCGCGGCTGGTGACGCTCCCCCCCAGGCTTTCCCGGGTCAGGGCCTTCACCAGCGGCTTCACGCCTTCCCCTTCGTTCTCCTGCTGCCGCACCTTCATCAGGGCGTATTCCCCCAGGTCGTTCTGGAGCTCCAGGTTGCTTACCCCGGGGGCGGTGTCCCCCCAGATGAACTGGAACCCCTGATGGCCGTATTCCTCCTTGAGCCAGCGTTCATCGGCAATCGCCAGGGCCGCCACAAAGCCGCCGCGACGCACGCGCATGCCGCTGGTCTTGGTCAGCCAGTGCCAGCCGGGGAAGGAGACGACTCCCGCCACCTTCCAGGGTTCCCCCTGCATGCCGGGGCCTCTGCCTCGTCCGTGAGCTCCGGCAGACGGAGCATTCCCGGAACGGCGCCCCTGATGGGACGGATTCACCAGCATCAGGTCATCCCCGGCCTTCAGCCCCACCGTCCGGGCAAAGGTGTCCGGAATCAGCAGGGAACGGGTGGATTCCAGCATGGCATAGGCTTCCTGCGGGTTGCCGGAAACGAACACGGGCCTGAACAGGGGATGGCTTCCCTGAGCCATCTCCGCCACGGGAATGCCGGCCAGCACGATGGAGCGGTTGCGCATTCCGGAAAAACCTGGGGTCTTCATCTGCGCCGGGGCAATGTCCGGTTCATCCACGTAAATGGGATACATCCGCGAATTCCTCAGGCTGGACCGCGCCATCAGCTCCGGAACGTCCGCAGGCTTGAACTCCGTATGCAGGAAGGAAACCAGCGTTCCGGGCGTGGACGTATCCGGAGAGAAAGGAACCAGCATGGAATATCCCCACGTCTGCACCCCTACAAAGAGGGACAGGCCCACGGACATGGATACGGCGGTTCCCACGGAACGGCTGAGGTTGCGGCTGAGCTGCACTTTCAGGAAAGAATGCGGCACGCGCAGCAGCAGCCCCGTGATCCATGATCCGGCCCACTCCGTCACGCGCACGAAGGCGGGAGCCAGGAACAGCGCACCGGCCACCAGGCCGGGATACCCCAGCCAGAAAAAGATCCACTTGCGCGTCTCCACCTCCAGGCCCGGCAGAAGCAGGGCCGCAGGCTGGAGGCACACGCACGCCAGCCCGGCGATCACGGACCACACGGGAACGCGGCTCACTTTCCCGATGAATCCGGAAGAGGGCACGGCCGCTTCCAGCGGAGACTGGCGGGAAGCGCGCCATGCGGGAATGATGGAGGCCAGCAGCGCGCCGCCCACGGCACACGCCGCGGCAGCCAGCACCGTCGTCCAGGTCAGGGAGGGCATGGAAGAAGACCCTTCCTCCAAAAGATACACTAGGCAGAATCCCGCGGCCAGGCCGCCCAGCAGGGCAGGAATGCACAGGAACAGGCCTTCCCCCACAATCAGCAGGGCAATCTGCATGCGGCTCATGCCCAGCGCACGCATCAGGGCCAGCCTGCGGGTGTGTTCGCTGACGCCGATGCTCAGAGTCGTGAAGATGATGAAGACGCAGGAAAAGAGAACCAGCCACACGGCCATTTCCGCACTGTCCTTCTGGGAGCGCACGGAACGGTCGCTGGAAAGCCGCTGGATAACGGAATCCGTATCCGCCACCACGGCGGAGGAGCGTTTCAGCTCCCCCCGGAAGCTGTCCGCAAATTCCTTCTTGTCCACCCCTTCCTTGAGCTGAACGTAAATCAGATTGGGAGAAAAGGCCTGGCCGGTAATCCTTTCACACACCTTCACGGGCACAAACAGGGAGGAAAAAGCGGGTCCGGCCATGCCGCCCGGCCCCATGATGACGCCGGGAGTGGCCTTGGCCTGCTTGACGATGCCCACTACTTTCACATCATACACATGCGTACCCACGCGCACGTTCATGACGGTTCCCACACCAGCGCGGAAGTATTTGGCGCTTCCGCTGCCCAGCACGCCCACCATGTCCGTGGAGGAAGCCATGTCAGGCCAGACGCCCTCCTGCAGATCATACGGGCATTCCACGGCATGGTTCCCCACCAGGATGGGGCTCTGGGGGGGAATCCCCATGCGGTCGCGCGTCTGCTCGTCAAAACTGCCGCGTTCATTCCCGCAGCCAATCTGCAGGCGGGGCACCTGCCACGCGGCGTTTACGGATTCAACCAGGGGAGAGGCGGCCAGGCGGGAGGCCAGCTCCGGATCAGAGAACCGCGGGTACTGCCCGGGAGGGAGCGGACCGCGAGGAGCCTCCGGCACCAGGCAAAGGTCATAGCTTCCCATGTAGGCCTCGGCGTCGTTATCGAACTCCCTGACCAGCGTATCATAGCTACCCATCATCCAGACGATGAGGCTGACGGAGACGAGGATGGCGAACACGCTGACCGCCACACGGCCGGGGTTGGCGCGCAGGTCCCGCCAAATCAGTTTGAACAGCAGCGTCATAAGGCGTCATTCAGCGTGCGTTCATAGAAGGAGGACAATTCCACAGGCCCGGCAAATTCCGCCGTGAGCCTGTCGTCCACGATGCGGCCGTCCTTGAGCACAATCACGCGGTCCGCCCACATGGCTACGTCCGGCGCATGCGTCACCAGCACGAAGGCGCAGCCCTGCGTACGGTGCAAATCCCGGAACAGGCCCCCCATGAGCCGGGTGTTTTCAGAATCCAGATTGCCCGTGGGTTCATCCGCCAGCACCAGCGCCGGTCCGGAAACCAGCGCACGGGCAATCGCCACCCGCTGCTGTTCCCCGCCGCTGAGCGTATCCGGCATGGCGTGCCGGCGGTGGGACAGCCCCACTTTTTCAATCATGGCGTCCAGAGTGGAAGAGGCCACTTTTTTGCCCCCCGCCAGGGAGGGCAGCAGGATGTTTTCCTCCACGTTCAGGGTTCCCACCAGGTTGAACATCTGGAAGATGAACCCCACGCGGTCGCGCCGGTACACTGTCAGGGCGGCATCAGACATGGAGCCGAGGTCCAGCCCATCCACCGTCACCGTGCCGGAATCCGGAGGCAGCAGCCCCCCCAGCACGTTCAGCAGGGTGCTTTTTCCGGAGCCGCTCGCGCCCATGACGGCGACGAACTCTCCCTGGTTCACGGTAAGGCTGATGTCTTTCAGCACGGCTATGTCCTCGGAACCGGACTTGAAGCTGCGCTTGAGGCGGGTGACGGAAATGACGGGGGAACTCATGGCTGGAAGGAATGGTTAGAAGGTAGTCTTCACGCCTACTTCAAACGTGCGGGGCTCTCCCACCGTGCACTGCACGGCGTGGCGGGTGGACTGCACGTATTTCTTGTCGAAAATGTTGTATACGGCCAGCCTCAGGGTGGCATCCTTCAGCCATTTGGTTTCCGGCAGGGGGATTTCCACCGTGAAGTCAAACACGCTGTAGGAAGGTATGGTATAATTATCCGCAATTTTTGCACCGCGGAACGTGGCGTAGTAGGAATCCTTGCAACGGTAGCCCAGGCCCAGCACCGTGCCGTTCAGCAGGCCGCCGTCAATGCGGTATTTCTGCCAGAGGGCCAGCGCATTCGGAGCGATGGTGGGATACACTTCCCCGGAGGTCCGGTTCTTGGTGCGGGTGTAGGTGTAGGAAAGGTAGGAACTCCAGTTCTTGGTGATTTCCCCGTTCAGGGAAAGTTCCACGCCTTCCGCCCTCTTGGAGCCGTCCGAATAGTACCGGTTGGTATATCCGTCTATGGCTACGGGAGTGTTATTCTGGATGATGTCAAACCAGGAAGCGGAGAACCACACCTTGTCCACCGGGCTGACCCGGAAGCCGAATTCCATCTGGTCCGTACGCCAGGAATCGGTCAGTTCCTTCCCGTTTTCATCCAGATACCCGAAATTGGGGGCGGAAGTACGGGCCGCATTGGCGAACAGAGCTACGCGCTCACCGAACATGCGGGTAATTCCGAAACGAGGGCTCCACGCAAACGCGTAATTGTTGTCCAGGCTGAAATGCGCGTCCCCGCGCACGCCGGCCAGGAAACGCCACTGTCCGTAGCTAAGGACATCCTGCAGCAGGACGCCCGCCCGCTGAACCACGGTATCCGTCGCATTGGCTCCGGAATAGTCGCGCCCGGCGGGGAAAAAGGGCGGAGGATTGTACAGGGAGAAATAGCCGTTCGTGTTCGCGGTAGCGTTCGTCACCAGGCTGGAACCGTCGCCATAGGTGCTGCTCCCCGTGTAGGAAACGCCCATCAGGGCTTCATGCTCCACCTGTCCGGTCTTGAACTCCGCCAGCGCGTTGGAATAGAAATTCCAGTTGATGTTCCACTCGTCGCTCCACGCGGCTTCGTATTTGGCCTTTCCGGAAGCGATCATCTGGTTGTAATAATCCTCCGTGCTCATTCCGCGTCCGGCGGAAGAAGAAATGCCCCAGACATTGTAATCCACATCGCTGTACCCCATGCCGCCGCCGATGCGGATTGTCCAGACCTTCTCCAGCTTGCGCTCGAAATCCAGCATCGCCAGCAGGGATTTGGAATTGAGCCTTCCGCTCGGAGAACCGTACCAGGCGTCATACGGCCCCACAAAGTGGCCGCCCAGCACGGGGATGCCCATCGTTGTCGGCGAATTCTGGTACTGGAAACTGGTCGTCAGCACCGTCTTGGTACGGGAATCATGCTGCCAGCGGAAAATGGGGGAAACCGTGTACTTCTGGCCACCGTTGGCTCCGTTGCTCAGCCAGAACGGGCGTTCATACTCGGCGGCTACCACCGTGCGCAGGGCAAAACCGTCCGTTTCATCACCCCTGTACCGGGTGTCGTCAATAGTTACGCGGTACTTCTGCCCGTGATGGGAAAGACGGGCGTAAGCCGTCAACTCCGTCCGTTCCTCAAAATCAGGCGCCTTCAGGATCAGGTTAATGGAACCGCCGGCGCCGTATGCCCCGAGCGTACTGGTCTGGCCGCCGGAAATGGACCCGATGGGGCCTTTGACAATTTCAATATTTTCTATCAGGGACGTATCCATGCCGTATCCCATGCCGCGGGGAAGAGGCATGTTGCCTATCTGCACATCGGTGCCGGCAAAACCGCGGATGGTGTACTGGTCCGCCGTGCGGGACAGCAGCATGTCCCCCCCCGTATTGACGGAGGAATCCATGCGCAGGGCCTCCACCAGGGAATCGGAACCCTTGGAATCCATCAGATCCCGCGTAATAACGTTTACCGTTTGCGGAACTTCTTCCGTCTTCATGTTCGTGAGGGTGGCGGAACTGACCGTCTCCGCCCGCAGGGACTTGGAACGGATGGTCATCACGCGTTCCGGCATTTCCTGCACGCCCTCCTCTGCGGCGGCGGGTTTAGTCTCGGCATAGGCGGACTGCCCGAGGACAAGCAGGCTCCCAATGGCGGCGGCACGGTGCAAACCGCGCCCCTGGCGGCGGCGGCGAGGGGTATTCATGTTGGATAAACGCATGGGGCAAGTATAAAACGGAACATCGGGCCGTCCATCCCGGATTGTTAACAATTTGATAACAGGCTGTTCCTTTCCCTTCCTGCAAAGGCACATCCGGCAGCAGAACGCCCCCGGCGCCTCTCACAGGCCAAGAGCCTGCGCCCGGCTCTCCGCCGCGGCCTTCAGCCATTCCCGCAGCGCCTCCTTGTCTCCGGAGGCCAGCCGGTTCCGCACCTCCCCCAACTGGGACAGGGCTTCGTCCAGCCGGTCCAGGACGGCGGGGGCATTCTCCGTCAGGATTTCCGCCCACATGGACGGTTCCCCCATGGAAACGCGGGTGGTATCGCGAAAACCGCCGGCGGACACCAGCCCCAGCAGCTTCACATCCCCCCCGTCCAGGGCGGTGTGGACGCACAGGGCGGACAAGGCATGCGGTATATGGGAAATGCGGGCTACGGAAGAATCATGGTCCGCCGCTTTCATGCGGATGCAGTGGCAGCCCACGCGCTCCCAGAACCGCTGGAGCAGCAGCAGCATGTCTTCATGCACGTGCTCGTCATTGGTCAGAATGCACGTGGCGTCCCGGAAAAGTTCCCCGGAGGCATGCTCCATGCCCTGCTTTTCAGAACCGGCCATGGGATGGGAGCCGATAAACGCCACGCCGGTTTCCGTCAGAGCGGAGCCCACGGACTGGTGGACGCAGCCCTTCACGGAACCCACGTCCGTCACCAGCACGCCCGGTTTCAGCAGGGGGAGCATTCCGGAAACGAGGCGGGACATCACGCCCACCGGGGTAGCCAGCACGACCAGGTCCGCGCCTTCCACCACCTCTTCCAACCGGGTGGAGGCGGCATGGGCGGCTCCGGAAGAGCGGGCATATTCCAGCGGCTCCTCCCTCCTGCCCCACAGGCGCACGTGGACATGCGGCAGCTGCTTCCTGACGGCAAGCGCCAGGGAACCGCCCAGAAGGCCGGGGCCGAGAATGGCTACGGAGGAAAAGGAAAGCTGTTTTCTGGAAGCTTCGCTCATGGTTTCACAGGGGGTAGAATACACCAGCGCCCCGGAACATACAGCATGTTCAGGGGCGCGGGCATCATCTTTTCGCGGCGGCCGCATCAGGGCACGCGGAACTTCTTGATCTCGTTCGGGAAGTTGGTGTCCCGCAGCACGGTACCGGAAGGGTAGGGCTTGTTGGTGCCCCGGTTCAGAATCTTGATCTTCTTGGTGCGGTCATACGGGCTGACCACCACCGTGGGGTCCGCCGTGGGCCACGCCACGGGAATGGAGGAGGCAGTGGAGGGCTCCACGGGCCTGGGAGCGGCAATGCCGGAATTGGCAGAGTCACTCACGGGATTGGGAACGACAGGCTTGGGCGCAACGGGCGGCGGAGGCGTGATATTGTTGGTGCCCCCCACCATGTTGCCGATGGTGCCGGAATTGGTCTGGGCCGGATCCGGATTGAAGCCGGAATTCTGACCCGCTACCGGATCCAGAGAATTTTCACGCTGAATCTCATTCAACAGGCTGCTGCCCTGGGCGCCCATGGCGCCGGAGCCGGACGGATAGACATTTTCCGTAGGATAAATGCCGATGGGGCGTTCATTCACGCGTTCCGTTTCACAGGAAGGCAGAAGGATTGCGCCTGCGGCCAGCAGCACGCCTATCGTCTGGGAAGTATTCATATGATCTCTCTTCGGGTGATAGCTTTCTGCCAGCATCCTACGGCCCCCTACCTTCATGTCAACCATAAAGCCTGTTTGCCGAACCGCTTCATGACAAGGATTCTCCGGCTTCCGGCCCCTCATCCGTGCAAAGCCGTACGGGGCTGCGGCGCTCCACGGGGGTTTTCAGGCCCGGTGGCGCGTCCTCCGCTTCACTGCGGGAATACACGCTTTCACCTCCGTCCGGCCATGGCCGTTCCACCGTCCCCGCATCCTTTTCCTTTCCAAAAATCGGGAAAAAGCCTCCTGCACGCCTTCCCCGGAGCGCTCCGGTACGGAAACAGATTATCCTTCCCTACCCCCTGTGATCTGCTACAATCCGCCCCACATGGATGACGTACAGACATCTAAGAAAAAAATGCCCTCAAAAAAGGAATGGAGGGGCTTTTATTCCCTGATTCTCATTCAAGCCCAGAACGCCTTCAATGAAAAAGCCGCCCAGTTCCTGCTGATTCCCCTGGGCGTCTGGCTGGCCGCCAACAGCGCCGTGTACGGGCCGGACTCCTGGGTCAACTCCCTCCAGTACATCCTTGCCTGCATCTTCGTACTGCCCTACATCCTGTTCTCCCCCTTCGTCGGCTGGCTGGCGGACTGCTTCTGCAAGGCCCGCATCATCCAGTTCATGTCTTTCCTCCAGATCCTGGTGCTGGGGGCCATGTTCCTGTGCTACAAGTATGAGAACATTGAAATGGCCGTCTTCTGGTTCTGCGTCTTCTCCGTCCAGGCGACCATCCTGAGCCCGGCGAAAAAGGGGGTGGTGAAGGACATGGTGGGCTCCCGCCAGCTTGGCTACGCCTCCGGGCTGATGGAAATGAGCCTCATCCTGTCCATGCTGGCGGCGCAGATCGGCATCTTCGTCTGGTTCGACATCCTGCAAGTTTCCTCCAACGACGGCTGGGAAGCCGCCGCCTTCCCCACGCTCATCCTCACCTGCATCGCCGTTCCCGTAGCCATTGCGGCCCTGTCCCTTCCCCGGTACCCGGCCAACCAGACCCGGAAATTCGAGTGGAAGCTCTTTTACGAGCACTTCGTGCAGCTCAAGTACCTGTGGAGTCAGCGGGACCTGAGGCTCAGCGAAATCGGCGTCTCCTACTTCTGGTTCCTGGCCGGGGCCCTGATGCTCATCTCCCTCCAGATCGCCCAGGAGCACCCCATTGACGGCACCGGATTCAGCATGTCCGCGGCCATTCTCATGGCGTGGCTCAGCGGCGGCACGGTGGTGGGCGGCGTCATAGCCTCCATCATTTGCCGTAAAAAAATTGAACTGGGCCTCATCCCCCTGGGCGCGATCGGCTTCACCATCGGCTGCATCTTCCTGTCCTTCTTCGCTCCTGGCTCGCTGCCCAGCAACATCGGCTTCGGTATCACGGGAGCCTTCGCCGCCGCGTACCTGGTGCCGCTGAACGCTCACCTCCAGGACAACTGCGATCCCTCCAACCGCAGCACGGTCATCGCCGCGGGCAACCTGATGGACTGCCTGATGGGCCTGGTGGCCGTCGGCTTCCAGCTCATGCTCAGGAACATCTTCTCCATCCAGAACCAATTCTGGGTGCTGGCCGCCCTGGGCGTGGTCATCACGATTGTGGCGTTCCGTCTCATTCCCCGCGAATTCATCCGCATGATGGGCCTCTGGATCATGAGGATCGTCTACCGCTCCCGCATCATCCACCAGGACCGCATTCCGGAGGACGGCGGAGCCATCATCGTCTCCAACCACGTCACGTACGGGGACGCGCTGTTCCTTTCCCTCATCTGTCCGCGCCCCATCCGCTTCATCGTGGCGGAGGAATTCGTAGCCATCCGCTGGCTCGGCTGGATTCTGGAACTCTTCAACTGCCTCCCCATTTCCTCCCGGAATCCCCGGGAATCCCTGTCCAAGGCCATTCAGGCCCTCAAGGCCGGAGAAGTGATCTGCATCTTCCCGGAAGGCCAGCTCACCCGCACGGGCACCCTGTGCGCCGCGCGCAGGGGGCTGGAAATGCTGGCGAAAAAATCGCGCTGCCCCATCGTTCCCATCTACATGGACGAGCTGTGGGGGAGCATCTTCTCCTACTCCGGCAACCGCTTCTTCTCCAAGGCCCCCCTCCATGTCCCCTACCGCTTCACGGCCGCCATAGGAGAACCCATTGCGCCTGATGCCGTCAACCCCCGCATCGTCATCAACACCTTGAGGGAGCTCTCCTCCACCTGCCTGGAAATTGCCGCCAGCATCGGCAGGGACACCATCCTGAACCACCTGGAGCGCATCGCCCACAAGCCGCTCGTTTTAGCAAAAAACGCGCGGCTCACCGGGTATGAAATAGCCGAATGCCTGATGAACGACACCGTGGAGGCGGACCACCCGGAACTCAGGAAGTGGCTGGCCACCCTGCTGGACAGCTCCCGCTCCCAGAGCCGCCTGTGCGACTTCTGGATGAACGCCCAGCAATTGGAGCGCGTGAACTCCCTCCAGCCCCGGGAACTGCTGCTCACCAGCGTGGGGCATGACGAAGTGCATGAAACGGTGGCCTCCGTCCTGTGGCCCATCCTCACCAGCACCCCCGTGTACCTCATCAGCGACGGAGACCACAGCATGCCGGAGGGCATCAAGCAGGTGACGGGCTCCGACTTCCTGCGCCGAAGGCTGTACAGCCTGGTTCCGGAAACGCGCACGCCGTTTTACGATTTCAGCGGCTCCGGAGACCTGGTGCTTCCCAACATCGGGTGGCGCCCCTGCTTCGCCACGGACCGCGGCATCATTCTGGCCATGTCCATGAAAAGGAGCGTCTTCAAGCTGGATGACGGCACCGTGCAACTCGGCATGCGGGCCAGAACGCGAGGACGCCTTCTCCCGGGCTTTTACCTGAATCCCCCCCTCTCCAACGTTATCGCCGGGGCTACGCTCCCCACCCCCTATTCCCTGCCGCCCAACCTGTATCTGGACGAGTCAGGCTTCCTGGCGGAACTCCAGTCTTCCAACCATGAACAGTAACTCATCATCCCGCCTCCCCATTCCGCAGTATGTAATGACGCTGGCGCATGCGGCCGCCCTGCGCTCGGAAGACCCCTACCGCAAGGTGGGAGCTGCCGCCCTGGATGCGGACAACCGCGTGATCGGCACCGCCTACAACGGCCTGTACCCCGGCTTCAAGGCACAGGACACCTTCTGGGCCAGCCGGGACGAACGCCAGAAATACATGCTGCATGCGGAAATCAACCTGTGCAGCCTGTTCCGCAGGGGGGAGGCGAAGGTGGTGGCATGCACCACGATGCCCTGCACCTCATGCATGCAGGCGCTGTGCGCCCATGGCGTTAAAACCATTTATTACTGCGAGCCGTATGACAAGTCCGAGGCTCCGGCCATTGCCAGCCTTTACGGCGTGGAGCTGATCCAGGTCACGGATTACCCGCTCAGCCAGCACTTTCCCCTCGTCCTGGACTGCTGATCTGCGGAAACTCAATCCCGGTGCACGCGGCACGTCCAGCCGGCCATGGGGCGCGGAACGCCGTCAATGGAGAAATCAATGTCCGGTCCGGTTTCCGTAACGGTTCCGGAGACAATCACGCCCGTGCTCCTTTCAGCATCGTCAAAGGAAATATTCACGTCCGCCATGGCGCAGGCGGCGCGGCTGTTGGAAGCCGGCACAATATTCAAAACCCCGGAATTCGCGCCTTCATTGAACCGGTACGTGTAAACCCCATCATACACGATTCTCGTCTCCATCTTGATGACGTCCACATCCCGTCCGCCGAACTGAAGCCTGAACAGCATGTCCCCTCCCTCAAAGAGGCTTACCTGCTGACCACTGAGGGAAACGCTCCCGTCATCCCCTGATTTTCCCGAACCGCCGCCGCATCCGCACAAAAGCCCGCACACTGTTACAGGAACCAAACACAAAACAGGGAAAAATTTCTTCATGCCCGGAAAAATGCACAACCTGACAATATAAGTCAAGTTCACTCAATTATTATTACATTTTTCCAACATTTTTTAACATCATAAAAAAACCGCCTGTTTTCACAGGCGGCCTCAAGAAAACACAGGCGGCTGTCAACCCACCCAGTTCCAGGTGATGGGAACTTCAATATCGGGATGCAGGCTGTGCTTGACGGGGCAGCTCAGGGCGGCCTGTTCCAGCAGCTTCCTGTCCGGATGATCGGCTGGGAGGGGCACGGTGATGACCACTTCCAGCTTGCCGATGCGGCGCGGGTCAGCATTCATGTGCTTGCCCACTTCCACCGTCATGCCTTCCAGCTTAATTCCTTTGCGTTCGGCCACAATGCCCATGATCGTGCTCATGCAGCCGGCGAGCGCCGCGCCTACCAGGTCCGTGGGGGAGAAGGACTCGCCCTTTCCGTTGTTATCCACGGGGGCATCCGTGGAAAGCTTGGCCCCGGAAGGCTCATGAACCATGGAGCAGTGGAGGCCGCCCTCGTACGTCGTTTTAGTTTTTACCATGACCCTATTTTATACAAGGCGCCGCACCATGCAACACACAAACATTGAATCCCCCCTTTCTTTATGGTAACCGCCTTTGTTATGAGAAACTTTTTGAAAGCCGCCGCCGTTTCCCTGGGTATTTTTGCCGGGGGAGCAGGTACGGGGGCGGCACAGGACTTCGGAGCCATGAACTTCGGCGGCGCGGGAGATTTTGGAACGCCCCAGGCATCCGGAACCTCCAAGGCTACAGTCACGTCCTACGGAGAAACACCCTTCGTCATCGTGACGGAGCTGACTCTGCCGGACCACTGGCACGTCTACTACAAGAATCCGGGAACGGTAGGGCTCCCCATGGAAGCCGCGTTCAAGGCCGTTCCCGGCTTCCGGGTGGAAGGCCCCTTCTGGCAAATTCCGGAATTGGGGAAAGGACTCGTGGATTTTTACGGTTACAGCGGGAAGGCGAAAATGGCCTTCCGCGTGACTCCTGAGAAGGACGCCCCCGCGGAAACGACCTTCACCACCACCATGACGTGGCAAATGTGCGCGGAACAATGCGCCGCACCGGAGACCAAAGACTTCAGCGTGACGCTGAAACGCGGAGACGGACAGGCCGCCCCCGACGCGGCCGAACTGTCCGGCGGCATGGCGGGACTTTCCACCCCCGCATGGGCGCAGGGACTGAAGGCCCGGATTTCCCAGGAAGGAAAAACCGTCACCCTGCACCTCAGGACGAACGGGCAACCGGTTCCGGAAGATTCCGTTTATTTCTTCTGCGACCAGGGGGAAATCAACCCCACCACTCCCCAGACCTTCAAAAAACTGGACGGCTCCAACTACGAGCTGGCCATGCAGTACAATGACACTACGGACGGCCTTTACCCCAACAACCTGTCGGAAGCGGACAAAGGAAAACCGCTGGCCAGCCTTTCCGGCATCCTGCGCGCAGGGAAGGAAGGCGTCAGCATCACGGCTGACAACCGCCCCTTTTCCGAGGGAGCGCAGGCGGCGGCAACAGCCGCGGAAGCCTCCCCCGCGTCTTCCGGACCCGTTCCCGCGCCGCCGCTGATGGGACTGGGGGAAATCATGTTCTTCATGTTCATCGGCGGCATCATCCTGAACGTCATGCCGTGCGTCTTCCCGGTAATCGGCCTCAAGATCATGAGCTTCGTCCAGCTGGGAGGGGGGGAACGGAAAAAAGTGCTGGCCCACTCCCTGACCTTCGTGCTGGGCATCCTGATCTCCTTCTGGATCATTACGGCCATCCTGATTGCGCTGAAAGCGAACATGTTCGACTGGGGCGCCCCTGCGGGACCCGGCATTTTCAGCAGTGAATTCTGGCTGGGCCACGGCGCGGAAGGCGTTGTGAACTGGGCCTTCTGGTTTGAAAACCCCTGGGTGAACTTCTGCCTGCTGGGCCTGATGCTCGCCATGGGGCTGAGCATGTTCGGCGTTTTTGAAATAGGCGTCAAGGCCACCACCATGGGCAACGACCTCCAGCACCAGAAGGGCTATGCCGGCTCCTTCTGGTCCGGCGCCCTGGCTACGGTCATTTCCACTCCGTGCAGCGCGCCGTTCCTGGGGCAGGCCATCGGCGCGGCCATGCTCCAGCCGCCGCTGGGCATCGTGCTCTGCCTGACCATGATGGGCCTCGGGATGTCCCTGCCCTACATCATTCTGGGAGCCTTCCCCGTCCTGACCAAATACCTTCCCAAACCGGGAGCGTGGATGGAATCCTTCAAGCAGTCCATGTCCTTCCTGATGTTCGGCACCGCCGCCTACTTCCTGTGGATTTACATTGCGTTCTTTGACGCGGACAACCATCCGCAGGACATCCTGTTCCTGTTCTTCGGCCTGGTGCTGTTCTCCATGGCCTTCTGGGTGTACGGCAGATGGTGCCCCATGTACCGCAGCCGGAAATCCCGCGTCACGGGGGGCATTTTTTCCGTGATTTTCCTGCTGGCCGGCCTGTACTACATGCTCCCTCCGGAAGGAGCCGCCTGGTTCGGCCGCGGAGCGGATTCCGGAACAGCGGATTCCTCCGCAGCTACGGCTCCCGCCCATCAGGCGGAAGGGAGCGTGTGGACCCCCTGGAGCCCGGAAGCCATGCAGGCCGCCCTGAAGGAGGGAAAGCCCGTTTACGTGGACTTCACGGCCCGGTGGTGCTCCACCTGCCAGGTCAACAAGGCGTCCTACACGGATGAAGTGCTGGCCGCCTTCAGGAAATACGGCATTGTCATGATGAAGGCGGACAAAACCCGCACGAACCCCGCCATTGACCAGGAACTCAAAAACCTGGGACGCACGGCGGTTCCCGTGAACGCCCTGTACCTGCCCGGCAAAAAGCCGGTCGTCACCCGGGAACTCCTGTCCCCCTCCTACCTGCTGGAATTCCTGGAAACGGAAATGGACCGCTGAAAGCGGCCTTTTCCGCAGACGGAAACCAGTCCGGACCACAAAAGCAACGGCAACGCGGACAAGAAACCGGGAAAACTCAGCCTTCCCGGTTCAGCAGGGGCATCAGCGCCTCCGCCCAGGCCTGGTAGCCTTTCGCCGTCAGGTGCACCTTGTCTCTGAACATTCCTTCCCGGAACGTTCCGTCCGCATTCAACAGGCGACCGTTAATGGAGAGAACGGTGGTCCGGGGCAGTTTCAAACCGCGCAGGCGTTCATTGATCTCCTCCTGCCGCTTGCGGAGGGGTGCGGAAGGATCGGGACCGTAGGGCGTCACCTCCATCAGGATCAGACGGGTTTCCGGGAACCTCTTCAGCAGGCGCACGGCCACTTCCCGGATGCCCTTTACCGTTTCTTCCGCGGGCTGCTTCCCTTCCCACCGGCCAATGTTATTCGTCCCGGCCAGCAGAACGCAGTAACGCGGCGGCGTTTTGACTGCCAACTCCGTATCCTCCATGCGCCACAGGATGTTCTCCGTCCTGTCTCCGCTGACGCCGAAGTTGACCGCCTTCATCGGCAGGAACACCTTCTTCCACCATTCCGCGCCTTCCTGCTCCCAGCCCTGCGTGATGGAATCCCCCACGAACAGGATGCCGCACTCCTTCCCCAGCAACTGCTCCCGGACTACCTTGTAACGGGCGGGAACCCAGTGCTGCGTGTTCATCCTGGGAACGTCCGGGGGATCCGGGACAATCCCTGCCGGGGGCTTCTCCGCAAAAACGGAAGAAAGGGACAGGAGCAGAAAAGCGGCAAGAAAAACGGGAGCTTTCATCTTCCCTGTAATACGCATGGACGGCAGGCCAATCTTTCCAAGAGAAAAGGAAAATCACTTTCCCAACGCCCTGCCAAGCACCTCCAGGGGCTGGGAGGACAGCTTCAGCTCCCGCACCAGGAACCGGACGACGAGCAGGCTCCCCAGCGCATCATACAGGGCGTCATGCCACCGGCGGCCGGGAAGCAGCGCATCCACGGAGGGGGTTAGCCCCAGGGAATCACACAAGGTGGACAGGGAATAATCCGGCAGGCCCGGCACGCACATCTTCCCGAGCGCCAGCGTATCCAGCCACGGCCCGAAGCCGTGCCCCGGAAAGCGGCGCAGGAACTTCCGTTCCGTGGCGGGGTTATGCCCCACCACCACGGCGTCCCCCAGGCGGGAACGGATAGCCGGCCACAGGGAGGGAAAGGAAGGCGCATCCGCCAGCATTTCCGTAGTAATGCCGTGCACCTGGGAGGCCGACCATAAAACGGGCTTGTCCGTGGCAATGTAGGACGTCCACAGCTCCGGCTCCCCTTCCAGGGAAGGACAGGAGGCAATGCCTATCTGAACGGGCTGGTCCGTCTCCCCCCGGGCCGCCCCGGCGGATTCAAAATCAATGGCGGCGAAGCGCAGGGCGCCGATCATGTCTGCGGGCAGAGGCATATCAGAACAACTCCAGCTGGGCGTACTCCCCGGTGGGCATATCGTCGTCCATGTCCGTATTCTTGGCCCTGGGTTCCGCCAGACGGGCGCGTTCCTTTTTCCGGGGCCGCGTGGAATTCATTTCCAGATGGGACAGGATGGCCTTGGCGCGGTCCACGATGGCGGCAGGCATGCCCGCCAGGCGGGCCACCTGGATGCCGTAGGACTTGTCCGCCGCCCCCTGCACGATCTTGCGCAGGAACACGATCTCCTCCTTCCATTCCCGCACGGCCACATTGTAATTCTGCACGCCGGCCCTGGAACGGGCCAGGTCCGTCAGTTCATGGTAATGCGTGGCGAACAGGGTGCGGGACTTCAACTCGTCATGCAGGTATTCCGCCACGGCCCACGCGATGGAAAGGCCGTCAAAGGTGGCGGTTCCGCGCCCGATTTCATCCAGAATAATCAGGGAACGCTCCGTGGCGTTGTTCAGAATCAGGGACGTCTCACTCATTTCCACCATGAAGGTGGACTGCCCGCGCGCCAGGTCGTCGCTGGCTCCCACGCGGCAGAAAATGCGGTCCACCAGGCCGATGTGGGCGGACTCCGCCGGAACGTAAGCCCCGATCTGGGCCATCAGCGTAATCAGGGCCACCTGGCGGATATAGGTGCTCTTGCCCGCCATGTTGGGCCCGGTCAGCAGGATGAGGCGGTTTTCCTCCGGTTCCAGAAAGGCGTCATTGGGCACGAACACGTCGCCGGAAACATTCTGCTCGATAACGGGATGGCGGCCGTTGACAATGCGCAGGGTCATGGAATTGTCCAGCACGGGGCGGCAGTACTGGTACTGCTGCGCGCCCTCCGCCAGCCCCAGCAGCACGTCCAGGTCCGCCATGGCGTCCGCCGTAATCTGGATGCCGTCAATGTGGCGCCCCACTTCCTCCCGCAGCAGCAGGAACTGTTCATACTCCACCTGGCGGGAACGTTCGTCCGCCCCCAGGATGGTATTCTCCATCTGCTTGAGCTCCGGGGTGACGAAGCGTTCCGCATTCACCAGCGTCTGCTTGCGCTGGTAGTCGGGAGGCACCTTGTCGTAATGGCTCTTGGTTACTTCAATGTAGTAGCCGAAAACGTTGTTGAAGCGGATTTTCAGGGAATCAATGCCCGTCCGCCTGCGCTCCTTCTCCTGGAGCTGGGCCAGCCACTCCTTCCCGTCGCGGGAAGCCAGGCGCAACTCATCCAGCCCGGCGTGGTACCCTTCCCGGATGATGCCGCCCTCCTTGATCGTCACGGGCGGCTCATCCACCAGGGCGCGCTGGAGCAGGTCTACCAGCTCGTCAAAGCAGCCCATGCGGGAGCGGATGCTTTCCAGCATCTCCCCGCCTCCGGGCAGGGATTCCAGATCATCCCTGAGCGCGGGAATGCGCCCCAGGGAGGAAGCCAGCGCCTGGAGGTCACGGGCGTTCCCCGCGCCCTGGGAAATGCGGCCCGTCAGCCGTTCCATGTCCCGGACGTTTTTCAGGCTCTCCCGCAGCTTGCTCATCAGGTAGGGTTCCTGCAAAAGAACGGAGATCATCTCCTGCCGCGCCTGGAGCTTTTCCAGGTCGCACAGGGGATGGAGCAGCCAGTCCCGGAGCTTGCGCGCGCCCATCGGGGTGCTCGTCCTGTCCAGGGTGCCCAGCAGGGAAAGCTTCACGCCGCCGCGGGAATCCACCAGGTCCAGGTTCCTCTGGCTGGCCTGGTCAATCAGCACGGCGCTCTCCGTGGCGCGCACGGAAATACGGCGCAAATGGTCCGTGGGGCGGCGGAGCTGGTAGCCCAGGTAATGAAGCACCGCGCCAGACGCCCCCAAAGCGGCGGTCATCTCCCCGCAGCCGAAACCGTCCAGGGAATGCACCCGGAAGTGGCTCAGCAGATTGGGAATGGCCGTGGAAGGCAGGAACGTATACCCGTCGTAATAAAGCGTGGGATGGGCGCCGGGGAAGCAGTCCGTCTGCTCGTCGCTGACCAGAAGTTCGGAAGGATTGATGCGGGACAGCTCGTCCAGAAGCAGGTCCATGTGCTCAAACTGGGCCACGGAAAATTCCCCCGTGGTGTGGTCCACGCATGCCAGGCCGAAATGCTTTTTATCCTTATAAAGAGCCACGATGTAATTGTGGCGGGAGGAATCCAGCAGATTCATATCCGCCAGGGTTCCAGCGGAAATCACGCGGGTCAGCTCCCGCTCCACCAGCTTGCCCGGCTGCGGAATGGTGGTCTGCTCCGCAATCGCCACGCGCTTCCCTCCCTTCACCAGGCGGCCAATATACCCTTCCGCGCTGTGGTGAGGCACCCCGCACATCGGAATGCCGTGGCGCTTGGTCAGCGTCAGGCCCAGAATGGAGGAAGCCTCCTTGGCGTCCTCAAAGAACATCTCATAAAAATCCCCCAGCCGGAAAAACAGCAGGACGTCCTCCGGCAAGCCCTTCTTCATGCGAAGGTACTGATCCATCATCGGGGTGGAGGTAGGTCCGGAATTACTCATAAATAACGGTGAAAGAGTAATCTGATTGCGGCTGCAAGGCAAGATTGGAATCTTGTTAGAACCGGGCCGCCATGCCGCTTTTCCAAGGAAAAACCGGGGAGAGCGCCCCCAAATCCCTGGTAAAGAAAATGCGCTGACGCAACAATCATTGCCCCTTTTTTCTTCCGGGCCGGATCAGGCCCCCATCATGCGGAGGAGCGCAAACATCCTGTCACCGATTCCTTTGCTCCGACGGACGGCCAACAAGCCGTCCCTCCCCTCCGGAAAGATAAAAAAGCCGTGCCGCTGTCAGACAGAGGCACGGCGGAAAATTCAGATCACCGGGGGTTAGTACTCCACCACGGGGGCATCCTTCCACAGGGTATCCATACCGTAGAATTCGCGCGTTTCCTGCCCCATGATGTGAACCATCACGTCAATGTAGTCCACCACGGACCACAGCGCCACGGGCGTGTCTTCCACATAGGTGGGGAGGGCGCCCGTCTTTTCCCGGACGGATTCTTCCAGCTCCCGGATGACGGCGCGCAGGTGGGGGACGGACAAGCCCGTGCACACCACCATGAAATCCGTCAGGGAAGACATGCCGCGCAGGTCGTACACCCGCACATTTTCAGCCTTGGCGTCATCCGCGGCGCGGGCGCACATCCTGGCCAGTTCCATCGCATCGTTGGCTACCATAATTGATTCGTTTCTATTGGATTATTTCTTCTCTTCGCCGTCCTTGCCGTACTCCTCCACGGGATTGTAGGAAAAGGGGTCCTGCTCCGTCTGGCCGCTCTCCTTCTTCCGTTCCTCCGCGTCCTTCGTGCGGTCCTCTTCGGCATCCTTTTTCACGGAAGAACCGGAATCACCCTTCCCGGGCTGCTCTTCCACCTCCGAAGGCATGGGAGGCGGGATCACCTTGGCGGGAGGATTCTTCATTTCCCCGTATTCCAGAATGTCCATGACCTGGGAGCCTTCCAGCGTTTCAAATTCCATCAGGGCTTCCGTCAGCATGTCCAGCTTGTCCCGGTTCTCCGTCAGGATGGTCATGGCGCGTTCATAGGCGCTGTCCACCAGGAAGCGGACTTCCGAGTCAATCAGTTCCGCCGTGGATTCGGAATAATTGCGGGATCGCGTCCCCAGGTCGCGGGCAATGTACACTTCCCCCTGGTGTTCGCCGTATTCGATCAGCCCCAGTTTCTCGCTCATGCCGAATTCGCACACCATGCGGCGGGCCAGGCTGGTGGCGCTCTTGATGTCTCCGGTAGCTCCGCTGGTCACGTCGCCAAAGACGATTTGTTCAGCGCAGCGGCCGCCCATCGCCACGACGAGCTGGTCGAGCATCTCCGACCGGAGCTGGTGCATCTTGTCGTCCGAAGGAAGCCACATGGTCATGCCCAGGGCTCCCCCGCGGGGAACGATGGTCACCCGGTGCAGAGGTTCGCTGTGCGGGGTCTTCAACAGGCAGATGGCGTGTCCCGCCTCATGCACGGCGGTAATGCGGCGCCCGCGTTCATTGATCGCCAGGCTGCGGCGTTCGCGGCCCCAACTGACCTTGTCGCGGGCTTCTTCCAGTTCCGCTTCCGTAATCTCCTTCAATCCCTTGCGGGCGGCCAGCAGGGCGGCTTCATTGATCAGGTTGGCCAACTGGGCTCCGGAGAAGCCGGCCGTGCCGCGGGCAATGCGCGCAAAACCGACTCCGGGAGCCATTTTTACCTTTCTGGCGTGCACCTGGAGGATTTGTTCGCGCCCCCGGACGTCCGGAAGGTTCACCACCACCTGCCGGTCAAAACGGCCCGGACGGAGCAGCGCCGGGTCCAGGATGTCCGCACGGTTGGTCGCCGCAATTACGATCACATTGGAGTTGTTTTCAAAACCGTCCATCTCCACCAGCAGGGCGTTCAGCGTCTGCTCCCGTTCGTCATTGCCGCCGCCCATGCCGTAGCCGCGCTGACGGCCCACAGCGTCAATTTCATCAATGAAAATCAGGCTGGGGGCCGTTCTCTTGGCTTGCTCAAACATGTCGCGCACGCGGCTCGCGCCCACGCCCACGAACATTTCCACAAAGTCCGAACCGCTGATGGAATAAAAAGATGCATTGGATTCCCCGGCGATGGCGCGTGCCAGCAGGGTCTTGCCCGTACCGGGAGAGCCCACCATCAGCACGCCGCGGGGAATGGTGGCGCCCAGGTCACGGAACTTTTCCGGATTGCGCAGGAATTCCACCAGTTCCCATACCTCCTCCTTCGCCTCGCTGATGCCGGCCACGTCCTTGAACGTCACCTTGTTCTTGTCCGGGGCGATGAGGCGCGCCCGGCTCTTGCCGAAGCTCATGGCGCCCCTGGCCCCGCCGCTCTGCGCGCGGAACATGAAGAACAGGATTACCAGAATGAGCACGATAGGCAGCAGGTTCAGCAGAATGCCGCCCCAGGAGCCGGACTCGCGCTTGAACTTCGTATCCGGTCCCAGCAACTGTTTGACCCGGTCTCCCTGGAATTCCAGGGTAAAAGGCACTTCCACGCGTTCAAAACGCTGCTTGTCCACGGAGGCGTCCCCCGTGGCCGCAGGCCAGATGCGGGTGACAATCTGGCCGACCAGCACGTTCTGGTTCCCGTCTTCCGCCAGGAGAAGGCCCTCATTTCCGCCCGCGATGCGGCCTTCCAGAGCCAGGCGGTTGAACTCGGGCACGGAAAGCTTCTGCGCTTCTTCAGGAATAATGGAAACATTTTTCCCCGCCTCCGTCCGGTACGGGCTTTCCACCATCCTGTAGCCGGAAAGCTCGTTCAGCAGGGGCTTGTCGCGGTCCGGCAGGGACATGGAATAGGACAGCACGAAGGGTTTCATTTCCACCTTAGGCTGGATGTCCTTTTTATAAACCAGCGCATGGATGACGCCTTCAGAGCCGTTCTCGCTCAGCACCACTTCCACGGGGGCCTTCGGATCGTTCAGCACCACGCGGCCCGCCTTGTACTGGGCTTCAAAGGATTCCAGGTTTTCCTTGCGGGGCCCCAGTCCAAAGGATTCCGGGGTGAAAAATCCGAACGCGAGGACGCCTGCAATGAGAAGAACCATGACCCACACGCCCCAGTTGGGGGATTCGGGCTTTCCGGAGCCGGGAAATTTGGGAGGACGAGGAGGACTGGGTGGCATTCTGTCAGACATAATGTGGTTAGCACACAGAAGTTAATGAATCGGGCGGCATGATACGCGAGTCCTTGTAAAATAAAACTTTTTTCCGAGACATGCCATACAGCCGGCGCAGGATGGAACCGGACCGTTCCGGGCCCGGAAGCGCCTTCCGGCAATGAGGCAATAGACAGCGCGGGATTCAGTCCCGTTTCCTTTTTCTGCGTCGTCCCTCGTGATTCGCGCTTTCCCCGTTCATGCGCTGCTGGAGGCGGCGCTTCCACTGGGGCATCTTTTCCGCCGTTTCCGCCGGATGAAAGCCGCTCCCCTTCCGGCTCTTTTCCTGCCAGGCGCTCTCCTCCTGCGCCTCCAGCCGTTCCCGCCGCCGCTGTTCCTGAATTTCCGCCAGTTTCCTGGCGCGCCGGATTTCCACCCGCTTGCTCACCTCCCCGTGGGCGGAGGTCACGCGCCACGGGCCGATGCGGTGGGGATACGTGATGGGCGCGCAGATCAGCTCCGCATCCAGAAACCGCATGGAGCCCACCAGCAGGTTCTTGACGTTTGCCAGCAGGCCGCCGTCCGTCCAGACGCCGCCCATGCCCATTTCCAGCAGAAAAGCCAGGTGAAGCGTTTCCGCCTCCGAGGCCAGAATGGAAAAATCCCTCAGGGAAATGCCCTCCGCCGGCTCTTCATGCGGGGCGGCCACGGAAGCGGCCCGGAGAAGAAACATCGTATCCCGGACCTTGCGGCTCAGGGCGCAGACCAGTTCCCCCACCTTGGGACGGGCGTCAAAACGGTAGTCCTTCACCTCCACCAGCCATAAATCCCGGCGTTCCGGATGATACAGCAGGAAGTCCATCTCCTTGCACCCCCCGCAGAAATTCTGCGCCTGCCGGGCATAATAGTCCGAGCATTCAATGCGGCACACGACGTAGCCTTCATCGATCCAGAAACGGTGGACTCCCTCCACGTAATGAGCTTCTGACGGCTTATGACTCATAGCTCAGCTTCAAATACCTGTCCGCCTGCTCGATTTCCGCTTCAAGAGATTCGATAGGCCCCACATCCTCCAGGGATTCCCCCCAGGTCACCTTTACCCCGGAGCGGTCTCCCCGCGGCACGCTCATCCCGAAAAACTTCCTCTGCACCATGGCATTGCGGGGTTCGGAAAGCTGAATCATCAGCTCCCGCAGCAGGAACAGGCTGTGGGAGGACAGAATCACCTGCACCCCCGTCTTGGCAAGCCCCGTCAGGGTTTTCACCAGCACGGGCAGATGGGAGGCGTTCAGGTTCATTTCCGGCTCATCCCAGAACAGCACGGACCCTCTTTTCACGGAACCGTTCCGGATCAGGTAGCTCAGCGTGCCCAGCCTTTTGAAGCCCTCCGCCACCAGGCTCATCTCGATCGGCTGCTGTCCGGGACGCTGCAAAAAGAACCGTCCGTCGCGCTTCACCACCTCCCCGCCGATGATCTTCTCCAGCCTGGCGACCACGCGCCCGGCGTCCGTGCTGATAGGTTCCGCTGCCGCATCCACGTCCAGGTAACGGCAGAGGTCCCAGCTCCCCCCGTCCAGGAACTCGGGGAACCTGCTCCCCACCTGTACAAAGCTCGGGTAAATGGTCAGAACCTCCCGCGCCGCCAGGAACACCACCGGCACGTTCAGGAAGCGTTTGGGCATCTCCTGAATGCTCAGCCCCTCCTCCTCATGCCCCGCCTGAAAATCAAACACCAGGTTCCCCATGCCTTCCGGCACCCCGTCCCCCTCCATGGAGGCCTCCACATGGGCATGGGCGTTCCCGCGGTTCCGTGCCGTCAGCCCGGCCAGTCCGCGGGACGCGAAGACCCGCATCAGGTCCTTCCGGAGCCGCTGTTCCTCCGCCCATTTCTCCGGCAGGGACTTCCTGCCCCCGTCCGCGCTCCACTTGGCTACGGTATAGCACAATTTCAGCAGATGGCTCTTGCCGGAATCATTGCCGCCCACCACCACATTGATTCCGGGGACAAACTCAAAATGTTCGCTCCCGGGAAACACCGTCACGCCGCGCACCAGTAGGTCATGTATCATACCGTTCCCAATGTAGCACAGAAGCGCATGCCGTAAATTACAAATGCCGCCAGCTTCCGTCACCGGGAAGCCTTCCGGAAAAGCAGCGGAAAACCGGGATGAAGGAAAAAGATTGCCGCCCGGCTCCGTCCACGCTTTTCCAGAGCCTGTCTCCCGGAAAACGCAGAAAAAACGCCTGCTCCCGCCCTCCGCCGCCTTTCCCCCCGCCCAAGTCCGCATACACCCGGAAGGCGGCGCATTTTAAGCTTCCCATTGACGGACGCCTTATTAAAGTAGTCCGCATGAGCGCACAATGGACCACCGCCAGGGAATATACGGATATCAAGTATGAAACAACGGACGACGGCAGCATCGCGAAAATCACGATCAACCGCCCCCAAGTCCGCAACGCGTTCCGTCCCCAGACCGTGCATGAAATGCTCAACGCCCTCAACGCCGCGCATGAAGACCCCAAGGTGGGCGTGGTCATCCTGACCGGGGAAGGCCCTGACGCCTTCTGCTCCGGCGGCGACCAGAAAGTGCGCGGAAATGCCGGCTACATCGGTGAAGACGGCGTGCCGCGCCTGAATATTCTGGATGTGCAGCGCACCATCCGCACCATGCCCAAGCCCGTCGTCGCCATGGTGGCCGGCTACGCCATCGGCGGTGGGCACGTCCTCCATGTCGTCTGCGACCTCACCATCGCCGCGGACAACGCCAAATTCGGCCAGACGGGCCCCAAGGTCGGCTCCTTTGACGGCGGTCTCGGCTCCTCCTACCTGGCGCGCATCGTGGGCCAGAAAAAGGCTCGGGAAATCTGGTACCTGTGCAGGCAGTACGACGCGCGGGAAGCGCTGGACATGGGACTGGTCAATACCGTGGTGCCTCTGGAAAAGCTGGAAGAGGAAACGCTCTCCTGGTGCCGCCAGATGCTCCGGCACAGCCCCCTGGCCCTCCGCTGCCTGAAAGCCTCCCTGAACGCTGACTGCGACGGACAGATGGGCCTGCTGGACCTGGCCGGAAACGCCACCCTGCTCTACTACATGAGCGAGGAAGCGAAGGAAGGCAAAAACGCCTTCGTCGAAAAACGCGCACCCGACTTCTCCAAATTCCCCAGACTCCCGTAACCCCTCCGCACCATGTCCCCCAACTCCGACAACGAAGGCGCCACCCGGAACGGCTCCGCCGGCAGGGAATCCCTGCACGACCTGCCGGAACATGAAAACATCGTGGAACATTTCTACGATCCGGAGGAACAGGCCGGCCAGGAGAAACCCGTCCGTGAAAAAACGCCCTTCTCCCTGATCGGCAATCTTATCTTCCTGTTCACCATAGCCATTCTGGCGGCTATTTCCTGGCTGATTTATTCCTCCTGGAGCCCGCAGAACACGGCTGACCTGCCCGGCTTCCGCCAAAAGGAAAACGCTCCGGACATCCCCAAAATCCTGAAACAGGCCATTAACAGGGACGCCTCCGTTTCCTTTTCGGAAGAAGACATCAACCGCTACCTGGCCTCCTCCGTCCATCCGCAGCAGCACGGAGCCCTGGCCATCTTCGCCACCAATCCGGCGGTAGGCATCCGGCTGCACGGCGGCAAGGAACAGCCGGACGGCGCCATCGGGGAAGGCTGCATGGAAATCATCATTGAACGCTATACGGGCATCGACTCCCGCCAGACGATTTCCCTGTTCCTGACGCCCTTCCAGTCCATGGACCCGCACAACTACATGGCGGTGCAGACCCGCTTTGAATTCTACAATGACGAGACTCTGCCGGGGGGTATCCACGTGGGTGGCACCATCGGCAGCCTTTCCGTCCCCCAGGGCTACATGATCTTTCTCCTTCCCGCATTTGAAAACCTGCTCCAGGCCTATCTGCCGCTCATCCACATGATTGAGGAAAGCGGCATGGGCATCCACATCAGTGAAGGCAGGCTGAACCTGACGCCTCCGCAAAAACGCACGCTGTAGCGGAAATCCGCAGGGGTTCCGCAAGGGCCAAACACCAAAGCTCAAAGGTCCTATTCAAACCTTTGTCTCCGGCATTTAGTTTTTCTCCAAATCCCTGACCATCAGGGTCATGTATTCTTCCGGCCAGGAATGGGTAATCTGCCCGGCGTCATTGAAGACCGCCACCAGGCGAATGGAATCCCGCCCGTCCGAAAGCACCAGCACGGTTTCATCCTTTTCAAAATCGTAACGGGGCTTGCCGAGCTTGAAGGCGGCATTCCTGCGGTCCGTTTTCAGCCACGTGCGCGCCTGTTCCATCGTCATTCCCCGCAGGGCGCGGGCATCCTTGAAAACGCGCCGCGCCGCATTCATGGCCGCAGGGGTGGAAACCACCATGCTGTTGCGAAACGGACGGGTTTCCCACATGCGGTCAATGTCACGGTCCAGCGCGCCGCCCATGCCTCCGGAAAGGAAAAACACGGCTGCGGGCCAGACCAGAAGAATACCTACTACCCAAGCCGTCAACCGTTTACGGCTCCTGGAAAGCGCCGCGATGCCCTGGGCTATTTTCCCCCATTTTTCCACCAGTTCCTCATCCGCATGCCCGAACAGGAAATTCACCTGCCTGCGTTTAATGCCGTTCCGCAGTTCCGCCACCGTCCTTCCCTTCTCCGGAGCCAGGTCCTCCAGCGTGGGGCTTCCCTCTACAAAATGGCGGAAGATTTTAGGCCACAGCACGGGAACTACCGCAAACCGGATCGTCAGCAGAACCAGACTGCCCACCAAACAGCCGCTCACGAACAGAACGTCAAACGGGCGGCTGAAAAAATAGTCCGGATTCCACATCCAGATAAAAGGCGCGGCCAGATAAATCCCCAGGGAAAACAGGCACCATGACCAGACAATGGCGGAAAAACGGCTGACCGCCACGGCCACCCCCAGCAGGAACAAAAAGGCCCCCAGGGCGATTCCCCACGGGAACGCCCCGTAAATGGCGGCCGGAAAAGCCAGAATCATCAACGCCATGCCTACGGGCTGCCGAACTTTTTGCATGTCCGGACCGTAACACAAGCCTTTGAAGGCATCAAGAAAGGAAGGCACCGCAGTCACACAGGGCCGCTCCGCCTTCCCCTTATTTCAGCCAGCCGTACTCCATGATGAGCGCCGCTTCCACTTCCGCATTCTTGGCGGCTTCCGCATCCAGATTCTCATGCATGGTTTTAATATCCTTCCTTTGCGCCAGATATTCCTTGCCTGATAAAGCCATCCTGGACTTTTTAAACTCAATTTCCTTCAAAATGACTTTCTTCCAGATTTCAAATCTTTTCCTGCTCTCCATCAGCGCGGCCACCTTGATGCGCCTCTGCTGCAAATCCATCACAACCTTTTTCTGCATCAGATCATGATTTTCCTTGGCCGTCTTGTATTGGAACCAGGAGGTCAGCCGGGTGTCCAATTCTTCACGCAGGCTCATATTCACCTGCATGTCTCCGGCGCCTGCAAAGAACCCCTGGTAAGTGCCGCCCGTACTGGAAAACAAGGTAGGGCTGTAAAAATTAATATCCACGGACGGGAAAAACTTCATCTTGGCATTTAAAACCTGCAACCTGGAAGCTTCCAATTCCATGGCTACCATGGTCACCACCAGCAAATCCAAATGGCGGGAAGCACTCTTGTATTTCCTCCAGTCCACCCTGGGCATCGTTTCAGGCCTGACGAGCCACTGGGCATCCATATTCCCCATGAGGACAGCAAATCCCTGGGAAATTTCACTCACTCTCTTCTCCCAGTCATCCTGGATCAATTTCTTCTGAACTCCATCATCGTCATAGGGCACGGCATCCAGCCGGTTCTTATGGCTGACACATGCATTCTGATAGGAAAGTACCTGCCGGTACAACCTGGACACCAGCTCCCTTTTTTTCATCTCCAAGGTTTTCCGGGCCGTATAAACGGCGGATTTGGCCGAATAATAATCAAAAGGTATCTGCGTCAGGGACGGCATATTAAACAGAATATTGGTATTATACTCTACATCCTGCGCTGTTACACGGGTCAGCTCGCTCAGCTCTTTTGTCAGCATCCAATCCAGGTTCACGCCCGGAATGACCTGGGTATACACGCTGATAACAGAACGTTCCGTAGCCCTGAGAGCCTGTTCCGAGCGCTTCAAATCCAAATTTCCCTCCATCATGACGGCCATTGCCGTATCCCATGAGATTTCCCTCCGGGGCAGTTCGTCCCAGTTGGGGATGGCAGCCATTTTATCCATCAGCTCCACCGTTTTTCTTTCCATGTGCTTATCCACGGAACAGGAAGTACATGCAACGGCGCAAATACAGAAACCCAACAGAGTCCTCCACCGAGCCACCCTGAATGGACTCCAGAAAAAGCTGCAAACCGAGGAGAAAAGGAGCATACTGGTGCCCGTTTCATAACTTCTGCCTCTGAAAAGTCAAGTACCAACACAGCAGAACCGGGAAAAGGAGGAAGGGGGAAGATCAGCAATGGCAAGCCGAAATCCTCTTCCATCCCCTTTCTGAAAGGGGTTCCATTTTCCAAATTTCCTTCCTTGACAGATCATAGGAAATACTACAATCTCCTTCAATAAACATTATCTACAGTTATTTGTTATGCTCCCTCTTTCCCAGAAAATCTCCCTGGCCTGCTGTTCCCTTGGACTTCTCTTTTTGACGCAATGCGGCGGAAGCAGCAGTAGCGGCGGCAATGCCCCCGATACCCTCAACGGTACCGTATTATCTATCAGGCTGGGAATAACGGCATCGGATTTCCCGAATATTTTTGAACTGATCACCGCCACCAACGGACAGTCCAGTCTTCAAACCCGTGGACAGAATATTGAAGAATGGAATGACTCTCCAACCGTGATTTACCACAAGACGGGCAATAATGCAGCTACTCTGAACCTGCGCTGGATTGCAGGGAAAAACAATACTACGGCATATTCCATGGACCTCCCTGCTCTGGAATTTGACCAATCCACCCATGCATCCGTAGGCGGCGAAGGAGGAACGCTTTCACGCCAGCCCGCAGGACAAGAAATGCAAACTCTCAATGGCGTCAGTGCAGACGTTACCATTACTTACAGCAACTAATCATCCCTTTCCGTCTTACTCATATAATTTCAATATCCTCCATCTATATGAATACTCGTTTTTGCATCATGGCATCTCTGCTCCTCCCCTCCTTTTTGTGCACGTCCGTGCTCACAGGTTGCGGGGGCTCCAGTAAAACGGAAGAAATCTATATTCCTGTCGGAACAGCCCGCAATGTAGAAATCTCCCTGGAAAACAACCAGGTATATACGGTTGCCTTTGACGTTGTTTCCACACACAACGCCAACATCTATTCCGGAGAGAGCGCGGAGCCCAGTGTCGCGTCCATGCACGTCAGAGGCTATGTTCCCGCTGATGACACCGCCGCTGAAATAGCTTTTTACTGGTACACCAACAGAGCCGGTGAAGAGGCCTTCCCCTGCTACTTGATCATGACCGACGTTAAAAATGTAACCAAAGGCACAGGAACCGCTACATGCGCCCTGTCTGATCCCTATTTTGCCGATCCTGCCGTTACCGACCGGCCCGGTACTCTGACGAAATTCAATAAATAACCAGAATTCATTCTCTGACTTTTAAAGGCCTGCGGACTTCCTCCGCAGGCCTTTTTGTATCAAAAAACCGCATTTCCAAACGAAGGAGGAACAATTATTTACCCCCCGGCATGGGGCATGAGCACTGCTTACTTCAACACTTTCCCAATAGGGCGATAGGCAGAGAAGGCAACCGGCACGGAAGAAAGCAACACACAGATCAAAAGTGAAACTCCCAAAAGCCACAAATCCTGCCGTATGTCCGCATACGTCAACACCGCATCGCCCAGCTTGAAAAATTCTCCCAGGACAATCTTTTGAGTCTTCATGAAGGCCCATACAGCTCCGGCATAAGAAATTCCTATCAGGAATATGTTCTCCACAATAAATGTCAGCACCAGCAGAGCCGGACGCACCCCAAAACTTTTCATCAATGTATAGACATACTCGTTCTGCCGGAATTCCATAGACGCCAGGGCAATCAGAAGAATGCCTACAATAACCGCAATACCGATAGAAAAACCGGTCCGGCATTCCATCTGGTTGCTCATCAGCACTTCCAACCTCTTCAACATGCTCACATGAGTCTGAACCATCGTCATGCTCCCGTCATAGCGCACCATATTATTAAGCGTTTCCTCAATATTCTGGATATTGTCCGCCGTCATCTCATGAACCCTGATTACATACCGGTCATTGCTTATAGGGGCCTCCTGCCCGGTATTGAAAGCTCCTTCCGGAGCCAGCACCACTCCTGAAGGATATAATTTCCCTAAAAGGTGGTTCTCCGGCAACGGGGATGCATTCAATGAAAAGTCAAAATCCCCGATGACAACTCTGCACGGTCCCGGATGCAGGGAACTCCTGTCCGGGTGAAACAAAAGGACGACAGGCACTTCCTCCAGCCCCAGATCAGCAAGATAAAAGCAGGACTCCATATTGTATTCCAGAATGGGGAAAACCGCCTTTCCCACACGGGCGAATCCCGCGGGAGCATCTTTTAACGCCAGGACGTCGCAGCCATACAAGGAAGGCAATTCATGCTGAAGCAAATTCCTTTTGGAAGGTTCACCGTCGCGCACGGTATCAAGGACTACAATCAGATCAGCCCCGTTTCTTTTGATCTCATCATGCAGCATCTTTGCAGAGAGAACATAATTCGCAAGAAACGAAAGGGCGCACAGGGAGAGGAAAAACGCTACCAATACCCGGGAAAGCGGGCTGGCGGGCCTTTCCCTCCACCGGTGCAGAGTATCCTTAAAGAGATACAGGCTGATTAAAATCAATGATTTCATGAGTCAGGTCAAAGAGCCGGGAATCATGCGTGCTTAAAATGCATATCTTATCGGACGGGTATTCCCTGATCAATTTCTTGATGATCTCCGTATTGCTGTCATCCAGACCGGAAGTAGGTTCGTCCAGCAGCAGAATATCTGAATCCTTCATCAGCGTACGGGCCAGAGCCGCACGCTGGGCCTGTCCGCCGGACAGGCTGCCCGCCTTCTTGTGACGCAGGGATTCCAATCCCAAACGCTCCACGAGGTCGTCCACTCTTTGTGTCCACTGTTTTTTAGGCAGCATGGCCATCTCCGCACACAATTGAAGATTCCTCTCCACCGTAGCCAGAGGCAGCAGATTGATCCCCTGAAACATGTAACTTACTTCCTTCCTGCGATAAAGAGCATCAGTGAGAGAACGCCGGCCGGGAGCAAGAACCTTTCCGCGCTGGGGTTTCAGATAACCGGCCAAAAGTTTCAGCAGCGTGGTTTTTCCGCATCCGGAATACCCTTTTAAAATAGTGATTCCAGATGAAAAAAGCCTACTGTAGTTTTCAAAAATCCATTGCTTTCCCGAGTAGCTGAAATAAACGGATTCACATGCCAATTTCATTTTTTCCGTACAATCAATTCCGTTTCTCCATTTACGATCAGCTCCATATCCGGATGCGTTTTTTCAAGCAGTTCCTGCCAGGAGGAACATTTCCTTCCTTCCGGACTGGAGGCCAGCAAAACCTTATTGAGACGAATCACCTCTCCGGAAGGAGAATAATAGAGCCTGGCCGTGCAATTGGAACCCAGCATGGCGTGAGCCCGGTCATGATCCTTTGGAGACAGGCGGAAAAAATAAGCCAGTAAATCCCCCCCGCTGGAAGTGTTTTTCTCTACACGCTTGAAAGCAAAGTTCCCCCGCAGCATGGAACCGTCACTCATGGGAACAGCCAGATATAATGATTCCGGCGGCAGCCTGGTCAAATCAGGATCCGCTATGGAAATGGTAATATAATAGGCGGAATCATCACAAACGGTAGCAATGGCTGCCGCCGCATCCAGATACAGGGATACGCTGTTGTCCCGCGGGAAGGAAAACTGGTACTGCAGCTTGCCGTCAAAGGGCATTTTAAGGATGTATTTTTCCTCTTTCTTGCTGAAGTCCAATCTGGCCTTGTCCCCCACCATGGCTAATTCCTTTTTGGTCAGTTCAATCTTGTCCTTCAAGGATTTTTCCGCCCGTTGGCCGCCTTCCGGCTGTTTGCTGGCATACTGCCTTTCCTCCCTGGACAGGGAAGAATAAAATTTCATTTCTTCCAATTGTTTCTCCAATTCGGACAGTTCCTCCTCCTTGGCGATACGGTCTTTTAAAATCTTGACCTCCAGCTCCCTCCGCTCCATCTCAATTTCATCCTCATTGACCGTAGCAATGATGGTATCCCGCCGAACGCGGCCGTCCGCCGGAATCCAGTTGCTGACGATGCCGTCCGCCGGCATGCTAAAAGAACGTATCCTCTCAGGGACGACCTTGGCCCTGAATACATTGATGTAGCAGTCCCTGGCTGTTTCCGGAACTTCTTCTTGAACGTTCGGAACAGTCTCCGTTCCGAAGCCATGCGGCAAAAAAGACGCCAGCATGCATGAAAATGTCACCAGGCATAATTTTCCCCAATTTTTCAACATATTTCCTGCAAAAAAAAGCGCGGCCATCCTTCACGAACGACCGCACTTTGAATATAAAAACTGTGACTCATGGGCCACTCAATTACCGGTAGGATAATAGAACACCGTGCCATCCGTTCCCGCCCAGGGGTTCCCGGCAACAATAGCTCCTTCTCCGTCCTGAATGCCGCTCACGAACGAAACGTTGCCCGTACACGTACCCTCGGCCGTTTCATACTTTGAAGAGGTATTGAATGTGATGTCCATGTTCACCTGAACGGAGCCGTAGAAAATCACCACAATCGGACCAGGCAAAGTGACCTGGCCCTGAGCAATCACGAAGTTGCCCACCAGAGAAGCTTTTTCCGCAGTCGTCCTTCTGTACACCATGTGAGTCGTGGCGGGAATAGAAGTACCGGCAGCGGCTCCCTGAATCTTCGCCAGAGGAAGGTCGGTATCATTGCCATCCAGCTGGATGATGAGAGAGGAGGCGTTATCCGGGTTCACCTGATCCGTAATCGGCACTACCATATTCAGCCTGCTGCCTGAGGGAAGACAGGTTCCTTCTCCACTATCGCCGCTGCCTCCGCAGGACAGGAGCCCGGCAGACACTGCCGCCAGAGACAAAAAGGAGAGAGAATACTTGTTAAATACACGGGCAAACATAATGGAAAATGAGTTTTTTTCAAGATAGTGATTCTTGGGAGAACGTCAACAAAATAACTGCATTGATCTGCATCTTCATGCTGTTCCGCGGACTCAAAGCCCCCGGGGAAAAGAACGGACGGCCTGGTTTATCTTCCCCAGCACATCAAAACACGCGAAATACGGAACCCCCTCTCCGCATCTTCCAGCAGCGTTCATGCATAAGCAGCATCATCTTATGATCAACCTACCTGACCTTTTCCAAACGCCGCTTGAGCACGCGCCCCGTGATGAAGAGGGGGGCCGCCCCCATCAGGAACAGCAGCAGGGAGTCCTTCCAGGGGGTAGGCACCGTTCCTTCGTCCGCGCTGTAGCCGGGATCGTCCGGAGCCTTCCCCGTGTTGCCCCACGGCAGGGGCTGGCGGCGCGCCAGGAAAATTTCCGGGCGGTCCAGCGTATCACGGCTGACGCGCTGGATTTCCGCGGATTCATCCAGCATTACAATGCGGTCATTGACGTAAAAGGATTTAACGGAGGGCTTGCCCTTCCCCTGCTGTTCCAGTTCCGCAATCACCTGCCTGTAGTTTTTCTCATAGCCGTTGACCGCCGCCCTACGTACCCGCCGGACCGCGGCCTTGGCCTGTTCCGGATCGTCCGCCCCGATGGCGGCTATGTGCAGGAGCGCCATCTTGAGCAGCTTGAATTCCTCAAATTCCCTGTTGTCCAATTGGGGCTGCTCCTTGAGCTCGTCCACTTTCTCCTGAATGGTTTCACGCTCCCTTTCCCATACGTTTTTGGAGGCTTGGTCCACCACCATCGTTTCAAAGGAGTAGCGCAGGGGGCAGAATTCCGCCACCAGCGGCACGCGGCCCGGCTTGAGGCGCCCGTGTTCATCCGTGCGGTGGGCGGACCACGGGATGAACTGGTTCATTTCATCAAAGTGGACAATGGCCCCGGCCATCAGTATCTGGGGAATCAGCAGCAGGGGCACCATATTGAGAGCCGCGCGCTCCGTTTTGGCAAAGACGGAGACCAGCAGGGACAGGCTTACGCCGATGAAGGCCGTCAGGGTCATCGTCCCCAGGTAGATCAGGAACATTTCATGGATTTCCAGGATGGCGTTCCCCACCCACAGGAAGAGGGCGGACTGCACGGCGGAAAGCCCCGTCAGCACCAGCGCCTTGGCGAGCACGTAACCGGTCACGAACACCTTGGCGTTGCTCTCCCGCTTGAGCAGGGCGCGGTCCTTGAGCACTTCGCTGGCCGCCCCGGTCAGGCCGAAGAACATGGCCACGATGGTCGCCAGGAACAAATAGGAAGGTATGTGAAGGGCGGTGGCAAACGTGTATTCCGGGCTGGAAGAGGCGCGCAGGGTCAGGGAAATCAGCAGGGCCAGCACCGGCCCTTCCAGCAGCATGGTGTACAGCCCCATGCGGCTCCGCACGCGGCCCAGGAAGGTGCGCACGGCCCAGATGCGGAAAAGCCGCCAGAGCTGCATCACGCTGCGCCGGGGGGCAGGCGGGAATTCCAGCGTGCCTTCATACAACGTTCTGGGCGCCCCTCCTTCATGGTGGTGCCCCATTACGTTGCGGAATCGGTAGCCTTCAAAGCGCTCCTGCCACAGCCGGGGGTGCTGCCGCCTGCGGCGGTCATGCCAGGAAAGGGGGGCCTCCAGCACTTCAAACACGTAGTCCGCGCCGCCGGCCGTCCGCGCCTCCTCGGAAACGTCAATGGCCATATCCACGGCCGCCTTCCGGAAATAGCGCATCATGCCCGGCACGTCCCCCCAGTAGGCCATCTGGCCGCCGTGGTCCAGCACCAGCACCTTCTGGAACTGGTTCAGGATGGCCGTGCTGGGCCGGTGCATGGTGGCGATCACCATCTTGTCACGGCTCATGTTCAGCATGGTCTGCATGACCAGCTTGGCGTCGGAGGTGGAAAGGCCGCTGATGGGCTCGTCCAGCAGGAAGACGTCCGCAATGCCCGCCAGGTCAAGCCCCAGGTTCAGGCGCGTGCGCTCTCCGTCGGAAATGGTGCGCGCATTCATCTCTCCCACGCGACGGGAGGCGATGTGCGTCAGCCCCAGGAATTTCAGAATGGCGTTCACCCGCCTGACGCGCTCCGACCGGGTCAGGCGCGGACGGCGGATGATGGTGGCCTGGGCGATGTGCTCGGAAACGCTCATGGCCGCATCCAGAATGTCCTCCCGCGGAATGAAGGCGATGTAGGGCCGGATCAGGTCCGGAGCGCTGTACAGAAGCTGGTTGTTGTAACGGATGCAGCCGCGCGTGGGCGGAAGCTGCCCGGCCAGCATGGAGAGCAGCGTGCTTTTTCCGGATCCGCTGGGGCCCAGGATGCAGACCATCTCTCCGCGCTTCACGGTCAGGTCAATGTTGTCCAGCACACGGCCGGAACGCATGAATTCCTTGGTCACGCCCTCCACGCTGAGGGTTCTGATGGCGTGGTATTCTTCATCCAGCACCCCGGCGGAAAAACGGCAGCGCAAGGCGTGATAGGCGTTCAGGTGCACCACGTCCCCGTCGCGCAAGGAAACCCTTCCCCGCACGGGCCTGCCATTGAGCAGCAGGGGCATGGAAGCCTCCACCACTTCCAGCCAGCCGGAATTGGTGGCGCTGGAAAAGGAAACCTCCAGCACCACTCCGGCGGCCAGACCCGGCGTCAGCAGCATGTCCCCCTTGCGCGCCTTTTCCGGCAGGTTGGTTACGCGCAGCTTGCGGGTCCCGGGGTCCAGGCGGAAGCGGCGTCCGATGTCCGACATGGAGTTCTGCACCTCCCCCATGGAAAAAGGCCCCTCCCCGTCCAGCGTGAAGGAGGAATAGTAGGCCATGCGCACGTTCTCACCGGGGTACAGGCGCCGCCCGTCCACCACGAATTCCACTTCCGGCCTCAGAACCTCCACCCTGCACGCCAACCCCATGTTCACGCGCACCTCGCTGGCCCGTGAACGCACCCGGCTGATTTGCAGGGCGCCGTTGTCCAGGGAAATATAGCATACTTCCTGCTTGCCGGAACGCTTGCAATCCAGGAAGAACGCGAAGTCTTCAAAGCTTAGCGGACCTGACGGCAGCAGCACCACCTGCCCGTTGGTCAGCGGCATTACCCCGCCGGGCGGCAGGTGGCGGCCGCGCACCACAATAGGCCTGGAGCCGTCATTCACCACCAGCACCAGGCGCGAACACCGGATCAGGCGGAAGGAAATGCCCTTGTCCTGTTCCGGCAGGGATACCTCCGCACCAATGCCGGAGGAAAAACCGACGCTGTACGCCGGCTCCTGGGCCTCCACGTCCGGCGTCATCAGAAGCTGCCTCAAGTGGTTTGCCGTACCCGGCAGTTCCAGGCCGTACGTCACCTGGTCAAACAGCTCCCCGGTCATGCGGGGGTCTCCCGTGTTGATGAGCAGGGAAAGCACTTCCAGCGCAATCGCCATACGCTCCGTCTCGTCCCTGCCGGAGGCGGCGGAAGCCAGCACATCCGCCACCGTCAGATTGGCCCGCATGGAACGCTCGAAACGGTTGGAAAGCCAGCGGTGCTCCACTTCCGGGAAGGTGTAGCGCAGAATGTCCAGCGCGGCATCCGCGTCGCGCGCGCTCAAGTGGCGGCGCCCGCTCAGAATGGTGGCAAACAGGTCCACCAGCGTGCCGGCATGCACTTTCATGGAACCGTCGTCCCGGCGCAGCCACGGCACGTAGGCGCCCAGCGTCCTGACCAGATTCAGCCTCCAGTGAATCAGCTTGGAGGGTATGTCAAAAAACCATCGGATCATGCCAGGGAACGCGTTGCCGGAACCAGTAGTACAGGGATTCCCGGCCTACCTCAAGCGCAACCGGAATTTCACGGAGAAATGACAATATTTTCTACAGCTTTATCTTGCAATAGGTCTGGAGGAAGTATAGTTCTGTCCAATGTTCATGCTTTCCATGCGAAAGCGAGCCAAATACATCAACATTATCACAACATGGATATTTTAGTTTCTACTCTTTGTGACTTCGCCGCCGACTACCAGGGCAAGCTTTGCATCCAGGGCGGTTTTGACTCCCTGGTCGCCCGTCAGTTCCCCGTCGTGCACCCCGTCTGCGCCGTTGCCCTGCGCATCTGCCTCACTCCTGAAGACGAAGGCACCCACGAACTGGGCCTGAGCATCGTTGACGCCGACGGCACGCCGCTGGACAAGGAACGCATGCCCATCAAGATCAACTTCCCGGTGCCCGCTTTCCCGGAAGGCGCCTCCTTCTTCACCCGCAACCTGATTATGAACTTCCAGGGCCTGCGCTTTGAAAAGCCCGGCAACTACTCCATCGACCTGACGGTTGACGGCGAACTGGCCTCCCGCGTGCCTTTCCGCGTGGTGCAGGTGCAGGAAGAAGCTCCCCAGGCCTAAGAATAATCTTCTTTTTCATCAAACCGCCTCCCGTTCACCCGGCAGGCGGTTTTTTGTTGGGGTGCATGGAGCCCCCGTCTGCCCGAAGGAGGGAGATGAAAACCACCGGTTCCATGTTCCCATGAAAGCCGGTTCGCTCACAAAGCCTTCCCCCCGGGAGCGGAGGTGGCTTTCCGGCCTTCGTACTGAAAAGCTTTTCAAAGCGGAACCTAGGCTCATTTTTCTCTTTTACTAACCGGACATGGCTATGAGGGCCGGGAGTCCCTCTTTCCCGGGAGAGCGCAGGCAGGCTTTCGCCGGGTGGGGAAGCGCCATGGTTGGCGCAGCCCTCTTTTCTCTTTGGAAAGAAAGGAGGTGCGCCTTTTTTGCGTTCTCCAGCCCCCTTTTTCATTGCGGTTCCCCACCGGATTGACCATGATACGAACCGCTCCCACCCGCCATGCAAACCCCACGCCTCCAGTACGACAGGATTATCATCACGGGCGCATCGTCCGGATTCGGGGAAGCCTTTGCCGGAACGCTGGCCCCTCATGCGGCGGAACTGGTGCTGATTGCCCGGAACGGGGACGTCCTGCGCCAGCTTGCCGCCGCGCTGGAAAAACGCCACCCCGGCCTGCGCGCCTCCGTCTTTCCCTGCGACCTGGCGGATGAAGCTTCCCTGGACACGCTCGTTTCACATCTGGACAGCCTTCCTCCGGGCAGAACCCTGCTGATCAACAATGCGGGAGCCGGGGATTACGGAGAATTCGCGGACGGCCGCTGGGAAAAAATCCGCGCCCTGCTGCGCCTGAACGTGGAAAGCCTCACCCGCCTGTGCCATGCGCTGATCCCCTCCATGAAACGGAACGGCGGGGACATCATCAACCTCAGCTCCCTGGGAGCCCTCCTGCCCATTCCGGATTTTGCCGTTTATGCGGCCACCAAGGCTTATGTTTCCAGCCTGTCGGAAGCGCTGCGGCTGGAACTGCGCGAACACGGCATCCGCGTGCTGGCCGTCTGCCCCGGCCCGGTTTCCACGGGCTTCGGAAAAGCGGCCCGGCGCCCCGGCTTTACCGGAAACATGATGCCGGGCCGCAACGCCTTTGATACGTCCGTTGAAACCGTCGTGAAAGACAGCCTCCGCGCCCTGTCCCGCGGGCGCGCACGTGTCTTCCCCGGCATGAAGATACGGCTGGCGGCCCTGCTGTTGAGCATTGCCCCGCTGGTGCTGATCCGCTTTTTCATGGGCAGGCGTCCCCGGAAAGTCCTTCCTGCCCCCAACGATTCACCTTCTTCAGCATCATGAAAGCACACCGCCGCGGAACACCCCGCCTCACCTGGTTCAAGCTTGCAGTCTGCATCTGCCTGGCAGCCATGGCGGCATCCCTGTTCACACCGTATCCGGCCCAGATTATCCGGGCCCTGAAAGGGGAACCCGAACAGGCGCCCCCGGATTCCGGCGCCTATCCGCCGCATGAATCCATCCCTGCGGAACAGCCAGGGCAGGAAGAGCCTGCGCCCCCCCTTACTCCATCCGTTTCCGGAAAGGAACCTGAAGATTCACGGCTGACCACGCCTTGGACGCCGGAGCGCACGATTGCCCTCCCCCCGGTGCAGTATCCCCCCTTCCCGCCCGTCCTCCCCACGAAGCCCGCGGAGGGAGCCATGACGAATATCTACGAACTGGCACGCGGCCTGAACCTGAAAACGCAGGTCAATTTCCAGCCCGGCACCCTGGCTTCCAGGGACAGGGAGACTAAAAGCAATTACCAGATGACCCTCACCCTGAACGTCAAGCAGCCCAAGGCCCTGACAAAGAAGGAGGACATCCTGAACATCAACCCCAAGCTGGGAACCATGCTTCCCGGCCTGTCCACCCTGTTCAAGCATGCGCGGGTCTCCCCCTATTACGGGCAGATTTACGTCCGCAAGCAGACGGAAATCCGCAAGAACCTGGCCTCCCTGCTCAAGCTCCTGGACCGCCATAATTACTACGATACGGAGACGATTCTGGAAACCACCTATCCGGATACGGGCAGAAAACTCCTCTGGCTACAGAGTGAAATGGACGTTGTTTCCGACGGTTCGGACGGGGACCGCTTGTCCACCATGCCGGATAAAATCCTGAAAAGCTCCTTCTACCAGCCCAGCACTTCCTACCGCTGGAAGAAGCGCACGGACAAGCCCAATCCCCTCCTCAAGCCCTGGCAGCAGAGGCTGGCTTCCTACAAGAAGACGCTGGAAAAAGCCTCCGCCGCGGAAAAACCGGCCCTGCGCCGCAAGATAGACCACGCGGAACGGGTCATTGAAGAATTGAAGCGCTACAGTTTCCTGATCTCGGAATACGATCCGTTCATCGTGGTCCCGCTGGGAGTGGTCAACCAATCCTCTCCCTTTTCCCCGCAGTTCGGGGATTACGCCGTCGTCATCGTGGGGGACAAGTTGTACCCGGCCCTAGTGGGAGACGCCGGACCGCGCTACAAGACGGGGGAAGGCTCCCTGCGCCTGAGCCGTGAAATCAACCCCAAGGCGGGGCCTTACAGCCGTCCCGTTTCCGACCTGGTAGTCAGCTACCTGATCTTCCCCGGTTCCGCGGATCCGGAAGCCGGACCGCCCGACTACGAGAAGCTTACAGCCAAATGCCAGGAGCTGCTCCATGACATCGGCGGCATGGGAAAGGATTTCAAGCTCCACCAGTGGGAGGACCTGCTGGCGCCCAAGCCGCCGCCCGCTCCCCCCGCGCCCAAACAAGGGAGCGGCAATCCTGCGGAAACACCTGCGAACGGCCAGAAGAAGGCGGATGCCCCGGCGGAAAATGCGGCGCCGGCAGCCTCCCCTGTCACTCCGCCCGCTCCGGAACCCGGCAAAACCGCCGCGTAGGCTACAGGGCTTCCTTCCAGGAAAAGAGAAAGGCCTTCCACATGCGGGAATAAACGTTCCCGCGCGTGATTTTTACCTTTCCTGTCCCCGGCTGTTCCTGCCGTTGGAGCAGTTCCAGCGTATCCAGCCCCAGCCATGCGGGCAGCACGGTGGAAAAACGCAGCCGCCCGTTCCGGAGGGATTCCGCATAAAACACGCCTTCCTTCAGCCAGCGTTCCGCCCGGTCCAGCCACGGCTGAACATCGGGAGTAGGCAAATAGCTTCTTCCACGGGAGAGGTCTTCCTCCCGGTCGCGCAGAATGTTCACCAATTGCAGCCCCATGCCGTAGTGCCTGCCCCAGCGTAAAAGCTGGTCCTCCGGCTGCGTGCTGAAGCCTGATCCCAGCGCCAGCAGGCCCAGCCTGGTCCAGAATTCTCCCACGCAGCCGGCCACCATGTAGGTATAATGCTCCAGTTGTTCGGGACATGAAACCGAGGAACGGGCTTCAAAATATTCCAAATCCCAGGCCTGCCCCTCCACAATGGTGGACAGCACCTGCCTCACGAGCATCTGCTCACGGGGGGAAAGGGCTTCCAGCAGCGCCAGGCATTCGGGGAAACGGGCCAGCAGCTCCGCCTCCCCCCGGTGCGTCTGGACGGTGGAAAGAATGCCCAGACGGCCAAAACAGGAGGCGGCGGCCTCCCGGGAGGCGTCCCCGGCTACCGTCGCGCCCATCATCCTCAGCAGCGCCAGGCGTTCCCGGCAATCCATGTCCACGGTATCCGCCACCGTATCCGTAGCGCGCGCCAGCAGATAGCCCACGGCCACGCCAGGGCGCATCTCCCGGGGCAGGAAGCGCATGCTCAAATAAAAGGACCGGGAAACGGCGGACAGAAGCTGACGAAGTCCTTTCATGATTTTTGCAGGCCCAGCCTGTGCATTTTATAATGGAGCACCCGTGGGGAAATGCCCAGTTCCCGCGCCGCTGCGGACATGTTGCCCGGAGAGCGTTTCAGTGCGGCCACAATCAATTCCCGTTCAAAGGAATCCACCATCGTCGGCAAGTCCGCATGGTCCTCTCCGTCACGGGAAGACGGGGCGTCATGGCTGGGCATTTGGAGGGAGGCGGGCAGGTTGTAACCGTAAATGCAGTCGTCCTGCGCCGTGATGACTGCACGCTCCATGCAGTTTTCCAGCTCCCGCACGTTGCCGGGCCAGTGGTAGGCCATGAGCATGTTGATGGCTGGCGTGGACAGCCGCTTGATATCTTTCCCGTATTTCAGGTTGAACTTGGAAAGAAAGTGTTCCGCCAGCAGCATGATGTCCCCCTTGCGCTTGGAGAGGTCCGGCATGACGATGGGGAAAATGTTCAGCCGGTAGTACAAGTCCTCCCGGAATTTGTTTTCCGCCATCAATTCCTCCAGATTGCGGCTGGTGGCGGCAATGAAGCGCACGTCGGAATGAAGCTCCCTGTTGCTCCCCACGCGGGAAAAAGTCTTTTCCTGAAGAAAGCGCAGCAGCTTCACCTGCATCTGGAGGCTCAAATCCCCGATTTCATCCAGAAACAGGGTACCTCCGTCCGCCGCCTCCGCCCGGCCGATGCGGCGGCTGGTGGCTCCGGTGAAGGAGCCTTTTTCATGGCCGAACAACTCGCTTTCCAGCAGGTTTTCCGGCATGGCCGCACAGTTCAGCGTCACCAGCGGCTTGTCCTTCCTGCCGCTCAGGTTCACTACGGCGCGCGCTACCAGCTCCTTCCCCGTTCCGGAACTGCCCCGGATCAGCACCGTAGCGTCGCTGGGGGCCACCTGGCGTATCTGTTCATACACCTGGAGCATGGGGCGGCAGTTGCCGATCAGTTCGCCCGGATTGGTTGTTAAAAGCTGGCGCAGTTTCTCGTTCTCCGCCATCAGGGCCGCCCGTTCCTCATGCGCCTGCAGGCTGGCCGCCAGCGCGTCCCCCACGATGTTGCCCACAATCTCCAGCAGCTTCTGGTCCCGTTCCAGGTCCGTTTCCCTGTCCACGGGGCGGTCAATGCTCAAGGTGCCGATCACCTGCTGCAAATGAATGATGGGCACGCAGATGAACGCCACCTTTTCCCCGCTCTTGCGGGTACGGGTACGGTTCAGGAACCTGGAATCCCGGGAAATGTCCTCAATCACATGGGGCCTCCCCGTTTCCGCCACATGGCCCGTAATGCCCTCCCCCACATGGTAATGGCCGCGCTTCATCTCCTGCTCGTCCAGGCCGTGGGACGCTTCTATCATCAGATCATTCCCGCGGCGGATGGTGAAGGTGCCGCGCAGCATCTTCATGCGGCGGTAGAGCACGTCCAGAATATGCCGGAGCAGCGCCGTGCCGTTGCGTTCATTGACAATGGCGGAGCTGATTTCCTGTAGCACGACCATTTCCAAATCCGGTGACTTGTTTATTTCATTCATGAAGTCCGGGGCTGGGCGAATATTAACCGTACGGTCCTGGCAGACCAACTACTTTTTCTTCCACCGTCATGCAGCCGGGGAAAAAGCTGCCGCGGGAAATGAAGGTAACGTTCTAGTACTTAACTTTGATGATGTTATGAACGAAGGAGAAAAGAAGTTTACAAAATTGTAATGCATGGCGCCTCTTTCCTCCCGTTTCACATGCCCACGTCTCCGCCGGACTCCCTTTTCATCATTTCCGTGATGACCTGGAACAGCGCGTTGCGGTACAGGACGCCATCCAGCCGCCCGGTATTTTTCCAGACCACGGGAAAGGCGGGCAGATGGGTCTGTTCAAACAATTTCAGGGCATCCGTCAGATGGGTGCCGGCGTCCAGCACGGGGGCGCCCGCGCGGATCAGCTCCCCGGCGGTGGGAGGAGGGCTCTTCCCCTTCTCCTCCATCTGCCGGCGGACAGCCAGAAAGTCATCCGGATAAATGGCACCCTCATAAGTCCCGTCCTTTTTCACCACAAAAATCAGGTCTCCGGGATTCCGCAGCATCAGGGAGGAAACGTCGTCCAGGGAAGCGTCCGGCGCCACCTGGGGCACCACATGGCGAGCCAGGTCATGCACATGGACCTGCGCCATGGGCAGGTTGACCACGGATTCCGGACTGCCGGACAGGCTGGCGGCATACATGGACCGCGCGCGAATCAGCCGCCCCGTTCCATAAGCGCTCACCACGCCGATCAGGAGCGGGTAAATCATTTCCCCGCTCATGGAGAACTCCACCACCATCACCAGCGCGGTCAGGGGAGCCTGGGCCGCCACGGCAAAAAAGGCCGCCATTCCCACCATCGCATACGCCACCGTATGGTTGCCCTCCATGCCCAGAGACGTCAGGACCGTACTGAAAATAAACCCGACCATGCTTCCCACGTACAGCGTGGGCGTCATGGCTCCGCCCACCGTACCGCAGCCGAACACGATCGCCACGGCGGACACCTTCACCAGAAGCAGGATAAACGCCTGCTGCGTGCTGTAATCCTCATCCACCAGCCCGGTAATCAGGGCCTGCCCGTTGCCCACCACCTCCGGATAAAAAACCGCCAGCACCCCCACAACCAGTCCGGCGGCCATCAGGCGCAGCGGCAGGAGGGACTGGCGGCCGTTCAAATACCTGGTAGCTACATCCAGCAGGCTGACCCATCCCCTGGCCGCCACGGCGGCCGCCACTCCCAGCGCAATGCACCACAGGGACTGGGAAAAGACGGTAAAGCTTTCAAACGGGGAACTGTACAGCGGGGCGGGATCCCCCAGCAGGTGCAGCATGGCGAACCCGGTGCAGGAGGCAATCAGCAGAGGCGCCAGAATATCCATGCTCACGGTGCCGATGATGATTTCACTCACGAACAGGCACCCGGCAAAGGGGGCATGGAACGCCGTGGTGAACCCGGCCGCCGCCCCGCAGCCGACCAGCAGCCGGAGCCGCGGAATGGACACGTGCAGCCGCTGCCCCACCGCGGACGCGATCAGGGCGGAGGACTGGATGATAGGCCCTTCCTTGCCGATGGCCGCTCCGGAAGCAATGCTCCATGCCGCGGAAAACACCTTCAGGGCGGACGCCCGGAATTTGATCAGCCCGTTTCCGATGGACATGGCCTCCATGTATTCCGTGGCCTGTCCCGGCATCCTTTTTTTCAGGAACAGCAGGATGCAGCCGGCCGCCAGGCCGCCCACCACCGGAATAAACATGCGCCACTCAGGCTCCACCTGGGAAAAGGTGCCTACGCGGGAATCCGACCAGATGCCCGTGAGCAGCCATTGAATCACTTCCACCGTCCACTCAAAAAACAGGGACATGCTGGCGCCCACCACCCCCACGATCACGGCCCACACGTAAGTGACCTGCCTTTCCCCCACCTTCCAATGATGGAACAGCCTTAAAATCCACCCGTACCAGACGGAATCCGGCGGCGGCTGGGGCTGGGGGGATGGAGAATTCATGGGCAAAGCGGCAATATTATTCCATTGTGACAAAAAAACGCCTCCGGATGTTCGATGCCGCAGAAAATACCTGCAGTGCTTCATCCGTGAAGGGCCGCAAGACGCGGAAGGCCGTTCCCTCCGGAGAAGGCGCCTGCCCGGCAAAGGTCTTGCACCGCGCCGGAAACCTGCTACACCGGAAGAACCCCAACCCCTTTTCCCATGCCTGACCGCACGCCGCAACCTCCGCCACGGCTATCCCCGCGCCTCCGGAAGCAGGCGCTTCTGCTGATTGCCTGCGTCATTTCAGGCAGCCAGCTGTACGGCCTCAAACATCCCGCCTCCGTCTGGCCCGCGGAACGGGAAGTGCTTTCCGGCCATTCCATCTTCGGACAGCCGGGGGACCCGGCCTCCCTGGTCACGGTTCCGCTGCCCTATCCGCTGAGGCCGTCCTGGTCCCCGGACACGGAGCTTGCGTCCATTACCTGCCACCGTTTCATCGCCGTGCCGCTCACCAGGATTTTCCAGCGAACGCTGGAACATTACGGCATGGAGCGCATCCGCGAACTGCGGCTGGACGTTTACGGAGGCTGCTTCAACAACCGCCCCATCCGCGGAGGCTCCCGCCCGTCCCTGCACGCGTGGGGCATTGCGATAGACATGGACCCCGAACGCAATACCCTGTACATGAGCGCGCCGGAAGCCGTCTTTTCCGGACCGGAATACGATGCCTTCTGGTCCATCGTGGAAAAGGAGGGGGCCTTTTCCCTGGGACGCGAGAGAAATTACGACTGGATGCACTTCCAGTTCGCCAGGCCGTGAAAGTGCGCGGAAGCCCCCAGGCGGCACCGGAGCGGCCCGGGCGTCAGAACGTATATTTCAGGTTGATGCCGTAATAAAAATCATCCCCCAGGTCCCTCTGCTTCACCACGGTCAGCGCCTGGCTGTAGTTGGTGAACAATTCCACGGTCAGGCGCGAGGTAGCGCGGAAGGTAAAACTCAGGTTGTAATCCAGGGCGTTGGATCCGTGGTGCACTACCGGGCCCACGTACCCCCCGTTGTAGCCGTAACGCACCACGGCATCCACCCTCACGCAATCCGCGATCTCCTCGTGCAGCCCCGCAAACACGGCGTAATAGCCGCGGAACGTATGATTGTTATACTGCCAGTAGAGGTCCGTGCCGCCGAACCAGCGGTCGGAAAAATGATAGGTCGTCTTCAGGCCGGGGCGCGGGATGCCCTTGTCCCCCGGAAAAACAAAGCTGTGCTCATACCAGGGCATCACCGTCCAGTTCCCCAGCTCCTTGATGTAATCCAGCCGGTACTTTAATTCCGCATGGTTCCGGTGGTCCGTGGAAACGCCGTACCATATCTTCCCCACCCATTCCTTGTACTGTATTTCAGGAACGAACATGCACAGGGAGCCGTCCCACAGGTCAAGACCCTCGCACTCGTACTTGCTGGCCCATCCCGTCTGGAAGCGCAGATAAACCCGGTCATCCGTGGGGCCGGCCAGGGAAAGGGGATGGGGGCAGGCGGTCTTCAGGTAGTAGGACTGATCCTGGCAAACCGTCGTGGAACCCCAGGCGCCGGGGCATGACAGCACACCCGCACAGGCCGCCAGCAATAGTTGAGTCGCAGTGTTCGTTTTCATATTCATTTATGGTTGGACAGGCGTTTTCTGGGGCGGCGCATCCGGACGAGGACGGCATCCTTCCATGTTGTACTCCCGCTCCGTTTTTTACTGCAAGCCGATACTCCGCCCGCAGCCGGATAAAATGCCTTCTGAAAATGGGACACCATGGAAAAAACAATATGCAGCCTCCAGAGCCAAAAAACAAACCTCCATTGAAAGATTGTGTCAGCAGGATTTGTATACAAGACCGTATTCATGAAGTTCCTTATTCCCGCGCTCGTTCTGTCCGCCTGCCTTCCCGCGGCATTTTCGCAAGAACAAATTATCCCGAAACCGGCAGAAATCACGGTGTTCCACGGGAAGCCTGCCCAGCTCACGCCGGCGTCCGCCATCATTACCGCGACGCAGGACAAGGCTTTCCTGAACCGCGCCAGGCAATTGCAACAGATGCTCGGCGAAGGAACCGGACTGCCCCTCCCCCTTAAAACGCCCGGAGAAGCACCGGAGAATGCCGCCTGCATCATCATTAAAAAGGACCCGGCCCTGGCCGCGAAGGGGGAGGAAGCCTACTCCATCCAATCCTCCCCCAGGGGAATCATTCTTTCAGCCGCCCATGCCAAAGGCATTTTTTACGCCGGGCAAAGCCTGATCCAGATGATGCCCGTCATTTTCCACGACCGGAAGGCGGACAAATCCGCCGTCCAGTGGAATATTTCCGGAGCTCCGTTCAACATGGTGGACTACCCGCGGTTCTCCTGGCGTGCGCTGATGATTGATGAAGCGCGCCACTTTTTCGGTGAAAAAGCCATCAAGCAGATCATCGACCAGATGGCCCTGTTGAAAATGAACATCCTGCACTGGCACCTGACGGACGACGTCGGATGGCGCATTAAAATCAAGAAGTATCCCCGTCTGACCACCATCGGTTCCAGGCGCAGGGAATCCGAAACCGGTACGTGGAACAGCGGCAAGTCCGACGGCACGCCGCATGAAGGCTTTTATACCCAGGAGCAGATCAGGGACATCGTTCAATACGCGGCCCGGCGCAATATCACCATCGTCCCTGAAATTGAAATGCCGGGCCACGCCAGCGCGGCTGCCACAGCGTACCCGTTCCTGAGCTTGAAATCACCCAGGGAAGTGCCCACCACGTTCATCGTCAACACGGCCTTTGACCCTACCTCGGAAAAGACCTATGCCTTCCTGTCCGACGTACTGGATGAAGTCGTAGCGCTGTTCCCCAGCAGGATCATCCATATCGGCGGCGATGAAGTGCGCTATGCCCAGCAATGGAAGGACGTTCCGGAAATTGAGGCGTTCATGAAAAAGAACAACATGAAGAGTTATGCGGACGTCCAGATGTACTTCACCAACCGCATGTCCGGCATCGTCGCCAAAAAAGGGCGCCGCATGATGGGCTGGAATGAGATTTACGGCCATGACGTCAACGGGGACGGCGGAGGCAAAGCCGGAACCAAACTGGACACGAACGCCGTCATCCACTTCTGGAAAGGGAATACGGACCTGGCTAAAAACGCCATCAAGGACGGGCATGAGGTCATCAATTCCCTCCACAGCTCCACTTACCTTGATTACAGCTACGGCAGAATTTCCCTGCAAAAGGCATACGGCTTCGAGCCCATTTTCCCGGGCCTGGAGGAACAGTACCATTCCAGGGTCAAGGGGCTGGGGACGCAGGTATGGACGGAATGGATTGCCAATACGGAGCGCCTCCACCACCAGGCATTCCCCCGGGCCTGCGCCTTTGCGGAAGTGGGCTGGACACCTGCCGGGAAAAAGGATTTCCCGGATTTTAAAAAGCGCTTGAAGGAATATAGCGGGCGCATGGACCTGATGGGCATCAAGTACGCCGGGGATGTGATCAACCGGATAGACAAGTCCGACTTTTTCAACACGCCGCAGATCGGCACATGGACGCCTGACGACCTGTCCGGACAGGAGCATTCGTTCGACGTCACCAAACTGGTCAAGGTTCCCGGCAAATACACCGTGACCCTGCTCTACGACAAGGGGGCACACGCCATTGAAATCGAATCCGTGGCCCTGTATGAAGGTGAGAAGGAAATTGCCCGGGACGCTCATTCGGGCAGGAGCGGTACCGATCAGAAAAATATCCAGTACATCCTGAACGTTCCGGAAGCCAGGCAAGGGGCATCCTACACGGTCAAGGCCAGATTCAAGGGGGCCGGAGGCAGCGACTCCTACGGAACGGTGTACTGTGAAGCGCCCTAAAAACTGCTGAATCAACCCGCAACAAAAACCGGAGGGGCTTCATGCCCTCCGGCTTTTGTTTCAGCAACCGGGATACTGCCGCTTGGACTATCCTTCCCAGGCATTGTTCTTTTTCAATCCCATCAGGTTTCCCAGGCACAGGGTGCCTTTCACGAACAGGAAGCCCGTACCTTCCATCAAGCAGAGCGGAATTGCTGCCGCCTTCACCCGGAGCTGCGCAACCCGGGTTCCGGTTGCATTAAAAAGGCGCCGGAGGCCCTCACTTGCAGACCTCCGGCGCCTGAATGACCGGAATCAGCGGACGATAATCTTCATCCGCGGAAACCGGGCGCAGCTCACATTTCAGCCATCATCTTTTCCACGTATTGGAAAAAGATGCTTCCGTCCTCCCCGCTGATGCCATAGTCTTTGGTATCCTCGATATTCGCATTTTTGATGCGGGTGATGATATAAACTTTGGAGAACATAATTCCCCATTGTCCATACTTGTCATTATCAAACCAAACGTGATGATTGTAGGTCGGCTCGAAGTAGATGGTCCCTCCGTCATCAGGCTCGGCGATCGGACCACAATATTTGATAATGATGTGGCTGATGCCCTTGTAGCACCACTCCTTTCCGCATTGCGGCTTCTTGGAGAGGCTGGTAGTCATCTCGATGGTGGCATTTGTAATGTTGAAGGATAATTTATCCTCATCATGGTACATGACCCCCTTTTGAGGGAGAGTCACCTCGTTCTGGATGGAGACCCCTTCATAAATGAGGCGCGCCCCTTTCCACTCCGTTTCCGGCGGAGCTATTTCCCCTTTCAGGAAGCAGGTCCCTGAGAGAGAAACCATAATTGCACAGGCAATTTTATTCATTGTTGTTTTCTGGTTTGTTGTTGTTTTAATAATTCCTTTTTGAGGAATTCCTTCATTTCCTGAACAGTTTTTTCAGGAGGATTTTTCGCATCGTCCCGGTACTGCCGCCAGTCGATGCGCAGCTTGGCCATGAGGCGCAGTTCCCTGGGGGAGAAAGGAACGGTGCCCGGAGCATTAGGCATGAAATCCCGGGACCGGTTGCCGATGTAATAAATCTGGCTCTGGTCCCATGAGCGCTTCATGGTTTCATCAAAGGAAGCCCTTACCCGGTCGTCACTGACTCTGGCTTCCCACTGGAGGCAATCCGCCAGGCAGCCGCCCTCCGCCCGGTTCTCCCGGGCCTGCCGCCACAGGGAGAGAATATACCTGTTCTGAAGGCTGCACGCCGCAGGCGTCAGGTACTTGCGCGTGTATTGCAGCTCATAGAGGGGCTTGCACACGGCCTTCTCCCTCTGCCCCAGGGTGGCTCCGTTCACTCTCTCTGGAGTGGGAACAATGCCCGCGAGCTGGCCGGCCACATAATAGGGCAGTTCCTCCGGCATGCGGATTTCCCACGGAATCTTTTCATTCACGAATACGCCGTTTAAAATGGTATTGAAGGAACCGTTGCGGCAAACACGGAACAGGTAGATTCCCCCCTTCCTGCACATGAACCTCTTATAAACCCCGGAACCCGCAAATCTGGAAACGCGCGTGCGCGCTTCCACCGGGAAGGAATACCACTGCTCCATGGCGGCGGTAAGAATTTTCCCCCATTTGTTCTGTTCCCCTATCGCGAGGTCTCCCACATTGTTGAACTGGAAGACGAGGGAGGAGGTGGAAGGATGCCTTCTGGCTTCCACCACGTAATCCCGCCTGGATTCATTGGAAAGATAACCGTTGGGATTATAGAAATACAGGGCTATTTCATGGACGCCCTCCGGCACTTCCACAACGGTCCAAATGTCGGGACCGTCCACAAAGCCCGGATACACTTCCCCGTGGTCGTCCCACTCCGCCTCCGTCCGCACGGAATCCGTGGGATCGAAAAGAATGTTGCGGTTATCATTCTCCTTGATGCTATGCACCCACCAGCGCAGGGCATCCCCCTTGTTGCGGTTGAGCCCCATCAATCCCTGGATCCAGTAAGAAGACACGGCCCCCTGGTATCCGGGATAACCCGGAACGGAGGAAAGGGTTCGGAACGACACGGTCTTGGCCTTAAACTCGGAATTGCTCATGGGGGCATTCGTGGCGCACAGCGTGGCGCGCGTCAGGCCGTACCTCCCGCACCAGTCCCCCTTCGTGGACCAGTCCTCCCCGCGGAACACAATGCTCTTCCCCGCATGCGCATCCGCTCCCAGCTTTTCCAGCCTCTTCAGGACTGCGGCAGGGTCTTCCATCCGGGCCGGGGACGGGAACGGAATCTCATCGTCCTGCTGCTTCCTGTCCAGTTGATAAGACAGGGAACCCTTTTTCAGACTGACAAGCCCTTTCCCATACGTCGCCGCCCAGACACTTCCGTCCTTCAGCGCCAGCAGGGAGGGGACATCCGTATTTTCCAGTCCCTTCCTGATTCTCCGGCGCACCGTCATCCTTTCGGCATCCAGCACGTCCACTCCCTGCGTCCGGTAGCCGATGAAAATATCCTTTCCCTGCCGGAGGATGGAAGACACGAAGTCTTCCGACAGCATTTTGGCATTTCCCTCACCCGGAACGGCCGTCTTCCGTCCCGAGGAGCCATAAATGCCGGTGTTTTTCCGGGCATAATCGCACCCTCTCATATAGTGCCAGGAGCTGATGCCGTTGCTATACGCCAGGCCGGACCAAGTGCCTACCAGTACCTGGTCTTTTTCCGTACAGGCCAGAACATTGCAGATATTGGAAGGCAGCCCGTCCCCATACGGCTGGTACGGCTGCCGGGCAAACTGCTTGCTGTCCCAGTACCACGGCGCCTGCACGTTCTTCCACTGCATGTACCCCGACTTGCGCGGTGAATACGAGATACCGCCGCAGGCATAGGCCAGCCACAGATTCCCCCTGGCGTCAAAGCCGGCGGAAGCCGCCTGGTCTTCCACCAGTCCCGTAGACCGGTCCAGCGCCTTCCATGAATCATTCCCGGGATCATAGATGGACACGCCTCCGGACGTGGCAACGGCCACTTCCCCGGAAACGGGAGAGACGGCCAGCGCATAAACATGCTCTCCGTTCAGGGCATTGCCGCGGTCATACGTCTTCCACTCCCTCCCGTTGAAAACGGCCACGCCGCTGTCGTCCGTGCCCACCCAGATGCGGCCCTGCCTGTCCTCCGCAATGCAGGTGAAATTCTTCCCTTTGGGAAAGCCGGAATAATAATCCATGTTGAGCCACGACTTCTCGTACGCCCTGTCGCCGACTTGAAGGCGGTAAACGCTTTCCCTCTCCCCCACGGCCCATATAGCTCCATCCTGCGCCACCAGGGTGCCGCGGATGAAGCGCACCGGGCATTCCGGCAGTTGTTCCGGGATCTGGACAGATTTGACTTCTCCTGCGGACCATCCCCCCAGCAGGGGGAAAACCAATGCGAGTGTTCCTATGAAATGTTTGAATTTAATTAACATAACCAATTATTTCCTGATTATTATGTGAGAATATTATCGTATTTTGCTGACGTCAACCCCATTTCCAAGTTATTCTCAATTTTATCCAATCAAAAAACCACACAATCAGTTTACAGTCAAATATATAAGTCATTCAATATATGTTAGTTATAAAAATTATTCAGGTTTAGAAAAACCCAAGACACACCGCCCTTCCTGTACCCGGACAGAAAAAATGCAGGAGACTAACTCAAAAGCGGCGACCAACCGCTTTTTCTTCTTTCAAAAATGCTCTTTCCGGACATTCATCAACATCGAATTCCGAATCCGAAGTCAACAGGAAAGTTTGGTTTAAAACATGTTAGAAGAATTTGGATTTGGAAAAATTGGAGAAATAGCAATTAATGAAAAAATGAATTAAATGATAACTATCTGACAGTCTTGATATTCATGTGTTCAAGGCATTGCAACGGATTCGGAATCCGATAAGAACCGGGTATCGCAGGGGTTTCTTTCTCTCCTGAATTTTGAATGGAATAATTTAAATTACTATAGTATTAATTTCATGCAACCTCATTTGCCTTATCAACTAACAGCGTGGCTTATGGCAGCCGCCTTCTTCGGAACTCTCGCCTCCCAATCCCAGGCTGCCGGAGAAAGCATCAGCATCAATTTTGGTACCAACGAACCAAACGGCACCATTTCCGATTCTTCCAGCGCCGGGCTTGAAGCCGTTCCCGGCTCCAACTGGAATCAATTCAGCGGAGCTTCCCAATCCACGGCCCAGAACCTGAAGGATAACAACGGAGACGCCACCGGAGCGACCGTCACCTGGTCCAGTAAAAATACCTGGCGCGGAGGCGACACCCCCTCCACCGGGGACGGCCAGATGCTGAAGGGCTACCTGGACGACGGCAGCGGCATCACCATCAATGTCAGCGGCGTTGATTTCCTGACCTACGGCGTTTATATCTACTGCAATACGGACACAGCCAACGGAAACTTCTCCGCCAAGACCGTCAACGGCGTTTCCTACACCTGGAACGGAACTTCCACCGTGGCAGGCTCTGCCGCGTGGGGAGCAACGGGAACCTTTGGACAGGCGGTGGAAGGGACCAATACGCTGTATGTGGAAGGCCAGACTTCACCCAACCTGAGCATCACCGCTCCGAGCAACACCAGCGGCTCAGGCACCCGCGGCTGCATTGCAGGCATCCAGATCGTCAATACCTATGAGGGCGTTAAAATTTCCGCTACGCTGGATGGCTCCTCCTCCGAGTGGACTTCCTCCCAACTGGGGGATGCCGCATGGACGGACTCCGCTGACGGAGCCGGCACCTATGCTTCCATCAACGTCACCAACGGCCCGGGAGCCCTGACTATTGCGGACGGGGAAACGCGCCATACGGACGCCATCCTACTCACCGGCGGAAACCTCACCATTTCCGGCGGCACCCTGAGCCTGTCGGGCCCCGGCATCCTCCGCGCGGCAGAAGGCACCACGCTCACCGTATCCTCCAGCCTGTCCGGAACGGCTACTCTGGACGGGGTCGGCACCGTCATCATGAACGGAACCAGCACCCTGACGGGCCTGGCCGGTTCCGGAGCCCTGACTCTGGGGGACAACGCCTCCATTTCCATCACGGGAGATACCGCCTCCCGCTATACGGGAGCCCTGACTCTGGGAGAAAACGCCTCCCTCACGGCAGCCAATCCCAACTGGACCTTCGCCGGAGCCCTGACCATAGCGGCGGCCAACTACAATGCCAACGACTCATGGGCGCACACCGCCTCCTCCCTCACCCTGACGGGAGCCGGAGACGTGGAATACACCTTTGAAGGGGGAACGCTTATTCCCATCACCCATGCAGACAGCACCCTGACGGTCCGCAAGGTGACGGACGGCACCGGCACCATCAATGCCAACCATGCCTCCGACATCGCACACCTGATCATTGACGCCGGCACAGTCAACCTGTCCGGCAGCGACACCGCCTACACGTTTGAATCCATCACCATCGGCCAGAACTCCAAGCTGAGCCTGAATGGCGTAGGCATCGTACTGGGCGGCACGCCGGATATCCTGATGAAGTCCGGCTCCACATTTGAAATGCTCAACTGCCGCGCCTATGGCGCGGATACCCCCATCAGCGCCAACATTACCGTTGACGCCGCCGGAGCCGGCGTGACCATCTCCGGCTCCCTTTACGGAAACGCCACCAACCTTGGCGGAACGATCACCGGCGAAGGAGAACTGCTGGTCACCAACGGTTCCAGCGGAAGCAACAACTTCACCATTTCCTCCGTCATTTCCGACAAGGACGCCTCCCACCAGATGAGCGTGAAGGTGAACAAGAACAGCTCCGTAGTCGTTTTCTCCGGCAACAACACGTACACCGGCGGCACCACCATCGTGCAGGGAACGCTCCAGACCAACTCCGCAACCGCACTTGGCCAGGGTTCCGTTCTGGTGCAGGGAGGAACGCTCAACGCCAACAGCCAGGCCCTGGCCAACGCCATTACGCTCCAGACGGGCACCATCCAGAACCTCGGCAGCGCTTCCGCTCCCAAGGACCTCACCGTCAGCCTGACGGGGAACGCCGCCATCAACAACTCAACGGTAATCCTGGGCAACGCTTCCGGCGCGCCCATGATTTCCACAGGCCAGGTGCTGACGCTTTCCGGCACTACCTCAGCCACGCTGAACAACGCCACGCTGAACCTCTCCAGCTTCAACACGGCTCTGATCGACATGCAGGGAACGTCCACCCTGAACCTGACCGGCGGCCTGACGCTGAATCTGGACAGTGCCCTGGCGCTTGACCTTACCTCCCTGACGATCGACCTGATCACTGTGGGCGAAGGCACATCCCTGGCGGACAACATCGACTGGGATTCCCTGCTGACGCTTACGCAGAACGGCCAGAACCTGATCTGGGACGGCGTTACCTACAACAACGGCAGCCTGACCTTCACCGGCCTGGCCGTACCGGAACCCGGCACGGCCACCCTGAGCCTGCTGGGCCTCACGGCCCTGCTGATGCGCCGCAGAAAGAAGGCCTGAGCTTCCTGAATTAACAGAAGACTCCATTCAGGGGCTGTTCCGCCAGCAAGGTGCGGAACAGCCCCTGTTTGCTATATATCCAACTCTAAAAAACAAGGGCCGCTGCCATACGGAAACCCTTGTTTGAAGTCTTATCCCTTTCCGGATAAGGAATAAAACCTCCGCATCATACTGCCGGAATGCCGGTCATATTTTCTTAACTAAAGTAAAAGTAGGGTCTTCATCCTTTCCGCTGGTCCCGAAATCACTTTTATTCTCCATTTTAGTCACCTTGTGCAGGGCCGTGATATAGACTTGTGAATAAAGGGTTCCCGATGTTCCAAATTTATTGGGATCATAGGCGAAGGGGACATCATTCTTCGTATCGGCGAATATCAGCGCTACATATATATTTCCAGTCATGGATATCCGTACTTCATGTATTTTTTTGTACAGCCATTCCTGTTTTTCCTGAGGATTTTTATTGAGGCTTGTGATCACCGTCACTTTACCCGGCATAATATTGTAGGCATTTTTTACACCCTTTTTTGCTTCCACTCCTTTTTGGGGAAGCGCCGGCTTATTAATAATGGAAACCCCATCATAATTCAGATGAGTTCCTGACCACATGGTATGCTCCCCGGTAATCTCTCCGTTGAGCACGTTCATGCTCAACAGACTGATTCCCGCAGCCAATATCATTTTATTATTCATGTTGTCGTTTTCTTTTGGGATTCATGTTCAAGGTGTTTCTTCATCTCTTGAACTGATTTCACAGGAGGTTGTTCGGCATCATCTCGATATTGCCTCCAATCAATATCCAGCTTATCCATCAAATAAACTTCATTTACGGAAAAAGGTATCGTGCCCGGGGCATTCGGAACACATTCCCTGGATCTGAGATCCGGATAATAAATCTGACACTGGTCCCACGCAGCCGCCATGGTCTGGTCAAAAGAAGAACGTACATCTGGAGAGTAAATTCTGGCTTCCCATTGAAACCAGTCTTCCAAGCACCTGCTCTTTTTCTTTCCTTCAACCGCCTCACGGAATGAGGAAAGAATGTACCTGTTCAAGCAGGAAGATCCTGCGGGCGTAACATACCGTGGCTGATACTGGAGAGTGAGCAGTTGATTGAGAAGAACCTTCTCCTCCGGCCCGGCAACAGAAGAATGAACTCTCTCGGGGGAAGGAATAATGCCTGCAAATAATCCATCAACATAATAAGGCAATTCATCAGGCGTTCTCATTTCCAGAGGAAGAAGCGCATTGATGAATACCCCATTTAAAATAGTATTGAAGGAACCGTTCCTGCAAACATGGAACAAGTATACGCCGCCTTTCCTGCACATGAAGCGCTTGTAAACTCCGGACCCCGCAAACCTGGAAACGCGCGTGCGCGCTTCCACCGGGAACGACTGCCACTGCTCCATAGAAGCGGCAAGCGTCTTCCCTTTTTTAGTGCGGTTCCCAATTTCAATATCCGCTTTGTTGTCGAACAGGCTTTGAATGGAAGAAGAAAAAGGATGCCTCCGGGCTTCTACCACATAATCCCGCCTGGATTCATGTTGAAGATATCCGTTGGGATTATAGAAATACAGGGCTATTTCATGAACCCCTTCCGGCACTTCCACAGCTACCCATATACCGGGACCGTCCACAAAGGACGGATATACTTCCCCGTGGTCGTCCCATTCCGCCTCTGTTCTTGTGGAATCACTGGGGTCAAAGAGAACATTGCGGTTTCCTGCCACATTGGCGCTTTGTACCCACCAGCGCAATCCATCTCCCTGATTGCGGTTGAGCCCCATCAGTCCCTGAATCCAATAACAGGGATACACTCGTTTCCATTTAGGGTCTTCAGCGCTCGTTTCCATGCGGACAGGTAATTGCTTGGCTTTAAACTCGGAATTGTTCATGGGGGCATTCATGGCGCACAGCGTGGCGCGCGTCAGGCCGTACCTCCCGCACCAGTCCCCCTTCGTGGACCAGTCCTCCCCGCGGAACACAATGCTCTTCCCCGCATGCGCATCCGCTCCCAGCTTTTCCAGCCTCTTCAGGACTGCGGCAGGGTCTTCCATCCGGGCCGGGGACGGGAACGGAATCTCATCGTCCTGCTGCTTCCTGTCCAGTTGATAAGACAGGGAACCCTTTTTCAGACTGACAAGCCCTTTCCCATACGTCGCCGCCCAGACACTTCCGTCCTTCAGCGCCAGCAGGGAGGGGACATCCGTATTTTCCAGTCCCTTCCTGATTCTCCGGCGCACCGTCATCCTTTCGGCATCCAGCACGTCCACTCCCTGCGTCCGGTAGCCGATGAAAATATCCTTTCCCTGCCGGAGGATGGAAGACACGAAGTCTTCCGACAGCATTTTGGCATTTCCCTCACCCGGAACGGCCGTCTTCCGTCCCGAGGAGCCATAAATGCCGGTGTTTTTCCGGGCATAATCGCACCCTCTCATATAGTGCCAGGAGCTGATGCCGTTGCTATACGCCAGGCCGGACCAAGTGCCTACCAGTACCTGGTCTTTTTCCGTACAGGCCAGAACATTGCAGATATTGGAAGGCAGCCCGTCCCCATACGGCTGGTACGGCTGCCGGGCAAACTGCTTGCTGTCCCAGTACCACGGCGCCTGCACGTTCTTCCACTGCATGTACCCCGACTTGCGCGGTGAATACGAGATACCGCCGCAGGCATAGGCCAGCCACAGATTCCCCCTGGCGTCAAAGCCGGCGGAAGCCGCCTGGTCTTCCACCAGTCCCGTAGACCGGTCCAGCGCCTTCCATGAATCATTCCCGGGATCATAGATGGACACGCCTCCGGACGTGGCAACGGCCACTTCCCCGGAAACGGGAGAGACGGCCAGCGCATAAACATGCTCTCCGTTCAGGGCATTGCCGCGGTCATACGTCTTCCACTCCCTCCCGTTGAAAACGGCCACGCCGCTGTCGTCCGTGCCCACCCAGATGCGGCCCTGCCTGTCCTCCGCAATGCAGGTGAAATTCTTCCCTTTGGGAAAGCCGGAATAATAATCCATGTTGAGCCACGACTTCTCGTACGCCCTGTCGCCGACTTGAAGGCGGTAAACGCTTTCCCTCTCCCCCACGGCCCATATAGCTCCATCCTGCGCCACCAGGGTGCCGCGGATGAAGCGCACCGGGCATTCCGGCAGCCGTTCCGGCACTTGGACAAAGGCAATTCCCCCCTCAGTCCACATCCCCATAACAATCAGCAGTATAGCGGCAGCACTGCATAAATTTCCGAATATGACACTCATTATCCTTTTATGATATTTTCTGTATAATTGATGCATCATTCAAAGTCAACCAAATGGAAAGTTATTTTTTAATATCGGATTTCAGAAACTTACTTCATTCCTGCTTTCAGGGCCAATCTGCTACCTTGAAAAGGTCAGCGGACGCTCCGGCAATGAGACCAATAAGACTTCAAAGAACAAAAAAAGGGCCTCCGCACCCGCGGAGGCCCCCAGCTTACCCAAACAACAGAAAACTGCTGCATGCTTCTTTCAGGAATGCATGGCCAGGGCATGCCGGTATTCCACCGGGAAGACCTTGATGAATTTGCCGCGTTCCTCCGGCCAGTTGTTTAACAGGTCGCAGGCCCGGCGGCTTTTCGTAGCCATGTAGTGCTCGTAAATGAGCTGGAGCAGTTCCGCCTCGTCGGCGGAGTGCGGCATGACCGTTTCCAGGTCCACGCTGCCCAGGTTGCATTTCTGATCGAAGTCGTTGTCCGCATCGTACACGTAGGCCAGTCCGCCGGTCATTCCCGCGGCGAAGTTGACGCCCACCTTGCCGAGCACCGCCACACGGCCCCCGGTCATGTATTCGCAGCCGTGATCGCCGATGCCTTCCACCACCATCTTGGCTCCGCTGTTGCGGATGGCGAAACGCTCCCCGGCCTGCCCGTGCAGGAAGATGCTGCCGGACGTGGCCCCGTAGCCGATGACGTTGCCGGCAATGACGTTGTCCGACGGAGCGTAGGAGATGTTTTCCGGAGGCCTCACGATGATTTTGCCCCCGGAAAGCCCCTTCCCTACGAAGTCGTTCGCCTCCCCGGCGAGTTCAAAGGTGATGCCAGGCGCCAGAAAGGCCCCGAAGCTCTGCCCCGCGCATCCGGTGAAGTGCACCGTGAGCGTATCCTCCGCCAGGCCGCGCGGGCCGAATTTCATCACCAGCTCTCCGGATAGCTCCGTGCCCACCGTCCGGTCCACATTGCGGACGTCGCGGAAGAGTTCGGTCTTTTCCCCTTTTTCCAGCAGGCCCTTCAAGTCCGGGAGCAGGCGGCGCCGGTCGTAGTTGTCCAGAGGTTCCTTTTCAAAGGAGGGGTCAAACCTGCGTCCGTCCCCCTCCGCCGCATGCAGGATGGAGGAGAAGTCCAGATGCTGAGCCTTGTAGAAGTCAATGGCGCGGTTCACGGAGAGCAGGTCCGCCCTGCCGACGGCTTCGTCCAGGGAGCGGAGGCCCAGGGAAGCCAGGATTTCCCGCGTTTCCTGCGCCACGAAGCGAAGGTAGTTGATGACGTATTCCGGCTTGCCGCTGAACTTGGCTCTCAGGGCCGGGTCCTGCGTGGCGACGCCCACCGGGCACGTGTTTTCATGGCACCTGCGGAGCATGGCGCAGCCGATGGCGACCAGAACGGCAGTGCCGAAGCCGAATTCCTCCGCTCCCAGCAGGGCCGCCATGACGACGTCCCTCCCGGTGCGCAGCTGGCCGTCCACCTGGAGCCGGACGCGGGAGCGGAGCTTGTTGAGCACAAGCGTCTGCTGCGTTTCCGCCAGACCCAGTTCCCACGGCAGTCCGGCGTGCTTGACGCTGGTGAGCGGGGAGGCGCCCGTACCGCCGTCGTGGCCGCTGACCACAACCACGTCCGCGTGGGCCTTCACCACTCCGGCGGCCACCGCGCCGATGCCCACCTCGGAGACGAGCTTGACGGAGACGCGTGCGGCCGGGTTGGAGTTCCGCAGGTCGTAGATCAATTGGGCCAGGTCTTCAATAGAGTAGATGTCATGGTGCGGCGGGGGAGAGATGAGGCTGACGTTCGGCATGGAATGGCGCAGCCGGGCGATGTACGGGTCCACCTTGTGCGCCGGGAGCTGGCCGCCCTCTCCGGGCTTGGCGCCCTGGGCCATCTTGATCTGGAGCTCGGAGGCGTGGCGCAGATAGTTGATGGTCACGCCGAAGCGTCCGCTCGCCACCTGCTTGATCGCGCTGTAGCGCACCTCGCCCCTGGCGTTGGGTTCGTAGCGGGCTTCATCCTCGCCCCCTTCACCGGAGTTGCTTTTGGCTCCTATTTTATTCATCGCGATGGCGATGGTTTCATGGGCCTCCGGGCTGAGGGAACCCAGGGACATGGCCCCGGAGACGAAGCGGCGCAGGATGGAATCCGCGCTTTCCACTTCCTCCAGCGGGACGGTGTCCGCGGGAGCGAATTCAAACAGGCCGCGCAGGGTGCAGAGGTGCTGCGCCTGATGGTTGCTGTAGTCCGCAAATTCCCGGTATTTCCGTTCGTCATTGTCGCGAACGGCGGCGCGGAAGGCCTGGAGCGTCTGCGGGTTCCAGAGGTGGTTTTCTCCGCCCTTCCTGTACTTGTACTGGCCGCCCGCATCCAGGCCGCCTTCCTTCCCGGCGTTTTGCGCGGCGCGCTGGTTGCATTCCGCAGCTATTTCCTCCAGCCCGATGCCGCCCACGCGGCTGACGGTGCCGGGGAAGAATTCGTCAATCAGTTCCCGGTTCAGCCCCACGGCCTCGAACAATTGGGAGGAGCGGTAGCTGCGCAGGGTGGAAATGCCCATCTTGGACATGATTTTAAGCAGCCCCTTGTCAATGGCGTTGATATAGTTGCCGGAGGCCTTCACCACGTCCAGCGGGCAGTCCTGCGGCGCGGCCAGGGAGGTGACCGTCGCCAGAGCCAGGTACGGATTGACCGCTGTGGCCCCGAAACCCAGCAACAGGGCGAAGTGCATCGTTTCCCGCGCCTCCCCCGTTTCCAGGATCAGGCCCACGTCGGAACGCAGTCCGGCGGCCGCCAGGGCGCGGTGCACCACGGAGCAGGCCAGCAGGCTGGGAACGGGAAGGTAGCCGCGGCCTATGTTGCGGTCCGTCAGCACCAGGATGCGCACGCCGGACCTGACCAGCCCCACGGCGGATTCCGCCAGGCTGTCCAGCGTCTCCCGCAGAGCGTTTCCGTCCCCGCCTTCCGGGAACTGGAGGGGGAGCCTGGCGGAAGGGAAGCCGGCTTCCCGGATGTTGCAGAGGCGGTTGAGCTCCTCGTCCGTAATGACGGGGCGCGCCATCTTGATGAGCCGGGCGTGCTCCGGCGTTTCCTCCAGAATGTTGGGATGGTTGCCGATGTACGTGGTCAGGCTCATAACGAGTTCCTCCCGGATGGGGTCGATGGGCGGGTTGGTCACCTGCGCGAACAATTGCTTGAAGTAGTTGAACAGGAGCGGCGCCTTTCCGGAGAGGACGGCCAGCGGCGCGTCGTTCCCCATGGAGCCGAGGGGTTCCGCGCCCTTCATCATCATCGGGCGGAGGATGAGTTCCACATCCTCCTGCGTGAAGCCGAACTGGCGCTGATGAACCGCCAGGTCCGGCATTTCCGCGGAGGCGGAGACAGAGTCGAACAGGGAGCGGACGGAAATCTTGTTTTGTTCCACCCAGCGGCGGTAGGGCATGCGCCGGGCCATTTCATTCTTGGTTTCCGCATCGGACACCAGGCGGTGGTTCACCAGGTCGCAGTAGATCATCTCTCCGGGGCGCAGGCGGCCCTTGCGGGCCACTTTTTCCGCGGGAATGTCCGCTACGCCCGTTTCCGAGGCCAGGATGAAAATATCGTCCGTGGTCAGCGTGTAGCGGGCGGGGCGCAAGCCGTTGCGGTCCAGCATGGCGCCCGCGTTGACGCCGTCGGAGAAGACGACGGCGGTCGGGCCGTCCCACGGCTCCATCAGGGCGGAATGGTATTCAAAGAAGCCGCGCACGTCCGGCCCCAGATGGTAGTTGACGCCCCAGGCCTGCGGCATGAGCATGAGCATGGCGTGGCGCAGGTCGCGCCCGGCGGCGGCGAGCAGTTCCACCATGTTGTCCAGGCAGGCGGAATCGCTCTGGCCGGGAGGAATGAGGGGCAGGAGCTTCTGCAAGTCATCCCCCAGCAGGGCGGAGGACAGGTGCGGCTCCCGCACGCTCAGATGGTTCAGGTTTCCGCGCAGGGTGTTGATTTCCCCGTTGTGGGCCAGGTAGCGGAAGGGATGGGCCAGGCTCCACGTGGGGAAGGTGTTCGTGCTGTAGCGCTGGTGGACGAGGGCCAGCGGAGATTTGAAACGCTCATGGCGCAGGTCTTCGTAAAATCCGTCAATTTGCGTGCCGAGGAACAATCCCTTATACACGATGCTGCGGCTGGAACAACTGCACACGTAGCATCCTTCCACGCGCCGCTCCATTTCCCGGCGCATTACGAAGAGCTTGCGTTCCAGTGCCGCCTGGTCCGCAAAGCCGCTGCCGTCGATGAAGAGCTGGCGAATCAGGGGGCAGGTGCGCCGGGCGTTCTCGCCGATGCTGTCGCGGTCCACGGGAACCTCTCTCCAGGCAATCACCCTGCCGCCGTTTTCCGTGACGGCGGCCTCCAGTTCCTCTTCATGGCCGCAGCCGCCGAACATCATGGCGACTCCGTATTTTCCTCTGGCGGGGAGTTTGTTGGGAAGGAGCAGGCGGAAGAATTCATCCGGCAGGGCCAGCAGGATGCCCGCTCCGTCCCCGGTATCGGGATCGCTTCCCACGGCGCCGCGGTGCATCAGCCTCTTGAGAACGGTGACACCCATTTCAATGATTTTGTGGCTCGGTTCATTCTTCAGGTCCGCCACCAGCCCCACGCCGCAGGCGTCCCTCTCCTGTTCAAAGTCATACAATCCCTGCGGCGCAGGAATGCCTGTCTCGAATTGATCACTATTCATCAGTTTGCTGTTTTATTTGAGTTAAGCTGATTTTCTTATAGCAAAAACCGTGCCAACATTATGCACTCCTTCCACTCTCCCCGTTTTCCGAACGCCGCCGCCCCGGTTTTACATGATTTGACAGGCCTTCCGGCATGACAGAGGACCCACGGCGGCAAAGGACAATTCCCTCTCCCAAGCAGATATTTTTACATTTTCGTAATTACCCTTTTACCGTGATTTTACATTTTTGTAATTAATGCTTTCACCTTTTTCATCCCTCTTCTTTCCACGGCTTCCTTTTACAATTTCTGCAATATATTTATAGGCAACTTCTTAAAACACCATACCTACTCCGGCACAAGTTGATTCAAAAAGCTGGCACGGTTCTTGCTAAGAAAAAGATACAACAGTTAACCATGATGAGTGACTCGACAAGAACACAAGCCATCAGCGCCATCGCCTCCCTTCCCGTGAGCGGGGTGAGCGAGAGCGCTCCTGTCCGCATTGATTATTACGGCGCCGACGTTTTCAGTACGGAGGTGATGAAGAAGTACCTGCCCAAGGACACGGCGAAAACCCTCCTGTCCACCATCCAGGACGGCCTGCCGCTGAACGCGGACATTGCCGCGGACGTAGCCCACGCCATGAAGCAGTGGGCTCTGGAACGGGGAGCCACTCACTACACGCACTGGTTCCAGCCCATGACGGGTTCCACGGCGGAGAAGCATGATTCCTTCCTGGACCCCAAGGGCATGGAGCCGATCATGAGCTTTTCCGGCAAGAACCTGATCGTGAGCGAGCCGGATGCTTCCAGCTTCCCCTCCGGCGGCCTGCGCTGCACGTTTGAGGCCCGCGGATACACCGCGTGGGACCCCACCAGCCCCGCCTTCATCAAGAGGCACGGGAACGGAGCCACCCTCTGCATTCCCACCGCCTATTGTTCCTATACGGGAGACGCGCTGGACAAGAAAACCCCTCTGCTCCGCTCCCGGCAGGCATTGGGCAACGCCGTCAAGAGGCTGATGAAGTGCTTCGGGCTGCCGGATGAACGCGTGACCATCACGCTGGGGCCGGAACAGGAGTATTTCCTGATCGACAAGAATTTCTATCTGAACCGCCCGGACCTGGTCCAGACGGGCCGCACCCTTTTCGGCGCGCCGCCCGCCAAGCACCAGCAGCTGGAAGACCATTATTTCGGCTCCATCAAGCCGCGCATCCTCAATTTCATGAATGATGTGGAAAAAGAACTCTGGCGGCTGGGCATTCCGGCCAAGACGCGCCACAATGAGGTGGCCCCGGCCCAGTTTGAACTGGCCCCCCTGTTTGAGGACGTGAACCTGGCGATCGACCACAATATGCTGGTGATGGAAATCCTGCGCCAGCAGGCCAGCAGGCACGGGCTGGTGTGCCTGCTCCACGAGAAGCCCTTCGTGGGCGTCAACGGCTCCGGCAAGCACAACAACTGGTCCATTTCCTACGGGGACAAGAATCTGCTGGATCCCGGCACGGACCCGCAGCAGAACGCCATTTTCCTGACCGTGCTGGCCGCCATCATCGAGGCTGTGGACAAGCACAGCGACCTGCTGCGCAATTCCGTAGCCAGCGCCGGGAACGACCACCGCCTGGGCGCGAACGAGGCCCCTCCCGCCATTATCTCCATTTTCCTGGGCGACCAGCTCAATGAAGTGATCGAGAATATCATCAACGGGGAATCCGGCCGCGGCAGGCGCAACGACACGCTCCAGATCGGCGTGGATACGCTGCCCGTCCTTCCCCGGGACGCGACGGACCGCAACCGCACCAGCCCGTTCGCCTTCACCGGCAACAAGTTCGAGTTCCGCGCCCCCGGCTCCGCCCAGTCCTGCGCGGGCCCCATGATGACCCTGAACACCATTGTGGCGGAGGCCTTCGATTCCCTGGCGGAGGAGCTTTCCTCCTTCGCTCCGGAGACCTTCCTGGCCCAGCTCCAGGAGACGCTCAAGCGCAGGATTTCCGAACACAAGAGAATCATCTTCAACGGAGACAATTATTCGGAGGAATGGGTGAAGGAAGCGGAACGCCGCGGCCTTCCCAACCTGAAAAACACGATGACCGCCCTCCACACCCTGGTGAATGAGAAGAATGTGGCCCTGTTCGAGAAGTACGGGGTGTTCTCCCGCAGGGAACTGGAATCCCGGTTTGAGATTTTCCTGGAGGAATACCACAGGCGCATCCGCATTGAAGGGCGCCTGTCCTGGGAAATGGCGGCCACCATCATCCTCCCTGCCCTGCGCAACGAATACAAGCAAACCGTTTCCGCGCTCTCCAGGGCGCTGGACGCCAAGCGGACCAACGGGACCGCCGCCCTGCAAAAGCTGGCGGACAAGCTGGGCGACGCCCTGGATTCCGTCGTGTCCGACCTGGATACCCTGGAAACCGCGCTCACGAGCTGCCATGAGGACATCCTTGCCGCGATGTCCCGATTGAGAACCAGCGTCGATGCCGCAGAAACCCTGGTGAACGACCGGTCCTGGCCTCTCCCCAAGTACCGGGAAATGCTGTTCATCTATTAGGGTGCACCGACGAGCTCCGGAGCTTTGCCGGCCCCCTTGCGGGGCAAGCCTCTGCCCGCAGAGGGAAAGGCACGGCTCCGGGGCCTTGGCGCGCCCTGTCCCGGCCGCCCTTTTTCCCACTGTTTTCCACCGACCACCAACCCCAGAAAAATCCGCGTCATTGGCCGTAAAAAAACTTTCCTCCGGAGCCCTGCGGGCACTTAATTCCCCCGGCGGAAATCCACGGTCCAGAACCACAGGATTCTTCCATCGCCATTATGCCTAAAGATACCTCCATCAAAAAGATTCTCGTGATCGGCTCCGGCCCGATCGTCATCGGCCAGGGCTGCGAATTCGACTACTCCGGCACCCAGGCCTGCAAGGCCCTCCGGGAAGAAGGTTATGAAGTAGTGCTGGTAAACTCCAATCCCGCCACCATCATGACGGACCCGGAGACCGCCCCGCGCACCTACATTGAACCGATCACCCCGGAGTTCGTGGAGAAAATCATCGTCCGGGAAAAGCCGGACGCCCTGCTCCCCACCCTGGGCGGCCAGACGGCCCTGAACTGCGCCATGGAGCTCCACCGCAGCGGCGTGCTGGAGAGGGAGAACGTGCGCATGATCGGCGCCCATGCGGACGCCATTGACCGCGGGGAGGACCGCAACCTGTTCAAGGAGGCCATGATCCGCATCGGCCTGGACGTGCCGCGCTCCGGCATCGCCCACACGATGGAGGAGGCGCGCCGGGTAGCCGGGGACATAGGCACCTTTCCCCTGATTATCCGCCCCGCCTTCACGCTGGGCGGCATGGGCGGCGGCGTGGCGTACAACAAGACGGAGTTTGAGGAAATCTGCGCCCGCGGGCTGGACCTCTCCCCCGTTTCCGAAATCCTGATTGAGGAATCCCTCATCGGCTGGAAGGAGTTTGAAATGGAAGTGATGAGAGACCGCGCGGACAATTGCGTGGTGATCTGCTCCATTGAGAACATTGACGCGATGGGCGTGCATACCGGGGATTCCATCACCGTGGCTCCCATCCAGACCCTGACGGACAGGGAATACCAGGTCATGAGGGACGCATCCTTCGCCGTCATCCGGGAAATCGGCGTGGAAACGGGCGGTTCCAACATCCAGTTCGCCATCAACCCGGCCAACGGCCGCATGATCGTCATTGAGATGAACCCCCGCGTTTCACGTTCCTCCGCTCTGGCTTCCAAGGCCACGGGGTTCCCCATCGCCAAGCTGGCCGCCAAGCTGGCCGTGGGCTACACGCTGGACGAACTGCGCAACGACATCACGAGGGAAACGCCCGCCTGCTTTGAGCCCACCATTGACTACGTGGTGACCAAGGTCCCCCGCTTCACGTTTGAAAAGTTCAAGCAGGCGGACGAGCACCTGACCACCTCCATGAAATCCGTGGGGGAAGCCATGGCCATAGGCCGCACGTTCAAGGAATCCCTGCAAAAGGCCCTGCGCTCCCTGGAAACGGGCCGCTGGGGCTGGGGTTTCGACGCGAAGGCGCCGCAGAAGCCCACCGCGGAGGAAATCACGCGGAAGCTTGCCGTCCCCACGGCGGAACGCATTTTCTGGATTCAGACGGCGTTCAGCAGCGGCTTTTCCCTGGACGAGGTGCACCAGCTCACCCAGATTGACCCCTGGTTCCTGGCCCAGATGCGGGACCTGGCGAAGGCGGGCGACCGCCTGGACGCGCTGGACCTGCGGGAAGCCAAGAAGCTGGGCTTTTCCGACAGGCAGATCGCCCTGGCCCGCGGAACTACGGAGGAAAGCATCCGCAAGGAACGCCGCGAACAGGGCATCGTGCCCGGCTACCGCTTGGTGGACACCTGCGCCGCGGAGTTTGAGGCATACACGCCTTACTTTTATTCCACGTACGGGGATGAAAACGAGGCGCGCGACACGGGCCGGAAGAAGATCCTCATCCTGGGAGGCGGCCCGAACCGCATCGGCCAGGGCATCGAGTTCGACTACTGCTGCGTGCACGCCTCCATGGCCCTGCGGGAAATGGGGTATGAAACCATCATCGTGAATTCCAACCCTGAGACCGTCTCCACGGACTACGATTCCTCCGACAAGCTTTTCTTTGAACCCCTGACGCTGGAAGACGTGCTCCACATCTGCGAGCAGGAGAAACCGGACGGCGTCATCGTCCAGTTCGGCGGCCAGACGCCGCTGAACCTGGCCAACGCCCTGGAAGCCCACGGCGTGCCCGTCATCGGCACCAGCCCGAAGGCCATTGACCTGGCAGAGGACCGCGAACATTTCTCCGCCCTGCTGAGGGAGCTGGGGCTGAAGCAGGCGGACGCGGGGACGGCCACCAACGTGGAGGACGCCGCCGCCATTGCCGCCCGCATCGGCTATCCGGTGTTGCTGCGCCCGTCCTTCGTGCTGGGCGGCCGCGGCATGATCATCGTGTACGAGGAGCAGGAGCTGCGCCGGTACATGAACGAAGCCGTGGAGGCCTCCGAGGAACGCCCCGTGCTGATCGACCGCTTTCTGGAAAACGCCGTGGAGATTGACGTGGACGTCATCGCGGACCGGGAGCGGGCCGTCATCGGCGCCATCATGCAGCACGTGGAGCCCGCGGGCATCCACTCCGGGGATTCCGCCAGCATGATTCCCGCCATGGGCATTTCCATGAAAATGCACAAGGAAATCACGCGCGCCTCCAAGGAGCTGGCACGGCGGCTGAACGTCTGCGGGCTGATGAACATCCAGTTCGCCGTGAAGGACGAACAGCTTTACGTCATTGAAGTGAATCCGCGCGCCTCCCGCACCGTTCCGTTCGTCTCCAAGGCCATCGGCAGGCCCCTCGCCAAGCTGGCCGCGCAGGTCATGGCCGGCAAGACGCTGGAGGAGCTGGGCTTTACCCGGGAAATCACGCCGGAATACCACTGCGTGAAGGAGGCCGTCTTCCCCTGGGGCCGCTTCCCGGGCATCGACGTGGTGCTGGGGCCGGAGATGAAATCCACCGGGGAGGTGATGGGCATCGACCCGGACCCGGACATCGCCTTCGCCAAATCCCAGATCAGCGCATTCAATCCCCTGCCGACGGAAGGCAAGGTTTTCATCTCCGTGAATGACCGGGACAAGGAGCGCGTGCTCCACATGGCCCGCCAGCTGGCGGACATGGGCTTCACGCTGTGCGCCACGCGCGGCACGATGATCCACCTGCTCCAGCACGACATCGAATGCGAACGCGCGTACAAGGTGAACGAGGCGCGCCGCCCGAACATCGTGGACCACATCAAGAACGGGGACATCGATTTCATCATCAACACGCCCGGCTCCCACGACGCGCGGGCGGACGACATCATCATCCGTTCCTCCGCCATCGCCGCCAAAACCTCCTACTGCACGAACCTGGCCTCCGCACAGGCCTGCGTGAACGCCATTGAGGCGCTGAAGAACAGGAACCTCCAGGTGTGCACCATCCAGGAATACCATGCCCAGACCGTTTAACCCCATACCAAACAGCATTTTTATATCATCATGAGAGCCATTCTCGCACTGGAAGACGGAAGCGTCTTCATCGGTTCGCACTTCGGAGCTACGGGCACGGAAGTGGGGGAAGCCTGCTTCAACACGTCCATGACCGGCTACCAGGAAGTCCTGACGGACCCGTCCTACAGCGGCCAGATTGTCACGATGACCTATCCCCTGATCGGCAATTACGGCGTCAACCCGGAAGATTACGAGTCCGGCAAGGCGCAGGTCAGCGGCTTCGTGGTGGCGGAGCTGGCGAAGGTTCCTTCCAACTGGCGCGCCACGGAAGCCCTGGGCCCGTGGCTGGAAAAGCAGGGCGTGATCGGCATTGAGGGGGTGGACACCCGCAAGATCGCCAAGCACCTGCGCTCCGCGGGCGCCATGCGCGCCTGCCTCACCACGGAGCTGACGCCGGAGGAAGCCGTGGAAGCCGCCAGAAAGGCCCCCTCCATGGAAGGCTGCAACATCGTAGACAAGATCGGCTCCCATCCCATGACCCCGGAGGAAGTGGACGCGCTGGTGACGGAAGGGGTACTGCCCCCCACGGAGTACGACATCGTGGCCTTCGACTTCGGCATCAAGTACAACATCCTGCGCCAACTGAGGGAAAACGGCTTCCGTGTGACCGTGGTTCCCGCCCACACGACGGCGGAGGAAGTGCTTGGCATGAAGCCGGACGGCGTTTTTCTTTCCAACGGTCCGGGGGACCCCGCCACGCTGACGGACATCCACCGTGAAGTAGCCGCCCTGATCGGGAAGGTTCCCATGTTCGGCATCTGCCTTGGGCACCAGATCATTTCCCACGCGCTGGGGGCGAAGACCTTCAAGCTGAAGTTCGGCCACCGCGGCGCCAACCATCCGGTGAAGGACCTCCGCACGGGTAAAATCAGCATCACGTCCCAGAACCACGGTTTTGCCGTGGATCCGGACACCGTGCCGGACGACGTGGAAATCACGCTGATGAACCTGAATGACAATACCGTGGAGGGCATCGCCCACAAAACGCTCCCCGTTTTCAGCGTGCAGTACCACCCGGAAGCCGCCCCCGGCCCCAGAGACCCCCAGTACCTGTTCCGGGATTTCAAGGAAATGATTGCGTCCGGCAAAGGACAAGCCGCCCGCTGACAGTGGCATTCCTCTTCCATGACCAGAGCATTTTCCTCGTCACCATGGGAAAAATGCGCTATTTATGCCCGGGCACATGAATTGCGGCTCCGGCGGAGGTTTTTCCTTTCATTCATCAACCTCCCCAACCAACAAACCATCTACACACCACATGAGCAAAATCGCATTAATCTCCGGCATCACGGGACAGGACGGTTCTTTTCTCGCAGAGTTCCTGATTGACAAGGGCTATGAAGTACACGGCATCCTGCGCCGCTCCTCTTCCTTCAACACGGGCCGCATCGAGCATCTTTACCTGGACGAGTGGGTGCGGGACATGAAGAAAAACCGGCTGATCAACCTCCACTATGGCGACATGACGGATTCCAGCTCTCTGATCCGCATCATCCAGACCGTGCAGCCGGATGAAATCTACAACCTGGCGGCCCAGAGCCATGTGAAGGTCAGCTTTGACGTGCCGGAATACACGGCGGAAACGGACGCCGTGGGCACCCTCCGCATGCTGGAGGCCGTCCGCATCCTGGGCATGGAAAAGAAATGCCGCATTTACCAGGCTTCCACGTCCGAACTCTTCGGGCTGGTGCAGGAAGTTCCCCAGAAGGAAACCACGCCGTTCTATCCCCGCTCCCCCTACGGCGTAGCCAAGCAATACGGCTTCTGGATCACCAAGAATTACCGCGAATCCTACGGCATGTTCGCCGTCAACGGCATCCTGTTCAACCACGAGAGCGAACGCCGCGGGGAAAACTTCGTCACCCGCAAGATCACGCTGGCGGCGGCCCGCATCGCCCAGGGCATGCAGGACAAGCTTTATCTGGGCAACCTGAACGCCCTGCGCGACTGGGGCTACGCGAAGGATTACGTGGAATGCATGTGGCTGATTCTCCAGCACGACAAGCCGGAAGACTTCGTCATCGCCACCGGGGAGATGCATACGGTCCGGGAGTTCTGCACGCTGGCCTTCCGTGAAGCCGGAATTGAGCTGGAATGGGAAGGCGAAGGCGTGGAAGAACGCGGGCGCGACAAGAAAACGGGCCATATCCTGGTGGAAGTGGATCCCAAGTACTTCCGCCCCTCCGAGGTGGAACAACTGCTGGGAGACCCCACCAAGGCCAGAACCCTCCTCGGCTGGAACCCCACCTCCACCCCGTTTGAGGAACTCGTGCGCATCATGGTCCGCCACGACATGGAATACGTCAAAAATCCCGTCAATTCCTGAGATGGAAAAAAACAGCAGAATATTCGTGGCCGGACACCGCGGCCTCGTGGGCTCCGCCATCTGGAAATCCCTGGAAGACAGGGGTTATTCCAACCTGATCGGACGGACGCACCGGGAACTGGACCTGGAGGACCCGGCGGCCGTGCGGGAATTCTTTGACCGGGAAAAGCCGGAATACGTCTTTCTGGCGGCGGCGTTCGTGGGCGGCATCATCGCCAACTCACGGTACCGGGCGGACTTTATCTTCCGCAACCTCCAGATCCAGCAGAACGTCATCGGGGAAAGTTTCCGGCACGGCGTCTCCAAGCTCCTCTTCCTGGGGAGCACCTGCATCTATCCGCGAGAGGCACCCCAGCCCATGAAGGAGAGCGCCCTGCTCACCTCCCCGCTGGAATACACCAACGAGCCCTACGCCATCGCCAAAATCGCAGGCCTGAAAATGTGCGAGAGCTTCAACCTCCAGTACGGCACCAACTACATCGCCGTGATGCCTACGAACCTATACGGCCCCAATGACAACTTCCACCTGGAGAACAGCCACGTGCTGCCCGCCATGGTGCGCAAGATTCACCTGGCCAAACGCCTGATGGAAGGGGACTGGGACGCCGTGCGGAAAGACCTGGACGCGCGGCCTGTGGAACAGGTGGACGGGACGGCGCCGGAAGAAGCCATCCTGGACGCGCTGGCCAAATACGGCATCACCCCCGGTTCCGTGGAATTGTGGGGAACGGGCACGCCCCTGCGCGAATTCCTGTGGAGCGAAGACATGGCGGACGCCTGCGTCCACGTGATGGAACAGGTGGATTTCAGCCAGCTGAAAGGGGAAGACCGGGAGGTGCGGAACTGCCATATCAACATCGGCACCGGAAAGGAAATCTCCATCGGCGATCTGGCGCGCCTGATAGCCGCCACGGAAGGCTACCGGGGAGAACTGGTATTCAACGCGGACAAGCCGGACGGCACCATGCGCAAGCTGACGGACGTTTCCAAGCTGCATTCCCTGGGCTGGACCCACCGGGTGGAGCTGGAAGAAGGCGTGGAGCGCATCTACCGGTGGTATCTGGACCAGGCGGAAGCCGCCGGAAACTAAGCCGCCCAGCATCTCCGGCAGCACGCACTCCCCATGACCCATTTTCCAGACAGCCAGGATACGGCGCCCGTCAAACCCAGCCTGTGGGCGCTGAGCCCCCTGCTGGTTTTCTTCCTGCTTTACCTGGTCATCTCCGTAGCCGTACAGGATTTTTACGCCGTTCCGGTGACGGTGGCCTTTACGGCGGCGGCAGTCTGGGCCGTGCTCATCACCCGCGGGAAAAGCATGGCGGAACGGGTGGACCTGTTTTCCTCCGGCGTAGCCAACCGGAATATCCTGATGATGATCTGGATTTTTGTGCTGGCGGGCGCATTCGCCCAGTCCGCCAGGGATATGGGGGCAATTGACGCCACCGTGCAGCTCACGCTGCGCCTCCTGCCGGACAATCTGCTGCTTGCCAGCGTCTTCATCGCATCCTGCTTCATCTCCCTTTCCGTGGGCACTTCCGTGGGCACCATTGTGGCGCTTGCTCCCGTAGCCACGGGGCTGGCGCACGCCACGCAGGTCAGCACCGGCATGATGACGGCCATTGTGGTGGGCGGAGCGTTTTTTGGAGACAACCTTTCCTTCATTTCAGACACCACGATCGCCGCCACCCGCACGCAGGGCTGCGCCATGCGGGACAAATTCCGGGCTAACGTGAAGGTGGTGCTTCCCGCCGCGCTGCTGGCCCTGGCCTGCTACACCCTGCTCGGATGGAACGTGCAGTCCCCCTCCATGGCGGACGCTCCCATTGAATGGATGAAGGTGTTCCCCTACCTGCTGGTTCTGGTGACGGCGCTGGCCGGAGTCCACGTGATGGCCGTTCTGACGCTGGGGCTGCTCGCCACGGGACTTGTCGGAGTAGGCATGGGGTATTTTTCCTTCATGGCCTGGTTCCGCGCCATGGGCAGCGGCATGACCGGCATGGGGGAGCTGATCATCGTCACCCTGCTGGCCGGCGGCGTGCTGGCGTTGATCCGCTTCAACGGCGGCATTGCGTACATCATCGGAAAAATCACGGCCCACATCCGGAGCAGGCGCGGCGCGGAATTCAGCATCGCCGGCCTGGTCTCCCTGGCCAATCTCTGCACCGCCAACAACACGATCGCCATCATTACGGTGGGTCCCATCGCGAAGGAGATCAGCGATAAATTCCATATCCCGCCCAGGCGCAGCGCCAGTATTCTGGACACCTTTTCCTGCCTGGTCCAGGGCGTCATTCCCTACGGGGCCCAGATGCTCATGGCCGCCGGAATCGCCCAGGTTTCCCCCCTGCTGATCATGGAATACCTGTATTACCCCCTGATTCTGGGCGTCTGTTCCATTCTTGCCATCGCACTGGCTCCCGGAAAAACGGGAAAGCGCAGGAAAAGCTGAGAAGCCATAAGGAAGAAGGGGCGTCAAAGACGCCCTTTTTGTTACCGACATGTTATCCTTGTTATTTTCATGTTACTCAACATATGGGGCTCCTATGTTATCATACATGCATGAGCCTTCATATAGAACCCACAGAAGACGCAGTGGAAACCCTGCGCAAGGAAAGGCGGAAAAATTACATTGCCGCATTGGCGACATCCATTCTCTCCGTCGTCCTGGCGGGAGCCATTCTCTACTCCCTGACCATCATCATCGCCCCCCCGGAAGAACCCAAGGTCGTCGGCTACATCACGCCGGACGAAGCTCCTCCGTCGGATACGCCTCCGCCGCCGGAAGTGCAGAGGGAAACCTCCTCTTCCTCCCATGCGGAAACTCCCGTCAAAGTCGTGGTAGCCGCGGCGGCAGCCCCGGTCAGCCTCCCCAAGATCGACATTGACCCGCCGGACGAACCCGTCATGCTGGAAGAAGGAACCGCCCTGGGCATGGGAGACGGCTTCGGCCCCGACCTGGGTGACGCCACCTCCGCCTTCGGCACGTCCCAGCCCTCAGGAAGTACGCTGGTAGGCACCTTTTACGATACCAAGCAGACGCCCGGCGGACGGCCCACCAACATGACGATGGACCAGTACCGCGCCTTTCTTTCCCGCTTTGTCAACAAAGGCTGGAATGAGTCGGAGCTGAATCGTTTTTACAAGGCGCCGCAGCAATTGTACGCCGCCCAGTTCTACATTCCCAGAACTCCCGCCAAAGACGCGCCCAAGGCCTACGGATGCGACGACAAGGTGAAACCCAGCCAGTGGCTTGCCATTTACCGGGGCAAAGTGCGCGCTCCCAAATCCGGCACGTTCCGCTTCGTGGGGCTGGGAGACGACTATCTGGTAGTGCGGTTCAACAACCAGAACGTATTCGACTACGGCTGGGAATCCGCCTCCCTGGGGAAAATGACGGCGAACAACGCCAAATGGCTTGATGCCATGGAAGGCAAGCCCGGCAACGACGACCTGAAGAAGGAACTCAAGGACGCGGGCATCAACGTCCCCCCCGTCACGTTCTACAAATACGGCCCCTCCGGCCACTGGAACAACACCATGCGCGGCGTAGCCGCCGGCAAGCAGTTCACGGTGGAGCAAGGCAAGGTGTACCCCATTGAAATCCTGGTCAGCGAAGGTCCCGGCGGCGAATTCGGCATGACCCTGCTGCTGGAGGAAGTGGGAATGGCACCCATGAGCAAGGACCCCAAGACGGGAGCGCCCATCCTGCCCCTGTTCCGGACCAACTACGGTGTGCCGAAACCGGACAAGAACAAGGAATATGTGCCGTTTGATGAGATCGGCATCGTATGGGAATCCATCAAATAACCGGAAACTTCCCGATTTCCCTCTCTTCATGCCCGCAGGCCTCCTGCGGGCATTTTACTTGCCCGGCCGTAAAAGATGGCCTACGCTCCCGTTATTACGATGCAGCCTTTTCGATTCCATTCCATCTATCAGCCGCGCATCTGGGGCGGCCAGCACATGAGAACCATGCTGGGCCGGGAACTGCCCGACCGGGAAACGGCCTACGGGGAAGCCTGGGAAATCAGCGACCGTCCGGAAGCCATGAGCACGGTGAGGGAAGGCGAATGGGAAGGAATTCCCCTGCACCGGCTGTGGGAAGAACGGCGGGAAGAACTCTTCGGGCCCGGCTACGAACGTTTTACGCGTTTTCCCCTGCTCTGCAAAATTCTGGACGCCCGTGAGAATCTTTCCGTCCAGGTGCATCCCCCGGAACGCACGGCGGCAGCACGGCGGGGAGAGGTTAAAAACGAGGTATGGTACGTGCTGCATGCGGACCCGGATGCCCTGATTTACGGAGGAATGGAAGAAACCGCTACGCTCTCGGACATCCGCCGGGCGGCGGAAACGGGCCAAATGGAGCAACTGATACGCTCCACCCATCTGGAAAAGGGGGAACATCTTTACATTCCCGCCGGCCTGGTTCACGCCATCGGCGCCGGGCACCTCATTGCGGAGATCCAGCAGAACAGCGACACCACCTACCGCCTTTACGACTGGAACCGGACAGACGCTTCCGGACAGGGACGGGAACTGCACATGGAACAGGCGCTGGATTCCATCGCGGAATTCCGGGAGCTCTGCCGGCAGCCCGGCTACCTGACGGAAATGCCGCATTTCACCACGGAGGAATATCGGCTGGACCAGGGAGAACGATTCACCCAGCCGGACGCCTCCCGCTTCGCCATCTTCACGATTCTCCGCGGCTCCGTGTCCTGGGACGGGAAAACGGCGCGGCAGGGAGAATTCATCCTGTCTCCGGCAAATGCGGACGCCGTCACCGCCGTGGAACCGGATACCGTTTTGCTCTCAACAACGGTTTGAACGGCCCAATATGACAAAAAGCGTGAAGAATTCGGCACAAAGCTAAAGCTTTCACACTTTTTCGTTGCAAAGAAGAAAGGTGAATCTTAGCGTGAACTAAACTTTTCCCGCATCCGTGCTGTAAATCCCCCACCTCCCGGCCGCCGTATGAGCAATATTTCCACCATCGCCACTTATCTTGCCCGTGTTTCCGGACAGCTCCAGCCCATGCTGGAGAAAGTCCAGGGCATGGACCGCAGAACCTTCCTGCTGGAAGCCGCCGCCCTGCTGGCCCTGACCAGTTGTTCGGAACCCTCCGGCAAAGCCGGAATGGCGCCCATGATTTCCTTCAAGCCCTCCGGTGTCCCCGTGGTGAAGCGCTCTCCGCGGCAGCTGCTGGCGGAATGCAACGTCCGGCCGATGTTCATGCCCCGCTCTTCCCCTCTCCGGCAGCGCTCTTCCCGGATGAAGCCGCGCTTCATCACCATGCACAACACGGAAAACCCTTCCGCAGACGCCATGCAGCACGCGCGCGCGCTGAATAACGGAGCCCTGCGCTGCAACTGGCACTACACGGTGGATCCGTATGTAGCCATGCAGCATATCCCCCTGAATGAAACGGGACGCCATGCGGACCGGGGCGGCCCCGGGGACATGTATTCCATCGGCATTGAAATGTGCGAAAAGCGGGGACAGAGCATCGTCAAGACCTTTGACCGCGCCGCCAAGCTGGCCGCCTACAACATGTACGCCCACGATATCCCCCTGCGGAACGTCGTGCCGCATTACTACTGGACCGGAAAACGCTGCCCCCACCTGTTGCTGGACAACGGCAAGCCCGGTTTCAAATGGTCCTGGTTCATTTCCCGCGTGGATTATTATTACCGCTGCATCAGCTAAGCGCCATTCCACGCCTCCCGCTGCATTCCGGATTTGAGGATGGATGGAAGACTCCTGACCGGGGGTGTTCCCTTGCTTTTTGCCGATCGTGTTAAAGCGGCGGGCACAATTTTTTGAATCTATCATTTGCTGCCAGCCGGCAACGCGTCCGCGACGCGGCATCATGTAAGCGGATCAGGGAATCAACAGCCTCCGCGCCGTCCCCTTCCGGTAATCTCCGCAGGGTCTGCAACCCGGCGGCATGAAAAAACAGGACGGTTTTTATCAATCCCGCCTGTCCGGACATGGCGGCAACGCGCCAGGCTTTGAAACGCAGCAATCTTTCACCAAGTAAAGATGGCGCCTCAACCAGGTGGACCCCGCATTTATCCGGAGCCCGCGCTACAATCACCCCCCCACCCTTCCGAAAGAATGATGCAAGGAACCTTGCGGAAGCATGCCTTTTCCCAAACGAAACGGAAAACGCAGGAATAACAAAATCCCCGGTCTTTTTATAAGAAGACGGGGAACGCGCAGGATTTCATGAAGAAACTTGGAAAAACGGCATTCCTCGAATTCCGGAGGGGGAACGGAAAAGTCCGCCAGGTCTCACAAAGCCCCTTTCGGAAACAGTTCCGGAGCAGTCCGCGTTCATCCGCAACAGAAGCCTCCATCACGCTTCCGCCATCCGCGGCGCAGCCGCCGGAGCATAAAAAAACTCCGCAGCCGCCAGGTCCACGCACAAACCTTGACAACTGCGGAGCTGCGCTTACACACACTTATTCATCCAACAAAAATTATTCTGCGGAGCTTCCATCAGGAGTGGTGGAAGGCCGTGCCTTCTTCCGCAGTCATCGGAGAAGTGACCGGGTGTTTCTCGAAGAAATCAACCATGCGCTTGAAGTCTTCCAGGAACAGGTCTGCCAAGTCCTTGGTGAAGCCCTGGCGGACCATCACGCGCATTACCACCGTATCCTGGCAATTGGCAGGGAGGGTGAAAGCGGGCACCTGCCAGCCGCGGGTTCTCAGCTTGTCCGAGAGGTCGAAGAGGGTATAGTTCGTCTTGGCTCCGTCCTTGATGAAGAAACAGACGGCGGGAATGCCCTTTTCCGGATCGCCCGTGCAAATGAATTCGTACGGCCCGAGCTTGGAAACCTCATCTGAAATGTACTTGGCCACTTCATAGGCCTGGGTATGGATGTTGGTATACCCTTCCTTGCCCAGACGGATGAAGTCATAATACTGGCAGATGATCTGTCCGGCCGGCCGTGAGAAGTTAATGGCGAAGTTGGGGATTTCACCGCCAAGATAGTTGACGTTGAAGATCAACCCTTCAGGCAGGTCGGCGATGTCTCTCCATACCACCCAGCCCACTCCGAGCGGAGCCAGGCCGTATTTGTGGCCGGAAGCGCTGATGGACTTGACGCGGGGAATGCGGAAGTCAAAGACAATGTCCGGAGCGCAGAACGGGGCCAGGAAACCGCCGCTGGCGCCGTCCACGTGGATGTCTACACTGATGCCGGTCCTGTCTTCGTAATCGTCCAGGGCCTTGGCAATTTCCGCAGGCAGTTCATAAGCGCCCGTGTAGGTCACGCCAAACGTGGGAACCACCACGATGGTGTTTTCGTCAATCTGTTCCAGCATGCTGTCCACATCCATCTTCCATTTTCCGGGTGACATGGGGATTTCACGCATTTCAATATCCCAGTAGCGGCAGAACTTGTGCCAGCAGATCTGGACGGGCCCGCATACCAGGTTGGGCTTGTCAGTGGGTTTGCCGGCAGCTTTCTGGCGGGCTCTCCAGCGCCACAGGGCGGCCATACCCCCGAGCATGCACGCTTCACTGGAACCGATGGTGGAACAGCCGATGGGTTTTTCATCCTGGCTGGCGTTCCAAAGGTTGGCAATGATGGCAGCACAGCGCATTTCAATAGCGGCTGTCTGGGGATATTCATCCTTGTCGATCATATTCTTGTTAATGCTGATATTCATCAGCATCCTGACCTGCTTTTCATCCCACGTCTGGCAGAAGGTGGCAAGGTTCTGGCGGGCATTGCCGTCCAGCATCAATTCATCGGACACCAACTGGAAGGCGTCCTCCGCACGCATGGCGTAATCCGGGAACTGATCCTTGGGCAGTAGGTTGTCTGCTTCCGGAGAGCCGAAAATGGAATTTTCTGCCCGGGCTGTATCGGGTTTTTGATTTGGATCAAACATGACGGTATCTATTGTTTCATCATTTCCGGGCCAGCCGTGAAAGACCGCCCGCATGAAGGATAGAAGCTTCTACGAACAAAAGTGTTCATATTTCTATTGTCATTCACCCCCGCATAACTTTTCTACAAAAATACAGGAACAAGCTTTATTTTATTATCCATGCGTTACTAAAAATCATTAAATTACAAAATTTGTTATATTTCCTGACCTACACTCATAAAACACCCTATGTATGACACAGGCCATATTTTCACAGATGAGGGGTCCGGACATTTTCAGCTTCAACGGCCAAGCGGAATAATATGTTAGAAGAGCCTTGCGCACAGCATGACATCCGTTGAGAAAAAACGCGCTCAAAAGACTCTTATAGTTTCCAGACACCGGTGCCAGCGCGCGCAAAAGCCCCCACCCGGGCGCCCGGGCAAAAGACGGCTCAGGTCTGGTACCTAACAAAGAACCTTACCGCATACTAATGAAACCAAAATTTGCAGTATCCGCCATCCTTCTCCTGATGACAGCCTCCCTGGCGCAGACGGGAACAGCCCAACAGGCTGAAGACCTCTATCAGGGCACCGTTGTCACGCGCCAGGAGACGCAGGACAGCATCACTTACACCTTGAAGGAGGACCTGAGCTTTTCCGGATTCCGGACGGAAGACACCGTCTTCGCAGGCAGCGTCTTCTTCAATCAGCTGGCAGACCACACCCGGCCCGCCAGCGAGTCCGTCATGACATTTACCGGCACGGGAATGTCCATGAGCTTTGACGATTGTTCCTCCATCCACAGCGACCGCTGGGTCAATGACAACGAAGGGGGAGGCGCCATCCGCGGAGAAACGCTCACCTTCACGGACATGGGCGACCTTTCCTTCAACAACTGCAAATCCATCGTGAATGCGGATACGAATGCCGGGGGCGCCGTGAACGCAAGGGGTGACATCACCTTCTCCCACATGGGCAATATTTCCTTCACCAACAACATGCTGGGTGACGACAGCCAGCAGGGGCAAGCCCTCGGAGGGGCCCTGTTCACGTGGGGAAAGATCGACTTTGAAAATACCAAGTCCATCCTGTTCAGCGGAAACTCCACCGGACACTCGCCCACGAGCGCCCACTCCAACATCGGGGGCGCCATTTATGCAGGCGCGCATGATTCCACTTCTACGGCAACCAAGGCCTACATTCCCGCCGGGGAATATGCGCTGACGTTCCAGAATGTTACCGGAAACATGACCTTTGAAAACAATTCCGCATGGATAGCCGGCGCCATTTACGCTTATGCAGGCGCCGTAGACGGCTACGATAATACCGGAGGCGGCATGAAGATAGCCGGCGTCACCGGAGACGTGATTTTCAGGAACAACCGGGCGGACGCCGGGGAACTGGCCTCCGACTGGAACGGCAACTTCGGCGCAGTATACAGCGGCCAGGACCTGGACATCTCCAACATCGGCGGAGACCTGCGCTTTGAAGGCAACCAGGCCAGCAACAGCGCCGGGGCATTCGGCGTCAGCGGAAACTTCAACCTCAATAACATCGGCTCCATCACCTTCATCGGCAACCACGCGGACAAGACGTATGCCGTAGGCTGGATCAGCAAGGACTGGAACGTCACCAATACGGGAAACATCACCATTTCAGGAAACAGCTCGGACAATCAAATGGGAGGTGTAGCCGTCTTCGGCAATACCACGTTCAGCAACAATGGGGACATCACCGTGGAAGGAAACTCCACCAAGGGTTCCAACGGAGCCCTGCGCTTTTACGGAACGTTCAGCGTGACGGATGCAGGGAACATTTCCCTTTCCGGAAACAGCGCGGACCAGTACAACGGCGCCATTGAGGTGACCGGTAATACCTCGTTCACCCGGACCGGAAACATCTCCATGGACAATAATACGGCGGGCTGGCACTACGGCGTGGGGCAGTTCCACGGGAACCTGTCCTTTGCCAACACGGGAGACATCTCCATTTCCGGCAACAAATCCACGGACTACGGTTATGGCGCCCTCCTGGTGGATGGGAAAACATCCTTCGTCAATACGGGGAAGGTCACCATCTCCGGCAACTCGGCCAAATGGGACGTTGGAGCACTTCAGGGGGCCAACGGCCTGGAGTTCATCAACAACCGCGGCGGCGTGCTCATTGAGAACAACTCTGTGGACGGTGTTGCGGGAGCCATGCTCCTCTATTACAAGGATGCCGTCTTTTCCGCTGACCAGGGGGACATCATCGTGAAAGGCAACACGGAAAAACGCGGCGGGGCCAACCCTATTCTGAACTCCCTGGTGTTTGGAACCAACGGAAGCGCTTCCATGGACAGCGTGGTGCTCCGCGCGCAGGAAGGAAGGACGGTCACCTTCTACGATCCCTTCCGGAATGAAGGCGACGGAGCGGAGTATGACAACATTGTCTATGACTTCAACAAGTCCGAAGGAGTGGATACCACTCCTTACAACGGAACGGCTCCGGAATTCACCGGAACCATCCGCTTTTCCGGAGCGGAGGCGGACAAGCTGATCACCCAGGCCGCCGGAGAAACGGAAGCCGACTGGCAAAACCGGCTGGCGGAGTCCAAGTACTTCAATGTCAGCGGAAAAACCACCTTGTACGATGGTACCCTGATTCTGGAAGACGGTGTGACATACGGCAACAAGGACCTCACCAAAGACTCATCCTTCACTGTGAACAAGGGCGTTCTGGAAATCACGGGAAACAGTTCCGTGAACAGCAGGAACATCACCATTGAATCCGGCGTGACCCTGAGAACCGGAAGGGGCGCCGCCTTCCATGCGGACACGATCGACATCAGCAAGGGCGTCATCTTTGACTTCCGCCCCTTCATGGACGATTACAGCTCCGGACTCAGCATTGAGCAAGCCAACAGCCACACCATGGGCGGCTCCATGGGAGTAGCGGATTCCCTGGAGGATTACGCCCACAAGAGATGGGCCGAGAAGCAGCGCTTCCTGGCCATAGCCATCGGGGAAGCGGCCATTCCCGGAACTTCCGGGGATTTTGACGACATCTATTCCACAGCCACCGGAACCAATACGGTCAACTCCCCCTATACCTACGAAGGGTACTGGACCAAGGAATGGGAAGACCTGGACGGAGACGGAATCAACGACCATCTGTACGCCGTCTGGAACCCCACCGCCGGCATTGAAGAGATTCTCCCGGAACTGGACGGGGCGGACATCGGCAACTCCATGTGGAGCTCCGCTTCCAACATGAAGTCCGTTTCCAATGCCGCTCTGGGCCAGGTGGGCATCACCCGGTTCCTGATGGGTCCGAAGAATAACTTCTGGATCAAGGGAATGGGAGACTTCACCTACCATGCCACCCGCGACGGCATTGACGGCTACGACTACAACGGTGGCGGCTATGCCGTGGGTGCGGACCGCAGGTTCACCCCGAACACCATTCTGGGCGCCGCCTTCGGCAACCTGTACGGCACCAACAAGAGCCGCAGCTGGCCCAGCGAAGTGGACCAGACCTCCTACGTTGCCCTGCTTTACGGAGCATGGAGAAAGCAGCTTGCCCCCAAGGACATGCTGACCATCAGCGGAACAGCCGGCTTCGGATGGACAACCAACAAGCTGGACTCCTATTATGACGGAGGGGCTTCCCACGGCAAATGGCAGAACAGAATGGGCTTCGCCACCCTTCAGGCCACGTGGGACCACAGCCTGAACAAGGGCTGGACGCTCTCCCCCTTCCTGGGAATCGAGTACACCCAGGTCAACCAGAATTCCTTCACGGAAACGGGATATGACGCCCGGCACTTCGACCGCGGGAATCTGAAGAACCTGAGCCTGCCCGTGGGCGTAGGCGTCAGCAAGGCCCTGCAATTCAGCAACGGCGTGCTGTGGGTGAACAGCCTGTCCGTAAGCTACGTGCCCGACGTGGTGCGTGACAACCCGGAAACCAGGGCTACGCGCCTGCTGAACGATTTCAGCTGGACCGCGAGGGGTTCCCGCCCGGACCGGAACGCCGTACGCGTCAATTACAACAGCACCGTCGTCATCAACCCCAAATGGACGGCCTACGCCGGCTATGAATTCGAAGGCAGGAGCAAGTCAACCTACCACCGGGTCAACGCCGGGGTAAGCTACGCCTTCTAAGTCGCGCATGACGGCAGCGGGCACGTTCCGCTGCCCTGCGCCCCCTGCCCAGTCAACGGGCTGCATTCCTCCGGGATTGCAGCCCGTTCGATTTTTTCCGGAAACCGGCAGCAACAAGCGTAAAGAACGCACTGGCCATTTCACCGGAAATGCACGCGTCCGTTGCTTTCCAGGAGGCAGAACAATTAAAAAAATGGACCGGCCGGCCTCCGGCAGGCTACACCGGAAACCCCGTCATGGAATCATGCGTGGGAAGCTTCCCTTACATACAGCACATGCGGATACAGGACGGAATCCGGAGCTACTTTGGGATGGTTGAATTCCGCCGTCTTCCTCATTCCGGCACGCTGCATCACGGCCTGGGAAGGAAGATTCACACAGGCGGTGAAGGAATACACCCGGTCAAGGCCCAACCTAGCAAAACCGTGCTCCAAACAAGCCGTGGCCCCTTCCGTGGCGTAGCCATGCCCCCAGGCTTCCGGCACAAGCCGCCAGCCTATTTCCACACAGGGCGTGAAGTCCGCTTTAAAATCCGCCCAATGAAAACCAAGGAGGCCGATGAGGGAGCCGGAAGATTTCAACTCTACGGCGTACCCCCCGTAACCCTTTTCATCCAGTTCCGCCCGCAGGCGGTCCCACATGGCGCGGGATTCCTCCTCCGTCATGACGGCGGGGAAGAAACGCATCACCCGGGGATTGGCGTTCATGGCCGCAAAAAAGGGCCAGTCCTTTTCCCCCCATGCCCGGAATGCCAGCCGTTCCGATTCCGGCAAGAGCAGTTTTCCTCCCGGCATGGCGCTAGTTGTACATGGAAAGTTCCGTTTCCAGCTCCGGACAGCGGTTCACGCGGAACCGTTCGTCCAGCTCCAAGATTTGACTATGGCCCAGGCTGTCCTTGATCGTGAGATTGACCTTGGAACGACCGGGGTACCTTTTCAGGATGTCCCGTATCTGCTCCAGATTTTTCCTCGTGTGGCGCAGGGGGCTGACAATGATATTCAGAGGGCCCTGGTCCCCGGCCTTGGACTTGCGCCTCCTGCCTCCCAGCGGGTCCACGCTCTGCGCGGCCACGCTCTTGGCGGAAGTGCGGTCATCCTCCCGGATGTTGGCGCGCACGGAGACGAAGACGCCCGGTTCCAGGCCGCCTTCCATTTCCAGGGCCTTTTCATAGACATCCGACCACAGCAGCACTTCAATGCTGCCGGTAAAGTCTTCCAGTGTGAGGATGGCGAATTTCCTGCCTGCCTTGCTGATCTTGGGGATGACGGAGCGCACCATGCCGGCGATCTGGTGCTTCTGCTTGAGTTCGTGCGACTCCAGCGCGTCAATGAGACCGATGCGGGTGTATTTTTCCGCATCAATGACGCCGCGCATGGAGTCCAGCGGATGGCCGCAGAAGTAGGCGCCCAACAGATCCTTTTCATCCCCCATGCGCTGCTCCTTGGACCATTCCAGAACAGCAGGCTCATCCTTCACCCTGGGAGCTTCAAAAGTCATGTCAAACAGGGCGCCCTGCCCCAGGGCCTTGTCCTTGTGCACCTGGGATGCGCCGCTGAGGGCCAGGTCCACCCGCTCAAACAGAGCGCAGCGCGGTTCCAGCGTCCAGTCCAGCGCTCCCGCGCGAATCAGGGATTCCAGAATCTTCTTGTTGACGGATTTGGAATCCAGCCTGTTGCAGATGTCCTCCATGCTGGTGAATTCCCCGTTTCTTTCCCTTTCCTCCAGAAGAATCTGCATGGCTCCTTCCCCCACATTCTTGATGGCCGCCAGTCCGTAGCGCACGGCCAGCTTGCCGGAAGGCGTTTCCTCCGGAGTGAATTTGAGCATGGATTTGTTCACGTTGGGGGGCAGGATTTCAATGCCCATGCGGTTGGCTTCCTGAATGAACACGCCGATCTTGTCGTTGTTCGCTTCATTGGACATCAGGCCACAGAGGAATTCCACCGGGAAGTGTGCCTTGAGGTAGGCCGTCCAGTAGGAAATATGGCCGTAACAGGCGGAGTGGGATTTGTTAAAGCCGTACCCGGCGAATTTTTCAATCTTGTCAAAGATGGCCGTAGCCGTCTTTTCATCAATCTGGTTGGTTTTCCAGCACCCTTCCACGAAGTGGGCCTTTTCCTTGGCCATTTTTGCAGGGTCCTTCTTGCCCATGGCGCGCCTCAGCAGGTCGGCCCCGCCGAGCGTGTAGCCCGCCAGCAGCTTGGCCGCCGCCTGAACCTGTTCCTGGTAAATCATCACGCCGTAGGTCTCTCCGCTGACCTGTTCCAGCAGCGGGTGTTCATACACCACCTGGCGCAGCCCCTTCTTGACCTCGATCATTTCATCCATGAACTGCATGGCTCCCGGACGGTAAAGGGCCAGCAAGTCAATGATGTCTTCAATCTTCTGGATGCCGTAGCGCCGACAGGTATCCACCATGCCGCCGGATTCCAGCTGGAACACGCCCATCGTGTCCCCCCTGTTCAGCAGGTCCAGCGTTTCCCGGTCATCCAGGGGCACGGAATCCAGCTTGAAGTCCGGCACGCGCCAGCGGGCGTATTCCTCCGCATCATGCATGACGGTCAGGGTTTTCAGACCCAGGAAGTCCATTTTCAAGAGACCCACTTCATAAATCGCGCTCATGTCGCACTGGGCGACGACGGCTGCATGAGGATCAGACAGGTCGTCACGGGTGAGCGCCACATGCTCGTCCAGCGGACGGTCACCAATCACGACGCCCGCCGCGTGCACGCCCACGTTGCGGATCAGCCCTTCCAGGCGCGTCGCATAACCCCAGAGCTCCGCGTATCCTTCATCGGAGGCGATCAGCTCCCGCAGTTCCTCACTGCTCTTGTAGCTGGACTGGAGGGTTACCTTGGGACCGGGTTCAATCAGCTTGGAAATGCGGTCTCCATCCGCGTAGGACATGTCCATCACGCGGGCCACGTCCCTGAGCACGGACTTGGCGCCCATGGTGCCGTACGTGATGATGTGGGACACGGCGCGCTCCCCGTATTTCTGCCGCACATAGTCAATCACCTCCGGACGGCGCGTCTGGCAGAAGTCAATGTCGATATCCGGAGGGCTGACGCGCTCCGGGTTCAGGAAACGTTCAAAGATCAGCCCGAACCGCAGGGGGTCGATGTTCGTGATCTTCATGGCATACGCCACCAGAGAACCGGCGGCGGAACCGCGGCCGGGCCCCACGGGAATGTCATGGTCCTTCGCCCAGTTGATGAAATCCGCCGTAATCAGGAAGTAGGAGGGGAATTTCAACTGGTTGATAATCCCCAGCTCATAATCCAGGCGGTCGCGGAGTTCCTTGTCCTTAGCCACGCGTTCCTTGCCGTACCGCTCCTCCAGTCCTTCATAGCATACCTTGCGCAGGTAATCCTCACGCGTGGAGCCGTCCGGAGTGCCGAATTCCGGGTATTTTTCCGTACTGGCGGAGTCCAGCTTGATGGTGACGTTGCACCGTTCCGCGATTTTCAGCGTGTTTTCCACGGCGTCCGGATAGTCCCTGAACACCTCCCTCATTTCCTCGGGGGATTTCAGGTAGACTTCCGTGGAGTAGCGCATGCGCTTGGGAGAAGCCAGCTTTTCGTTGGTGCCGATGCAGATCAGCACGTCGTGCATATCGTGGTCCTCCTTCCGGAGGAAGTGCACGTCGTTAGTAGCTAGAATGGGGGTATTGGTCTTGCGGGCGATGCGCACCAGCTCCGGCAGGCATTTTTTCTGCTCCTCCATGCCATGGTCCTGAAGCTCCACAAAAATGTTGTCGTCCCCGAAGATATCCTTCAGCGCCAGGAGGGCTTCCTCCGCCTTTTCAGGCTGGTCATTGAGCAGCCATTCGTTCAGCGGCCCGGCAAGGCACGCCGTACAGCAAATAAGACCTTCATGGAATTCCCGCAGGGTTTCCATGTCCACGCGGGGCTTGTAATAAAAACCTTCCAGATGGGACCGGGATACCAGCTTGACCAGGTTCTGCCAGCCGGTTTCATTTTCCGCCAGCAAAAGCAGGTGCGTATATTTGCGGCGCCCGGGAAGCTGTTTTTTCACGCCGATGGGCGTGGGGGAAAGGTATACCTCGCAGCCGAAGATGGGCTTCACCTCCTGCTTCTGCGGTCCTTCCGGATGTTCCTTGTTCCAGGCGGCCACGGATTTGTTAAGGCTGTTCGCCTCCATGACCAGCTCAATGGCCCCGAAGAGGTTGCCGTGGTCCGTGATGGCTACGGCCGGCATTCCCATGCGGGAACATTCGGCAATGAGGTCCTTGATATGGACTGCGCCGTCCAGCAGAGAGTATTCCGTGTGATTGTGAAGATGTACGAAGGAACCGGGCATGAATGAAACCTGTAGGCAGTGAATAAGGAGAATCAGGAGTTAACGGGGCATTCAGCCTTCATGGCTTCCACGCATTCCCGGATGAGGTCCGGCCCGCGGTAAATGAACCCTGTGTAGAGTTGCACCAGGCTGGCCCCGGCCTTGATTTTCGCGACGGCGTCCGCGCCGCTCATGATGCCGCCTACGCCAATGATCGGGATGCGCCCCTTCAATTCGGAGGCGAACGCTCCAATGACTTCCGTAGACCGCGCCGTCAACGGCGCGCCGGACAGGCCGCCGGCTTCTTCACGGCGCGGGCTGGCTTCCACCCCGGCCCGGGAAAGCGTGGTGTTCGTGGCAATGAGGCCGTCCAGGCCTTCATCCAGGAAAACGCGGCTGAGTTCCGCAATTTGCTCATCCGTCACATCCGGCGCCACCTTCATGAAAATGGGCACATTGCGTCCGGTTTCCACAGCCAGGTTGGACTGCTCCGATTTCAGGGATGCCAGCAGGCGCGCGGCGGGTTCGGCCGCCTGAAGGTCGCGCAGTCCGGGCGTGTTGGGAGAAGAGAAGTTGATGGCAATGTAATCCGCCACGGGCCATGCCGCACGCAGGCAGGTCAGGTAGTCCTGGGCCGCATCTTCATTGGGCGTCACCTTGTTTTTTCCGATGTTAACTCCCAGGACGCCATGAAAACGGGTGGCGGAGCGGATGTTCTCCACTCCGGCGGCAATGCCTTCATTGTTGAATCCCATCCGGTTGATAATGGCCTGCTGGGGAATCAGGCGGAACAGGCGGGGTTTGTCATTGCCCGGCTGCGGCCGCGGCGTCAGCGTGCCTACTTCCACAAAGCCAAACCCGGCCTGGCCGAAGGCGTTCACCGTATCCGCCTCCTTGTCCATTCCGGCGGCGAGACCCACACGGTTGGGGAATTTCATCCCCAGGATTTCCACGGGGTCGGAAGGAACCTCCCCCATCAGAAGGGGCAGTACGCGCATCTTTTCTGCCAGGCGCAGCCCCCACAAGGTCACTTTGTGGGCGGTTTCCGGATTCATCTGGAACAGTACACTTTTAGCGGCGGAATATAAGGCGGGTGACACGATGCGGGGAGTGTATCACACCCTCCTTTAGGGTCAAGAATGGGAAGCGTCTTGCCGGGATGATTTTATCCGGTACAATTCCCTGCCATGAACAGGAAGGAACGCCTCTCATCCTGCCGGCTATACGGCATCGCGGATATGGGATATACCGCTGAACATCAATTAATCTCCGTTACGGAAAAATTGCTGGCGGGCGGTCTGGGCATCCTCCAGCTCAGGGCGAAAAACCATGATCCGGAACATATCGCGCGCATGGGTAGCCGGCTTGCCCCGCTGTGCCGCGAATACGGCTGTCTTTTCATCATCAACGACTATCCTGAAATTGCCCTGAGCACAGGGGCGGACGGCGTCCATCTAGGCCAGGACGACGGGGAACTGGCTCCCGTGCGGGCCATGCTGGGGGCGAACGCCATCATCGGGCGTTCCACGCACAGCCCGGAACAGGCTCTGGGCGCGTTCCGGGAGCAGGCGGACTACATCGGATTCGGCCCCTTGTTTCCCACGGGCACCAAGCCGGGAAGGCCGGCGATCGGCCTGGAAGACATTGCAGGCGTGCGGCGGCAATTACCGGAAGAGTTTCCCGTCTTCTGCATCGGAGGCATTAATGGAAACACGCTGCCCTCCGTTCTGGAGGCGGGAGCAAGCAGGGTCGTCATCGTTTCCTGGCTGCTTACACACCCGGATATAACGGAAACGGTCGCGGCGCTTAGAAAAAGACTGGGAGAAGCGTGAGGAAAGACGCGCCTTCCCGGGTATTGCATTCCACTCCTGCGGTTACCCCTGTCTTTCCTCTCCCTCCGGAGAAAGAGCCGGACGGGAAATCAGCAGGACCGCCGTATCTACAATCATTTGCAGGATGCGGTCCTGATCCTTCATCCACGGCTCCTTGTCATGAAGTTCCAGCCGTGTGACGTATTTCCCCAGCGTGGCATGGAAAATGGAACTCATGATATGTATGTGCCAGGATATGGAAAGCTCATCGTCCCATGGGCAGAATCGGCGAACCCTCAACGTCATCTCCCGGATGAGCGGAGCATAGAATTCATCGTAAATCTTCCTTCCCAAGTATTCCGGTTCCTGGGGCAGCCGCCACAGCAGGCGCGCGTGATCCGGACCGCCCAGGTTTTTATCCAGCAGCAAACGGAAAGCGGGCTCAATGAAGGCACGGGCATACGCCCTGAGGGACGGATGAAGGTCCGCTTCTTTCAGCATTTTCATGCGCTCCTCCATCAGGGGTTCCGCATATTGCCTGAAAACGGCCAGGTACAGTCCTTCCTTGTTTTCAAAGTAGTAAACAATGGAGGCCAGGTTCACCCCTGCTTCAGAGGCAATCGCCCTCATGGTCACTCCGTCAAATCCCCTGAGGGCAAAAAGTTTCTGCGCGGCACGGAGAATTTTACCGCTGGTTTCCGCAGAGCGGTCCGACTGGGATTTGCGGATGGAAGCCATCGTTTCAAAAGATCAAACGGTGCTGCCGCCTAGCGGGAGGAACGGCTTGAACCAGCGGCTTTCACCAACTGTTCCATGTCCTGGGAAGACTGGATGGGCTTGCCGTCCTTATCCACCAGAATCATCGTAGGGATGCCGCGCGGGGCCACCTTCTTGGCAAGCTCCGTCAAATCCTGCCTCAGCAGGATGGGCCAGGGCATGTTGTTGGCGGCGGCCCATTTCTGGGCGGCTTCCAGGTTCTGGTCCAGATTGCACATGATCACTTCCACATCCGGGTTGTCCTTCACCGCCTTGTTGTAGGCCTCCACGCTGTGGGGCGCATTCCGGCAGCACGGGCCGCACCAGCTTGCGCTGAAATACAGGATGAAATGCCCGGGATTCAGCTTCCCGTCCTTCTTTTCAAGCTTGCCGTTTTCCAGCATGTAGGTTTTCCCCTTCATTTCCTCCGCCACGGGGCCGGACGGCACGGAGGACCATTCCGCAACAGGCTTGCCTATCACTTCCTTGTGTTCCTCCAGCCACGCGCGGTCTTCCTCGGAAAGCTTTTCCAACGGCATGGTGATGGGCTTTTTGGCCGTAGTTACCAGCTTGACGGTCTTCATGTTCAAGGCAATAGGACGTGCCTCCACCGTACTGCCCGTGCTTTTATTCGTCCAAATGCGGAGGGACGGATCCTCCGACGCTCCGGGAGCGTCCGCAAAACAGAAGGAGGAACCCGCTACGAATGCGGACACCAGCAGAATACGCCAGGGGGAAAATTTCATGCGCATAACGCTGATATACTACTTCTTACCTTCCATGTCGAGAAGCTGATTCCAAAATCTGCCTTGCCTGCGCGTGCCCAGGATCGCGGCGCAGGGCTTCCGCGGCGGCGGCGGCGGCGTCACGGTACCGTCCGTTGCGGTAAAGCATCACCGCCAGCGTGAACGGAATATCCGCATTCTCCTTGTCCAGGGAGGAACAGTTTTCCAGGTCCTGAAGAGCCTGTTCCAGCCGTCCCACCTTTTCATTCAGCAGGGCGCGGTTGAACAGGGCACGGATGAAGGAGGGTTCTATTTTCAGAGCTTCATTAAAGGATTCCAGCGCGCCCGGCTCATCGTTGTTTTCAATCTGGCCCAGGCCCAGCAGATACCACAGATTGGCATCCTTCGGAGCCAGCCGCACGGCCTCCCTCATCTGGTCCACCGCCTCCCCGCTGCGGCCCTGGGAGGCCAGGAAAACGGCATAATCCCGGTGCACCACGGAAGAGGTGGCATCCCATTTCAAAGCCTTGGCAAACCACTGTTCTGCCGCCTTCGCATCCTTGCGGCTGATGGCTATCTGGGCCAGCTTCATCGCCCCGGACGGCTGGTCCGCCTGGTGCAGGGCGGCGGCGGTCAGCTCCTTCATGCCGGGGCTGTCCGGCGGCAGGGAATCCCGGAGGGCCCACTCCGCCTGCAGGCGCACTACCTTGAAGGGATCATTGAGCAGTTTGCCCGCGGCGGGATTGCCCGCACGGCCCATCACCTTGGCGGCGGCGGCGCGCGTCAGGGAGTCCGGATCCTTGACCGTCGCTGCAGCCAGCTCCTGAACGGCAGGTTCATGCGCCCAGGCATCCATCAGATCCAGCAGCGTCGCGCGCCATGCGCCCACTTCCTCCCGCTTGAAGCATTCCATCAGGAGGGGTAGCACATCCTCCCGCCCTTCATAGGCACGCTGCACGGCCCGGGTGCGGTCCCTGTACTGCGCCATCTTGGGCTTGGCCCCGTAATATTTTTCCACCGCTTGCGCGGCCCATTCATTACTCTTTTCCCGGTGGCACATGGTACAGGCATTCGGAATGCCCAGCTCCACGCTCAGGAGGGGATCGGGAGAATTGAAGGAATGGTCCCTGCGCGGATCGCGGGCCATGTACAGGCTTTCCGGCATGTGGCATTCCACACAGCGGGCGCCCATGCTGGACTGCGGACACGGCGTATGCCTGGCCATGTCAATGACGGGGGCTTTTACGCCGTTTACCGCCTCCCCGGTGCCGTGGCACCGCAGGCAGAGCGTGTTATCCTCCTGCGGAAGCTTCAGCGTTCCCGTATGCGGGTCATGGCAGTCCAGGCAGGTGACGCCCGCCTTGCCCATGCGGCTCAGGCGCAGCCCGGTTTCGCAATAATCCTCATCCCTCTGCATGCCGTTGGGCCAGAAAACGCCGGGCTGTACGGGAAGCACGAGCTGGAAATGGTTGTCAAAACGGTCGCCAACGGCAAAATCGTGATCGAATTCATCCCGCCGGGCATGGCAGGACGCGCAGTTGTCGTGAATTTGCTCCGGCGTCAGCTTGTTTTTGGTGGAAATCATGCATCCCGTTCCCGCCTCCGGCTTATCCAGCAAGGGGCCGTGGCACTGGATGCAGGTCACGCCGGGTTCTGTCCAGGTGGAGGCATAGCGGTCCTTGACCGGATCATAATTTTTATGGAACAGGGACATGTGGCACCACGCGCACTGCGTGTTCCAGTTCATGCCGCGGCCCGTCCAGTGCCCCCAGTCCCCTGGTTGCCGGGCATCCTTGCCAAAGATATCAAACCATTCCTTGCGGTTCACGTCCCACGCGGCGCTCAGGGTATGATAACCGCCGTCCTTGGCGGGAACCAGGTACTGCACCAGGGGGATTCTCCCCGTGGCCCAGTCCGCGCGCCAGGAGGTTGAGGACTGGCCGTCATGCACCATGCGCCCCTCTGCATTTGTGGAGAATTGAAGAATGCTGCCGTGGGCGTTCAGCTTCATGTTATGGAACGCCTCAGATTCCCACTGGTCCCCCAGCTTGCGGAACGCCCAGGCGTGATCCGATCCGGCCCACTGCCGGAATTCCTTTTCATGGCAAGCCCCGCACTGCATGGAGATGGGAACTTCATTCTGGTCCCAGTGCTCGCTGCCGCCTGAGAAAACGGCCGGCTGGGCCTCCGCGCCGGAACGCCGGTCCATCCATGCCTTCATCATCGTGCCTACCCCGATCAGCGCCCCAAGAACAACAAGGAGAACAACCCACTTTTTCATGGAGGGGCGTTTCATGGAAGCATCGGCGGACTCAGGTTGGGACATGACGGAAAATATTCTGCCATATCATACGCGCTCCACCAAGGAACTTTTGCACAAAGCAACGCGGTTCCGGCGCATTCCCGCCTGAGCCCCGCCGATTATTCCTCTTCTTCCAGAGCTTCCTCCCGCATCAGTGGAGTAATCCGGGTTACGGTGCAGCGTTCCACACCGCCGTTCTCCGTCCGGGTCACCTTGAATTCCAGGCCGCGGTAGCCCACGGTGTCCCCTTCCTCCGCCGGAGCTTCCAGCAGATTGAGAATCAGGCCGCCCACAGTATCGATTTCTTCACTCTGCAAGTCCATGTCCATGGCTTCCCCCAGCTCCTCAATACGGGCGAGTCCGGACACGTCGCAGGAGAAGCCCACCGCGTCCCGCGGCAGGTCTGTCAATACTCTGATGCGGCCGCGGTCCCAGCCCATCACCTCGGAAAACACGTCCGTCAGGGTCAGCAGGCCGGAGGTTCCCCCATGCTCGTCCAGAATGATGGCAAGGCGCACATTGTCCTTCCTCATGATTTCCACCACGTTGTCAAACTTCACCGTCTTGGGCACCTTGGGAATGGCGTGGATGTATTCGGACGTCAGGGCCTTCCCGCGCAGCATGATGCGGAACAGGTCACGGGCATGCACCATGCCCACCACGTGGTCCAGGTCCCCGCGGTAGACAGGGTAGCGGGTACGGCGGGTGCGGCGCACGATTTCCCTTATCTGCTCATGCCCAGCTCTTTCCGGAATGGCGTCTATCCTGACGCGCGGAGTCATGACCTGGTGAACATACAGGTCTTCCAGGTCAAACAGGCCGTCCATGATGCGGCCGGATTCCTGCGGCAGGGCGCCGTTTTCATGGCTTTCCTCAATGATGTACTGAAGTTCTTCCGCAGAATGGTAATGGGATTTGGATTCATTCCTGTCCACGCCCAGCAGCCTCAGGAAGAAGTTGCCCAGGGTGTTCATGCCCACCACCAGCGGATACAGGCAGAGCTGAATCACGTACATGGGCATCGTAATGATGAGGCAGAGCTTCGTGGCGTACTGGAGGGAAAGAGCCTTGGGCACCATTTCCCCGAGCACGATGTGCAGGTACGTCAGCACCGCTACGGACAGAACGCTGGCTGCGCCATGCGCCACCAGCCAGGAGGCCCAGCCGTACTGGGCCAGCCATTCGTGGAGCCATCCGGCCACGGCATGCTCCCCGTACATGCCCAGCCCCAGGCTGGCGAATGTGATGCCGAGCTGGGCCGTGGCAATGTAGCGGTCCTGCAAACGGGGCGTTTTCAATATCTGGGAAACACGGCGCGCCACCATGTTGCCGGACGCCCCCATTTGCTCAAGAGCCGCGCGGGGCGCGCCAAGCAGCGCAAATTCCGCGGCCACAAACAGGCCGTTCAGTACAATCAGCAGCAGAATAATAAAAATCGTCATCATGATTCCACCCCGCTTTCCATGGCAGGTTCATCCTCCTTTTTCTCTGGAGGCAACAGAAGGATGGAGGAAACGCGGTTGTGGTCCATCTTTTCCACCACCAGCACGCGCCCCGCAATAATCAGGCGGTCCCCCTCCTTCGGAATGCAGGACATGTGCTTGATCACGCAGCCGCCCACTGTGGTGGCGCCGTTCATCAGGAAGGGCACCAGGCATTCCGCCTTATGGGCGCGCATCATGCCGGGAATGCGCACGGAACCGTCCGGCAGGTATTCCACCTTTTCCCCGGAGCGGATGAATTCCTCATCAATATCCCCCACCATTTCACCCAGCAGCCGTTCCAGCGTCACCAGCCCCACGAACTTGCCGTACTCATCCAGCACAAAGGCTTCCTTGGCCTTGTCCTCCCGCAGACGGGACATCAGCATCTCCACCGTCTGCATCTCCATCACGCACGGCACCTGCCGCAGCATGGAGCGCAGGGGGGGCAGAACACCCTTTTCCGCATACGCGGCCACCATGTCCTTGATGTGCAGCATGCCGATGACGGCCTCCCGGTTTCCTTCATACACCGGAATATGGGTATGGGGCCTGTCCGCAATCATGTTCAGAATATCCTCCTGGGTAGCGTCCACATCCAGGCAGACGAGCTGGAAACGGGGAATCATGATCTGCTCCACCGTACGTTCCGCCAGGGAAAGCGCGCTGTGCAGCCGTTCATGCTCATCCTCCTCCAGCATGCCGCCCTGGTGGCTTTCATCCAGCAGCATGTTGATCTCCTGCTGGGAGTGGATGTGCTGGTGGCCTCCGGGGGGCAGACGGAACAGTTTAAGCAGCAGAAGACCGCTTCCGTTCAGGAAGTCAATGAACCATGCGAAGAAGGTCAGCGTCCAGCGCATGGGGTAATACGTGTACAGGGCCGCCTGCTTGGGAAACTGCAGCGCCAGGGACTTGGGCATCAGTTCCCCCAGAATCACCTGCAGGACCGTCAGGACGACCAGCACTACAATGGCGGCTACGGAATTGGCCATCACGGAATCCATGCCGCCAAACCGTTCAAACAGGGGGAGGAGATAGGCGGACAGTTCCACCTGTCCGTACGCACCCAGAATCAGGCTGGAAATGGTAATGCCGAACTGGCAGGCCGCAATGTAGCGGTCCAGTTCCTTCGTGTTTTCCAAAATCCTCAGCAAATGGGCAGCCACCTTGCTGCCGCCTTCCGCCATCTCCCGGATCATGTTGCGGCGCACGCTCACCGCTGCGAATTCTGCGGCAACGTAAAAGGCGTTGACCAGAATCAGGAAAAGAATAACGAAGATGATAAAAAGAATCATGTATGGCGGGGGTGTCCGTAAAACGCAACGGGCATTCGCATCATAGGAACCAAAAAAATCCTGTCAAGAACGGGAAACAAAAAAATCTGCCATGCGGACCGCGCACTTCATTCCTCCAGCATTGCTTCCCGCCCTTCTTCCATGATAGGCTGGGGAATGCCCTCTATCCGCTTTTTGCTGCTTCCACTGCTTCTTTTCAACCTTTGCGTGGCCTCCATGCCGGAAACGCAGCCGCCTTTCAGCGGCCAGTCCATGGAACGGCTGGTTTCCCTGCTGGACATTCCCTCCACTTCCGGAGCGGAAGCCCCCCTCCAGCAATTCTGGCTCAAGCACGTGGCGCCCCTGGCGGACAGTTCCGGCACGGACGCGCATCAAAATGCCTGGGCTACGTTCCGCAGCCCGGACCCGGACGCCCCGGAATTGCTGATAGACGCCCATGCCGACGAAGTGGGCGTTGTCATTGCAGGCATCACTCCGGCCGGCTTTCTGAAAGTAAGGCCCGTCGGCTTTCCGGACTTCCAGTCCATGCTTTCCTGCCCTTACCGTTTTGACGGAGAACACGGCCCCGTCACCGCCTTTGCCGGGGCGGTTCCCGGCTGGTGGCTGAACCGCGAGCCCCTTCCGTCAGGAGAGGAATACATCCTGTTTGACGCAGGGGCATCCAGCGCGGAGGAAGCACGGGAAATGGGCTTGAGCGTCGGCCGGCGCGGCGTTCCCTCCACCAAGCCGGAATTGCTGCACGGCACGCGCCTGATGGCCCACGGCCTGGACTGCCGCCTCAATTCCTTCATGCTGATGGAGCTGGCCTCCTTCCTGTCCCGGCACAAAAAAGACCTGAAATACCACGTCACGCTCCTTTCCTCCTCCCAGGAAGAAACAGGGCTGGCAGGAGCCACGGCGTATTGCGGCAGGAACCGTCCCAAACTGGCTATTGTTATTGACTGCACGCTGGATACCGTCCAGCTGGACGACCTGCCGCCCCGTGAAGAAAACGAGCGATTGAGCCGCCAGGCCATGGGGGAAGGCCCCGTCATTTTCACTCATGACAAAATTTTTTACCAGCCTATCACTGCCCAACTGCTCCAACTGGCGGAAGAACACGGGATTTCGTTCCAGAAGAACACCGCTTTCCCTCCCGGCATGGCCAATTTCGTCCCCGTCAAGCTTTACGGCGGCCACGCCGCTTTTCTGGGGCCCCCCATCCGCTACATGCATTCTCCCCGGGAGCTGGCGGACCTGAAGGACGTGAAAGCCACGCTGGATCTGCTGGGCCGCTTTCTGTGCACGCCTCCTTCTGCTGAAGTGAAAGCGGCGTCCGTGCAGAAAAAGGAACATCCCTGACGTCCCGCAGGAATGCCGTACGCCAAAAAAATCTTCTTACGGAAGGAACGGCAATAACGCAGGCACGAATCCAGCCCGCGGTCCAGAAACATACCGCTGCAAAAACAAAACCGCTTCCCGGTTTCTTCCGCAGCCTGTTCTCCTTGGCTGCCTGATTTTTCCCGGCTCCTCCCTGAAACAGCAAAAAAACATCCGGAAGATCACGCGAACAGCCCTTCCCTTCTTGCAGTCAATCCCCCCCTTAAACAATCAAACAGCCCCGCTCCCGGAACAAACCGGAAACGGGGCTGGAAGTTTAAAGGTTCAACGGAAAAACCGTTATTCCGTGATGCCGGCGGCTTCCGCTTCGGCTGCCTTGGCGTCGCGCAGAGCGGCGCGCACGGACATCTTCACACGGCCCTTGTCGTCGATGCCGATGCACTTGGCAGTCACCACGTCTCCCACGCTGACGACGTCTTCCGTCTTGGCGGTGCGGCCTTCGGCCAGCTCGGAGATGTGAATCAGGCCGTCCTTGCCGGGAAGCACTTCCATGAACGCGCCAAAGGTGGTCGTGGAAACGATCTTGCCGGTGTACAGTTCACCGATTTCAATGGTCTTGAACATGCGGGTAACCAGTTCCAGCGCACGGTCCAGGCCTTCCTGCTTGGAGGCGTAGATGTGCACGGTGCCGTCTTCCTCAATGTTGATGTCGGCGCCGGATTCAGCCTGGATGGCCTTGATGTTCTTGCCGCCGGGGCCAATCAGCTCGCCAATGCGGTCGGCGGGAATCTTGGTGGTCTCAATGCGGGGAGCATTCGGGCTCATCTGGGCCGGAGCCGCAATGGCGTCATTCATGACTTTCAGCACGTCCGTGCGTCCGGCCTTCGCCACGTGGATGGCTTCTTCCAGAATGGAGAGGGGGATGCCGGGCAGCTTGAGGTCCAGCTGGTAGCCCGTCACGCCTTCAGACGTGCCGCAAAGCTTGAAGTCCATGTCACCGTAGAAGTCTTCGGAACCGATGATGTCCAGAAGGGTCTTGTACGTGGTGATTTCATGCTGGTCATTCTGTTCCGTCACCAGGCCCACGGAAATGCCCGCCACGGGGCGCTTGAGGGGCACGCCGGCCGCCAGCAGGGACATCGTGCCCGCGCAGACGGAGGCCATGGAGGTGGAACCGTTGGATTCCATGATTTCAGAAGAAATGCGGATGGCGTACGGGAATTCCTGTTCGTCCGGCACTACGGGAGCGATGGAACGTTCCGCCAGGGCGCCATGGCCGATTTCACGACGGTTCTGACCGCCGAAACGGCCTGTGTCACCTACGGAGAAGGGCGGGAAGTTGTAGTGCAGGATGAAGCGCTTTTCATTCACGCTGCCCGTGTAGTTGTCCATGTACTGGCGTTCTTCCATCGGAGCGAGCGTCGCCAGGCAGAGGGACATGGTTTCACCGCGGGCAAACATCGCGGAGCCGTGCACCACGGAGGGCAGCACGTTGATTTCCGCGGTCAGGGGGCGCAGTTCCTTGAGGGCGCGGCCGTCGGCGCGCTTGTCCTTGTCCATGATGGAGATGCGGAAGGCCTTCTTCTGAATGTATTCAAAGACCTGTTCCACGTCAAAATCGGTAGCTTCCGGATGGCGTTCCTTGATGGCGGCTTCCACTTCGTCGCGCAGGGCTCCCACCTTCTTCTGGCGTTCCACCTTGGAGGCGGCATAGATGGCGTCTTCAATGCGGTCACCGGCAATTTCATAGCCGATTTCCAGCAGTTCCGGCTTGGCAAGGCAGAGTTCGTAGGAACGCTTTTCCTTGCCGCAGACGGCGCGGAGCTCTTCCTGCTTTTCGCAAAGAACCTTCACGTTTTCCTGAGCCAGGCGCAGGGCGGCGATGAAGTCTTCTTCCGGCAGTTCGTTGGCGGAACCTTCAATCATGATCACCTGGTCCTTCGTCCCGGCAAACACCAGGTCAAGCTGGCTGTTTTCACGCTGGGAATTGGTCGGGTTGATGATGAACTGGCCGTCAACGCGGCCCACGCGGACGGCGCCCACGGGTTCGGCAAAGGGGAGGTCGGAAACGACGCAGGCGGCGGAAGCGCCGTTGATGCTCAGAATGTCCGGTTCATTTTCACCGTCGGCGGAGAGCAGAAGGGTGATCACCTGCGTATCATAGAAGTAGCCCTTGGGGAACATCGGGCGCAGGGGGCGGTCCGTCATGCGGCACGTCAGGATTTCCTTTTCCGTGGGGCGGCCTTCACGCTTGAAGTAACCGCCGGGGAACATGCCCGCGGCAGCGGCCTTTTCCTTGTATTCCACGGACAGGGGGAAGAAGGTCTGGCCTTCCTTGACTTTGGTGGCGCTCACCACGGTCACGAGAACGACGGTATCGCCGCTGCGGACGACAACCGCGCCGTCTGCCAGACGGGCCATTTTTCCGGTTTCAATCGTGATGGGATTCGTACCAACGTTGCATTCAACTGAATGTATGCTCATTATATTTCTTGTCTTTCAGTCACCCGCAGCCTCATCAGCCCATTCAGACCGGCTCCGGGCGGGAAGCCTGAATGGCGTCAGGTACGGGCAGTGCCTCAGGAAGAGTGTTATCCGCAGCAGCCTTTTCCCAAAAATAAAGGGGAACACTGTCCGCGCGGCAGGGCGCACATCCCAGAGGGATCAAACGCTCCGGCCCAGTCTTACCGGCTTGACAGCCTGTGAAAATCCGAAAATTTCTCAAGGCATGCCCGACAGAAACGCACCGGGAAACGAGTCCCCGAACGTCGGATGCCAGCATAAGCCCTGTCAAGGAGAATGCAAGCAAATAGTTTGATAGCCCCGCTGTTCCGTGCTTTTCCCCGCCACCTGCCGGGAATGGACATCCCCTCCCTTCCCTGCCGGAAAACTTCCTCCGGAGCAGATGGGGGCATCCCCGGCGGCAAGAACCGTTCCTCATGAGGAACCGGGGCGCCGCTGCCATCCGCCGCCGAGAGCCTTGCAGAATTTGACGACGGCATTCAGCCGCATCTGCGCGGCATCCGCCATGTCCAGCTCCCCGCTCAGCAGGCTCCTGTGCGTATCCAGGGCATCCATCAGCCCCACATACCCGGCCTCATACTGCCTGGACGCAATGTCCCAGCTGCGGCGCAGGCAGTTCACTTCATCAAGCGTGGCCTCGTAAACCTCCGCGCTTTTGCGGCGTTCCACCAGGGCATCCCTGATTTCCCGGAAAGCGTTCAGGACAGCCTGCTCATACGCGGCCTGGACGGCGGCGCATTTGGCGTCCGCGGCGCGCACGACGGCTCGCTTCCTCCCCCCGTCAAACAGGGTCTGGAGAATGCCCGCTCCCAATTCATAATTTCTGGAAGACTGGTTCAGCAGTTCGTTCAACTGGGTGCTGACCTGCCCCAGCTGCCCCGTCAGCACCAGGGACGGGAACCTGTCCTTCCGCGCCGCCTCCCTTCCGTAAAAGGCGGCTTTCAGCCGGGATTCCAGCTCCCAGATATCCGGACGGCGTTCGATCATGTCACCAGGGAGCCGCGCCGGAATGACCGGAGGAGAAGCCAGCAGGGCGGCATTACCCCCGCCGGGCCTTCCGCCCTTCATCACCTGCCTGGGACTGTCCCCCACCAGCACGGACAGCACGCTTTCAGCACGGGACAATTCGTTTTCCGACAGCCTGAGCTGGGCCAGCGTTTTGGAGCGCTCCGCCTGGACGCGGCGCAGGGCAAGCTCCGGGTACTGCCCCTGCACAAACCTTTTTTCATACATGGCGCAGGTCTGTTCATAAGAGGCATGGACGCGGCGGATGATAAGGCATTTTTCCTCCCACGTGCGCACATTGATGTAGGCGGAGGCCACTTCCGCCGTCAGCCGCAGATAAACCGCATCCCGAGCGGCGGCGGAAGCCAGCAGTTCCGCCCGGGCGACCTCCGTGCGCGCCCGCAACTTCCCCCACAGGTCCACTTCATAGGAGAGCACGCCGGACATGGACCACAAATCCCTCGCCCGGTCCGGCAGGTTGTTCATATAGCGTTCACCTTCGGACAGTTCCTCGCTGCTGGCTCCAGCTTCCAGTTCCGCCCGGGGCAGCATGGCGGATCCCGCCTGCGCCGCCAGGGCGGAGGCCTGGTCCACCAGGGCGGCCGCGCGGACAAGATCGCGGTTATGAGCCACGGCCTTTTCTTCCAGGCGGTCCAGCGCACGGTCATTGAAGATGCGCCACCACCCGGTCCCCACGGGAGAAGTCCGGGCCGTTCCCTCCGGCATTTCCATGACGGGCCTTTCAAATACGGCGGGACTGCCGCAGGAAGCCAGCAGTGCGGCCATGAGAAGAAGCATCAGACGTTTCATGAAGCGGCCTTCCTTTCCTGGCCGGATTTCAGGCAGAACAGGGCAAACAGCACACCTGCCGCCCCCACGATCACGGTGCAAAGATAAAAGGTATCCACGGAGAACACCTGGCTCTGGAGCGCCACGGCCTTTTGCAGCACCGCATCCACGGATGCATGGATTTCCCGCGCCGTGCCGCCGGTTTCCGCAAAGTGCCTCTGCCACATGTCAAGCGTATGCGCCGTTCCCGGGGAATCGTCCCTTACCTGTTCCGCCATGCTGAAGCGGAACCCCGTTTTCATATGGGCCAATACCGTGCTCACACTGCTGACGTACAGGGAAATGAAGATGTAGCGCACGGTGTTCAGCGTCCGGGAGGAAGCGGCGGCGGAACGCCCCTCCACCCCTCTCAGGGCAAGCGGCGTAGCCGTATTCAAACAGAAAGCATAACCGATTCCGAACAGCCCCAGGGGCCACGCCACGTCCAGCCAGGAGCAGCCCGCGTCCAGCCGGGACAGGAAGAAGGCGGAGGCGCCCAGCGCCAGCAGCCCCGCCATCATGCCCACCCGCAGGGCCAGCCTGCCCTTCTGCATCAGGGGGAGCACCAGCGCCGCGCCGCCGCAAAATCCGGCCACCAGAACCATGAACACATAGGCAATGCCCACCGGTTCATAGTTCATGACATTGCGCATGAACTGCACCGTCCCCACCCGCACCCAGCAAATGCAGAAGATGTTGCACAGGGACGCCAGCAGGCCGCACAGGAACCGCCAGTTGCCCAGCACGCGGACATCCAGCAGGGGGGTGCGGTGGGTCATGCAGGAAATGAAGGCCAGGGCAAAGGAACAAAATCCGCCGTACATCCAGGCCAGCACGCCGGGCGCCGTCCAGCCGTCCGTCTCCCCGTAAATAAGCACCATCAGCATGCACACGCATCCCATCCCCACCGCCAGGAAGGAAAACCAATCGAATTTCCCTCCCTTGGGAATCTTCTGGTTGGGAACGTACAGCGTCGTCAGCACGGCCAGGACGGCCGCGGCCGCACCCACGATGACGAACAGCCCCCGCCAGTGCCAGTACTGCACCAGCAGGCACCCCACTACCGGGCTGGCGCAGGAAGCCAGGCCAATGGAACAAAGTTTCACGCCCATCGCCACGCCGCGGCGCTCCGGCGGCAGGGCGGCATTCACCAGCCCCGTTCCGTACACCAGCGCCAGGCCGCCTCCTGCCCCTTGAAGGAAGCGGGCTGCAATCATGAGGAAGAAATGGTCCGCCGCCAGTCCCAGCAAGGTTCCGGCCAGCATGATCAGCAGGGCCGTGCGCAGGGACCTTCTCAGCCCGATGCGCGCCCACAGATACGCCGCCACGGTAAAGGAGAGGGCAGTTCCCAGCGGGCACGCTGCACCCGACCAGGAAACATCCAGGGTGCCCACCACAAATGTGCCTGACAAATCCGGTGTGGCCGCCGTGATGCAGCCCATATTCAGAAACGTCAGCATCGTGCACGCGCAGGCCATCCCCGTCAGCAGGCGGCGCTTCCACGCCGGAACCATTGTTTGCAGAACCGGACCGCTCATACTTTTTCCTTAAAAATCAATGGAAACCTTTCCCTGCATTCCCGGGCGGAATACTACGCCGTCCTCCGGCTTCGGCAGGCTCACCTTGACGGGAAAGCGCTGCATGACCTTGGTGAAGTAACCGCTGACGTTCTCCGTGGAAATCAGGGAGAATGTCGCATAGGTGGCCGCCCCTATTTCATAAACCGTGCCGTGGAAAACCCTGCCGTCATAACCGTCCAGCGTGAACTGCACGTCCTGACCCTGCCGGATGCGCCCTATCTTGGTTTCCTCCACGCGGACGTTGAGCCAGACGTCCCCGCCGTCCACAATGGAAAACAACTTCTGGCCGGAACTGACCATCTCCCCGCCGTTCACCAGCTTGCGGGCCACCACGCCGTCCACGGGGGATTTAACCACGCATTCCCCGCACAGCACTTCCAACTCCTCCAGTTCCGCCCGTGCGGCTTCCAGCTGGGCCTGGGCGGATCTTTTTTCCTCCTCGCGGTAACCTTCCAGCTTGAGGGCCAGATTCTCCTGCTCCGCCTTCTCCAGCGCCTGCGCCGCCAGGTAGGTGGCCCGTACGGCGTCCCGGTCCGCGGAGCTGATGCCTGCCTGCTCCCTCACCAGCTTTTCAATGCGCTCGTAATCACGCCGTGCATGTTCCAGGCTGGCGGAGGCCTGGGCCGTCCTGGCCCGCTGGGATTCGATTTCCTGCGGACGGAAGCCGGCCAGCATTTCGTCATGCCTGGCCTGCATCAGCTTGACGCGGGAACGCGCAGCCATCAGGCGCGCCTGCATGGTGCGGCCGTCCAGGTGGGCAAGCGTCTGTCCGCGGCGGACGGTTTCCCCTTCCTCCACATCCACGCTGGTGACGCGCTCCGCCAGCTTTGATCCCACGGAAACGATGCTCGCCTCCACGCGGCAGTCGTCCGTTTTCATGGTGCGGCTCTCCCGGAAATGCCAGACTCCCCAGCCGATGGCTCCCACAGCCGCCAGGGCCATGCTGCCCAGTGAAATGGCCTTCAAATGCTTGCTCATGCGCCGCAGGATGTGCATTGCCGGGAAAATCCCTGAATGAACAGGCCAATGGTCAGCTTCATGGAGGCCACCTTGTCCTGCCACGCCTTGCTGTCGTCATTCAGGCAGTACATCAGCATGTAGCCGTGCAGGGTATTGACAAAGGCGCGCACCATGAGCCCCACATCCCCCTCCCTGACCTTTCCTTTTTCCTGCATGGCGCCCATGTAGTCGCACAGGAAGGAATGAAGCTCCCGCGGGTCGCGCAAAAAATCGTCTCCGTTCGTATCCACGGAGTCCAGCGCGCTCAAGTAGGCCCGGAAGGCGTTCCTTTTGGCCTTCGTCGCCTGGAAGTACAGGCGCGCAGCCAGTTTCAGGTCATGCGCCAGGTCCCACGTTTTCCTGTTCTCGAATTCCCTTTTCAGTTCGCTGGCATATTCCCGGTACCGGATGATTTCATCCAGCAGGGACTTTTTGGTGGCAAAGTAGCGGAAGACGGTCTTTTCACAAATACCGGCCTTTTTCCCTACTTCCTGAACGCTGACGCGGTGGAACCCTTTTTCACTCATCAGTTCAATGGCCGCCTCCACGATTTTTCTCAGCGTGTTCTGCTGGACCCGTGTCATTTGTTCCATAGATGTCTGTCAGGCTAACAGACATTTTTTAAAGGTCAAGGCCTCTTCCGGAACAAAAATACGGGGAACCGCCCTTCCCCCGCGGCAAAAAAAACGACCGCTGCGGAAAACCGCAACGGCCGAATCAAACGGGAATATGCTCCGCCGTTTAGCGGCGAAGGCCAAGACGCTGAATCAGGCTCTGATACTGGGCCAGATCTTCACGCTTGACGTAATCAAGAAGCTTGCGGCGCAGAGCCACCATCTTCAACAACCCGCGGCGGGAAGAAACATCGTGCTTGTTCGTGCTCAGGTGGTCGGTCAGGTGGGCGATGCGCTGGGTCAGGTGGGCGATCTGGTAGCTGGAGCTACCGGAATCCTTTTCATGCATCTTGAATTCCTGCAAATTGATTTCGTTACTCATAAGTGTTTTCTTTGAATGTATTTAGCTCGTGGCAGCGGCTAATCGACACTGTGAGGGCGCCAACTATGCACCATCCGTCCCCAAAAGCAATTCAAATTTCATCATGCAGGAGAATTTGCCTCCGTTCCTGCGGTAGCGGCCTCCCCACCATTTTCCACCGCACCCCAGGCCTCGCGGTCCTTTTCCGTAATGGGCCGCATCACGCGGCAGGGGTTTCCCACAGCCACCACGTTGGCGGGAATGTCCTTCGTCACCACGCTTCCCGCGCCTATCACGGAATTGCGCCCGATGCGCACGCCCGGGCCAATGGCCGTATGGCCGCCTATCCACACCCCGTCCTCAATGGTGACGGGAAGCGCAAATTCCAAACCGTCCCGCCTCAGCCCCGGGTCCACGGGGTGCGTGGCGGTGTAAATCCCCACATTGGGGCCTATCAGCACGTCACTGCCGATCGTGACGGCGGCACAGTCCAGCACCACCAGGTTGAAGTTGGCATATACGCGATCCCCCAGCCGGATATTCGTTCCATAGTCACACCGCAGCGGAGGTTCCAGATAGCAGTTTTCCCCCATGCCGCCGAAGAGCTCCCGCGCCAATTCCCGGCGCAGTTCTTCCTCCTCCGGGGCGGACTGGTTGTAGCGGAAGACGAGCTTGCGCGCCCGAAGGCGCCTGGCTGTCAATTCGGAATCCTGGGCATGGTACAAACGCCCGGCCAGCATGTTATTCCAGTCCTTCGAGTCCATGGGATGAAGAGGGGGTCACGGCGTCCGCGCCGGAAGAAGGCAGCGGCGCGTTTTCCTGTTCTCCAACAGGCGGCATGGCAGCGGCATCCTTCTCTACGGACGCCTCTGACTTTACAAGCTCCTTCTTCCCGGAGGAAGCTGAATTTGCGCCAGCCCGCGGGGCGGACGGCTTATGCACCGTTCTGAAAATACCGGACGGCTTTTTCTGAAGCTCGTGAATATTCCAATCCCCGTCCCTGACAATCACGCGGGTTCCCACGGGAGCCACTTCAAACAGGTTCTTCGCCACCAGATGGGGGATGCGGATGCACCCGTGGGAGGACGGGCGGCCGGGCAGGTACCCCTCATGAATGCCTACAGCCCCGTTCACCCTCATGAAATAGGGCATCTTGGCCGGTTCAAACCTTTCTCCGGGCCGTGCGGCATCCTTCCGTATATCCCCGTCCCGCAGCTCCCCGGCGGCATTGATGAACGCGCCGTAATAGGAATGGTGGTCCGCATCCTTGGAGGCGATGCGGAAATAGCCGGAGGGCGTCATGCCGGAACTCCTTCCGGAACTGATGGGCGCATACGCGATGCGGTGCGTCCCGCGGTACACGTACATCATCTGCTTCTTCTTGTCCACCACGACCAGGAGCTTTCCGGGCACGGACGGATTGTCCTCCCACTTGAGCAGGTGTCCCGGAATGGTTCCGCTTTCCTCAAAATACCCGGTCATTTCCTCCACCGGAACATTGGAAGAGGAAGAAGGGGAAGAGCCCCCACCCGTGGTGCCGCAGGAGGAAAACAGGAACGGAACGCACAGGCAGGGAACCAGCAGATGGAAAAGGGGTAACTTCATCTCGGGGAGTCGCATCACTGCGTTAGACAACGGAAAGCCGGAAAAAGGAACCGCTTTTTGACAAAACTGTCAACCATCAATCAAAAAAATCTCTTCCCGGCCCCGTTTTCCTTTCGTCACCACATCCGTGCGCGCCTGCCGCGGCCCCGGTCATTCCCGGGCCCGTGGAGCAGTCCATGGGACCACGCCTCCGCAAATGTGCGCGCGGCATCCGCCGTATGGGAATGTCCGTCATGCACGGGGCTCTCCACCACGGAACCGCCCGCACCCGGCGGCCTGGACCTGTACAATTCCAGATGTTCCACGCCGCCGGGCTCCTCCTCTCCGCGCACGCCGCGCACCCTTTCCTGGGTGCGGGCATGGAAGAAGCTGCGCTCCAGCAGTTCCCGCAGCGTATTGATGCCGCGCCAGACGTCCGTGGTCCTGGGAACGACGCGCACGTTCGCCAATCCCAGACGTGACATGTTCTCCACGTAGGAAATGCCGTGGGCATCCCTCCGCGCGGCGTCGTGGGGCAGCAGATGGGCCGTTACCGCCACGCCGTGCGCCTTCTCCCATTCCTTCATTTTTTCCACATAATGGGCCAGGGGCTGCTGGTTGGCGGCGTAATGGTCCAGCCAGTGGAAGCTGTCCCCCATCACCTGCACAAGCCAGATGGCCGTATGATCGCTCAACCCCAGGTCCCACGCCGTGAAGGTGGGGGCGTCCGGGTCCGCCGCAAACTCCGTCCCCACGCGCCCGCGTTCCCGCAGGGCCATGATGCGGCTGCCGTAAATGCTCCCCTCCTCCCCGGTGGAGAAAGCTTCCTGCGGCGTTCCCGGGTACTCCTGCTTCATGGCCGCTCCCATCACGCGGGCCATCCTGGCGTACCACCTTTTCTGGCCCGCATCCAGCGCCACCCCGGTTTCCCGTTCCAGGGAAAGGAAGTACTCGTCCAGTTCCCGGCTCCATCTGCCGCGCCCCGGCAACGTGTACTCCTCCTGGTCAAACCAGCTAAAGAAGAAGAACCGGAAATCCAGGGGAGAAAGCTCGCTCTTGCCCATGTTCTCCATGGCCTGGCGCGTCAGTTCGTAATTCACGCCGTACCGGCCGCCCTCATGGGTGCTCTCCTTCAGGATAAAGCCGCCGGGGGGCACCGTATTGATCGCCCCCGTGCGGATTTCCCTGGCACGCCACGGGGCGTGCACGGAAACATGCGCCAGCTCGGAAACGTGCAGGAACTGCATGGTGCCCCCGCGCAGGTTCGTCCCCACGCGCACGTCGCTCCCGTTGGCGAAAGCCAGGCGGTTGCGCGCAGACGTGCAGGGCCGCCATTCCCCCTTCTTCTCCACGCCGGACAGGCTCTTGATTCTCTCTCCCAGCCGGGCCAGGGCCACATCCATCGCGGAAGGGTCGGGCGGCACGTAATCCAGATGGTCCCAGGCGAAACGCAGCTTGGCAAGCTTCTGCTGGGCGTCCGGCAGGCTCTTGTCAATAATGCCGCAATGGAAATTGGACCGGAACAGGCTCATGTCCAGCATCAGCATGGCCACATACGTGGAAATGCCCAGTTGGCGCGCCTTCAGGATGTCGTTCCTGTACCACAGCCGCTCATGCAGCCGCCGCTGCGCCCTGTTCAGGGAGAAGCGCTGGAGCTGCCCGGCCTTGTTTTCTATCCAGTACAGGTGCTCCAGCCTCCAGAGCTGGCTGGACAGGACAGACTGCCAAGGCTGGCTCCAGGATTCCGTCAGATGATTAGAAGTTTCCATGTTCCTCCACCAGTTCTTTCAGCAGGACTCCCTCCCTGGTCATTCCCTTCAGGGCCTCCGTCCCCTTGTCCAGGGGCAGGCGGTAGGCCAGGGGATCGTTCAGCACGTGGGAGACGAAGCGCAGAGCCTGAACCATCACGGGATCAAGCAGGTCAAGCTCCCCCCTTAGATAGCCTGAGCGTACCCCCAGCTCTTCATACAGCCTGACGACGTCTTCCATGAAGCACCCAACGGCCTGCTCCCTGTTCCACCACCAGCGTTCCTGCGCATCCGCATCCCCCAGCGTTTCCAGAATCCGGCCCAGGGACCGGGCGCGGCTCTCCCGAGCGGTTTCCGGAGAAGGCTCCTCTCCCGCGCCTGTGAAGCGCTCCAGCGGAATATAGGAATCCCGCTCGGACGCCGCAGGCAGACCCCAGCTGTCCAGGTAAACGCCGTTCCACGCATGCACCACATACGGAGCGCGCGCCTGCCGTACGGGGCTTTCCGGAATGCCCGGCATCAGGCGAACGGTATGCCCCGGGTCGTCCGGGTCACGGTAAATCACGCAGTTGGCGTACATCGCGCGCGCCTCCTCCGGATCAGGCAGGAAGGGGAGCATGCCCCCTCTCATTTCCTCCTGCCTGCGGTCCAGAACATCAATCAGGGAGGCGGCTTCATCCAGGGGAAGTTCCCGGCTCCAGGCCGTTGCCACCCCTTCGGGGGCCGTCCCGGAATCAATCCGGTAGGTTCTTCCTTGCCAGATGACGCCGGACTCCGCGGCTTCCGGCCGGGCTGCAAAATCCCGCCTCACCACGTCCAGCGTTTCCACCGCACGGATTACCTCCGGACGGCTGCGCCATGCGGCAGGGGCAGGAACGCCGCTCCTGACGGAAAAATCCTCCTCCATATACAGGGGGGCCTCCAGAACAGGTTCCGGCAGGAGTTCTCCCATGGCTTCCAGAGAAACATCCTTCGCGCGCAGGGTTCCCTTCCCGGCCTTGAACGGACGCTTCACCAAATGCAGGTACAGGCCGGGATGCTCCGGGTCCGGACGCCATGCATTCAACTGGGGAAACTCCTGAAGCGCCCGTGCCAGTTCCGTCATGCGGTGTTCCGCCAGCCGTTCCATCCTGCGGACGGACCCGCCCCCGTATCCGTCCAGCGCGGCCAGAGAACGCAGCAGGTCCTCCCTCACGTGGTCCGGCGCGGTGGACAGCAGCCTGCCGGTCATCAGGCTATGGGCGTACCTTTCCATCATGGGAAGGCGCACCTCCTCACCGCCTGCGTCCCAGGCGCGTTCAGCCCGTATCCGGTCATTCATTCCCACCGTTTCACGGAGCATGCCCATGAATTCGGCGGTTTCCGGCCCCTCCTTCAGCGTTTTCTTCAGCAGCCCGGCGCGGCGCACCAATTCCTCCAGAGGTTCCAGGGCCTTGTCCGGGCTTGCGGCCCCGTAGCGCGCCCAGGAAGCTACCGTCTCCGGCACGGCGTCATGGTCCAGATGGGCAAAAAAATACTCCTTGGAGAGCTGGGAAAGCTCTTCAATCAATTCCGTTTCTCCGGGAAGCGCCCTGCGGCGCGGCACGCGGCCCAGACGTTTCAGCATCTCCCACGCGTCCTCCGGGGAAAGCTGGTCCGTGCGCATCAGCCGGTCCCATACGACCTCCGCCTTGTCCTCAATCAAGGCCAGGGGATTCTCCGTATTATGGAGCCGCAGCCGGTGCATCACCAGTCCCTTGGCCGAGGGAACGGGCTGATTGTCCGCATCCACTCCCAGCCGCTGCACGTCCCCCACGTACTTGCCGTGGATATCCATGCGTTCCCGCAGGGCGTCATGGCTCATCAGCGTTTCAGCGGCCACGCGGCCCCTGCCCGTCACCTCCAGACGGTCCCCTGAACCCACGGCGCCCCGCACGCCGTAACCGGCCTTCAGCATATCCGCCACCGCCATGGCCGTCAGGCTGTCATACAGGCAGGAAAGCCTTTCCCCCTGCACGTTTTCCAGTCCTGCGGTCAGCCGCAGATAATTGGTATCCCATTCCGGATGCCCGCTGCGGGCGTGCCATTCCCAGCTCCGGATCAAATCCCTCTTGGCCGTGCAGGCGGGGGAAAACATCATGGAGACATTGGCCATCAGGTCCGCTCCCGCCGCCTCCTGCGAAGGATGCCAGGCCGACCACCTGCCATTGGGATATTTTACCCGCCACAGCCTTTCCCCGCCTCCGCTCCCACGCGAGGACTGGAACAGGCGCGGAGTCAGGCGGGAAAGATTTTCCACCGCCTTCTGCGTACCCGGATAAACGCGCGGAACCGCCCGCTCCGGACCGGCATGCAGCCGCGGCGCATCCAGCACGGTGGCATAACGGGCCACGTGTTCCGGTTCCACTTCCAGAAAACGGGACAGCAGCCGCCCGTAACTCTCCACCGGCGTGTAGCCGCGCCCTACATGCACGTCAAACTCCTTCATATTGGGAAGCACCTGGTACAAGCTGTTCACATCCGCCTGGGTTCCCCATACCATGCGGTTCATCTCCCGCAGCTCCGGGCTTACCCGGTGGCGTTCCCGGTCCCCCAGGGAAGCCATCATGCCGCTCATCCTGGACAGGGCGGCGGCCAGGCCGTCCGGGCCGGAAGCCCCGGCCAGCAAATCCGGAGCGTTCATCAGGGAGCTCCCTTCCTCCAGCCAGCGGCGCGCCCTGGCACAGGAACCCTCATCACGGCAAAACGACTCCCACAGGCGAAGGGCCACATGCCCGGACACCTCCTCATGGGAAGCGCCGTGCACCCGTTCCATCACTCCCTCGTAAACATTGGCGCGCGTCCGGCACTCCATTTCCACGGTGACGGCGTCCCAGTCCCTGCCGGAAAAACCGCTACGCCCCGCTTCCTCCGGATAAGCCAGCAACAACATCCTGTACGGGCGGTAGGCGCGCTTCTTCAGCCTGTCTTCCACAAACGCGCGGCGCAGGGCGTCCGCCTGCACGTCGTAATCCGCCGCATTCCTCAAACGCCACGGAATTTCCCTCCCGTTCCTGTTCCTGGCCAGCCCTAGGTCTTCCTCTTCCATACGGCACAGGGCTTCATACCAGGAGGAAAGGGCCTCTTCTACCGAACTCCGGCCCCGGGTTCTCTTCATCTCCATGCCGGGGGCCGGCTCCGCCTCATAAACGCGGCGGCCGTCCGCCGCGGCGGACTCTCCCACGCGGGGCAGCCCGGCCCGCAACAGCCACTTAGTCCTGGCCGCCGCATGGTCCGGATGGGGAAAAAGCTTTTTCAACACCGCTTCCGACTCCGGAAAATCCCTCATCTTCCAGGGCTTCGTGCGCACGGGAGAAGGCAGTTCCAGAAAATCCCTCACGTCCTGTTCCGTCCTTAAAAAAGGCTCCCCGGCTTCATCCAGCGCGCGGGACCATTCCAGCGCCTTTCTGGAAATGTACAGGGATCCCCACAGGGGAGAATCACGCAGGGACTTCTGCAGCAGCTCCCCGGCACGGCGCATGTCCTTCTCCCGCAGGATGCGGGTTACCGCTTCATCCGGAATGCCAAACACCTTCAGAGGTTCTCCGTCCCCCAGCAAGGTTCCGGCATGGCGGAAATGGTGCAGGGAAGCCTTTCCCGCGCCGATCAGCAGGAACGGCATCATCATAGCCGCCTCCCTCAACTGGTCGTCCACGGACATCTGCCGCTCCTTCCATCCCTCCCAGTCCACGCCGGACACCCTGTCCGTCAGCGCGCCCACGCCTTCCTGGGCCACCATGGGCGTCAGCTCCATCAGCTTGTTCTCCGCCGCCATCTTCACGGCATCCGCCGCCATGGCTCCCGTTCCGGAAAGAACCGCTCCCACATTCCCGGAAGCGGACCTCATGGCCCGGAACGCGCGCATCCCCTGCCCCAGCATCCGCTGGCCCAGCTTCGTCATCCCGAAGGAAAGCAGGGTGTTCATCCCCCCGGACACGACCGCGCCACCCATCTGGGCATCAAACACGCCGTCCGGATTCATGCGCCGGGCATCCGCCATGTGGCGGCCCGTCTCCCCGGCCATCAGCAGTCCCAGCCCGGCCGGGCCGCTGAACGCCAGCGCCGTGGATGCGCCCTGCTGGGCCATGTCCACCAGCATCTCCCGGAACCAGGGGGCATCCTTTCCTCCGCGCAGGGGAGCAAACTCCATCCTGGCAAAATTCCGCAGTTCCTCAAAACTCCGGGAATACCTGTCCAACGCCTCCTTCTCCCGGCCTTCCGGGAGGGCCCAGGCCGCACCGTTCACGGCCAGATGAGCCACATTTTCCGCTGCTTCCGCTGCTCCGCGTTTCAGCGCGCCCCCCAGGGCATCCCGGAAAGCGGGCCGGGAACGCAGGTAGGGGGCCATCATGCGGAACACCTTCCGCCGGTCCCCGTCCTCCAGGGACGCCAGGCAATCCACGGCGCGAATGACGTCCGGAACTCCGGCAACCGCCTTCCGGTTCACCTGCACAGCGGAAAAACTTTCCGGCGCCGGGGCCTCACTGGCTACCAGCCCTTCCAGCCCCCTGCGGATAATTCCGGCGGCGTCCGCCAGACGGTTCCTGTCATCCAGGGCGTCGGACACGGCCCTGCTCTTCAACTGGTCCGCCACGGCCTGCATCTCCTCCGGCCACGCGGAAACAGCCTCTTTCCTCCGTTCGTCCGGAGCCGTTCCACTCCCGGCCAGCGTGCGGTCATACTCCTCCTGGTACAATTCAAACAAGGTCTCCCGCTGGGAAAGGCGCACCTGGTTGTGCATGGAGACGGCCACAAACAATTCGTCATCAGATTTGCCGGACGCTCCATACTGCCGCGCCACCTCTTCCCGGATACTCTTCCAGTCCCTCCGGATGCGTTCGCGGGGGATTTCCCCCAAATCCGCCACCCATGACTGCATCACGCACGCGGCAATCCTTTCCCGGTCAGCCGTTCCCGCCGGATACATCGCTTCCGCCTTCTGCCTGACCTCCCGGGGAATGGTCATCACATCTCCCGTCAGCACGCTGTTCCAGTACTCTTCCTTCGCCGCCGCCACCTGTTCCGGGAATTCTCCCGCGCCGGAAGGGACTGCGGATACCGCGTTCTCCTCCTGCAACCGGTTTTCCTCCATCGTTGCGGAGGCCTTTTCCGGCACGCCTTCTTCTACTAAAAATGTCCCGTCCTGTTCCTGGTTCCTCTCATCTTCCATCATCACTTGCCTTCCTTTCCGTTATTCATATTCATATCCATAAAACCTACCCAGCCTGCATCCTGGAGGCGGTTTTCCTTCTCAAAAACTTTCTCCATCTCCTCCGCCGGCTGTTCCGGAGACCTCTGCACGGCCTCCGCCAACTCCATCTGGACGCGTTTCCATTCCTCCACCGCACGGGCGTCCTCCGGCGGTCCCCAGGCTCCGTTCCGGAACATGGAGGACAGGCGGCGGGAAGCCGCGCGGCGCAGCTCCAGGGGAACATTCATCATCACCTCCCGCCGCCGGAGGAGTCTTTCCACCTGCGCCGCAGGCAGGCCGGAAGTAGCCACTTCAATCATGGCGTCCGCATCCCCCTCTCCTCCGCAATCCTCATCAATCAGGGAGGCCATGCGGCACAGCAGCATGTCGTCTCCCGGAATGCTGACGCCGGAAAACTCCGCCGCCTGCCTCCGGTCCCTGGAAGCCGTATAACGCCTCAACTGCTCAGAACTGATCAAGCCGTGCTTCTCCGCATTCGCCAGCCCGTCATCCCGCAGCAGGCCGCCGCCGGATACGGTAGCCGCCACAGCATCCGCATAACGCCGCTTCAGCTCTCCATATGCCGCAGAAGCCTCTTGCGCCACTCTTCTTTCCTCTGGGGTCTGAGGCATTTCCCGCTCCCGGGAAACGAGGCGCACTGCCGCGGCCGGATCACGGCGAACCTCCTCCACCGCCCGGTTCAGCGCCACACGGGCACGAGCTTCCTCCGCCATGCGGGAGGCTTCATCTCCGGTCACAAACACGCCGCGGCCTTCTTCAATCCTGCGTTCGGCCAGGGAATCCTCCCCCTGCTCTACGGCGGACTCCACCCCTCCGGCCCAGGACCGCCGAGCCTCCTCCAACTGGCCCAGCCGGGACATCTTCTGCAAATAAATGCTTCCGGCAGTCTCCAGGTTCTCCCTCGCCAGCTCCACGCGCTCCCTCACCGGGGCGGACATCCGGCCCGGCAGGTAGGCGGGAAGCCGTTCCGCCAAAGCCTTCTTCCACTTCTCCTGAAGGCGGTCCGGCTCCCCGCCGGCCTCCAGCTCCCGCATCACGTCCTGTTCAAAGCGGTACAGGCCGTCGCGGGCCTGCGCCCACTGCCCGGCATCCCTCACCTCCTGCATCTCCTTCAGCGCGGCACCCGCCGTTCCTGCCAAATCCATCGCGCCCGCAGCCAAGTTCCGCACTCCGGCGGCCTGCGCTTCAAACGCGTTCAACGGAATCACGCCGGACAAATCCGGAGCCACATGCAGCATTCCAAAATCCTGTATTCGTATAGCCATCTTTTTATGGCCTCCAAGCTAGGGAGCGGACGGAACGCACGGCATCCATTCCAAACCGTCACCGCACGGTACTTGCCGCTTGCCAAAACCGGACCGTTCCAACACAATCGGCCCCATGCCCCGCATCCGTTTCACCACCGCGTACGATGGACGCCCCTACCTGGGCTGGCAAAGCCAGCCGGGGGGCCGCACCGTACAGGACGCCCTGGAACGCGCCTTTTCCGCCCTCTTCGGCTCCGCCGTCCGCATCCACGGCTCCGGCAGGACGGATGCCGGCGTGCATGCGCTGGGCCAGGTCTTCCATGTGGATGCGCCGGACACCCACCGCATTCCTGCGGACAAATGGCCCACCGCCCTCAATACCCGCCTGCCCCGGACCATACGGATCACCCAGGCGGAATACGTTCCCCCAGGCTTTCACGCCCGGTTCAGCGCGGCGGGAAAAACCTACCGCTACTGCATCTCCCGTGCGCCTGTCCTCAGCCCTTTTGACGCCGGGCTGGCCTGGCACCGTCCACTGGCCTGGAGCACGGACATTCTGGAGCAAGCCGTCCGGCTCTTTCTGGGAACGCATGACTTTACGGCCTTTGCGGCCCTGCGCGGCAATGAACCGCGCCCCATCCCGGCGGACTACTTCCTCCGCACCATCACGCAGGCGCAGGTGGTGCAGGAGGGGGAACATGTCTTCATCACCCTCACCGGAACGGGCTTTCTCTATAAAATGGTGCGCCTCATGGCAGGAGCCGCTCATGAAGCCGCGCGGGGAAAAATCACGCTGGACGAACTGGCGCGCCTCATTAACTACCCACGCCCGGATGATAAAAGCCCGTTCTGCGCCCCGCCGGACGGGCTCACGCTGATGCAGGTCCACTACGCGGAGGAAGCCCCCGGAAACAAGCAGGAATGAGGCAAAACAGGCTGCTCCCCCCTAGCTGCGCGCCGCGCCGTACAGGCCTTCCCGCCTGATCAGGCTCTCCACCTCCGGATTCAAATGAGGCACGGGGCATACGCCCGTACGCAGATCATGCCGCACACGGGTGGAAGAAGCGGGCTCATCCCCCTCAATGAAAACGGCGCGCACCCCTTCCCTGGGCGCCGGTTCACCGCCGCGGTGGTACACGATGAACGTCACCAGCCCGGCCAGGTGCTCCCAGCGGCCCCACTGTTCCAGGGAATCCCACTGGTCCTTGCCCATCAGCCAGAACAGCTCCGCGCCGGGATAACGGTCCGCTGCGCACTCCGCCACTCTCCAAGACCACGAAGGCGGCGGAAGATTCAAATCCGTCCGGTCAAGCACGGCCCAATCCAGTCCCCGAAGCGCCAGATCAATCATCCGGCAACGCTGGTCATCCGTCACGGCGGGGGCCTGCTCCTTCAGCGGAGACAGGGAGCACGGCATGAACAGAACGCGGTTCAGACCGCAATAGTCACGGGCATGGGCGGCCACGCGAACGTGCCCTTCATGCACGGGATCAAACGAACCGCCGAAAATGCACAGCTTCACCGTCCGTCATCCGTCAAAAAATCAAAGTCCTTCCGTGCCCTTGTAAGGCAGGAACCCGCCGATGGGCACGCGCACCATCCTCTTTTCCAGAGGCAGGCGGCGGAAGCGGGTGATGAAATCCGTCAGGCGGCCGTAATTGCGCTCCGTCTTGGGAATACCCTGCTGGCCGCAATTCACGTCCGGATTGTAATGCAGTTCAATATGAAGGTGGGCCGGATACATGCCGCGGTTCGTGCCGATGGTGCCTACCTGCGTGCCGCGCAGCACCAGCTGGCCCAGCACGACGTTAATATCATTCAAATGGGCGTAAAGCGTCTGGCAGCAAAGAACCTTTCCGGACTTGGGCTCGCGGAAGGCATGGCGGACAATCACCACCTTTCCCCACGCGCCGCGGGCGTCCGCCGCGTAAGTCACCACGCCGTGGCCCACGGAATAAACGGGATCGCCCAGATCGGAATTGCCCCCGCTGTTGCCGTTCCAGTCCTCGCCCATGTGGCGGGGGCTTTTCACGCGCAGGCCGCGGGACCGGTAATAGCCGTTGCCGTCAGGCTTGCCTACCGGAAAATCAAAACCGTCGCAAAGAGGGACGAGCGCGAACTTGCTGTCCCGCCGGGCCATGTAAACGGGAGCGCTCTCGCTGATAAACGCGGAACCGGTCAGAAGAACCAGCGCCAGCAGTAAAAAACGGAAATAGGACATGGGAACAAAAGTCCTCTGTATGCTAAACGGACCCCGGTCCCGTATCAAGCGGAATTCCCCGCATGTCGAAGTTAGAGCCTGCTAACCCTCTTCGTTCCCCTTCCACCCTCCCTTTCAACTTGACAGCCAAGCCCCCGTATGAAAGAAGGGTGGAACATTCCCCGTATTTTTTAACACACGTTTTTTCTGCATGAACAAGCTTGCCTCCCTCTTCCTCGGAACGGTTCTCTCTTCTTCAATGCTGCCCGGCTGGGCCGCAGACCCTCCCAAGCCCTACGGGGCGGTGCCAACCCCCTCCCAGGTCAACTGGCAGCGCATGGAATTCTACGGCTTCATCCACTTTGGCCTGAATACCTTCACGGGCAGGGAATGGGGCTATGGCGACGAAAATCCGAAAATCTTCAACCCTACGGACTTCAATGCCTCCGACATCGTTTCCACCTTCAAGAAGGGCGGCATGAAAGGAATGATCTATACGGCCAAGCACCACGACGGCTTCTGCGCGTGGCCCACCAAGTCCACGGACCACAACATCACCAAAAGCCCGTGGAAAAACGGCAAGGGAGACGTGGTCAAGGAATTCGCCCTGGCCTGCAAAAAGCACGGCATTAAATTCGGCACCTACCTCAGTCCCTGGGACCGCAACAATGCGGACTACGGCAAGGAAGGCTATCTGGACGTTTACTACAAGCAAATCCGCGAACTGCTGACCAACTACGGCCCCGTCTTTGAAATCTGGTTTGACGGCGCCAACGGGGGGGACGGCTACTACGGAGGGGCCAAGGAAAAGCGCAACATCGGCGACGCGGAAAAGTACTACAACTTTGAAAAAATCGTGGAGATGATCCGCAAAATCCAGCCCAACTGCATCATCTGGGGCGCGGGCCACTACGGAGACGCCCGCTGGGGCGGCTCTGAAAAGGGCCACGTCAACTACCCCCATTGGAGCACCGTGGGGCTGAACGGCGGAGGCGGAGGAACCGGCAAGCGCGGCGGAGAACGCTGGGTGCCGGCGGAAGGGGACACCACCATCAACCATTCCGGCTGGTTCTGGCACCAGGGGCAGGCTTCCCGCGTCAAATCCCCGGAAGAACTCATGCAGGTATGGTTTGACTCCGTGGGACGCGGAGCCAACCTCATCCTCAACGTGGCGGCGGACAAAACCGGCAAACTGGACCCTGCGGACGTTAAATCCCTGATGGAATTCAAGGAACTGCGCGACAAGCTGTATGCCAGGGACTATGCTCTGGGCGCCACCGTCACGGCCAGCCAGACGCGCGGCAATGACAAAAAATTCGCCCCCTCCAACATGACGGACGGCAACATGGAAACCTACTGGGCCGTGGAGGACGACAACCTGACGCCCACCGCCTTCATTACGCTGCCCAAACCCGCCACCTTCGACGTCATCCGGCTGCGCGAACAGATCCGCCTGGGCCAGCGTGTGGACTCCTTCAACATTGACGCCTTCATCAACGGCAAATGGGTCTGCATCGACAATGAAGGAAAGACCATCGGCAACCAGGTCATGCGGCGTTTGAACCGCCCCATCACCGCCCAGAAGCTGCGCCTGCGCATCACGGGCAGCCAGGCCACGCCCTGCATCTCTGAATTCTCCCTCTTCCGCCAGCCTGCAGGCGCCGTGCGGCCCTCCATCTTCCGCCGCGGAGACAACCTCATTATCCTTGCGGACGGCAAGAACAAAATCCTATACACGACGGACGGCAGCGAACCCAAGGAAGGCTCCCCCGTCTATAGCCAGGGTGCCAAATTTGCGGAAAGCGGCACAGTCAAGGCCCGCTGCCAATTCTCCAACGGCAAGCTGGGTCCCGTCAGCCAGGCCAAATTCGGCATCAGCAAAACCGGGTGGAAGGTGAAAAACGCCACTTCCGGAAACGCTGCGGCGGCCATTGACGACAATCCGGAAACCTCCTGGTTCGCCAAGGCTGAGGCGCCCCAATCCTTTGTGGTGGATATGGGCAAACCCTACCAGGTCTCCAGCTTCTCCTACCTGCCCAGGCAGGATGGAAAAACCTCCGGAATGACGGACAAATACCAGTTTGAAGTGAGCCCGGACGGAAAAACCTGGACGAAGGCGGCGGAAGGGGAATTCTCCAACCTCCGCGCCAATCCCATCGAGCAATCCGTCAACCTCAAGAACGTCAAGGAACCCGTACGCTACTTCCGCTTCACCGGCACGAACTCGCTGGACGGCAACAGCGCTTCTGCTGCGGAAATCAACGTCTTCGGCACGCCCGCAGGCAAATAAAATCCATTCACTTAGCTGCATGAAGGCGTTCCGGCTTTTTCAGGCCGGAACGCCTTTCTCATGACACGGCCTGTTTGCAAACCATGTTCCGGCGTGGAAAAGAAAAACCATTCCTTCCCGGCTGGAAAACCGGAATGGAGAACGGGACCGGAGTTCAACTCCGCTTGCGCCGCATCAGCAGGCAGGCGATGCCGAACATGCCCAGCATGGCGGAAGACGGTTCCGGAACGGCCTCCGCCTCCAGAGACGCCGGCAAACGCAGCGTCTTGGGATCGGGAGAAGACGTCGGCACCGTATTTTCAGTAAGCAGGGAATCCAGAGAAAGCTCTTCCTTCCCGGAATCAGCCACAGCCTCATCTCCGGCCGCCTCTGTCCCTCCGTCGGGCTTCCTGTCCGGAGAAACAGGCGTCTCCTTGTCGTCTGACGGCTTGGAGCTGGCCTCATTATCCGGAAGACTTGGTTTAAGCTGGTTGGCGGCAAACCCGTTTCCCCTGCCGGGAGGCCCTCCGTAAAATCCTCCGCCGCCGCCATGGGAAACCATCGCGCCGGACAAGGGGCCGTACACGGCCTCCCGCACCAGGACTTCCTCACAATGGGGCATATAGGATCTTCCATAGGAAAACATGGCTACCACTTCCCGTTCCAGCTTCCAGGATACGTCTTCATCCAGCTCTTCCCGGGCCTTTACCTGCACGGGAAGAGCCATCCCAAGGGCCTGGAGCTGGTTTCTCTCCAACACGGAAAAAGCCTGCACTACATTCCCGCGGGAGGAAACAAAACGGTACACGGTATAATAACCGGAAGGAAAAGAGGGGGAGGAAATAGTCAGGGCTCCGCCTTCATTGATCTCCTTGACCATAGCGGGAGACAAGGACATGACGCCCTTCATTTGAACCACCTTCTCCTCACCAGGGGCGGCGGCTCCGGAGGGTGAACCGGAAGGCAGGGCGGCGCATGCCAGTGGCGCCGCTAAGGATAACAGGGCAATCACAATCTTGGTCATGATAAGTGTATTGAAACCATGACCACTCCGTAGCGCACAACGGATGACCCATAAATGACAATAGCTCACGGGCCGCGCCTTTCCGCTGCCCCATCATGCGGCTATCCGGCGGCAGATATAAAAAATAGCTAATCAAATGCAATCCAAACAACCATGGGGAAATCCAACAACGTTTTTTACTCCTTGTTCCCGGACCAACCGTGGCCGCTGCCTCTTTTTACCGGGCCGGCCATTTCTGTCATACGGTGTGGACCGGCGGTTCGGAATGCTCCAGATTCCAGTGAAGGGGCATGAAAAAGGACGCATCCCTAAGGATGCGCCCTGTGCAAATCATGCTAACGGAAAAAACTTATTCCTGGCCGCTGAAATCAGGCGTGAGAATCAGGAACTGGTCACTGACATCCTTGCCCCTTCTCTTGGGAATGAAGGTGTCCTGAAGGTTGTCGTTGTCATCCAGTTCCAGAGTCTTGGCGCTCTGGGCGGTCGTGAAAATCAGAACCTTGCCGCGGAAGCTTTCCGGGTCAAAGCGGACGGCGTTGCCAGCCACGACGGTGCTGCCGTCTTCACCGGGGAGCACGGAAGTAACCATCAGGGGATATTCACCCACGGAGCTGCCAATGCCTACCTTCTTGTTATTGTCACCCTTGCGCATGACGTAGGAGAAGCCCACTTCACCGGGGGTCAGGGCCTTGCCGTCATAGATTTCACCGTCGGGAGTAACGGTGGAACCGCCGGAAGGAGTCTGCACTTTGGCGTAGAAGTTGCTTTCGGAAACGGACTCATTGCCCAGAAGCTGGCGGAAGTAGTCATTGGAGGTATCCCCCTGGAGCGCGCCCAGGCCGCTCATGTAATTGTGCTGCGCCACCACGCGGTCCGCGGTGATGTCATCGGGGAAGTTGCCCAGCTTGCTGTTGGACTTGAACTCGTTCATCGCCACACCCACGTTCTTCATGTTGGTCAGGGCCTGCATCTGGTCGCCCTTGTTGATCTGGTTCAGAATCGGACCGTACGCCACGGAAGCCAGCAGGGCGATAATGGCAATAACAACCAAAAGTTCGATCAGGGTGAACCCCCTGCGTAACTGGCGTGTTGCAAAAGATACTTTCATTGTTGGATATGATGGAATGTTTACAGTTTAAGAAAACCGTACGTGGTTATCTATGTTCGTCTCTACTATTAACGTGATTTCCCAGTCAGGACAAGCATATTCTCATAAAAATGTTGGGCCTGGAAGGGCGCCGGGATTCCTCCGGCCCCCCCGTTTGCGGGGAGCCGGAACAATCCCGCGCCATGGGAAATTCATGCCTGCCTGCCGCTGCCGAAAAAGGCGCTCAGCCCTTCCAGCGCGTCGGCGTCCGGCTTGTCCGCATCGGCGATCACCTGGCGCTGAAGCCCGGCAATCTCTTCCAGGCCCTTGCGGCCCAGTTCCAGCATCCGGCTCATCTGGTCCGCCGTAAATACGGCCTCCTCCCCGGAGCCCTGCACTTCCACAAACTCACCGCGGTCCGTCATCACCAGGTTCATATCCACCTCCGCATCCTTGTCCTCCACATAGCAAAGGTCCAGCAGGGCTTCCCCGCCCAGCATCCCCACGGAAACGGCGGAAACCAGCCTCTTCATGGGAGACTCCGCCAGCTTGCCTTGCGCCACCAGCTTGTTCACGGCAATGGCCAGAGCCACGGAAGCCCCGGTGATGGAAGCGGTCCGGGTGCCCCCGTCCGCCTGCAAAACATCGCAGTCCACCCAGATCGTGCGCTGCCCGATCTTGCCCAGGTCCACGGCAGCCCTCAGGGAGCGGCCTATCAGGCGCTGGATTTCGCTGGAACGTCCGTCCAGCTTCCCTGCCGTAATATCGCGCCGCTTGCGGTCAAGCGTGGAATAGGGGAGCATGGAATACTCCGCCGTCAGCCAGCCGCCCTCCACACGCTGAACCTTCATCCAGCGGGGGACATCCTCCTCAATCGTAACGGCGCAAATCACCTTGGTGCGGCCGAAGGCCACCAGCACGGAGGCCGTGGCATTCGGGGCAATCCCCGTTTCAAAGCTGATCGGGCGCAACTGGTCCACAAGTCGTTTATCCTGACGTTCCATGCGGGGAATCATGACGGATGCCGCCATTTTTTTCAAATGGAAAGATGGAATTCCCGCATCAAACCGCTAATATCCCTTCCATGAAACTCCCTCGCACCCGTGTGGCCGTCATTGACGTGGTGGCCCTTTCCCGCCAGATGATGGAACACATGCCGCGACTCTCCGCCTGGGCGGAGGGGAGGCGCGTTTCCTCCTTCCCCCCTGCCTTTCCGGCCCTCACCTGCTCCGCGCAGAGTACTTATGTGACGGGGCTTTCCTCGCGGGAGCACGCCATCCCCGGCAACGGATGGTACAACCGGAACATGAGTGAAATCCAGTTCTGGAAGCAATCCAACAAACTGGTGCAGGGACCGCGCCTCTGGGAAAAGCTGCGGGAACGGTACGGACCCGGCTTCACCTGTGCCAAGCTCTTCTGGTGGTACAACATGTACTCCACGGCGGACTGGACCATCACGCCGCGCCCCATGTACCCGGCGGACGGCCGCAAGGTCTTCGACATCTACACCCAGCCCATGGAACTCCGGGAGACCATTAAAAAAGACCTGGGGGAATTCCCCTTCCCCACCTTCTGGGGCCCCATGGCCGGCATCCAGTCCTCCCGATGGATAGCGGACTCCGCCCGGTGGGTGGAACGGAAACACCGCCCTGCCCTCAACCTCATCTACCTGCCCTACCTGGACTATGACCTTCAGAAATTCGGCCCTTCCTCAATGCAGGCGGCCCGGGCGGCGGAAGCCATGGACGGTTTGCTCTGCGACCTGGTCGACTTTCTGGAACAGGAAGGCGTCACCCCCGTTATCCTCAGTGAATACGGCATTTCCGACGTCTCCCGCAGCATTGCCCTCAACCGCCTCTTCCGTGAACGGGGCTGGATCACCGTCAAACCGGAAATGGGTACGGAAATGCTGGACTGCGGCGCCTCCCGGGCCTTTGCTGTGGCGGACCACCAGACAGCCCATATTTACATCAACGACCCTTCCGTGAAGGAAGAGGTGAAAACGCTGCTCGCCGCCACCCCCGGAGTGGAGGAAACTAGGGAAACGGACTTCTCCGGCCTGAATCCTGCGGCGCAGGAACGCCTGCCGGACTTCACTGCCGTCGCGGCCCCGGATGCGTGGTTCACCTACTACTACTGGCTGGACGACGCCAGGGCCCCAGACTTCGCCCGCTGCGTAGACATCCATCGCAAGCCCGGCTACGATCCGGCGGAAATGTTCTTTGACCCGGCCCTCTCCTTCCCCATGTTCCACGCCGCCGCCTTCCTGCTGAAAAAAAAGCTGGGCTTCCGCGCACTGATGAAAGTCATTCCCCTCAACGGAGACCAGGTGAAAGGCTCCCATGGCAGGGACCGGATACCCGCAAACCAGCAACCCGTATTCATCGGCCCGGCATCCCTGCCGGAAATCCGTTCCGCGCAGGACGTGCATGAGGCCATCCTCTCCGCCTTTGAAAAAGAGTGACGGCAGGAAGCCTGCCTGTCAGCGGGCGTCCGGGCGGGGATCATATTCCAGGCCCGGAACCTCCCGGTAATGGACACCATCCCACAGGACGGGAATACAGCAGAAAAACCAGCTTCTCTGCCCGTTGTCCCCCTTCCAGTGGCCGAACACGCTGCGTATCAGTACGCGGTTCAATCCCTTGCGGAGCTTCACCTTCACGGGGGGACGGAAGAAATACCCCTCCCAGGTCAGGGGGGCTTCTTCAATGCGGCCTTTCCCCCAATCCGTCCAGGGCAGGCTCTTGAACGGCCACCTGGGCGGATTCACGCGCTTTCCGTTCAGCCACACGTCCCCGCCGGAAAAATCCCAGCTCCCCTGCTCCGGAGCACGGGCACTGCGGTACCCGCCTGAATGCCCCCACATGCCGTTCAGGCCAACCATCAGCCACACTTCCTGATCCTTCGGGCTGCGGATGAAAGTCAGCGCATAGCAGGTTCCGCTGCCCTTTCCCACGTCCCCCGACATCAGCGTGGGCCAGTGGTCCAGCCGGTACTGGTTCCGGTGCATATTGAACATCGCAAAAAGGTGCCTGATATGCACGGCTCCACCGTAAACGGGCGTCTTCTTCCACTCCAGCGTCCTGTCCCCGTCCCGGTAGGAAGGCGCAATCTTCCGCTCCGGTTCAAAGGACGTGTCATTCTTACCCCGGTGGTCGAATGGCCCTATCAGGCTCCAGGCTATATCCGCCTGCTTCACGTACGCAAAGGGAACGTCCCGGAAAAACCGGTCACGGTGGGAAGCCAGCCGTTGTTCAAACTCCCGGAACTCCGCCCATCCGGCTGTTCCCCTGGGAGGGAGCTGCGCCATGTAATCCTTCCGCTTGGTGGCGCTCCCGCGCCAGACGCGCTCCGCAAACGTCAGTACGCAGGGGTAAAGGGGATACTGTTCCAGCACCCTCTTCTCACTGCTCAGGTTCCCGTCGCACCACACGGGCATGATGGCTCCCAACGCCTTCTCATCCCCCTGCGGCACCTCGCAGGGCTGCTGGAAAAACACCTGGTATACGCCGGACTGGGAATCAGCCCAGTCAATGTAAAAGCCATTGCTGTCAATGCGCTTCATTCCCTTGTCCATCCGGGCTCCGGCCTCGCTCTCGCCCCAGCACATCAGCACGGAATCCTTATCGTGCGGGCCGCCCGGCGACCACACGATCACCTCCTTGCCCTTCCCGCGGATATACTCCGCCATGCGCGGAATAAAATCCTTCATCGTAATGTGCACCTCGTCGGACCCCATGTGAAAAAACCTTCCTGGAAACAGGGCAACGGTCTCGTCCACGACATCCTTCAATATGGAAACGCCCTTCTCCGTCTGCATGCCGATCTTCATGGCCTTGGCGAACGGCTGGCTGTGCCCCGGCATGTCGATCTCCGGAATCACCTGGATATTCAGCCGGGCGCAATAATCCGTCAGGTCCTTCAACTGTTCCTGCGTATAAAATTTGCCCGGCAACCGTGACTTCCAGTGAAAAGCGCGGTCTGTCAAAGCCGGATACTTCTTCACCTCCAGCCTCCACGCGGGATCATCCGTCAAATGCAGATGCAGCGTATTGATCTTGTAGCGGGAAACCCGGCGCATCAGCTCCTTGATAAACGCGGGAGACATGTAATAGCGCCCCACGTCCAGCATCATACCCCGCAGGGCGAAGGCGGGTTCGTCACTGATCTGCACGGACGGCATGAAAAAACCTTCCTTCTCTTTGGAAACCAGCTGCCGCAGCGTTTGCAGGGCATTGAAAAAACCGCCAAAGCCCCCTGCCCTGACAGTTGTCTTTTCCGGCGTGACGGACAGGACATACGCTTCTCCCTCAATTCCGGCGTCCAGGCTTAACTCCCATGTCAGGGAACCTTCCTCAAAAACATCCTTGCTCACGGCAGCCGGAATGCCGGACATCCTGAATACATCCTTCATTTCCCTCACCAGGTCATCTCTGCGGGGAACATCCCGGCCCAAATGTACATGAACGCTTTTAAAACGCGCCCCGCCCTTACCCCAGACTACTTTGGAAGGATAGGGAATCAGCGCAGGGGAGGAAAACTCCGGCACAGGCGCAGTTACCACCTCCCCTGCCAGCAGCTCCCACGGGAAACAAACCAGCAGGGCAATAAAAAACCGTACAGGAATGCTGAAAACTCTGGACAAAAACATTCCTTATTTACGCCCTCCCGTCTCAATTCCTGTCAAAACAGGACTTCCGGAGCTGAAAACCTGTCCCTCTCCCCTGGTCTTTTTAACACTACATGCCGGTTCCTCTACGCCGCCAGTTCACACCCTGAAACGAACGGGGAGGAAAAAGCTTCTTCCCCCCATCTTCTTCCATCCGTCAAACTGCTACCGTGCTCAGCGCAAGCGTTCCATCAAGGCGTCAATGTCCATGGAATCCTGCCCATGGATCAGCTCGCCGAGAATGGGCGCGTCGGAAAACTCCTCCACCATGCTCCTGTTCGTCACGCAGGCTGTATCCCATTCATCCTTCACGTTATTAAACACAATGCCCAGGCATTCCAGGCCGCGCGCCTTGACCGCATTCAGCGTCAGCAGGGCATGATTGATGGCCCCCAGCTTGTTGCCGATCACCAGCAGCACGGGCAGCTTGAAATCCGCGGCCACGTCGCTGAAATTCCGGCCGGGGCCTATCGGGACTTCCCATCCCCCCACACCTTCCACCAGCACGCATTCATGCGCGGCGGCCAGGGCGTCATAGGCGCGGCGGATGGCTCCTTCATCCACCTGCGTATTCTCCAGCCGGGCCGCCACATAAGGGCAGGTGGCGTTCTTCAGGAAAACGGGATTCAGCTCGTCCAGCGTCAGCCCCGCCGGTCCTGCCTCGCGCAGAAGACGGGCATCCTGCCTGTCTCCGCAGGCCACGGGCTTGAACCCGGCGGCATTGATGCCCGCTTCTCTCAGGGCCTTGACGATCAGGCAGCTCACATAAGTCTTACCGACTTCCGTATCGGTTCCGGTAACAATGAAATTCCTCATAACGGTAAATCTTCAGGGATGGGATCTTCTAATCTCCTCAAGCTGCCCACGGGAGGGCACGCCGTCGTTCGTGGTCACCCAGTGATTGATAAAAGACCAGATGATCACAGCCAGCACCAGGCAGAACAGCTTGGCCGGCCAGTTAAGCAATAGCAGTTTTTTCATTGGAAGGAGAAATATTCAATAGCTCTTCAAGGCGGCCCTTCAACTGTTCCGGCGTCAGGTTGCGTTCCAGCTTGCCCCCCACGGCCAGGGCAATCGCCCCCGTTTCCTCGGACACCACCACCACCACGCAGTCGCTCTCCTCGGACATGCCCACGCCCGCCCGGTGGCGCAGCCCCAGGGTACGGTCGCTCATCTCCTTCTGGGAAACCGGGAACACGCAGGCCGCCGCGGAAATGCGGTCGCCGGAAATCACCACGCCTCCGTCGTGCAGGGCGGTCTTGGTATGGAAAATCGTCAGAGCCAGTTCCGGAGAAAAAATGGCGTCCAGCTTCACGCCGGAATCCTCAATGGGCTTCATGCTGATGCTACGCTCAAAAGCGAACAGGGCGCCGAACCGCTGGTTGGAAAGCTTGCTCACCGCCTTGCAGAAATTGTCCAGAAAGTCAACCCGCTGAAGCTTGGCGAAGGAGGAGAAGAACGGATGGCTGCCCAGCTTCGCCAGCCCCACACGCAGCTCCGGCTGGAAAATCACCACCAGCGCCAGCGCCAGGCCGGGGGCGAAAATGCGCGTCAGGATCCATGAAATCACGTTCAACTGGAAGAAAAAGGCCAGCACCACCAAGGCCAGGAAACAGGCGAACAGCCCCACCATGATGCGCGCGCCGCGCGTTGCATGGAAAGCGCGGTAAATCTGGTACAGGAATACCCACAGGATGAAAATTTCAACGATCGCCCGGAGCGCATCCTTGATCATAATCCAGTCCCACATGCGCAACAAGCTACACAACAACCCGCATGATTGCAATACCGATCCTTTCCCTTCAGTTTTTGTGCCGGATGAAGCAACCACGAACGGAAAACCTGAAAATCGGACGATTCCCTCTAGATGAGAAGTTCCGATTGAAGTCTGATGTTTTCGGCAAAAGTAATGCACTCTCGGGAAAAGCAAGAAGGCAATATCAGCGCGAAAACCTATAGTGGAAATTCAGGTGTGCCATTCTGCGCGAACCCGGAACACCGGAAAACTGCTCTGGGAAGATACCTATGCAGCAGAAAATCCAAATCATAAAAACAGTAAACATTACATAATCAAAACAATGAATTTACAAAACGTACAGTTCCTTAATAATGAATACACTAATGGAAGTGAAACAGCGCTCATTAACGGAATTCTTCAAAATACGAAACTGGAAAACTATCCACGTATTCAGGCACTCTCCGAAGACTTTGCGGACATCTGGAATTTCGTCACCACCTTCGGACGACCTCTCCAGGGAGAAGAGGTAGAATCCAAGCAACAGGAACGAACGGAATATTATCGAATAAACCCTATTGTCCCTTTGATGACTTTGTTTGAACGCAGAATCGCCTTTTGCAGGGAACGGTGCATTTTACTGCATATTCTTTGGGCTCAGTTAGGTTACCCAAGTGTGATCGTTACCGCCTCCAACGCAAGTGGCGATGAACGGCATGCCGTTCTCCTGACAAAGAATAAACAAGGCAAACATCTTATCTTTGATCCGGAAAATAAGATTGATGCTTATGGAAGTGATGACGATCGATTTTCCCAAGGTTATTCCTTCAGTGAACAACAACATTGTCAATTCAACCGGAACGTTCAAATGACCATCCTAGTGAGGCCCGTTAATCTCACCGCTCCAGTAAACTTCAGTTTCGCCGGACATTCAGCAACTCTTTCCTAATCCTAAAAAGAGTAGATTGCTCCCTTTTCCATATAAAATACAGGCTGTATTCAGGGGTCCGGTGTTATCTCTCTTGCCGCCTCACCGGTAAAAAACGGCGATTTATGATTTGCTGAGAAAAACATGCAGGAATACTCCATATTAGACCTCTCACATTGAAATTGTCACGCCAGACATAGATTGATATAAAGGGAGCATGAAGCTCCGGGTTTATCTCTCTCTGTTTTCCGCCCTGGCCATCCTCACCGTCTCCACGGGCTGCATCATTTCCCACTGCACCACCCCCGCGGCCGGCGGCGCTCCCGCCGCGGCCGTCCGCCCGGGGCTGGAGCAGGAACTGAAAAAGGACGTCCTCTACCTGGCCAAAACCTGCCACCCGCGCCCGGCGGGTTATGAAAAGAACCAGGCCAGGGCGGTCCAATACATCGCCCGGTCCCTGTCGGAATCGGGAGCCGCGGTCACGTACCAGCCTTTCACGGCGGACAAGCGCACCTTCGTCAACGTCAGCGCCGTTTTCCCCGGCAAATCCGCCAAAAGGGTCATCGTCGGCGCTCATTACGACACCTGCGGAAGCACCCCCGGAGCGGACGACAACGCCAGCGGCGTAGCCGGACTGCTGGCCCTGGGACGCATGCTCAAGGGCATCTCCCCCCATGACACCATTGAACTCATCGCGTATGCCAACGAGGAACCGCCCTACTTCGGCACGGAACAGATGGGCAGCGCGCAGCACGCCCAAAAACTTTATACGGAGCAGATAGGCGTGAAAGCCATGATCTGCCTGGAAATGATCGGCTACTTCTCGGACAGGGAAAACAGCCAGTCCTACCCCGCCGCGGGCATGGGCGCCCTGTACCCGGACAAGGGGGACTTCATCGCCATCGTCGGCAACTGGGACAGCGTCAGGCTGGCGCGGACAGTCCAGAAAAACATGCAGTCCTTCCTGCCTACCGTCCGCCTGAACCTGCCGGAAATCAAGGGCATGTGCATGGACTTCTCCGACCACCGCAACTTCTGGGCCAAAGACCTGCCCGCCGTCATGATTACGGACACTTCCTTCTTCCGGAACCCGAACTACCATCAGCCCGGAGACCTGCCGGAAACGCTGGACTACCGCCGCATGGCCCAAGTGGTCCGGGGCGTGCACCAGGCCGTCCTGCATTTGGCGGCGGACGGCAAATAAAAGGAGAGATAAAAAACTCGCAGGACCGGACGGCCTCAGACCGCCTGCCCGTCCATGATCGTGATGATGCGGTCCCCCCGGCGGGCCAGGTGTTCGTCATGCGTCACGATTACCAGCGTCTTGCGGGATTCGTCCGCCAGGCCGAACAAAAGGTCCAGCACCTCCGCGCCGTTCTTCCGGTCCAGGTTCCCGGTAGGTTCATCTGCAAAAATAATCGGGGCGTCATTCGCCAGGGCGCGGGCGATCGCCACGCGCTGCTGCTCCCCGCCGCTCAGCTCGCTGGGCAGATGGTTCAGGCGGTGGGACAGGCCCACGCGCGCCATCAGCTCCGTCACGTACTCCACGCGCGGCCTCCTTCCTATGGAGGAAGCCAGGCACGCGTTTTCCAGCGCCGTCAGCTCCGGCATCAGCAGGTAATTCTGGAAAATGAATCCCATGTTCCGGTTCCGGAACACGGACCGCGCCGTAGCGGACAAGGCGTAAATATCCGTGCCGTCAATCGTCACCTTTCCCTCCTGGGGCGTCTCCAGCCCGGCCAGCGTGTACATCAGCGTGGTCTTGCCGGCTCCGCTGGGACCGCACAGGAACACCTTCTCCCCGGCGGCAATGTGCAGGTCCACCCCGTGCAGGATCTCAATGGATTTCTTGCCGATGGAATAGCTGCGGTGGAGGTTGGCGGCGGTAATCACGGGCGCAGTATAAGGGAATCCGTGCCGGATTAAAGTTCTATATTGTCAATAAGACGCACGTCGCCAAAATAGACGGCGGCGGCCATCAGGGCCGGATTCCGGTTCTCCTCCAGCGGCTGCATCGTCTCCGCATCCACAATCTCCAGATAATCGATGCGCGTGCCGGGCACGGCCCCAATCATGGCGGCGGCATGTTCCTTCACCGTCCGGACATCCGTTCCGGCCCGGAACTCGTCCCTGGCCTGAAGCATGGCCTTCCGTATCACCACGGCCTGCTCTTTCTGTTCCGCCGTCAGCCGGGCGTTCCGGGAGGAATAGGCCAGGCCGTTCCCATGCCTCACAATCTCCGCCCCGTGGATGTGCACCGGGAAATCCAGGTCACGCACCATGCGGCGGATAATCGCCAGCTGCTGGTAATCCTTCTTGCCGAAAATGGCGTCCGTGGGCTGCACCAGGTTGAACAACTTGGCAAGCACCGTGCAGACGCCGGAAAAATGTCCGGGGCGGGACGCCCCGCACAGCGTAGCGGATAAAAAGCTCTCCTCCACGGTAATGCTGCGCTCCCCGGAATACATCTCCTCCGGGGAGGGGGAAAACACGTAATCCACGCCCGCTCCCTCGCACACCTCCAAATCCTTTTCAGGGGTGCGGGGATAGGTCTGGAGGTCGGAGGAATTGTTGAACTGGATGGGATTGACGAAAATGCTGGCCACCACCACGCCGTCTTCTCCCGCCAGCTTGCGGGCCTGTTCCAGCAGGGCGCGGTGCCCGTCGTGAAGCGCTCCCATCGTGGGAACGAGAACCACGTGGTCATGCTTGCGGTGATGCTTGAGAAGGGCCGCCTTCAACTGGGCCTTGGTGGAAAATGTTTGCATGCGCCTAAAGTGGCCCCATGATGACAAAAGTTCAATCCTGAAATATAGCTAGAAGGTTGACGCATGCCGTTCCACATGTAAACTGGCAAAGTCAGAAGACGCTAAAAATTATGAGATTCTTCAAAACAGCATTATGTGTATCAGCTGCAATGGCATTAAGCGCCACTGCCAACGCCGAACTTAAAGTAGCAACGGTGGACGTGCAGAAACTCTTCGCCGACTACTATAAGACCCATGAAGCCCAGGCAGAAGTAGACAAGGCTGCCCAGACCGTGCAGGAAACCAACAACACCCGCGCGGAAACCATCAAGAAGATGGAAGCCGACTTCAACGACATGGTCAAACAGCTTCAGGATCCCATGCTGAATGAAAAGGACAAGAAGGAGCTGGAACAGAAAGCCCAGATCAAGCGTCAGGAAGTCATCGCGCTGGAACAGGAACGCCGCGGCTTCGTGGAACGCCAGCTCAAGTCCCTTCAGGAACAGATGAAGGTGCGCTCCACCAAGATCATGGGTGAAATCACCAAGATCACGGAAGGCATCGCCACCAAGGGCAACTATGACCTCATTCTGGACAAGAGCGCCCAGGCTCTCCGTTCCAACCAGGTCTTCGTGTACACGAAGCCCAGCATGGACATCACCCCCTCCGTGATGAAGGAACTCAACAAGGACGCTCCCAAGGGCTTTGACCCCACCAAGAAAAAGACCCCGGCCGTTCCTGCCGCTCCCGCGGCTCCGGCCAACTAACCCTTGACATTACCCCCGGGAAGGCGGAATCATACTCCCATGAAGCTTACACTTGAAGCCGTGGCCGCCCTCACCGGAGGGAAAATCCTTTCTGGCGACCCCGAACTGACTGTGTTCGGGGTCGCTTCCCTTCTCGACGCATCTCATGAGGAAGCCTCCTTCCTCGGCAACGAGAAATACTTCGAAGACTTTCTTCACACCTCTGCCGGAATCGTCCTGGTGCCTCCGGCCCTGCCCGCGTACCCGGAAAACGTCGCCTTTGTGGAAGTGGACAATCCTTCCATGGCATTCAACGCCCTGGTGAAATACTTCATGGCTTCCGCCTACCGGTTCACGCCCGGCATCCATCCCACAGCCATTATCGACCCCACGGCCACCTTCAATCCGGACAAAATCCATGTGGGCGCCTATACCTGCATCGGCGCCCATTGCGTAATTGGCGACGGCACGGACATCGGCAACGGCTGCGACATCGGGGACGGCGTCACGATAGGGGAAAACTGCCGCCTGCACGCCCATGTCATCATCCGGGAACGCTGCAAGCTCGGCAGCCGGGTGACCATCCAGCCGGGGGCCGTCATCGGTTCCGACGGCTTCGGCTTCCTGATGGGAGACAACGGCCGTTACGTGGGCATTGACCAGGTGGGCATCGTGGAGCTGGGGGACGACGTGGACGTAGGAGCCAACACCACCATTGACCGTGCCAGGTTCGGCCGCACCATCGTGGGGGAAGGCACCAAGATAGACAACCTCATCCAGCTCGGCCACAACGTCGTCGTCGGCAAGCATTGCGTGATTGTCGCCCAATCCGGAATCGCCGGCAGCACCCAAGTCGGCGACTATGCAACCATCGCCGCCCAGGTCGGCATCTCCGGACACCTTAAAATCGGCTCGAAATCCGTTCTGGGAGCCAAAACGGGAGTCATCTCGGACATCCCGGAAAACGTCGCCTACTGGGGTTTCCCGGCATCTCCGTTCAAGGACGCCAGCCGCCAGTACGCCGCGCTCAAAAAGCTCCCGGCCCTCATCAAGGAAGTCCACGCTCTTAAAAGGAACCTGGAATCCCCCGGCAAGTAACGGGCTTTCCCCTCGCCGGACGCAACCAGCTCATCTGTGTCTGCAAGGCGCAGCCCTCAGGCCTGCCCCGTCCCCCAGCGGCGGTGCAGGAACCGTTCCAGCGGGGAAAACAGAATCTTGTCAGACAGCAGGCCGATCACCACGATCACGAACATGATGCCCACCACCTGGTTCATCGCGTTCAACTCCCGGCCAAAGTGCAGAAGCTGGCCCAGGCCGAAGCCGGTCAGGATGGGAACGAAAATTTCCGCCGCCATCAGGGAACGCCACGCAAAGGCCCAGCCCTGCTTCATCCCGCTCACCACAAACGGGGCGGAGGCAGGCAACGTCACGTGAATCAGGCAATAAATGGGGCCAGCGCCCATGGTGCGCGCTGCGCGGGCATAAATGGGCGGAACGTTCCTCATGCCGTTGGCCGTCGCCAGAATCACGGACCACAGCGTCCCCATGATCACCACGAACAGCATGGCCCCCTCCGTCTGGCCGAACCACAGGGTAGCCAGCGGAACCCAGCATACGCTCGGGAGGGCCTGGAACCCCAGGGAAACGAGGCCCAGGGTATTCTGCATGAGCTGGAAGCGGGAACACAGCATGCCCAGGGGAATCCCCATCACCAGGCCTATTCCATACCCCATCACCAGCCTCTTCACAGTAATCCATGAAGCTTCCTCCAGAGATCCGTCCAGGAAGGAGGAGCATAAATACTCCCACACCTCCAGCGGAGAGGGAAACAAATAGGGCTTCCAGACCTTCTGGTCGCTCAAATACTGCCACAACCAGATCACGAGAATGAAAAACACGAGCGAGCAGGCATGGGCTCCCCACTTGGACCATTTGTTCCTGTTCATGCCATGGCTCCTTTCAAATCACGGGTGATGCGGGATGACAACTGCGCCAGATCGCGGCTGTTGATATCCCTGGGATGGGGGAGGTCCACGAAATACTCCTCACAGACCCGGCCCGGATGCGGAGTAAACAGCACCACGCGGTCCCCCAGGCACACGGCCTCGCGCATATTGTGCGTGACGAAAATGATCGTCATGCCGCAACGGAAATGGATATCCTGAATATCCTGGTAAAGCTGTTCGCGGGTCATGGCGTCCAGGGCGGCAAAAGGTTCGTCCATCAGCAGGATGCGGGGGCTGGTAGCCAGGGCGCGGGCAAGCGCCACGCGCTGCTTCATCCCACCGGAAAGTTCATGAATATGGGAATGCGCGCATTCCTTCAGCCCTACCAGCTCCAGATTCTTCTCCGCAATGGCGAGCCGGTCCCCCCGCGTCAGGCCGGGCGTCAGCTTCAGGCCGAACATTACGTTCCCCATCACGTCCAGCCACGGAAACAGGGCGGACTCCTGGAACATCACGGTGCGGTCCCGTCCGGGCCCCGTCACGGGAACCCCGTCCAGCTCAACCACCCCGGAAGTGGGAAATTCCAGCCCGGCGATGATATTCAGCAGGGAAGTCTTTCCGCAGCCGCTGGCCCCCACCAGGCAGACGAACTCGCCGCCCCTGATATTCAAATTGATGCCCTCCAGCGCCACCACCTTTCCGCGCCGCCCGTCAAACACCTTGCTCACTCCGGCAATGCGGAGCTTGCACCCTCCGGGGCCGCAATGTTCTTCACCCACAATCATCTTCCGGCAGCCTCCTTCACCATGGTCAACTGTTCCTCCGCCGCCTCCGGCACCACCAGGCCGCCCACGTCCGGAACCTCTTTCATGAAACCGGCCTCATGGGCGTCCCGCACAAACTGCTGGAGCTTGGGAATGGAAATCCTGTCCTTCATGACGATGCTCTTCCAGGCCTCCGCAATCAACGCCGGGTCTATCCTGGAATGGGTCAGCTCCTCCAGTTCCTTGACCACGATCGCCCGGGCCTCCTCCGGATGCTGCCTTATCCATTCATTCAGCTCTTCATGCGCCTGCACCAGGGCCTTCGCCACCTCCGGCTTCTCCTTGAGGAAATCCGCTCCGCATACCAGCACGGTGGCGATGGACTCCTTCTCGTCCACCAGCACCTTTCCCCCCGCCGTCATCACCAGGCGGCTCACCCACGGCTCCACCGTCCACACGCCGTCCAGCTTGCCCTGCCGGAACAGGCTGAGCTGCTCCGGATTGGGGGTGGGCAGAATCGTCACGTCCCCGCCGCGCTGCGTCACGTGCAGGCCGCCGCGGGAAAACCAGGCGCGGGCGGAAACATCCTGCGTATTCCCCAGCTGGGGAGTGGCGATCACCTTGCCGCGGAAATCAGCAGGCTCCTTCAGGGTGGAATCCTCCGGAACCACCAGGGCGGCGCCTCCTTCCACGGCCCCGGCAATCATCCTGATATCATCCCCGCGGGAACGCACAAACGCATTGATGGCCGGGCTTGGTCCCACGTAAGCCAGTTCAATGGAGCGGGCAAACACGGCCTCCATGGCGCTGGGCCCCGCATTGTACACGTACCAGTTGATCCTGACGTCCTTTCCGGTGGCCTCCTTGAGCCGTTCCTCAAACCACCCCTTCCCCTGCCGGGAAAAATGGTGTGCCACCAGGCCCTGCACATGCGTCACGTTGGGAAAATGGCCGAAGTTCAATTCAATGACGTTCGGATCATCCTTCTCCTTCTTTCCGCAGGAAACAGCCAGCAGGCAGAAAAACAGGGCCGGTAAAATCGTCAGGAATCTGGAATGGGACATAATCAAAAGGAATGAGTTACTGGGGCACAGCCATTTTTCCGCGCCCTTTCAGGCACCGACTAGCAGAAGAAGCCGCCCGCGGCAAGAATCCGATGGCAACAACTTTGTCACAATGTGGACAGCAGGAATGCCCATTTTGTTGAAAAACAATCCCGGTTCCGGACCTGAACCGGGCTTTATTGACAAAGCCGCCTATTCCCGTTACAAAAGGCTCCATTCCCAACCCGCCATGCAGTACCCCTCCAACCAGCCCCATTCCGGAGCATGGCTGGGCCTTCCTCCGGATGAGGAACGCCCGGTGGGCCGGGGCGCCAGGTACCGCTGCATTCTCCTGATGCTCCTGTACTGGGCTCTTCTTTCCGCCGTTCCGCAGGGCGCGGACCGCTACGCTGAAATAGGCACCGTCCTCCCCGCCTGGATGGGAGCGCTGGAACTGACGCCTTTCCTGCTGGTGCCCGCTTTCCTGTTCCTGGCGGTGCGTACGGGCGCCCAATGGAGGGCCCTGATGATCGCCGTTTATGCGGGACTGCTCCTGAACCTGCTGATGAACCTGGCGCTTCCCGCGGGAGCCATGTGGGGCGACCTCCCCGCAGCCGGCCCCTACGGCACGCTTGTCTGGCCCGGCGGGGACCACCGGGAATGGCTGGTCACGCTGCCCCGTTTCCCGCAGCTATGGGCCCTCGTCATCTACGTCTTCCTCTCCGGCAACGGAGCTCCGCCCCTGCTCCGCCTGCTGGCCCTGGGCTGGTGGTTTCTGCTCTGCGTGGCCCCTGTGAACACGGGCATGGTGGGGTATGCGGACATCCTGGGTCCGCTGGTCATCATCGCCCTCGTCCTCGGCTGCATGCACCTGGCGGAAAAACGCGCCTCCCGGCAAACCAGGAACTGAAAAAAGCCGGGGCGGCCATTCCATGGAGGAAACAGCCGCCCCAGGGTCAACGGGCATCGCCCCGCGGAAGACTGCCGCATGCGGCAGCCCCCGGCGGAACCCGTTACTTCCAGATCACTTCAAAAATATTCACGGAGCTTCCCTTCTTCCCGGTCAGGCCAAGGGCCTTCACCGGCTTCTTGACGGACTTCAGGCTGAACGTATTCACCTTCCTGCCCTTGGCCAAATTGCCCACGGGAACCCACCGTCCGTCGGCCCCGCAGGCCAGCACGGAAGCTTCCTTACCGTCGGACAGGACAATGGCGGAATTCGCACGGGGGGAATCACAGGGAATCTCCACCTTCTCCGGAGACAGCTCCACCGGGAGGAACGTAGCCAGGTTGAAATCCCCGGCGGCTCCGTTGTCGACAGACTTTCCTCCCTTGTTGGCAAGATTCAGCTTGAACTCTTCCAGGGTCACCTCCTGTGGGGAGGATCCGGCGTTCAACAGCCTGATGCCTTTGATCACGCCGCCAATCTCCGCAGAACCGTCCGCCTTCAACGGAACCTCCGTCCAGGACTTTCCGTCCATGGAAATGTACAATTTGGCCCACTTCATGTCCGGCGTCTTCAAATTGACGGAGGCGGACTCCACGGATGCTCCCGCCGGAATTTGAAGCCCCAGGGACTTCTTCGGCGGCAGGGGATGCACCTCCATGATGCGCTTCAGGGAAATATCCTTGTCCCCGGCTTCAACCACAGCAGTCTTGAACGCCGGAGCGTCCGTCAGCACGGAAGGAGCGGCGGGGGCATTCACCTTGAAATCCCGGATGGCCGTCCACACGTCGGACTTCCCGCCCGGAACACCCTGCGCCGTAGCACGGTAGCGTACAAAACGGCCCTTCTTGCCATTTCCCTGGTACTCCACGCGAAGCCCGCTGGACTCCGGCATCAGGGGCGACCAGGACTGCCCGTCCATGGATACCTCAAGCTGGCCCTTGTTCACGGCATCCGTATCGGAATCATTGCGGCCCATCACGATGGAAACGGTGCGTATCTCCCGCGGAGCGCCCAGGTCCACGCCGAAAAAGTCGCCCTTCTTCTGGACCTCCTTGCAATAATAGAAGGACTCGGGATCGTCATCCAGCATCTTCTCGATCCCTCCCTTGGACTTGGTGGAAACATAAGGCTTCACACGGCCAACGGCCTGTCCGCTCACACGGGAAAGCACGGGGGTGGACCCCATGTCCAGCAGCTCCCGCACGGCAGGGGCCATCACCAGTTCGGACGGCTTGACGGCGGTCTGCCACGGGGAATTTTTCTTGGTCACCTCCGTCACGTGCTTGTTGATGGCCTTGCTGATCTCCTTGCTGTAACGCTGCATCTCGGCAAGCAGGCAGGCGGCCTCCATGGCGTAATTCAGCGCTCCGGAGGCATTTCCCGCCTCCGTGGCCTCAATCATCTGCATGCTGTTCATTCCAGCTTTGCCCAGGGACTCGAACTGGATGAGCCACGGCTCTACCTCTGCGACGAAAGCGGGATTGTTCGATTTCGCCCGGATCATGTCCGGAGCCTGGGCCATCTTCGCAAACTCGGCCTTCAGGCGGTCAAACGCCTTGCTTTCAGACACCTTGGCGCCGCGGCGGCACAATTCCAGCACCTGCTCCACCACGGGGGCAATCTCTACGGACTCCTCCTTGCGGTAATTGTGCCCGCTGGGCCCCCCGTCGCTGTTATGGTCGGCAAACGTCTGCATGGCGGAGGCACAGCCGGGGAACAAAATCCGGATGCTGTCCTTCCATGTCTTGTCGGAATCATAGGCCTTGGCATTCCAGGTCATGTTAGCCACGCTGAACAGGGAAATCTTGGAGGCCTCCGGCTTGTCCATCGGATTGGAAGCAAACCCCTGCATGAACGGCATCGCGTCCGCATCCACGCCATAGGTGCGCCCCAGGAACAGGGCGTGGCGCACGTAATCCGTCACCGGGAAATTCCACCAGATGAACGCCGGCCGCTGCAAATACTTGTTGATCCCCTTCAAGGCCGGGGTCCGGATATCGCTCACGATGCTGGACCCGGTCCACATGATGCCGATGTCCTTGTCCAGATGTTCCCCCATCACCTCGTGGTAGCGGCCACCTCCGCCGGAATACGCCGTGGGGCACACGATCAGCGGAGTCACGTCTGGCTTCTTGTGGATAAACTCCTTGTTCAGGTAATTCAGGAACTCCACCTGGCCTTCCGGTTTGGCGCCCTCCCCGCCGATATCGTCAAAAAACACGGCAAAGGAGCGGAACCCCAGGTCATACATCATCTCAAACTTCTTCACGGCGGCTTTCCGGTCCGCCTCCCCCCAGTGAATGTCCGCTCCGGGGTGCACCGCCCAGACAAAATTCACCTTGTTCTGCTTCGCGACCTTCACCAGCTCTTTCAGGTCCTTCGCCATGTCCGCGGGATACGGCTCGCGCCAACGCTTGGAAAAACCGTGGAACACGTCGTCCTTCGGGCCGTAGATGTAAGTATTCATCTTGTACTTCCCGTAAAACTTGAACTGGCTGATGCGTCCTTCCTGCCCCCAGGGCAGGCCGTAAAAGCCTTCAATGGTGCCGCGGAAGGGAACGTCCGGCCAGTCCAGAACCTCCACCACAGGCACCGTTACGCCGGAAGGAGTCTTCTCCGCCAGTTGAAGCAGCGTCTGGGCCGCGTAAAACAGGCCTTCGTCGTCATAGCCCGTCATCCGGATGCCCTGCTGCGTGACGCTCAGGGAATAAGCCCCGGCCTTCTGCGGAACATTCCCGGCGGCCTTTTTGCTTCCCTTGATGATGGACATCTGCACGGGCAGCCCGTTCGGAGCGATGGAAAACATGCTCTTCAGCGCATTCACGGTAGGTTCGTCCCGCGCTCCCGACAGCTTCAGGGCCGGAACCGTCACGGAACCGCCGCTCCTGGTCATCTTCTGCGGGATGGGATACACCGGCATCTTGGCCGTTTTTTTGGCGCGGGAGGCCGCAGGCGCGGAGGAAGAGGCCGGAGAAGAGGACTGGGCGAACACCGGAAGGGCAAGGCCGGCTCCCAGCGCCGTAACCGCCATCATGGATCGGAAGGAAATCAAGTTCATATGTGCAAAAGTAAAAAGCCTGTACAGGACAAGTCCACGAAACTACGGACCAATCGCCCCACTTCTAACAGGGCGCTCCCCGTATGTCAAATTACTTCGCCCCATTCGGGAAGTTGCCTCTTCCGGGGATAAGTCATTCAGGAATCCGGTTGTTCCCGCAAACACCGCCGGATTCCCAACCCGGCTCTCCGTTTCCCTCCTTCATGCCCGGTTCCACATCGCGACGGCCGCCGCTGGAGGAGCAGCTCCCGGGACGGGAAAAGCGGGAATGTGCTAAAACACGGGAACGACCGGGCAGACAGCCGGGGACGGCACGCCATCAAGAGTTGCAAAAGAACGGCCTCCCCTATTCTTCACGATTGAAGAATCCGGAAATATCGAAATAGACGACCAGCTCCTTGCCTTTTTTCGTCCTGATCGTGACCAGGTCATAATACTTGCCTCCTTCCTTGACGAGCGCCTGCTTGAGCTTTTCGTAATTTCCGTACTTCTTCTTGAGCCATTTCCGTTCGGCAGGAACGCCATCCATCGAACTTTTCGCTCCGGCAATCACGACGGCCTTCTCAAAGCTGGAGCCGTCTCCGCCCTGATAGGTAATGCGGGTGGCCGCTTCTCTTTTTTCCAGCCGCTCGGGCATGGCCGGCTCTGCGGTTTTGGCAGCGGCGCACAGGCCAGGAAACAACGCAATCAATAACAGGGGTAGCAAGGGTTTCATCCTATTGGATAGATAAGAAATATTCATTCCCTTGTAAAGCTTTCTTTTTGAAGCAGGAACATCCATCATTACATCCCGGCGGCCGGAACACGGGGAGGGCTGACAGGGCAGTCCTGAGCAATCACTCCCAAGCTTACAGCCACGCCGCTACTTCTTCCAACGCCTCCACACGGGCTGTGGCGAGAGTCGGGACATCTTCCGCGGAAAAAAGGAAATTCCGCCCCACTCCGGCGGCAAGCGCAGCGCGAATGTCTCGCTCCCGGTCACCCACGGACACGCAAGCCGCCATATCCAGTCCATGGGCGGCGGCGGCTTTCAAAAACAGGCCGGGATTCGGCTTCCGGTCAGGATGGCCGTCATCCACGCTGGGACAGTGGAACACATCCGCTATCTCCGCTCCGGCGGCGCTGAACGCGCCTTTCATATGCTCCGTCAGCCGGGTGAAATCCCCTTCCGTAAACATGCCGCGGCCTATGCCGGACTGGTTGGTCACCACCAGCACCAGATACCCCTTCTCCTTCGCCCGGCGGCAAAGGTCCAGAATACCGGGAACCAGCTGAAAATCCTCAATGCGGTGCACGTAGCCGCCGTCCACATTGACCACGCCGTCCCGGTCCAGAAACAGAGCCTTAGCTGCCATACATTTCCTGCTCAACCAGCTCGCAGACCAGATGGCCCACGGCAATGTGCATCTCCTGGATATTGTTCGTGGCATCGGAAGGAACGGCAATGCAGAAATCCGCCACGGTTTTCATCTCCCCGCCGCCCTGGCCCGTCAGGGCCACGGTCCTGACGCCCATGCGGCGCGCCAGCTCCATCGCCAGGACGATGTTCTGGCTATTGCCACTCGTGGAAAGCCCCACCAACAGGTCACCGGAACGGCCTAATCCCTGCAATTGCCTGGAAAAGACCGTTTCATACCCGTAATCATTCCCTACGGCGGTCAGGATGGAGGTATCCACCGTCAGGGCCAGCGCATTCATGGCGGGACGGTTCAGCTTGTAGCGGCCCACCAGCTCGGCGGCCAGGTGCTGGGAATCCGCGGCGGAGCCTCCGTTGCCGCAGAACATGATCTTGTTCCCGGCCTTGAGGGTATCCGCGCAGACGCGGGCGACCTGTTCAATCTCTCCGGCCATGGCGGCCAGAGCCTTGAAATTATCCGCTATTCCTAAAATCTGATTCCTGATGTACTCGCTCATTCCGGACTGTTCTTCATGCGGTTGATGATATTGGTGGAGGAAAAGCCCTCCAGGCGGGGAAGCTCAAGAGCCTGTCCCCCGTAAGATGTGACGTACTGCCCTTCCGGCCAGCGTTCCAGAGGATAGCCCTCCTTGGCGATCACGTCCGGGCGCAACTTCTCAATCAACGGCAGCGCCGTATCCTCGTCAAACGGCACCACGTAATCGATAAAATCCAGGGAGGCCAGCAGCAGGGAACGCATCTCCTCATTATTGATCGGCCTGTCCTCTCCCTTCAACCGCTTGATGGAGGCGTCCGTATTCAGCCCCACGAAAAGCACGTCGCACGCTTCCCGCGCCTTCATGAAGGAATGCAGGTGCCCCAGGTGCAGCAGGTCAAAACAACCGTTTGTAAACCCCACCACCTTCTTCTCCCGTCGGAAACGCTCCGCCAGCTCCGCCGCGGCTTCCGGCGTCAGAATATTGTTCCGGTGATGCCAGGAGGATGCCTTGAGGGCCTTCTCCTCCAGCGCCTTCTTCAGCTCCGCTCCGGTCACGCTGGCCGTTCCGAACTTGCCCACCACGATTCCGGCGGCCACGTTGGACACCACCAGGGCCTCCGGCACCGTAGCTCCGGCCGCCAGCGCCGCGCCCAGGCTGGCGAGGGAGGTATCCCCCGCTCCGGACACGTCAAAAACCTCACGGGCCTCCGTGGGAATGCAGACAAAATCGGAAGGATTGGAGGAAGGAATGAAAATCATGCCGTGCTCGCTCAGGGTGACGAGCAAATTCTCAATGCCGAACTCGGAAAACAGCCGTTGCGCCCCTGCGATGGCATCCCTTTCCCAGCCTGTCGCGGAAGGATTCAGCGTCACCCCGGTCGCCTCCTGGAACTCCTTCATATTGGGCTTCACCAGCGTGGCCCCCTTGTAACGGGAGTAATCCGAACCCTTCGGATCCACAATCACGGACTTGCCCGCCGCACAGCACCGGGCGATCACGTCAGGGGTTGTCTGCCCGTCAAACAGCCCTTTCCCGTAATCGGACAAAAGAACAAGGTCGGCCTCCGGCAGGCAGGCGTCCACCCGTTCCAGAAAACGGGAGGCCAGCTCCGGAACCATCCGCAGCGGCTGTTCCTGGTCCGCCCTCAGCAAATGGTGCTTCCCCGCCACAAAACGGACCTTCACGGTCGTCTCATACCCTTCGCACTCCACCAGCTCCGGAACGCAGCACGTCTCTTCCAGAAAACGCCTTACCTGCCGTCCATGGCCGTCATTCCCCACCACGCTGACGAAGGTGGTGCGGCATCCCAGTGCGCACAGGTTGGTCACCACGTTGCCCGCGCCGCCCAGCATGCGCGTCTCCCGGTCCATCTTCATGATGGGAACCGGAGCCTCCGGGGAAATCCGGCTGACGCTCCCGTACAGAAACTTGTCCAGCATTACGTCACCGATGCAGAGAATCCGCACGCGGGGAAATCCGTCAATCAATGTATGCAGCCGATTCATGGGAGACGTTCCTTTCTACCATGCCCCATACCGTAAGGCAAGGACAGTTGAAGCCCGTTCCGGAGCCGGAAAACGGCGCAAGACAGGCTGTCCCCTCCGCCCCGGGCGCCGGAACCCTTCTTTCAGAGGCAAAAAATGGGTCAGCCATGATAAAAATCTTGACCTGTAAGCAGGAAAGCACTACGTATTGTCTCCCGTTCCCGGACGAATAGAAAAAGGAAAACAAATCATGCGTGAAGTTACCGTAAGAAAAGGTGAACCTATCGACCGCGCTCTTAAGCGCCTCAAAACAAAACTGGATGTTGAAGGCATTCTGGATGAAATGCGCCGCCGCCGCGCCTTTGAAACCCCGATGGACGAACGCCGCCGCAAGGCCCGTTCCGCCAGCAAGCGCAACAAGGTAAAATGGCGTTACAGCAACAAGAGCGAAGAAGCCGCTCCCGAAACCGCTGAAGCTCCCGCTTCCGCTCCTGAAGCTTAAATCAGTATTGGTTCGGGAATAGAACCCATTTCAATGAGGGCAACCCTTTCTCAAGGTTTGCCCTTTTTGCTTCCCTCAGCACATGAATCAATCCGCCCAGCTCTTCTCCCGCGCGCGCGCCGTCATCCCCGGCGGCGTCAACTCCCCCGTCAGAGCCTTCCGCAACGTGGACGGCGACCCTTTCTTTGTCCAATCCGCCAAGGGAGCCTACATCACTGACGCGGACGGACGCCAGCTCATTGACTACATCGGCACCTGGGGCCCGGCCATTCTGGGCCACGCTCCGCAGACCGTTCTGAACGCCGTCCATGCCGCCGTGGACAGGGGGCTGGGCTATGGCATCCCCGCGCCGGCGGAGGTGGACATGGCGGAAATGATTACGGGCATGGTGCCCTCCGTGGAAAAAGTGCGCATGGTCAACTCCGGAACGGAAGCGACCATGTCCGCCATCAGGCTGGCGCGCGGCTACACCGGACGCCGCAAAATCATCAAATTCATCGGCTGCTACCACGGCCATGTGGACTCCCTGCTGGTGGCGGCGGGCTCCGGGGCGCTCACCTTCGGAGAACCGGACAGCGCAGGCGTACCCAGGGAAATGACCCAGCTCACCATTACGGTGCCCTACAACGACCGGGAAGCGGTGAAAAAAGCCTTTGAGCTCCACGGGAACGACATTGCGGCCGTCATCCTGGAGCCCTTCCCGGCCAACGCAGGGCTTTACTTCCCGCAGAACGATTTTCTCCATTTTCTGCGGGAAATCACGCTCCGGCACGATTCCCTGCTCATCTTTGACGAAGTCATGACGGGCTTCCGCGTCGCGCCCGGCGGCGTGCAGCAGCTTCACGGCATCACGCCGGACCTCACCTGCATGGGGAAGGTCATCGGCGGCGGCCTCCCCGTGGGGGCCTTTGGAGGCCGTGCGGAAATCATGGACTGCCTCTCCCCGATCGGCCCCGTGTACCAGGCGGGCACCCTCTCCGGCAACCCCGTCGCCATGGCGGCGGGCCTTGCCCAGCTCCGGGAGCTCCTGGACGGAAACGCCTACGACCGCCTGGAACAGCTCGGCGCACGCCTGGAGGAAGGCATCAGGGAAGCTCTCCGGAAACACGGAAAAAACTACACCTTCCACCGCGCAGGCTCCATGTTCTGCCTCTTCTTCACGGAGCAGGAAGTCTATGACCTGGACTCCGCGCAAAAAGCCTCCAAGGAACTCTTCAAACCCTTCTTCTGGAACATGCTGGAACAGGGCGTCTACTTTGCCCCCTCCCCGTATGAAACGGGCTTCATCTCTACGGCCCATACGGAAGAAGACATTGACCGTACGGTGGAAGCAGTCCATGTCAGCCTCTCCAAACTGGGATAATGCCCCTTATTTGAAGTGACAGGCCACTTTCCTTCCCCTATAAGGATGCCATGAGACAAATGACAGGGTCCATGCTGCTTCTGTCCGCAGCAGCCGTCGCAGCCGCCCCCCTGGCGGATGCGGAGGAAAGGACGATCCAGCTCACGGAAGCGGAAAAACAGGAAATCCAAGCGGCAAATGAAAAGCTGCTGGGACTTACCCTCCGCTTCCTGCACGACTCCTGGCCCCTGGAAATCATGTTCGCCGGAGAGGCTCAACAGGAATTCCACTCCATCCTCCAGTGCTACCGGATGCTGGAGCAATTCCGGGAGACTGGCAACCTCATGCTTCAGGCTCCGGACCGCAACACGCCCCTGCACCTCTGCATTGCCCTGGGATTGAATCAACTGGCCATCCGGATGATAGAAGCGGGCGCTCCCGTCAACGCCCAATCCATCTTCATGCATGACGGCACTAAGGAACCGGGAGACACCCCCCTCACCTGGGCCTGCCTCTCGGGCCTTTACATGAACTCCACGGCGGAAGACAGGCTGCCGCTGGTGCAGTCCCTGCTCAAGCACGGGGCCGACCCGGACCAGCCGGGACCGTGGGGCGTCACCCCGTTCATGTACTCCGCCGCCCTCAATGACTCTGATCCGGGACAGGAAAAAATAGCCCTGGCCCTGCTGGACGCCGGTTCTCCGGACCTCAAGCGCAGGTTAAACGCCCAGGCGCGCGGAGTCGGCTTCCTCAGCCTTTCCCCTGCCATTTACGAACGGCTCATCAAGGCAGGCTGCGACGTCAACGAACGCTTCTTTGAAAGCAAGCAGTCCCCCCTGCATCTGGTCTGCACCAAGGAAAAACCGGCGGAACGCCTCATCCCCCTCATTGAACTTCTCATCAAGGCGGGAGCGGACCCCAACCAGCCGGACGTGGACGGCCTGACGCCGCTGATGGCCTGCAACTCTCCTGAGATAGCCGTTTGCCTCATGGACAACGGCGCCAATCCCGCCCTTCGCAACGATGACGGCCAGACCGCCTATGACTTCCACATGAAAAACGGGTATCCCCCCATTGCGGAAGCCATTAAAGACTGGCAGGCCAAACAGAAAAAAGCACCGCGTACCGAGTAACGCCATCTTCCTTTCCAGTGAAAGCGGAAAAAGGGGTCTGGCCGTTCCCGTCCGCCACGGGTCTTTCAAGCGAGCCGCAGCAGAGCCTTGGCCTGCCCGTTCCAGGATTCATCCCCGGACCTCTCCCGTACAAAAGAGACTTTACGCAAGCCGCCTCTTCCGGTCTTTAAACACGCCCGGCATGCTCCTTCCGGAAATGCCGGAAGCCCGGAACAGCCAGGTTTCCGGAGCCATGGAGCAAACATTTTCCTCTGGCGGAACATGAAAAAGCCGCCCCCCCGGACGGGGAGGCGGCTTTGAAAACCCCAGGAGGGAAGATTATTCTTCCGCTTCAATGCCTTCACCGATCATCTTGAGATCTTCCGGCATCTTGCCTGTTGTGAAGTAGCCTTCGATTTCCTCCAGGGAACGGCCCTTGGTTTCAGGCAGGAAGAAGGTCACCGTAATGAAGTACAGCACCGTAATGCCGCCCAGCGTAAAGAACACGCCGGAATAGCCGCAGCTTCCCACCCACGGAAGGAAGGAACCGGCAATGATCGTGGAAACAAGCTGGTTGATCAGCAGCGCAATCGCCATGCCGTTGGAACGGATGCGGGCGGGCATCAGTTCGGACAGGGCCAGCCAGACGCACACGCCGGGGCCGGTGGCATAAAACGCGATGAAGATGATGAAGAAGGCGGTCACGCCCCAGCCCATGGAGGTATCCGGCTTCTCGCCCAGTTCCGCCTTCAGGATGGAAACGGGCTTCATGGCATAGCCGTCCTTGCCGTTCACCACCATCTTGTTGGTGGAATCCGGAACGGCCTTGATCACGGCCAGGGAAGCCTTGTCCTCTTCCTTCTTGATATCCTTGGCATCCTTGGTCAGCTCGGAAAATTCCACCACGGAAAGCTGGGTGGAAGAACCCATCAGGAACTGGTACCAGGCGGGATTGGCTTCCGGCTGGTCATAGGTGATGATGAGCTGCATCCTGTTGATGTCCTTGTCGCCCATGCCGTTCTTGGCAAGCAGGTTCTTGACGAAGGGGGAATCGGGCGTGCGTTCCAGCTGCAGCGTGCGGATGGAGCCTACGTCCTTGCCCTGGTCAAACTCCTTCTGGACGGAAGGGCTCTGGGCGGCCAGCAGGGCGGCCACGTCCGTGGTCACGTCCTTGCGGGCTTTTTCCACATTATTGAACAGGAACCCGGTGCCGAGCAGACCCACCACAATGCCGGCAGTGCCGATCTTGAGCAGGAACTTGCGGCCCTTGCGGTCCACCAGGATCATGGCGACGATGGTCATCAAGCAGTTCACCACCTTGATGGTGAAGTCCGCCCAGTTGGCGGTGGTGCCTTCCAGGCCGGCCTGCTGGAACACTTTCACAGAGTAATTCAGCACGGAGTTGATACCCGTGGCCTGCGTAAACGCCAGGACGAGGACCGCCAGAACAAAGGGATACACATACTTGCGCTGAAGAAGGGATTCACCGGAAGAACTCTGCTTCTTAAGCTCTTCAGCCTTCTGCTTCTCTTCCTCTTCAATGTGGACCATTTCATCAAACACCTCCTTGGCGCGCACATCTCCATAACTGCGCACCAGCACGGCCATGGCTTCATCCTTGCGGCCGCGGCGGAACAGGTAGCGGGGGGATTCGCTCAAACGGAAGGAACCGAAAAACAGGAAAAGGCCGGGAACGGCGCAAACCCAGAAAATGGCCTGCCACGCAAAAATCTTGGCGGAAGTCAGCGTTTCCTCGCTCGCGCCGGAATTTTCCACGCCGCCCACATAACTGGCGGCAAGCAGACCGACTACGGCGGCGAACACGAGGCCCACCGTCAGCAGGAACTGGAACATCCCAGTCCCTTTGCCACGGGATTCCGCGCTCAAACACTCAGCCAGGTACAGGGGAACCACCACGCCTACAATACCGGCGCTGGCGCCCTGGAGAATACGGCCCAGCAGCATGATGCCGAACACTTCCTGGGACAGGCAGATCACGGGAATACTCACCGTGAACAGGGCGGCGGCTACGGTAATCAGCGCCTTGCGTCCCAACTTGTCCGCCAGATACCCGGCAAACAAGGAAGAAAGCACGCTGCCGAACAGCACGGCCGCCACCACCTGGGAAAGCTGGGAGGGATTGAAACCAGCCGTCTGCTCAATGTAGGGGAGCGCCGCAGCAATCACGCCGACGTCCACACCGTAGAGCAGGCCGCCCAAACCGGCCATGATGAGGAGGTAGCGCATGTATCGCCTGGCCGCATCCGGAACGGCGGCCTTCATGTTTTCTTGGTCTGTCATGGTCGTTGCATTCTAGTAAATTGGCTTTTCTCCGCAACCAAAAAAGAGACGCTTCCGGGACAAAAACAACTTTCCTCCCCTCAAATGCGCCCAAATGGTAAAAATATCACAAAAGAAACAACTAGGAAGCCGTGCAGAAAAGGAAGATCGTTTAAAATGACTCCAAAAACACCTCCTGCCATTTTCCCCGCATCTTCATGAAAAAACAGCCGCAAAAGAAAAAAACGCGGGCGCCTTCCCTCCGGCCCCGTGAACCATTCAGCTGAAAAAAAGAGCGGTGCGACGCGTCCCAATCAGACCGGGCATAAAAAACCTCCCGCCCTCTTCCGGAAACGGATGCCGTCCCTACTGGGGGTTCTTCGCGGAAGAATCTATCCCCAGCCGCTTTTCAATCAGGTTTACGGACAGCTCCGCGCACAGGCGCAATTCGTTGTCGGCGTCATGGGTGAAAGCCTTGAGCGCGGACAGGGAAGTCTCCGAACCGATTTCCCCAAGAATACGGGCGGCGGAACGTTTCAGCACAAAATCGTCCGACTCGTTCATCAGCCGGATAATGTCGGCTTCCCCGGTTGGACCGACGGCCTTGCACTCGTCCTCCCACTTCTGGGGATCCTTTTTCCATTCATCCAGAAGCAGCGCAAAGCTCTTCTTCTCCGGACCGTGCAGCAAAAACCTGACCAGAGAGGCAGGAATCTCGCAGTCCGCCTTCTTCAACTCCGTAGCCACATAGTAAACCACGCGCTGCGCCTCCGCGTTATCCGGCTCCGCCCACACGACGAGGGCGGAAGCCAAAGCGGTCACATACTCCGCATCACGCCCCCACGGCTCCCGGAGAAGCTCCACCAGCTTGGCGGAAACTTCATGGCGCATCTTGTCCGGCTTCACGGAAGCCAGGCGCTTTGCCGCGGCAATCACGCGCCGGATGTCCAGACAGGACAATTCCTTCAAATTGGCCAGTACGAAATACTGGTGGCGTTCATCCTGCAACGCGGCGGAAGCCGGGCGCGCTTCAAACTTGTCCCGGTTCAGAACCACTTCCACAAAGAAACGCTCCTTGTCCTGCAAAGTCACGTTCCCCATCTTGGCCGCCACGTCCACAAACTCCTTAAATGTGATGGGAGTAGGAGTAATAACGAACAAGCCGCCGCCCGTGCCTTTGCGGTCATAAAAAATCGGCTCGTCCTCAGACTGGGCCATCCTCTTCAAATACGCCTTCACCATGTCCCGGTTGGCCGCATTCACCCCGACCACCCACACGCCCAGAACACCCTGGGCCTCTTTCCGGTCAATGGCGGCAAACAGGGGCTTCAAATCCCCTTCCCCGTAATTCTGAACGGAAGCGTTCTGTTCGGCCAGTTGTTCCAGGCTCATGCTGGTAAAGCCGGAGACGCCTTCCTCCTCCTCAGCCTGGGCGACCGCTTCCTTCCCGCCGAGCAGGGAGGGATTCAGTTTGACCGGATACACGAAAGGCAGGGAGGCAATGCCCCCCGCCACCAGAAAGCCCAGCAAAATGAAAACAATCTTGTGCCTGCGTCCGGCGCAGGCCATCAAGCCCCCCGCAAGACAGGCGAAAAACAGGGCGAACGCCTTTTGCTGGGGCTGCTGCAGCATGGAAAGAAAAAAGGTCCCGTCCATCTCGGAAGAGGCATTGTAAAAAAGCCAGACGCAGCCGGCGGCGATGACCAGGGAGGCGCAAAGGCACATCAGTTGAATCAGCCCCGTTTCCATCAAGGCGCTCTGAATGGCCTCCCGGCGGTCTTTGGGGGTATGCACGGTAACGGCCTTCTTCGCCCTGGCAAAAGGCTTCTTGGGGATCAGCTTTTCCCTGTCGCAAAGAAACTCATGGCCGCATTTGCTGCAATTCACCATGGAACCCTCCGCAGCGGAAGGAACATTGATATGTCGTTTGCACTGTGGACAATTCAGATTCACCGGAGTTCAATATGCACGTTTTTGATTCTTTTGCAATACCTGTCTTTCAAACTTTCCTTTCGCCGGTTATTCTGCATAAATTTTCAAGGATGTCCCATTGAACTCCAGTTCAGCCGCTTTCCCGAACCATCCCGTTCCACCTCTTTTTTCCTGAACTTTAAATTTAACCTAGGTATCTTACATTTAAAATATTCTATAACTGACAACCATTCCTCAGAACCTTGAACACAAGACGAAGCGGCCGACAACATTTTTTCCTAGTAAAAGACTGGGGATTTTTTAGCCAACCTTCATCAGAAATCCACATTCCCAAACATTCCTATATATAAATTATTTAAATTTTATAACCGGGGCCTTCCGGGAAAAGATAAAAAACTCTCTTTATCCGCCGTATTCCTCCCCATGTCATTCCGAGTGAACACGCTTGCAGAGAAGGAAATTTGGTAGTAGAATTTTCGCCATGTCATTGCAGCCTGCCGAACGCCGAGATTTCATCCGCGATATGATTTCTGATGACCTTGCCTCCGGCAAGCATCAGGCACCGGTAACCCGCTTCCCCCCGGAACCCAATGGTTACCTCCATATCGGACATGCCAAATCCATCTGCCTCAATTTCGGTATCGCCCAGGAATTTCCGGGCGCGCGCTGCCACCTGCGCTTTGACGACACCAACCCCAGCAAGGAAGACCAGGAATATGTGGACAGCATCCAGGAAGACATCCGCTGGCTGGGCTTCGACTGGGGGGACAATCTCTTTTTTGCCAGCAACATGTTCGATTTCTTTTACGAATGCGCCGTCGCCCTCATCAACAAGGGACTGGCCTACGTGGACGAACAGACGGTGGAGGAAATACGCGCCCAGCGCGGCAACGTGAACGTGCCCGGCCAGGAATCCCCATACCGGAACCGTTCCGTGGAAGAAAACCTGGCACGCTTTCAGGCCATGAAAAACGGGGAAATCCCGGAAGGAAAAGCCATTCTGCGCGCCAAAATAGACATGGCCTCCAGCAACATGAACATGAGGGACCCCGTGCTGTACCGCATCATGTTCGCGGAACACCACAACACGGGCGGCACATGGTGCATCTATCCCATGTACGACTTCGCCCACCCGCTGGAGGATGCCTACGAGCACATCACCCACTCCCTCTGCACGCTGGAATTTGAAAACCACCGTCCCCTGTACGACTGGGTGATTGAAAACTGCCCCGTGCCGGCACGCCCGCGCCAGACGGAATTCGCCCGCCTCAACCTCACCTACACCGTCATGAGCAAGCGCAAGCTGCTCCAGCTGGTGCAGGAAGGGCACGTCAGCGGCTGGGACGACCCCCGGATGCCCACCGTCTCCGGCATGCGCCGCCGCGGCTACACGCCCGCCGCCATCCGCAACTTCTGCCAGACCATAGGCATCACCAAATTCAACGGCTTCACGGACGTGGCCCTGCTGGAATACAGCGTAAGGGAAGACCTGAACGCCAACGCTCCGCGCCGCATGGCCGTGCTCAATCCCCTCAAGGTAACCATCACCACTCTGCCGGAAGGCGCGGAGGAAATGGCGGAAGTGCTGAACAATCCGGAAAAACCGGAGGAAGGAACCCGCCGTCTTCCCATCACCCGGGAAGTCTGGATTGAACAGGACGACTTCATGCTGGACCCGCCCAAGAAATACTTCCGACTGGCTCCCGGCCGCACAGTGCGCCTCCGCGGCGGCTACTGCATCACCTGTACGGACTACCGGCAGGATGCGGACGGAAACATCACGGAAATCTTCTGCGAGCATATCCCCGGCACCATCGGCTCCAACCCTCCGGAAGGAATCCAGTGCCGGGCGGCCATCCACTGGGTAAGCACCAGGGACGCCGTGGACGGTGAAATCCGCATCTACGACCGCCTCTTCACGGAAGAAAACCCGGATGCCGCGGAAGAAGGCTTCCTCTCCGTCATGAATCCCGGCTCCCTGACCGTCATCACGAACGCCAAGCTGGAACCATCCCTGGCTGAAGCGGAACCTGAATTCCGCTGCCAGTTTGAACGCCTCGGCTACTTTGTGGCGGACCGCAGGGACCATTTACCAGGCAAACGCGCCGTCTTCAACCGCACCGTGGCCCTTAAGGACTCCTGGGCCAAAAAGCAAAAATAACCTCCTCTCCTTTCATCCCCTTTATGGACAACCAACTTCAATTCTGCACCGTTGACGAAGCCGTGGAAGAAATACGGCAGGGACGGATGATCATCGTTACGGACGACCCCGGTCGTGAAAACGAGGCTGACCTCATCATTGCCGCCGAATTCGCTACGACGGAAGCCATCAACTTCATGGTCACCCACGCCAGGGGCCTCGTCTGCGCCCCGCTTTCCCCGGAACGGGCGGACGCCCTCCAGCTCCCGCTCATGACCTCCGTCAACCGGGAAAACATGTCCACCGCCTTCACCGTCTCCGTGGATGCGGCCCATGACATCACCACGGGCATCAGCGCCGCGGAACGCGCCCTGACCATCCGCACGCTGGCGGACCCCAAGGCCACCGTCAATGACTTTGTGCAGCCAGGCCATACCTTCCCTCTCCGAGCCGTTCCCGGCGGGGTGCTGCGCCGCGCCGGCCATACGGAAGCCACCATCGACCTCGTGCGCATGGCGGGCCTCCAGCCTGCCGGCGTCTGCTGTGAAATCATGAAGGAAGACGGCACCATGGCCCGCACCGGCGACCTGGGCGGCTTCCAGAAAAAACATGGCCTGAAAGCCTGCACCGTGGCCCAGCTTATCGAATACCGCCGGGCCAAGGAAAAGCAGATACGCCTGGTGGAAACCGTCAAGATGCCCACGGACTACGGCGACTTCATTTGCCACCTCTATGAATCCCATCTGGACGGAGCCCTTCACCTGGCCCTGGTGCACGGGGAAATCTCCCCGGACAAGCCCACGCTGGTGCGCGTGCACAGCGAATGCCTTACGGGGGACGTCTTCGGCTCCCGCCGGTGCGACTGCGGCAGCCAGCTCCACACCGCCATGCGCCGCATTGCGCAGGAAGGCGGCGTGCTCCTCTACCTGCGCCAGGAAGGCCGCGGCATCGGCCTGGCGGCAAAACTCAAGGCCTACAAGCTCCAGGAACAGGGGCTGGACACTGTGGAAGCCAACCTCAAGCTCGGCTACCCGGACGACCTTCGCGACTACGGCATCGGCGCCCAGATTCTGCATGACCTGGGAGCGGACCAATTGCGCCTGCTCACCAACAACCCCCGGAAAATCGTGGGGCTGGAAGGCTTCGGCATTAAAATCACGGAACAGGTTCCCCTCGTCATCCCCCCCAACGAACAAAACAGCAAATACCTGGCTACCAAAAAATGCAAGCTGGGCCACATCCTGTAAACTCCCACTCCATCCCATCCCTCCATGTCCACGGAACTTCCACGCCGCCAGCGCGCCACGGGCACGCGCGCCAAAATCTGCATCGTCGCCTCGGAATACAATGAGCAATACACCCAGGCCCTGGTAGACAACTGCTCGGAAGAACTGGAAGCCGTGCTCCCCGCAGTCCGGCTGGAAATCATCCGCGTACCGGGAGCCTTTGAAATCCCGGTCACCATCAAATCCGTCCTCTCCCGCTCTCCGGAAAAACGCCCGGACGCCGTGGTGGCCCTGGGAGTCATCCTGCGCGGCAGCACGGACCACGCGGACCTCATCGGGTCCACCATCACGCAGGCCCTGATGCGGCTCGCGCTGGAATTCACCACGCCCGTCATTCATGAAGTCCTTCTCCTGAACGATGAAAAGCAGGCCTTTGCCCGCTGCATCGCCTCCCAGCTCAACCGCGGCCGGGAAGCGGCCCGCACCGCAGCCCGCATGGCGGAACTCTTCCTCAACTCCCTCTCCCGGCAATAAGGCACATCCTCCCTCTCTCTTCTCTACCGCCATGCTCTCACGCAACCAAATCAGACAAGCAGCCCTCCAATACCTCTACGCCACCTCCCAGACTCCGGAAGCGGAGCAGGAACAGGACGAAGGCATCTGGGACATCCTGATGGAACCCTTCCGCGGGGACTACTGCAAGCTCAGGGCCAAGGCCGTCTCCGGCCACCTGACCCGGGACTATCCGGACAAGCTGCGACTCTTCGTCACCCGTGCGCGGGAAACGGCGGACAAGCTTCAGCACGACCCCCTCACCCTGCCCGTCCGCGACCTGCTCCAAGACCTGCTGGTCAAGGAAGGGGAATTCAACGCCTCCCTGCTCCAACTGAAAAAAACCCTGTACGAAGACCCCTCCAATGACAAAGGCGCGCTTTCCGCCGCCTGTGACGCCGCGCAGGAACTCAACACCACCCTGATGCAGATGCGCCGCCGCCTGCTGGATGCCCTCAAGGACTTTCCTGCCTACAACGGCATCTGGGCTCCCCTTGTTTCCTCCTGCAACAAGCTCCAGGAAATCAACGACCGCATCAACTGCCTCATCCACCCGGACGGCCGCCCCTCCCTGGCGGAAATGAAAAAAGTGGTGGAAGCCGGAAAGGATGCGGATGAACTCTACCGTGAAGCCAAAGCCCTGGGGGAAGACATTCTGCGCCGCCGGGACGAACTGGACGCCGCCATCAACGGCACCCTGGAAAACTACTCTCCGGAACGCGTCAGCGCCATTGACCGCGCCATCCTGCGCCTGGGCGCCTACGAACTCCTTCACCGCAAAGACCTGGCCGCCCCCATCGTCATCTCGGAAGCCATCCGCCTGGCGGAACGCTTCTCCTCCGCGGAATCCCCCCGCTTCGTCAACGGCGTGCTGGCCGGCATCTCAAAAACGGAACGCCCGGCGTAACCACTACCCTGTACCATGGCTGGATTCTTTAAAAAACTCTTCACCAAATTCTCCCGCGGTTCCCGGATAGACTGGGATGAACTGGAAGCGGACCTGGTTACTGCGGACATCGGCATCCGGCGCGCCATGAACATTGCGGACCAACTGAGGGAAAGCAAGGGACTGGATGCGGAAAACCTGGTGGAAGCCACCCGTGAAGTCCTCTGCCAGGCCTTTCCTGCTACCGCTCCGTCCCTGCCCGCTCCTCCGGAGGGAAAGCCGCTGGTCATTCTGGTCGTAGGCGTCAACGGCACGGGAAAAACCACCTCCGCCGCCAAACTGGGCCACCTGCTGCAAAAACAGGGCTCCCGCGTTCTCCTGGCCGCGGCGGACACCTTCCGTGCCGCCGCCGTGGAACAGCTCCAGAGCTGGGCGGACAAGCTGGGAATTCCCATCTACAAGGGAGCGCCCAACCAGGACCCGGCCTCCGTTTGCTATGAGGCTCACACTCAGGCCATCCGGGAAGGCTTCCAATACCTTATCTGCGATACCGCGGGGCGTCTGCACACGCGCCACAACCTTATGGAGGAACTCTCCAAAATCCGCCGCACCCTCGCCAAGCAGGATGCAGCGGCCCCCCATCGCACCCTGCTGGTGGTGGACGCCACCACGGGCGCGAACGCCCTGGCCCAGGCCAGGGAATTCCACAAGGCCACTCCCCTGGACTCCGTCATCATCACCAAGATGGATGGCTCCGGAAAAGGCGGCGTGGCCGTAGCCATCATGGATGAAATGCACATCTCCCCTGCCTTTCTGGGAACCGGGGAAGGAGCTGAAGACTTTGAACCCTTCAACCGGGACCGCTACGTGGATTCCCTGCTGTAACGGGTCCGTTCAACCCCATGCCCTCTCTTCCCCTCATTACTGCCCAGACGGAGGAAAAGCTGCTCGCCTTCCTGACGGAACGCGGCCACACCAAATTCCGTGCCCAGCAGGTCCTGGACTGGATATGGCGCAAACGCGTCACCTCCTTTGACGCGATGACCAACCTTCCCCCGGCGCTCAGAAACCTGCTTTCGGAAAACTTCCGTTTCCACACACCGGAAATCGTGGAAATCCACGGCTCTGCGGACACCACACGGAAATTCCTGACCAGAATGGAAGACGGCAGTCTGGTGGAATCCGTCATCATTCCCGCCGCCGCTGCGGAAAACGGGGAACAGGCGGACCGCATCACCCTCTGCGTTTCCTCCCAGGTGGGCTGCGCCTTCGGCTGCAAATTCTGCGCCTCCGGCCTGCTGGGCCTCAAACGCAACCTCACGACCGGGGAAATCATCGGGCAAATCCTCTCTGCGGAAGCCATCGCCGGAAAACGGGTCAACAACCTCGTCTTCATGGGCATGGGGGAACCGCTCTCCAACTTCGACAACCTGGAGGACGCCCTGGAAATCATCACCTCCCACCGCGGGCTGGAAATAGGCGCGCGCCACATCACCATCTCCACGTCAGGCTTCGTTCCCGGCCTGAAAAAACTGGCCGCCTATCCCAGGCAAATCCGTCTGGCCGTCTCCCTGCACGGAGCCACGGACGAGGTGCGCGACCAGATCATGCCGGTCAACAAAAAATGGCCCCTCTCCCAGCTCATTCCCGCGTTGGAGGAATGGGGGAAGGACAAGAACCAGATGCCCACGCTGGAATACATTCTCATCCGGGACGTGAACGACTCCCTGAACGACGCATCCCATCTCGTCCGGATCGCCAAGCGCCTGCACGCCAAGGTCAACCTCATTCCATACAATACTGTGGAGGGGCTCCCGTGGCAACGCCCTGCGGAGAGCCGCTGCCGCGCCTTCCGGGACGCCATCCACAAGGCGCGCATCCCCGTTACCATGCGGTATGAAAAAGGCCATGACATCAACGCCGCCTGCGGCCAGTTGAGACTGAGGAAGGAACGGGAAAATAACAATAAGTAGGCAACACGCCTCTCTGAACCGAATTTGCTAACCCATGGTTAGTATTTGCCCGGCCCCCTCCATTGTGCTATTTCTTTTCTGCCGGTTACCTCCTTCTACTAGCATCGTCATGGACACCACGGATACCAATAACGCTAACTCCCCTTTGGAAATGACCAAGGCTCCACGCAAAGCTATGGCACTGGACGTCCGAGATATTCCCCAGGCACCAGGGCCAGAAAAAGGCGTACTTGCCCTCATGACCATGGATCCTGCTACCTACATAGGCCAGTGCATCACCATCGGCATAACGGAAGACTATTTCTATCTGCCGGCTCATCAACTACTCTGGAATCTCTTTCAAACCCGCTACAACAAAAACCAACCCATTGACATCGTCTCCATTACCCAAACCCTGGAAGACATGCACCAGTTGGAAGCTGTGGGAGGAAGTGCAGGCTTGGCGGAAATCTACACTTTTACCACCACGGGGGCCTACTTTGAGCATTATCTCAATATCCTGAAGGATAAATTTATTCTGCGCTCCATCATCAAGATCGCCACACAATCTACTACGCAAGCTTTTGACAATCCAGAAGATGTGCCAGAATTACTGGATTCCGTAGAAACTAACATCTTTCAGATACGAGAGCGCTATACTAGCGCCAAAGATGAACAAAGCTTGGCTAATGTCCTCAAGCAGGCTGTCACCAACTTTGAAAAATTCATCGCCAGCAAGGGACAGATCCAGGGGCTAACCACGGGCTTTGAAGAACTGGATAAAAAAAGTAACGGACTCAAACCGGGAGACATGTTCATTATAGCAGCACGCCCCTCCATGGGGAAAACTTCATTCCTGCTCAATATCATAGAACACATTGCCCTCAATGAAAAAAAGCCCACCCTGCTCTTCTCCTGTGAAATGCCCGCGGTCCAAATTGTAGAACGCCTTCTCTTTGCCCGTTCCGGCGTGCGGCGTGCGGAAATTATCAAGCGCGGCAATTTGACACAGTTGGAAATGAAACATTTCAAGCAAGCGGTCAAGGAAGTAGGTGCATCTCAACTCGTCATTGACGATACGGCTGCCATCTCCATCAACGAACTCCGGGCCAAGGCTCGCCGAGTTATGAGGGATCAGGGAGGGTTAGCCGCCATCGGCGTGGACTATCTGCAACTTATGCGTTCCCACTCCAAGCAGGCAGTTAACAGCCGTGAACGAGAAGTCGCGGAAATCTCCTCCGGACTCAAGGCTTTGGCCAAGGAACTCAAGGTACCCGTCATCGTCCTGGCCCAGCTCAACCGCGGCCCGGAAAGCCGGACGGGCGCCAGCCTGGGCGTCCCTCGCATTTCCGACCTGCGTGAATCCGGCTCCATCGAACAGGATGCCGATATGATCGGCCTGCTCTACCGCTCCGCCTACTATGCGGAAGATGAGGAAAAACGCCAGCAGATGGCCGGACGGGCCAACCTCCACGTGGCCAAAAACCGCAATGGCCCCACCGGGGACGTGCCGCTCCACTTTGAAGCGGAGCTCATGCGCTTCTCCACCCGTGAAGCGGATGAATACGACCAGGAAAACTAATGAATCCCTTCCGCGCTTCAATTTTCTGCGGATTTACAATCCGGAGTCAAGCTGTGATTCTAAGGGAAAAGAACTTGCGACGGCATTCCTTCGCCTATCGGGAGCTGTTTACATAAAATGGGGAACCGTCCGGAGTTGCCGAACTCCGGCGAGGAGTGCCGCAGACATCTGCGGCATCTGAATTTGAAAGGGAGCGTTAGCGAACTCTCTTTCCTGGAAGCCGGTACGTCCTGACGGGCACACGTATTTCAATTGCCGCAAGGCATGCGGTGCTTCTTGCGGGGAGATGGACATTTTTCCGTTTATAATCCGTAACGGATTGTAAATCCGGTAGCCTCATTGTAGCGCCAGCGTCTCTTCTGGGCTTATTTATCAAGTCATTTCTGTTTTAATATGAAAAAAACCTTATCTATCGCCGCCCTGCTCTGCGGATTGTGCGTTTGCGCCCATGCCGCCAGCATGGTCACGGAATGGACCGGTGGGGCCGGACCTACGGAAGGCAACACCTATGAACTGGGCAACGCGGGCAACTGGAGCAACGGCATTCCCAGCCGCGGCAACGGCCAGGGCCCGGATGTCATCTTCAACAATGCCGGAACCGTCAACGTCAACGGCGCCATGGTGGACACCTCCGACGGCGGCGGCATCACCGTTACGGGCAACAGCAACGTTACCGTCGGCGGCACCCGCTATACGGGGAATGTAACGGTCGGCTCCGGTTCCACTCTCAACCTCGGGCAAGTGGACTTCAAAAGCAGTGACATCACCCTTGACGGAACCCTCAACCTCACCGTCTGCGGCATTGATCCCGGCGGCAATGGCGCACGGCTTGTCTTCGGTATTGGAGGCATCATGAACGTCAACCAGAAAATATGGGGCGCGTCCAGCTTCTCCGTCTCCGGACTGCTGGCCACCACATCCACGGACCTGACTGTGGGAGAATTCCAGTTCGTTACCCGTACGCTGGTCACCTCCGCCGGTTTTGACGGCGGTTCCATCTCCCTGGGGGACTTTACCGCTGAAGACGGCAGCGCGCTGACCAAGGCCTCCGGCCTCATGGAAGGAAATGCAGCGGACTATCAGGGCCAATACTACCTCTACACGGAAAACGGAGACGTCAAGGTGCAATACGTAGTAGCGGGCGCCGTGCCGGAACCCGCCACGGCTACCCTCAGCCTGCTGGGGCTGGCAGCTCTGATGCTGCGCCGCAGGCGCGCCTGATTTCCGGAATCCCATTTTTTCTTCAAGAGGCTGTACGCTAATGCGTACAGCCTCTTTTGCATTCGCCGGGCGGGTGACGGAAACGTCACGGAAAACATCTTCACGCCATTGCCGGAGGCCGTAACATCTTTCCATTACCCTTTATTCAGCATTATGCAAGCCCACGCAAAATCACTCAACGAGCGCTTCCGCACACTCATCTCACTCCTCTTCGGCCTGGCTATCGGCTGCGCCCTGCTCTTTGGGGAATCCCGGTGGGAAATGTCCCCGCTCATAGAAGAAAGCCTCATGCTCCTGGCCTGTTTCATGGCCGGCATAGGCGCCTTCGGGCGCATCTGGTGCTCCCTCTACATTGCTGGTTATAAAAACAACGTCCTTGTCATTGAAGGGCCGTACTCCATGTGCCGCAACCCGCTTTACTTCTTCAGCTTCATCGGCGGCATAGGCGTAGCGTGCGCCACGGAAACCTTCACGATCCCCCTGCTGACGGCATTGGCCTTCGGCATTTACTACCCGTCCGTCATCAGGAAGGAACAGGAACGGCTCATCTCCCTCTTCGGAGACGCCTACCGGAACTACTGCCGGAGCGTCCCCTCCTTCATTCCCTCCCTATCGCGGCTGAAGCCGCCGCCCGCAACCTACTCCGTCAATCCTGCCACCTTCACGCACAACATCGTGGACGCGCTGTGGTTCATCTGGTTCATCGGCATCTTTGAATTCATCAGCGGGCTACATGAAGCCAGAGTGCTCCCCGTATGGTTCCTCATTCCGTAACCTGCTCCCTTCTTCTGGCGTCCAGAAGCCCCGCCAGGGCCTTCTGGGAAACCATCTGCCGGAAAGACCCTCGGTCCCTCGGATAAAGCATCATCTCCGTCCGCGTCTCTCCCCCCCGGAAAGCCCAGGCGAGCCATACGGTACCCACAGGTTTTTCCGGCGTGCCGCCTCCCGGCCCCGCAATGCCGCTGACGGCAACCGCCACATCGGCACCGGAACGGTCCAGGGCCCCCTCCGCCATCGCTTTCACCACGGGTTCGCTTACCGCTCCGTGAAGCTTCAGGATATCCTCCGGCACCCCCAGCATCTTCGTCTTTGCCCGGTCAGCGTAAGTCACCCAGCCGAACTCAAAAACGCCGGAGGAACCCGGCACATCCGTAATCCTCTTGGCAATCAGGCCGCCGGTGCAGCTCTCCGCCGTCGCCACCTTCAACCCCTGTTCCGCCAGATGGAGCACCACCGCCTTCTCCAGGGATACTCCCGCGGGAGTCAGCACATACGCTCCTGCCAGGATGCGCAGGCGCGCCTCCCCCTGTTTCAGCGCCACTTCACTGCCCACCAGGCGCACATCCACCTCTCCGATGCGCGCGCAATACGCCACCTCCAGTCCCTCCACCTGGTGCAGGGAATCATCCACCAGCTCCTGAAGGTCGCTCTCCCCGATTCCTACCAGCCGGAAAACGCGCAGATGCGGAATATCCTCATCCGCCAGATCTTCCAGAAGCGGCATCACTGACTGCTCCACCATCGGCTTCAACTCCGACGGAGGTCCGGGCAGCAGGATGAACATGGGAAGGGAACCGCTGGCAGGCATCACCAGGCCGGGCGCCGTGCCGTTGGAATTCTCCAGCACCGCGGCACCGTCCGGAACCATGGCCTGTTTGAAATTGCATTCCGCAATGGAAATTCCCCTGCGTTCAAAATAGCTCTTCAACCTCTCCGCCACCTGCTCGTCACGGTGCATGTCCACGCCGCACACGTCGCACAGGGCTTCTCTGGTCACATCGTCGCTCGTCGGTCCCAGGCCTCCGCTCACAATCACGATATCCGCCCGCCGGGCGCTCTCCCTCATGGCCTCGTTAATGGCATAGCCGTCGGGAACCACGGTCTCCCTCTCCACACGGAATCCGGCCTCAAACAGCCTGTTGCCCAGCCACGCGGCATTCGTATTCACAATGCTCCCCAGTAAAATTTCCGTCCCGGTGTTGATCAATTCAACCCTGATCTGCTTCATGCCGCCAGTATGCTCCCGCATCCGCTCCGTGACATGCAACAATCCTGCCATGTACCACAAAAAACTTCATTTGAACGTCCCGTAGGATACAGTATGGGCACTGACAAAGACCATGAGCACACCTTCCCGGCCCCGCGCCACCAAAATCATCTGCACCATTGGACCAGCAACAGACACTTCCGACATGCTGGGCCAGCTTATTGAAGCCGGAGCCAACGTTTTCCGGCTCAACATGAGCCACTCCAAACACGACTGGGTCCGGGAAGTCGTCTTCCGCATCCGCCGGAAAGCCGCGGAGCTGCAGGCGAACATAGCCATTCTCTTTGACCTCCAGGGGCCGTCCATCCGCACCGGGGACCTGCCCGAACCCTACCATCTGAAAAAAGGGGACACGCTGGAAATCCGCCTGAGCACGGCCAAGCCGGAACTCCCCTTCTCCACCACGGTGAACTATGACGGGCTCCTGCAGGACGTCCAGGTAGGCCATACGATGGTGGTGGACAACGGAGGCATTCTCATGCGCATTGAGGAAGTGCGCCCGGACAGGCTCATCTGCAAGGTGCTCACGGAAGGAGTATTCGGCTCCCGCCGCCACATCAACCTCCCCGGCGTGGCGCTGCGGCTCCCCGCCCTGACGGAAAAAGACCTGGCGGACCTGGCCGTAGCCGTGGAATGCGAGACGGACTACGTAGCCATGTCCTTCGTCCGGGACGCCGCCCACATCGCCCAGCTCCGGGAGCATATCGACAACCTTGGAGGAAGGGCCCAGATTGTCGCCAAAATCGAGGACCAGCAGGCCATCCGCCACATTGACGACATCATCCTGGCCGCAGACGTCATCATGGTCGCGCGCGGCGATCTGGGCATCGAAGTCAGCATTGAGGAACTTCCCATCATCCAGCGCCGCATTATTCGCCACTGCCACAGGCTGGGGCGCCGCTGCATCGTCGCCACGCACATGCTGGAATCCATGATCACGCAGCCCACCCCCACCCGTGCGGAAGTCACGGACGTTTCCAACGCCATCTTTGAACAGGCGGACGCCGTCATGCTCTCCGGAGAAACCTCCGTAGGCCATTATCCCGTGCGCTGCGTGGAGGTCCTGGACTCCATCGCGCACCGCATGGAGCGCTCCGGCAACCTTAACTTTGCCGCCTCCGCCATCCTGAACGGAGACAGGCAGAAAGCCACCAAGGCAGCCATCTCCCTGGCGGACTCCGTGGAAAACGCCTGCATGGTCATCTTCACCCGCCGCGGCCTGGCCGCCACGCAGGCAGCCGTCCTCAGGCCGGAACGGGCCCCCATCTTCGCCTTCAGCAATGACCCCGTTGTCGTCCGGCAGCTCGCGCTGGCACGCGACGTGACCGCCTTTGAATCCCCCTTCCTGAAAGACCCGGCCCGCATGATCTCCACCGCTCTGAACCTGCTGAAGGAAAAAGGGCTTATCACCTCCGGCCAGCCCGTCGTCATCCAGGGGGACAGCCTGCAAGGGGAACTGCTGGCGGACTCCATCATCTTCATGCGCGCGGAATGATGGCCCCTGCCTTCCATGTGGCGCAGGAAACAGCCGTGTGGCCTCCGCCCCCTCCTCTCAGGAAACTTCTGCTGGATGCCGATCCGGACGAACGGCAGGTAGCGGACCATCTGGCCCACGGCGAACTTTACGTCGCACGGAGCCGCGGAGCTGCCGCCGGAGCTATCGTCATCCGGCAAACGGGGGAAGACACATGGGAAATCATGAACTGTTCCGTAGCCCCTGAATACAGAAGGCACGGTTGCGGAACCGCTCTGGTGCTGCACGCCCTGCACATCATCAGGAACAAGGGGGCAAGATATGCGGAACTGGGAACGTGCGATGCCTCCCCGGGCCCAATGGCCCTGTATGAAAGCTGTGGCTTCCGGATTTCAGGCGTCGTCAAAAACCACTTTACGGACAACTACCCGGAACCCGTCTGGGACAACGGCGTGCAGTGCATTGACATGGTCCGCATGCGTGCGGACCTCTCCCCGCAGGAGGGGGAAACACCTCCAACTGGTCAGAAGCTATAAACCAGGCTGACGCCCGTCACCCAGCTATTGCCCTTCACCAGCGTTCTCCCATACACCCGGTTCACCCCGTGGGCTCCCTTGCCGAGCCAGTGCAGCCCCACAAACGGCTCCACAAAAATATTCCCGAACAAACGGTAATTCGCCGTCACCCTGACGTACAGGGACTGCCAGCCGTTGCTGCCGGAAGGCCAGTAGGAGGAACTCAGCACCGCGCCGAACTTGAAACCCATGTAAAGGTTCTCCGTCATCCGGAAATCCGACCCGGTGCACATGTCAAACCACCAGCCCGTAATGCCGTAAAAGGAATAAGCGGCGCTTCCCTGCGCATAAAAACCGGGCAGGAAGCCCAGATCATGGCGCAGAATCAGCGCCGTTTCATACGTTGTCCCACCGTTGCCGAACAAATGTTCGGAGGCAAACCCCGCCAAACCGCCGTCATTCGCACGGAAGGATAATGCGGCGTAAGTGGCCTTCCCGAACTTCCTTTGAAGCCCAAGATCAGCCATTGTCTCATTCTCCATGTCAACCGCCGGATGCCCCAGGAAAATCTCCTCCTTCAACGCCAGAATCAGGGAATACCGGTCATTCAGGTCGCTTCTCCAGTCCAGACGCAAGGGAGCCGTGGGATTACAGCCGCCGGGAATCAGGCCGCGGAATTCGTAATTCGTGGAATAGCCCGCCTTCAAGCTGCCGCTCACGGGTCTCAGAGGCGGATCGGAAGGAACATCCGGAATGCGTGACTCCGCCAGGGAAATTGAAATGGAAACGGCCAGAACCGCCCCAAGAGCAGAAAAAAAGGAAAAACTCATAAACTTGGAACTCCTGTTCCGCGGCATTCTGAATAAAAATACTGCCTCTGGCAACAAGCAAAAAAGGAGCGGAGCAATTCTCCTTTACCCCGGAAAGTCAATTCCTCCGCAAGCCGCTCATCCTGCAAGGAATAAAAAAATCCGGCCCTGCCGCTGCCCCAAATTTTCCAGCCAGTGCAGCAGCAGCCATATCCGTGACGGCTTTTCCTAAGCCATCACCGGCCGGAACAGGAACAATGGCCGGATCTTAGTCCCCGCCTTAATCGGCAATTTCTCCTTCCTCCATCCGGAACATGAAAGAAAAAGAGCGGCGGATTGCTCCGCCGCTCTTGAAACATGATTCAATCGTAAGCCGGACGGCTTAGAAGGAATAGACGAGGTTGGCGCCAGCCACCACGCCGAAGTTCTTGTAAGGCTTGGAACCTGCGTCCACGCCCTTGTTAGCCTTCAAGGCGCCGTTGCCGGCCCAGTTGAAGCTGACGAAGGGAACCACGGCCAGATTCTTCACGCCCAGCTTGACAGGCAGTTCAGCCTTCACCCACCAGGCTTGCGCGCCGTTGGACATGAAAGCGGACTTGCTGTCGAAGTAGCCGGCAGTGGCAGACATGCCGCCCGTGATCACGATGTCCGTGGCGGGGCAGATGGAAGCCTTCCAGCCCACATACGGCTGGAACCACCATCCGGTCATTCCCTGGAAGCCATAGCTAGTGGTCACACCGGCGAACCAGTTGCTGCACAGGTCATAGTTCAGGTTCAGATAGAATTCCTGAGCCACGGAGTGGGCATGACGCTGGCCAACGACGCCGTTTGCAAGGAGGTTGCTGTAATCATACTTGGCAAAGTTGCCGAGCAGACCGCCATGAATCAGATTCCAGCCGAGGGTGGTGGACAGGTTCTTCAGCAAACCGTCCTGGTTCTTCCAGCCAAGGTTGAAATTGGTTTCATTGTGGAAAGCAATATCTTTCATGCCAAGCAGCTCGTGACCGGAGGTCAGGGAGGTGTAGGAAGCGGCACCCACAATGGAGTTGGCGTCGCTCAGCTTGTAATTCAGATTTACACCGGCAGGGATAACGCTATCCCCTCCCACCAAGGCGTGGGAAGCCACGATGCCGCGGCTGGTGTAATTGGAGGCATAACCGGCGTAGATATCGCCGGACAGCGGGCTGACAGTCGCCACGGGAGTGGGAACCGGAGTCGGAGCAACAATCTTGACGGGAGTGCCCGCAAGAGCAGCGCCGGCAAAGGATGCCACAGCTGCCGCAACACTGATGATGTTCTTGGTTTGCATGACTATTACTTGGTTAGGGTATTAATTGTTGATTTGCTAACAAGGAAAGAAAAGTATCTTTTCCCCCTTGTTAAGGAAAGTGAAACATTTCCGTCACAAATGTAAAGCCTTTTCTCCCCCACAGTTAGCTAATCGTTGATTTTCTAACATTTATATTTACCATCCCCATGACAAAAAGAGCAATCTTCCAGATCTTGCCAAGCTTTCCTCTCCATGGCCGGGCAGGATACAGGCATTCCGCCCCGGCCAGGCGTTCGTCTTCCTTCAGGGAAGGAGAAGGATTCACCAGGACCCTTCGCCCGCAGGAAAGCAGCATGGGCATATCCGCGCCACTGTCGCTGTAGGCGGCGGCATTATTCAGAACGCCGTGCTCCGGCAGCACCTTCCGCTCGCGCAGGTGCTCCACCTTTATCTGTCCCTTGTTGTTGCCGTTCGGCAATTCCGGCATCGCCGGCATGCGGCCGTCCAGAAGCACGTCCGTTCCCAGAACGCCGTCAAATCCCAGCAGCTCACCCAGAGGTTCCGCGTAAAAGGTTGGGGAGGCGGAAACCATGAGGCACAGATCCCCCTTCTTCCGGTGCTCCTCCAGCCGTTCCTTCAGTTCCGGATAAATCCATTCCTGTGCCAGAGAGCCGAATTTCCTTCCATACTCCCGCACCGTTTCTGCGGGGAGTCCCCACAAATAAATGAGATAGGCCCTCTTCATCCGGTTTTCATCCCATATCCTCAGAACATAAAGAGGAATGCAGGCCAGGAAAAGAAGCACCAGCAGGCGCCGCCATGGATGGAGCCTCAGCACAAAACAGGAAAAAACGTATTGCGTATCCCAGGGCAGCAGCGTTCCATCCATATCAAAAAGGGCCACTCCCCTTCCGCTCAAATCATCCGTCATACCCCCATCCTATACTCTCAACCCTCAACTCTCAACCCTCAACTCTCCATCCTCTTCCCTTAAACGCCCAAAACCCCGGCCGCCAAAAGGCAACCGGGGTTTTGAAGCAAATCCAGAAGGAAATAAGATTAACGGGAGTAGAATTCCACGATGAGCTGCTCGTTGACGATGGGAGCAATCTCTTCCTTGGAAGGTACGCGAGCAATCTTGCCCGTGAGCTTGTCACGGTCGCATTCCAGCCAATCCGGAACCACGGTGGCCTGGGTCAGGTCAAGGAAACGGGTAGCCAGCTGCTGGGAGGAGGCCTTTCCACCGACGGCGATCACATCGCCAGGGCGGCAGGAGTAGGACGCAACGTTCGTCTTTTTGCCGTTCACGGTGATATGGCCGTGGGAAACGAGCTGACGGGCGCCGGCGCGGGTGTTGCTGAAACCGAGACGGTACACAACATTGTCCAGACGGAGTTCAAGGAGCTGAAGCAGGATGTCGCCGGTAATGCCGCGGCGGCGGGCGGCTTCTGCATAATACTTGCGGAACTGGCCTTCAAGCACACCGTACTGGAAACGCAGCTTCTGCTTTTCAGCAAGCATCACGCCGTAGTCGGACTTCTTCTTGCGGCCGGCGCGCATGCCATGCTGGCCGGGGGGGAAGGGGCGCTTTTCAAGAGCCTTGGTGGAACCGAAAAGAGCAACGCCAAAACGGCGGGACACTTTATCGCGGGGACCGGTATAACGAGCCATGATATATTTGATCTATAGGTAAAAGGATTCAATTAGACGCGGCGGGCCTTCGGGGGACGGCAGCCGTTGTGGGGAATGGGAGTCACGTCCTTGATGGAGGTGATTTCAATACCGATCGTCTGCACGGCACGCACGGCGGATTCACGACCGGAACCCGGTCCCTTCACACGCACTTCCACTTCACGCAGACCGTGGCCCATGGCCTGGCGGCAGGCGTCCTGGCAAACCACCTGGCCGGCGTAAGCCGTGCTCTTGCGGGAGCCCTTGAAGCCCATCTTGCCGGCGGAGGACCAGCCGATCACGTTGCCGCGCTGGTCGGTGACGGTCACGACGGTGTTGTTGAACGTGGAGGAAACATGAACCACGCCGGAGGAAACGTTCTTGCTGCCCTTGGCCTTCAGGATTTTGGGCTTGTCATCATCGCCGCCCAGACCGAGTTCCGCAAAAATGTCCTTGCGGGGTTCGGGCTTCTTGACTTCTTCAGGAGCGGAAACAGCGGCGGCCGGAGTTTCAGCAGCGGGAGCGGGAGCTGCCGCTTCCACGGGCTTTTCGGCGGTTTCGTTGGTGATTTCTTCGCTAGCCATAGTAAAGCTATATAGTAAAATTCAGGTTGGCGGATTACTTCTTCTTGGCCTGCGCGCCAACGGTCTTCTTCTTGCCTTTACGGGTGCGGGCATTCGTGCGGGTACGCTGGCCACGGACCGGAAGGCCGCGGCGGTGGCGCTGACCGCGATAGCAGTTGATGGAGGTCAGACGCTTGAGAATGGATTGCTTTTCACGACGAAGGTCACCTTCAATCAGGATTCCGTCAGTGGTGATCACTTGAACAATCTTCGTGAGTTGTTCGTCGGTAAGCTGTCCCGTACGGATGTCGGGATTGATGCCTGCTTGTTCCAGGATTCTCTTAGAAGTCGAGTGCCCGATTCCGTAAATATACGGAAGGGAAGCCTCGATGCGCTTCTCGTTGGGTATTTCTGTACCGAAAAGGCGTGCCATAATGGATTGGATTTGCTAGCTGTTATTTTTCTCTGCCTCGCGCAGAGCTATTGCTTGGGGCAAGATGGATACCATAAATTGAGGTTTTGACAAGAGCAAAACGTCATTTTTTCTATTTTTAATCTCTTGCGCCGCTTGAACATGCATGCCGCCCGTGGCGGCGCAGGATGCGTTCCACCGCCCAGGAAGCATGCTCCGCCACGAGGGAGGACTCTCCGGAAAGCGCCTTCAGAAAATCAATGTCATCCGGAGTTCCCGCATTCCCCAGCACAATGCAGCCGTTGCGCAGCAGCCCCTCCCTCTTGATTCTTTTCAGGGGGGAATTCCGGAACAGGTCCGCAAAGCCGCCGGCATCCAGGGCAAGCAGATCGCGCAGCGGAATGGAGGCCAGCAGGCGGGACATGCGGAACCGTTCATCCGCCTCCGGCAGGGGCTTCCCGTTCCAGGGGCAGACCGTCACGCAGGTGTCGCACCCGTACAGCCGTGTCCCTACCAGGGGGCGTATTTCCTCCGGAATGGAGCCCCGGTGTTCAATCGTCCAGTAGGAAAGGCAGCGTCCGGCATCCACCTGGCCGTTTTCCATGATTGCGCCCGTCGGGCACAGGTCCGCACAGCGCCGGCAGCTTCCGCACCCGTGGGAGACCGGAGTGTCCGGCTCCAGCTCCAGCGTGGTCAGCAGGGTGGCGATGAAAAAGCGCGAGCCTCCCTTCCTGCGAACGATCAGGCCGCTTCTTCCGCGCCATCCCAGGCCGCACGCTTCCGCGTGGTCCCGTTCCATGACGGGTCCGGCGTCCACATATCCCTTTTGCTCGCCGCCGTAAATGGAAAGCAGTTCCTGCAAATCCGCCAGCTTCTCTTCCAGAATTCCGTGGTAGTCCCTTCCGTGGGCGTAAAGGCAGATGCTTCCCTCCCCCTCCGGACGCATGGCGGGGCTGTCATAGTCATAGGACAGGCAGATGACGGAACGGCAGCCGGAAAGCACCTCCGCAGGGTCCGCCCTCCGCTCCGGAGAACGCGCCATCCATTCCATCCCGGCGTGCCAGCCCCGTTCCAGCCATTGGAACAATTTTTCCGCATGCGGGCTCCTTCCCGCACGGGCCACCCGGCAGCCGGAAAACCCAAGCTGCCGGGACACGGCGCACAGGGAATCTTTAATAACAGCGGGATCCGGCGTCAGCACGCCCGCATCATGGACAAGAGCGCCCCTTCCACCAAGAATTTTCTTCAATCCGGTGGAAATTGGATTGCCTGCACCCTGCCGCCGCTTCATAATAGACCTATATGAACATCCGGATTCTGAGCGATGGGAAACAGGGCCATCTCAACCAGTCCCTGGGACTGGCGCAGGCTCTGATTGCCAAAGCAGGGGGGGCCGTGGAAACGGTGGACCTGCAGGGACTTTCCCTTCTGGGGAAAATCCGGAAGGTCGTCTCCGGCAGCGACACGCCGCAGCCGGACCTGTTCATCTCCGCCGGACACGCCACGCACATCCCGCTCATCTGCGCCCGCCATCATTTCAAGACCCGGGCTGTCCTCTGCATGAAGCCCACGCTTCCCTGCACCTTTTTTGACCTCTGCCTCATTCCCCGCCATGACTTGCGCCCCGGGCGCGACTATACGGATACGGGCATCTTTCCCACCCATGGAGCGCTTCACCCCATGAGGCCTGATCCCTCCATCCCGAAGGACATCACCCTGATCCTCATCGGAGGTCCCAGCAAGGATTTTGACTGGGATGACGAAGCCATGCTCAACCAGCTCTCGGACATCAGCATCAACACCCCCGGCAACATCGTGCTGACCACCTCGCGCCGGACGCCGACGGGCTTTGCAGAGAAAATCCAGACGGCCGTTCCGGAGATCACCGTCGTTCCAGTGGAGGAAACGCAGCCGGGGTGGGTAGCGCGGCATCTGGCGCACGCCTCCGCCACCTGGGTCAGCCAGGACAGCGTCTCCATGGTATATGAAGCGCTGGGCGCGGGGGCGCCCGTAGGCGTCCTGGCTGTCCCCCGCCGCCACGGCAACCGTAAATCCCGCATCCTGTCCGGCCTGGAAATGCTGGAAAAGGAAGGCTTGGTCACCGGATACCGGGACTGGAAAAAGCAGGGCTTCCGCCTGGCAGCGCCCGGAGCCCCCCTTCTGGAGGCGGACCGCGCCGCAGACTACATCCTCACCAGATTCTTTCCCCAACTCCACGCTTTATGAAAATAGTGCATCTCGTCCCCTCCATGGAATCCGGAGGCGTGGAACAAGTCGTCATGGAACTGGGCAGCGGCCTTTCCGCCCGGGGCGTGGAAAACATCGTCGTCTCCGGCGGCGGACGCCTGATTCCCCGGCTGGAAAAGGAAGGCTCCCGCCACATCCTGATGCCGATCGGCAAAAAAAGCCTCGCCACCTTCTTCCGCATCGGCGCCCTCCGCGCCCTGCTCCAGGCCGTCAGGCCGGACATCCTGCATCTTCATTCCCGCGTTCCCGCCTGGGTAGGCTACCTGGCATGGAAAAAACTGCCGCCGGAAGACAGGCCCGGCCTCGTCACCAGCGTGCACGGCTTTTACTCCGTCAACCGGTACTCCGCCATCATGAGCCGGGGGGAACGGGTGATTGCCGTTTCCAACTGCATCCGGGACTACATCCTCACCCATTATCCGTCCACTCCCGAGGACCATATCAGAATCATCCCCAATGCCATTTCCCCGGACCAGCACCACCCGGACTACTCCCCTTCCCGGGAATGGCTCACGGGCTGGCATATGTCCTATCCCGAGCTCAAGGGAAAATTCACCCTGTGCCTGCCAGGCCGCATCACGCGCCTGAAAGGGCAGCTGGACCTGATTCCCATTGTAAGACAGCTTCTGGAACGGGGAATTCCGGCCCACGCCGTCATCGTGGGAGAGACCAAAAAGGGAAAGGAAGAATATAAAAACGAAGTCCTCCGGGAAATTGAGCGGGCCGGCGTCTCCCACGCCTTCACCTGGACCGGCCACCGCCAGGACCTGCGGGACATCATTTCCACCTGTTCCGTCACTCTTTCCCTGACCAAAAGCCCGGAGGCCTTCGGCAAATCAACCCTTGAGGCGCTCGCCCTGGGCAGACCCGTTGCCGGGTACGCCCACGGCGGAGTCAAGGAACAACTGGACGCCTTCCTGCCGGAAGGAAACATCGCCGTGGGGGACACCTCATCCATGGCTGCCCTGCTTTCCCGCTGGTACGCCCAGCCCCCTCCCCTGCCCCGTCACATACCCTCCCCTTACAAGATGGAGGATATGATTCAGGCCCATTTGGACGTTTACCAGGAACTGACCCCTTATTCATGACGCCCCGGGAAGCCGCCATAACCCTGAACCTGATACCGGGGCTGGGCCCTGTCAGGGTCATGCGCCTCATGCAGGTATTCGCCTCTCCGGAACTGGTTCTGGAAGCTCCGGCCTCCATGCTGATGGATATTCCCGGCATCGGGGCACAGCTGGCTCGCCACATCTCATCCTGGCGGAGCATCGTCAATCCGTACCGGGAGCTGGAACTGGCGGATAAGGCGGGGGCCACGGTCACCACGGTCTTTGACGCCTCCTATCCCGCCGCCCTGCGCGAGCTGACGGACGCGCCCATCGTCCTTTATTCCTGGGGATCCTGGACCGCGGGGGATTCCGAACGCTCCATCGCCGTCGTCGGTTCACGCATGGCCACCCACTACGGCAGGCTATGCGCCAGAACCGTCTCTCATGACCTGGCGGAGGCCGGGGTAACCGTCATTTCCGGACTGGCGCGCGGCGTGGATACGGAGGCCCATACGGGAGCCCTGGATGCGGGAGGACGCACCGTCGCCGTCATCGGAGCGGGCCTCAGCAAGCTGTATCCATGGGAAAACAGAAACCTGGCGCAGCGCATTGCGGACGGCCATGGAGCGGTAGTCTCCGAATTCCCGATGGAGCTGCCCCCCTCCCGCACCACCTTTCCCATGCGCAACCGCATCGTGAGCGGCTGGAGCCGCGCGACGCTGGTGGTGGAAGCCTCCGGACGCAGCGGAGCCCTGATCACGGCGCGGACGGCAGGGGAACAGGGACGGGAGGTCTTCTGCATTCCCGGCCCGGTTGACCGGCATTCCTCCGACGGCTGCCACGCCCTCATCCGGGACGGAGCCACGCTGGCCGCCGGAGCCTCCGACATCCTGCATGACATGAAATGGACCGCCCCGGAACAGGGTCTGCCCCTTTTTTCCCCATCCTCCCTTTCCGCCGCTGCACCTCCGCTGCCTCCCACTGCGGAGGAAAAGGAAATCCTCCATGCCGTCAGGATGGGCTTCAATACCATTGACACCCTCTGCGCCTCACTGGGGAAACCGGCATGCGCCATTACGCCGCTTCTGTCCAGAATGCAAATTGCAGGGCAAATCACGCCGGATGCAGGCGGATACTTTTCCATCAACCACAAGGGACACTAGACAGTTCTCCTCCCTTTCCGGAAATGTCTCAACAGCAGGCAGGGCGCCCCCGGACGGCGGCAGCCCGCGTCAGCCCGGTTAAAGGAACAGAAAAAGCTCCTACTGCTTAACCTCCTTGCGCACGGCATCAATCCAGGCGGAAATCGTCTCCGCCTGCTCCCACTTGACTGGGGCGGCCAGCTTCTTCTTGGACACGGGATCGGAAACTTCAAAAATCACTCCATATACAAACTTGATGTCGTCCGGGTTTCTTTTCTTCTGAAAGCGGCCTTCCTGCTGGGCCTTGAAATCTATCTTTTCATAGGACGCCAGGAAAAGCGCCAGCATCAAGCCGTCCTCTCCCTTGATCGGAGAAACGAGCGGCACCACCGGGCATTTCACCTCCTTGCCCCGGATAATGGTCTTGACCAGCCTCGGTTCCACCTTCTTCAAAATATCAAGCTTCTTTGAAATATTCTCCTTGGCAAATGCCTTTTCAAAAACGGCCAGGTTACTGTAATCGTTCTTGTCCCGGAAGGGAATCATTGCCTCCATGCTGTTCTCCCCGTCCAGCAGCTTCACTTCAACGCACGTTTCCTTCTGCTCCATGGACACGGAGGACTTGGCGCTGTCAGCGCATCTCTTGGTATCAAAAGAGGGCGTCTTGAACGGAAGAACTTCGGCGCAGGCCATGCAGGAGGCTACCAGTGACAAAAACAGGACGGAAACTTTCATGATGATTCAAATTTATGGTAAGGAACCATAATCGTCTATGCTCCGCAATGACTTTTTTCTTTGCTTCCGGGCTGCTTCCGGCAAAAAAAACTTTCTTCTCATGATGCAAAACAAATACCCTCAAACATCTAAAACAGCCGTCAAGCTACCTCCTAACAGTTATTATTCCAGAAATTAAATATGTCAACAAGGGAAGATCCCTCGCGCTTCAAGGCCTGCGGAAGAACTCTCATGCCTGCAACAGACAGTACATGCAGGGCCAAAACCCCATAACGTGTTTATATTAATGCAAACATAAAAACATGCAGAAATATTTCTTAAAAAAATAACCGTTTACGGACATATTTTGAACATCTTTTTGCGGGATAAAGTCTCACCCTTCACAAGATCTATCCGACGGGTGGGAAAAGTAACTCAAAATCCGTCCAGGGTGGTTTTTGGTTCCATAGGTAGTTAATAGAGAGAAAAGGCCGCGGATCAAACAACCCGCGGCCTTTTTTTGTCCAACTCCCTTTCAAATGCGGAGTTTGGGCTTGATGAATGAAACTTCTTACTGTAGCAACAAGACATGCGTTTGTTCGCCCTTCTCGCAGGATTCACCCTTTGCCTGAGCTCCACGAGCTGCCAATCGTATGGGGATTCAAGTGATTACATCCCCCTGGCAACGCCTGTTCCCCCGCAGCTTTCCCAGCCGGTAGCCAACGCCCTTCCCCGCCCCGCCAACTTTCCCACGCGTCCGGTAGCCATTCCGCCGAGCGCCCCCCGCACGCCCCGCTGTGCCAGCGCCTGCGTCATGGACGCCCTCACCGGAAAAGTGCTTTTCTCCCACAACGGACTCCAGCACCGCCAGGTAGCCAGCACGCAGAAACTCGTGACGGCCATGGTCGTCCTTGAACACGGCAGCCTGGACAGGAAGGTGGTTATCCAGCCTTCCGACACCAAGGCGGATCCCACCAAGCTGGGCTTCCGCGCCGGAGAAGTCTATTCCCGCCGGGAACTGCTCAATGCCCTGATGATCCGCAGCTTCAATGACGTAGCCGTGGCCCTGGCCCGCGACACGGCGGGGTCCGTTCCCCGTTTCGCCCAGTTGATGAACGCCAAGGCGCGCCAGATGGGCATGTACAACTCCCGCTTCGTCAACCCCAACGGTCTCCCCGCGGACCAGTACTCCACTGCCATTGACATGGCCCGCTGCGCCTATTACGTCTACCGCAATCCGGAACTGCGCAACATCATCTGCAAACGCCAGTACGCCTTCACCCGCGCCAACGGCAAGACGCTTCTGCTGAGAAACACCAACAAGCTGCTCACCCAGCACCCGTGGGTCACCGGCATGAAAACCGGCTACACGAACGCCGCCGGCCGCTGCCTGGTTTCCTCCGCCGGCTTCAACGGCCGCCATGTCATCGTCGTCGTTCTCGGCTGCCATCCGTCCCGCATCTGGGCGGAATCTGAAAACCTGCTCAAATGGGCCCTGGGTGACGCCGCATAAATGCACGGCGGCAATTGGTATTTGACTTTCACGGCGTGAGCCGCTATCAGTCCTGCCTATGTTACAGGCAGGTATTGTAGGTCTCCCCAACGTCGGCAAGTCCACCCTCTTCAACGCGGTCACCAGAACCCGCAAGGCCCAGGCGGCCAATTATCCCTTCTGCACCATTGATCCGAACGTGGGCATGGTCACGGTGCCGGACTCCCGCCTGCAAGTGCTTTCCGACATGTCCGGCTCTGAAAAAATCATCCCCACGCTCATTGAATTCGTGGACATTGCCGGCTTGGTCAAGGGCGCCTCGGAAGGAGCCGGACTGGGCAACCAGTTCCTGGCGAATATCCGTGAAGTGGACGCCATCGTGCAGGTGGTGCGCTGCTTTGACAATGACGACATCATCCACGAGCTTGGTTCCGTGGACCCCCTGCGCGACATTGAAATCATCAATTCGGAGCTCATTCTGGCGGACATCGCCACCATGGACAAAAGGCTTTCCTCCCGGGAGCGCAAGGCCCGCAGCGGAGACAAGGAAGCCAAGGCGGAGGTGGCCCTCATCACCAAGCTGCTGCCCCACCTGAATGAGGGCAATCCGGCCCTCACCTTTGAATCGCAACTGGATGACGACGAACGCAAGCTGCTCCATTCCTTCCAGCTCCTTTCGGACAAAAAAAGCATCTTTGCCTGCAACGTCAATGAAGACGAACTGGCGGACGCCATCAACAATCCGGACACGCACCCCTACGTCTCCCAGGTGAAAAAATACGTGGCGGAACACCACAACGCGGAGGCCATTGTCATCTCCGCCCGGATTGAAGAAGAACTCATCGACGTTTCGGATGAAGAAGCCCGCGAATTCCTGGAATCCCTGGGCGTGCAGGATTCCGGCGTTTCCGACCTCATCCGCGCCGTGTACCACCTTCTGGGCCTGCGCACCTACCTCACCACAGGAGTCAAGGAAACGCGGGCCTGGACCATTCCGGCCGGGGCCAAGGCCCCCCAGGCGGCGGGCGTCATCCACACGGATTTTGAACGCGGCTTCATCGCTGCGGAAGTGGTGCATTACGACGACCTGGTATCCTGCGGCGGCAAGGCCGGAGCGCGGGAGCACGGCAAGCTGCGCATTGAAGGAAAGGAATATGTCGTCAAGGACGGAGACGTGGTCGAATTCCGCTTCAATGTTTAGCCCAAAGCTTTACCGGAATTCCATTGACTTTTCCTGATGCAGAGAGCAGATTGCTCATAACCTTCACATCGCCTCATGACTGATCCCGACGTCAAATCCACCCCTTTGGCAGCCAAGCACGTTGAACTGGGAGCCAGAATGGTTCCCTTCGCCGGCTGGAACATGCCGGTGCAGTACACCGGCATCCTGGACGAACACAAAGCCGTGCGCGAAGCCTGCGGCATCTTTGACATCTCCCACATGGGCCAGTTCACGGTGGCCGGCGCCGCAGCGGCTGCATGGCTGAACTCCATGCTGACCAATGACATCAATAAACTGGACATCGGCCAGGGGCAATACTCCATCATGCTCAATGACCGGGCCGGAGTCATTGATGACCTCATCCTGTACCGGATGGAGCCGGAAACCTTCTTCGTGGTGGTGAACGCCTCCAAGATTGACGAAGACTTCGCGTGGCTCTCCGCCCACAAGCCCGCGGACGTGGTCCTGGAAAACCATTCCGACGAATATGTGGGCCTGGCCGTCCAGGGCCCCAAATGCGGAGAAATCTTCGCCCGCGTCATTCCCGGCGTGGAGCTCCCCCCCCGCAACGGCATCTCCCGCATCACGGTGGACGGAACGGACCTCCTCGTCTGCCGCACCGGCTATACCGGGGAAGACGGCTTTGAATTCTTCTGTCCGGCCCGGGAAGGCGTCAAATGGTTTGAAGCCTTCCTTGACGCAGGCGCCAAGCCCTGCGGCCTGGGCGCGCGCGACAGCCTGCGCCTGGAAATGTGCTATCCTCTGAACGGTTCCGACCTCGCTCCGGACAAAACGCCTCTGGAAGCCGGGCTCGGCTTCTTCTGCGCGCTGGATACGGACTTCACCGGCGCCGACATTCTTCGTGAACAGAAAGCCAATGGCCTCACCCAGCGCCTGGTGGCTATTGAATACACCGGCAAGGGAGCTCCTCCCCGCTCCCACTATGCCGTTCACGTTCCCGGAGGAGAAGCCATCGGAGAACTTACCAGCGGCGTGCTCTCTCCTTCACTGATGAAGGGCATTGCCCTGGCCTACCTGCCTGTCGCCCATGCCAAGGTCGGCACCGAGCTGGAAATTGACGTAAGGGGAAGGAAATTCCCTGCCGTGGTAGTTAAAAAACCCTTTTATAAGAAAGGTTGACACTACGGCGCAAAAATAAACTGACAAACACTGCATTTTACTACACTCTCACCTCAAACAATTACATCTTATGCACGACGTACCAGAAAATCTGCTGTATTCCAAGGATCACGAATGGATTGAAATTGACGGGGACATCGGCACCATCGGCATCTCAGACCATGCACAGGCCGAACTCTCCGATGTAGTCTTTGTAGACCTTCCCGAAGTAGGCGCCACCGTTGCCGCCGGCGACCCCGTCGCCGTCGTGGAATCCGTCAAGGCCGCCAGTGACGTGTACACCCCGGTTTCCGGTGAAATCCTGGAAGTGAATGAAGAACTTTCCAATGATCCCTCCCTCATCAACTCCGATCCTTACGGAGCAGGCTGGCTGTACAAAATCCGCCTGGACGTTCCCACGGAAACGGAAGACATGATGAACGCCACGGACTACGAGGAATACTGTTCCTGACCCGTTCTTCCCTCCCCCGCCCCGGTGATTCCATCCCGGGGCATTTTGAATTTAACCCGGCCCCCGCGGCCGGGCTCCATTACCTGCCAGATACCACATGAATACCCACTCAGACTTTGCCAGACGGCACATCGGCCCCCAGGGGGAAGAACGCCGGGAGATGCTTGACAGCCTCGGCTACCAAACTCTTGATGAACTCATTGCGGACATCGTTCCCGCAGACATCCGGATGCAGGATTCCCTGGACCTGCCCGCAGCCAAATCGGAAACGGAAGCCCTGGAGGAACTCCGTTCCATCCTCCGGAAAAACAAGCTTCTGAAAACCTTCATCGGCCAGGGCTACTACGGCACCATCACGCCCTCCGTCATCCTGCGCAACGTACTGGAAAATCCCGGCTGGTATACGGCCTACACGCCCTATCAGCCGGAAATCGCCCAGGGACGCCTGGAAATGCTCATGAACTTCCAGACCATGGTCTCCTCCCTGACGGGCCTGCCGGTGGCGAACGCCTCCCTGCTGGATGAAGGCACCGCCGCCGCGGAAGCCGTCACCATGTGCCGGAACGCGCGCCCCAAGGCAAACACCTTCTTTGTGGCGGACACCTGCCACCCCCAGACCATCAGCGTCATCCGCACCCGCGCCGCCTTCCAGGGCGTCAACATCCTGGTGGGGGACTGGACCTCCTTTGACCCCGCCTCCGTCGGCGCGGACCTGGCCGGGGCGCTCGTCCAGTATCCGGACACGCTCGGCCGCATCTGCGACTACACGGACTTCTTCTCCCGCGTGCATGCCACGGGCGCGCTCTGCGTCGTGGCGGCGGACCTGATGTCCCTCACCGTCATCCGGGAACCCGGCGCCTTCGGGGCTGACATCTGCATTGGCAACACGCAGCGTTTCGGCGTTCCGATGGGCTTTGGCGGCCCCCACGCCGCCTACATGTCCTGCACGGACGCCCTGAAGCGCCGCATGCCCGGCCGCCTCATCGGCATGTCCATAGACACCCAGGGCCGCCCGGCCTACCGCCTGGCCCTGCAAACGCGGGAACAGCACATCCGCCGTGACAAGGCCACCTCCAACATCTGCACCGCCCAGGTGCTTCTGGCCGTGCTGGCCGCTTTCTACGCCGTATACCACGGGCAGGAAGGCCTCAAGCGCATCGGCACGGAAATCCACCGGAAAACCAAAAGCCTGTACAAGGCGCTCACGAACGCCGGCATCACCATTGAAAACAAGGACTTCTTTGATACCCTGCTGCTGACCGTTCCCGGCCAGGCGGACGCCATGGTCCGGAAAGCCCTGGAAGCGGGTTACAACATCCGCAAGGTGGATGCCGGCCACGTCACCATTTCCCTGGATGAAACCGCTACCTGCGCAGACGTAGAGGCGCTGGCCTCCGCCCTTGCGGGCGCGGAAACCTCCGCCCCCTGCTGCTGCGAGACTCCCGCCTGGGCCCCAGTCCATACGCGCCAGACGCCCTTCTGCACGGAAACGGCCTTCAACTCCTACCATTCCGAAACGGAAATGATGCGCTACATCCGCCGTCTGGAATCACGGGACCTGGCCCTGAACGAAGCCATGATCCCTCTGGGCTCCTGCACGATGAAGCTGAACGCCGCTTCCGAGATGATCCCCATCACGTGGCCGGAAACCAGCTCCCTGCATCCCTTTGTTCCGGCGGACCAGTCGGAAGGCATCCGGGAAATGCTCTCCATCCTGTCCGACCGCCTGGCGAAAATCACGGGCTTTGCCGCCGTCTCCCTCCAGCCCAACGCGGGCGCGGCGGGGGAATACGCCGGCCTGCTGGCCATCCGCCGCTACCAGAAGCACGCCGGGGAAGGCCACCGCGACGTCTGCCTCATCCCGACCTCCGCCCATGGAACGAACCCCGCTTCCTCCGCCATGGCGGGCCTCAAGGTGGTGCCCGTCAAATGCGACGAAGGCGGCAACATCGACATGGAGGACCTGAAAGCCCAGGCGGAAACCCACCGGGACAACCTCTCCTGCATCATGGTCACCTACCCCTCCACGCACGGGGTGTATGAACAGACCATCAGGGAACTCTGCGACATCGTCCACGCCAACGGCGGCCAGGTGTACATGGACGGCGCCAACATGAACGCCCAGGTGGGGCTGACCTGCCCCGGTTGCATCGGCGCGGACGTCTGCCACCTGAACCTGCATAAAACCTTCGCGATGCCGCACGGCGGCGGCGGTCCCGGCATCGGACCCATCGGCGTGGCGGAACACCTCGTTCCCTTCCTGCCCGGCCACCTCACGCTGGGCCATGAGGAAGGAGCTGTGGCCTCCGCAGCATGGGGAAGCGCCTCCATTGCCGCCATCTGCTGGATGTACCTGTCCATGATGGGACCGGAAGGCCTCAAGGAAGCCACGGAAATGGCCATCCTGAACGCCAACTACATCGCCAGAAAGCTCGGACCCCTCTTCCCGGTCCTCTACTCCGGAAACAAGGGACTGGTGGCCCATGAATGCATCCTGGATCCGCGCCAGCTCACCCATGACGCCGGACTCACCGTGGATGACATCGCCAAGCGTCTCATGGACTACGGCTTCCACGGCCCCACCATGTCCTTCCCTGTTCCGGGAACCCTGATGGTGGAACCCACGGAATCTGAACCCAAGGAGGAGCTGGACCGCTTCATTGAAGCCATGGAGCGCATCCATGCAGAAATCATGGCCGTCATCAACGGCACGGCGGACAAGGAAGACAACGTCCTGAAAAACTCCCCCCATACCGCGGAAATGGTCTCCGCCGACGAATGGCGGCACCCCTACTCCCGCAGTGAGGCGGCCTATCCGGTAGCCGGCCTGCGCATCCACAAATTCTGGCCGTACGTGGGCCGGGTGGACAACGTCTACGGGGACCGGAATCTGGTCTGCACCTGTGACACGGTGGAGGAATTCTCCAAAGCCGTGGAAGCGTAACGCCAAATATAACTTTTAACCTGGAAGGGGCTGTTCCATTTATTGGGGACGGCCCTTTCTATTTCCGCAGAACAAGACCGCGCCTTCGAGGAAAATCTCTTTCCTGGGCATCGCGCCACCAACGGGCAACCCGGACCTCACTTGATAAACTCAAGTACAAACCGATTGACCAGCTCGTGCTGTTTCTCCGTTCCGCCCCCTCCCATGCCGCTATGCGTAACTCCCTCCAGCTTCACCACCCTCATATGAAACTCCTCCTGCTCCTTTATACCGGGCAGCACTCCCTCGTCCGCCTCATAATCACATCCCCTCAAGGTATACAGCCGCGGTTTCCGGATTCTCGGCATCTTCATCCTGCGGTGATCTAGGGAAATGGCCTTATCGGCCAAAAGGGGATGCCTGGCCGCAAAAAGCATGACCATGTCCCCTCCGTTTGAGTGCCCTATGAGAATAAGCTTTCCCCAATCCAATCCCGGTTTCAGCTTCCTGAACTCCTGAATGGCAAACAGGATATTTTCCACTCCCCTTTCCCAATTCGGCATGCGGGCCTCCATCAAATTCCCTTCCATTGCCAGAAGCGGATCCTGGGGCAATTCATGCTGTATGCTGATTACATAATACCCCTTTCCTGCAAGAAAACGGTTCAAATAGGAATATGTCTGGCTGGATTTGACGTTCCTGTTTCCTTCATAGCCATGATTGAAAATGATTACCTTTGTCTCGGAGCTTTCCTTCTCCGGCTGATAAACGGTTACCGGAACCACTCTGCTCCTGCCGCCATCAAAAAGGCCAATGGTGAATTCCGTCTGGGAGAAGCCATGAGCAGCGCTTTGAACCAGAATAATCAGTATAACAAAAAACCTGTTCATTTTCAATGCCGCAATCATGCAGAAATTCCCCTAACCGGACGTTCCATCCCGGCCTGTTCTCCTTCAATGCGTCCAGCTTCCGGCTTCATTCTTCAACTCCAGGGCGGATCACCGTACTTGTTCTCTCCCGGCAGGCTCTCCCCATAACACAAATACATCAACAGCAGCCAGCCCACTACGGGCACGGCCAGCCATATCAGGAAAAGGCCGCTTTTCCCCACATCATGCAGGCGCCGCACCATCGTAGCCGCCAGGGGGAGAAACAACACGGGAAGCACCACGTAAGCCAGGGGAAAAAGCAGCTCCAACAGGGGGGACACGGAAAAAAAACCGCTTTTCATGATGAACGGAACCCCTGCCACGACCAGCCACGCGATGCCCATGGTGGAATAAACCTCGCGCATCTCCTGTTTTCCGGCACGTCCTTCAAAACTGCACCATCCCTTAATGATGCGCGTCCAATACTTCTTCCGCGTCCAGGCGGGAATGGCGGGCTCTCCCCCGGTTTCGGGCTCCGGCACGGCTGATTCCTCCATATCGGCATCCATGACGGTCATGGAGGGAATGAAGGAAGACAGCGGCTGCCAGCCCCCGTCGGGAAGCTTCCTCACCAGGGTACGGTTGGACAGCCGCCCATGGTTGCGGGCTTGAATCAGAAGCACCAGGGAGATGGGTCCCTTGGAGGAACCGTCAATCGCCTGGTACTCGTAAAGGTCGCTCATCGGAGGTTCTTATTCGGCCCCGCCGTCATGGCTGAACGCGGACGCGGGAATCTCCTGCTTGGACAAGCCGGGGCCTTCCCACTTCAAGACCAGCTTGGAGGCGGGACCGGCATTGCCCACATAGCCGATGCGGATGGGATGCAACCCGGCCTTTAAATAAACGGGATTCTTCCGGTCGCCCAAATCGGAGGAAACTTCGGAGCCCGGTTCGTAAGTCTTATCCGCGTCAATCAACTCCATGCCGTGCAGGCGGACAAAGGCCTTGCTCCCCTTGTTCGCGTCCGTGGACAGGTAAAACGTATACTCCCCGTCAGCGGGCACCTTCACAAACCCCGTCAATTCCACCCCGCGCTTCCGGGGACCGTTCATCTTGACGGACGGCGACGGAGCCACGCCGTGCGCGGCAGCCTGCTTCTTGAGCTGACGGAAATCCGGAACCCAGGGAAACTCCCCTTCATAGAGGGACCACTTCAAGCCGGGGGAGGCAGCCCCTTTTGTCTCCACTGCCGGGACCAGCGCCGTATCAAACACCGTCTTGGAAGGAAGGGAGGCACGCCGATTGGACAGGGCAGCGGCCTTCATGCGGGCCTGAAGCTCCGGCTTGGAGGAAGCAAGGTCCTTGCTTTCCTGCGGATCATTCAGGGTATCGAAAATCATGAAATCCTTGTCCGCGTCCTTCACCCCCATGCGCAGGCCTTTCAGGCCGTCCACAAAGACGATCTGCTGCTGGCCCCGTTCCGCTCCCTTGTGTTCGCCCAGGAAATCCTTGTAGCCGGGCGTCTTGCCGCCGACGTTATATTCGGAATAAATAATGCCGGGCTTCTGCTGGTCCGCATGGCCTGTCAGCGTCGGCAGCAGGGAAACGCCGTCGCTGCGGGCGGGAACCGGCACTCCGGCGGCATCCGCCAGCGTAGCCAGCCAGTCATGGAACTGTCCGGGCTGGAGGCTGATCTGGCCCTTGGGAATGCGGGCGGGCCAGCGTACCAGCGTGGGAACGCGCATTCCGCCTTCCCAGCAGTCGCGCTTGATGCCGTCCATCATGCCGTAACTCTTGAAAAACTGCGGATTCTGCGCCCCATGCCTATGCTTGGGGTCGGCGCCGCCTTCATTGTGGGGGCCATTGTCGGAGGTAAAGACAATCATCGTATCGTTGTCGATCTTCAAATCCTTCAGCAGATGAATCAAATCCGCCACGGCATCATCCACGCGGCGGATCATCGTGGAATGCCGTTTGGCCACCTCATTCGGGAAGCGGGCATTGTCCGGATAAATGTACGTGTCCTTGTCTTTTTCCGCCTTGGCGTCAAAAGCCGTATTTACGGATTCCGTGCCGTTCTTCTTCACCCACTGCAGGCCGCCTTTCAAACCGCCGCCGGAAGGATAGGGCGTTCCGGGAACCACCAGGTTGCCGTGAGGGGCCGGAAAAGCCAGGTACAGGAAAAACGGCTTGCCGGTCTTGCGGGCGGACTTGCGCTGGTCCACAATCCATTGCTTGGCGCGGGCGGCAAACAAATCCGTGGAATAGGCGGTCTGGGGAACCTTGTCCTTGATATTCTTCCATTCGGGATTGGAGGCGTAACCGTTGTACTCGAAAATGTCGCGGGACTCGGAAGGATAATGGAAATGCCCGGCCAGATGGTCCAGGATGCCGTAAAAATAATTGAAGCCGCGCTGGTGGGGACCGCCCGTCACCGGACCATGGCTTTCGCCGCCGCCGCCCACGCCCCACTTGCCGATGGCGGCGGTATCATAACCGGCGTCACGCATCACGGTGCCCAGCGTATGGGAATCTTCAATGGGATGGTCAAAGCGGTTGTTCCTCACCACGCGGGAATTCCCCTGGTGCACCCCCAGCAGCAGGGAGGCGCGCGCCGGAGCGCAGACCGGAGCGGCGGAATAATGCCGGCGCAGTTGAATTCCCTCCCGGGCCAGCGCGGACAAAGCCGGGGTCTTGAACTCGTTCTTCCTGTCCACCGTCCGCCCGTTCAGCTTCTGCTGGCTCCAGTTGGAATCCAGATCGCCCCAGCCCATATCGTCTACCAGAATAAAAATAACATTGGGTTTTGAATTCTTGACGGCCCGGGCGGCGGGCTTCGCAGCCTGCCCGGAAGCGCTCATGCACGGAACCAGGGCAGTCAGAAGAACGGATAGGAAAGATACCAGCTTCATGATTCAGATGAAAATAGACTCTAGGGGAAACGTTAAAACAGAGCGCGATCTTACATGAATTCTCCCATCTCTCAAGATAATTAAACGGAAAGGGAATTGATGATTGCTGTATCAGGCCTATAGTGAAAAAACTATGAAACTGCCCCATACTCTATTGATTGCATCCGCCCTTCTGCTTCCCTCCGGTACGCTCTGCGGGCTGGACGTGTGAATGGCTGACCTGGAAAAAGCCGCCGCACAAGCCGAAAAAGAGAATAAGGACCTGTTCATCGTTTACAGGGGGGGCGCCTGGAATCCGGAGGCATACGGCGTGCCGGAACGGCAGCTCTTCCAAATCTGCATGGCAGGGCGCCATTTAAAAAAAGGGAACTGTCTGCCGGACTGGAAATGCTGAAATCCGCCAGGGGCATGGCTCCATGGAGCAAACACGCCAACAAGGCCCACACCGATTTCCTGCGCATCCCAGGCAACCGGGATACGCTGCATAGGCTGTGGAAGCAGTACAAAAACGGCGCCGAGGAGGCGGGGACCGCCTACCGGAAAGGCATCCTCCTGAATCCGGACCCCGTGCCCATGGAACTGAAACTCCAGTAAAGCAGCCGCTCCCGTGGAAAAAACCGTTTCCGGAAGGACGCAAGTAACGTGTCCGGAACCGCGGAAGCGTCAGAACCGCTTCTTCCTGTCGTCCCTGCGGGGGCGGTCGCCCCAGCGTTCACCACGGTCACTGCGGAAGCCTCCGCGGTTTCCCCTGAATCCGCCGCGGTCGCTCCGGTCCCGGTCTCCGCGGTAGCCGCCGCGGAAACCTCCGCTGCGGCGGGGCGGACGCGGCCCGTCGGAATATTCCGGCGTGCCCTTGTCCTCGCGGACGTTGACCTCATACCCGCAGACGGTGGCCGTAGCCAGGGCGTCCAGGAGCTGGGGAGCTACGGAAGCGTCCACCTCAATCAGGGAATGCTTGGGGAAAATCCGGATATCGCCCACGGCGCCCTTCTCCATTTCCACCGTATTGTAAAACAATCCGGCGATGTCCTTGGGCCGCAGGCCGATCATCTTGCCGCCGTTCATGAACAGCGTGACCGTATCCCCCTTGTGCTGCCAGGAATCTCCCTTTTGCGGGCTCTCCGCCTCTTCTCCGGGCTGGGATACATGGCGCGTCCTGCGGGCGGGCTTGTCCTCCGGAATGGGCTGTACTTCCCGGTGCGTGCGCTCCCGGAGCAAATCAAACAGGGCGGCGGCCATGGCTTCCGGAGCGGCTTCCACTTCCTTCAATTCCTCCGGCAGAACGGCATCCGGCTTGAGGCGTTCCAGAATGTCATCCACCAGGGATTCCGTCCGGAGCTGGTCCACCTGAACGGCGGTCAGCACGGGTTCCGGAGTCAGCTTGACGCCGATGAAGCGTTCAATGCGGCTCATCAGGGAAAAATCACGGCGCCCCATAAAAGTGATGGCCTTCCCCTTGCGCCCGGCGCGCGCCGTGCGGCCGATGCGGTGCACGTAATCCTCCGGATCACGCGGCAGTTCAAAATTCACCACGGCATCCACATCGTCCACATCCAGGCCGCGGGCGGCAATATCCGTAGCCACCAGCAGACGCAGGCTCCCCTTGCGGAAGGAATCCATCACGCGCTCCCGCATGATCTGGGGCATGTCCCCGTGGAGGCGGTCCACGGGATAACCCCGGGCCGTCAGGCCGTCCACGATGTCGTCCACCACTTTCTTGGTATTGGCAAAAACCAGGCCCATCTTGATCTTCCCTGTGTCCAGCAGGCGGCTGAGCACCTCAATCCGGGAAGAAAACACCACCTCATAATAAGACTGTTCAATGGTGGGCACCGTCAGCGTGGGCCGCTCAATGGTGATCTGGACGGGGTCCTTCATGAACCGGTTCACCAGCCGGTTGATTTCCGGAGACATGGTGGCGGAGAAAAACAGGGTCTGCTTCGTTTCCGGCATGAACTCCGCAATACGTTCAATATCTTCCAAAAAGCCCATGTCCAGCATCTCGTCCGCTTCATCCAGAATCAGCATGCGGAGATTGTCCAGCTTCAGCGCACCGGACTCCATCAGGTCCATGACGCGGCCGGGCGTTCCCACCACGAACTGGACCCCGCGCCGCAGGGCGTCCAATTGCGGGCGGAAGGAGGAACCGCCATAAATGGGAACGGCGGAAACGCCGTCCATGAACAGGGCCAGCTTGTCCACCTCCCGGCAAATCTGGACGGCCAGTTCCCGCGTGGGGCAAAGGGCCAGCACCTGGACATTCCGCTCCTCGGGATCAATGCACTCCAGGGCCGGAATGGCAAAGGCAAGCGTCTTTCCGGAACCCGTATGGGACAGCCCCACGATATCGGACCCTCCGATCGCAGCGGGAATCGCCTGCTCCTGAATGGCGGAAGGAGTATCGAAGCCGAGCACTTCAATGGCTTCCAGAATCTCCGGCGAAATGCCAAGCGTCGAAAAAGAAGATGTTTGAGTCATGGGGGAAAAATGATCTGTCAGAGTCACGGGAGAAGCTGAACATTATTCACACCTGTGTCCAGCCAAAAGAACGGAAGATGCCGTCAGATGCCACGATTTTCGCGGGGGCGCCTGCGGAGGAAAAAACCGCCTCCCCCCGCTTCTGGTCTTTACATTCACACACGGGGTTGCAACTTGCGGGGACGCATCTGCGTATGATACAAGTACCTGCCTCCGAATTCATGGATAAAACGCAAAACAACTCACGTTCCTCCCTGCTGGGAATTTTCATCAACATCCTGCTCCCGGTATTGATTCTGGACTACTGCAGCGCGGGCCCCGCCAATCCCCTGGAACGTCCGGCAGGGGAAAGCTTCTGGCACATCGGCCCGGTATGGGCGCTCGTTTTCGCCCTTTCCCTTCCCCTGGTCTATGGAATCCGTTCCCTGGTCGTCACCAGGAAATTTGACCTGATGTCCGGCGTAGGCATGGCCGGCGTGCTGCTGACGGGCGTCATCAGCATCTTCGTCATCGGGCCGGAGGGGCGCATCCACAGCGCCACTCCCTGGCTGTTTGCCGGAAAGGAGGCCCTGATTCCCCTCATCCTGGCGGCGGCGGTCGTCGTCTCCCGCTCCACCGGCTCCCCCCTTCTCAACATGTTCATTTACACGCCGGAGCTGTTTGACGTGCGCAGGATAGAACAGGCGGTGGCCGCCAACGGCGAGGAACAGGCCTACCAGCGCCTGCTGGCAAACTCGTCCTGGATTCTGGCGGGCACGCTGGTTGCCTCCTCCATCGGCAACTTCTTCCTGAGCCTCTCTTTCATGTCCTCCGTCATGCGCCAGCCTGAGGCGGAACAGCAGGTGGCCTACAACGTGGCCATCGGCAGCATCACCTGGTGGGGCTTCCTGATCATCGGGGTGCCCATCCTGGTCGCCCTCGTCTTCATCATGACGCGCCTGATCAAACGGCTCGGACGGCTGACCGGCCTCACACGGGACGAACTCCTTCTCAAATAACCTGTTAAATCATGCATCTCCATACTCCATGCATCCTGGCTGCCGCCATCGCCCTGAATGCGGCTTGGGCGGCCGCTCCCCAATTCGACCGGGTATTCGGTTCCCACATGGTCCTTCCCCACGGGAAAAACGTGCCCGTCTCCGGCACGGCTGATCCCAACAAGGAAGTAACCGTCACCTTCGGAAGCTCCTCCCTGAAAACAAAGGCGGATTCCAAGGGAAAATGGAGCGTCACCCTGCCCCCCATGAAACCCAGCGCAGAGGGACAAACGCTGACGGCCACCCAGAACGGAGACTCTTCCAAGCTGGACGACGTGCTGGTGGGAGAAGTGTGGCTGGCCTCCGGGCAGTCCAACATGCTGTTCCGCCTGAACCAGACCTCCACGGCCAAGGAAGACATAGCCGCCTCCGCGGACGAGCAGCTCCGCTTGTTCAACAACGTCCCACAGGCCCACACGAACAACGCCCCCTATTCCGACAAGGATTTTGACGCCGTCACTACGGACAAATTCTATAAGGGGCAGTGGGCCGTCAGTTCCCCCGCCGCCTCGGGCCCGATGGCGGCCGTCGGCTACTACTTCGGCAAAAAACTCCGTGAAGGGCTCGGCATTCCGGTAGGCATCATCCATTCCTCCCTGGGCGGCTCGGAAATAGCGGCGTGGATTCCCCGGCAGGTCATCAATGCCAACAACAGCTTCCGCACCCTGCGCGGCAACCACTGGCTGGACTCCCCCCTCATCTCCGACTGGGTAAGGGGACGCGCCAGAAAAAACATCTCCCCGCGTCTGGACCAAGGGTCTCCGGACCATCCCTACAAACCGGCGTTCCTTTATGAATCCGGCATCGCGTGGATGACAGCCCTCCCCATCACGGGCGTCATCTGGTACCAGGGCGAATCCGACGCTGAAATCATTGACAACGAACAGAACGGCATGCTGCTGAAAACCATGATCTCCTCCTGGAGGAAAGCCTTCCGCAATCCGGAAATGCCCTTCGTCATGATTCAGCTCCCCCGCATCAACGATCCGTCAAAAATCCGTGCCGGCTGGCCGGAATTCCGGGAAATGCAGGACACGGTAGCCAAAACCGTCCCGCAGGTCTACAGCATCAACACCATTGACCTGGGTTCCACCAACGCCGATGTCCACCCCCCCTTCAAGCGTCCCGTGGGAGAACGCGCGGGGAACACGGCACTCAACAAGGTTTATGGCAAAAAGGTTCCCTGTGAAGGCCCCTCCTTCAAAGCCTTCAAACCCTCCGGCAGCGCCCTTCTGATCCAACTGGAACACGCCAAAGACCTGACCACGACGGACGGCAAGGAACCGGCCCAGTTTGAAATTGCCGGGGCGGACGGCGCTTACCATCCCGCCACGGCGGAAATCACGAACAGGAAAGGCAGCACCGCTGTCATCCGCCTCACCTCCCCGGAGGTCAAATCCCCCAAACACGCACGGTACTGCTGGAACCGCTTCGTGACCCCCAACCTGGTCAACGACGACCAGCTCCCCGCCCGCCCCTTCCGCACGGATGCGCCCACTCCTAAAAAATAACCCTTCTCACTCCACCATACCATGAACCTTCATCTTCTCTTCGCTTCCCTGGCCGCGGCCCTTTCCCTGGGCACCGCGGCACAGGCCGTCCCCACCAAAGTAGCCTGCGTGGGGGACAGCATCACCTTCGGCTCCGGCCTCAAACCCGGAGATGCCCGGTATCCGCAGGTGCTCGGCACGCTGATGGGTCCGGACTTTGACGTCCGGGGATTCGGCAACCCCGGAAAAACGGCGGGCGACTATCCGGGCCAAGTGGGCCGCTGGTACGGCAGCACCAAGGAACACAAGCAATCCCTGGAATTCAAGGCGGACGTTTACATCTGCAACCTGGGCATCAACGATACGGGCCGCTGGTGGGACCCCAAGCTGTTCGCCAAGGGTTATGACGACTTGTTCAATGCCTGGAAATCCGCCAATCCCAAGGCCAGATTCTTCGCCTGGGGCCTGCTGGGTCCGGACTACCGCGGCCCGCTCAACAAAAAGGCGTTCCCCGGCAACTGCTATCCGGACGTGCGCAAATACGCAGGCTCAGACAACGGCTCCGCGGCCAACCGTCCGGAAGCGGAAAAACTGATCGCCTCCGTGGCGCGCAAGCACAAGGTCGGCCTCTTTGACGCGCTGCACCCCCTTTCCGATCATCCGGAATGGTATGTGGACGGCCTGCACCCCACGGAGCCGGGCGCGCGGCGCATTGCTGAAATCACCTTCGCCAAGCTGGCAAAAAGCATGAAGCTCAAGCAGCCCGCCCCCAAGCTGGAACCTGGCACCGGCAACGTGATTATCAACAATCCCGGAGACTCCGGCATCCTGCTGGACGGCTGGAAGCTGACGGACGGCTCCAATACGCTCGTCTTTGAAAACGCCACCGTCATCCACCCCAAAGACAGGCTTATCATCACCATAGGCGCGGAAACTCAAAAGGACCCGACCAAGCCCCTGGAAATCAAATCCGCCAAATCCCCCTCCGCCTTCCGCCTGATTCCCGCAAAAAAGCATTGAACACCCCTTGAAAAACCTATTGAAGAGGCTGTCTGCCAGCCTCTTCAATAAGAAACATTATCTCCTTCTCCACCCGCGCGCGCGGCAGTATCTGCTGGCAGGCCGGAAACTGCGGAAAGTGCCCGGCTTCTCCTCAAACGGAACGTCCGCGCAGCAGGCCGCTTCCTCCTGGTTCCGGATATTTCATTTCATCCTATTTTATTTGAGCATTTCTGCCGCACGAACGGTCTACAGTGCATGGAACAGAATAAATGCAAATCATCCGCGTGCTGCCTGCTGGGCTCTTTCTCCACCAACACCAGCATGGACTTCGGCGTCCTATTGCTGCGCCTGGGCGTAGGCGCGATGATGCTTGTGCACGGCATCCCCAAGCTGGGAATGCTCATCAGCGGAAACTGGGCGGCTTTCCAGGACCCGCTGGGAATCGGCAACTTCCTGTCCCTGCTGCTGTGCGTAGGCGCGGAATTCGGATGTTCCATCCTCATCTTCCTGGGGCTCTTCACCCGCCTGGCCTCCCTTCTCCTGATCATCAACATGTGCGTGGCTCTCTTCCTCGTCCTGGGCCTCTCCGGCTGGGGCGCACAGGAGCTCGCCGCCATCTATCTGCTGATTTACCTGACCCTCTTCTACACGGGACCGGGCAAATTCTCGCTGGATGCCTGGTGGCTCTGGCGCGACTGCAAGATAGAAGTGGAATAAAAAGGCTTCCTCCTGCGCGGCCTATGGCAAAAATACTTCTTTTTTCACTCGCCGCGGCAGGAGCCTTCCTTTAGGATGCTGGCACACCCAGTCCATCCGTTCAATGTCCGGCAAACTAACCTACAAGCAATCGGGGGTCGATACCAAAGAAGCAGCCGCTTTCGTATCCGACATCAGCTCTCACGTTAAAAGAACGCAAAAGCAGAGATCCCTGCACCAGGCCTTCGGTCTTTTTGCCGCCGCCTATGACCTGAGCTCCTACAAGGAACCGGTCATCGTCACCGGATGCGACGGCGTAGGCACCAAGACGGAAATCCTTTTCGAACTGGACATGGTGGAAACCGCCGGCAAGGACCTGGTGGCCATGAACGTCAACGACATCCTTACCACGGGCGGAGACCCTCTTCTTTTCCTGGACTACCTGGGCATCTCCAATCTGGAACAGGAACGTACCCGCATCACCCGCCTGGTGGCCGGCATGTGCGACTATCTGGAATCCTGCAACTGCATCCTGGCCGGCGGAGAAACGGCGGAAATGCCCGGCGTGGTTCCGGAATCCATCGTGGAACTCTCCGGCTTCTGCATCGGATGCTGTGAAAAAAGCAAGCTGATCGACCCCAAGACCGTTCGCCCCGGAGACGTATTCATCGGCTACAAATCCGACAGCTTCCATGCCAACGGCTGGAGCCTCATCCGCCGCATTCTGGAGGAAAACCCGGACGTGGTTGATGAAGAGGAACTCCGTTCCCTGCTGCAGCCCACCCGCCTGTACCATGACGTGGTGGCGGACATGCGCCGCTTCAATGTCATCCCGAAGGCATACGCCCACATCACGGGGGGCGGCCTTCCGGAAAACCTGGAACGCTTCCTGGGCGACTACGGCGCGGACCTCACCATTCCCTGCTGGGACAACACCGCAGCCCAGAAAATCCTGAAGCATGTGGACCCGCAGGACCGCTTCAACACCTTTAACATGGGCATCGGCTGGGTAGCCATCGTGAAGCCGGAGGACGTGGAAGCCGCGCTGAAGGCAGGCCCCGGCGGCACGGTCATCGGCACGTTGAGAGAAGGCCGCGGCATTCATGTCAAGGTACAGGGCGAATAGAGAAGGCACCATCTCCTTGCAGCGGATACACCACACTTACAGGACAATCTTTTCATCACAATCCCATGAGCGATTTTCTTAAACACGAGTGCGGCGTAGCCGCCATTCGTCTGCTTAAGCCTCTCTCTTATTTTCAGGATAAATACGGCTCCACCCTCTGGGCGTTCAACAAGCTGCTCATCCTGATGGAAAAGCAGTACAACCGCGGCCAGGATGGAGCGGGCATCGGCTGCGTGAAACTGAACATGCCCCTCGGCCAGCCCTACCTGTTCCGCACCCGGGACGCCAGCAAGGACGCCCTCACCACCATCTTCAACGGGCAAATCAAGAAGCTTAACAAAAAAGTCCGCCGCGGCCAGGTCAACCTGAAAGACGCTGAAGACATTAAAAACAACTTTGACTACGGCGGGGAAATCCTGATGGGGCACCTCCGCTACGGCACCTCCGGCCTCTTTGACGAAGGCTCCTGCCATCCCTACCTGCGCCGCACCAACTGGCCGACGCGCACCCTGATGGTGCTGGGCAACTTCAACATGACCAACACGCCGGAACTGAACCAGCGCATGATTGAGCGCGGCCAGCATCCCGTCTTCGGCACGGACACGCAGACCGTCCTTGAAGAAATCGGCTACCATCTGGATGAAGCCCATACGGACCTTTACCGCGCCCTGCGGGACAGCGGCATGCCCGGCCCGGAAATCCCCCATGCCATCTCCTCCCGGCTCAACATCCAGGAAATCATTCACAACTCAGCCAGGCAGTGGGACGGCGGCTACGCCATCATGGGCGCCATCGGCAACGGGGACTACTTCTGCCTGCGGGACCCGCACGGCATCCGCCCCTGCCACTACCTGATTACGGATGAATTCATTGCCGTGGCCTCTGAACGCGTCCCGCTGATGACCGTCTTTGAAGTGGAAAGCGAACAGGTGCAGGAACTGCCGCCGGCCAACATGCTTTCCATCAAGGCGGACGGCACGCACGTCATCACGGAATTCACCACGCCCCTGAAACCCACGCCGTGTTCCTTTGAAAAGATATACTTCTCCCGCGGGAACGACCCCATCGTGTACCGGGAACGCAAGGCCCTGGGCGCGGCGCTGACCCCGCAGATCGTGGACTCCCTGGAAGACCGCTTTGACAAATCTGCCATCACCTACATTCCCAACACGGCGGAAACCGCCTACTACGGCCTGCTGGAAGGCCTGCGCGTCTACCGCCGCAAGCGCGTGCACGCCCAGCTACTGGAAGCCCTGAGAAACGGGACCCTGGATGAAAACATGCTGGACAGCGCCATCCTGAAACGGTGGCCGCGCGGTGAAAAAATCGCCCACAAGGACATCAAGATGCGCACCTTCATCACGCAGGAAAAGAGCCGCGCGCAGCTTGTCTCCCATGTATATGACCTCACCTACGGGGCCGTGGGACCGGAAGACGTGCTCGTCGCCATTGACGACTCCATCGTCCGCGGCACCACGCTGAGAAGGTCCATCCTCCGCATCCTGGGCCGCACCAATCCGCGGAAAATCGTCGTCGCCTCCACCGCTCCGCAAATCCGGTATCCGGACTGCTACGGCATTGACATGTCCGAACTGGGGAACTTCATCGCCTTCCAGGCGGCAGTCTCCCTGATCAAGCAGCACGGGCAGGCCCGGTTGCTGGAAGAAGTATACAAGGCATGCAAGGAGGAACTGACCAAGCCCAGGGAAGAACGGCGCAACTGCGTCAAGGCCATTTACGAAGGCTTGACGGACGCTGAAATCTCCCGTGAAATCACCCGCCTGGTCACTCCGCACGACGCCCCGTGCCCCGTGGAAGTCATCTTCCAGACCATCGAAAACCTGCACGAATCCATAGAAGGCCCCTGCGGCGACTGGTATTTCACCGGAGACTACCCGACTCCGGGCGGATATACCACAGTTAATGTGGCATACATGCGCTGGTTTGAGGGTAAAGGGGGGCGTGCATACGATTTGCCCTTGTAGCGGGTCCCTATTTTTGGGTATTCTGCTGCTAATATGTCGGGACCCATTGCATATACGACCTTGGAAGACACTGAACTGGTCGCCAGGGCGCGGGAGGGAGATTCGCGAGCTTTTGACGAACTTGTCATTCGCCACAGCCGCAAGCTCCATGCCACCCTGTACCAGATGACGGACAACTACGACGATGCCTATGACATCGCCCAGGAAGCGTTCTCCAAAGCCTACCGGGCCTTGCGCTACTTCAACGGACAAAGCGCCTTTTATACATGGCTGCACTCCATTGCCGTCAACCATGCCAGAAACTTCCTGAAAAAACGCAACCGCAGGATGACCTACAGCCTGGACGACGACGAGTACGGCGACCATACGGAAAAGGACATGAACATGGCTGACGAAACGGACGGAGCGGACCCTGAACGACGCACCCATCTGAACGAACTTCAGCTCAAGATTAATGAAGCATTGAAAAAACTATCCACCAAGCACAGGGAAGTCGTTGTGCTTCATGATGTAAAAGGACTCAACCACACGGAAATATCCGCCCTTCTGGGCATCTCTGAAGGAACGCTCAGATCACGTCTGCATTATGCCCACAAGGAGCTGCAAGGCCTGCTGGCGGAATATCTGAGTTAACGGTGGAAAAAATATTGAACATCGGTTCCCTCCGCCCTGTCAAACGCATAGTCCCAGATTCGGGACTAAAACACCCTAACCTTTATTACACTTAACATCAACGACGATGGATAAACAATCCACAGAACATAACGAGGAAACTCTGGTTGCCATGCTGGCATCTTTCCGTAAGGAAGCTTGTTACCATGACAACTTTGAAGAAGATTTCCTCCGCAATTTTCATCTTAGAAAGGAAACCGATCCGGCTACCCACTCTGCTTGGAAATTGTTACTCGAACGCCTGGACAACTATCTGCAGAACTTTCGTGGCTGGCAGTGGGTCTATGCTTCCATGTCCATCGTGACATTGGCTGCGGTAGGCGTTATTATCGCATCCGGGAACATGGATGATCCTTCCGACTCTTACGCATCCTCCACCAAGGATAAGGAAGAGATTCTCCTGAAGGAAAAAGCGGTTCCCGTAAGTAAGGAAACTATTGAACAACCCTCAACCGAAGTCGCCCCTGCGGAAAAACCCGAATTCACCACGGGAGCGCCTTCATATGAAACATCGGCCAACGACAATCAGCTGAAAACTGATTCCAATACCGATAAAAAACCGGTATCCCGAGTTCTCATCGAGATGTAACAATCCATGATGAACCTGGCTCCGATATTGGCGGGCATAGCCGTTGCAGGCTTGATTTATCAAGCGGCGGCCGTGCCTGCCCCTTTTAAGGTAGAAGCCATTCCCCACCAGGCGGAAGGAGAGCCGTACACGGCCATGGCGGCGCAGATCGGAAAAGACATGCTCGCCTCCCTGATTCCCTACCGGGTCTTTAAAAACGGCGGTGTGACCTACTACCTTGGGGACAAGGACACCCCTCCCCTTCAGGTATGGGCCCAGGAAAAGCTCACGGGCCTGACGATTTTCAAGGTGGACGCTGCCCGCATACACGACGGGCAGGCGGTTGTGACGCCCTCCGGCCTTCTCAAGCGCGGCGACAAGCTGGCCTTTGCCAGCAGCCGGAATGAAACCACCCTGGGAATTTACGTGGGCATGGAGCACTCCATAGGAGACACCAGCTTCCCGCTGCGTCTTGTCCGCGCCCAATTCCCCAAACTGGCTGCGCCGCCCATCGGCCAGCCGTGCTATGACGCTGAAAACCGTCTGGTCGGCATCGTGCTGGGAGTTTCCCGCAAGGGAACCTGCCACCTGCTGCCCGCCCAGGCCATCTCCTTCCTGGCAGCCCATCCGGAAGCCAAGAGGGTGCGCCTGGGATGCCTGCTGGATATCAACGCCTCCACTCCCGTCCTTGAAGGCCTCATTAACGGAGGCCCTCTCGCGCGGGGAGGCATCCAGACAGGAGACATCCTCATCAGCATCAACGGCACGACCATTAACAACTACGGGGACATGCTGGATGCCACCTATTACCTCACGGGGGAAAAGCCTCTGACCGTTGAAGTCATTCGCGGCACCCAGGTGGTAAAAAGCAGGGGCATCATCCCCACGCAGGACTCCCGTTAATCAGGAACCCCGGCTCCCAAGGGAATGCCGGGGTTCGGAACGGTCCTTCTCAAAATCGGCCCGTGCCTTGTTTCAGGCTTGAACTAACCCGCCGGCGCACTTAAAAAAGGGCGTGCTTCAAATCGTCTTCAATAAAATCAGCGCTGCGGAAGTATCCAGCATCCCCACCCTGGAACAACTGGACCTGCTCGGGGACTTCCAGGTCTCTGAATCCACCCTCCAAACCCTTGATGACGCCCGCTTCGGCAAGATGGAAAAGGATGGCAAAATTCTTTACCGCTACGTAGCCAGGGACTACCGCATCTACTTTGAAGTCATTGAAGGCAAGGTGGTCGTCCATCGCGTTCTGCACGCCAACAGCCTGAACGACTTTCTGTTCCGCACCAACATCTCCCCGACCGCAGGGGAAGATGAAATCCTGAGCCAGTCCAAACACTTCTGGAAACTCATTGACGAAGGCAAAAAAGCCTCCAAAGCCTGACCCCTCCCCACCCATGGCCTGCATCATTCTGGGCATCACCGGCTCCATTGCCGCGTACAAGGCGGCGGACATCGCTTCCGCCCTCGTCAAAAGCGGGCATGAGGTGCACTGCGTCTGCACGGCCAAGGCCCTGGAATTCGTTACAGCCCTCACCCTGCACACGATCTCCCGCAATCCCGTCTTTTCCTCCTTTGAGGATGAAAAGGCGGACTGGGTTCCCCCGCACATCCAACTGGCCCAGCGGGCGGATCTTCTGCTCGTGGCCCCCGCCACGGCCAACACCATGGCCAACTTCGCCCACGGCTTCGCCCCGGACATGCTCAGCTCCCTCTATCTGGCCTGCCAGGCCCCGGTGCTCATCTGTCCGGCCATGAACGTCCACATGTGGGAACACACGGCCACGCAGCAAAATGCGGCCGTCCTGAAACAAAGAAAGGGCCACTGCATTCTGGGGCCCTGTGAATCCGGCGTGCTGGCCTGCGGAGCGGAAGGAGCGGGAAAACTGATGCCTGTGGACCTGATTGTTCAAAAAACGCTCTCCCTCCTGCCGTAACGGCGGCATAAAATTACTCCATGCCTGTTTATTGGTTTGCCCAGGGAGAACTAAATCTTTTATCATGGACATTATGAAAATGCTCCTGTTCTTCCTTGGCTCCCTCATGCTCTGCTCCTGCGGCCCGGACAAGTATCCCGTCAGCTTCCACATGGAGACGGGAGCGACGGACAGCAAAAAATTCGCCTTTGAGCGGGACGGGCATTACTACAGCAAGGCTCCCTTCATTTCCCAGAAGGACATTGAATCCTACTACTCCTTCCCGGCAGAGGACAATACCTACGGCATTGTAGTCAATGTCAGAAAAGGCCTGGACAGCCGGGTGGAAGGAGTAACCGCCGCCAACCTCGGCAAGCAGATACTGCCGGTCGTCAACGGTCATGCCATGCAGCCTCTGCGCCTTTACAACAAACCCGTTACCTCCGGCAAACTGGCCGTCATGGGCGGCTTCTCCCCGGCGGACCTTGCCGCCATGGCGGAATTCATTCCTCCGGCGGACCCCAAGAGGGAAGAGCCCATCAACAAGCTGGCCGCCGTCACCAAGCCCCTTCTTCCCATCAAGGACCCCACCCAGGAAAAGAAGGAAGCCAAGGAGCCCGAAGAACATAAGGACCGCACCGTGGTCAGCACCCGCCGGGGGCGGATCTGATCCAGCACCCCTTGTATGAGCATGCACGGCAAGTTCTTCCCTTCCCTGATCGGCATCCTCTTGTTCTTCTGGAGCATGCCATTCCTGATGGCGGATATTGTCGTGCGCTTCCCCACGGAAAACACGGCCCTGCTGGACAACCGTCCGCAGGACTTCTACATGTACGTGGACCGGAACTTTGAAGGGAAGAAATCCCAGCCCTGGGAGGCGGGAGCCTACGGCTTTACCCGGACCCTCGTCAGAACCCAGGCAGGCCCCGTAGCCGTCAAATTCCATGAAGGAATCGATATCAAGCCGCTCAGGCGCGACGCCTCCGGCACTCCGCTGGACGACGTGCATCCCGTAGCCGGAGGCACCGTGGTCCACGCTTCCGCCAACCCCACCCACAGCAACTACGGCCGCTATGTGGTCATCGAACACCAATTGGCGGACGGCCCGCTTTACAGCCTGTACGCCCATCTGGCTTCCGTCTCCTGCAAGGAGGGGGACCGGGTAGGCACCGGAAACGTCATCGGAAAACTGGGCTACTCCGGAGTGGGCCTGAACAAAACACGCGCCCATGTGCATCTGGAACTTTGCCTCAAGCTCCAGGACGACTTTGAAAACTGGTATTCCAGCCTGAAACTGGGTACCCCCAACCGCCATGGCGCCTACAACGGCCTGAACCTGGCCGGTTTTGACCCGGCTCCCGCCCTCATGCAGTGCAAGGACGGCGCGGAATTCTCCCTCTCCCGCCATATCTCCTCCCTGCCCGTTCAGTACGTCGTACGCGCTCCATCTACCGGAAGCCTGCCCAATCTTGTCAAACGCTACCCCTTCCTGCTGAAACCGGGACCGGCCAATCCCAAGTCCTGGGAAATCAGCTTTACGGGAACGGGAGTTCCCGTTTCCGTGACTCCCTCCGACCAGCCCTGCACGGAACCCTCCGTCATCCGGGCTGTTCCCCATCCCTTCTCCCAACTGTACAGGACCTGCAACCGCGTTTCCGGCTCCAGCAAGGATCCGAAGCTGACCGCCTCCGGCAAACGCTACATCCGGCTCATCTTCATGGGGCCTGAATCATAATCCTACGATGATGCACACCTTCTTCAGTCCCCGTTTTTCCCTTGCCGTTCTTACGTCCTGCGCGGCTTTTCTGCTCACCATGGGGGGCACTCCCCCTGCAGCCGCGGCAACACCTCCTCCGGAGGCTCCCCTCTCGCAGGACAGGCAGGCCCTCCTGAAAAATAAAAAATACCAGCAGGGTCTGAAAGCCCTGGAAGACCGCCTGCCCCTGGAAGCCAGCAAGCATTTTCAGGAATGCCTGAACTCCAAAAATCTTCCGGAATCCCAGAAAGCCATCATCCGCCCCTTCCTGGCGGAAGCCCTGATCCGCGCCAGAAAAACGGAAGAAGGACTGACTGCCTGGGAACAACTTCCGGACTCCTCCATGAAATCATACTGGATGGCGGCTGGTCTCTTTAACAAAGGCTCCTTTACCAGGGCCCTGGAAAAACTCTCCTCCATTCCTGAAACGGACCCGCTCTCCCTCTACGGCTTCCAGCTGAAAGCCCAGCTCGCGCGCCAGCTTCAGGACCGGCAGCTTTTACTGGACGCCCTCACCAGGCTGGGGCAGGCGGAATCCCCCGCCATCTCCCGGACCGCGCACGTCCTTCTGGCGGACGTTCTGGTGAACCTGGGGCGCTATGCGGAGGCCGCCGCCATTCTTGAACAATTCAAGACGGGAATGGACGACGGCACGGCCAGGGACCTGCCCATGCGCTCTTATGCCGAACTCGTGGAAGGCAAACTGGCCGACAAACAGGGGAACCTGGACCAGGCCATAAAAATCTTCGCCGCCGTCATGGACAACAAGGCCTATCCGGGGAAAATCCGGGATCTGGGCCGTCTGGCCCTCGCCAGGGCGGAAATCGTCCGGGAGAAAAACAACCCGGAACAGGCGGAAGAGGAAACGCGCGCCCAGCCTCAGGAAGAGGAAGCCCCACACACTGCCGGAACGGCGGAAGAACGCCTGCTGGCGTTCATTGGCGGCAAATCGGAATCCTCCCTGCTGATGGACGCCTTCAACATCCTGCTGGAGGAGGACATCTTCCGCACCAATCCCCAGGCGCTGGAAAAACTCACCGGCTGGGTGAATGCCAGGGATGCGGGCCGCCAGCCGGCAGCCATGTATGCCATGGGAAGCCTGCTTCTGGCAAAGGACGACCTGGCGGGAGCTGTCAAAATGGCGGAGGACGGCCTCTCCAAATATCCTCAGAGCCTTCCCGTCCAGACCCTTTCCCTGAATACCATCACCACTCTGCTGGACAAAAACCGCGTGGAAGACGCGGAACGCCTTATCTCCAAATATCCCGGAACGTCCCCCGGCCTCGTCTTCCAGCAGGGAGCCCTGGCCTTCCGCAAGGGAGACTACCCTCTGGCGCAGAGCCTCTTCCGGGAAGCAGCCCGGCGCGCCTCTGAAAAAACGGCGGAAAGCGCCCTGTTCAATGAAAATCTGGCTGCGCTGAACGCCAATGACGCCGCTGGAGCCGCCGCCCTGGTCAAGGAAGCCGCCGGCTCTGCCCAGCTCCGGGAACACATCCTCTTTGAACAGGCCCATTACGCCGCCAAAAGAATGAACCCCCAGGCTCCCGAACTGCTGGCGTCCTTCGTGGCACTGGCGACAGACCCGGCCCTGAAAACCCAGGCCCGGCTGGACCAGGCGGAAGTGGCCCTGAACCTCAACCCGCCGGACCTTGAAACCGTGCAGGCCATTCTTCCGCCGCTGGAAAAAGAACAGCTGACTCCGGAACAGACCATGCAGCTTGCGCGGCTGAACATCCTGGAGGCGGAAAGCCGGCAGGAATGGCCCAGCGCCATCCAAGCCTGCCGCCAGGCCATCGCCCTGGATTCGGAAGGCAAACAGGCGGACATGCTCTATCTCAAGCTGGGGGAACTCCTGTACAAGAACGGGGATTTCCATGAAGCGCAGCTTGTCCTCCAGCCCTTCCCCTCCAAATACCCTGGCAGCCCCCTCCAGGCGGCGGCCCTCTTCCTGGCCGGAAAAGCCGCCCAGCAAAGCAACACCGGCAATACGCTGAAAGCCGCCCTGAACATCTTCAAAACCCTGGGCGCGGGGGACACCCCCTTTGCGCAGCCCGCCAGGATAGAAGAAGCCTCCGTCCTGCTGCGCATGGGAGAAGCGGACCAATGCATCGCCGCTCTGGAAAACCTGCTTTCCTCCCCCCTTCCGCGCTACATGCGCCTGCTGGCCCTCTCCATCCAGGCGGACGCCTGGGTGACGAAGGAAGACACCCATTCGGACACCCTCCGCAAGGCCATCAACCTGTGCACGGAAATTCTGGACACCCCCAACCTGGGCCTGGCCTGGAAATTCAAGGCCCTCACCCAGCGGGCCCAATTCTACGAACGGATGAACGACCAGAAAAAGGCGCTGGATGACTACGCCTCCATCCTGGCCCATACGCCCAGCGGCAGTTCCGCCAACAAGCGCCGGGACTGGCACTGGTTCTACAATGCCGGTTTCGCCTCCATCCGCCTGCTGGGCCAGCTCCAGGACTGGGACGGCGCCCTGGCTCTGGCTAAAAAACTGGCGCAGACCTCCGGTCCCAGAGCCAGGGAAGCGGCGGCCTACGCGCGCCGCATCCAGCTGGAACACTTCATCTGGCAGGATGAACCGGAAAATGCCGCTCCGGAAACCGGAAAGCCGGAAACGCCGGCTCAAACCGCCAGTTAAGCCGCCCCCTCCCGTCATGGACACTCCATCTACAGCCAAAAACTGGAGACTCAACGCAGCAGCCGTCATCATGGACGCCGACGGCTACGTGCTGCTGGGCAAGGACAACGGCCGCAACCCGTACTGGCACTTCCCGCAGGGGGGCGTCATTAAAAATGAAAGCATTGAACGGGCGCTCGCGCGGGAGGTATGGGAGGAAGTGGGCCTGCGTCCCACGGAATACACCATTGTCAGCCGCCTCCCCGGCCTGCGGTACAAATACCCCTCCGGCAACCGCAAAGTCACGCGCTGGATAGGCCAGGAGCAAACCTACTTCCTGGTGCGCTGCAAGGCCAGGCGCCCCAAGACGGACCTGCACCGCAGCCCTGAATTCTCAAAAACGAAATGGATACCCCTCCAGGACCTCAAGCTGGAGATGTTCCCCAAATTCAAAAGGAAAGTCATCAAGGACGCCCTTCAGCAATTCTTCGGGCCGGATTTTCCGGCCAAACCCGCCGCCATGAAAACCTCTTCCACCTCCTCTCCCGCTTCTTCAACGTTAACTTCGCATACAATGAACCGTTACCTGGTGCCTCCGGGCAAAAAACTGCGTTTAAAGGATTACTCTCCGGATGACAAATCTCTCTTCTCCGGAACCAAGGAAGAATCCCTGGTTGAATTCGACAAGCTGAGGGAAGAACTGCAGGAACTGCAGAAAAAACTCTTCGCCCAGCACAAGCACAGGGTTCTCGTCATTCTGCAGGCCATGGACGCAGGCGGCAAGGACGGATGCGTCAAGCACGTCTTTTCCCGGGTGGACCCGCAGGGGCTGCACGTGGTTCCCTTTAAAAAACCTACTATTGAAGAACTGGACCACGACTTCCTGTGGCGCGTACACAAGGAAGTGCCCGCCAAGGGGCAGATCGCCATCTTCAACCGTTCCCATTACGAGGACATCATCGCCGTCCGCGTGAAAAAAATCTTCCCGGACCCCGTCTGGAAGCGACGTTACAAGCACGTTCTGGATTTTGAATCCATGCTTGCGGAAGAAGGCACCGTCATCATCAAGCTGTTCCTGAATATTTCCAAGGCGGAACAGAAAAGACGGCTGGAATCCAGGCTCCAGGATCCGGACAAACTTTGGAAGTTCTGCATGGACGACCTGGATGACCGGAACCGCTGGGACGAATTCCAGACGGCCTATCAGGATCTCATTGAAAAAACGTCCACTCCGGATGCTCCCTGGTACATCATTCCGGCAGACCGGAAATGGTACAGGAACCTCGTCGTCGCCCGCCTGATGGTGGAAAAACTGCGCCATCTCCAGCTCACGTTCCCCACTCCCAACTTCGATCCGGCGTCCATTATCATTCCAGATTGATAAACTCTGTCATACCGATAACTAGTTTGTGCATCATAAAATTATTTTTGTACATTTCTCGGTATTCAATTGTCCCATTATTACAAAATCTGCATTATTCACAATAACAATCAAAACTTAGAATTTCTAACGCTTGACTGGGACAGTGAAAAATTGTTAGAAAACAACTTAACACCTAGAACGTGTAAACATTCTATATAGAAAAACAGAACCCAATGTATTTAGCATCCCAACGTAAAGAGTTCATTCTGAAAACGCTGGCCGAACATGGAGCCGCAAGAACCATTGCTCTGGCCAAACAGATGAAGGTCACGGATGAAACGGTCCGTAATGATTTGATTAACCTTGAGAAACGCGGCTTTCTCAAGCGCGTCCATGGCGGCGCTCTGGCCCTTACCCATAAATCCCTCCATGAAGACATTGTCACTCAAGACGATGTTTCCATAAGGATTGCAAAAAAAGCCGTCCAGAACATCCCCGCTTCCGTGGTCATGTTCATTGACAGCAGCACCATGGGCTACCAGATCTGCAACCACATTAATTCCAGGGATACGCACGTGGTTTCCAACAACCCCACGCTGCTGACCCGGCTTGAAGGCATTCCGAACCTGAGCTTCTACTGCACGGGCGGACGCTTCGACCGCGAAGCCCTGGTCTATGTGGGACAGGAAGCCGCCAAGGCCGCAGGTTCCCTGAGCATTGACATGGTTGTACTGACGCCGGACTGCTACTCCCCCAAGCATGGCGCCGGATACAAGAACATGCTTCAATCCGAATTCATCAAGAGCGTCATTCCCCCGGATGCCAAGGTGATCATCGCCATGCCTTCCACCAGCGTAGCGAACAACCCGGCATTCTATACCGTTGCGCCCTCACAGATCTCCATGCTCATCACTGATGAAGCCCTTTCTCCTGAAATGGCTGACCAGATTGAAAAGAGCGGCGTCAAGGTGGAGCTCGCCTGACGCCGGCCTGCTTTACAGGGGGCGGAAGTTCTTCGGAACTTCCGCCTTTTTTATGATGATCATATACTCTCTCCTTTCCATTCCGTCCAGTACTCCCGGCTTCCTGTCAGCTCGTCATCCCTGGAGCCGATCTCCTCAAATCCTCCACGCCTGTAGAACGCGCGGGCACGGGCGTTCTCCTCGTAAACGCCCACCGTCAGCATCCCCTTGCTGTGCTCCTTCACCCAGTCCAGCAGAGCCGTGCCTATTCCCTCGCACTGACGCTCCGGCGCCACAAACAGAGCGGCTTCTTCCCCTTCCCCCACCAGGCAGGCAAACCCGACAACACGGCCGCCGTCCCTGCACATCCATGACCCTTACGATTACTTAGGGATGCACCCTTACCGTGATTTATGGCCGGTCACACCATTTTTGAGCTGATAACAGTTTATACTTGACCATCCCCTGAATTTATCTGAAAAGAAAAATCGCTTATTTAGTATTTGGAAATGAGTAAAGGTAGGCTTGTTTCAGAATTGTATAAATAAACGAAAAACACCATAGATTTTCTGCAATAAACATGGAAAAGATTGCTGCTTCCCTGTTGGCGACAGCTGGTATTGCCTGCGCCCAAACATACAACTACGATTCCTCCTCTGAAACGCTTGTGATAACAGGCAAGGGCAATACGGTTGCCGACCGCATTACTCTGGAAGGACCAATAACCCCCGGGAGCACAGTCCCTGGGACTTCGGAAATATTCGGAGACACAAAAGAAATTATCTTAAAAGACGTTTGGACATCTCCCGATTCGATCCGCATTAAATATGTGGAGCCGACTTCTGAGGGAAACAACACGACGCTGAAATTAGAAAATTCGCGTTTGGGCGCATCGGGGGACTTTGATAAAGGCGGCACGGGGTTAATCCTTATTTTGGATTCCCAATCCAGTCTTGAACTATACGGGAACCGGCTCACCAACACAATCAGAATCGAAAACCAAGGCAACATAAGATGCACAAACGGCACTGTAAGTGCAAGCTCGTATTTGTGGGACAACAAGACAACCACAGGTTCTTCAGGCGTTCTGGGCGGAAGTGGATATTATAGCTTCGGGAACGTTTCCTCTATCGAGACTAATAAAGATTTCGGACTCATCAAGACCAGCGGTCAAATTACAGACCTCGAAATTTCGGGAATTTACACTGTGGACGGGAATTCCGCAAAAACAATCGACGACGACTCCTACATCGTGGGTGTGAACACGTCGAGCAGTTCTGACGGGCAGGCGATGACGATTTCGGTGTAAAAGTTGGTAAAAACGCGGCCAAGGACCCCTCTGCTGCGGGCGACATCTACTCGCTTTCCGTGGGCGAACTCGACATCGAAAGCACAATCACTTCGGGCAGCACGCAGGGTGAAGCAACGGGTATATACGCAAAAAGCGTCAAGCGCGATTTGACAGCAAATGCAATCACAGTAAAGGGGTACACCAATGCAACCGGTATCCATCTGACGGAAGGCGGCCGCAACCTCACCATATCCGATATGCAAGTAAGCGCGGGAATCAGCGGCAACGCAGCAGGCATAATCGCCGCGCCAGGCAGAGATAACCCTGTTTCCACAGCCGGAAACCTCGAAAACATCAGGATAGATAATTTGGAGGTTTCAGGCGGCGCAGATGCCACGGGTATCTTTGCAAACTCCATTACAAAATCGGGCCAAAATGAAAACATCATAGGCAACATTACGGTTTCGTCTGAAAACGGATTGGCAAACGGTATTTTCGCCGACAACGCTGACATCACCCTCGGCGGCAAAATCCTATCCTCAAGCGAAAACTCCAACGCCTACGGAATTTGGACGGAAAACGACCTTTTCTTAAAAATGCTCGATGGTTCGGAAATCTCGGCAATCGCTGCAAACGAAAACTCCAGCGCCCAGGCAATCCGCTCGAAAAACCTCTATCTGACATTCGACGGCAGCGCGACGATAAATGGCGACCTCATGGCGGACGCCGGCATGGAGCTAAACAACGGAGGCAATGTAGTCGTCAACGGCAATATCGAGGGTAAACATCTTGCCGCAGAATCAACAATCGGCACGGTTTCAGGCAAAATGAAATTCGACTCGGTTGCCGGCCTGAACATTACCGCATCAGTGGGTTCGCTCGAAATCGGTACGTCGGGCGAGGATTCGGGGTATATTAAAGTCAACACAGTCGAGACATCAGCAAACATTTCAAACGCCGTTTTGGTGACAATCGAAAACGCAAACGGCAACGTCTCGTTCAACTCGGTTAATTCGGCGACGGTAAACAACGCCGTTGGCGACATCTCAGCAACAAATGTCACTAACGGACTGAACGTCGGCGATGTCGGCAACATCCGCGTAAGCGGTACGAATGTCAATGTGCTTGACGGCAAAACTGTGAGCGGCGACATCGTTTCGACGACAGACCTCATACTGTCAAACGAAGGTTCGGCAACACTCACGGGTTCAGTTTCGGCGGGCGGGAACAGACTTACGATAAACAGTGTCTTCGGCATAAACTCTTCAGCCGCGACCGTAATCAGCGCGGGGACACTCGGGGGCGCGGGCTTGCGCGGCACCATCAACAACCACTACGACAACATCTTCGGTTTCTCCGCAACCGACGACTCTTCGGGAAGCCTCACCGCCGCAACCGCCTTGAAAGGCACGCACGACGTCGTCTCGAACAACATTTCGGGCATGATCGACGGCGACTTGGATCCTTTTGAAAACACCTACATCACCGTGAAGTACGTCAACGTCGGCAGCAATGTCGGCTACGAAATCAAGAAGAACACCTATCTTGCCGAAGCAGTTGCGACAAACGAATTCGAAAAGGCGTTGGCAAAAACCTACGACGATCTTGAATACATCGACGGCGACGACGCGGCGAACGAGGCGGCAGTTACCAAAAAACGTAATTTCGCCGCAATGGTAAAAAGCGGCACACTGGGTGCGATACTTCCGCAGTCGGTAGTGCACAGCGTGCGCATGAACATGGATCTTGCCGACATAATCCACCTCGACACGCTCAACCGCACGAGCGCGGCAATCGACGGCCTCGGCGCAAAAAGCAGCGGCACGGAAGTTTCGGGGGGGCGTTTTTCAGGCATTACCGTCCGCAACATAAACAGGTTTGCCACCTACGGCGGCGATGAAAACATGGATGGGTCGAGCGACTATATTTCGGGCGGCTTGGTGAATTTTGAATACACGGCGGGTAACACGTTTCTTGCGGGCTTCGGCTTCGGCGGTTTTCAGGCAAAATCGTCAGGCAAGGGCAACTGCGGCAAGGCGGAAACCCAAAGCCTTGCGGTCAACGCCTACACCGACTGGCGGTTCTTCGGCAACTTTGACTGGTACTTCGGTGCAACCTATGCTTTCGGCATGAACAAAGCCGAAAGGATGAACATCCTGAACAAAAGCAAAGCCGATTGGAATTCAAACCTCATCGGTGTCTTCACGGGCGTTCGATACGCGTGGAAGCCTTTTGCCGACACCGGATTTTACCTGAAACCCACAATCGGCGTAAACGCGGACTTCCTGATGAACCCGTCGTTCACGGAAAAAAGCGGGGAAGAACGCATGAGCGCGGAATCAGAAAACTATACAAGCGTGAAGTCGCTTGTGGGAATTGAGGGCACTTACGCGTTTTCAAACGGCTTCTACTTTACGGGCAGAATGTTCTACACGCACGAATTTTGCGACGACCGCTACGGAGTAAATGCCATGCTCGGCTCTTCCTTCATAAGGGTAAGGGGCTGGAAAATGGACAGGGACGCTGGCGTATTCGGCGCAGGCATCGGATACAGCATCACGGAACAGTGGAGCGTCTATGCCGACTATGCCGCGGACGTTTCGGACAAAGTGCGCCACAACGTCAATATGGGCGTCACGTTTAAATTTTAAGTCGATTCGCGAATGAGCAAAAAATCTGCAATATATTTCTGCCGCAATAGAATCGCCTCATAAACATCTGTAAAAGCATTGATAGGGAGGGAGCCGCTGTTACTGAGCTCCGGTGTCATGGAACACAAACGGCTTTCTGTAAAAGCGCCCCAGCCTCTCAGCCCTTCCATTCTGGCCTGTACACGAGCACCGGGCCGGTACGCGAAGACTGAACGCCGCGCACCTTCCGAACGGCGGAGCCCACCAGGGCGGCAGCCTGTTCCACCTCCTCCTGCGTCGTCATGAAAGACAGGGAAAAACGCAGGGAGGAACGTACCGCCTCATCAGACAATCCCATGGCCGTCAGCACGTGGGAAGGCATCGGCTGCAGCGTATGGCAGGCAGACCCAGCCGAACACAGCAGGCCGGCAGGTTCCAGCAACAGCATCAGCGCTTCCGCCGTACATCCGTCAAACGCCAGATTGGAAGTATTGGGAATACGTTCCGTTCCGCCGGAATGCACCGTCACGCCGCCCACCTGTGCCCGCAGGAGAGACTCAAAAGAATCCCGCATCCGGGACAGCCGTCCGGCGTCCTCCTCCAAGTGCCTCAATGCCGCCCGCGCCGCCGCACCAAAACCAATGATTCCCGGAACATTCTCCGTGCCGGACCTCAAACCGTACTCCTGCCCCCCCCCGAACAGCAAAGGGGAAAAAGGAGCCCCCGCTCTCCTGTACAGACATCCAATCCCTTTGGGGCCATGGAATTTGTGTGCGGATACGGAAGCATAATCCACTTCCATTCCATGCAAATCCACGGGAATTTTTCCGGCGCACTGCACTATATCCAAATGCACGGGAACTCCATGTTTCCCGGCGGAGGAACACAAAACCGCCGCATCCTGCAATGCGCCTGTCTCATTATTGGCCCAGGCAAAAGAAACGCCGGACACGCCCCCTGCGCACATGGACTCCCATTTTTCCGGAACCGCTCGCCCTTCCCTGTCCACGGGGCAGACACAGCCGCTGCCCAGGGCCAGGGCCGTCTTCAAGGAGGCGTCATGGTCCGTGGACAAAACGCCTATCCCTCCCTCCCGCTCCCCGGCCATCTGGCGGAAAGCCATATTAGACGCCTCCGTTCCGCCGGAAGTAAATACAATTTCCGAAGGAAATGCGCCCAACAGGGCGGCAACGGCCGCACGGGCTTCCTCCACCGCCTCGCGCACGCTCCTGGCGCAGCCGTAACCGGCGGACGGGTTGAAAAACCGTTCTTTTAAAAACGGCTCCATGGCCTCGTAAACCTCCGGGGCCAGCGGTGTGGTAGCGTTATTATCCCAATAAATCACGCCTTCATAACTCCCCCAATCGCGGGAAGGAGTCAAGCCGGAACATAATGCGCAGCTGCACAAGATCACTCTTCACTTTTACCCGTGATTCCGCATAATGCCTCTCATGCGTTTTCTTATCACGGCAGGCCCCACCAGAGAAGCTATTGACCCCGTCAGATACCTCACCAACCACTCCTCCGGAAAAATGGGGTATTGCCTGGCGGAAGCGGCTGTTCACGAAGGCCACAGCGTCCTTCTCATCTCCGGCCCCACTTCCCTGGACATCCCGCACGGCGTGGACTTCCTGCCGGTTGAATGTGCACGGGAAATGTATGATGCTGTCAAAAACCAGGCTCCCTACGCCGACGCCGCCATCCTCAGCGCCGCCGTAGCGGATTATCGCCCCGTTTCCGTTCCGGACCGCAAAATCAAGAAAACGGGGGAGCGCATGATTTTGGAACTGGAACGTACTGCGGATATTCTTGGCTCCATGCGCGCGGAATTCGGCTTCAGAGGCATTCTGGTAGGCTTCGCGGCGGAAACCCATGACGTGGAAAATTACGCGCGCGGCAAACTGGAACGCAAGCGGTGCGACATGATTGTGGCCAACGACGTTTCCCGCAGTGACATTGGTTTTAACTCCTCTGAAAATGAAGTGCTGCTCGTTTACCCGGACCGGACGGAGCTTTTGGAAAAAGCGCCTAAAACGCAAATTGCCTTTCAAATCATTGAGCGCGCATGCCGTCTCGCACAGGGAAAAGCTCCGTCATGGCGCACGGCAGACCCGTTCCACGCTTGAACCGGAAGAAGGTTTGCCCCACGATCCGATGTCGGCATGTAAATGCCGGCGGCCTTTCCCAAAACTACATTTTCCATTTTCATGCCCGTCACTCTTCAGGATTTAGGCTGGAACGACCACTTTCAACGCGCTTTCAACGCCGTCGCCAAACCCGGCTGGGTTCCGGGACGCCTCATCCGGGAAACGAAAATCAACTTCACCGCCCTGCTGGACGGCGGGGAAGACGTGGACGCGGTCGTCAGCGGCAAGCTCTGGCATGACGCCGCCACGGATGCGGAACTGCCCGCCGTAGGAGACTGGGTGGCGATTGACCCGGGGGAAGCGGGAGACGAAGCCGTCATACGCGCCATTCTCCCCCGCCAGACCTGTTTTTCCCGCAAAGCTCCGGGAAAAAGCAGCGCGGAACAGGTTCTGGGAACCAATGTGGACACCGTAGCCGTGGTGACGGAGCCGGGAACGGACTTCAACCCCAGGCGCATGGAGCGCTACTTTACGCTCATCCGCCGCAGCGGCGCCGCACCTCTCATCCTGCTCAATAAAACGGACCTTTTCTCCAGGGAGGAAGTGGACGAAGCCGTGCAGGCCCTGCGGGAACTCTCCCCGGAATGCTCCATCATCGGCATCAGCGCCCTGCACAACAAGGGAATCAAGGAATTCCGCAAATGCCTTTCCAGGGGAAAAACCATCTGCATCGTCGGTTCCTCCGGAGTGGGAAAATCCACGCTGGTCAATACCCTGCTGGGGGACGAATGGCTCTGGACGGGGGAAGTGAATGAGGTGACCGGCAAGGGACGCCATACGACCGTGGCGCGCGAACTGGTGCTCCTCAAACACGGCGGCCTGCTGATTGACAATCCCGGAATCCGTGAAATCCAGATGTGGACGGATGAACATACCCTGCGGGAAAGCTTTGCGGATTTGACGGAGCTGGCCCAGGAATGCAAATTTGCGGATTGCAGCCACGGCACGGATTCCGGCTGCGCCATCAGGAAAGCCGTGGAGGAAGGAACGTTGGACAGGGAGCGGTACTTGAATTTCCTGAATTTGGAAAATGAAATCGCCCGGCTTGCCAAACGTCAGAAAAAAAGGCAAATGAACGTGGAACGGGCCGGGAAGAGAGACCGGAAGGTACAGGCCCGGAATTATGAGGACCGCGTGGAACTGGAACGCCGCCACAAGCCCAACCACCGCAGCCATGACTGATTCTCCGTCAAATTGGCTTGTCAAACCGCAGAGGCGCGCTTACCAGTAAGGGATGCTCTTCCCATGCAGCCTTTTTCGCGCTTCCGCGGCCCTTCTGGCATTGGGCGCGCTTCCTCTCTCCGCAGCGGAACAGCCGGACCCCGCCCAGGCCAGGCCCGTCGTTTCCATCACGGACCTGAACCCCGTCCGGCTGACGAGAGACGCCCACAGCAAACTTCTTGTGGCGCAATGCACCATTAACGGCGTTCCATGCAATCTCATTGTGGACACGGCGGCCTCCCACACCACGTTTGACATCAAATTCATCAAGAAGAATTTCCCCGGCCTGCCGCTTGAAAACGCGCAGATCGCCCCCGGCTCCAACGTCAACACCGTTCCCCAGCTTTTCGCCATGAAGACCTTCTCCATCGGAGGGCTTCACATTAAAAACTTCTTCGGACTCGCCATGGACCTCACCCCCCTTCAAAAAGATATGCAGGTCAGGGTGGACGGCATTCTGGGAATCAACTACCTGGGCTTCTCCCCGTTCCTGCTGTCCGTCAGGGATGCTTCCCTCCAATTTCTGGAACGCTCCCGCTTTCCCTCCCAGAACATGAAGCCGCTGGAAGTGGAACGCCACCCATCCGGAATTTTCTATGTCCGCTGCTCCCGGGGAGGAGACGCCTTCCTGCTGGCCCTTGATTCCGGTTCTTCCCTTTCCCTGGCCCCGCTGGAACAGTGGCCCGCGGACCCAAATGGAAACCAGCTCACGGCCAAGGCCTCCGACATCAACGGACACAGCGGGGACCGCAACGTCATGAAGCTGGGCATACCCTCCACCCTCCGCATGGGGCCGGACTTCCAGATGGACGGCCTTTCCTTCGCCGTGACGGGAACAGGCGGCAGATGCCAGATAGGCGTGGACACCCTCCAGCACTTTGACATCATCATTGACGCGCCGCAGGGGGAAGTCTTCGCCCTGCCGCTCCATTCCAAGCCGGAGGCCCGCGGACAAAAGGCTCCCGCCGTTAAACGGGAATCTTGAGCATGATGCAGATCATGCGGATGGTGCGGGCCGTAGCGCCGAAATGGGCTTTCAACGCCACCTGCGCGCGGGAGGACTGGGCATGGGCCAGCAGCGGATTGTCCAGCATCTCCTTGAGCACGTCCGCCAGACGCTCCTCATCGCACCGGGTAATGCCGTCCACGCCCTCAAGCAGCTGGACCAGCGCATCGAAATTCTCCATGTGCGGCCCCGTCAGCACGGGCACGCCGCAGGCAACGGCCTCCGCCGGATTCTGGCCGCCGTCCGCCAGAAAGCTCTTGCCGATCACGGCCACATCCGCCAGCGCGGTCCAATCCCTCAATTCTCCGGTCGTATCCGCAATGTAGCAGACATTGTCCTTCAGGGTTTCCGGAAGCTCGCCATCCGTCCGCAGCACGCACTGCCAGCCGCGGGCCTCCAACTCACGCACCACCGTATGGCGGCGTTCCGCATGCCGGGGAACTATCAAGGGGAAGCCTCCCGCCTTGCGCACGGCCTCCGCAATCAGCACTTCCTCCCCGTCATGCGTGCTGGCGGCCAGCACCACGGGCTTGCCGCGCTTCAGCTTGTCCAGAATGGCGGCAAACTCCGCATTGGTTTCCTTGCGCTCCGCCATCTGCTGGTCAAACTTGATGCTGCCCGTCACATGAATGATGGAGGGGCGCACCCCCACGGATTCAAACCTCCGGACGTCCCCCTTGTCCTGCACGCCCATGGCGTCCAGCGTGGAAAAATAATATCGTGACACCCATTTAAAAGCGCGGTAGCGGCTCTCGGACCTGGCGGACATGCGGGCATTGATCATCGCCATGGGAATGCCCCGCACCTTGGCGGCGCGGGCAAAGTTCGGCCATAATTCCGCCTCTACCAGCACAATGGCTTCCGGTTCAAAACGGTCAAAGCACCTCCCCGGCAGGCCCAGCAGGTCAAAGGGGGCATAAATTACGCGCACGCCGGGCACCTGGGCATTCACCGCCGTATCATGCCCCGTAGCCGTGCTGGTGGCCAGCACCGCGGAACCGCCGCGCTCCCGGAGCCACGCCCGGAGAAATTTGAGGGCCAGCACCACTTCACCCACACTCACGGCATGCACGTACAGCACCCCCTTCGGCTCCCGGTTGTAGGAAACCCGGTACAGGCCGAAGCGCTCCATCAACCCCGTGCCGAAGCCGCCGCGCCTCTTCTGCTTGAGCAGGTAGGAAGGCAGCGTCACCAGCCACCCGAGGGTGTACAGGACATTGTAACAGAAAGAGAACAGGAAGGCTTTCATCTTACTTCTCAGGCAATCGATAGAACAACAGCATATTTTTCCCGTACCGGCGGGTATCCACCAGGTCCAGGCCGTCAAACTCCGCGGCGCCTTCCATGCCGGTTCCCCAGCCTTCCTGCACTTCCGCAATAAACACGCCGCCGTCCTTCAGCAGTCCGGCAATTCCGGCCTCCGCCAGCTCCACAATAAAATCCCGGTCCGCCGGGCCCTTGCAGTAGGGGGGATCTGCAAAAACAATGTCGTACTTCCTGCCGGCCAGCAGCTCCCTTTTCACAAACTGCACGGCGTCTCCCTGGATGACGGCGCCGCCCTCCAGGCCGGTTTTGGCAAGATTGGCCTTGGCCGTCGCGCAGGAAAGCCGGGAAAAATCCACCATGCGGGAGCTCCCTGCCCCGCGGCTGAGGGCTTCCAGGCCGAAGGCTCCGGAGCCGGTGAACAAATCCAGCACGTCGGCATGGCCAATCAGCGGGTTCAGGATGGAAAAAAGGGCCTCCCTGACCCGGTCGGTCGTGGGCCGCACTTCCCCTTTGGGAACAGACAGTGCTATGCCGCCGGCCTTTCCGCTGATGATACGCATGTTTTTACCGGAATGAAAGGAACGTCTTGTTGTCCCTACTGGCGCGCCTTGGCCTTGGCCTTTTCCAGCAGGGGATCTCCCGTAATGCGGGTGATGGGGATGCGCAGCACGATGGACTGGTTGGCAATGGCAATATTATCCGGATTCTTCTCGGACATGTTGTAAACGAAATAGGTATATTTGCCGTCCTTGGTCTTGCCCGCGATAATGGTCTCCGTCAGGGTGGAAAGAATGGTCTTCTTTTCCATGGTCCATTCCTTGCCGCTCCATGCGCCGTACACGTTCAGATCGTCATAGGAAACGTCCCCTTTCAGGGCCAGGGCGCCGTTGGGGGAAATCCAGGATTTGGTATTGGAGTCATACTTCAGGGTGCTCATCGGCAGCGGTCCCTGCTGGGCCACCGCGGCCAGAGTCCAGATGCCGCGTTCCCCGGAGGCGAAAATGCCCACAGCTACGGGGGCCACTTCCTGCACCTGCTTCAGCTTCCAGCATTCCAGATACTTGGCATACTCATCCTTGGTCCAGCCCAGACGTTCGTCATACGGAACGGGCTGACCGGGAACGATCTGGCTGACGAGTTCCTTCTTGTCCTTGTCGGGCAGGGAGGCAAAAACGCCGTCAATCTTTTCCATGAATGGCTGAAGGCTTTCATCAAGCACAACGCTGACGGCGGAAGCTTCCGCCATTTTGCCGACCGGGAGATATTCATCGATTATTTCCGGCTTTTCTGCTGCGGACAGGGAAGAAACCAGAACGGGGACCATCAGTGTTAAAGCCAGATTGCGGAGCGCTTTCATAACGTGTTCGTACATTTTACTCAACAAAACACCCTTGGCAAGAGTCAAAGTGAGTGTTATCCGTATGTACATCATGAACTGGAAGTTACTTTTCACTACCCTGGCCGCCGCTCTGAGCCTTGCTTCCTGCGTGTCCACCCCGGCATCCCGCATCCAGAAAAATCCAGCCCTTTTCAATTCCCTTCCGCCCAGCCAGAAAACGCTGGTGGAAGCCGGACAGATTGCGGAAGGCATGTCGCCGCCCGCCGTCTTCCTGGCCTGGGGAGACCCCTCCGCCGTCGCGGAAGGCAACCTTAACGGAAAATCCGCCACCCGCTGGATTTACTCTTCCCTCCAGCCGGTTTACACCCCGCCGCCCTCCTTCTGGGCCGGGCCCTACTGGGGAGGCCCCTATTGGGGACCGGGGTTCTACCGTCCCTATTACCCGTATTACAATGACGTCACCTACGTCCCGGTGGATACCGGCTACGTGCTGTTCATCAACGGCAAGGTGAAATCCTGGGAACGCAGGCGCTGATTAAAGAACCGGCAGGCCCGCACGGGATGGAATGCGGCGGCGCAGCAGACGGAGGGAAGCTTCCGCATGATGCGCCGTTTTTCTTTTTGCCATTCTTTCGCGGCCTTTTTTCTTTCCCTTCCGTTCCCGGACTCTTCGTTCAATCCCTGTCCCCGGACAGGGGGCGTTCCAGTTCCTCCCGGAATTCAGGGAAGAACGCCTTCAATTCCCCGGACACCTTAGGGTATTCCAGTTTCATTTCCGCCAGTGCCTCCACAATGGCGCACATGCAGACAAGCCTGGAATACCACTTGTTGTCCGCCGGCACCACATACCACGGCGCGTCCCGGGAAGAAGTATGACGTATCATTTCCTCATACGCCTTCTGGTACTGGTCCCAGAACTCGCGTTCGTGGATGTCCCCCTCTGAAAACTTCCAGTTCTTGTGCGGGGTGTCCAGCCGCGCCAGAAGGCGCTTTCTCTGTTCCTCACTGGAAAGGTTAAGGAATATCTTCACGATGCGCGTCTTGTTGGCGAGCAGATGGCGTTCCAGATTATTGATGGATCTGTACCTCTCCTTCCAGAAGGCTCCCTTGGCATGGGCGGGATCAAACCCCTCCCCCGCCAGAAATTCCGGATGCACGCGCACGCTCAGCACTTCTTCATAGTAGGAACGGTTGAAAATGCCGATCATTCCCCGCCGGGGAAGACGGGCCACGCACCGCCACAGGAAATCATGGCTCCGTTCCAGCGTGGAGGGCGGCTTGAAGCTGCTGACCACGCACCCCTGCGGATTGACTCCGCCCATCACATGCTTCACAATGCCGTCCTTGCCCGCACTGTCCATCGCCTGCAGCACCACCAGCAGCGCATAGGATTCGCTGGCATAAAGCACCTCCTGAAGCTGTTCCAGCAGCTCAATGCCCTTCTCCAGCTTGTCCACGGCTTCCTTCTTGCTGTCCTTGTCCAGCTTGCCCAGATCGCCCGGATCATAGTGGGATAACTTGAACCCCTTGCCGTCCGTCACCCGGTACGGCTCAATGAACTTTTTGCAGCGTTTGACCAGACGGGAAGGAATATCTATCATTCCGGTAATGACACCGTTCTGCGTCAAGACGTTGAAATAACCGTAAAAAACTCCGCCTTCCTCCCGGACGGCCGTCCGGCCCCTGCAGCATGAAAAATCCGCAAAAGCCGGCTTTCCGCAGCAAAGGCGGAATGGCGCAGGGAAACGTCAATTCTCTATGCGCACCTGGTCCGCGGGAGTATTTTCCAGCTTGCAGTCCTCAATGGACCATGTGCGGGGAGGCTGAACCTTGTTATTTTTAATCAGGATGTTGGCGCACCTCCTGAACTGGAAGGGCTTCTGCCCCCAGCCCCTGAAATCATTGTTGTAAATGATTTTGTTGTTGACGAATTTAAGGTTATCCGTGGAAATGGCAAACAGCAGCGGCACGTCGAACGTCTTGAACACATTGTTTTCTATCAGGACATTGCGGTGATAATAATCCTTCTGCTTGTTCAACTGCTTGACTTCCGGGTAAATGGAAATGATGGCGTTCGTGAACTGGTAGCGGGAGGTCAGGTTGTTGATGAAGGTATTCCTGCGGATCACCACTTCATGGCAGGCGCCGCTTTCATACCAGCCCTGGGCGTCCCCGGCCAGCAGAATGGCCGCGCCGGAGGAATGGTCAAACAAATTGCCCTCCACCAGAACCTTCTCAGGCGTCGTGAAAAGAGAACCGCGGGCGCGGTTGTTGCGGACGATGTTGTTGCGGAATACTACGGAAGGGTAAAAATCCGCATTTTCCACGGCGTCCCCGGCCTTGACGGACGGAGGCAGCGGTTCTTCCAGCGTGATCACCAGTTCCGTAGAACTCTTCTTCACGGCGGTTTTTACGGTAGCGGTGCTTCCCGGTTCAAGCGTAGGCCCGTTGATAAAACGGATTTTTTCACCGGGCAGGAACACTTCAAACCCCACCGCCTGGCGGTGCATGTACTTGCATTTCAGCGTATGGCCGTCCACTACCTCCGTCACGCCCAGGCAGGTGGAATGAACGTTGATGGCGTCATCCATCATTCCCTCGAACAAGGCTTTCTCCACCACGATCTCGCCCCGGGTGTTGGAAAAATGGGTGGCGTCCGCCCCGGCGGTGTGCACGCGCCCCGTCCCTTTCCTGACCATGACGCCGCCACCCTTCATGTGGAAATCCTCCGACCGCTGGACCAGCAAAGCCATGCCCGTGCTCTGGTGCAGAGCCACATCATTCAGGACCGTCTTCCGCGCCCGGTAAACCACGCATCCCGGATGGGGGCGGTTATAATTCCGCAGCACCAGCGTATCCCCCGGCTTGATTCCCTTCTGCTTGAGGTTCCAGTCCAGCCGGAGGCGGTTCCCTCCGAGGGGTTCCACCCGGCCGTTCCAGCCCATGTCCGACGTATTGGCAATGATGTGCCCGGTCCCCTTCTCAAAGGCCATGCAGCTCCCCATTCCTTCCTCCCAGCCTTCACCCAGGAAAACGAACCTGTTGTTCCTGATTTCATAGGGGTAGGCTTTTTTGTCTATTTCCACCTCCGTGGACCTGTCGTCCGCATTCAAGACGCGCGCTTCCGTACAATAGGACCGTTCATAATCCACGGACAGACGGTTGATGCTGACGTTTTCGCTGTCCATGACCAGCAGGGGAACCACCTTGCCGTGAAACAGGAACAGGGAGCCATTGCCCTCCACGCGGACATTCCGCAAATCGGTCAGGGTCACGCACACCGGATGAACCAGGGGCTGGTCATGGTTGGAGATATTGAAGCTCATGTTCAAGGCTCCCTCCGGATAAAAATGATAGACTCCCCTGGGGATGTTCAGCACGCCCCCTCCCTGCTTCCGCAGAGCGGAAATCGCGGACCGCAGGGCCGGACCCTGATCTTTCCTGACGCCGGGAACCATGCCGAATTTGGCGGCATTCACCACGGCTCCCTTCATGCCCTGCGGCTCACCGCCCGTTTTCCAGACCAGGTCCACCCAGTCTGCGTGGTCATAGGAATTATTTTCCACCCGGTCAGCCATCAGGTAAAGATGCCGTATGCCGTTTTCCGCTACTGGAACGGAAAACTTTTTCGCAGGCATTCCCCTCTTCATCACGCCGGAACTCCATAAAACTTCGGAACCGCTCATTACACGGAATTCCACGCTGCCGTCGCCGTCCGTACCGTCGTCAATGCCGCAGGCCCCTTCCAGCTTCCACACTCTTGAGCCGCTGCCCTCCGGCACGGGGAGCGGAATCATGGATGTGGCGTGAGTGCCGATGCCCGCAGCGTATTTTTTACCCCCGATGCTCAATTCACCATTCTTGAAAGACCGGTCCAACCGCGTTTCCCCCACCTCCTGGCGGGCCATCAGCAGACTGGCGGCAGGCACTTTCACGGCTGCGGAACCGGATTGCGCCGCGCCTTCCTGCCCCCGGGATAGTGCCGGGAATGATCCCGCAACGCACGCTGCGGCCACAAAACTCCATGAAAACATCCGGTTAAACATATCCTTTATTATACCTTTTCCCCGGTTTTCTTCTATCAGAAAAATTCCAATTCCTGCAAAAGCCGCCCATGGAGAGAAAAGAGAGATTGCCTTCCTCCTCAAATTCGGGGACACTCTTTCCATGCGACCAGCTTTCCTCCTCCTGCCCGGCATGCTGCTGACGCTTTGCGCCTGCGGGCGCGGCGGCGCCACGCTTGAAACGGATAACGTCCAGGCGGAATGGTTCCCCAACGGGAGCCGCACGGCCATTGTCCTGGATGGTGAAACGGAACCTGCCCCAGCACGGGAAATCCAGCGCGCAAACTCCGGCATGACTCTCTTATACAACTCCCTGGGTGACGGCAGAGGCGCCCTGGGAGTCAACGGAGCGCTTCCGGAAACGGCAACGGTTACGTACCGGCAGGGAACATCACCCGCCGTCCTGCACTTTAAGACCTCCTCCCGGGAAATACTCCTCAGCGGGGTGTGCCGCCTGGACGCGGAAGGCAAAACGTCCTCCCTGACCGGCTGGAGCTGCCAGGAACGGGGGACAGCCCTACCCCGCACCGGCACGGCCGGGACCATGACCACGGAAAATTCTGGACAATGAACCTCATGCGGATGCTGAAACCGGGAAAATGGAAAATCCCGAGCGCCCTGCTGGCCGGAGCGCTGGCCCTGGCGTGCGTCCAGTGTTCCGTCCGTTCCCTGGTGTACCTGCCGCCCCAGCCCAAGGACAAAACCGTGTATCTGGAAAAACGCGCCGCCTGGGAGCCCCACCGGCGCACTTTCCACCATAACGGGGCCCAGCTCAGCGGCTGGCTTATTGAAAAGAAGGGACAGCCCCTGCTGGTGTATTATGGAGGGAATGCCATGGACATCTCCATGATGCTTCCCTACCTGGACCGGTTCCCCCATGCCAAGCTCCTGGTCAACTACCGGGGATACGGTCTCAGCACCGGCACGCCCACGGAGCAGAACATCATGGGGGATTCCCTGGCGATTCTCGACTCCGTGCTGAAGGAAACCGGAAGAACGCCGGACGACGTCATCCTGGTCGGGCAAAGCCTCGGCTCCGGAGTCGCCACGCAGATAGCCTCCGTCAGGAACGTGAAAAAGCTGGTCCTGCTGGTTCCCTTTGACAGTCTTCTGGAAACCGCCCGCGGCCTCTTCCCCTACCTTCCCGTCAAGCTTCTCCTGCCGGACCACTTCCGGTCAGACCTGGCAGCGCCCAAAGTAGGCTGCCCCGTCAGCATCCTGGCGGCAGGATCGGACGAAGTCATCCCGCCTGACCACGCCAAGCGGCTCCGGGACTGCTTCTCCACGCCGGTCAACTACCAGGAATTCCCCGGCGCCATGCATAACACCATCTGGCTCAGCCCCGGCTTTGACAAGGCGTTCTCCAGGAGCATCAGCTACTGAGCCGCTTCATTCCACAGGGGCCAGAGACACCCGGCGCAGGCATTCCCCCTCGTGCTCCAGCAGCAGCCAGGAAGTTCCCTCCGGCAGCGCGTCCGGAAACAGGTTGGCCCATTCCACAATGAGCACCGCGTCCCCGTCCAGATACTCGTCCCAGCCTATGCCGAGCAATTCGGACTCATCCTTCAGCCGGTAAAAATCAAAATGGCACGCCCGCAGGCGCCCGTCCGCATGCTCGTGCACCAGGGAAAACGTCGGGCTGGCCGCCGCATCGGAACTCCCCAGCCCTTCCATAATCCCTTGAGTCAGGTGCGTCTTTCCGGCGCCCAGCTCCCCCACCACGCCCAACACTTCACCGGGCATTAAAATTTTACCTATTTGCCGTCCCAGCTCCCTCATTTCCTCCGGAGAATGAGTTAAAACGGGGCCGTTTTTAAAAATTTTATACCATTCGCTCATTTTTTCATGAAATTTTGCTTGTCTAAAAGAAGGTGATATGGTTTATTGCGGCTCCCGCATCCGCGGGTGAACCTTAACAGTGATAGCAATGGCATACGCAATTTTCAAAACAGGTGGCAAGCAGTACCGCGTTCAGGCGGGCGACGTGATCGACGTTGAGTGCATCAATACCCTTGAAGAGGGTGCTGAAGCAAGCTTCGATCAGGTGCTTATGGTGGAAAATGACGGAAACGTGACCCTCGGCACCCCGACGGTGGCAGGAGCTACGGTCTCCGCCAAGGTCGTCAGCCAGTTCCGCGACAAGAAGATCATCGCCTTCAAATTCAAGCGCCGCAAGGGCTTCCACAAGAAAAAAGGTTCCCGCCGCGCCATGACGAAGCTGGAAATCACCGGTATCAACGCCTAATTTCAACCCTTAATTTTATCCTAATCTTATGGCTCACAAGAAAGGTCAAGGTTCTGTCAAGAACGGTCGCGACTCCCGCAGCAAGCGCCTCGGCGTTAAAAAATTCGGCGGGCAGGAAGTGATCGCGGGCAACATCATCATCCGCCAGCGCGGCACCAAGTGGCACCCCGGCAAGGGCGTGGGCATGGGCCGTGACTACACCATTTTCTCCCTCGTGGACGGCCGCGTGTTCTTTGACCGCGAAGGCCGCCGCGTCAATGTGGCCCCGGAAAGCTCCGAGGCTGCCAACTAAATTACAGATAACTCTATCTCCCTGCAGGGGCGGCCATCCACAGGGATGACCGCCCCTTTTTTACCCCTCCCCGCGCCCGAATAAATAACAGGAATTGTTCTTGCAAAACAATTGACCCTCCCCCACTATCCACGCAGAGCATGAAAAATAAGATATGAATCCCAAAACAGATTCCAAACAAGCCGCCCGCACCGCCTCTACCCTCCCGGTTATTTCCGGTTTGAGACTCACCAAGCAGCGACAGGAAGTCTACCAGGTTCTCCTGGAACAGAGAGACCATCCCACCGCGAATGAAGTTTACCAGCGGGTGCGCAAAAAGCTCCCCAGCATCTCCCTGGCCACCGTTTACAACTGCCTGGAAGCCCTGGTGAATCACGGTCTGGTCAATCAGGTCAACTTTGAACGCAGCTCTTCCCGCTTCTGTCCCAATCTCGTTGATCATGGGCACTTCCAGGACACCCGGACCGGCTGCATTTACGACATCACCATCAAGGAGGGCGTGGATCTGAAGGAATTCATCAACCTGCCCGACGACGTGTGCATAGAAGAAGCCCAGATCACCCTCAGGGGCTCCATCATCACGCCGCAGGGCTAAATCCCTTTCATCATCATGAGTCTGGTCATTAAAAATTTGCACGCCAAAGTGCAAGGCACGGAAATACTTAAAGGCATCAATCTTGAAATTCCCAAGGGAGAAGTGCATGCGATCATGGGACCCAACGGTTCCGGAAAAAGCACCCTCTCCAAAGTCCTCTGCGGCCACCCGGACTATGAGGTGACGGAAGGGGAGGTCTGGCTGGACGGACAGAACCTGCTGGACATGAGCATTGACGAGCGCAGCCGCGCGGGCCTCTTCCTGGCGTTCCAGTATCCCATGGAAGTTCCCGGCGTGTCCAACGCCAACTTCCTGCGCGCCGCCATGCAGGCCCGCATGCCCCAGGGGGAGGAACTGGATGCGGTTACCTTCTACAAGACGCTGTATGCAAAAATGGACCAGCTCGGCATGTCCCGCAAATTCACCTCCCGCGCCGTCAACGAAGGCTTTTCCGGCGGTGAAAAGAAGCGCAATGAAGTGCTGCAGATGCTTCTTCTGGATCCCCTTTACGCCATTCTGGACGAAACGGACTCCGGCCTGGACATAGACGCCCTCCGCATCGTTTCGGAAGGAGTCAACTCCATGCGCTCTCCCTTCCGCAGCTTCCTCGTCATCACCCACTACAAGCGCCTGCTGGATTACATCAAGCCGGACGTGGTCCACGTGCTGGCCGACGGACGGATTGTCCGTACCGGCGGCGGAGAGCTGGTGGACGAACTGGAAAGCAGGGGATATGAATTCCTGAAAGAGGCGGAAGGAGCGGAAAAGGCGTAACGCCGCCAATCCGGCAGTCAATCATGAGCGACACACCTGACATGTCAGAGGACGGGAACAAACAGAACCTGTTTGACTTCGACCGGAGCAAGGGGAACTTCTCCTTCCCGGAACGCCATAAATTCAACGCCGGCTACGGCCTGACGGAGGCCACCATCGACTACATCTGCGACGTCAAGGACGATCCGGAATGGGTGCGCCAGTTCCGCAAAAATGCGCTTGCCGTCTTTGAAAGCAAGCCCATGCCCACCCACTGGGCGTCCCCGGACATTGAAAAAATAGACTTTTCCCAGATCCGCTACTATCTTTCCGACGGCGAACGGCCCAAGCGAAGCTGGGACGACGTGCCGGAAGACGTAAAGCGCACCTTTGAACGCCTGGGCGTCCCTGAACAGGAACGCCAGTTCCTGGCGGGCGTGGAAGCCCAGTATGACTCCGAGTCCGCCTACTCCAACATGAAGGAGGAACTCCGCAGCCAGGGCGTCATCTTCGTCAACTCCACGGAAGGCCTGAAATACCATGAAGACGTCTTCCGCCCCTGGTTCGGCAAAGTCATCCCCACGGGAGACAACAAATTCTCCGCCCTGAACAGCGCGGTATTTTCCGGCGGTTCCTTCATTTACGTGCCCAAGGGCGTGAAGCTCAAGCACCCGCTCCAGGCGTACTTCCGCATCAATTCGGAAAACTTCGGGCAGTTTGAACGCACCCTCATCATTGCGGATGAAGGGGCGGAGCTCATGTACATGGAAGGGTGCACGGCCCCCCAGTTTGAAACCACCACCCTCCACTCCGCCGTCGTGGAGCTGGTGGCCCTCAAAGGAGCGAAAATCCAGTACGTCACTGTGCAGAACTGGTCCTCCAACGTCTTCAACATGGTCACCAAGCGCGGACTGGCCATGGAAGACGCGGAAATCCGCTGGATAGACTGCAACATAGGCTCCGGACTCACCATGAAATACCCGGCTGTGGTGCTCAAGGGCAGGCGTGCACGCGGGGAAGTCATCTCCATCGCCCTGGCGAATACGGGCCAGCACCAGGACACGGGTGCCAAAATGATCCACGCGGCGGACGACACCACGTCCAACATCGTTTCCAAATCCATCAGCATCGGTGAAGGGCGCGCCAGCTACCGGGGCCAGGTGGTCATGGGCAAAGGCCTCAAGGGCTGCAAGAACAACACGGAATGCGACGCCCTCCTGCTGGCGGCCAACAGCCGCACGGACACCTACCCCGCCATCACGGTGAAGGGGGACAGGAACACGGTGCAGCATGAAGCTTCCGTCTCCCAGGTCTCTGAAGAAATGCTCTTTTACATGCAGCAGCGGGGCATCCCGAAGGCGGCGGCCATGTCCCTGGCCGTCAACGGATTCATTAACGACCTCGTTCAGGAATTCCCCATGGAATATTCCGTGGAACTGCGCAGGCTCATTGACCTGGAAATGGAAGACAGCATCGGATAAGGAGGGAAATGATGAACCACTTGCTCAACGAAGAACAATTCCCCGCAGGCTTCCTTCCCGCATGGTTTGAAGCCAGGCACCGCCAGGCCCTGGAACAGGCGGGCCAGCTTCCGGAACCCTCCCGCCGCATGGAATCCTGGCGTTTCGGAACTCCCGGCAACGAATCCCTGGAAAACTTTGAAGCCGCCCCTCCCGTGGCACCGGAAGCCCTGGCCTCCATCATCAGGGAGCATGCCTCCATGCCGGACGCCATCCGCATCGTTTACGCCAACGGCCTCCCCGTCTCCATCCCGGAAGAACTGCCGGAAGGCCTCGCCGTGATGGATCTGGAAGACTTTGTGCTCCAATACCCGGACGCGGCCCGGAAACACCTGGAAACAGCGCCGGAAACGCTCGGTTCCGAAAAACTGGCCGCCCTGAACACGGCTCTCCAGCACAACGGTCTGGTCATCATGGCGGACCGGGAAATCTCCTGCCCCCTGGAAATCTTCCACTTCATCTCCGGGGACAACGTGGCCGTCTTCCCCGCCACGCTGGTCATTGCGGAGACCGGAAGCCGCCTGCACATCCTGGAACGCCACGTCAGCGCGGACCACGGCAGCCAATTCTGCGGAGCGCTCCAGCAGCACCATCTTTCCTCCGCTTCCTCCGTCAAATACGCTTTGGTCCAGGAGCTCAACAGCCGTTCCCGGGCCGTGGAGCTCTGCCACATTATGGCGGACGATTCCGCGGAAATGGAGCACCTCGTCAGCCATCCCGGCGCGGCATGGGCCAGACAGGAGACGGTCTGCCTCCTGAACGGAGACAGCGCCAACGTACGCCTGCTTTCCGCCAGCCACCTGAAGGAAAACAAGGAGCTGGACCAGAGAACCTACCAGAAGCACCTCTATCGCGGAGCCTCCAGCAACCTGCTTTACGTCAATGTGCTGGATGACGAGGCCAGCAGCATTTTCAGCGGCATGATCCTGGTGGCGGAAGGTGCTCACGATACCAGCGCCTACCAGAGCAACCGCAACCTCAGCCTCAGCCCCCGGGCGGAAGCAAACTCCATTCCCGGCCTGGAAATCCTGGCGGACAGGGTGCAGTGCTCGCACGGTTCCGCCACCTCTTCCATCTCTCCGGAAGAAATTTTCTACCTGCTTTCACGCGGCATTCCGGAGCACACGGCGCGCAGGATGATCGCCCAGGGCTTTCTGAAACATGCGCTGGACCAATTCAGTGATGAAACCCTCCGCGCCGCTGTAGAGGAAATCGTCCTCTCCTGAACCGTTCTTCATCCGGGGGAAACCGTGTCCCTTTCCTTTTCCTTCGCCTGCGGAGGGAAAACGGAGAAAAATGCGGCTTGCCCTTTCCTCCTCCTTTCGCTTCCTTGATAAAAGCCTCCGGAATGAAGCACGGTTTTATTTGCCGGGAGGCATTCTCCCGGAGAAACGGTCCCGCGATTGACAGGGACCATCTTCATTCATAATGGAAAAACCAGCGGATTGCGAATCCGGCCAAAAGAACGGCGGTTGATGCAAACCTGAAATCTTTTGCAAGGCAGAATTTTATCAGGAATCCACACCTTCAAATTAAAGAAAAATTTCTTTTCCAACAACCGGTCTTTTCTATTAACTAATTCGGTTTCAGAAAAACATGTTGACTTCGAATTCGCAATCCGTAATCTCTGGCAAGATACTCAATTTTCAAAAGGTCATCACATGATTTCCATCGCCATCATTATCCCCGCCTACAATGAAGAATTGACCATTCGGGAAGTGATGCAGGATTTTCATTCCCACTGCCCGGAAGCGGCCATTTATGTAGTTGATAATAATTCTTCCGATAAAACTGCGGAAATAGCCAGGAAAACTTATGAAGAATTAGGCTGTTCCGGCACGCTGCTTCAAGAAAAACGGAAGGGTAAGGCCATGGCCATTAAAAAGGCGTTCCGGGAAATAGATGCGGACGTTTACGTAATGGTGGATGCAGACCTGACCTATCCCGCCGCCGACCTCCCCCGCCTGCTGGAACCGGTTCTCCAGGGAGATGCGGACATGGTATGCGGAGACCGCCATGACGCCGGCATTTACAGCCGGGAAAACAAGCGCCCCATGCATAATACGGGAAACAAGGCCGTCCGCATGCTCATCAACAAACTGTTCCAGGGCAACCTGCATGACATCCTGACGGGCTACCGCGTCTTTTCCAAGCGGTTCGTCAAAAACTTCCCCATTCTCTCCACGGGCTTTGAACTGGAAACGGAAATCAGCATCCACGCCCTGGACAACGGCTATTCCGTCGTGGAAATCCCCACTAATTACATGGACCGCCCGGAAGGCTCCGTATCCAAGCTCTCTACCGTATCTGACGGGGTGAAGGTCATCAAAACCATCTTCGCCGTCCTGATGAACCACCGCCCCCTGTTCTTCTTCTCTATCATCAGCGCGGTTCTGCTCATCCTCGCCATTCTGGCCGGCATCCCTGCCGTTCTGGACTACTTCCGGTACGACTATGTCTTCCACCTTCCGCTGGCCGTCCTGTCTATGGGCCTTTTCACCGTATCGGCCCTCGCGCTGACCATCGCCTTCATACTTCACGGCCTCCGGTCCGCCCAGCGGTACGACCATGTCCTCTCCCTCATGCATTGGGAGGAACGCAATCTTAAGCATGAAAAACACTGACTCCCTCTCCCGGCGCTCTTTCTGGCTCTGCTGCCTCCTCTGGGCCGTCCTCGTTGGGGCCTGCTTTGCCCCGGCCATCTTCGGGGGCAAAGTGCTGGCGCCCATGGACATCATGGACTGCCTCATCTCCCCGTATGCCACGCAGCCCATGGAAAACGTCCACAACCACTTTACCGTGGACGCCATCTCCCAATACCTGCCCTACAACTACTCCGTAGCGCAAAGCTTCCGGCAGGACGGTTACATGGGCTGGAATCCGTACACCCACAACGGAACGGCCATTGCGGAAAACACGATGCTGTGCCCCGGTGACTGGCACCACGTCCTCTACTTCTTCCTGCCCTTCTGGACGGCCTGGGACACGGGCATCATCCTGCAATTCTTCCTTGCGGGTCTGGGCATGATCGTCTTCCTGCGGAGCCGCCAGGTTCCGGCTCCCTACTGCCTGCTGGGGGCGATAGGCTACGGCTTCTACTCCCAATTCGTCCTGTGGATTTACCACCGGTGGGTGCTGGGAACCATGTGCTGGGCCCCGTGGATATTATGGGCGCTGATGCGCAACAGGGAAAAAAGAATCATCGACCTTCCTTCCATCCTCTTCATCGCCCTCGGGTTCCGGGGCGGCCACCTTCAGGCGTGCCTGTTCATCGTACTGCTCACGGGGTGCGTTTGGCTGGCGGACTGGTGGACGTCCCCCTCACGCTGGAAGTTTAAAACCCTCTGGCGCGTCTCCCTGCCCTACCTGGTGTCCGGCATCGCCGGGGGCCTTCTCTCCATAGACGTGCTGGCCCAGACCATTCCACCCCTGATGGAAGGTTGCAGGCCCATTCCCTTCCTGACCGGAATCACTCATCTTCCCTCCCTGGTCACCGTCCTGTTCCCCACGCTCCTGGGCGTTCCGGAAACGATTGACCTGTTCAAACTCATGGGCCAGGACCTGTTTGACCTGAAATTCACCGGAGGCGTCATCTTCGTCCTTGCCGTGCTGGGCCTCTTTAACAGAAAAGCCCCCCTGACGGCAAAATTCCTGATGGTCATCAGCCTGATTCTGGCTTTCACCCCCCTCATCACCTATTTTTATTCCCGTTCCACCACGGTCTATGCCCTGGGCGCCTCCTGGCTGGCCGCGTGGCAGCTCCATGCCTTTACTCAGGAACCCGCAAGAACGGTCTGGAAGAAAATCTTCATCGCGCTGGGCATCCTAACGCTGGGATGGCTTCTGTGCTCCATCCTGATTCAAATCTTCCACCAGGACATTCTCTCCACCCTCCAGAGAAACCTTGTTTCCCGCCTCTCACCCGCTGAAACGGGCAGGGAAGCCTGGTACATGCTGAGGACGGAACGCCTGCTGGAACAAACGTGCATCTGGTATCCCCGCACGCTGGCCCTGCTTGCACTGCTGTGGGGAGGCCTGTGGGCCGCCTCCCGCATCCATGTCCGCGCACGGCACAAGCTGCTGCTGGCCTCCGCGGTCATTCTGTGCTCCCTGGGGGAACAGCTTCTCGTTCAGGCCACCTGGGTCCACTATGCGGACAAGCCCGAATCCGCAGGCCTGTACAGGGAACCCGAATGGCTGCCGCGCCTGAAACAGCAGGTGGGGGACGGTTCCGTCCTGTGCTACACTTCACACAGGGATAAGGACTATTTCCACGACAACCACCTTTCCAGCTTCGGCATCAAACAGGCGGAAGGCTATGAAACCGTCAGGCCCAAACGTCTCCATGCCCTTCAGGACATCCTGACCCATCCGGAAGCCGCCGCCAAGGCAGGCATTTCCCACCTTCTCGTCAACCCGCGCCAGCAGCTCCCGGAAACCAAAGGCTGGAACCTGGTGGAAAACACTTCCCGGTACGTCCTCTTTGCCAACCCGCATTACAGGGGCAGATACTTTGCAAACGGCCCTCCCACGGAAGAAAGCGCTGTCGTGCACCCCAACTGGCTCACGTACAATAAAATGGACTTCACCGTCCCGCCGGGGGCCTCCTCACTGGATATTCTGGAAAGCTATTCCGAAGGCTGGACGGCACGCATCAACGGAGGAGAGCCCGTTCCCGTGGAATGCTCGGAAAACTACGGCATCATCGTTCCCCTGCCCGTTTCCGACACGCCCGCGCATGTCCTCCTCCAATACAGGGACCACCGCCAGAACACCTATTACTGCATCATCCTCGCCACCCTTCTCCTGATTTGTGCCGCCTGTCTCTGGCGGCATGTAAAAAAACGGCCTTCCTCCCCCCATTAAGATAGACCTCTCTCCCGTCCTGCTGGGTAAAAAATCCGCCCTGAAAGACAGGAAACCCGTGGTTTGGGCAGGAGGCGGCTACGGCGGCCAGGTGGCCGTGCGCTTTGACGCAAAGAAAGTCATCCGCCGCAACCTGTTCCCTGGCAAAAAACCCGGCAACCGGGAAGTGTGCGACATCGTAAAAGACCCCGCGGAGAAAAACGACATCGCCGCGGAAAACCGTGACCTTATTGACAGGGCCATCGCCATCCTGGACAGGGAATACAAGCCCGCGCCCGGATTCCAGGCCCTGCGCTACGAGGCCCCGGAACAGCCGGACAAATAAGGAAAAAGGGAAGGATTCCCCACGATATGTAACCCCCGGCATTCTGCCCTTGACGTGAACCGCGCCGGGGGTAGTCTTTGACGCATGAGTCTGACCTCTTTCCTCCTCTCCAGGGTGCTCCAGGGCGGTTCCTGCACCAGAGAAGAACTGATAGCCCTCAGCCGGGAACCGCTGGAGGAGCTGTGCCAGGCGGCCAACGCCATCCGGGAGCACTTCTGCGGAAACGTCTTCGATCTCTGCACCATCATCAACGGGCGCAGCGGCAAATGTTCGGAAAACTGCAAGTACTGCGCCCAGTCCGCCCATTACTCCACCGCGGTGGAGGAATACCCCCTCTTAAGTGATGAAGCCCTGCTGGCGGGCGCCAGGTACAATGACGAACGGGGCATCCTGCGCTATTCCATCGTCACCTCCGGCAAGAGGCTGACGGATGCGGACGTGGATCGGCTCTGCGCCAGCTACAGGCACATCGCCGAACGCTGCGGCATCTCCCTCTGCGCCTCCCACGGCCTCATCTCCAAAAAGCACTGCGAACAATTGAAGGCCGCGGGCGTCTCCCGTTACCACAACAACCTGGAAACCTCCCGCCGCAACTTCCCGAACGTCTGCACCACGCACACATACGACGACAAGCTGCAAACCATCAAGTGGGCTATGGAAGCCGGGCTGGAAGTGTGCAGCGGCGGCATCATGGGGCTGGGGGAAACCCTGGAGGACCGGATAGATATGTACATGGACATCGCCGCACTGGGCATCAAGTCCGCGCCCATCAACTTCCTGACGCCCATCCCCGGTACGCCGTACGCGAACATGACCCCGCTTGGGGAGGAAGACCAGCTCCGCATCGTGGCGCTGGTGCGCTTCATCATGCCGGATGGCTTCGTCCGCATCGCCGCCGGAAGGAACACCATGAAGGACCACGGCAGGAAAATCTTCATGTCCGGGGCGAATGCCGCCATCTCCGGGGACATGCTCACCACCTCCGGCGTCACCATCCGGGAAGACTTGGCCATGCTGGCGGAGCTGGGCTATGAAGTCCGCATGAAATAAGGGCTGTCCCGTTTTCCCGCTCCTTTCCCCATGAATCACTCCGACTGGTCAAAAAAAGATCTGGAATACATCTGGCATCCCTGTTCCCAGATGAAAGACTATGAAACGCTGCCCCCCATCGTGATCGAACGCGGGCAGGGAATCCACCTGTACGACGTGGACGGGAAGCGCTATCTGGACGTGGTCAGCTCCTGGTGGTGCAACCTGCTCGGGCACTCCCACCCTAAAATCAACCAGGCCATCAAGAACCAGCTTGATTCCCTGGAGCACGTCATCTTCGCCAACTTCTCGCACAAGCCGGCCATCACCCTGTGCGAGGAGCTGATGAAAAAAATCCCGCAGGGACTCTGCAAGTTCAATTTTTCCGACAACGGTTCGGCGTCCATCGAATCCGCCATGAAAATGAGTTTCCAGTACCACTACCAGACCGGAAACCGCCAGAAAGTGCGCTTCATGTCCCTGAGTGACGGCTATCACGGAGAAACCCTGGGAGCCCTCTCCGCAGGCGGCCTGGACCTTTACTCGGAACTCTACAAGCCCCTGCTGCTGGACATCGTGCGTATACCCGCTCCGGACTGCTACCGCTGCCCCAGGGGAAAAAAACGCGGTTGCTGCCAGGCGGAATGCATTGACGCGGCGCAGGAGGCCTTTGCACGCCATGGGGATGAATGCGCCGCCCTGCTGGTGGAACCCCTGCTCCAGGGTTCCGCAGGCATGCGGATGTATCCCCCCGCCTACCTGGCGAAGCTGCGCGCCCTGTGCGACGCCTATAACGTGCACCTCATTGCGGATGAAATCGCCACCGGCTTCGGCCGCACGGGCAGCATGTTCGCCTGCGACCAGGCCGGCATCTCCCCGGATATCATGTGCGTCTCCAAGGGGCTCACGGGCGGCTACATGCCCATGTCCATCACCATCACCACGCAGAAGATTTACGATGCCTTTTATGCGGACTACCGGGAAGGAAAGGCCTTCATGCACAGCCATACCTACTCCGGCAACCCCCTGGGCTGTTCCGCCGCCCTGGCGGTGCTGAAGATTCTGGACGAGGAACAAATTATTTCCCGGGCGCAGGAAAAGGCCCCCCTCTTCCACCGGATGATCGCCGATGCGCTGGGGAACCATCCGCACGTGGGGGAAATCCGCAGCCTGGGCCTGGTGAACGCCATTGAACTGGTGGAGGACAGGGAAACCAAGAAGAGCTTCCCGTCCGAACGGCGGCTGGGATACCAGATTTACAAGGAAGCGCTTAAACAGGGCCTGCTGCTTCGGCCGCTGGGAGACGTCCTGTACTTCAACCCGCCCCTCATCATTTCCCCGGAGGAAATGGAGGAGGCCGTAGCCGTCTGCTCCGCCTGCGTCCGCAAGGTGCTGGGGTAAACATTTTTCCTCCGTAACAATATGTGCTGTTCTTTTTTTGAAGAAAAGCTGCAACTTTTCTTCAGGGGAGGGGTTTGTAAAAATACCCTGTAACCTCATACCGTCATGATACACTTCACCCCGCTCCGCAAACGTCCGGCGCTTTCCGCGCTGATGCTTCTCATCCTGGGCTCCGGTTTCTGCCAGGCTCAGGAAATGCTTACCGATTCCGCAAGGAAGGAAGCCACCGAGTGGCTTAAGGAAGTCAAATCCGGCTACCTGAACACCAGCTCCGCCCGTATCCAGAAGGCTGTGACCGCCCTCACCGCGGCCACCAGCACGGAAAACGCCGCCATGAAACTTTATGTAGACGCCATGAAAGACCGCTTTCTGAACCCGACCAGCATGATGTCCCGCATGCTGAACCGGGGCGGAGGGGGAGGATTCCGGATGATGCGCATGCCGGGCTCCGGAGGAAGAGGAGGCAGCAACGGCAACAGCAGCAAGCCGGACAGCCCCAGCACCGCCTTTTCCAACTGGCGCAAGCAGAATACGGGGAACAACGTGGCCCCAGGCTTCAAAAAAGCCCTTCAAATCCAGTGCAAATGGATGCTGCTGTGCCTGAGAAAGGCGGATGCCGAGAAGAACGAGCGCGAACTCAACGTTTCCTCCAGCGTCTTGTCCATGCTGGATGAAGTGGCCGCCAACGCCAAGGATGTGGGCGAACAGCTCCCCATGGTGGGCGGAGCCAGTGAAGTAATCCGCTCCTACCTGAACATCAGCGACTACCGTTCGGATACCCTGCCGGACAACCTGATGGACCTCAACACCATCTTCGACCGCGTGCTGCTGGCTCCCTACAAGGAAAAAAAGGATGTGGAAAACTTCCGGAAACTCTGGAACAAACGCATCGGACTGGAAGCGACCCTGCTGCAAAATAATTCCGCCAGCGACAAAAAAACGGCGGAAGTGGAAAAAGCCAGCTTCCTGGTCAAAAGGCAGTGGGAACGGGAAAAGGCATGCTTTGAGCTCGGCGACCAGATGGCCGCCCTTGAAAAAATGAAAAGCCTGATTTCCGGCATCAAGGATCCCGCTGAAAAACAGCGCGCCATCCGCGACCTGGAATTCCTGCTTCTTACCCCGGCGGAACAGGCAAAACTCCGTGAAGAGCGCACAAACAGGCGCATGCCCGGCGGCGGCCCGCGCTTTTAACAACCGTCGACAGCTCCAATTTCCCTTTCATCCCCCGGTGCGCAGCGTGCATCGGGGGATTTTACTTTCCGGCGCGGCGCATCACCGGGACGGAGGCAGTTCCTGCTTCCCGGGCTGGAACCATGTCTTGCGCAGGCGGTAAATGCGCACGCCCTCAATATTCTCATCCAGATGCCAGGCCGTGCGTACGCCGTGCCGCTCCCATATATGGCGGCTGAGCATCCCCATGAACTTGCTGTCCATGTCGGAAACGTCCCCCTGCGGAGTCAGGCAGACAATATATACGTTATCCCTGCACAGGTTCAGGGAGGACTGCCCCTCCCAGCCCATCTCCTTCAGCTTCCGCTGCACGGGCTTCAACGGAAAATTCCAGCCGCCCAGCGTCACGACATTCTTCCGGGAACAGCTCCATGCCTTGCGGAAAACGGACTGTCCCGGAGCCAGGTCGTCAATGGTGCCGCCGGACATCTGGACGCAGAACAGGGAATCCGGTTCACGGTCCACCCGTTCGCACAGCAGGCGGCCGGCATCCGGGGAAAAAGACTCCAGATTGGCCTCCCACACGGCGGCGCACGCCTGTGACAAAGAAACGGCGAACGCGCAGAACATGGGCACGCCGCCTGTCAGGGAGCCCTTTCCGGTCCATTTGAAACGAATGGGGCGGTATTTATCCGACCACAGCAGGCACAGCCCGGCAATCAGGAACGTGGGATACACCACGCGGAAATACAGGCGGTCTATGCTGGACATGTACAGCAGAATCAGCACCAGCAGGGCGCCCACGCAGAACACCAGAGCCGGGGAATCCCCCCGCCGGAAAGACACGCGGCAGGCCAGGCCGAATAAAATCCAGCACGGCAGAAGGTCCATGACGGAATCCCAGGAAAACAGATGAAGGGCCTTCTCCCCGCGGACCCAGGCCCTGGGCCAGAACTCGCCCCCGTCCCGCGCCAGCAGAAGCCTTTCCAGATAATCCGTGTTGAAAGCGTCCATATCGCAATTGGTGAACATCCGGACCATCTTGATATCGTTGGCGAACACGCCGTACTCCTCGCACTGGTAGGCGCCCTCCGGCCTGATGGGGCATGTGTCCGAAAGGAGGGCGCGGGCCTGGTTCCACGCCGCCACGTCACAGCCCTCCAGCACATTCCGGTGGGCGTGCTTGTTATACTCATTCAGACCGAAGGAGACTGCCAGTACGCCGGCCAGGGCCAGCCAGAGACGGCCGCGGGCACGCATCTTTTCCCGGGACGGTTTAAACCCGTCCAAACTGCCAGCCAGCAGGATGGCCCCCCAGAAAGCATCGCACACCAGGGCGGCGTCCAGCCGGATCATGCTGCCCAGCACGCACAGGAATCCCCCCGTGCACAGTCCCTTCCAGGAGGAGGAACCGTACTTCAGGCATACCAGCACTCCGGTGAACCCCGTCAGGAAGGCGGCATGGCTGAATTGCAGGGCGGCATAAAAGCCCGGCATGATTAAAAGCCACACCAGCAGCAGGACCAGCGTATTGAAATCATATCTGCGCGCCTTGCGGGCGTGCGCCGTCAGCATCGTGAAAATGGCCGCTCCGCTGGACAGCGTGGCAAGCGCCAGGAACACGGGCCAGACGGACAGGCCGCCCAGAACGGGAGCCGCTTTCAGCAGCAGCCCGGTCAGCAGGGGATTGACGAAAATGACGTGAGCGTCCGCGTAGGAGGGGTCGCCCCAGCCGTCAAGCACGGACGCAATCACCAGATCGTCATTGGATTGGTACGCCACGCCCACAATGCTCCAGGCCAAAACCAGCAACAGCAGGTTGAACCATACGGGATGGAGCAGCGGAAAAAGCGATACCCATCTCCAAACCTGTTTCAACATAAGCAAATTCCCTGACTTTGCGGGCTGTTCTCCCTGCCCGGGCCCGCATACTAGAAACGGATAAAATGAAAGTCAAGAGCCTATCCCGGCGCAAAGCCCGGAAGGACCAAAAGGCCATGGCCGCCGCCTCAGCGGTTCAGGCAGATGATAATGCCCGCAATAATCATCAGGTTGCCGCCCACCTTGCGCATGGTAATGGGCTTGCCGAAAAAAATCCGGTCGAAGAAAAGGATGTACACGTATGCGGAGCATTCCAGCACATTCACTGTAATCATCGGCAAATGGGACAGGCAGTAAAACGTGAGCAGGCAGCAGCCCAGGAAAATGGAATACGCCGTCACGGTGGCCGGATTCACGAAATAGGAAAGGCCGGACAGCCGTTCGTTCATGGCGGACTTTTTCAGAATCACCTGCGTGCAGGAGGCCAGGAAAACGGAAAACAGGTTCAGGCCGATGTAGAATTCCTCATTCATGCGCGTCCTCCTCCGTGGAAACAAGAATAATGCCGCTGATAATCAGCACCGCCCCTGCCGCCAGCGTCCAGGAAAGGGTCTCCCCCAGGCAGAGCCACGCCAGCAGGATTCCCCAGATGACCACGGCGGAACGGTTGGCATAAGCCACGCCCAGATTGAACTTTTTCAGCATCACCTGCCACCCTGCCGCATAAATGCCCAGCAGGAACAGCACGCCGGCCAGCAGGGCGAACCGGTGCCAGTCCGTCCAGCTATAGGGAGCCGCCATCCGCCCCAGAACGGTATTCAGGGCGTAAACGATGAACAGCAGGTGCAGAATAAGGTAGTTGATCATGAGAGAAAAAAGAGCGGAGGAACTCACTCATACCGGCGCGCCACCACTACGGCGGGCCTGTGCTTGGTCTCCTTGTAAATCTTGGAAATGTAAATGCCGATGACCCCCAGGCTCATCAGAATCAGACCGCCGACCAGCCAGATGGAGGCCACGGAGGAGGCCCAGCCGGGAGGCGCCACATTGTACAAAAGCTGGCGCACAACCACCCAGATGACGTACAGCATGGCAATCAGGGTGACCCCCAGTCCGAAGTAGGAAATGTACACCAGCGGCCTGGCGCTGTAGGAAACCACGGAATTCATCGCCAGCGCCATCTTCTTGCGGAAGGTGTAGGTGGTGGGGGAAGAGGACGCCTTCTTCACCGTGCACGGCACCTGCCGGAAGCCGGCGGAAACGCACAAGCCGAAGAAAAAGGGCTCCCGGTCCTGGAATTTCAACATCTCCCGCAGGAAACGCGCGCTCATCAGCCGCGCCGTGACCATGTTCCTGGTAATCTGCTGGTCGGAAAGCAGGTTGAACAGCGTGTAAAACAACTCTCCGGAAACGGCTTCAAACAGGCCGCCCTTTCTCTTCTCCTGCACGCCGTACACCACGTCCGCCCCGGTGGAGGCCATCTCCCGGGAAAAATCCGCCAGCCATTCGGGGGCTTCCTCCAGATCACTGTCAATCAGGAACACGCGCTCTCCGCGGGCTTCCTCGCAGGCTACGTACATGGCCAGATGGTGGCCGAAATTGCGGGACAAATCCACCACGCGCACCCGGCTGTCCTTTTCCCGTTCCTTCAGGGCCTGTTCCAGCCCTCCCCTGGGGCAGCCGTCATTCACCAGCACCACCTCTGTGCGGGAGGGGTCATAACCCGCCTCAAGCGCGGCGGCAAAACTGCGGGAACAGAACTCCGCCAGATAGCCACCCGTGCAGTACACGGTAGCCACAATGGACAGTTGAACCTGTGGATCAGTCATAACATTTTTACATACATCAGAACGCGCTTTCTTTCCCCGTTCTTCTCGCACTCCCCGTCCTCTTCCGGGGCATGGGAAAATCCCATGCGTTCATGAAAACGGATGGAAGCGGCGTTATTCTCCAGAATCCGGGCGTACAGCCGTTCCAGCTCCAGCTCTGTTGCAGCCAGCTCCATCATCCGCGCATACGCGGCGGAAGCCGGGCGCAGTTCCCTGAATCCCCGGTCATACAGATAAATGCCTATCTCACCGCGGCGCGCGGCGCGGTCAAACCACGGCAGGTACACCAGCCCCAGCGGCACCCGGTCCGCGTAAATCACGCAGGCAAGGGCGTCCTCACCGCGGATATTCCTTTCCAGCCATGCCTGGTGCTGGTCCTCCGTTACCTGGTCCAGCAGAAAAAAAGGGCTGACCGCGTCGGAATTGCGCCACATGCGGAGCTGCATGCGCATGGACTCGTCCACATCGGACACGTTGACCAGGTGAATCTTCATCATTCTTCAAACTCTTCCAGGCCGAACCCGGCCCGCAGCACTTCCCGGCAGCCCTCTTCCCCCAGGTCATAATACAGGGGAAGCCTCAGCAGCGTTTCACTGGTGCGGTCCGTATGCGGCATGGGCCCGGCACAACGCCCAAACCTCACCCCGGCGGGGGAGGAATGCAGGGGGATGTAATGGAACACGGCCTTGATTCCGCATTCCGCCAGTTTGCCAATCAGGCTGGTGCGCTCCTCCAGAGAATTGAGCAGGATGTAATACATGTGCGCGTTGTGCGCGCAGTGTTCCGGAACGCACGGACGCCGCAGGACGCCCTGTTTTTCCAGGGGTTCCAGCGCGCGGTGGTACATATTCCACCACTTCAGTCTTTCCCCGTTGATCTCCTGCCCGTGTTCAAGCTGAGCGTACAAATAGGCGGCTGTCATCTCTCCGGGCAGGTAGGATGAGCCTACGTCCACCCAGGTATACTTGTCTACCTGGCCGCGGAAAAACTTGGCCCGGTTGGTTCCTTTTTCCCGGATAATCTCCGCGCGCTCCATAAGCTCCGGATCATTCACCAGCAGGGCGCCGCCCTCTCCGGAAATGACGTTCTTGGTCTCATGGAAGCTGTAGCACCCCAAATGGCCGATGGAACCGAGTCTGCGCCCCCTGTAACAGGAACCTACGCCCTGGGCGGCGTCTTCAATCACGTACAAATGGTGCCGCCGGGCAATCTCCATAATCGCATCCATCTCGCACGCCACGCCCGCATAATGAACTACGCAGATGGCGCGGGTGCGGTCCGTGATGGCCGCTTCAATCAGCGTCTCGTCAATATTCTGCGTATCCGGCCTGATGTCCACGAACACCGGAACGCCGCCGCGCAGCACAAACGCGTTCGCCGTGGAGACGAACGTATAGGAAGGCATGATAATCTCGTCGCCGGGGCGGCAGTCGATCAGCAGGGCGGCCATCTCCAGAGCCGCGGTACCGGAATGAACCAGCAGGGCCTTCCCGGCCCCGGTGCGCTCCATGAGCAACTCATGGCATTTCTTCGTATAATAGCCGTCCCCGCATAAATGGGCACGCTGGATGGCGTCCCGGATATAATCCAGTTCGGGACCGTGTTTGTGAGGTTGGTTGAAAGGAATCTCCATGGCTCCAGAAAGGACCGGCTCATGACGAACGCCCGGCGCAGGCATGCCGGTCCCCGCGGAAAACGCTCCACGCGGCAGCGCAGCCTGCACGCGGAAGACCCTACTATGAACGGAGGGCTGAAAACAAGCCTAGACCTTGATGAAGGTCCGGTTTTTGTACATGTAATACAGCACGCCCCAAATCAGGGCGTAATTGCACAAATAAAAGACAAACCGGTTCGCATCCCCGAAACACTCGCTGAACCCGGTGAACAGCACCCGGGAGAAATTGCGCGTGGGGGGGCACAGCTCCGCCCACATGTACACGAAAATGGCATTGCTCCCGATCACGGAAAAAAAGAACGTCAGCCAGTTCAGTTTCAGCACATCCGTTAGCAGGTAGAACAGGGCCAGCAGGAAATAGCACCATCCCGCCGCCCACAATACCATGGAGCTGGTGAACAAATGCTTGATGATCGGAAAATCCAGGCTCCAGACATATCCCAGAATCAGGCAGCCCGCACCTGCGCCAAGCAGCCACGCCAGTTTCTTCCCGTGCCCCTGCACCCCTTTCAGAATCTGGCCGCCCAGCAGCCCGAGCATGGTCATGGCCCCAAAGCCGAACTGGGCCAGAATCCACGCGTAATTCGTCTTATCCTGCCAATCCCCCATCAGGTACTTGTCCAGCAGCAGTGCCAGGTTCCGTCCCGGTTCCAGCATCCCTGCCGTGCAGGAACCCACTACGGGGTCGGAAAAAGGAACAAACTTCATGACCAGCCAGTACACAACCAGCAACAGCCCTGTTACCACTACCTGCCACCGGATGGACAGATGAAGAAGGCAAATGGCCGCAATCAAGTAGCCGGAGGCGATGGCCTGGAGCGTATTGCAGTACAGGGACATCTTGGACGGTTCAAAACTCAGCAGGTTCCCCTGCACCACCATCCCCAGCAAAAAAAGCACCACCACCCGCTTGGCCACCTTCAGGTAAATCTTCCACATGGGTTCCGTGCCGATGCGCCTGGAAAAGGAAAACGGCATGGCTGTCCCCACAATGAACAGGAAAAGGGGCATCACCAGGTCCCAGGCCGCAAACCCCTCCCAGTTCACGTGCGCGCTGTGCTTCACCAGCCATGCGGGGCTCTGGTCATAAAAAAGATTGATGCCGGCTACCACCAGCGCCAAGCCTCCGGTCAGAAAAAACATGTCAAAACCCCGCAGGGCGTCAATGGCCGCAATCCTCTGCGGCTTGGTACCGGAAGCTGAACTCATAGTGATATTCCCTATTACGGAGCCCTTCCCTTCAACCTTTCCGCATGCTTTCTTTTTCCGCGATTCCGCAAAGAAAAACGTCTGTTTCCGTAAAAAAACCATACCCTCCGCGGCAACTCCGTCATGATGACCTTCTCCGTATTTCCTCCCCACACTCCGTGCTATGCTCTCCCCGCAGCATGACCATCGGGAACCTCCAATCCGGCAACCGCGACAGCTTCCGGGACATTGAAATTTATGCCCGCCTGAAAATGGATGAACTGGACCTCCCGGATTGGAAATTCGGCTGGGACCGTGCCCGCAGGCGGCTGGGCGTATGCCGCCTGCTGGAAAAAAGCATCTCCCTCTCCGTCCACTTTGTCCGCGCCAATCTGGAAGCCCCCCATGAAATCCGTGACACCATCCTGCATGAGATAGCCCACGCCCTGGCCTGGACACGCCACGGAGAACGTACCCACGGCCCGCGGTGGAAACAAATCTGCCGGGAAATAGGGGCCGTCCCCTGCGCTGCCGCCAAACTGGACGCCATCCGCGTCACCACGTACAAGTACCTTCTGCGCCTGAAAACGACGGGCGAAGTCGTCGGCAAATACCACCGCCGCCCCGCCTTTGCCAAACATCTCAAGCGCATGGCCCTGAAAGGGCGCCCCGACACCCTGGGGCAACTGGAATTGATTCCCAGCGAAAAACAGGATACGTCATTATCATAAAAGCTCACCTTCTGCATTCTTCCAGCGGGTCATCAGGGAGTTGTACCGGCATTCGTATGTGGTCATTGTTTGACCATTCCATCCTGACCGTTGCCGATGGCAGTCACAAGATTGAGTTGGAATGGTAGATATTACTGCGAAGTTTGGCGTTGGGATAGGAGAGCCGGTAAAAGAAAACGCCGATCTTGTCACATGCGGTTTACCGCCTATATCCACAGACATTATTTCTTCATTACTTTTACTTTAAAATATCTATTGTACTTCAGGCTTTTCATCCGATATGACTGGATACACAAATTGATGTAAAAACTCCGAATGCAGAATAAGAGCAATATCCATGATCATATCCTGGAATTTGGTCAAATTTTCATCATTCACAATGGATGAACTTTTTTTCCATTCCAGATCATTGGGCATTCGGATATAAAATAGTTCGGAATCCGATATTTCTTCTTTCCGTTGAAAACGTAATTGGGAAAACAAGGTTTTCATTTTTGAAAACAGATCATTTGAAATGATAAGACCTCTTGTGACACCATCCAAACTAAGAGCCATTTCCCAATACTCTTGTTGAGATAATTTACGCAACCCATATTGATGTTCCAGTTGCTCGTAACCTGCTGGAATCGGCAATGTCTTATGAAAAAATAAATCATTGAACAAGTGCATTTTATCATTTTTGATCATGGCGTAATAAATATACTTCCCGCGAATTGACAACCCAGCTGTATATTGGAAATCCAAAAATAAAATCCGGATGCTGTCGGGATAATCTTTCGGGAATAATATATTCCATAACCGCTTCGAATCAAACTGATCAGCCAAATAATTATGATTATCTTTATTTTTTAATTCATTATTTGCTTTGAATTGATGGGCAATCCATAATTGCTCATATACCCCAAGATGAGCAAACTCAGACGTATTATAAATCAGTCTATATAAATACTGATATTTTCTGACTACGCGACTAATATACTCGCTGCACCACACAAGCCATGATTTGTCTTTCAAATCAGTTCTGCCGGTGAAATATGAACATAAGGCAACCCATGGCATATTTTGGTATTGGATCATGGAAAGGGTTCCTCCGTATTCCTGCATATTCAAGGAACCTATATCTACCCACTCCATTCCAAGTCTTCTCGGTGAATGTTGAAATAGACTCATGGTATCTGAAAGCTGTTTCAAAAGACATGGCAATAGTTGTATGGCTTGCAGTTCAGGAGCATTGATATAATCAGTCAAACTGTACATCCAGCAGGGCATTAAATTTAGGTATTCATACCAGAAATGCGTGAACGGGTAATAATGCCGATACAGGAGTTGCTGGCGACATATCCTCCATGTCTTAATGCCATATGGGTTACTGGGCAAATCCGGTGATATGGGAAATTCCAGCCATGAGAGAGAGCCTGATTCAGGATAGATTTTCCGCAATTCTGATTCCAACAAATTGTTCTTATCTTTTTCCAAATTTCCCCAACATGGATCACTCACCAAGTAAAAAATCTGTATATCACTATCGTTAAGACTCTTGTTGCTGGAATCTGTAGAAGATACAAATATATCATCTAAGTTTGCAGAAGACTCTCGCAGGTGATCATCCCCCCACGAAAAAGAACCTAAACATAAATATATTATTAAGATATTAGTGCCTAGTCTTCCCAGATTTCGGAGGACGTGGCTTCGGTAGTAAAGGTTTTCCGTGTTCATCTAAAATAACAATATTTGCTTCTTTATTTGATTGAGGGTCATCGATCTGTCGCGCTACCAAGATAGCTGTGAAATCTTCTTCTGAGAATTGTGTTTTTATATCTTGATCCAACGTTTTTAGTCTGAGAGCTTTGCGAGCTGGTTTCGGAGTACTTTGGATAACATATGCAGGGACACTTTCAGGATTGTCCATTTTAGGAACTCTATGTCCATTAGCCCATACAAATCCATATCCAGTACGTTCATCTTCTGGAGAAAGGGAACCAGGTCCAAATACGCCTTCCAACCTTCCGCCTAGAACGAACCCTGTTTTTTCATTTATACCATCGTGTTTGAATACGATATTGTGAGAATGCCAAATTGCTACTTCACAATAATTTTTTGGAGCTACTTCTGGTTGGCGGTGATATGTTTTACTCTCTGCTTCGTGATTACTTACTTTATATGAATAGGAATTAGCTGTTTTTTTTCTAAATAAAGCCCCTCCATGCTCGACAGTTTGCCTGCCACTTAACATCTTAAAATTTGCTTTTTTAATAATTTTACTTAGTGCAGCTAAAATATGCTTAGATACTTCTTTTTTCAAGAATTTTGTTGCATTATCATAATCATCCATCAAAGCAGGCTTTAATCCTAATAAGTCTAATTTATTTATCACAGCATTTCCTGAAAATGCATATAAATTTGCTCCCCCCTGTTCCTCAATAGGATCCCTGTTAATCCATCTGCCGTCTGTAGGATTCAGGTAGCGGTAATTGTAGTAGATCAGGTCAAGCTCGTCGTCCATGAACTCGCAGGAAAACCTGAACTTGTTTTCCTGAGCCCTGTCGCCCTGCGCCGTGATTAGGGCTCCAAGGGGGGCATACTCATAGCGCGCCCTTCGCGTCTGCTTACAGTCAAAGATGGAAGTGACGTTCTTCAGAGCATCGTGCATGAAGCAAAAATGTTCCTTTATTCCCGTACCATTATCCTTCCAGCTGGTCATCATCAAGATACGCGAGGCCATCGGTTCCGTCGGATCCCACAGATAGGTTTTCGCAAGTCTGTAAGAAGGGCGCATCAAATCCAGTTGGGCCACCTGCAAATAGCCCCGGTAGAGGAACCAGCAATAGCTGGCTGTTAATCCGTTGACGGTGACCTTCTTGCTGAAGCGTCTTCCCTGGTAGTCGTAGCCGCAGGTAAGGACAGTCCGTCCGTCTTTGCTGGTAAAAATTACAGGGCGGTCATTGGCATCATAGCTCACTTTCCAAATGCCGATAGAAGTCTTGATTCTGGTCTGATTGCCGTCTGCATCGTAAGTGGGAATGAATGGTTCCGTATTTCTGGTAATGTCCGTGTACTGGTTAAGCCGGTCGGCATTGTAGGATACTTCTTCCTCCAGTTCCCGTGCAGTCTTGCGGTTGCCGATGTTGTCGTACCGGTAGCTGTAGCTGCCTCTCTCCCTGAGTTGATCTCCAGTCAATTCACTGCGGCTGTTGTAGGTAAAATCTCTTACTGTGGCAGGAAGGGCGGCATCTCAGGAGTCCCGGCGTTGAACTGGACGCGTCAGGGCATCATACTGGTATTCATGGCCGGCGGCCATGCCTCCATTTCCCTGTTTCTCATAGCCAATGGAAGCCACGAGGTTGAGCTTGGGATGGTAGATGTTTCTGCGAACCATGCCGTTGGGGTAGGTGAGCCGATTGAGGAAGCCGCTGGTTTCATCGTATTCCCAAGTGAAGGAAGAGGCCAAACCATCCAGATTCACCCCAATCATGCCACCTTTCCGATCGTAGTCAAGATGGGAGCGCTGCACCGTGCGGGGCTCTGGTCATAAAAAAATTGATGCCGGCCACTACCAGGGCCAGCCCCCCGTCAGGAAAAACATGTCAAAAACCCGCAGGGCGTCAATGGCCGCAATCCTCTGCGGCTTGGTACCGGAAGCTGAACTCATAGTGATATTCCCTATTACGGAGCCCTTCCCTTCAACCTTTCCGCATGCTTTCTTTTTCCGCGATTCCGCAAAGAAAAACGTCTGTTTCCGTAAAAAAACCATACCCTCCGCGGCAACTCCGTCATGATGACCTTCTCCGTATTTCCTCCCCACACTCCGTGCTATGCTCTCCCCGCAGCATGACCATCGGGAACCTCCAATCCGGCAACCGCGACAGCTTCCGGGACATTGAAATTTATGCCCGCCTGAAAATGGATGAACTGGACCTCCCGGATTGGAAATTCGGCTGGGACCGTGCCCGCAGGCGGCTGGGCGTATGCCGCCTGCTGGAAAAAAGCATCTCCCTCTCCGTCCACTTTGTCCGCGCCAATCTGGAAGCCCCCCATGAAATCCGTGACACCATCCTGCATGAGATAGCCCACGCCCTGGCCTGGACACGCCACGGAGAACGCACCCACGGCCCGCGGTGGAAACAAATCTGCCGGGAAATAGGGGCCGTTCCCTGCGCCGCCGCCAAACCGGACGCCATCCGCGTCACCACATACAAGTACCTTCTGCGCCTGAAAACGACGGGAGAGGTTGTGGGAAAGTACCACCGCCGCCCCGCCTTCGCCAAACACCTCAAGCGCATGGCCCTGAAAGGGCGCCCCGACACGTTGGGCCAGTTGGAGCTGGCGCCTTATGAAAAAGAATGACCAAGGGTGGCATACAAAATTTCTGATATTGTCGCATTAATATCAAAAGTTTCCTCTCTGCCTGGTTTGACTTTCGATCGGTCCACCACAGCTATTGTAACAATCGCCAAGCCTGGCTTTTAAACTGGTGCGGCATTTGAAGAATATCCAAAACAACGACAGGAATATTTGAAACCTACATACTTGACTAATCATCCTTAAATAGTCATCTGATTCGTCCAAACCGGGCATCTCTCTTTTCATTAAATCCAATAAATAAAAAATGGAAAGAAACTGTGAATTATTATTAAAATTTAATGATATAAATTTCTAAGTATATCATTCAAAAATTGTTCACCTTCAAATAATAAAAAGATGTAAAATAGTCTCATTAGTCAAGTATATAGATTCCTCAAAAACACCGGAACGGCTATACAACCCAGCAAAGCTATCTGCTATAAATCAGCAAAAGCAAACCCTCCGGAAAATGCAACTTTCCGGAGGGTTTGGAAATATTAAAATCTTACGTCTAACCCTGTAACGCTTTTTCAGGACGAACCATACCTATCATTTTGTCAATTCCATAGCTTTACATCGTTGATTCCCTTCTGCTGACCAAGCGTATTCAATATGGAGCAATTTAATTGACATATCTTGAATTTCAAAAGTGAAAAGAACACAATCCGGATCACGTTTCATTCCATTTTCTTCTGGCAACGGAGGCAAGTCGGTGGAATTCAACGTAAATTGATAAATATCCTTCCCTTTTAATTGCAACTGAATCGGCAATATACTCCTATTCGTAAATAATACCAATCGGTCACCATTTCGAATATTTTTCAATTTTCCCTTTCCCTTGATATCTTCCGTATAGATAGTGCTTTTATTATGATAAAAAGAACCAACAGGATTAATAATTTTTTGAAAAAACGAATTATCTCTCTCAAGAGAGATGAAAGCCTTTACAGGTATCTCGTCTTGATTTTTTATGGTTACTTCCAATTGCTCTTTTCCAAATAAATTCATTAAAGAAAAAGGAATTAAAATTAATAAAATAATTAGAATCTTATTTCTTACATTTTTCATTTTCGTCGAATTCATCATTTCCTGGTTGAGATTCTGGAGGATCATAATCACCGCCAATACAATTCCTATAAGCAGTTTTCCATGTTGTATTGCTGTTATTGCCTAAAGGCTTATAGATATAACATTCTTGATTTATTTTTTCCATTTCTTTTTGGATACAACTATAGGCTATTGAACACATTCTTTCACTCACGATAGCTACAGTCTCACAACGATCAGGATTGCTTTCGGCATCATTAAGATCTTCAGTGATACCTACGCTGAGAGGATCCGTTCCATTTGAAATCGAACCACATCCTCCAATGACATTCCCCCATGAGCCACAACATCCCTTACAATGAGAGCTTTGTCCATTTCCGTTACCACTACCGCTACTACCACCAGCACCGCTACTTTTTCCTCTTCCTGTAGGACCTCCTCTACATCCTCTGGAGGGGCCTGACGAAGAGACAAACCTGATCACGCAATGGGCTCTGCTAAAGACCGCTACAGGCCTGCAACAAATTTGGATTGAACATCCTTCTTGCGGAGGTGTTGGTGCAGGAGGTGTTGGTGCAGGAGAAAAAATAGGAACTTCAACGATTCCAGAAGCACCTCCATTGTAGGGGGGTATTTTACCTAATAAATCCACTTCTATGTTAATTCTATTCCTAATAAATGCATACAAATTCCAACCTCCTTGTTCCTGAATGGGATCCCTGTTGATCCATCTTCCGTCTGTGGGATTGAGGTGGCGGTAATTGTAGTAAACGAGTCCCAGTTCGTCATCCATGTACTCGCAAGAAAAGCGGAACCTACTTTCCTGAGCCATGTTTCTCTCTGCCGCAATAAGTCTGCCAAAGGGTGCATACTCATAGCGAGCTCTTCGCGTTTGGTAATCATCAAAGATAGAAGTGACATTTTTCAATGCATCGTGCATGAAGCAAAGATGCTGATCAATGGTCGTTCCTCCGTTTTTCCAATTAGTCAACATCAGAACGCGTGTAGCGGTCGGTTCCGTCGGATCCCACAAATAGCTTTTTACCAGCAAAGGTTCAGGATGCATCAAATCCAGCTCGGCTACCTGCAAATAGCCTCGGTACAAGTACCAGCAATGGCCGGATACTGTTCCATTGACGGTGACTTTCTTCTCGAAGCGCCTTCCCTGGTAGTCGTAGCCGCAAGTGATGGCCGTTCGGCCATCCTGGCTGGTGAAGACGACGGGGCGGTCGTTGGCGTCGTAACTGATTTCCCAGATACCTGTCGAGGTCCTGATGCGGGTCTGGTTGCCATCTGCATCGTAAGTGGGAGTGAATGAAACTTCATTCACGGTCATGTCCATGTACTGATTGAGGCTATTGGCCGCATGCGAGACTTCCTCTTCCAGTTCCCGAACAGTCTTGCGGTTGCCAATGTTATCGTACCGATAGTTGAAGCTCCCACCCTGCCGGATTTGATCTTTGACCAGTTCACTGCGTTTGTTATAGGTAAAATCTCTTATCGTCGCAGGAGTGGCAGCATCCCATGAGTCCCGGCGTTGAGTGGGACGCATCAGCGCGTCGTAGTCGTATTCGTGGCCGGCTACCAATTCGCCATCCGCGCCCTTCCTGTAACCGATGGCGGTTACAAGGTTGAGCCTGGGATGGTAAGTATTGCAGCGGACCATGCCGTTGGGGTAGGTGAGATGGTGGAGGAAGCCGCTGGTTTGATCATACTGCCAGGTAAAAGGAGACTCCAGTCCTTCCAGATTCATCCTAATAATGCCACCCTGATGGTCATAGTCAAGATGGGAGTGCTGCACGGTGCGTGTGCCGAGCATCAGGCGATATCCGTTGGAACGCCCTTGGGCATCGTATTCTTCCTGAGTGCAGCTTTCCACACTTCCAAAGGAAGTGTCCTGGATCATGCGGCCGTAGGAATCGTAGGAAAATTCCCTGATGCCGGAGGCATCGGAGATAGAGACCACTTGACCTAGATGGTTATAAGAATAGAGCCAGGGTATGGTTTCATCGCTGTGAGAAATGGAGACAAGTTCTCCGGTCAATGGAGCGTAGATATAGCTAGTGACGATCCCTCTGGCCTTGGTCAATGTCTCCAGACGGTTGAGTCCGTCGTAGGTTTTGGAGACACAGGAACCGTCGGCATAGGTCTTCTTAAGTTCCAGCCCCGTAGCCACGTGGTAGAGCCACGCGGTGGTGTCTCCGTCGGTACGGCCGGAAGGATCGGAAGTGATGTCTCTCTCATCCGCCCGGAAGGTAGTCAACGCCACCATGTGATCGGCTTCGTCGTAGGCGAAACAGGCCGGCTGGATAGAGGTGCCGTACTCGGCCGTCTTTCTGCCGCGGATGTCGTAGGAATAGCAGGTAGTGCCTCCCAGGCCGTCGGTGATGGAAGCCACGGCATTGCAGCAGGGAAGGTAGCTGGTGGTGGTCATGGTGCCGGATGCGTCCGTGATCTTGACAGTACGTCCTGCAAGATCCGTTTCCTCAATAGTAGTGTTGCCGCTGCCGTCGGTTTTTTCCAGAATCATGCCTGTGGAGATATAGAAGCGCTGCTGTGAGGCATGGATGCCGGTGTGATTCGTTTGACTTACCATAAAGCCGTCTACGATGACAGATTCGGCTATAATATCCGAAGTCGGAATCTGACTGAACCGGGTGCGTTTAGTCGGAGCGGTATACTCCGTCCACTGGATGCTCTGCTGCCCGTAGACGTCTGTGGTGATGGATTTGTTTTCCAGAATTGCACTGAGCCTGGAAATCATATTCTCCGTGGTTTGAGTGAGGGGGCAACCGTAGGCATTGTAGGTAGTGGAAGTGTGCACTTGGTAGATGCCGTCTTCCCGAACCCGGAAGCAGGATGAGGTTTCCGATATCCTGTTTTTTGAAGTATCCTCCGGATGGAGAGTGTCCAATAGAACAGTTCGTCTTATGGCTTGCCCCAGTTCACTGTAAGTGGTGACCGTGGGTGCCAAATCTTCCTTTTGGGTGTGTACGAGCAGTCCTTTCTCATTGTAGGCATTCCTGGTTGTTACGAATCCCCCCTTCGTATTGGGTTGTTCCTGCCGGACGGTTTAGCCAAAACCGTTTTCCAGATTGCGTGAGAGAATGGCTCCTTTGGACAAAGTGGTGGTCAGGATGCCTTCTTCTGTCAGCTCCAGCCGGGTCTCCATCTCTCGCTGGCCGGTTCCGCCTTGTAAGATGGCAGTCCCGTCATAGTACCTCTTGGTAGGTAGTGTGGCTCCCGAAGGAGTAGTGATGGTTGTTGTAAGGTAGTCCTCTCTGTATTCCGTTCGTGTCACTCTGCCAAGTATATCCGTAGAGGAAACTACTCGTCCCAGATCGTCGTACTGCGTACCTTCTACCGTGGTCATGGCTCCTATGTCGCGGCGTGTCGAAACCTTTCTTCCCGCCGCATCCCTTGTGTAGGAGGTAATCGTTTCTGGCGTGGTTTCTGTCACCGAGCGGATGGTTTCCACCAGCTGTTTGGCCGAGTTGTAGCCGTAGCTGGTGGTAATGCCGTCTTCGTCGGTTTCCCTCAACGGGCCGCAGCACATCCATTCCGTCGTGCTGGTGCGCCCGTTGCCCTTGGTCGTCTTGATGAGCCTTTGCTCGTCGTCGTACTCGTAGTCCTCCGAGGCAATCAGCGACCAGTCCTCTCCGGTGTGAACGTATTGTTCTCTCCTGGTGGTGGCGCCGTTCTCAGCGATGTATTCCACGTTTCGTGTGCTTTGTCCGGGAACGATGCTTCCGTTAGCCTGCACGGTCTCCATCACCTTGTGGACGGCACCGTATTCCGCGGCTGCTTCATAGGAATAGACCGTCTGGACGCCATTGACGCCCTAGCTCATCTTCCGCCTGCCCCGGGCGTAGGCATACTCCGCCGCCTCGCCGTAGGTTTCAGAGATACTGATATGTGTGTTTTCCGACCCCAACGCCGTTTCCTTCACCGTGGTGCGGCTGACCTGCGGACTGTCTTCATACGTGTAAGTGCGCTTGAGAAGTTCCGTTTCCGTTCCATCCTCGGCAATGACCACCTCGGTTTCCGTGGCCGGCCTGAAGTCGTTAAAGCGCAGGTCGGCGTAAGTGGTTCGGGTCCCTCTCTCCCCGCCTCCGGTCCAGGGAGCAGCGGAAAGCACGGTTCTGCCCTGGTCATCGTACTCGTAGCGCGTGTAACCGCCGTCGGGCTTGATCTCCAGGGACACCCGGAACTGGTCGTTATAGGTATAGAGGGTGGTCCTGGCCAGAGAGGTCTTGTACCCCTCCGTCCGGCTGATGGTCAGCCAGCCCCCGTCGGTGTACTTCTTCACTGTCCGGGTACAGGAGGCGGGCGCTTCCTCGTTGATACCCTGAATAGTTTCAAGGCGCTCCCACTTGGAATCGGGCAGGGCGTTGCGTTCAATGGTGCGAACGATGCGCTCGTCTCCCTCTCCCTGGATGGTCGTCACCTTGTTGCCTTCCGTCCTTCGCTGCGTCCGGAAGACAGGCATCCCCTCCCTCTGTTCGGCGATGTCCATCACCTGCACGCCCTGGTCGTCACTCAATTCATAGCTGACCGTCTTGTAGGGAGTTCCGGTGCCGGCAAAGCCGCGCGCATTCTTGCTCACCTGGCCAGGAGCGTACCATTCCAGAGTGAGCCTGTTGCCTTCCCCAACCGCCTGGAGCAGTCCCCGGGACTTGGACCAGATGCTCTCAATGGCTCCCGTGGAGGGATGGCGGTTCACCTTCATCTGACGGGAATAATCTTCCGCCGTGGTTTCCACGCCGGAGGCGGAAACCATGGAGACAACCTTTCCGGTGGCTGCCGAGAAGCGCAGGGTGCGCCCATTGCTCTGGACCATGTCCAGATAGGCGGGAGAGCCGCTGGTGCAGGGAGACTTGTCGGCATTCAGCTTCTGAACCTTGTAGTTCAACTTGCGCGAACTTCCGGAGACGGAGGCTTCGGCATGGCCGTCAGAACTCTGGAAGGAGATGGAACTGCCCGTGGGTCGTTTGACGGAGATCTGCCCTGTTTCGGGATTGCAGGAGGCGGTCCATTCGAGGGGATGCTTGTAGCGCAGGGTGATGGGACATGGGGAGGAAGGTTCGGCAAGGGTGCGGGGAACGGGGGAATTACTTCCTCCTGCCCCTCCTGAGTCTCCGGTTCCTACTTCAAGCAATCCTTCGCAGTCGTCGGCTCCATCCGGGTTGCCGCCGAAGAAATGGGAGGTGTTCTTGCTGCAATCGGACTGTTCGACGTCTTCGTCGCAATCACAGGAACAGGGACAGCCTCCTTCCTCCGGCTCGCTGGAGGAAGAAGAGAGTGAACTGGAACTACTGCTGGAAGAGGAACTGGAGCTGGAAGAACTCGATGAACTTGACGAGGACCAGGAAGAACTGCTTGACGAGAAAGAGCTGGAGCTACTCAAGGAACTTGAGGACGAAGAACTCGAACTGCTGGAGGACGACGAACTGGAAGAAGAAGGCGGCGCGCTGCTGGAGGAATCCGGAGGCTCGGGAGCCGAAGAACTCGGCTGGAAACTGGATGAAGACGAAGAGTTGCTGGAAGAAGAACTGCTTGACGAGGAGGAGCTGGAACTGCTGCTGGGCTTGGGATCAAACTCAAACGAATCTCCTCCCCCCGCCGAACTGCTCGACGAATCCCCTTCTTCCACCTCCTGGTACAGGTTGACCAGCGTCAGCACCGTCTCTCCTTGCTTGTCGGCCGGCGGGGTCTCTGCCAGCAGGTAATAATCCAGGTCGGGCTCGCCTTCCTTGTCGCACATTAAGGCAATGCAGAACTCGGCTTCCGACCCCTGGTCGGGCTGGTGTTGATGGACGATGTGGCACCAGTAGTATCCCTGGTCAAACTGGATCTGGCGGCGGAGGGGGGGTGGAAGGGCCCGGCTCCGTGGAGAGTTCCAGTTCCTTGGCGGGGATGGAAAGGGAGATGGAGGAGTGGGCGTGAAGGTGGAGAAAACAGGTGGCGGGAGCCATGACCTTGAGGTATCCGAACCATTCGTGCCGGGTGGGGGAGGAAGCAGCGCGTTTGGGGATAAGGACGGGAGCGGAGAGGCCGTTGACCAGGAAGTTGCCCTGGGGCTGTCCGTTGGGGTACATGGGAATGAAGGGGTAGACGGTGTCCATGGCGCCGATATTGAAAGTGTTGTTCATGGCAATGAAATGATGTTGGTTCAATGGTTGCGACTACCATGAGAACAAGAATTACCAGTGTGAACACGCCGCGAACGTTATGGTATTCAAATACACGATAATATTATCAACATAGGTATTTCGTAAAATACATAATACTTCTTCTTATTCTCTTGATTAATCAAGGCGACAATACAGATTTTTCCAGCGACCAGCTTTAAAGTCCCAATCAAGCACAAGACATCTGATCATCCATATCCAGGACGCTAGATACCGCCGGTCAGCGAACTTTCTTTCCTCCTATAAGATTTCCCTGGAAGCACCGTCTAACCGAACGACAGTTCTACAAACGCTCTGCTTCACCAAGCCTCCTCCCACCGTCACGATGCAGAAACATCATTCACCATCGACCGGTTTGGCCGTGGAACTCAGCGTGCACTGGCGCACGTAGTCGTACACCTTGGGGTCACTGTCTCCCGCGGCCCAGACCACTCGCAGGAAGTCAGCGGGATGGATGTTGCCGTGTTCCCGGAAGAAGCGGCGGTCGTTCTCACAGCAGTAGATGATGTCATCCCCCATGGAGCCGGCCAGCTTGGCCCGCGCCTTGGCAATCAGGCGCGGAAGGTAGGGAAGGCCGCTGAGTTCATCCCCGAAGCCCGGCAGGTCATACCCGATGACGGGCTTGCCCTGGTAAAACTGCCCGTGCTGGATGGTCAGGAAGAAGTCCCTGCGCGCCGCGGCCATCAATAGTACCGTGGTGGGGGAAGGTTCTCCCGTGCGGGCATAGAGTTCCACAAAGTCAAACAGTTCCCGCGTGCGGCAGCCGATGGAGGACAGGAAGATGATTTCCTGGTCCGTAAAGAAGCCGTCCACATTCCTGTGGCCTTCATGGTAACGCCCCACCGCCTCGCGGAAAAGGTCGTAAAACGTGTCGTTCCAGTCTTCCGCCATCATCTGCCTGGGGATTTGTGTTTGCGCTTGAAGTTGAGCATCATGATCTGCTTGGTCAGGTTTGCCTCAAACCGGGCCTGTTCCTCGCGGGACATTTCCGAGCGGGCCTTCAACACTTCCTGCGCTTCCTGAATGGCCCGTTCCACGCTGCCTTCGTCAATCTGGGAGGAGTTGAGGGCGAGGTCGGTCACCATCAGGACGTGGTCGTCATTAACCTGCACAAAGCCGGTGCCCACCACCATGCTTTCCTCAGGGCCGTCCATGGGCTTGTAGCGGAGTTCTCCCGGTTCCAGGGAGGTAATCAGGGCCGTATGATGTTCCAGCACGCCCATCTCCCCGAGACTGCCGGGCAGGTAAACGTATTCCACGGTGGCGGCAACCGCCACTTCATCCGGGGTAATGACTTTGAACTCCATGCTCATGGTTTGGAACGACGGGAAAAGGGTTATTTGGCTTCCTTGAGGACGTCATCTATGCCGCCGCGCATGAAGAAGGCGTCTTCCGGAACCATGTCCAGCTTGCCTTCCAGGATTTCCTTGAAGCCGCGGACGGTTTCCGAGACGGGCACGTAAGCGCCGGGAATGCTGGAGAAGACTTCCGCCACGTGGAACGGCTGGGTGAGGAAGCGCTGGATTTTGCGGGCGCGGCTCACGATGAGCTTGTCTTCTTCCGAAAGCTCGTCCATGCCCAGAATGGCAATCATGTCCTGAAGGTCCTTGTAGCGCTGCAGTACCATCTGCACGCCGCGCGCCACTTCGTAATGCTCGTTCCCCACGATTTCCGGAGCCAGGGCCTTGGAGGTGGAGGACAGCGGCTCCACCGCAGGGAAGAGCCCCTGGGCCGCCAAAGAGCGTTCCAGCACCACCGTGGAGTCCAGGTGGGCGAAGGTGGTGGCCGGAGCCGGGTCCGTCAGGTCGTCCGCAGGAACGTACACGGCCTGCATGGAGGTGATGGAACCGTGCTTGGTGGAGGTGATGCGTTCCTGAAGGTCCGCCATTTCCTCCGCCAGGTTTGGCTGGTAGCCCACGGCGGACGGCGTGCGACCCAGCAGGGCAGACACTTCCGACCCCGCCTGGGAGAAACGGAAAATGTTGTCAATGAAGAGAAGAACGTCCTTGTGCTCCTCGTCGCGGAAGTATTCCGCCATCGTCAGGGCGGACAGGGCCACGCGCAGACGGGCGCCGGGAGGCTCGTTCATCTGGCCGTACACCAGGGCCACCTTGGATTCCTCCGGCTTTTCCAGATTAATCACGCCGGATTCTATCATTTCATTGTACAAGTCGTTCCCTTCACGGGTGCGTTCCCCCACCCCCGCAAAGACGGAGAGGCCGCTGCGCGCCTTGGCAATGTTGTTGATGAGTTCCATGATGAGCACGGTCTTGCCCACCCCCGCGCCGCCGAAGGCGCCGATTTTGCCGCCTTTCAGGAAAGGGCAGATGAGGTCGATTACTTTGATGCCCGTTTCCAGCACTTCCGTGCTGGTGGATTGCTCGTCCAGCGGCGGAGCGCTGCGGTGAATGCTTTTCATGCCCGAGCAGGAGAGAGCGCCGCGTTCGTCCACGGCTTCACCCAGCACATTGAAGATGCGGCCAAGAACGCACTGCCCCACCGGTACCTCAATGGGGTGCCCCGTATCGCGCACGCGCATGCCGCGGCGCAGGCCGTCCGTGGAACTCATGGCCACGGCGCGCACCCAGCCGTCGCCGATGTGCTGCTGGACTTCCAGCACCAGGGTCTTGCGCTTTCCGTCGACTTCATAGTCCACTTCCAGGGCATTGAGCAGGGCGGGAAGCGTTTCAGCCTGGGAGAAATCCGCATCGACCACGGCGCCGATGATCTGAACGAGAGTGCCTGTGTTATTCATCATGAGAAAAACTTGGTGTTGAAATGGAAGGGATGAGGGTTTTGTTTGAAAAAGGGGTGAAAGAAGCGGAGTCCACGTTATTCCATGGCGCGCATGGCCGTGGTGATTTCCAACAGTTCATTGGTGATTTGCGTCTGGCGCGCCTTGTTGTAATCCAGGGTAAGGCCGTCGATGATGTTTTTGGCGTTTTCCGTGGCCCCCTTCATGGCGACCATGCGGGCGGAGTGCTCGGATGCACGTGCTTCCAGCACGATCTGGACCAGCCCGTGGAAGACGTAAAGAGGCAGGATGGTATCCAGCAATGCGGCGGGGCTCGGTTCCAGCAGGAATTGCTTATGGGCGTCTTCTCCGTCCAGGGCTGCGCCCCCGGCCTTCGCCATCTTCATCAACGGTTCCGGTTCAATGGGGAGAAGCTGGCGGAAGATAGGCTTCTGGACCATTGTGTTCACAAAGCCGGAGAAGGCTACGAAGACGCGCCCGTATTCCTCCGCCTTGAATTTCTGCACAATGAAGTCGAACACCGGCTTCAGTTCCAGCAGGGAGAGCGGGTCCGTCAGGCTCCAGGTGGCTTCCAGCCGTTCATTCCATTTGGCCAGTGCGGCGTTCAGCTTGCGGCCGATGGTGATGTAGTGGGTATTTTCCGGAGCGTGCTCCCGGGTCATTTTGATGAGGTTGGCATTCAGGCCGCCGCAGAGGCCGCGGTCCGTGTTCACCAGCAGCACCAGGTCCGCGCCGCCGTGGATCTGCATCAGGGGGCTGTTGCTGGTGTCTATTTCATCCTGGAGATGGTAGAGCACTTCCGCCAGGGCGCGGACATAGGGGCGCCCCTTCACGGCCTGGTCCTGGGCGCGGCGCATCTTGGCGGAGGCCACCATCTGCATCGCCCTGGTGATCTGGGACGTGTTTTTGACGGATTTGATCCGGCGTCTGATGTCTCTCAGGTTGCCCATGTTTCAGTGCTCCCGTAATCGTTAGTTCCAACTGAGCTTGAAGGATTCAATGGCGGCTTTAAGCCCCGCGTCTATTTCCGGCGTCAGATCCTTTTCCCTCAGGATGCTTTCCAGCAGGTCCGGATGCTGGTCCTTCATGGTGGCTTCCCACGCGTTCTGGCATTCCTTGATCCTGTCCACCGGAACATCGTCAAAGTACCCCTTCTGCATGGCGTACAGGTCCGCGGCCTCCAGCCCCAGGGATTTGGGCTCATACTGGTTCTGCTTGAAGAGTTCCACGATGCGCTGGCCGCGGGCCAGCTTGGCCTTCGTGCTGGGGTCCAGGTCGGACCCGAATTGGGCGAAGGCCTGCAATTCCGTGAATTGGGCCAGGTCCAGCTTGATGGAACCGGCCAGCTTTTTGATGATTTTCGTCTGGGCGGAGGAACCCACGCGGGAGACGGAAATGCCCACGTTGATGGCGGGGCGCACCCCCTGGTAGAACAGGTCCGTTTCCAGGAATATCTGGCCGTCCGTGATGGAAATGACGTTTGTGGGGATGTAGGCGGAAACGTCCCCGGCCTGCGTTTCAATGATGGGGAGGGCCGTCAGGGAACCGCCGCCGTGTTCCTTGTTGATGCGCGCGGCGCGTTCCAGCAGGCGGCTGTGCAGGTAGAATACGTCCCCCGGATACGCCTCGCGACCGGAGGGGCGGCGCAGAATCAGGGAAATCTGGCGGTAGGCCACGGCATGCTTGGAGAGGTCGTCGTAGACGATGAGGGCGTCCTCCCCCTTGTCCATGAAGTATTCGCCCATCGCACAGCCGGCATACGGGGCCAGGTACAGCATGGCGGCAGGGTCGGAGGCGGAGGCCGCCACCACGATGGAGTATTTCATGGCGCCCGTTTCTTCCAGCTTTGCCACGAGGCGGCTGATGTTGGCGCGCTTCTGGCCGATAGCCACGTAGATGTTGTAAAGGGGCTGGTGGTCCGGCAGCTTGCCTTCCTCCGCCAGGCGGTTCTGGTCCGCCTGGGCGATCATGGTATCCATGGCAATGGCGGTTTTCCCGGTGGCGCGGTCCCCAATGATAAGCTCGCGCTGGCCGCGGCCGATGGGAATCATGGCGTCAATGGGCAGAATGCCCGTCTGCACGGGAACAGTGACGGACTGGCGGGAGATAATGCCGGAGGCGATTTTTTCCACAGGATAATACGCTTCCGCCTCAATCGGCCCCTTGCCGTCAATCGGCTCTCCCAGCGTGTTCACCACGCGGCCCAGCAGGGACCGCCCCACGGGCACGGAAAGAAGGCGTCCGGAGCATTTGACCAGGTCCCCTTCCTTCAAATTGGAATCATCCCCCAGAATCACGGCGCCCACCTCATGTTCTTCCAGGTTCATCGCCAGGCCCATCACGCCCCCGGGGAACTCAATCATTTCATTGAGCATCACGCCGCTCAGCCCTTCGATTTTGGCGACGCCGTCCCCCACGGAACGAATAACGCCCACGTTTTCCTGGCTGACGGAAGCCGTGGCTTTTTTAATTTCTGCTTCGAGTTCTTGAAGTATGTTGCTCATGGAAAAAAGTTTCGTTGGTTAATTGGAAAGATTGCGGGCCATCTCGGCCAGACGGTCGATTCTGGAGCGTACGGAACCGTCTTTCACGTCGTCCCCCACCTGGATGCGGATGCCCCCCAGCAGGTCCGGCGCCACCTCCCAGTGGTAGTAGAGGCCGTCGCCATATTTGGACGTCAGCTTGGCTTGAATTTGGGAGCGTTCCTCCTCTGTCAGCGGTACGGCGCTTTGAATGGTGGCCGTACGGCTTTTCACGGCGTATTCCACCATGCGGGAAAAGGCCGTCAGCAGAGCGACATAGTTACGGGGTTTGCGTTCCGCAATTTTCCGGGCGATCAGGCGCACGCGGTCCTCCGCCACGGTATTCCCGTCCATGCAGAGCCGGAACAGCCTGCGGGCGGCATTGAGCGTGTCCTTTCCGATCTTCATAAAGCGTATCAGGAATCCAGGCTGTCGATCGCTTCCCGGTTGATTCTCCGCTGGTCTTCTTCCGTCAGCATTTTTCCAGTGACCTGCGCGGCAGCCAGGGCCACCAGCTGGCCGAATTGTTCTTTCAGCGCTTCGCGTTCCTTCTGCTGTTCCAGTTCCGCAAGCTGCCGGGCCTTTCTGACTATTTCCTCCGCCTTTTGGGAGGCCACGGTTTCCTGTTCCTCCAGCAGGCGGGAGGCGGCGGCCTTGGCGGCGTCTATCTTTTCCTGTCCCTTTTCGCCCGCTTCCACCAGCATTTCATGCGTCTGTTCCTTCACGGAAGCCAGCTGGCGCTCGCTTTCCTCACGCATTTCCTCTCCCTCCTCAATGCGCTGGCGCCTTTTTTCCAGAACGTTCTGGATGGGCTTGAACGCCAGGTAGCGCAGGATCACCACCATCAGGATGAAGGCGATCAGGTTGGCAACAAAGGGTTCCCAGCTTGTCACCCCGAAGGGCGCAAAGGGATTCCAGGACTGGTCGGCTATGAGATTCAGCATAAAATGAACGGGTTGAAACATGCCGGAAGTTTTCCGGACCGGCAGGAACGGCTGCGCCGCCCCGGAGCGGAAGAAGCTCCCTCCGGGAACGGGGCCTCCGGGTTATTTCACAAAGATGGAGATGAGGGCCACGCCTTCAATCAGGGCGGCCAGCGTAATGGCAATCACCATGATGGGGGAGGAGGCTCCCGGGTTGCGCCCGGTGGCTTCCGCGGCTTTCGCGCCGATGAGGCCGATGCCGAGGCCGGCGCCGATGGTGACGAGGCCGAAGCCCACGTTGCCGGACAGTTCGGCCAGGGAGGTCATTGCGGTAGGATCAATCATGTTATTGGTATGGTTTATGTTTTTTGTTGAACGTCCCCCCACAGGTTGCCCATGGTCCGGAACGGAAAGTTGGCGGTGCGGCTTATGAGGCCTTTCCGGACGGCAGGCTGTCCGGCACGGATGGTTCTTTTCCCTCATCCTTGGCGGCATGGCCGTGGGCATCCCCGTCCCCCACTTGCAGTTTGAGGAAAATCGCCGTCAGGAGGAGGAAGACCAGAGCCTGGATGAAGCCCACCAGCAGCTCAATCGCCAGAAACGGGAGTACGCACAGGGCGCTGAGGACGGGTCCGAACATGTGAGCCATGGTGTCAATGATCGTTTCCCCGGCGTAAATGTTGCCGTAAAGACGGGCCGCCAGCGCAATAGGACGGATCGTAATGCTCAGGACGTCCACCAGCCCCACGAAGATGAAGATGAGCACCAGCACGAATCCCATGAAGCCGGGCAGTCTTCCCTTGGGCCCGAACAAGTGGATGAAGAAGCCTTTCAGGCCCTGTTCCCGGATGGACCAGTAAAGCCACATCAGCGCATAAAAGATGCCCAGGAACATCGTCACGTTCATGTCCGCATTCGCGCCGCGGAACAGCGGCACTCCGTTATAGGTGATGGTCCCTACCCCGGGGAGAAGCCCCATGTAGTTGCTGACCAGGATGATGGTGAAGATGGTTCCGAAGTACCAGAAGTACTTGCGCGTCAGTCGCGGCCCCAGCAGGGATTCCACAAAGTTGTACAGAGTCTCAAAGAAGTATTCCACCGCATTCTGGAACCGGGACGGCAGAATGCGCATGGAGCGGGTGGCGAACCATACGACCACCCCTATCAGCAGAACCGCCAGAAAGAGCATCAGCATGGAGTTGGACACCGGCAGTTCAATGCCGCCTGGAAGCGGAATGGAGAACAAGTGGGGGGCGGCCTGCTCCAGTCCGTGCTCCGCTCCTTCCTCCGCCGCACACGCGCTGCCGCCCATCATGCCGGGCACCGCCAACGCCGCCAACCACAGGAACTGGAAAAATCTGCTCATCGTCTATCTTTTACCATTATCGCGCCAACTCCTGTAAATACGGGAAAAGGGAAGCCATTCCCTTTATTTGACGGTTTTGATTGTGTACTCTCCCCTCCCCCTTGGCAAGCCCAAAACTTGGCACGCGCACAAATTATATACATTTGTATATAATCTTAAGGCGGCTGCAGGCTTGCCGTTGCAAAACTCCGTTTTTTCTTCCGGGCATTAAAAAATTTTTCCGGAGATAACTTCCAGAACGGCAGGAACAAGAAGCTTCCGGAAATTTCTTCCCGGAAGCCTGTAAATCCAATGGGAAACCCCTGTTATTTGGCAGCGGAAATAACGTGGATGTGATACACGTCCCTGCCGTCCGCGCCCTTGCGCCCCGTAGCATGCACGCCCGTGACGTCGGAGGTGATCACGTCCAGGGTTTCCACGGCCTTCCGGATATCCTTGTTGCCTTCCGCCGCGCTCTTCAGGGCATCACGGACCGGAACGAGGTTAAGCTGGAATTCCAGCGGAGCCACCTGCCCCGGGGCCTTCATGGATTCCTTGACGACTTCCATGCCGAAGGCCTTCGGCATGCTGATGGCCCAGCGGGTGTCGGAAACGCTCACCACCGGATTCAGGTCGGCGCCCAGCGGGCACTCGTAATCGTAGGTGGTGACATCCCCTTCCACGGAGGATTTGGGGGAGGGCAATTCCGTCATCTTGCCCTGGCTGGCCAGGGTAACGATGGTCTTGGCGGCGTCAGACACTTTCTGCCACGCTTCGCCCAAGGCGGCACGGTTCTTCACTTCATAAGCCGCGGAGAAGCGCGGGGCCGGAACATTCTTGAGCGTGGGGCTGGGAGCGCCCTGCATGTCCATGATGAACACGCCGGAATCCGTAAGGCCGGAAAGTGCGGTCTTGTACGCCTTCCAAAGTTCTTCAATGGTGGGCCGGGCCATCTGGAGCATGGGGGCAACCATGCGGATCTGGTCGCTTACGTCATGCTTCGGGTTGGAAATATACGCATTGCCGTAATCCCAGCCGATCTGCGCGATGTTTTCATACAGGGTGCAGCCCATGTCAACAATCTGCGGATTGATGCGGAAGGAAGAATACAGCACCGTATCCGCCCCGGGACGGACGGAGTTCATGGAGGAGGGAGCGTCCAGGAGGTAGAATTCAAGCGGATACGTGCAGGCTTCCACATGCACCCCCTGGTCCTGCCACGCGTAGTAGGAAACGGGCGTGGCATTCTGCGCCACCTTTTCATACAGCCCAAGGAGGCGGCCCTTCATGGAATCAAGCGCGGCCATGGAAGGAGCCAGATCGGCAATCTTCCAGTCGGTGCCTACCGTCTGCATCAGGTCCTTCAACCCGGAGAACATGCCCTTGTAGTAGGCGATGTCCAGGTTAATAAGGCCCTTGGCGCAAGCCTTGTCCGCAAATATCAGGCCATAGGCGGGATACTGGAGCTGGGCGTCAGCCATGGAGAAATCCGGACGTGCCAGAACAGAATCCTGGGGAGAAGCCGCCAGGCGGACCTGCTTTTCAGGATTGGTGGTTATAAAGCCCACGAGGGTATCATCCACGAAAGCGACGGCCACATACAGCTTGGATTCGTCCAGACGCTTGAGAGCCGCCTTGAGACGGTCCAGATTTTCCTGGGAGACGGTTATCTGGGCTTTAGCCTCTTCCAGCCTTTCTTCCAGCTTCGCCCGCAGTTTCTTGCAGTCCACTTCCGCTACCTTGCAAGCCAGGCCGTTGTAGGTCTTGTCATACAGGGAAACAATGCCGTGCAGTTCCATGCCTTCCGGGAGATTGGCGTCCTTCAGGGTAGCCTTGGCCTGGGCAAGGGCTTCCGGCGTCAATTTGGCGGCTACCATTACGGGAGCCGTCGCGGCCTGAGAGGGGCGCATATCCACCAAATCAATCCACTTAATGAGCATTTCAGTATATCTGTTGCCCATTACTTCCACTTCTGCGTCACTAGCTTTCTTGTTACCATTGATTAAATCCTGGTAAAGCTTATAACCGGACAGAATTCCCTTCATTTGGTGCAATCCCATGCCTGTAAAAGCGGACTGGGCGCTGTCCATCCACGGAGCCCATTCGGGGCCGAAGCCGATCATCGCGTCAATGACGGGGGTGTTGACGGAGCACTTTTTCCGGACGGGCTTGGGTGCATCCTCTCCCGGAATGGCTATGGATTCATCAGCGTCTTCCCCAGCGGAGCAGGAACCCCAGGTTTTGACCATGTTCAGATTCTGAACGCTCCTGATCATGCCGGGGACGTCGTAAACACCGGCTACAATACCCATGTCCATGGGAAAGAGGGCGGCGATTCCGAGCCGTTCCGCACGCTTCGCCACCAGATCGGAAGCAACGGGGGCGGAGGGATCAAGCGAAGAAGCCGGGGTTAAGCCGGCGGCATCCTGTCCGGCCTTGGCGGAAGATGATTTATTGTCGTCAGAGCAGGCGGCAAGAGCGCAGGTCAGCGCAAAACAGGGTATGGAGTAGAAATAATGCGTTTTCATTATCTTTAAACGTAGGGGTCATGATGCCATCCAACAAAAGCGCCGCTCCTTACGGCAACAGTCTCATCGACGCGCACCATCCGCATTATATAGGCGCTTCCCCGCAATGACGCAAGCACAATGAAAAGCATTAACGGGCCAAAGGCCATGCATGACCCTGTTACGGCGAACGCCCTGAAAAGCATTGCCGGACGATTCCGCCTTCCTTAAAAGCCGGTCTAAAGAGGTTCCGCCATGGGAATGTCATCCTCCGGAAGGGGGGCCTGGGGCGCGGGAGCTTTTACGGGAGAGGAATGGTTGAGATGGCGGGGAATCTGATGGGGAAGGCCGGGAATGTAGTCGGAATCTCCGCGTCGGGGCGTGAGGGGTGCGGCAGAAGGCTCCTCCGACAAGGAAGGCGCGGACGGCCTGGCATGCCCGGAGGAACCGCCCACCGGGGTCGCCTTGATTTCCGCATCGGAAGAGTCGTCCAGATCGGCAGGGATTTCATGAACCTTGATGGGCTCCATTCCTTCCGGATCATACAGGCCGGGCGGCAGATTGTCCGGCACTACGGCAGGCGATCCCCCGCGTTCGCGAAGGGCGGCGGCAGCCGTTTCCGGGGTTTCCTCCACCGGTTCCGCTACCGGGATGTCGTCCTTGGGCGGGTCAATGATGGCCTTGATGTCCTTCTTCTCCGTCTCAAAGAATTCCTTCACGATGGGGGCGGCGGCGGCGCCCCCGCCCAGCCGTTCGTGGGCGCGGCCTTCATACAGCACCACATAGGCGAAGCGGGGATTGTCACAGGGCATAAAGCCGGCGAACCACGCCAGGCGCTTGTCTTCCCGTTCCGGTCCCCACTGGGCCGTGCCGGATTTGCCGGCGATGCTGGAATAGGACAGGCGGGCGCGGCCGCCCGTGCCGCCTTCAATCACCTCCCTCATGCCCTTGCGCACGCTAGACAGGGCACGTTCATAGGCCGGCAGGGGGCGCTGGACCTCCTGCGGCTTGGGAGCGTAAATGACATTGGCGTTGCCGTCCTGAATCTGCTTGATGAGCTGGAGCCTGGGCAGGTAGCCGTTCGCCACGCCGGACATCATGTGCGCCACCTGGAGAGGCGTGACCAGCAGCGTTCCCTGGCCGATGGAAAGGTTGGCGGCGTCTCCGGACATGAAATCCCGCTTGTAGTTGCGGATCATGTAGTCGCTGGTGGGCACCAGGCCGGGATCGTCCGGAATGGGCAGCCCGGTGCGCTCGCCAAGTCCGAAGGCGCGGGCCGTATCCATCAGGGCTTCCGCTCCCAGCTTGAGCCCCATCTGGTACATGAACGGGTTGTTGGACATCGCCAGGGCGCGGATGCAGTTGATGTCCCCCAGGGGCGTCTTGCTCCAGTTGTTGAAAACGTGGTTGCCGATCGTGATGGATGCCGGGCAGTAGATCTGCGTATTTTCCGTGATCTTGTTGTTTTTCAGGGCGCTGGCCACCGTCAGCACCTTGAAGGTGGAGGCGGGGGGGTAGCGCCCCTGGAAGGCGCGTGCGCCCAGCGGTCCGGCGGGGTCGTTGCGCAGGGCATCGTAATCCTTCTGGGATATGTTCGGAATGAACATGTTCGGGTCATAGGACGGCGTGGAGGCCATTACCAGCACTTCACCCGTTACGCAGTCCAGCACCACCATGGCGCCGCGCCTCTTGCCGCGGGAAAGGATGCGTTCCGCATCCCGCTGCCATTTCAGGTTCAGGGTGGTGACGATGGCGCCGCCGGGCTTGGGGCGTATCTGAAGTTCATCCAGAATCTTGTTGCCGTCCTCGTCAAACATCAGGCGCCATACGCCGGGCGTCCCGGTCAGGTCCTTGTTGAATTCCTTTTCCAGTCCCGCGCGGCCTTCCACCTGTTCCCACAGCGGGTCCATATGGTTGATGGGGCCGGTAGGCAGTTTTCCCTTGGAACCCACATAGCCGATGATATGTCCGGCGATTTCCTTTTCCGGATAGGAACGGATGTAGATGGGCAGCAACTGGAGGCCGCGCACCCCCTTCACCTTGTCCCTCAGTTTTTCCGCTTCCTCCGCGCGGATGACGTTGGTAAGGGGAAGAGGCAACCAGCGGCGGTGCTCATAGTGCTTCCAGAGCTGGTCATCGGAAAAGGACCACGCTTTTCCAGCAATTTTCTTAGCCTGTTCCAGGCAGTTGCGCCCGAAGTCCACTACGCGGGAACGGTCGGGATTTTCAAAAATTTCAAACCGCAGGGCCAGTTGGTAGGCCACGGAGGTCACTGCCAGAGGCTCTCCGTTGCGGTCCAGAATGGGACCGCGCGGAGCCGGAATCAGCAGGGCCATGGTTCTGGCGGAAGGCCGCGTGCTGGTGTGCGCTTCCCGCGCCGCATCCATCCTTCCCCCCTTGAGGGAGGGAATCAGGGACAGGGAATCCAGGCCGTTCTGCTCCTTCTCCGTTTCCTTGGGCATTTCCGGGGCGTCAGCCACGCCTTCCCGTTCACCGGACGCCGTGCCGGATTCCCTCTTCTTATCCCCCAGGTCAACCGTTTCCACGGCGTCATCTTCTCCACGCTGCTGCGCCGCAGCCTGGCGCACGGGCGTTCCCCCGCGGGAAGGCGAATGGCGTGACGAGGACTGGCCCCAGGCCGTATCCGCCGTCCAGGCGGCCAACCCGGCCAGCAATACCAGGGAACGTATCAGAACCTTCATTTTCATCAGCTTGCAGGAGTGTGACAGATGCACCGTAAGGAATCAACGATTATTCACGCTCGCGCCTATTCCTGAACTACTACGGTTGTTCCCATGCCGCATTTGTCAAACAAAATGCGGCATGCCTCCACAGGCACCCGGATGCACCCGTGGGAATTGGCGTCCCGGAACACCGTGCCCACATGCAGCCCTATCCCGCCGTGAATGCGCATCCACAGCGGCATCTTGGCGCCGATGAATTTGCCGCCGGACGGCACGCGGGAAGAAGAGGTGGCGTCCGAATTCACGCACAGGCCGCTTGCATCAAACACGCTGCCATAGGACCGGGAGCGGTAGTCCGCATCCTTCTGAATGATGGAGAATTTGCCGCGGGGCGTCTCATGGGTGGATCTGCCGGTGCACACGGGAAAGTTCATGGCCGGCTGGCCGTTGACCCACAGCACGCCGCGCTGGTCCTTCAAATGAATCACGATTTTGCTGTTCCGCGTCTGCGCCTGCCGGATGCGCTCGTCATGGTACCAGATGTCGCGCGTGAAGCGGTACTGGGGGTCCGCTACAAAAGCGTCATAGGAAGAAGAGTACCTGCCGTCCTTCATCAACGGCTTGCCATGCAGAGTCTTGGGCGTGGAGGAACAGGCAGCCAGCAGCAGGGAGACACACAGGAAAAGGAGAAAGGCGAGAGGGGAGCGCGGCATGCGGCCTGCTTTACCCTCTTCCCCCGTGGAAATCAAGCACGATTCCCCTCTGTTCCGGCATGTTTGGAGGAATCCTGATAAAGACGCCCTTTTCCGTCCGTACCTGTTCCCGTTCTTCCTCCCCGCCGCCATGACCGCCTCCTCTTCCGTTCCCGCCCGTTCCCCCCGGCTGCACTCCCTGGATGCCCTGCGCGGGCTGGACATGCTCATCATCCTGGGGCTGGACGCTCTGGTCCTGCTCCTGGCCTCCAGAAATCCGGAAAACGCCTTCCTCCGGGAAGCCGCGCGCCAGATGTCGCATGCCCATTGGGCAGGATTGCACCTGTATGACCTGGTGTTCCCCGTCTTCGTGTTCATCTCTGGCGTTTCCATGTCCTTCTCCCTGGCGAAATACACCGGCGGAAACTCCTCTGCGGCCCCCGGGCTTCTCCACCTTTGGAAACGAGCCTTCGTTCTGGCCTTCCTGGGCCTCCTGGTCAACGGAACGCTTACCTGGACGGAGGATATGCGTTACACCTCCGTTCTGGGCCTGATCGGCTTCTCCTGCGCCATCGCAGGCACGTGCATCCTGCTGTGCCGCCGCACGGGAGCGATTGCCGCGGCGGCGGGAGGCCTTCTGGGCCTCATCGCCCTGCTTCAATTCACCTGCGGCAGCTTCACGCCGGACGGCTCCGTCAACTCCTGGGTGGACATGCACTGGCTTCCCGGCCGTCTGCACGGAGGCGTCTTTGATCCGGAAGGCCCCCTCTGCATCGCCTCCGCTTCCGCCCTGTGCATGGGCGGATGGCTGGCGGGAAAATTTTTGAAGGAAAGCCGCCTGCCTTCCGTCCGCCTCTGCATGGCGATGATGGGAGCGGGAATCCTCCTCTTTTCCGCCGCCCGAATGCTGGACGGCGCCTATCCCATCATTAAAAGCATGTGGACCGGCACCTTCGTTCTGGCCGCTGCCGGAATCTCCCTGATGCTTCTGTCCCTGTTCCATCTGGCCGTCGACGCATGGAACGGCGGAAAATGGGCCAAATGGGCCTTTCCCCTCCGCGTCATCGGCGTCAACGCCCTGGCCGCCTACCTCATCCACGCCCTGCTCAACGTGCATGAACTCAACCAGCGCATCTTCAGCGGCGCGGCGGACTTCTTCCCGCCTTTCCAGCCCGTATTGCTCGCCGTTTCCCTTCTCCTGCTGCAATGGCTGGTTCTGCTCTTTTTTTACAGGCGCCGCATATCCTTCGCCAAAAGCCCGGCCAAGTGACGGCGTGGATGAAATTCCCGGCCATGAGGCTGGCTTTCTCCGGAAAACACCCCGTTATGAATATTCCCATCCGGAGAGAACCGGACAGCCGCTAAAAACGGTGGCCATGACCGGATAAACAAAAACGCCCCTCCCGTGCAGGAGAGGCGCTTCCGAAAACCAGTCCGGACAGCAACGCCCGGCTCAACGCATCCGGCGGCGGCGCAGCAGGGCCAGCAGAAGACCGGCGGCGGAAAGGCCTGCCGCAGCAGGTTCCGGAACGGGAGCCGCTCCGGTGATGTAATGAATCTTCACGTTGGCCCAGGCTCCCCCATTGGTGGTGATCCAATACTTGCCCACATTTTCTTCCGTGGCTTCCAGCGGACCGTCCGCACGGGTCAGGATATTCCCGTCAGCGTCCCTGACCACATAGTCAACCGTATCAAAGCCGTTGCCGCCCGAGGAGGAGGAAGCGTTCTGACCTAAAAGTTCTCGCACCGCAGTCCCGACGGTTCCGGTGGTCGTGTACGGATCAATGGCGGCCTGGATGGTTCCCCCGCTCGCATTGATCCAGAGGCTGGTCGTCGCAAGACGTCCGTTTAATCCGAAATCCCAAACATACCCCGTGGACAGCCCGCCTCCCAGCGCTCCTGAATTGATGCTGGAATCAATAGTCAAGTTGCCCCAGAGCTGCGTATTGCCTGAGTTCAGGGAAAAAGATTTGTCCATGTCCACGTTCCCTAAAACCAAGGCCCCTCCCGTATTGTTGCTGAGAGTACCCGTGCCTTTCAGAACAAACTGGTCGACATTCCTGTAATTCAGGCTCCCCGCGCCGGCGGTGGAGATGGAGGCGTCACTGTTGATGATGATGCTGTTTCCCGCGCCGAGAGTAGTAGGAGGCACGCCGGCCTCCGTCCAGTTGTCCGCGTCCGTCCAGGAGGATCCGTCCCCGTTTCCCGTCCACTGATAGGTGGCCGCTGCGCCCAGGCCGGACAAGGCAACCAGGACGCAGGAAGCAGTGAATAAGGTTTTCTTCATAAAATCAAAAGTTAAATATGGATATGAATGGATCCGCACCTATCGCCGGACTGCTGCACAAATCCGCTCCCGGGAGCGTTCTGCGGTCAGAAGCCAAGACTTGGAACCCTGCTTTTTCTAATATCGGATTGCTAATCCGTTACGGAATAGTTCCAATGCCGCATGGTGCGCCGCAAGCCCCTCGGCATCCGGACGCCAACCTGTGCAGCAATGATTTCTCTTTCCTGAAATTCAGTATATTCCGACGGAATATATGTATTTCCACACCCGCAAAGGCTCGCGGCTCTCAACGTACCGACAACGCAACGGAGGAAGCCTTTTCTCCGGAGAAACAGACTCCCATTATAAAACGACCGGGCAACATAAGCACCTTTCCCTTAAAATCAGAGCTTGACGCCGGATTAGCAATCCGTTTTCCACATGGAAAAAGAAGCAAAATAAGGCGGAAACATCATTTTTTGCTCGTCTCCGGCAAATGCTTTGCCATCATGGCGCAACGGCTTTTTTTCCGAAAAGCAGGGAAGCGACCCTCCCTGCCCTCCTGCTAGTCCATCTGCCACCTTCCTTAACCTAATGATGATTCCCATGAAAGCATTCACGTTCCCGGCTCTTGTCCTGGCGGCCCTGAGCATCTGGACTGCCGCCGCCCAAACCCGGATATCCACCATTCCCCCGCTGCCGGGAAAAAACGCACGTTCCCTTCAGGTACCTCCCTACCAGTCCTTCTGCTGGTTCGCGGCGGACCGCGGCCGCTGGCCCGGAGACGGCAACCGGGTGCTGCCCTGGTTCGGCCGGACGGCTCCCGGCAACCTGCTGGACAGCAAGCCGAACCCCAGCACCGCCAAACCGGGGGACCACGCCATGTTTGCGCTGTTCCACCTCAAGGACGGCAATTTCATGGCCGTGCTGCCCGTCGCCACCCCTGACTCCCTCACGTGGCTGAAGCTTGACGGAGACGGCAAATTCCTTGTGGAATCCGGCACGCTGGGAACTTCCACCGCCAAACCGCAGCCCGTCCTGGCCGTCACCGCCGTGGACAAGGATATTTACCGCGCCTGCTCCGCCGCCTGGAACAAAGCCCTTTCCCTCCCCTTCATCAAGGGCAGAACCTTTCCCCGGGAAAAGAAGGTTTATCCGGAACCCTTCAAGTACCTCGGATGGTGCAGTTGGGAGCAGTATAAAAAGAACATCTCCTCCAAGCTGCTTGAAGAAACGGCCAGCCAACTGGAGGCCTCCCCCATCCCCGTCCGGTGGATGCTGGTGGACGACGGGTTCCAGACCCAGGAAGGGCTTAAGTTGATCAGCTTCCAGACCCGCCAGGACAAATTCCCGCAGGGCTGGCAGCCCCTGATGAAGCACAAAAGCTCCAAGTTGAAATGGATGGGCCTGTGGAACTGCTATTACGGCCTCTGGAACGGCATCCACCCCAAGCACCGGCTGGACGCCCAGACGGCCCGCGGGCTGGTCAGCACTACCAAGGGGAAAATCCTCCCCGGTGACGGCCCCGGAGGAGCCGGGGCGTTTTACAACCCTTTTCTCCAATCCGTCAAGGACGCCGGGTTCGACTTCGTGAAGATCGACGTGCAGGCGGAATACCTGAAACATGCGGACGGCCTGGACAACCCGGTCCGCCACAACACCAAGTGTTCGGAAGCCTTGGAACAGGCATGCCGGAAGACGGGCCTCAGCCTGATGAATTGCATGGCGCAGGGCACCGTCAACATCCAGAATACCCGCTACAGCGCTATCACCCGGTGCAGCATTGACTACAAGCTGGGGGATGAAGCCATGGGCAAGTCCCACATCCTCCAGTCCTACGCCAATACGCTCTGGCTGGGGCAGACCGCGTGGCCGGACCATGACATGTTCCATTCCACGGACCCCACCAGCGCGCGCCTCATGGCCGTTTCCAAGGCCGTATCCGGGGGCCCCGTCTACCTTTCAGACCCGGCTGACAAGCTCAATCCGGAAAACATCATGCCCCTGGTCTGGTCCGACGGCCTTCTGTTGCGGCCGCTGGCCCCTGCCGTCCCCCTGCCGGATTCCGTCTTTCTGGATGCGCTGAACGAGAACCGCCTGTACCGGGTGATCGCCCCGCTGCCCGGCCAAAGCGCCGCCGTGGTGCTGTACAACCTCAAACACCCCTCCCCGGCGGAACCGGTGCAGGGGAAAATTTCCCTGGGGGATTATAAAAACGCGGCGGCCCTGCTGAACGGCAACGCGGCGGAAGCCTATGCCTCCATTCCGGCGGAGGGAATCGCCGCCTATTCCGCAGAGGGAGGCCGCGCGCTGACCCCGGCACAGCCGGACCTGGACGTGAAGCTAACGGGCTTCAAGGACCGCCTGTTCATCATGGCGCCCATCGTCCGGGGCTGGGCCGTCATCGGCAGGGGGGACAAATTCCTCTCTCCCTGCGCCCTGGCCGCCGCTCCGGAATACGGGGCGGACAGCCTCCGCTTCCGCGTGAAGGAATCCGGCCCGGTCGTCGTCTGGCGCGGGAAAAGCCCCGTGAAGGCAGGGAACGTTCCCGTCAAGAACCTGGGCAACGGTTTTTATGAATTGCAATTCCCCGTTTCCGACCGCCCGCTGGACGTTACCGTGACAGCCGAATGAGCGCTGCCGTCCCTTCCCAACCCTCTTTCCTTCCCCCCATGCATCTGCTGCGCCCGTTCCTGGCTTTCGCCCTGCTGTTCCCGTTCTGCTGGCACATCCCGTCCTCCGCCGCCGCTCCGGCGGGACTTCCCGCACCGGAACCCGCGGAGGCCAAACAGGCGATTGAACAATTCCTGGGCCTCACCGCCATCTGGATGCTGGAAATGGAATGGACCCACGCCTATGCCAATAAAACGCCCAAGGCGGAGGACTTCCGGAACGCCATGCTGGCGGCGGGCCTTCAGCAATGCCCCTCTGATTTTCAGGAAGCATGGCTGCGGCAGACGAACAAGCCGGGGCGCAATTACGCGGCACCCGTCCTGCGCAAGTACGGCGTCAGCCTGAAGGACCTCCGGGAACGGCTCCAGGGCAAACTGTTCAAGATCAATTCCCGGGTGCATCCGCCCATTCCCCTTTACGACGAGGATGAACAAATCCCCCGCATGGATCCGCGCACCTGCGGCGACCCCAAGGCCATCCTGGAAGCCCTGGCCGCCCTGCGCGCCCAGGTCATGGGCCTTACCCCGGACCAACTGGCCCAGGCCAGGCAATCCATTGAACGGGTCATGCTGGAATTCACGCTGGCCTACATGGAAACCGCCATCTGCATGAACACCGCGGGCATCCGGGAAAGCCAGGTCAGGGAACTGTTCGCCCCCATCAGGACGGACGGATGCCCGGAGGACTTCCGGCGCGCGTGCCAGCACGACCTGCCTTTCTTCCTCAAGGGCCGCTTCACGGGACCGGAACTGACCCTCTCCACCGTCTGCAAGAAATACGGCGCCAGCGAGCAGGAGGCATTCCTCAAGGTCCGCAAAAAGATGAAGGAATGGGATATCCAGCCGCCTACCCCGCAGACGCAGCCCGCCTTCCGCCGGGACATGCAGGAAATCCGGGAAAACATGCTGGGCGGCCGCTGACAGGAAAGCCCCACCCTTGCCGCCGTGTATTTCACGGGCGGTATTCTCCGGTCAGCCCAGCAATCCGGCGTCCATTCCCTCGTTATATTCCCAAATGCCCTGCTCCACCATGAAGGAACTCCAACTGTTGAGCAATTGCTCAAAATAGGCGGCATTTACATTGAAATGGTAAAACGTGTGGTCCGCCACGTCCAGAAGCTCAAATCTGGAGCGGTTTTTCTTTTTCCGCCACAGCTCCGCCAGCCGCTCGCTATTGCGCCACGGCAGCAGCCTGTCTCTTCCGCCATGGCTCGCGAACAGGGGAGGCAGCCCTTTCTGCACGCGCCGCAGGGGATTGACGGCATCCCGCTGGTCAGGGGGCATCATGCCTCCCAGTTTAAAGGCGGACTGCGCCGCCAGATCGCACACGCCGCGGAACAGGGCCACGGCGGCAGGACCGGGCGGAAGGGGAGCCTTCCTGCGGAACAGGGACCAGCGCGCGGGATGGTCGGGGAGGGCCACATGCAGGGCCATCAGTCCTCCCGCATCGCTCCCCGCTACGGTAATGCGGGCCGGGTCCAGACCCAGCAGGGCGGCGTTTTCATACACCCAGGCCCAGGCTTCCCGGCCCTCTTCCAGAATATCCATCGGCTCCACCTCATAAGCGCCGCGCGTACGGAACATGGGAATAATCCCCACAATTCCCTGCTGGGCAAGGTGAAGCGCCCATGGCACAAAATCCCCCAGGCTCTTTCCCACCCACATGCCGCCGTGAAAAAACAGCACGGAGGGCGCGGAAGCGCCCTCTCGATGGCCAGGAGGAAAAAAGACGTAGGCCATCAGCTCCTCACCGTCTGAAAACCGCCTCCACACAAAGCCGGGCTGTTCCCGCAACAGTTTCCTGTACCGGGCTTCCGCCAGATGATCGGCTTCCGTGAACAATTCCATAAGAACGGCTTCATGATGCAATTGTGTTGCACTCCGCGCAAGTTTGATGTCTAAATAATCGTGTAATGACTTTCCGCTCCATTCTCACCATGGCCTGCTGCGCCGCAGCTCTTCTCGCCCCCGCCTCCGCCGCCCCCCGGCCCGGAGACGCCAAACTGAGGGACGATCTGGACGTAGCCTACAACACATGGCGCCTGCACCTGCTGCGCGGCAACTATGACGGCTGGAGAGCCACCACCTCCGCCTACCGCCAGGTGAAAGTGCGCAACCTGGCCGTCTCTGAAAAACGCCCCTTTCCCGCCTCCCTGTTCCGGCAGCCCATGGCTCCGCCCGCGCTCGCCCCGCTGATGTACGTGGGCTCCGTGGTGGACGGTCCCACGGCCGCGGCCACCTACTACGGCAAGGTGGACCTGGGGCTGGGCCAGGAACCGACGGACTCCAACGCCCTGGTCCTGCTGTTCACCCACGAAAACGGCAAATGGAAATACGACCAGGCGCGCTTCTTCAACCTCACCCGCCTGCCCGCCGTCAAGGAACGCCTCAAGCGCGGCGACGCCACCGTCCTGATGGAGCAGGACGGCTTCCAGCCCCTTGGAAAAATTCCCGCCGTGCCGCCTGTCTGCCCGCCGCCCAAATACATCGCAAAAATTCTGGTGGACTGCCCCGGCCGCACCGTCAAGGCGAACGTAAACAACATTTCCCCGCATGAATTCGACAACACGCGCCTGGCGGAAATCATTTCCGGCGGGCTGAGGGACGGAACCAACTCCCTCACGCTGAACTTTTCCGACAGCCCTAACGGCAAAAAGGGCGCCGTTCTCGTGGAGGTTTACATCATGCCGGAAATCCCGGGACAACTGCCCGCCAGGGCCTTTTCCTACTTCGTCCCCCCCCAGGCGCACCCCAAAAGCGGCCCCGTTCTGATCAACGTCACTCCGGAGCTGCTGAAGACCATGGACCCGAAGAACACTCCGCCGCAGGCATCCGCCGGCAAATAAAATCGTCATTCTTCAACGTTTCCGCCGCGGGTCCGGTCATACCGCCATATGACAACTCAACCTCAAGTCAGCAGCTCCGCGGTATCCGGCAACTCATGGTGGATGGGTATCCTTGGCGTCATCGAGCTATTTCTTGGCTTCATCGCCCTGGCCTCTCCCTGGATTGTCGGGGCCAGCTTCATCTGGGTGATCGGCATCATGCTGATGATCCTGGCCGTCGTCCGGCTGGTCCAGGTCTTCACCGTCCCGTCCTCCCGCTGGTGGAACCTGGTGACGGCCATCCTGTACGGCATCGCCGGCTGGTTCCTGTTCCGGGACCCCAATATTTCCCTGGCCATCACCACGCTCATCATCGGGTGGGGCCTGGTCATCGCCGCCGTCTTCCAGGGGGCCATCTGGCTCCAGACCCGTTCCCTGCCCGCCAGCGGCTGGCGGCTCTTCAACGTGATCATCACGCTGATCCTGGGCCTCATGGTCATCTTCGGCTGGCCTGAATCCACGGCCTGGTTCATCGGCACCCTGATCGCAGTGGAACTGATCTTCTCCGGATGGACGTTGCTCCTGTACGCCTTCAGCGGCAACTCCGCCCGCCGTTAATCCCGACGACAGCAATGACCCTCACCCAGGAAGAAACCGAACGGTACGCAAGGCATCTTTCCCTTCCGGAACTGGGCGAACAAGGCCAGCAAAAACTCAAACGGGCGCACGTCGCCCTGACGGGCCTCGGGGGGCTTGGCTCCCCCGCGGCCCTTTATCTTGCCGCCGCGGGCGTGGGGCGGCTGACCCTGATCGACCCGGACGAGGTCTGCCTTTCCAACCTCCAGCGGCAGATCCTGCATGCCACGGATGCGGCGGGAACGGCCAAGACCGCCAGCGCCGCCAGGCGCCTGTACGCCCTGAACCCTTCCGTCCACATCAACACGGTCCACAGGCGGCTCACCCCGGACAACGCCGTTTCCCTGCTGGAAGGGTGCGACCTGGTCCTGGACGCCTCGGACAACTACGCGGCGCGCTTCGCCATGGCGGACGCCGCCTGCGCCCTGCGCCTGCCGCTGGTGCACGGAGCCGTGAAAGGCTTCATCGGCCAGGTGGCCGTCTTCGCCCCCCACCAGGGCACCGCGTGCTACCGCTGCCTCTTCCCGGCAGACACGCCCATGCAGGAGAAAGACACCGCCTCCGCCGCCGGCATCCTGGGCGCGCATGCGGGCATCATCGGCTGCATCCAGGCCATGGAAGCCCTGAAATACCTGGCCGGCATTCCCTCTCCGCTGGTGGGAGCCATGCTCTCCGCAGACACGCGGCGCATGCGCTTCACCACCATTCCGCTGGCAGCCAATCCCGCGTGCAGGTGCCGGAAAAACGGGGACCGCGGAGCCGCAATGAAAAATTGACGGCCATGGGGGCATCTGGCATCATTCCCGCCAGATATGAATCATTTAACACGCGCCAAATCCGTTTTTGAAATGGAGATTGAAGAGCTGCGCGGCGTCCTGTCCCGGCTGGATGACAATTTCAACCAGGCTGTGGAACTCATGTCCCAAGCCCTGGACCGCGGCAACAAGATCGTCATCGTAGGCGTAGGCAAATCCGGCAACATCGGAGCCAAAATCGTCGCCACCCTGAACTCCACCGGAACGCCCACCGTCCTGCTGGATTCCCTGAACGCCCTGCACGGGGACCTGGGCATCGTCCAGGACGGCGATGTCTGCATCGCGATGTCCTTCTCCGGTGAAACCTCGGAACTGCTGGCCCTGCTCCCTTTCATCAAACGCTTTGAACTGCCCATCATTTCCATGACGGGCAATACGGCCTCCTCCCTGGCCAAATACTCGGACATCGTGCTGGACACGGGCGTTTCCCGGGAAGCCTGCCCGCTGAACCTGGCCCCCACCTCCAGCACCACGGCCATGCTCGTCATGGGGGACGCCCTTGCCATGGCCCTGGTGGAAGCGCGCCACTTCACCGCGCGGGACTTCGCCAAACGCCACCCCGGCGGCTCCCTGGGCCGCGCGCTGCTCACCAAGGTGAGCGACATCATGCGCCGGGGGGAGGAAATGGCCATCCTTCCGGAAACCGCCTCCGTGAACGACTGCCTGAAGGCGATGACCACCGCCCACACCGGCGCCTGCATCCTGCTGACGGCGGACAACAAGCTGGCCGGCATCTTCACCCACGGAGACTTCGTCCGGGCGTACGGTGCCAATCCCCTCATCGGGGAGCAGCCCGTCAGCGGCCTCATGACCCGCAACCCCATCTATGTGATGGAAGACGACCTGGCCGCCGAGGCGGTGAAAGCCGTCAGCAACCGCCACATTGACGACCTGGTGGTGCTCAACGCGGAAATGACTCCCGTGGGCATCGTCGACCTTCAGGACCTTGCCAGGCTGAAACTGGTTTAGGCTCCCTCCATCATTCCTTCCAGGCATCCGTGATTCAAAAGTAACAAATCAATCACGGATGCCTTTTTCATTGAACGGAAGCTTTCATTTTCACAATCTAATTTCCATAAACATGTTCCTGAAATTTACGATCACCCTGCTTGCCTGCTCCTGGGGCTTTGCCCATGCGCAGGACGTTTCCGCCCCGGCGGGAGATCCGGATGCGTCCGCACCGGAGGAAGCCCCCCGGGAGGTCCCCCTGCCGGACGGCAAGACGGTACCCAAATTCGAACCCCTGGACGAGCACCGCATCAAGATAGGCAACGTGATCGTGAACCACAAGGAACGCACCGTCAGCTTCCAGGCGCAGGTCAACATGCAGGAGGGCATTCTGGAATATATCTGCTGCATGCCCAACGGCAAACTGCATGAATCCCTGCTGGTGACGGAGGCGGACCCCCTGCACATCAGCCTGGGCATGACGCTGCTCAAATTCCACCGCTTTGAAAAATTCTTCCCGGTGCGGGATGAAAACTTTGAATGGCTCCCCTTCACGGAGCCCAAGCCCGCGGACTATGCGGACTCCTACGTGCAGGTCGCCATGACCTACACGGAAAACGGCAAGGAGCAGAAGAGCGACTTTTCCGACATGGTCGTGAACTCCCAGACCCGCAAGGGGCTGGACCCCAATGACTGGCTTTACACCAACTCCTTCTTTTACGAAGGGGCCTACCAGGCCAGCCTGAGCGGAGAAGTAATTTCCATCTTCGCGAGCCGCACCTCCCCCATCAACTACATCGGCGACTTTCATGACGGCGTCAACGACACGGGCTGGATCGTCAACCCGAAGAAAAACCTGCCCCCCGGCACGAACGTCACCGTCACCATCTCCCAGAAACCGGTTCAACCCAAGCAATAGCACATTATGTTCAAATCCGCACTTTCATTAACGCTGGCCGCCGCGCTGGGCACAGCCGCCTTCAGCCAGACCACCGTGACGGCCGTTCCCGGAGAAGCGGCCGCCTCCAAATACGCCTCCATCAGCCAGGAAATCCTGCGCGCCATTGAAAAAGGGAACGAATACCTGAAAAGCAAGCAGAACCCGGAAGGCTACTGGGCGCAGCCGTCCTATCCGGCCCTGACGGCCCTAGCGGTCACCGCCTACATGCGCGACCCCGCCAACCAGGGCAAGCCCATCCCGGAATACATCCGGAAGGGGTATGACTTCGTCCTGAAATCCCAGAAGGAGGACGGCTCCATCTTCAACCGCGGCATGTCCTCCTACAACACCGCGGTGTGCATGATGGCCCTGCTGGCCGCCAACAAGGAGGAATATGCCCCCGCCATCCTCAAGGGCCGCGCCTACCTCATCAAGCAGCAGAACCACTTCGCTCCGGACAACCCCTACAACGGCGGCATCGGCTACGGGGACAAAAAGGCCCCTCCCATTGCGGACCTTTCCAACACCTCCCTAGCCCTGGAAGCCATTTACTACTCCCAGAAGCTCGCCAAGGACGGCAAATACGGGGAACAGCCCGACCTGGACTGGAACGCCGCCACGGAATTCATTAACCGCTGCCAGCAGAACCCAGCCGTCAACAAGGAACCCTGGGTCTCCAGTGACAAATCCCAGCTCGGCGGCTTCGTGTACCGCCCGGGCGTCGCCAGCGCCAGGGACAGCAAAAGCGCCGCGTTTGACAAGGCGGAACCGCCCAGGGCCTACGGCAGCATGACGTACGCGGGCATGCAATCCCTCATTTACGCCAATGTGGACAAGAACGACCCCCGCGTCAAGCTGGCCCTCAAATGGCTGGAAAACAGCTACAACCTGGATGAAAACCCCGGCATGGGCGTCCAGGGCCTGTACTACTACTACCAGGCCATGTCCAAGGCTCTCAGCGCCATGGGAATAGACACCCTGACGCTGGAAGACGGCCGCAAGGTGGACTGGCGTGACGAACTGGCCAACAAGCTCATCTCCATCCAGAAGAGCGACGGCTCCTGGGTAAACACCAACAACCGCTGGTGGGAGGCGGACCCCGTCCTGGTGACCTCCTACTGCGTGCTGGCGCTGGAACAGCTTTACCATTCCATTCCCCGGTAACGGACGCGCCATCCTGACTTCAAGGGCCGGAGAGGGAGGAAATGACCTCCTTTTCCGGCCTTTTCCATGCCCGGAAATGAACGTCCCATGGAATAAAAGGGTCTTTTCTTCAACCATTTCAAATTCATGGACACCATTGATTCCATTACCATTATTGCGGCGGCGTGGGGGTTGCTGGTCCTTCGGCTGACGCTGGCCCTGATCCTGTGGCCGCACGGAGCCCAGAAAGTGCTGGGCTGGTTCGGGGGAGCGGGCTGGGACGGCACGTACCAGGCCTTCACGGAAAAAATGGGCATTCCCCCCTTCCTGGCCAAGGTGGCCATGCTGACGGAATTCTTCGCCCCCATCTGCCTGGTGCTGGGCGTCTTCACCAGGATAGCTGCGCTCGCGGTCATCATCATGATGGCCGTCGCCATGACCAAGCACGTTAAAAACGGCTACTTTGCCAACTGGTCCGGGAAAAAAGCCGGGGAAGGCGTGGAATTCCACCTGCTCTATGCCGGCTCCGCCCTGGCGCTGCTGCTGACCGGTCCCGGCCCGTGGTCCGTGGACGCCTGGTGCATGGACATCGTGCACGTCATCTTCGGCTGACGGAGGCAGGTCATGCCCGGCTGGGCATAGGACGTACTTTCCGGTTCTCAAATCCGCCGTACTCTGGTACTTGTGGGGGTGCAGCCTTCCCCTTCGGGAAAGGCGGCTCCTTTTGCCTTTCCACCTTCTTCCGCCATGACCAGCCTGAAACGCTCAAAACTCCGGCAGTGCACCAACTGCGAATGCATCATCAACGGAGTATGGGACTGGGTGGTGGAATGCGCCCGCGAGGCGGCTGAGGAAGAACCCGCCATGCGCGGCATTCTGGACGACGTCTGCCTGTCCCGCAATTCCCTGGCCACCTCCATCTCTGCCCGGCTGGCGCGCAAGCTCTCCCGCCGGGACATGCCGCGGGAACTGATCGAACCCCTCATCCGGGAGGCGCTGGCGGAAAACCAGAACATCCTCAGCCAGATCGCCAACGACCTGATCGCCATCGTGGACCGGGACCCCGCCTGCCGCACGCCGCTGGAACCCCTGCTCTTCTACAAGGGGTTCCACGCCATCACCACGTACCGCATCTCCCACTGGCTGTGGCAGCACGGCCGCACCATCATGGCCCTTCAGTTCCAGAGCCTGGCCAGCGAAGTCTTTGCGGTGGACATCCACCCGGCGGCCACCATCGGCTGCGGCATCCTGCTGGACCACGCCACCAGCTTTGTAGTGGGGGAAACCGCCATCATCCGCGACAATGTCTCCATCCTGCATGAAGTAACGCTGGGCGGCACGGGCAAGGAGGAAGGAGACCGGCACCCCATTGTGGAATCCGGCGTCCTGATCGGCGCGGGGGCCAAAATCCTGGGCAGGGTCACCATCGGTGCCTGCGCCAAAATCGCCGCCTGCTCCGTCGTCCTGGAAAACGTCCCTCCCCATACCACGGTGGCGGGCGTTCCCGCCGTCATCGTCAATGACTCCATTCCAGACAACCCTGCGCTGGACATGAACCAGTGCCTTTGTGACTAATCCTGCAACGGATTAGGAATCCGTCAGTTACTGCTAAAAACACAGCAAATCCCAAGCCCTGCAAAAATCAGGGAAAAAAGCAAGCCCTAAAAAGACCAGACCCGGGGCAATAGTTTCAACCTCAATGTATTAAATTTTATAATACTTTAAACTTCAACATTTTGAGTTGAGGCCGGATTCCTAATTCGCATACTGCTAGAATATGCGTTTAAGATTACCCCTCTCCCTAAGGTCCGTCCTGCTTGCATGCAGCGTCCTGTTCTCTACTGTGGCCTCCGCCTCTGTTTCAGACGGAAACCTTGGCAACGTCATGTACGTAGGGGACTCCATCACCCATGGCGTCAACAGCGGCTCCTGGCGCTGGGCCATGCACAAAATTTTTGCAGACAACGGCATCAGCTATACCGAAAAAGGTATTATGACCGGCAACTACAGCGGCGGAGTGGCCGCGGGAACCTCCTACGGCGGCAGGATTTTCCAGAATCTCCATTCCTCCGCGGCCAGCGCGCGGACCTATGAAATCGCCGGCAGGACGAACAGCAGCAGCTACGGGCGGTTTGACGGCTCCAACATCAAGAACTGGCTGGGCCTGAGCACGGAAAAAACCCAGGGGAGAACCTACACGGGCCAGACCTTTACCGGGGCCGACACGCCGGACACGTTTTTCCTGCTCGCCGGCACCAACGACCTCCTTTCCGACAACAACAACAGTACGCTGCACCTGCGGCTGGACGGGGTCACCTACCTTCTGCTGAGCGACATGGATTCCATCGTCTCCTCCATCCGCACCGCCAACAGCCACGCAAGCATTCTGGTGATGACCATCCCCTGCTGGACGCAGCATTCCAACGGGAACCTGGCTGAAACGCACCAGGCCGTAGCCACCTACAACGAATCCCTGAAAGAATGGGGCGCAGAAAACGCCGCCAACGGCGTCAAAGTCATTGACATCAATGCGGGCATCATTGACGTGGCCTCCTCCACCCCTTTCTACGGGGTGCGCTCCATGTTCCACAATCCCACGGCGGACGGCCTGCACCCGAACGCCCAGGGGGACCTGCTGATGGCGGGCAACCTGGCCAAGGGCATGGGGTACGCGGGCCGGTCCGCCGGGCAGGAAAGGAAAGCCGCCCACGAACTGGGCGTCAACTTCGGCCAGACGCCCTCCATCACCCAGCAGACGCTGACGGCCAAGGGCTTTACCGCCAATAACGTCACCATCTCCAACAACACGATCAACTTCAACAAATCCGGCAGCAGCACCCTCACTTACAACTGGGGATCCTCCCAAGGGCAGGACAAGGGCTACACGGTGGATTTCACCCTGCGCCTGGGCAACGGCGCCACGGGCGGCTGGGACACCACGAACAACTTCTCCCTGAATCTGGGCAACGGAACGCTGAACGTCAATGAAGCGTACATCCAGTGGGGCAGCACCATCCTGTACTCCAGGGACATGTCCGCCAATGCGGATTCCATCCGCGTGGCCTACGTGGCGGGGGACAACGCCCACGGCCTGAACGCGGGCTACTACATCTGGCTGGGGGACGTCCTCATCGGGGAGGCGCAGACGGCGGCGGGGGGCAGCTCCTCCGGCCTTACCTTCAGCTATTCCGGCACGCTGGACGCCATCCTGTCCAACCTGGCTCTGGACGGCTCCCTCTCCTACGCGCCCTCCACCAGCGGCATCACCGGGCCGGAAGCCCTTTATCTGGCAAACGGCGGAGCTTCCTCCGCCCTCAAGCCGGGCATGATCGAATGGACAACGGGCGCAGCCGCCACCGCCGTGGCTACAGCCGGGGCCAATGCCACGTATAATGCCCGCAACGGCACCAACTCCAACATCGCCAGCATCACGGGAACGGGAAGCACCAAATTCATTTACGCCAACAACGGGGCCTATGGCAGCGCGGACAGCCGCCAGGACCTGTGGGTGACGCTGGGGGAAGGCGTCAGCAGCGATAACGGCTGGATAGGAGGCCACACGTCGGGCGACCTGTACGGGGACATCCACCTGCGCCTGGCGGAAGGGGCCATTGGCAAATCCACGGTATTCGGCACTGTTAACGGGGGCACCGTCCACGGGGATATTTACCTGGAATTCTCCTCCTCCACCGGGACCTATGACACCTCCTTCACCAACGGGGAGGCGGACCGCACCTCCGTGGCGGGAGCCTACGCCACCGCCGTGAACGGGGACATCACCATGGTGTTCAATGACGGCGTGTTCTCCCACCGCATTTTCGGCGGCCTTTACACGGGAAACAAAACCATCTCCGGCTCCACCTCCCTTTACATCAACGGCGGAACGTTCATGAACGAAATCTACGCCGGGAACAAAACGGGCGGCACCATCTCCCAGGGAACCAGCCTGACCGTCACGGGCACGGACGCCATTCTGGGCAAGGCTGACGGGGACAACTGGACATGGACGCTCCTGTGCGGCGGCAACAAGGCCAGCGGCACCATCAACGGAGGCACCGCCATCACCCTGAAGGACATTGCCGCCACCACCGGAGACGGTTCCGAACACAAATTTGACAAATACGCCGGCACCATCGACGGCAAGGGGGGAGGAACAGTGAACGGGGAGAAGAAGCTCGTCTTCGACCACTACACTACCAGCTTCCTCGGAACGCTCCAGAACTTTGACAAGGTGCAGGTCACCGGAAATTCGGACCTTGCGCTGGACAAGGCCCTGGGCAATACGGTTGCCTCCCTGACCGTGGATGCAGGCTCCGCCCTCCGGTTCAACCAGGCCCAGGGAGCCACGCTGGACATCACCAACAACGGCACGATTCGCACCTCGCACAACCTGACCCTCAAATCCGCAGACACCGGAACCGGAACCTATTGGGTGGAAGGAGGAACGCTGGACCTGGCCGGGCAGGCCGTCTCCGGAAAAATATCCATCTCTGCGGGGGCGCTCGCCAATACGGCGGGACTGGGAGCCGGGAGCGTCTCCGTCTCCGGCATCACCGGGAACGTCAACCTGGGCGGACTGGACGGAAGCAAGCTGAACTCCATCAACATGGGCAGCGGCACAGGAACCATTTCCGGCCTGACGGGCCATGCGGACCTGTCCGGCTCCGACACGCAATTGAGGCTTTCCGCCGCCAACATGGGCGCGGACGGCACGGGAATCATCCAGTTCAATGACGCGGCTAATTCCACTCTGACCCTGGGGAACCTGACCCTGACGCTGACGGCGGATGCCGTGGCGCTGCTCGCCGCTCCGGGGGACTACGCCTTCCACGTCACCAACGCCGCCCTGCACGCGGATACCAACCACATCACGCTGAGCGAATACAACGGCATGGCGTGGGACATTACCCGGACGGAAGGCGGCCAGGTAATCATCTCCTTCGGCCAGCTGGACGCCATGGTCATTGACAAGGGAGCTTCCAAAAACGTCACCTCCGCCAGCACCCTGGGGGCAACCCCCAGCGTCACCAACAACGGAACGCTGAACATCGACCTGTCCGCGGCCACTGCGCCGGAAGACAAAACAACCACCATCCGCTATCTGGCCGGCACGGAAGCCGGTGCCGTCGTGAACACGGGAACGGACAGCGACGTGATCATCACGCTGCTGAATGAAACCTCCGCAGATCCGGACAAACCAGGCAACACCGCTTATGCGGGCTCCATTGAAGGAGCGGCGCAGCTCGTCAAGGACGGTGAACAGAGGCTGACCATTGACGGCAGCGTGACCGCCTCCGCTCTGGACGTGCAGCAGGGAGAGCTCGTGCTCCAGAACACGAAGGAAAGTTCCATCATCTCCGGCGCCCTGAACGTGGAACAGGATGCCGCGCTGACGCTGAACTCCGCCTCCCTGGCCGCCGGGGATCTGGCGGGCTCCGGCTCCATCACCCTGAACGGGGGCGCCCTGCTCACCATCGCCAGAGACACGCTTTCAGACCTGACGCTCCACGCAAGCGTCACCGGCTCCGGCACCATGAAACTGGACAATTGCAACCTGATTCTGGGCACGGACAGCAATCTGGGCGAAGACGTGCTGCTCCATCTGGGGGGCGGCAGCCTGCGCCTGCAGGACGGCTCCACGATCGCGCTGGAAGGGCTCCACCAGGAGCAGGAAAACGGCGCGCTCCACCTGGGGGCAAACGGACGTCTGGAACTGGCCTCCAACGACGGGAAAACCTACTCCTTCAAGGGGGATATCACCGGCACGGGAGCCATCACCCACCGGGGCGAAGGCACGCAGATCATCCTTTCCTCCGGGAATGGCGGCGTGGACGTCAGCCATACCCGGGCGGGCGGCCACCTCGTCCTGGGAGACAAGGACCTGGCCGCGGACGGCTCCATGACCTACAGGGACATTTCCATCGGCAGCAACACCCGGGACGCCTCCGGCCTGGACGCCACGGCGGACCTCTCCCTGATGAACAATACCACGGCCAACACGCTCTCCATCGCCTCCAACGGCAAACTGTACCTGGGCGGCAATCCCAACCAGCGGGCGGTCCAGCTCGTGCTGACCGGCAGCAACGGCGGCGTGGCGGCCGATCTGAACTCCGGCGCTTCCCTGGACCTCACCGTCAATACGGAAACGCTGGCCCGCAGCGCGGACAACGCCTGGGCCGCCGTGAAGGCGGAAAACGGCTCCATCCGCATCAACGGGGCGGACCCATCCATCAACGTCAACATTTACGGCCTGGGTACCGCGGGAGACTGGGCCATCCTGCCGGAATTCACCATCAACGCCTTCTATGCGGAAAACGGCCTGGCCACGGCAAACGGGGAAACCTGGACGGCGGACATGGTGAACCTGACTTATGCCGGCTTCGCCAACCTCGTCTATGACATCAGCAAGATACTCTCCGACGACGGCAAGCTGTTCCAGGTCCACTTCACCAAACTGGGAGACAGCCCGCTGAAGGACTTCGCCTCCACGGAAAACCAGAGAGCCGCGGTGGACAGCCTGTGGGCCGTCACCTCCTCCCCCGGAAGCATCACCCCGGCCATGATGGAATTCCTCAATGCCGTGGGCACCGCCCAGGCCATGGGGGACACGGGCGCCCTTCAATCCGCCCTCTCCTCCTATGCGGGCAGCGGCGTCACCGCCCTGCACTCCGCCCAGAAGGGAGCCCTCCGGGACCAGGTGCTCCACCTGCGCAACCGCCTCTCCCAGATGGGAGCCTCCCCGCAGTACATCAACGATGACCTGCCCTGCTTCAACGCCTGGATTGAAGGGGAAGGCGGCTACCGCAAACTGGATGACCGGATGGACGAATCAGGCTACAAGCTCAACACCTGGGGCGGCACCTTCGGATTTGACGTAACGTGCAGCGACAGCTTCGTATGGGGAGCGGCCTTCTCCGCCAGCTATGGCGACCTGGACGCCTACATGGCGAACGGAGACCTGGACTCCTACTACGGCAATCTGTTCTTCCGCATCCAGTCGGGCCGCTGGGCGCACAACGTCATCCTCACCTACGGATGGAACGACGCTTCCCTGGACCGCACCGCAGGCATCCCTGGAGCCGGCATGTACGCCATGCACGGCAGCACCAGCGGCAGCAGCTATGGCGCCTTTTATGAAGGCACGTATGACCTGTACCTGGATGAAAATAAAACCTCCGCGTTCCAGCCCCTGGTGAACGCCTCCGTGTACAAGAGCCGGATGGACGGCTTCACGGAATCAGGGGGCCTGGGCATGAGCGTGGACGACATGGATTCCACCTACGGCACCGTGGGACTGGGGGCGAGGCTCCGCGGAGAGCTCTCCAGCAACCTGACGGGCCGCGCGTCCATGGGTGAACTGCGGGTGCAGGTTGTCCAGCTCCTGGGCGACCGGAAAACCACGGCAGCGCTGTCGCCCGCCGGCGTGCCCGGCGCAGGATTCCGCGTGAACGGAGCCAGGGAAGGAGCCACCGGCGTGCAGGCAGGCGCGGGCATCACCATTCCGGTGGGTTACACCAGCTCCATTTTTGCGGATGTCAATGCGGACTTCCGCAGCCGCGCCACCAGTTTCAACGGAAGCATCGGCTACAGGCTGACTTTCTAACGGGACTTCTTCAGGGGTGTGTACAAGCGGGGAGCATCGCGGCCATGCTGCGGTGCTCCCTTTCTGATTGCGGACGTGCCTGTTCAGGCGCGGTCTTCCCCCGGAATCCGGGAAGGGTCCTTCATCTGCCCGCTGCCTTCAATGACGTACTTGTAGGAGGTCAGCTCGCGCAGAGCCATTGGCCCGCGGGCATGAAACTTGTCCGTCCCGATGCCTATCTCCGCGCCGAAGCCGAATTCCTCCCCGTCGCTGAACCGCGTGGAGCAATTATGGTAGACGCACGCGCTGTCCACCCGGCTCATGAAATAATCGCGGGCCTTTCCATCCTCCGTGATGATGGAATCACTGTGATGGGAACCGTAGCGGTTGATATGCTCCACGGCATCCCGGACGCCGTCCACCACCTTCACGGAGAGAATCAGGTCTTCATACTCCGTAGACCAATCCCTTTCCTCCGCAGGAACGGCCTCCGGACCGAAAAACGGCCTGCTCCGCTCACACACGCGGCATTCCACGGCACGCCGGCGCATGCGCTCCGCCGCCATCGGCAGGAACCGTTCCGCCGCGGCGGCGTCCACCAGCAGGGTTTCCGCCGCATTGCAAACGCCCGGGCGCTGTGTCTTGGCGTCGTCCAGCACGTTCACGGCCATCTTCAAATCCGCTGCGGCGTCCACATACACGTGGCAAACGCCGTCCAGATGCTTCAGCACGGGAACCCTGGCGTACTCCGTCACGGCGCGGATCAGCCCCTTTCCACCCCTGGGAATGACCACGTTCAGGAAAGAATCCAGCTCGCACAACTGCCGCACCTCATCCCGGCTGCCGGAATCAAGAAGCTGCACGGCGTCCGCGGGGACGGCGGACTCCTTCAGCGCGGCGCGCAGAACCTCCGCCAGAACCCGGTTGGTTCGCAGGGACTCGCTCCCGCCGCGCAGAATGACGGCATTCCCGGACTTCAGGCACAGGGCGGCGGCATCGCAGGTAACGGTGCCGCGGCTCTCATAAATAAAACCGATGACCCCCAGGGGAACGCGCACCTGGCGGATATGCAGGCCGTTGGGGCGCGTCCACTCCCGGATGCATTCGCCCACGGGATCAGGGAGGGCCGCCACCTGCTCCATGCCGCGGGCCATGTGCTCCACGCGCTCCGGCGTCAGGAGAAGCCTGTCCAGAAACGCGGCATTGCGGCCGCCCTTCCGGGCCTCTTCCATATCAAGGCCGTTCTCCCGGACAATCTTTTCCGCGGCGCTCCGAACGCCTGCGGCCATCAGGCGCAGGGCCTGCGCCTTCTCTTCCGGTCCCAGGGCAAGCATCTCCCGTGAAGCCGCCAGCGCGGCCCGTCCCACCGGTTCAAGAGGATTCTCCATCTTCATAACTTCATCCCTTCGGTACAAAATACGTTCCGGCTCCTTCCGCCTTCCCCTCCAGCAGCAGCGCGATGCGTTCCGGATGGCGGCCGTGCAGCATGTAAACGCCCGTCCCCGCATTCACGGCCTCCCGGATGGCCTGGAGCTTGGCGCTCATGCCGCCCATGGAAAAGCGGCCCCGGTCCTCCTCCGCGAACGCCAGCACGGCATCCACGTCCTCCACCCGGGGAATGATGGCTTCCCGGCTGCCTCCGGGGGGATACAGGCCGTCCACGCTCGTCAGGATGAACAGCGCGTCAGCCTCCACCAGGCGCGCCATGTGCACGGAAAGAATGTCGTTATCCCCGAACTTCAGCTCTTCCACGGATACGGTATCGTTCTCATTCACGATCGGGATGATGCCTCCGTACTCAAACAGGCGCAGCACCGTAGCCTGCACGTTGTGGCGGCGGCGCTTCAAATCCTCTGCCGTCAGCAGGAGCTGGGCCACATCCACGTCAAAATGGTTGAAAAGATTCTCATACGTCTGCATCAGCCGCGTCTGCCCCACGGCCGCGCAGGCCTGCTTCAGGGACAACTCCTGCGGATAGGACGGCAGCCCCAGGACGGACACGCCGGACCCTACAGCCCCGGAGCTCACCAGCACCACCTGGTGGCCCTGCTGCATCAGGTCCGCCAGCGCGCTGACCAGATGCACGATGGAAGAACCATCCAGCGTCCCGTTCTCACGGGTCAGAACGCCCGTTCCTACTTTAACTACGATTTTCATGTACTTCTGCCCTCTATGATATAACAGGCTCTTTCCTCACAGAAAGCAGAAAACGCGTTCTTCCCGCAATGCCGCGGTTCCGCTGGCCGCGCAGGGATTCCAGCCATGAAAAAACCTCATTTCCGCGCGAACACGTCCCTGGTGCAGTCATCATTCCACACGTATTCGAGCTGCTCCGCTATTCCCTCCGCCCGTGACCTGCCAAACCGGTCGCTCACAAACCCGAGGGCCATGTCCATTCCGGCGGAAACGCCGGAAGAAGTATAAAACTTCCCGTCCGCCACCCACCGGGCACGTTCCTCCCAGCCGACTGCGCCGCGGACGGACTTCACCCATGCAAAAGACTTCTTGTTGGAAGTCGCCCTTCTGCCGTCCAGCGCGCCGCAGGCGGCCAGCAGCGCGGCCCCCGTGCAGACGGACAGGCAATACTCCGCATCGTCCGCCATGCCCCGGAGAAAATGCAGGAAAGGCGGAAAAACCGCCAGGCGGCGGGTCCCCTTTCCTCCCGGAACCACTAAAATTCCGCCGCCGTCCGCCTCCGTGGCCGGTTCAGTGACAATTACCGTCTTTTGAGCACTTGCGACGGTTCCGCCATATTCGGAAAAATAACGCAGCCGGTATTCCTCTACTTTGCCCAGCACTTCCACCGGGCCGAATGCATCCAGCGTCTCAAAATCATCAAAAAGCAACACATTCACATCCACCAGGCCACATTACTCCATCCGTCCTCCCTCCGCACCTGATATTTCACGATTCCGTGTCCTGCCTGCCGGAATTCACGGCCATCAATCCCCTGGCTGCGTCAAACGGGTAAAAAACGGGCGGAAGCCTCCCCTTCCGGAGAAACTTCCGCCCGGAACACCCAAATTTGATTATCCCTTGAACATGCCGAGGGCCTTGGCCACTCCTTCCCCGTATTCGGGGTCGCACTGCATGCAGTGGTCGATGTGGCGCTGCTTGATAAAGTCCGGCGCGTCGCCCATGGCGCGGGCGGTATTGCCGTACAGGGCCTCCCTCTGCTCCGGATTCATCAGCCGGAACAGGGCGCGGGGCTGGGAATAATAATCGTCGTCATCCTCGCGGAAATCCCAGTGCCAGGCCGCGCCGTCCAGCTCCAGCGGCGGTTCCCGGAACTCCGGCTGTTCCTGCCACTCCCCGTAACTGTTCGGCTCATAGCCCAGCGTGCTTCCCGCATTGTCGTCCACACGCATCATGCCGTCCCGGTGGTAACTGTGGAACGGGCAGCGGGGGGCGTTCACCGGAATCTGGTTATGGTTCACCCCCAGCCTGTACCGCTGGGCGTCCCCGTAGGAGAACAGGCGCCCCTGGAGCATCTTGTCCGGGGAAAAGCCGATGCCGGGAACGACGTTGGCCGGGTTGAACGCCGCCTGCTCAATCTGGGCGAAATAGTTGTCCGGGTTCCGGTTGAGTTCCAGCACGCCCACCTCCATGAGGGGGTAATCCCCGTGCGGCCATACCTTGGTCAGGTCAAACGGATTGAAGGGGCATGCCTTGGCCTGCTCCTGGGTCATCACCTGGATGTACATCGTCCAGCGCGGGAAATCCTTCCGCTCAATGCTCTCATACAAATCCCGCTGGTGGCTCTCCCGGTCCTTCGCGATAATCGCTTCCGCCTCCGCGTCCGTCAGGTTCTTGATGCCCTGCTGGGTTTTCAGGAGGAACTTCACCCATACCCGCTCATTGTCCGCGTTCAGCATGCTGAACGCATGGCTGCCGAACCCGTGCATGTGGCGGTAGGAGGAAGGAATGCCGCGGTCGCTCATCACGACGGTGACCTGGTGGAAAGCCTCCGGCAGGGAAGTCCAGAAATCCCAGTTGTTCCGCGCGCTTCTCATGTTGGTGCGCGGGTCGCGCTTGATGGCGTGGTTCAGGTCCGGGAACTTGAGCGGATCCCTCAGGAAGAAAACCGGGGTATTATTGCCCACCAGGTCCCAGTTGCCTTCCTCCGTGTAAAACTTGATGGCAAAGCCGCGGATGTCGCGCTCCGCGTCCGCCGCTCCCCGTTCCCCGGCCACGGTGGAAAACCGCACCAGCAGGTCGGTCTTCTTGCCAATTCCGGAAAACATGGCAGCCTTCGTATAACGGGTGATGTCCCCCGTCACGGTAAACGTGCCGAAGGCGCCGGAGCCCTTGGCATGCATGCGCCGTTCCGGGATCACTTCCCGGTCGAAATGGGCCAGCTTTTCCAGGAACCAGACGTCCTGGAGCAGCATGGGGCCGCGGGGGCCGGCCGTGAGCACATTTTCGTTATCCGGAACGGGCGCTCCGACGGAGGTCGTTAAATTCTTTTGGTCACTCATGGTGTCTTTTAGTTAGAATTATTATAAACTAATTTTTTCAAGGGTGTCAACAAAGTTTCTTTCAAATCCCGGAAAGGCAAACAACTTGCATGCGGCCTTCCTTCGCGGGACGGGAAAACGGAGCAGGGAACACCGCCCCGCCTTGGAAAACGGCGCATGGCGTACCCCATGAAGCCAAGCCTTCCCGGCGGCTGCCGCCAGGCAACGGGGCCAAGGCCATTGCGCCATTTTCCGCTTGACCCTGAATGGAGAATCCGGGAGAGTGCCTTTCTCGATGAAGAATCGGGGCTTTCCTCATGAACCGTTTTCTTGCAACAATCTATTGCAACCTATCTCTTTCTCCGCAAACGAGAAAGAAGCGCCGCGTCCGCCTGGGTTTGAAGACGGGAGGGGAAGGTTATGTAAACCCGGTAGGAAACCGCATTTTTCTCATTCTTCCTTCCGGCGAAAAACAGCTTGTCGAGCCGTACCAGATACCGGGGTCCGTCCGGCTGAACATTGAGGGAGAGCACAACACGCTCATCTTCCATGCTCCGCTCTCCTTAAACAATATCTCCATCCACATCTGGAAACATGTCCGCGGCGCGAAAATCGAATTCGGCTCCTCGTCGTCCGGGCACAGCCACTGGAACAATGTCAGCATTCTGGCAGCTGCATCCGGAAGCGCCCTGTCCATCGGCCATTCGACGAGCATCGAAGGATTAGCGGTCATGCTTGTGGGCGGCAAATGCCACATTGGCAACGATTGCATGCTGTCTTCCGGAATCACCATCTGGGCAAACGACTCCCATCGCCTGATGGACGCCGACACGGGGGAACTGCTCAACGACCAGCCGCAGGGCGTCCTCATCGGCGACCACTGCTGGATCGGGCAGGGGGCAACCTTCACCAAAAATGCCATCATCCCGGCAAATACGGTTGTCGACCTGCAATCGGTCGTCACCAAATCCTTCCGGGAGGAATTCACCGCTCTGGCGGGAAACCCGGCCAAGGTCATCAAAAACGGGGTCAAATGGAGCCGTGAAAGAGAAATGGGCTAAGGACGCCCAACACGTTCCTCCGCAGCTTCATGGCCTGAACCGCCTGCGCATGCCGGGCCATGTGCCGCAGGGGGCGCCGCGGCATGCGGACCGGAGATGCCCGGCGCTTCCATCTTCAATGCTTTTCCCCCGCTCCGCCCTGTTGCCGGAGACGCATTTTAGGCTTCCAATATGGGGCTGATCTGCTCATATTGCCCGGGCATGAATCTTGACCTTCTCCAAAAAGCCGCCAACCAGGCGCGGGGACTTGCCATGGATGCCGTTCACGACTGCGCATCCGGCCACTTGGGCCTGCCGCTGGGGTGCGCCGAAATCGGGGCCGTCCTGTTCGGCGATCTGCTCAACATCTGCCCCGCGCAGCCCCGCTGGCTCAACCGTGACCGCTTCATTCTCTCCGCCGGCCACGGCTCCATGTTCCTTTACGGCTGGCTGCACCTGTCGGGATTCAACATCGGCATTGAAGACCTCAAGGGCTTCCGCCACAAGGGCTCCATCACGCCCGGCCACCCGGAATTCCGGGATACGGAAGGCGTGGAATGCACCACGGGGCCGCTAGGACAGGGCATTGCGAACGCCGTAGGCTTCGCTCTCTCCGCCAGGCGCGCCGCTGCTCGGTTCAACAAGCCCGGCATGGACATCTTCACCCAGCACATCTTCTGCCTCACGGGGGACGGCTGCCTCCAGGAAGGCGTGGCCCGCGAATCCCTCGCCCTGGCCGCCGTCCTGAAGCTGGACAACCTCATTCTCATTTACGATTCCAACGACATCACGCTGGACGCCCCCGCGGAACGCACCCAGCTTGCCGACCCGCGCGCCGTGTATGAAGCCCTGGGCTGGGACGTGCGCCAGATCGACGGGCACGACCTCAAGGCCATCGCGGAAGCGGTGGAAGCCGCCAAAAACGCCAGGAACGGCAAGCCCCAGCTCATCATCGCCAAAACGATAATCGGCAAAGGCATCCCCGGCATTGAAGGCACCACGAAGGGCCACGGGGAAGGCGGAGCCAAGCTCCAGGAAGAAGCCCACGCCAACTGGGGCATTCCTGCCGGGGAACGCTATTACGTCTCCGAAGACGTCCGCAGCGCCTTCACGGACCTCAAGGCCAGACGGGAAGAAGCTTTCAACGCCTGGAACGCCACCTACGAACAATGGCGCCGGGCTTATCCGGAACTGGCCGCGGAACTGGACTCCGGCATCTGCGCCTGCGCCAGGGGCGTCAATCCCGCGGACTCGGACAAGGCCATCCCCGCCTTCCCGCAGGACTACAGCGACGCCACGCGTTCCGCCGGAGCCGTCGCCATCAACGCCATCGCCAAGGCGGACCCCTGGTTCCTGACCACCAGCGCGGACCTGTACAGCTCCAATAAAAACTACCTTTCCGGCGCGGGGGACTTCTCCGCGGAAACCCCGGAAGGGCGCAACTTCTGGTTCGGCATCCGTGAACATGCCATGGCCGCCATCTGCAACGGCATCGCCTATGACGGCCTGTTCCGCGTGAGCGCCGCCACGTTCTGCGTCTTTGTGGACTACATGCGCGCCGCCATCCGCGTGGCCGCCCTCAGCGGCCTGCCCGTCACCTACATCCTGACGCACGATTCCGTGGCCGTGGGCGAAGACGGCCCCACCCACCAGCCGGTGGAAACCGTCTCCGGCCTCCGCGTCATCCCGAACCTGGACGTCATCCGCCCGGCGGACCCAGAAGAAACCGCAGGAGCCTGGATGGCCGCCATGCAGCGCGCCGACGGCCCCACCGCCCTCATCCTGACCCGCCAGAAGGTAGCGACCCTGAACAATATTCCCGTGGAAACGCGCCGGGAAGGCGTGCTGAAAGGCGGCTACGTAGCCCGGAAGGAACAGGGAACCTTGAAGGCCATTATCCTTGCCAGCGGTTCCGAACTGGAACTGGCCCTGAAGGCGGCGGAAAAAACCGGAGAAGGAATCCGCGTGGTTTCCATGCCCAGCTTCTTCCGCTTTGACAAGCAATCTGCCGAATACCGGGAAAGCGTGCTTCCCCCCTCCTGCGCGAAGAGGGTTTCCGTGGAAGCCGGCGTCACGGACCTCTGGTGGAAATACCTGGGCTGCCAGGGCGAAGCCGTGGGCATCAACCGCTTCGGCTTCTCCGCACCCGGAGCGCAAGTTCTGGACGAGCTCGGCATGAACGTGGACAACGTCGTTGCCGCCGTCCAAAAGGTGCTCTCCAAATAATCTGCGGCGTTTAACCGCCATTCCTTTTCAGGGGCTGTCCCGCATCCGGCGGAACAGCCCTTTTTCATGACCCGCCAGAACATCCCCCGGAAAAGGGTTGATGAAACCCCACCCAACACCCCCTCTGTCCGCAAGCTCCGTCTTTCTCCGTATGAATATGAACTGGCCAACCCATTAAACCCGGCTATTTCCACATGCCGCGGGGATTGTGCCTCCGGCATCCCGGAAAGGAAGGCCGGCATCATTCATCCTCTGGATCCACTCACCAGGCGGTTCAGGATAAAAAATGGACAGCCTTCACCTTATTCCCGCGACACCTTCAGCCTCAGGAACCGCCGCGTCGGCGCGTTGCCGTCAATCACTATGGAATCAAGGTATTCGGCACGGTCTCCGGATGGCTCGACCGTCGCTTCCTCCCTCCAGGTAACCAGGTCTTCCGTGCTTTCCACGCTGAACGTCACGTCCGTGGCCGCCGTATTCACCGGCCATTCCAGCACCAGGCGGCATTCCCCGTTTTCCTCCCTGACCGCCAGCCTCGTGACGCTTCCGCAGGGCTTGTTCGGGTCCAGCCCCGCGGCATACTTCATCAGGTTGGTGATGCCGTCGCCCGCGGGACAGGCGTCCGGGACAGTCTGGTCCTCCGGCGTTCCGTCGGCAAAATGGTCCTTCTTCCATTGGTCATACGGGGAAGGCGTACGCGTCCAAGCGAGCACCAGGGCGCTTTTTCCCGCCGTATTCTCCTGTTTCAGGGAAAAAGAACCCTCACTCTTCCAGGCTTCCGCACTGGCGGCGTCATAGGAAACGGAGGGAAGAGCCGCCATGGAAAGAGTGGTCCCTTCCACCAGCTTCCAGCTCTGTTCCTGTTCCTTCCCGGCCATGACAGGGAGAGCCACGCGGATTTCCGCCGTGCTATCCAGAGACACTGGCCCCTCCGCGCTCCACTTGGCCTCCTGGCTAGGGTTCCGGGGGAGAGAGAAGGACAGGCATGCCCCTGCGGCCACGTCCAGCCGCGTCATTCCGCGCACGCCGGCGTTCGTGCCGAGCCGCACCGTTCCGCCTTCCACGCTCACCGGAAAATGGCACAAGGAAATGCCGCCTAAGCCCAGCGTTCCTTCCCCCGTCTTTCTCAAGCTGGAGGTGGAGGAATACCCGGCGAAGGAATAAAGAGGGTCTTCCATGCTGACCAGGCAATCCGGGTCCGCATGCATCACCAGGCGCACATGGCCCATGACCGTGATGGAATTGGGCACGCCGCCCGTGGAGGCTCCCGCGGAACGCCCCCGGAAATTGCCGCTGAAGGAAACGGGGCGGGTGGAATCCGTGGACCGGAGGTTGAGCACGGTGGGAGCCTCCGCGCTGCCGCCGGAAACGTAAACGGCGCCCCCCAGGTTTCCGGCGCTGTTTCCGGTAAAGGAACAGCCGCCTTCCACGTTCACGGTGCGCTCCTCCTCCCCGTCATTGGCATCCAGGCACAGGGCGCCCCCGTTGTGGGCCGCCGCGTTGCCGGAAAAGGAGGAACCCGCCGCTACCTGCACGTTCCCGCGGCTGTAGAGCGCGCCGCCGCTGCCGCCCTCCGCCCTGTTGCCGGTAAAGGAAACGGCGGCCTGCTGGACTACGGAACCTGCGTAAACCGCTCCGCCCTGGGAGAAGCCGCGCACCGTGTTATTTTCATAGGAGGCGGAGCCGGAAAAAGTGACCTGCCCGTAATCCAATATGCCGCCGCCGTTGCCCGTCTTGTCCGCATTGCTGGAGCCGCCGCCGGCATTGACCAGCACATCCGCCAGCAGAAGGGCCCCGGAGAGGAAGGCGGCGGACCCAAGGCCAATCCTGAGAAGACGCAGACGACCGGGAAGAACGGAAAAACAACGTGTTTTCTTCATGAGTCTTGTCCAGTTGGTGAAAAGTTTATTGCCGGATGGGAACGAAGGAGGAAGCATCATCCGGGTCCGTTTCACCGGGATCGATGACGCCGTTGCCGTTGGCGTCCTCCACAAGGTCGGGAACGCCGTCGCCGTCGGAATCCACGTCCGGGAAATCAGGCATGCGGATGTAGGCCGTCCCCACCGCCTGGCCGTTCCTGGTGAGGACGGGATATTGCGCATCCGCCTGACGGAGTTCCCGGATCAGGGAGCGCGCCATGCGCATCAGGCGTTCCTGCTGCGCCGGGTCCTGGGCCAGGTCATTGCTCTCTCCGATGTCGTCTTTCAGATTGAAAAGCTGCCACGGGAAGCGGCCCGCGGTCCTGTAGCCGTTGCCGGAATACAAATCCGTATGGGCGTACTGGTCCATGTAATTGTAAATGACCTTCCAGTCTCCTTTCCGGCAGGTGGAATAGAAATTGGCGTAGGAATGGTGGTGCGGGAAATGCTGGAATATCTTCTGGGTGCGGTGGAAGGAAGAATCCCCCCGGAAATAGGGACTGATGTCCTCCCCGTCCACCTGATGGCCCACCGGAACCTTCAGCTTCAGCATATTCAGAATGGTGGGATAAATGTCCCAAATCGCCACGATGTCATGGTTCACGGAATTCTGCGGAATGGGATATTCCTGCTGGATGGGGCTGGAGGAATCGACCTCCGCCCAGCCCACGATCATCGGGATGCGCGTTCCCCCTTCGTAACGGCTGCCTTTGCGCCCTCTCAGAGGAGCTACGGCGCTGATTTTCTCAAGCCATGGAATATCTCCGCTATAGCTCTGCTGGATGGGAGCGTCTCCGCCGTTGTCGGACATGAAAATGACCAGCGTCCTGTTGGCCACGCCCAGTTCCTTGAGGTAATCCATCAGATCCCCCAGGGATTTGTCCATGCCGCCGATCAGGGTGCCGAAATTGCGGAGATTGCCGCCGATGGAAACTCCCGGTTCAAAGGACGTGCCCGAGGGATAAGTATCGTAGTCCCCGTTGGGGTCCGGCTGGTCGTGCCGCTGGTGGACGGCGTAATGGGTCATGTACGCGAAGAAAGGCGCATTCTCATCCACGGCGGCCTTGATCTGCTTCTTCATCTCCAGCGTCAGGGCATTTGTCAGGAAATTCCTCTTCCTGTCTTCCGCCGCAGTGGTTCCGTAATATTCCTCCAGGTCAGGAACATGGGTGTTCCCGGAGCCGAACTGATCCTCTCCCCGGTAGGAGGCGGGCTGTCCGGCGGAGCAGCCGGCTATGTTGACGTCAAATCCCAGGTTGGCTGGATTGGAATAAAGCTGGTTGGACGGGGCGAAGTGGGCCTTTCCCACCGTGATGGTCCGGTAGCCGGCATCCTTCAGCACGCGGGGGAGAGGAATTTCCTGCTGGCTCATCCCTGCCATGTTCCACTGGGGAGCACGGATGTGGGGAAGACCGCCGCTGTATTCATTCAGCGTGGGGGCATTCACGGCCGTCCAGTTGGTGACCCGGTGACGGGCGGAGGTCTTGCCCGTCATCAGGGACGTGCGGCCCGGAGAACACAAAGGGCACGAATAGGCATTCGTGAACTTCATCCCCTGCGCCGCCAGCCTTTCCATGGAGGGCGTTTTATAAAAGGCGTTCAGCTCCGTAACGACGGGCTGGCCGTCCTTGTAATAAAATGGCACGGACGTATCCTGCCAGCCCATGTCGTCCACCAGAAACACCAGGACGTTGGGCGTGTTCTCCGCCAGCACGGAAATAATCAGGGACTTGCTCTTCTCCGTGCCGTCCGCCGCGGTCAGCGTCAGCGTGTACTGGGTCGTCTCCGCGGGAGACACCTGAACGCTGCCGGCCCCCGCCGTGCTGGTGATGGGAATCTCCGCGCCATTGGCGGTCAGGGCAAGGCTTTCCGCTTTCACCGTGCTCCATGTCAGAGTGGCCTTCTCATCACTGCCGGGAGCAACCCTCTTTTTGTCGGATTCAAAGAGAAGGATTTCCGGTTCCTGCTTCCTGACGGTCACCGTCACTTCTTCCTTGGAAACGGTTCCGTCCTCACAGGCGGCGCTGAGAATGTAGGTCGTGGTGGCGTCAGGCTTTACCGTGACGGAACCCGTGCCGTCTTCCGTAGTGGCCGGAATATCCCGGCCGTCCCTGGTGCTCAGCGTGACTGCTCCGCACTTCCAGGTTTTCCAGCTCAGGACGGCTCCGGAGGTTGAATCTTCCATGATCTCTGAAGGAGTCGCCGTAAAAGTCACGATGCCGGGAGAAGGAGCCGTCAGGCGGACCGCATTGATGGCGGAACGCGTCTGGGAGGCCCCGTTGCCCGTAATGGTAATCGTTCCTCCAGTGACCGGCACATACTTCAGCGTCAGCCTGTTGACTCCTTCCTGAAACGCGCCGGAAAACGTGCCGCGGTCCTGGATGGTGCCGGTGAGGCCGTTAACCGTATAAAGCATGTCCCGGTCCGAGTCATTGCAATCCCCGTAAATTTCCACATGGCAGTATTCCGCCATGGAATCGGGAAGCCGGGAAATCACGACGTTTTCCGTTCCCCGGATACCGGCCCAGGAATCCATGAGCAAATAATCACGGTTCCTGCCCGACGCAAAAATGCCGTTGCTGGCGCAATAACCCGGATTGATGGCGCAGGAGGCTTCCGTGGACACTCCCGCCGCAGTTTTCAAGGTGGAAACGGTCGTGGCGGCATTCGCCGCGGGCTTGATGAAATTCCATGTTTTTCCTTCCTCCGCCAGGGTTCCGGGCTCCGCCTGCCGGAACGCCGCCTCCGTGGCCGCAGTTCCGTTCAGCACTCCTATCCCTATTTCTTCCGCATGCGCCAGGGAGCAGGCGGCCAGCACAGCCGGAACCCATCCGCACCAATTCAGCTTTCTCATGGTGATTTCCTCTTCCGTAAACAGGAAGGCGCCGACTGTTCCTTTCGCGAACGGCCGGCGCCTGCATGAAGAACAAACGTTACGCGCGCCTGCGGCGCATCAGCAGAACGCCCAGGCCCAGCAGTCCGAGGCTGGCCGTGGCCGGTTCAGGAACGGAGGTCAGCGCCAGGGCATTGATGTTGCCGGTACCTCCCTGGGACTGGATATCAAGCCGGGTGCCATCCGCCGCCACGTCAAACGTGTAAGTAATCAGCATCCAGTCTCCGGTATGCGTGTTGCCCGTGACGGTGGCGCCGTTCAGCGTAGCGCCGGACCCGGTGGAGTAATCGTCCAGGCTGGCGGAAATGTTGGAGATTCCGGCGCCGTCAAGGCTGAAGGAAGAAGTGTTGCCCGCACCATAGTTGTTTCCGCGTCCCACCAGCATGGTCAGCGTGTAGGTGCCGGCGGACAGGTTGTTCAGGGACATCGTGAAATTGCCGTTCGCGGAGCCTATCGGATTGATCGCGCCCCCCATCGGATTGCCGATAGTCATATCCTGGCCGAAAACATCGTAAAACTTGTTGTCCTGGCCCAGGGCGGACCCTTTGGCAGCGGCATCGGTCATGGCGCCGGGACCTCCGCAGCAGAGTCCTCCCGTCGTCAGGGTGATTCCGGTGCTTCCTCCCCCCGTAGTGACCAAGGTTCCGGAAGTATAGGAATTACTCTGTCCCGTGGAAATCTTGTTCACTTTCTGTCCGGGTTCTCCCAGATACGTGCCGTCCACAACGGCGGTGCCATTGCCTGAATTGATCCCGAACGAGATCAGAACGGTGGAGGCTTCGGCCGCCACCGCCGCCGCAACCATAGTTGCCAGAATGAATAATGTTTTCTTCATGGTGTCAATGGGATATGTGATTGGAAATGATGAAACACCGCTTCCATTTCTTGACAAATAACGAATTTAGAATCCGTTATGAATGTTAGAAGAAAATCTGAAAAAATATACTGCGCATCTCATTGAAAATAAGCCGTTTTATTTTTTGTGCCTTGAAAAATGAATCTTTGCCGGAGAGATTGTCCAGCCCATTCAAACAATAGTCTGTTTGATTAAGGTATTCATACTAATGAAATAATAATCCGAACTCTGGTCTTTTTTGTTGACCACGGATTCTAAATCCGTGAAACAATGGAAAGTTTTTCCATGAACAACAAAAAGGCTCCCCTCCTTTCAGGATGGGGAGCCTTTTTAAAGGCCTTAGTCAAAAGGGAAAGCAACTCTCTTAAAAATTAAAAAGCGGCTTCAATCTTCGTAATGGTGAACACTTTCTTCTTGTCGCCGTCCATCGGCACGATCTTCACCTGGTCTCCCACGCTCCTGCCCGTCAGCTCCTTGCCGACCTGGGAAAGATAGGAGACAATGTGCTTTTCCGGATTCGTATCCCACGCGCCCAGAATGGTGTACACCACGGCATCCCCTCCGGTCAGGGGCTGGAGAGTCACCTTCATCCCCATGGCGGCCTTGGAGGTATCCGTCACGGCAAAGTCCGTGCCGCGGGCCAGCGCCAGCGCATGCTCCAGTTCGGAACGGCGGCGGTTGAGCACCTTTTCCACTTCCTTGGCATCCTGGTAGCCGCCGTTTTCACGGAGGTCTCCCTCCGCACGGGAAATCTTCTTGTTGTGCAGGTTTTCCGGAATCTTCACATTCACCAGTTCTTCCAGCTCCTTCTTGCGGGCTTCCAGGCTGTCCCAGGAAACGAAAATCGGTTCCGGCTTGTCGGAGGTATCCACCAGGGCGTCCAGCACGATGGCGTGCAGGTCAGGGAACACGCTGATCACGCGGGCCATCAGCGCACCGCGGTCCTGTTCGGAGAAGGCGGAGGTATTGTACAGCATCTTGGCGAACTGGCGCACTTCCGCCACGTCCTGCCCCTTGATCATTTCCTGGATGATGTTCTTGTCCTCCATAAACAGGTTTTTCAAGCGCAGCATGCGGTTGGGGCCGCCGTCCATGTGGTCCTGTTCAATCAGGGAAAGCATCGCAATGCCGACGGGAAGGCCGAAGAGGGGCTTGGAGGCGTCATGCCGCTGGCGGCATATCCAGATGAGGGATTCAGCCGGAAGAGTCTGGCGCAGCAGTTCATGCTTCAAATGCTTGACCAGGGCCTTGTCATGCCCTTCCTCTATCAGGAACTTGGCAATCTCTCCCACGGCGCGGGCACCGCTCGCGTCAAACAGCTCCAGCGCCTTCTGCGTCCACTCTTCTCCAAAGACGGCGGGCAGCGTAACGTACACGCGCTTCTGGCGCACGGCGGGCATGGAATTGAGCACTTCCGCGAAGCGTTCCACATCGCCGATATTGGCTTCCACGATGGAGCGGAGGGGGTAGGCGGCCTGGGCCGCTTCCGTGTTCTTCACGGCGGCGATCAGGTCGTCCCGGAGCACGGCCAGCTCCAGCACCTGCTGAAGAGCCAGGCTTCCGCCGTTGCGCACGTCGGCGTCCACCGCCTGAACCAGGGCGTTGACGGCGTCCGGCTCCGTCATGACCGTTTCCATCTTGATGCCGTCCAGCACGCGCACCTTGGCTTTCAGGTCCGCGGCCTTGTTGTAATCCTCCAGGGCGGCCTGGGCGCGGGAAAGAATATTCGTGCGGAGCGTGATGCGCTCTCCCTTGCGGGTAGGCATCATGAACTGGACGTTGGAACGGAGCATGGCGCGCACCTTGTCCCACCAGTTCTTCCATTTGTCCGCGGCAATCACGGTGCCTTTCAGCGCGGCTTCCAGCTTTTCCGGGGTAAGGGAATTGCCGTAGCCCTGCAAGGTGACGCGCACCAGTTCCACCGGATCGTCCACGGACAGGTTGATCAGGGATTCGGTATCTTCATAACGCCTGGCCAGGAAATGGTCATCATGGAGGAACTCCAAAATTTTTGGAGCAAATTCCAAGGCAACTTCGTGTTCCGGATTTTCCTCAAAATCAATAACCAGCTTTTTGGCGGCCAGGTTCCAGGAAATGACTTTGCCGGCGCCCCAGGTAGTATGGAAGCAGTAACGGCCAGGTGCGATGCGATCAAGTTTTTCAGCGAGAGAGGGGGTGATTTTCCCCAGAGACAATAATTTCTCCAAGTCGGCGTGCATACTAAAGCGCATGATACGCGCACCCCTACCGGTATCAAGACTAAATTCCCGTAGAGGCACACGGCCAGTGCATCAAGGGCTGCCTGAACCCCTTCCGCCTACCAGTCAAAACGGCTCCCATTGATTCCAAAGCACTCTTTGCGGGGGCACCCTCCCGCCGGCGGAGTCTTCCCCCGCAACACATCGTAATGCTTCATGATATACCCCGCACTGTCCTTCACGCTTTCGTCCTGGTATGCGCTGTACGCACACTCCAGCAGCTTCTCCACGGTTTCAAACCCCTCGTCCTGCGGCATCAGTATCCTGTTTTTTCCGTCCGTCCCGCGGATGATCACCATGTCCAGGGAATCCGGGTCTGAATCCCCCGCCGCCTTCCCGGCGGCAATCTCCCCGGAAGCGGCATGGTCCAGGACCCGGATGATCAGCCGGGACAAACCCTTCCCCATATCCATCCACTCCCGTTTCACCCTGGGTGAATAATCCCGGCCCACGCCCCCGGCATCCATCCAGAATGGTTCGCCTTCATAAGGAATAAGGCGCCTTTCAGGGGTTCCTTCAAAAAACCAATTGCAATACATCTGGGCAGGATTCAAATTCAGGGAAGAAGCCCGGACCATCAGCGTTCCGTCCAGATAAAAACCGAACTCCTGGTCAAAGGACCCCAGGTAAATGCAGGCATACGTAAAGGGGGGATTTTCCGGGAAAAGCATTTCCCAATAAACGCCGGCGTCACCCCAATAGGCCTCTTCCCAGGCGCATGCGAAATATTGGGCCGGGTAAATGAGAGTCATTCCTTCTTCTACCTCCTCATCTGCCGCCGATGGAAAAGGAACCAGCGAAAAAGTCATCCAGAAGCAGAGCAGCAGTTTGAACATCAGTATTTTTTAAACCAGTAGAATACCATGGGCAAGTTAATAAAGGCAATTCATCTCCGGGCCTTCCGCGGCGGGGCCATAGCCCGGACGTTTCCGGAGAAGGCGCAGGGAACAGCCACCCCGGTCCCGGACTAAAACCACCAGGCCCGGCCTCCCCTGCTGCTCCACAGGCCGCTTTCACGGCGATATTCCCGCGCCCCTTCCTCCGGCGTTCTTCCCTGGAGCACGGCCCGCTTCTCAACAATTCCCTTCAAATAATCCTCATCGCAAGTAAACAGCAGGTCCATGGCATACAATAAATCCATCAGCTCCACCACGGTTCCCAAATCAGCATCAGCGGCAGACATGATCCTCTCCGTTCCGTCAGCCCCGCGCACGATGCAAAAGCCGGTATCGTCCACGTGATGAGCCGTTCTCCCTTTTCCGGACACCAGCTCCCCCCTGGCAATCCCGGTGAGCAGCCCTTCCATCATGCCGCCTATCTCCCTCCCGACGATGAGCCACTCCCTCTTCACCCTGGCTTCACAATCCCCCTCCGCATCCGGAATGCCCTCATAAGGGAATAGCACCCTTTCCGGTACCCGGTGAAAAAACCAGCTGTCATAAACCTCCCAGGGATGATGTGACTGGGATTCCGCACGCCCCATGAGGGGGCCATCCAGATAAAAACCGCAGATGCCGCGCCCGGGAAGCAAACAGCACACGGCGGGCTTCCCCTCCGTCCCCGCCGGGAACAAATCCTTCCAAAGGGGATTTGTTCCCAAAGGCTTCAGAAAACGCTCCCGGAACCCACGGACATATTTTTCTCCCGAATACGGGGAGGGCGCTTTTTCTTCCGGCTCCTCTTCCGCAGCTGCAAACTCCCCGCGCATGCTTTTTTCCCGTTCCCGGGCGGCCTCCTCCTGCTCCATTCGTTTCCAAACCCGTTTACTGAATCCCTCCACCCATTCACTGGACACCATGGGAGGCGGCTCGTCACCCGCTTCTGCGGCATACTTCCGGACGGCGGCGCACTGCTTCATCACCCATTGCTCCCCTGCCGGGGTCAAATCATCCATCATGGCCATGTCTGCCAATCCCCAGGCCAGAAACCTCATGGCCGGCCTCATCCTGCCTTCTCCCCGGCACAGGTCTTCCGCCATAGCGCCGGACTCCCCGCGGAAGTAGCAGTAATTCCCGTCGCACCCGGTCACGTACTGGCGGTACAGGTCCATGGGGAAAGTTCTGCGAGTGACCGCTTCATCCCACGTTTTGCGAAGTTCAGCCGCTACGGCAGGGTTTAATGCCGTCCGGCCTCTTTTAACAAATAAGCGACTGTAAAGAACAGGATTGACCACGGCCTCCACCCAGGCGGCAGAGAGCTCACGATATTCCCGGAATTGGAGGAAATTCAGAACCATATTTCTTTTACGCCCGGCAAAAGGGTCTTCTTCCGTTACGGTATCGGCAACACAGTCCCATCCCTCCAAAAGATTCCCTAAAACGGGAAAGTGCAAGCAGGTCAGCAGCACGGCAGCCTGTTTCATCCCGGAACTCCGGAAATCCGCCACCGGAAACTGGGACAGCATCTGCATGCTGCATGGCCCGATGGCTCTGGCCCAGCACAGTTCGTTCCCGTCCAGATAAAAGCCGAATTCACGGTCAAACGAAGGAAGGTACAGGCACGCATAGGCAAAGGGCGGATTGTCCGGAAAAAGGGTCGTCCAATAGCGGCTGTTCTGGGATTCCACGGCAAAATACTGAACCGGGCATCTTAGAGTACTCCAACTTTCAACATCGGAATGGCAGGTGTCCTCCGCCCGGGACGGAAGTGTGAGAGCGAGAGCCGTCCAGAAACATGCAGCCAGTTTGAACATCAATCATCTTCCTAACATCCGCGGAAACAGGTGGCAAGTTGATTATGCTTTTTTCATTCAGGAGAATAATGGCCGCCGGTTTGTGCCGGATTTCAGACATTCACCTCCGTGGCTCTCCGGAAAAGACCCGAGTCCAGAGACCGGAAAACCGGGTTTGCCCGGTTGGATGGCCCTTGTCAATTCCTTCCCCATGGGATAGCCGCAAGGGCGTGCGGAGGCACCCCCTTCCTTCGTCCAGTTGCGGCTTGACCGTGCGGAACGTCTGGCGTAACATCTCCGCACGCATTCAACCCTGCGCAACACGTATCATGGAACCTATTTACGAAGGGAAGGCCAAACGCCTTTATACGACTGACAATCCCAACGTCCTCCGCATGGAATACAAGGACGACGCCACCGCCGGAAACGGAGCCAAGAAGGCCCAGTTTGAAAACAAGGGCAGGATGAACAAGGCCATCACCCTGGTCATTTACCGCATGCTGGAAAGCAAGGGTGTGAAGACCCACCTGGTCGCCGACGTGGACGACATCAACATCGACGTGAAAAAGGTTTCCATCCTTCCCCTGGAAGTGATCGTGCGCAACATCGCCGCCGGCTCCTTCAGCCGCCGCATGGGCGTCAAGGAAGGCACCCCCTTCAAGAAGCCCATCGTGGAGTTCTCCTACAAGGACGACGACCTGGGCGACCCCTTCATCAATGACGACTACGCCCGTGAACTGAACGCCGCCACGGAAGAGGAATGCGCCTTCCTGAAGGACCAGGCCCGCATCGTAAACGACGTGCTGATCGACTTCTTCAAGCAGGTCGGACTGACGCTGGTGGACTTCAAGATTGAATTCGGCCGTCTGGCGGAAGATCCCTCCCAGATCGTGCTGGCTGACGAGATTTCCCCGGACACCTGCCGCCTGTGGGACATCAAGACCGGCGAGAAGATGGACAAGGACCGCTTCCGCCAGGACCTGGGCAACGTGATGGAAGCCTACGAGGAAGTCCTCTCCCGGCTCCAGAACAAGGCCTGAGCCCTTTCCCCTTTCATGGGAGCCGGTTGTCCGACCGGCCCCCATTTTTCATTTTACCAACATTCTTGAGCGATATGACCCTCCACTTTGAAGTTATCAGCCGGTTCCAGGCCGCCGCCAACGCGGACGCCCTGCTCTACACTCCCCTGAATGCCGGCCTCACCTTCCGCCGCAGCCGCGTTTACACCGTAGAAATCAGCGGGGACGAACAAAAAGCCCGCGAATATCTCCTGAGTGTACTGGTGGACCCCATCTCCCAGGAATGCACGGAACAGGCCGCCCCCATCCTGAAAGACTCCCTGTTCACGATTGACTACGGCATGAAGGCCGGCGCCCTGGACCTGGAAAAGGAAGCCATCCTGCAAAACTACCGCGGCCGCCAGAACATGGGCTTTACCCTGGACGGCCTGAAAATCACCCAGCGCGTGTACGTCTTCGGCCAGGGGGACAAGGAAGCCCTGGCGGCGCGCTTTGCCAAGGACGTCTGCAACCCCGCCATTCACAACTGGACCATCGCCTAACCCCTCTCCTTCCCCATCCACATGTCCGCCAAAACCTACCGCACCGTTCCCGTGAGGGACCTGAGCAGCGACGAACTGCTTGAACTCAGCAAAAAGCAGAAGCTTTCCCTGTCCCGCGAGGACATGGAAGTCGTCCAGCAGATTTTCCGCGAAATCGACCGCGACCCCACTGACGTGGAGCTGGAAGTGATCGCCCAGACCTGGTCGGAACACTGCAAGCACCGCATCTTCTCCGCCTCCATCAGCCACAGCGTCAACGGAGGCGCGCCGGAAACCGTGGACAGCCTCTTCAAGACCTACATCAAGAAGCCTTCCGAAAAGATCATGGAACGCAAGCCGGGCTTCGTGCTCAGCGCGTTTGACGACAACGCCGGCTTCATCGCCCTGGACGACAAGCTGGCCGTCTGCCTGAAGGCGGAAACGCACAACCACCCCTCCGCCATTGAACCCTATGCCGGGGCCAACACCGGGCTGGGCGGCGTCATCCGCGACATTCTGGGCGCAGGCAAGGGCGCCAAGCCCATCGCCTCCCTGGACGTCTTCTGCTTCGGCGCTCCGGATACGGACCCGGCGGACATCACCGCTCCGGACGTCATCCACCCCCTGGGCATCATGCGCGGCGTGGTGCGCGGCGTGCGCGACTACGGCAACCGCATGGGCATTCCCACCGTGAACGGCGCCATCCAGTTTGACCCCACGTACATTTACAACCCCCTCGTCTTCTGCGGAACCGCCGGCGTGATTCCCCGCGGGGACATCCTGAAGGAAATGCGCCCCGGCCTCAAGGTGATCGTCATCGGCGGACGCACGGGACGCGATGGCCTCAAGGGGGCCACTTTCTCCTCCGCCGCGCTGGACGAAGCCTCCCACGAAGAGGACTTCACCGCCGTGCAGATCGGCAACCCGATTGAGGAAAAGAAAACGCTGGACTTTATTCTGGAAGCGCGCGAACGCGGCCTCATCGTCTTCATCACGGACTGCGGCGCGGGCGGCTTCTCTTCCGCCGCCGGTGAAATGCTCTCCGTCACGGGCGGGGAAATCTTCCTGGACAACGCACCCCTTAAGGAACCGGGCCTCATCTCCTGGGAAATCTTCCTGTCGGAATCCCAGGAACGCATGGTCCTGGCCGTGGAGGAAAAAGACCTGCCGGAGCTCCAGAAGCTGGCGGACACCTTCCAGACGGAGCTGACCGTCCTGGGCCATTCCGACGATACGGGCATCCTGAAAGTCTGGCACAAGGGGGAACTCGTCTGCTGCCTGGACAACTCCAAGCTGCATGACGCCCCCATCAAGAAGCTGGAATCCGTCTTCACCCCCGGCAAGGGCCTCACGGGCCTGCCCCTCCCGGACAAGGACCTGAACAAATCCCTGGAAACCGTCATGGGAGACTTCGCCATCGTCTCCCGCGAACCCATCATCCGGGAATACGACCATGAAGTGCAGGGCAACACCATTCTGAAGCCCCTGGCGGGCGCACAGGCGGACGCCCCGCAGGACGGCTCCGTGGTGGACATCGACGGCTCGGACAAGTGCATGGCCATGGCCTGCGCCATTCTTCCGGAATGGGGCAAGACGGACCCCTACGCCATGGGCACCGGCACCGTGGACGAATGCGTGCGCCAGCTCATCCTGGTAGGCTCCAACCCGGACAAGATCGGCCTGCTGGACAACTTCTGCATGGGCAACCCGGAAGACCCGGCGGAACTCGGCCGCCTGGTGGAATGCGTGAAGGCCATCGCCAGAGCGGCGGACGCGTACAACGCCCCCTTCATCTCCGGCAAGGACTCCTTCTACAACTACTTTGAAACGGAAGACGGCCCCATCAACGTGCCCGTCACCTTCCTCTGCTCCGGCTTCGGCGTGGTGGAAAGTCCGGACCATGTTATCGGCTCCTCCCTGCGGCGGAACGACAGCCTGCTGTACCTCATCGGCCACACGGAAGACGAGATGGGCGGCTCCGTTTTCGCACGCACCCACGGCGTGGAAGACGGCAAGGTCCCCCAAACGGACTGTGCAGCAAACATGGAACTGTACAAGGCCTATTACAACGCCCTGACTTCCGGCCTGGTGCTCTCCGCCCACGACGTCTCCGAAGGCGGCCTGGCCGTCACGGCGGCGGAAATGGCCTTCTCCGGCAAGGGCGGCGTACGGCTGGACCTCACGAAGGCGCCGACCGTCAACGGATGGAAATCCCCGGCAGTCCCCCTGTTCAGTGAAAGCACGGGCCGCATCCTGGTGGAAGTGGACCCGGAATTCGCCGCGGACTTTGAAGCGGCCATGGCCGGCTTCCCCTGCGCCTGCATCGGTAGCGTCACGAAGGAAAAGCGCCTCACCGCCACCTGCTGCGGCGGGGAAAAGGTGCTGGACTGCGACGTAGCCAAACTCAAGAAGCTCTGGAAAGACGGGCTCACCCCTTATTATTGATTTCCAAAAACCGGGACCTAACCATACCAACGATTCATTTCTACCAATATGCCTCACGCACTTTTACTGAAATACCCCGGCACCAACTGTGACGCGGAAACGGAACGCGCCCTGCGCGCGGCCGGCTTCTCCACCCAGATCCAGCCCATCGCCACGGCCACGCCGGAACACGTCGCCAAATCCCAGCTCGTCGTCCTCGGCGGCGGCTTCAGCTACGGGGACTACGTCACCAGCGGCCGCCTGGCCCAGCTGGAAACGGAACGCTTCCTGGGAGACGCCCTGCACCGGCACCATGCCGGAGGCGGCCTGCTCCTGGGCATCTGCAACGGCTTCCAGATACTCACCAAGCTGGGGATTCTGCCGGATTCCAGCCTGATTGACAACAAGAAGGAACGTTTTGAATGCGTCTGGGCCAAGCTGGTGAAGGTAGCTAAAAACTCACCCTTCCTCCAGGGCCTTCCGGATGAATTCGAGCTGCCCTCCGCCCACGCGGAAGGCCGCCTGGTCACCCGCCCCGGAGATGCGGAAAAATACCTGGCTGCCGGAAATGTGGCTCTCCAGTACGTGGACAACCGCGACGGCTGTGAATGCAGCATCGCGGGCCTCCAGGATTCCACCGGCCGCGCCATGGGCCTGATGCCCCACCCGGAACGCTTCCTGCTGCCCCGCCACCACTATGACAAGGACTGGGCCGGCAATGAAGACTGGGGCTGGGGATACTTCCTCTTCAAATCCGCCTTTGACGCCCTGAAATAACGGCACCATCCCACTCAACCGCCCAACCTCCGCACCTCCCCATGACAGACACGGCACTCATCGGTTCCTCCTGCGCCCTCGGCGCCTTCTGGTCCTCAAAACGGTACTTCGACTACCTGATTGATGAAACCAATCTGTCCCTGCTGCGCGGCAAGGAATTCGGGCAGGCCGTGATCATCTGCCCCTCCCTCCGGGAAGGGCGCAGGGCCATCCGGCAGAACATGGCCCCTTTTCTGGCGCAGGTTAAAACCCTGATCGACCTCCTGCATGAGGTGAAGGCGGAACGGGTAACCTACGTTACCTGCATTGACACCCAGCCGGAAACGGGCAATGAACATTCCCCCCTGCTCCGCGAACCGGAAGATGAATGGCTTGCCGCGCTGGTGGAAATGAAAGCCTTCATCAACCTCCGGTTCGGACGCGTGCTGAACGTCTACCTTCCGGAAGTCACCGGAACGGGAGCGGACATGAGCGTGGCGGATCTGCTGGCCGCCGCCCCGGAAGGAACGGAAGAACTGGAAGCGGCCCTGCTGGAACGCCACCAGCTCTATCCCATGAACCGCCTGGTCAGGGATGTGGAAAAGGCATGGGAATGCGGAATCTTCTCCGTCAACCTGGTGCCGGAGCCCGTCACCACCTTTGAACTGGTGGAGCAGTGCTTCCCCTCCCTGAGCAACCGTCTTCCCGTCGCGAAGGAAACGGACCCGTACGGGAGCGCCAGAACATCCGTTTACTCCACGCAGTACCATGATCCGGACACCGGCTATATCATGGACAAGCAGAACGTCCTGGAAGGGCTTTCTCCGGTCAAGCAGGCCTAGCCCCGGCTGAAACCATTTCCCGGCTCCGCCCGCATCCCGTGCAGGCGGGGCTTTTTCATCCCCCTCCCGGAACATCTCCCCGCCGGCAGCCATGCTTTCCTGTTGAGCGGATACGGGAACGGTGCTATACAAAAGCCATGAAGATCAGCGACGACAGTCTTGAATTTTTAACGGAACTTCTGGAAACTCCCAGCCCCTCCGGCTTTGAAATAGACGCCCAGCGAATCTGGGCGGACGAGCTGCGCAAGTACACGGAAGACGTCCAGTGCGACACCTACGGCAACACCTGGGCCACCTTCCACGCGGAAGCGGAAAACGCTCCCACGCTCATGATTGAAGCCCATGCGGATGAAATCGGCTTCATGATCCGCCATATCACCAAGGACGGCTTCCTTTACGTGGAGCGCGTGGGCGGCACGGATACGGCCATCGCCCGCGGACGCCGCGTGCGCTTCCTGGGCTCCCAGGGGGAAGTGACGGGCGTAACCGGAAACACGGCCATCCACCTGCGGGAACCCGGGGAAAAGGAACCTAAAATCTGGGAAATCTACGTTGACGTAGGTGCATCCTCCGACAAGGAGGTGGCGGAACTCGGGTTGCGCGTGGGCCATGTGGGCGTCTATTGCGACGGCCCCATGCTGATGAATGAAAGCAAGCTGGTATGCCGCGCCCTGGACAACCGCCTGAGCGGTTTCGTCCTGTCGGAAATAGCAAGGAAACTGTGCAAGCTGAAAAAGCCCCTCGCCTGGAACGTGATGCTCGTCAACGCCGTCCAGGAAGAAGTGGGCTGCATCGGCGCGGGAATGATCACCCACCGCCTGCGTCCGGACGCGGCCATCTGCATTGACGTGACGCATGCCACGGACTCCCCCGGACTGGACAAGGGCAAATTCGGAGACATCAAGCTGGGCGGCGGTCCCGCGGTCATCCACGGCACGGCCAACCACCCCAACCTGGTGGCGCGCCTGGAAATCGTGGCTGACAAGAACAAAATCCCGCTCCAGCACGAAGCCGCCGGACGCCGCACCGGAACGGACACGGACAGCATTTACGTTTCCCGCAACGGCGTGGCCTCCGCTCTGGTATCCCTGCCCCTGCGCTACATGCATTCCCCGGTGGAAACGGCCGCCCTTACGGACGTGGAAAACACGATCAAGCTCCTGCTGGAACTGATCAAATCCCTGAAGCCGGAAGATACCTTCGGCCACAAGCTGTAAGACAGTACGGCGGCAAAGGCGCCCGGGAAAGGTGCGCCTTCTTTTGGCGGCAGCCAGGGCATGTGCACAGGGTTCGCGCCGGAGAACAAGCGGAGGGTGATGCGCCGGCCTGCGGGTTCCTCCTTCCTGCGGGCTTCAGGCTTCTCCATCCCTCCGGACGATACCCTGCCTCCCTGCCCCTGCAAGGAAATTTTCCACGACGAACACCGGTCTCAAGAAACGGTGAAAACCCGATTGGACGAAAGGCGGCGTTCATTGGTAAAATGAGGCTATGAAGGCCGGGAAACCGGACAAACCGGCAGGTCGGAAAGCGCAGCTTGAAGCCCGCAGGGTGAGTAAATCTGAAGAATGAACGGATCAAATCTTCATTCCGGGAAAGGGAGCCTGTTCTCCAAGCATATATGAATGCGGCGGCGTGCACGCGAAACTGCCTCCAGGGAGCAAGGGACTTCCGGCCCCTGGAAATCCTTCTCCCCGGAATGTATTCCCAGAGAAACGTTCCAGGCCTGAAAACGGCCGCACGCCCTTTTCTATCGGTCACATTTCGCTGAAATCCAGCCGGGTCACATTGAAGTATGTCTTCCCCTTGCGGCAGGAGTTCCACAGGATCACCAGCATCAGCAGGAACAGCCCCAGCCTCCACGCCACTTCAAAGGGATAGCTGGTCACTTCCCTTTCCACGCCGATGCAGTTGCAGGAAAGGGCAAGCCCCCTGATCCAGCCCTGCACAAAGAGGGCTACAAACGTGAACGTCAGCGCACTGCCCAGCAGCGCGGCGCCGGCGCAGGTCCGGCGGAAGAGGAGTCCCAGACCCACCACGATCTCGCACGCCACGCCCAGGCAGGCCAGGGGATGTCCCCAGGCCTCCGGGAAAATGGCGAACCGGTCAATAGTCGCCTGGAGCTGGTCCAGGTGGAACAGCTTGCGCCCCGCCACAAAGAGAAAAAAGCCCCCCATCCCCAGCCGGAGCAGGAGCAGGCAGAAACGGATGATCTTTTCTCTCAGCATGGCGGGGAGTCCGGTTATTCAAAGTGGGTTTGCTGGGCGCTCACCTTGTCGTTGCGCAGCTTGTTAAGCTCATGGCGCACCTTTTCCAGCTCCGTCTGGAGGGATTTTTCCCGTTCGGAAGCAGGCGCCTCTGCGGAAGACGGCGCAGCCGCCCCCTTCTTCGCCTTGCCTACGGCATCTTCCGTGAAGAGCATGTTCAGCCCGGAAGCCTTCGTGTCAAACTTCAAGACGCCGGAAACGGGTTTCTGAGAGCCGGGATGCTTCACGGAGGCCCTCACCGTCACTGTTCCGGGCTTGGCGCCCAGGCGCACCAGCGCCGGAGCGGAGCCCCACTTGACGGGCTGGGTCAGGGTGCCGTCCGGTGAATCCGTCAGCAATTCGGCAGGACCTTCCACAGAAAAGACAAGCTCTTCATCATTCAGGCGCTTCACCGTTCCACGGCTGTCCGTGACTTCCGCCACCACCGCAAACACGTCGGAACCGTTGGCGCACAGCTCCACGCCTTCCTCACGGTCCAGGCTCAGGCGGATTTTTTCCGCCCTCCGGGAGGGCCGCACTTCATGCCTGGTCACCACCTTGCCGCCAATCAGGCCTTCCGCCACCAGCTTCACCGCCCCTTCCTTGCCGGCGCGGGCGAGCTTCTTGTTTTCCATGAAATCCCAGGCCTTCGGGAACACGACGGGAACGCGCTTGAGGCCGTTGGGGTAGGAAGCCACCTTCTTTTCCACCGGCGCGCCTCCGTTGACGCTCAGGCGAACGGAATCACAGTTGGAAAACACCGTCACGTCTTCCGGAGAAAAAGGCGTGCATTCGTTGGCTATGTACACCACGGGACCGGAGCCGAGCTCATTGCGCGTCTTCTGGGGCCGCTGGGACATGAAGGCGTAATAGGAGGTCTTGGGCTGGCGGAAGGCATCCAGAATGCCGCCGTAGAAAGGGTCCGGATGATAGCCGCGCTGGTGGTCGAAGGGGTGCCACAGGCAGCCGCCGAAGTGGTAGGCCGAAGCGGCGTTCAGGGTATCATACGTAGTGTACGGGAACGAGGTCTTGAGGTAATGGAGGGCCTGCACCATCATGGGGACTTCGCCCCAGTGGCGCGCCGCGCGGGAGGTGGAGTTATGGGCGGACCAGGTATCCACGTTATCCCCGAATTCACGGGTAAAATACGGCTTGTTGTCCTTCCGTTCCTTGATGGACCAGTGCTTGTCCCCCGTGGCCGGGTGGGCGTACAGCACCTCATAATGCTGATTGCCCTGGGCCACCGCGTCGCAAGCGGTGTAACAGCCCTTATACGGGTATTCCTCATGCACCAGGTCGCGGGCCTTCTTGGCGAAATCCGCCGGGTAATGGGTCTCGTTCAAAATGGGCTCCCACATCATCACGGAGGGATGGTTCCTGTCCCGGCGCACCATCTGGCGGATGTCGTCATAAACCCGGTCCGCAAAAGGCCCCTTGCCCCAGAACTGCCAGCCCGGCGTAGCGACGATGACGAAAAGGCCCAGGCGGTCGCAGGCGTCCATGAAGGCCGGATCCTGCGGATAATGGGCGCTCCGGATTACACGCATGCCGGCCTTCCTCAGCTTCACGGCGTCCTGCCATTGCAAGTTGTTGGGAACTGCATTCCCCAGCCGGGCGAAATCCTGGTGCCTGTTGCCGCCAATCAGCTTTTCAGGGAACAGGGAGCCATTCAGCACCAGCCCCTTTTCCGTAATCTCCACGGTCCGGACGCCCACCCTCATGGAGCGGTTGTCCAGCAGATGGGCCGGATTCTTGGCATTGTTCCCTCCGGCGGCGTTCCATACCTCTACGCTCAGGGTGTACAGGTTGGGATCATCCGGCGACCACGGCTTTACATTGGAGATCACCAGGGGAATATCCACTTCACCCGTGGAATGGGGCGGAATGACCAGCGGGGCGGTCTCTCCGACGGGGTCCACGCCCTTGGGGTCCGTCATCAGCGCCTGCACGCGCACCTTCTGTTCCTTGTCCGTATCGTTGGCCACCTGCACCTTCACTCCCACCCTGCCTTTGCGGGTACGGGGGTCAAGGGATTCCGTCCGGAAGAAAACTCCGCCGCCGGCAACGGTTCCGGCCTCGTTCGGGTCCGTGATATAGACGGGACCGGTGGAAATCAGGTAAACGTCACGGTAAATGCCTCCGAAGTAGGCGAAATCCAGGCTTTCCTGGGGCTTGCCGGGAGGATAGGACCCGTCGTTGGAATTGTCCGCCTTCACGACGATCACGTTCTTCTGGCCCGGCTTCAGCCACTTGTCCAGATTCACGATGACGGGAAGATAACCCCCGAAATGCTCCGCGGCCTTCTCCCCGTTCACCCAAACCTCGCTCTTCCCCATGATGCCTTCAAAATACAGGGTGTTCCTCCTGCCTTTCAGCTTCTCCGGGGCCGTGAACGTCTTCCGGTACCACACCGGCCCCTGGTAATTGGAGCAGCCGCTGGCCTCCTCCGGAAGAAGCTCAATGCCGTTGGGAAGATTCACGGATTCCCAGGAAGAATCATTAAAGTCCGGACTGTTCACTCCTTCCGGGGCATTTTTGCCCTTGAACAGCTTCCAGCCCACGTTCATGCCGTAGACATCCCTCTTGGTCGTATTTTCAGGCAGGCGGAGGGCTCCCGCTACGGAATAGGCTCCCGTGGATGACGCAGCTTCTTCCCTGTCCGCAGCCGGGTCCGCATAAAGAGAGAAAGAACCAGCCAGGCATGCCGCCGCCGTCAGGATAGTAGTGACTTTCATAAATGGAATAGGTGAATGTAATTTGGATATACGGGGAAACACTGCCGCCATCTTTCATTCATATAGTACATCCTTGCTGATAATGCAAATACATATGTCATCCCGCATCTTCCGCTTGACCTGGAAGGCATGTTTTTTCATAGTCGATTCGTCCTGTACGGGATTATCCCGCAGCCCCGGTCCGGGTGCCAGGCTTTCAGTCCCGTGAAAAGGAAAAAGTGTGGCGTTCCTCCCCCGGCTGTTTCAGGGCTACGCCTTTATCCACTAGTTTTTTATGTCATCTTTCTTTCAGAAAATTGTCAAACTTTTCTCCTATGACATTGGCATTGACCTGGGCACCGCCAACACGCTGGTCAACGTCAAGGACCAGGGCATCGTTCTGCGAGAGCCCTCGGTCGTCGCCGTCAAGGGAGACAAGGTTCTGGCCGTGGGGGACGAAGCCAAGCGAATGCTGGGCCGCACCCCCGGCTCCGTCACGGCCATCCGGCCGCTGAAGGACGGCGTCATCGCCGACTTCTACATCACGGAGGAAATGCTCCGTTACTTCATTAAAAAAGCCACGGCCAGGTATTACCTGATCAAGCCGCGCGTGCTCATCGCCATTCCCTCCGGCATTACGGAAGTGGAACGCAGGGCCGTCAAGGAATCCGCGGAAGCGGCGGGAGCGCGCCGCGTGCACCTGATTGAGGAGCCGATGGCCGCCGCCATCGGCGTGGGCCTTCCAGTCCAGGAAGCCGCCGGCAACATGATCGTGGACATCGGCGGGGGCACCACGGAAGTGGCACTTATTTCCCTCTCCGGCATCGTTTACAGCCGTTCCGTCCGCTGCGCCGGGGACGAGCTGGATGACGCCATTATCTCCTACATGAGGAGAACCTACAATCTTATGGTCGGGGAACGCACCGCCGAGGACATTAAAATCCGCATCGGCTCCGCCTATCCCCTGCCACAGGAACTCTCTATCGAGGTCAAGGGCCGCGACCTGGTCGCGGGCCTGCCCAAGACAGTGACAATCCGATCAGAAGAAGTGCGCGAAGCGCTCACGGAACAACTCAACACAATTGTTGACGCCGTGCGGACGACTTTGGAACGCTGCCCCCCCGAACTGGCCGCCGACCTCGTGGACCGGGGGATCGTCCTAGCCGGCGGAGGCGCCCTGCTGCGCGGACTGGACCAGCTCCTTCATGAGCAGACCGGCCTGCCCATCCACATTGCGGAAGACCCGCTCAGCGCCGTTGCGGAAGGTACCGGAAAAGCCCTTCAGGAACTGGACTTCTTCACTAATGTTACTGACGCGGAAGACTGAAGACGGAACCTCCGGAGCCAGCGCTCCGGCCTTGCGCCTGCCGTACTGCCGCATCACATCAACGCATCTGCCTGCATGATTCCTTTCCGGCCATCTCCACAGCTTGAAATCCAGCCGCTCCTGCCGGGAGGCGGCCCTCCGGGAACATTGCGGGCAATAGCACACCCTAGCTTATTCACACCCCGTGTTTACAAAAATGCTTAAAAAAATTAAACGAGCCTTCGGCTTCGGATCCTGTGATCCCATGGAAGGCTCCACCATCATCATCAATGCCGAGAAACTCGAACGCCGCGTAGCCCTTCTGGAAAACGGCGTACTGGAAGAATACACCATCGAGCGCGAAGGCGAAGACAACATCGTAGGCGGCATCTTCAAGGGCCGCGTCAAAAACATCGAACCGGGCCTCAAGGCCATGTTCGTGGACATCGGCCAGGAAAAGAACGCCTTCCTCCACTTCTGGGACGCTCTGCCCGCCGCGCTGGACTCCAGCCTGGAAGAAATCGAACGCGAAGGACGGCCAAAGAAGCAGCAGCGCAAAATCACGTCCAAGGACATTCCGGACATCTACCCCATCGGCTCCGAAATCATGGTGCAGGTCACCAAGGGCCCGATCGGCACCAAGGGCCCCCGCGTCACCACAAACGTCTCCCTGGCGGGACGCTACCTGGTCCTGATGCCCTTCACGGACCAGTTCGGCATCTCCCGCAAGATTGAAGACCCCAAGGAACGCCTGCGCCTGCGCCAGATCATGCAGAAGCTGAACGTGCCGGACGGCATGGGCATCATCATGCGCACGGTGGCCCAGGGACAGCGCTACCGCCACTTTGTCCGCGACCTCGCCATGCTGCTGGAGCAATGGTACGGCGTGGAGGAAAAAAAGGAGGCCAACCCCGCCCCCGTCTGCGTGTACCGGGAACCCGACCTGATCGAACGCACGGCACGGGACTTCCTGACGGACACCGTGGACAACATCATCTGCGACGACGCGGAAACTACGGAGCACATGCGCTCCATTGCGGGAAAAATCTCCCGTCGCGCCAAGCGCCACATCCAGCACTTCCCCGTGCGCACGCCCATTTTTGAAGAACTGGGGATTGAAAAACAAATCAACGAAGCCTTCCAGCGCCAGGTGCTCCTGCCCTGCGGCGGCTACCTGGTGATTGACGAGACGGAAGCCCTGATCGCCATTGACGTGAACACCGGGCGCAACAAGGGCACCAAGGATCTGGACAAGACCATTCTGGACACCAACCTGGAAGCCGCCTATGAAATCGCCAGACAGCTCCGCCTGCGCAACATCGGCGGCCTGGTGGTGGTGGACTTCATCGACATGCGCCACAGGAAGGACCAGCAGGCCGTGTACAAAGCCATGAAGGACCGCCTGAAGCGCGACAAGGCCAAGACCCAGGTACTGCAGATCACCCCCATCGGCCTGATGGAAATGACCCGCCAGCGGCTCAATGAAAGCCTCCGGGAATCCGTTCATGACCCGTGCCCGTACTGCGGAGGCCGGGGCCGCGTCAAATCCGTGATGACCATGAGCGTGGAAATCCAGCGGCAGATCTACGCCTGCATCCAGAAATACAGGGAAACCATCGGGGACATGGTCATCGTCGTAAACTCGGAGGTGCTCTCCCGCTTCAAGAATGAAGACGCCAGCCTGCTCATGGAACTGGAACGCCAGCACAGCGGAAGGCTGATCTTCCGCGGCGACCACAACCAGCACCGCGAATCCTTCGCCATTTACGACGCCCGGTACGACAACAAGCCGCTGTACCAATCCGGGCAGTAGCTAAACCAACTCCGGCTTTCCGGGCCGGGCGACACCATCGCCCGGCCTTTTTTTGACCCGTCATGAACAGCATTCCCTCCTCTCCGAACGATCCCGTCAACACGGACATCCTGATGGTGGCGGAAGACCGCGTCAAGGGCTTCCGGCGCTTCCCCTTCCATGCCATTTCCGAGCAATGCGGCCACCCGGTCCCGGTAGTCATCCAGCGCCTGAAAGCCATGATGGAAGCCGGAGTGGTGCGCCGCGTGCGCCAGACGCTGCTGGCTACCAAGCTCGCCCAGGGGGCCCTGGTGGCATGGTCCCTGCCGGAGAAGAACCTGGATGCGGCCTTTGACTGGATGAAGGAGCATGACCCCTTCACGGGCCACGTGGTGCTCCGCAACACGGATGCGGCCAATCCCGGCGCCCAATACAGGCTCTGGACCACGGTCAAGGTGCCTGTGGGCTGCGGCACGCTGGAGGAACACTGCGAGATACTGAAACGCCACATCGGCGCGGACGACTATGTCCTGCTGCCCGCCCGCGGCGTTTTTGCGCTGGGCGTGGGGCACATGCGCCGCAGGGGCCTCCGGCCCGGGGACAAGACTCCGGAACCGGCCCCCATGCAGGAAACGAAAACCGTCTCCCTCTCCGGGCTGGAATGGAAGGTGCTCCTCTCCGTCAAGGAACAGCTCAGGCCGGAGGAAATGGTGGAAGACCCCTGGGCCCTCCGCGCCGCCCAGGCTGGCCTGGAACCGGAGGAATACTGCCGCACGGCGGAAGAGCTGGACCGGAAGCAGGTCATCGGCCGCTTCGCCACCTTTTTGGAACATGTACGGACCAGAACGAACGACGGCCCCGTCACCAAATACAACGGGCTGTTCCACTGGACGGTTCCCGCCGGCATGGAAATCCGGGCGGGAGCGGAATGCGGACGCCACATCTGCATGACCCACTGCTATTGGAGAACCGGAGGGGACATCTTCGGCGGGGCGCAGATCATGGGCGTGGTGCACGGCCTGGAAAAAAACGCCGTGCTGGAACACAAGGCGGCGATTGACCGCCATCTGGACGCCTCAGGCATTCCCGTCCTGCATACGGCCGTCTTCTGGGGCGAACGCTCGGAAATCAAGCCCTCCGAAATTTCCCCGGACCTGTACAGGAAATGGACGGAGGAAGTGAAAAGCGCCCCCGTCCTGCGGTAGGCGTCCTTCTTCCTTTCCTCCCTGCTTCGCGCCATTCCCCGTGGCAAACTTGTTGCACGAACGGGTTTCCCTCCCGCGCGTCCGTTCTGGCATGGTGGCGTCGCTCCCGTTAACCTGCGGAGCTTGTCACCATGAAGGCACACCATCTTTATTCCACAGCCACGACCCTGGCCGCGGCGGTTCTGCTTGCCGCGCCCTCCCTTGCGGACCAGACCATCAGCGACGCCCAGACCAAGGCCGTCAACATGACGGAGGGCAAACTGACCGTCACGGGAACCGGATTCCTGAACGTCGCCAAAAATGCCGTCAACCTGAAAGACCCCATCCAGTCCGCCCTTGAGATCGAGGTAATGGAAGGAGGCAGGATTTCCGGAAAAAGCGCCCTTGTCCTGGACCAGGACATGGAAAACGGAATAACGGGACAGTTGATCAGCGTGACCAATTCCGGCACGATGACCGGAACGGAAAAACAGGCCATCGACCTGCGCTACATGATCAACACGTCCGCCACCATCACCAACAACGGTACCATTTCCGCCGGTCAGAAAGGAGCCGTCAAACTGGGCAATAACGCCACTGTGGTCAACAACGGCACGATTGAAACCACGGCTGCGGGGGAAAACGGCATCACGGCCAAGCATTACGATCCGGAAGACGACGGCATTGACACCTTTGCCCATGGCCTGGACCTTGCCAACAACAGCGGAGGGAAAATCACCGGCATGAAACACGGAGTTACCGGAGAAGGGAAAGCCGCCATCAGCAATAACGGCAGGATTGAAGGCAGGGGAGGTTCCGGCCTGAACTGGGACTGGAACGCCGCCCTCCAGCAGGACGACAAGTACGTGGTCACCGTGGTTAACGGCAAAGACGGCGTCATCAGCGGCACCGGAGACGCAACCACCCTGGACGGCGACGGCGTGGACGTGGATTACATCGTAAACCTGACCAATTCCGGCACGATTATTGCCAAGGACTCCTTCGGCAGTGCGGACGGCCTTGCCATCGGCGGGGGCGTCGTAACCAATACCGGGACCATCACGGCTTCCAATTCCAACACGAACGGCCAGGCCTACGGCATTCTGGTGGATGATTCCGACGGCGGCAATGCCTTTGAAGCCATCCGGATCACCAACAGCGGCACCATTGAGGGAACAGGCTCCAACGGCGTGGGCATCAGGATTGTCAGCGACAGGGAGAACTGCATCTTCATGGAAGGAGGAACCATTACAGGAGGCAGCGGCCAGGCGGTGGTCATGGGTTCCGGCGACGATGTATTTTCCTATTCCGGCGGAACAGTGAACGGCAGCGTGGACGGAGGAGCGGGCTTCAACATCATGGTCTTCCAACCGGCGGAGACGGACCTCACGTTTTCAAGCGATTTGAAAAACTTCCATTCCATCAGCATCCAGGGCTCATCCCTTTCCCCGGGCGCTTCCGTCACCCTGGAAAACCTGACCATTACCCTGGATATGGCCTCCCTGAGCCAGGACAAGCCCCTGTTCAGCCTGGAGGGGAATTCCACAGCCTCCGGCTCTCTTTTATTCAACAATGTAATCCTTCAATTGATGGGAACTCCGGACGCTCTTCCGGTGGATGGGTCCGGCATGGTTTACTTCAAACTGGCAGGGAACGGCATCAGCCTGGAAGGGCTGGAAGTACGGACGGAAGGAGGGTATAAGCTGGATATGAGCCGGGATGGCTACGTAGGCGTCAATTTCAACACGCCGGAACCGGCTGCCGCTGCCCTGGGCCTGTTCGGCTTTTCCCTCTCCATGCTGCGGCGCCGGCGCACTGCGGCCTGACATCATTCTTCCGGACCCCCCAAATCCTCCAACAGGGAATGACCCTGCACGGGAAAAATAAAGCTTCTGAAAAGACGAGCTTTTTTCCCGGACGCAGGGGCGTTCCGTACATGGGGGCAGAAAACCAACAAAAGGATACCTTCTAACGGAGGACAGCGCCGCGCAACGGCCTTCCTGCCCCCTGTTCCCTCTCCGGCGTTGAGTGGCCGGCTGGCCGTCCATGCGGAATTCTTCATTCCCGGCTTTCAGCTTGAGGGGGAGGCAAACCCCAAACAGTCATGGAAGCCGCAACAGCCGCACCGGTTTCCCTGTTCCGGCCCCCTATCATCAACAACGCCGTTTCTCCTTCCCCGCGCCAGGGCAAAACATACGGAATATGGCTTTCCAGGCATCTCCGCACAAAGTCCCGGAAACTGCATCATCTGCAAAAAACTGTCTTTTCTTCCTTGTGGAACACGCGCCCGCAGCCGCCACCTCATATTTTTCCGCAAGTCTGCGCTCAAGAGAGCCCCTCCCTACGGTACGCACCGTTTTTTAACCGCTCTTGTTCTCTCCCTGCCAGCGGCTCTTCCGCATTTTCCCAATGAAAAAATGTCTCCGGAAAACGTGCAGCGTCCCCTAAGGCGCGGCAGCCATTCCGGACAGTAGGGATGCGGTACCCTCATGAGGGAACGAAGTACAAAAAAGGACTGTCTCCCTGTGAAGGGGAGACAGTCCTTGTTGAATGGAAGGCGGCTGGCAGAAAACCCGCCGCGTCAGTTCGTTACTACTTTTTCTCCGGCTGGGCGGGAGCCTGTGCCGGGGCTTGGGCAGGCGCCTGAGCGGGAGTCTGGGCCGGAGCAACGGCAGCGGGATGCTTGTAGGAAACCGCAAACCCGTCGTACTTGGCCGGCAGCTTCCTGTCCGGAAGCATCAGTTCATGCAGGCGGTACAGCGCGGCCGCTTCCTTGACGTGCGCGGGACGGGCCTTCATCTGCAAGTCGGGAATCACGGTTTCAGGATTGTGTTTTCTGGCTTCCACGGCAGCCGTCACGGCGGAATCCTCCAGGAACTTGGCCACATCCGGCATGTGCAGGTAGGAGTCCAGGGAACGCACCACGCAGGCGGAGGCCAGTTCTTCATCGGAACCGTGCAGCAGCACCAGGGCTTCCGCAAAGTAATCCAGAGCCTTATTCCAATCCTGGGCTACCATGGCGGCGGCCCCAAGAGCATACTTCATCCGCGCCTGCTGAAGGCGAGTGGCATTTTTCTTGGTGGCCAGGAAAGAGGCGGCACGGCTTTTCACGCCGTTCCAGTCCTTGTCCGGAATCAGGGCCATGATTTTGGCAACCTCCAGATCATCCTGGGCGGAGGGAGACAGATTGGAACCCCTTACGGGGAACTTGGCCAGCAGGCCTTTGACCCCGGCCCAGTCCATCATGCGCATGGCGCACTCCAATTCATAGACGGCCGCCCGGGCGGACAGGCTGTCCTTGATGGAAAGCGTGGAGGCATATTTGTTCACCAGAGCGTGGAATTTGTTGCGGGCGTCCTGGTATTTCCGGTTTTCCATAGCCACCTTGGCGTCCACGAAATCATCCGTTTCAAAGATGTACAGCGTTTTGAAGGCGCTGGCCATCTGCTGGAGGACTTCCTGGGATTCCCTGCTTTCCACAAACTGGACCATGGGGCCGTTGGCGGAAAGAATGTAAATATCCGTCGGGCGGCCATTCTTGATGGCCGGAGCGGCAGCCCTGGCGCGCAGGCGCTGGGGATTCTGGGCATTCTGAGCCATAGCCGGAACCAGGGTGGACAAGCCGGCCAATACCATTATTACTGAAAGTGCTTTCATATTGTTGATTGCTAAACCTTTTGTTGTTACTTCTGGCCTTTGGCGGCGCGTATGGCGGCTTCATAGGCGGCGATGTCCGCCCGTTCCTGGCTGACGGCGGGATCGGAGCCGAACTTGGCCGTCTTATCCTTCACCTCGTTGACCAGGGCACTGTCTTCTGCCGTCATCTTCTTGCGGTTGGCGGGAGTATCCAGCAGTTGCACATACTGGCTGCCGGCCTTCCAGGCGATATACCTGTCGGACGGCTGCTTGCCCGCCCCCTGGGACATCGTGTTCCTCTTCCACAGCGTATCCATCTGTGCAAGCACGGCGGGAGCGGACCACTTCACGAGGCCCTTGTACGTGCCCGTGATGTTCATGAAGTTGATCAGGGCCTTGTCCAGCTCGTTCTGCTTCAGGTAGGCTTCACCTTGCAGGTAGAGGACTTCCGGCAGATTCTTCTTGTAGGACTTGTTCTCGCGGTACTTGTCGGCGGCGGCAATGACGGACGGCCAGTCCTGGCGGGCGGAGGTGAACTTGACCAGGTTGTACTGGGCGTCTTCCATGGCCTTGCGGTCCGGGTTGGCGCTGGATTCCTCCTTGCTGAGTTCATCCTTCATCATCTTGATGGCGGTTTCCACCTTGGCGTTATCTTTGCTGCGGCCCAGAGCAACGGCCTTCCCGAAGACCGCATTCTTGCGGTACTTGGACATGCCGTTGATGCGGGCCTTCTTGCGCACCGGATCAGGTTCCGACGGGTCCAGGATTTCATCAAAGTAGGCGATGCTTTCTTCCGGCTGGGACGTATTGGCCAGGTGGACACCCAGCTTCACGAGCGTGTACGGAGGCAGGTCGGAAGGTTTGAAGTCCCGCTTCAGCTCCACGAAGAGCTGCTTGACCAGACCTTCCAGAGCGGCCTTCTCGGCACGCTGTTCGTCCGTTTCCGTGGGAGCCTTTTCATACCGTTCCTGCGTCTGGGCAATGACGGCCATGCGGAGCATGGCGCTCAGCGTCTTGTCCTTGTCATTGTCCACGCCGGGGAACCGGTAGAAGTGGTTGCGCATGGCGTTGGCGTCCAGATTGCGGCCCAGCGCCTGATTGCCGGCCATGTACGTCTTGGTGTAGGAGTTGACGGCTTCCTCCAGAAGAACGGTCATCTTGGGATCGTCCTTCTTGCCTTCCCTCACAATGACTTCCTGCATCTTGACGGACGCGGGGTCAAACATCTCCTTGTCGTCCTTGAAAAAGTCCATGGCTGCGGCAGCCAGCTGGAGGCTGTAGCGGCTGCCGGGCTGGTCGCTGTTCTTCCAGTACTCGTCATACCACTTCTTGACTTCGTCCCGTCGCGCCGTCCTGGCCGCTTCCACGGCTTCCTTCGGTTCTACGGGGAGAGGTTTCTTGGTGGCATTGATGAGCAGGTTGTACACGGCTTCCGCGGCGGGGCGCTTGTCGCCCAGCTTTTTGGCGGATTCCAGAGCGGCCAGGAAATAGCCTTCCGCTTCCTGTTCATGCTCCTTGCTGCCGGCATACAGGTTCGCCAGCAGGTTGTTGGCATACGGGAACAGGCGGTGCTCCTTGAAGTTGTCCACGATTTCCTTCGCATCCTTCGTGGCAAGCTCCTCGTCTCCGGGGTTCTTGCGGTTCAGGTAGTTGAAGGCACGGTCATAAAGCACGGCGGCCATATTGGCGTCATTCTTGTCCGGGAAACGGGCAATGTAATTGGTGAAGGCCTGGATGGCTTCATCCGTATTGCCCAGGTTCGTGTAGGTTTCACCCAGCAGGTACATGGCCGTTTTCAGGTAGGTGCTGTCACGGTATTCCTTCACGAAGCGTTCCAGCACCGGCACCGCTTCCTTGTAGCGGGCGGCGTCCGCAGCCCCCAGGTTGAACAGGGAGGCGCCTTTGCAGTACAGGGCCAATTCATAGAACTTGTGAGTGGGGTCGTCCTTGTGCAGCTCCATGACCTTGTCCGCCTGCTGGACGCAGAGATCGAATTTCTTGTCCTTCAGCAGTCCTTCCAGGGACAGGGTGTTCAGCATGGGGGCATACTTGGAATTCGGGAATTCCTTCAGGTGCTGCGCCACAAGCTCGCCGCCCTTGTCCGCTTCTCCCAACTGCCAGGTAGTCATGGCCAGGTAATAGAGGTTGTCCTCCCTGCCCGGGGCGTTCGGATAGGATTCATTGATAAGCTGGTAAGCGGCGCGGGCGACCCGCTGGGAACCATGCACCAGGGCCTGGTTGCCCATGAAACTGAACGTGAAGGCGTCCATGACCTTCCCTTCCTCCTTCATCTTGTTGAACTGGTCAATCAGGGCGGTCACCTTCGTCCTGTCCAGCGTATGGGAGAGGTCCGTCACGCCGGGCACGGCGCCGTTGGCGCGTCCCAGGCGGTCCAGGGAATGGTTGGCGTCCGCCAGCACTCCGGCCTGGTCGGGCAGGAGGCCCATCAGCACCATTGCCAGGGAGGCGTAGTCTTCAGACTCCTTCTGCTTTCCTTCCTGGAGAAGGGCGCGGGATTTTTCCAGCACTTCCGCAATGTAGCTCACCAGCCGGGGAGCGTACAGCGCCACGCGGGTGGGGCTGATGTTCATCACGGAAGGATGGGCTTCCACAAATTTTACCGTTTCCTGGCATTTGCCGGTCTTGATGGCGGCATCCACCATCGCCAGGAAGCCGTTGGTGATGACGGCATCCGTAATGCGGCGCCCCTTGTAGCGGGAGGTGACGCAGGAGGTAAGGTTTTCCAGCCCTTTCTCAAAGGCGGGCGGATCCATCTTGAAATAACACTGGGCCAGCAGTCCCTGCACTTCACCGGCATTGACATTCCGGGCTACAGGGTCGCTGCGGTATTCCTTCAGGAATTTCTCCAGCAGCTCCGCGCCCTTGGCAAAATCCCCAAGGCGGCAATAGTTTTCCCCCTCGCGGAACAGGGCCATTTTCACGAGCTGGTTCTTGGCGCTCGGGAACTTGGTGTAACACGCCTTGAACGCTTCCACAGCTTCCTTGTATTGCTTCAATTGGGCCAGGCAGACGCCCTTCTGGTAATAGAACCAGCCGAAGCCGTCATCCAGCCCCAGCGTCTTGATACGGGGTTCATAAACGCGGATGCAGCGGTCCACGGCATCCAGGGCTTCCTGCCACTTGCCTTCCTTCATGGCGGTCAGGGCCGTGCGCTGGTAATCGCGCGGGCCATGCTGGGCACTGGACGGGAGCGCCGCCCCAATGCTCACCACGGAAACCAGGCCTGCAGCCAGTGCAGTAGTATAGTTTGATTTGATCATGTGTTTAAAATTCGTTGAAACAGAAGAGATAATAGAATAGGTACAATATCTGTGCAAATGCACGGAATGCACCTATCTGTAATGGATTGCGTCATTCTAACAGGATGCTGCAAACTCTAAAGCAGAAAGTTCTGTATTTTTAGTCATCCTTGCAAGAAAGTTCTTCCTGCTCGCGTTCCCTTAAGGGAGGATTGGGTTTGGAACCAAAAAGGCCTTTTTATCTCTGAGAATCCTGCTCTTTCAAAAAAAGATCCGGCATTCCGAGCCGGAGCAAATTCCGGCCATTAACGAAATGAACGCCCCTCTCTCAACTATCCTTGAAAGTTTTCAGGACCACTGAGTCCATCCCGGCTCTCATCAAAACATCCATGACAGCTGCGGCGCGCTGATTGGGAACATCTCCAGCCACCATTAACTGAACCACTACCCTGCCTCCCGCCCTCCCCGCGCTCCGCTTTTTGTTTTTCAGCCACTCGACGATAACCCCCAGGCTCCCTTTCTCCTCCACCAGAGGATAAAAAAGGCCATTCCCGTTACCGTAAAAGAGAGCATGCGGAAGAAGAAAAATGGAAGCGGACGGCATTGATGAAACCGTCCCGCTCTGCGGCCTTTCAGGAATGCCTGGAACTGCTGCAACAGGAGGTCCGGAAAAACGAACCCTCTTCACATTGCATTCTGCGGCAACCTGTATAACTTCGCGGGAATCCGTGAAGAGAGCCTTCCGGTCACCGCGCAGATAGAGGAAAGGCTCCTTACAGCCCTTTGCCCTCAGCTGTTCTGCCTGCTTCTTGATATGTTTCTTTAGTTCTTCCGGGGAATGGAGAGGCTCATGGGAGCCGGATCCCCAGCGGATACTGGAATCAATACCTTCCGGACGCCTGTCCTCCTTTTTGCCATACACATTGATCACGATGTTGCCGAAGGAGGACCTGATTTCTCCGGAATGTTCATCTTCCCGCATCTGAAGGCCTTCCTCTCCCCGCCGCACACTACATCCTGCCGTCTCGGAAACCGGGATGCTGCGGCAGGCGCCCGATTCCTGAGACGCCTTCAACGGTAATGCCTGAACGGCGTTCGAGAAGACGATCAGGATTGCCCCCCACCGGGCTGCATGATTTGACCAGACCATAAGAAAAAAAGACAGCGGGCCACTTCCACACTCTTGCAGGGAAGCCGAACATCAATAACACGGTCCATCCGTGAATGGCTTAGTCGTCCTTGAGGTCGGTCAGGGCCACCGTGGTAATTCCTGCTTCCGTCAAAGCGTTCATGACGTCAATGACGCGCTGGTGGGGAACATCGCCCTCCACCCACAACTGAACTACCGGCTTGGTGCCTACGGCGCTGGCTTCCTGTTTCTTGGCTTCCAGCTGCTGCACGAGGGTCGCCAGGTTATGGTTATTCATGTCATTGTCAATCATCAGGCTGTTGTCCTTGCCCCAGTAAATGGTGCCGTCCTTGATGATGCGGATCAGCGCCGGTTCAATCTGGGAGGCGGTATCGCTCACGGATTGCCCCGGCATGGACATGTCCAGCTTGCGTTCCTGAATCAGGGAGGTCGCCACAAGGAAGTAAATCAACAGAAGGAAGCACACGTCGATAAGGGAGGAAATATCCAGCTTGGGATCTTCATCCTCAACCATCTCCAATTTTTTATGTCTTGCCATAGCGCGTAATGTTATTCGTCCTTGTTTGCAGCAGAGGAATTTTTGGCAGGCAATACGGCAAAGATCACCTTGACCACGCCACATTCCGCAGCCACGCGAATCACTTCCCGCGAGCCCTTGAACAGGGCCTTCTGGTCGCCGCGCAGATACAGGCGGGTTTCAAAGTCCTGCTTGTCCTTGAAGCGTTCCGCAAGGTTTTTGATATATTCCTTCAGTTCATCCGGAGAGTTGAGCGGCGCACTGACATCGGAAGCCCAGCGAACGTTGGGATCCATGCCGGCGGGACGCTTTCCATCCCCTTCACCGTACACATTCACCACGATGCAGCCGTTGGCGGATTTCACTTCACCGGAACTGCTGGCCGTGGGCATTTGAATGTTCTTATCCTTTTTAACGGTAATGGCCGTAGCGTTCACCACGAAGAAGATCAACAGGAGGAAAACCATGTCGATCATGGGGGACATATCCATTTCCCCGCTCTCTTCGTCGGCCGCTACATTGGCTTTTTTCTTACCCATAAGCTACATTTGGTTGAGATTCTCCGGCCCGGCTCCGCCTGGGCGGAAACTTCCGGACCGGACCGTCTTTCCCGGCGATCAGGCCAGGCCTTCGGGAATGCGGGCAAGCTGGGCTTCGGCGTTCACCACGTTGATGGAGGTGTTCACCATTTCCTGCACGGTGCCTACGCATTCGGCAATATGGGCGTTGGCGATGCCCTTCTGGAAGAAGAAGAACGGCGTGGCGATAATGGCGTTGATCAAGCCCCAGAAGGTCGTCAGAAGAGCCACGGAGATGTCACCGGCAAGCTGGGTGGGGTCTGCCTGTCCGGCGCTTGACAGCGTGCCGAACGCGCCCACCATCCCCTGCACCGTACCGAAGAGGCCGAGCATGGGGGAAATCTGCGCGCAAAGGGCCAGCATGTTAATCCATTTGAATACGGAACGGCTTTCATTGGCCGTAAAGTCGGCTACGGCGTCTTCAATGGCGTCCTTTCCAAGGTCTTCCGGACGGGTGGCGTCCACATTCGGCAGGGCATATGCAACCAGGCGCCCCAGATAGGTGGGGCTGCCGGCTGCCACTTCAATGGCGGAGCGGATGCGGCATTCGGCCATCAGCTGCAGCAGGGTGACCTTGAGGTCTTCCGGACAGAATTTTTCCTTTTTCAGAGCCACCATGTTGTAGATTACCAGGAAAACGATGAAGGCTTCCACCAGCATAATCGGGATCATGGTCCAACCACCGGCGATGATCCATTTGTCAAGCATGGTCTGTTCCTGCGGAACAGCGGCTTCGGCAGCTTCCTGAGCAAAGGCGGATGTAGAAAACGCGGCCATCAGGACGGAAGCAAATGCGGCGAAACGGAAACCCAGTCTAAAAAGGTTCTTCATAATTTAAGTTATATGGTTGTTCGAAAAGATACTGGTGTATTAAAGCATGCAAATTCAGACTTGCAAGCATTCATTTCGGGCCCTGGCAAAAATTCAGACACCCGCGGAACCGTCTTCCCGGGCCAGCCGGCTGCAGATCGGACAGCGCCCTCCGCAACCCCGCGCAGAGCAGTATTCACGCCCGTACAAGACGATGCGCAAATGAAGATCCCCCCATGAATTTTCAGGGAAAAGGCTTTTCAAGTCACGTTCCACGGCTTCCACCGTTTTCCCCTTGCTCAGCCCCCACAGCCGGGAAAGGCGGAAAATGTGCGTATCCACCGGAAAGGCAGGAACGCCGAAGGCCTGGGTCATGACGACGGAGGCCGTTTTATGCCCCACCCCAGGAAGGGATTCCAGGGCCGCAAAGTCGCAGGGAACCTGCCCCTGGTATTTTTCCACCAGGATGCGGCTGAGGTTCACGATGGCGGACGCCTTCCTTTCCGAGAGGCCGCAGGGCCGCACGATTTCCCGGACCGCTTCCACATCCTGCCGGGCCATTTCCTCCGGAGTGGAAGCCAGGGCGAACAGGGCCGGGGTCACCAGGTTTACACGCTTGTCCGTGCACTGGGCGGACAGAAGAACCGCCACCAGCAGGGTGTAGGCGTCGCGGTGCGCCAGGGGAATGGGAGGGTTCCCATACAGGGACATGAGTTCCTCCTGGACAATGGAAGCCCGTTTTTTCGTATCCATGCCGCCAGATTACCATCCTGCACGCACGCCGGAAAATAAAAAAGCGCCGCCATGTGATGAATGGCGGCGCCCGGGTTAAAGGGTTCAGGAATCCGGTCAGTCAGCCTTGGCGTAAAGCCCCTTGGACACGCGGTGCTGCAGGGCCGCATACATGGCGCGGCAGTGCCTGTAGCCGCGGCGGCTGCCGAGCACTTCCAGACTGTTGGCGGGATCTCCCCAGCGGACGATGGTCAGTTCCACATAGCGGCGGCCCCATTCCTTCATCAGCTTCTTGTTAGGCTGGTAAATGTCAATGGTTCCGGTGCCGACCAGGGCGCTCCCGTAATCGTCAACGACGTAGAGATAGGGCTGCCCCTTGATGCGGAAGGTTGTTCCCAGAGGGTAAACGGACCAGTCCGCAGCGGCGCTGCGCACGGAAGAAGTGTATTTCAGCGTCGTGCCAACGGCATTCCGGGGTCCGTAGGCCAGGTGGTCACGTTCGGAATGGGTATAAGCCGTGGTGCGTACTACACGGGTGCGCTGGGCGGGGTGGTAAAACGGCATCTTGTGTTTGTCGCGCCCCAGTTTGGGGAGCTTGGAAGAAGGCACTGCCGAACGGCTCGGCGCCAGGGGCTGAACAAATCCCTGGGCATTTTCACCTACACGGGCCAAAACAAGGGCGTCACTACTGGATTTCCCCATGCCGGTTACAGCTCCGTTTGTCGAGCAGCTGCTGACAAACATGGCCGCGACGGCACAAGACAGGGTGGCAATTATTCTTAAATTCATGCGGTATGAGGTTAGGCGCCATACACATGGCAGTCACTCCGGCAGAACCTTCAGGCCATGTGCGGAAGCCGAAAAATCGGCAACGGCGGCTCTTGGGTACGAAATAATTTCTGCCTTGGCAATCCTTTTTTTTCACCGACCCCCTTCCAAACAAGGAAAATCTATTAATATAAAACGCTAAAAATAAGCAATATATAAAACATGCCGCATTTTTGTCATATCATGACAAATAATATACTTCACGAAACATCTTTTTCTATCACATCACGACACACTTTTTTATTTTTAATACATCTTGCTTACTATAAAGATGATATAAGAAAAAATCGACCTCAATCCTTCAAAAGATTCCCTAAAAAAGTTCAATGGGCCCAATTCCGGGAGGCCGTCATAGATGGAAAAATCGCGTCTCCCCTTGAACGAATTTCCCTTTGCTGTTCAGGCTTCCACGTGAATTTTTCCTTTCCCGTTTCCTTATCTGCGCCCTTCCTGCTTCCCAATATGCCGCAATGCAGGGTTCGGGAAGAGGTTGGGAAGAACGTTTCCCGGCAATAAGGATTCGGGACACGGGATTTTTACCGGGGCATGCTCCGGCCATGGGAAAGCTATAGAAAAAAAAGGCATGCAGGCCTGATTGAAAAAACATCCTGTAACCCGTCTTGCAGCAGTTTTTCAAATTCTGGAGAAACTTCCATGCCAAGAAAAAGAAAGATGCGGGGAACAGCCCGCGCCGCGCAGGAAAGGGATCCTCCCGTTTTCTCCTGCAATTTTTCCGGAGCGGGAACCGGAAAAGCCCGGTTGGACGGAAAACGAAGCTTCAACCCTGAAGAGCAAGGAAAGCCGGAAGGCGAACGAATCAATTCCCCGCTTCCGGCAAAACGGCCCCGGAACAAGCATGCCTGCTTGCAGTCGGGCATTGCCCCGTTGAACGGCATCCATGGGCAAGAGAGGGAAAATTTCATGACAGCCCTTCCTTTTTTCTCTTTCCCCTCCTTCCTGCGACGCTCTTCAGATGACGCCAAGCCTCCTGCTCCCGGCGGCCGGGCGCACACCCAATGGGCTGTTGCATCCCTCCGGAAATAGATTACACTCCGGAACAAACATGTCTGCCGGCCTGCCCCAACACCTCACGCTGGACTATCTGCGCGCCCTGTTATCCCGGGGCGTGGAGAAGGCTGCCGTCACGGAGGAGGCCAGAACGGTCTTGAGGAAATGGGTCATGGACGCACGGTGGATCGCCAGGGGGGAAATCCCCTCTTCCGTTTCCGCCCCCCCTGTTTCCGGAGAAACGCAGCCGCCGCCGGAAATTCCAGGCCAGCCGCCGGACTCCGTGGATGAAGTTTCCTTCGGCAACGAACTCCGGGACATCCTCAACGGAGTACAGCCGGGCAGAACGGAGGAGGAAGCCGCGCTGCCCCGCCATATTTCCTTTGCCCTGGAAGGTGAAACGGAGGAAGAGAAACTGTCCTCCCTCCGGGAACTGGTCGTCAACTGGCCGCCGCTTCGGAATATGGAGTCCCTGCGGGACACGCCCGTCTTTTCCTCCGGCAGTCCCAGGGCGGACATCATGATGGTCACGGACGCCCCCGGCCTGTATGAAGAAAAGCAGGGCGTTCCCCTGGCCGGCCCCTCCGGACAGAAGCTGGACGCCATGCTGAAAGCCATGGGGCTTTCCCGTACGGACATTTACCTGACCCATCTGGTCAAGTACCGCCCCGCCCTCCCCCGCCAGCTTACCAACAACCGGCCGCCCACGGACCGGGAGATAGAGGTGTCCCTCCCCATTCTCCGGGAGGAAATCATGCTGGTGCGCCCGAAAGTGGTGGTAGCCCTGGGCGCCATCGCGGCCAGGGGCATCCTCCAATCCGGAGAGACGCCGCTTTCCGCCCTGAGGGGGACGTTCCACACGGCTTTCGACACGCCTGTGCGCGTTACTTACAATCCCAGCTACCTCCTCCGCACGGAGGATATTTCAGAAAAACGAAAGGTTTGGGAAGACATGCTGTGCGTCATGGAACAGGCCGGCCTCCCCATTTCCGAAAAGCAACGTTCCTATTTCCTGCCCAAAAAGTAACATATGGATTATTTAAACAGCATTCTGGAGCGCAAACGCGCCGACTTGAAAAAAATCCTTCCCCTGGAAGGGAAATTGCGGGCCTCCGCCATCCAGAGGAATGACTATGCGGGATTCCGCACGGCGGTGGACCTTGGGGAAAACCGTCTTTCCGTCGTCCCGGAAATGTCCAGGGTCCATCCCGTCCTCAACCTCCGGGAGTCAAACCAGGACCTCCGCCACCTGTACGGCATGTTCATCCAGGGCGGCGCGCAGGGCATTTCCATCGCCGTGGAACCGGAGGTATACGGCGGTTCCTGGGACATGGTTTCCACCATTTCCAGAATCAGCACTGTCCCCGTCATGGCGCGCGACGTTTTCATCCATCCCGCCATGATCTGCCAGGCCATCGTCTCGGGAGCGGACGCCGTCAACCTGGTGGCGGCCGCCCTGCCGGAAAAGGACCTGGAAGACCTGTACCGCATGGCCTCCGGGCTGGGACTGGACGTGATGATGGAAGTCCATACCCTGAATGAGCTTGAAACCGCCATGGACCTGGAAGCGGAATTCGTCTGCATCAACAATGCGGACCCGCATACCCTCCAGGCCAATCCGGCGGTTACGGAAAAACTCATTGAAGAAATTCCCGCCTCCGTCACCGTCCTGGCCGCAGGAGGCATCCGCACCGTGGAAGACGCGCGCCGCATGCTGGACGCCGGGGCCAACGGCGTCATTCTTCAGGACGAACTGGCCCGCATGGATATTCCCCAGGATTTCATGGAAGCCATTCTGGCGCTCAGGGCGGAATGATTTTTCCTCCTGCACTATATATAATAGACAGGCGCAATCTGTGCCCGCATGGAGAAATGCGGGCTTGAAGCCGCTTCCGCGGTTTTTCCAATCATGGCTGTCCCGGAACGGAAAGGGTCCCGGAATTGTCTCACTTTCCGTATGGATATGACCAACAGCCCGCATGCCCGGCATGGAGCTTCCGGACACACGGACCCCGTCTGCGGAGCGCAAGTCGGGGAAGATACTCCCTGGAAGGCCGGCTATCAGGGGAAAACCTATTTTTTCTGCAGCCGTTCCTGCCGGGATAAATTCACGGCAGCGCCGGAAGAAGCTCTTGCCCACCCTCCGGACGCCGGACACGGCATGGACATGCCCATGCACCACCATGAAGACATGGACCATTCCTCTGCCATGGAATCTGCGGCCGCCGCTCCCGGTACGGTGTACACCTGTCCCATGCACCCTCAAATCCGGCAGAATCATCCCGGAGCATGCCCCATCTGCGGCATGACGCTTGAACCGCTGCTCCCTTCCGCAAACGCCCGGGACGATACGGAGCTGAATGACTTCCGCAGGCGTTTTTATTTTTCCCTGCCTTTCGTCGTCCTGATCTTCATTATTTCCATGGGCGGCCATCTTGCGCGCTGGATGAACGCCGGAGTCCAGAACTGGGTGGAACTGTTCCTGGCCATCCCCGTGGTCCTGTGGGCGGGAGAGCCGCTCCTGGTCCGGGGATGGGATTCCATCAAGACCCGCAATCCCAATATGTGGACGCTGATCGGCGCCGGAACCTCCATCGCCTTTCTGTACAGCCTGGCCGCTACCATCGTGCCCGGCTGGTTTCCCGCCGTTTTTATCCATGACGGGCATGTTCCCGTTTATTATGAGGCGGCGGCCATCATCATCTCCCTCAGCCTTCTGGGCCAGGTGCTGGAACTGAAAGCCAGGTCCCGTACGGCGGAAGCCATCAGGGCCCTGATGAATCTGGCCCCCGCCACCGCCCATCTGGTACTCCCCAACGGGGTGGAAAGCGACATTCCCCTGAAGGACGTGCAGACCGGCGACGTGCTGAGAGTGAAACCGGGAGAAAAGATTCCGGTAGACGGCGTCCTGAAGGACGGGGGAAGCGATGTAGACGAGTCCATGCTGACCGGAGAACCCATTCCCGTCTCCCACGTTCCCGGCGACAAGCTGATCGGCGCCACGCTGAACACCACAGGCACCTTCACCATGACGGCGCAGAACGTGGGGAATGACACCGTCCTGGCGCGTATCGTCAACCTGGTGGCCCAGGCCCAGCGGACCAAGGCCCCCATGCAAAGGCTGGCGGACAAGGTGGCGCGCTACTTTGTGCTTGCGGTGGTGCTCATTGCCGTTCTCACGTTTTTCGCCTGGGGATTCTGGGGGCCGCAGCCATCCTGGCCGCACGGGCTGGTGAACGCCGTCGCCGTCCTGATCGTAGCCTGCCCCTGCGCGCTTGGCCTAGCTACTCCCATGTCCATGATGGTGGCTTCCGGAAAGGCGGCCTCCCTGGGCATCCTTTTCCGGGACGCGGCCGCTCTGGAAACCATGCACAAGGTCAATATCCTGGTGATGGACAAGACAGGCACCCTCACGGAAGGCAGGCCATCCCTGGTCAACGTAACCACGGGGAACAACGTGAATATGGACGCGCTGCTCGCCCGGTGCGCCTCTCTGGAGCAGAACAGCGAACACCCCATCGCGCGCGCTTTCCTCCAGAAGGCGGCGGAGGAAAAGCTCACCCTGTCGCCCATTGAGGATTTCCAGTCCTTCCCGGGCGGCGGCGTGGCCGGGACTTTCCAGGGCAGCAAGGTTTGCGTAGGCACCGCAGACATGATGCAGAAGCGGGGCGTAGACATCTCCTCCCTGGCTCCGTGGGTGGAAGAACAGCGGAGACAGGGCCGTGTTACCGTCTTTGCCGCGGTGGACGGCCAGGCGGCGGGAGCCTTCTCCCTGGCGGATAAAATCCGAGAAAACACGCGCCAGGCCCTGGCGGACCTTACTGCGCGCGGCATCCGCATCATCATTGCCTCCGGGGACGCGCCCGCGACGGTGGAAGCCGTGGCGAGGGATCTGGGCATTTCCGAATTCCACGGAGGAATGACACCGGCGGACAAGCAGGCGCTCATCGCCTCCCTGAAAAGCGGGAACGCCGTGGTCGCCATGGCGGGGGACGGCGTTAACGACGCTCCCGCACTGGCGGAAGCGGATGTGGGCATCGCCATGGGAACGGGATCGGACGTAGCCATGCAGAGCTGCGGCGTCACCCTGGTGAAGGGGAACCTGCTGGTGATTTCCAAGGCTTTCGCCCTTTCCACCGCCACCGTGAAAAACATGAAATCCAACCTGGGTTTCGCCTTCGTGTACAACGCTCTGGGAATCCCCATAGCCGCCGGCATCCTCTATCCCTTCTGGGGCATCCTGCTTTCTCCCGTCATTGCGGCAGGGGCCATGTGCCTGAGCTCCGTATCCGTCATTCTGAACGCCCTGCGCCTGCGGCGCTTTTCATGAAGCGGGCAAATCCTTCTCCCTGAACGCTCCGCGTATATGCCTGAATTCCGGGGGCTTCCCCTCCCGGTACAGGACTTCCACAATATCGTAACGGGAGGGAACCGGTTCCGGAAGCTGGCGGAGCCATTCCGCCGCTCCCCGCCGTATCAGCGCCCTTTTGCGGGCGTCCACGGCGCGGCGGGCTCCCCCGTAACTGTTTCCCGTACGGGTTTTCACTTCCACAAAAACCAGGCAGTTCCCGTCCCGGCACACGAGGTCCAGTTCCCCGCCCCTGACGGGACGCCAATTCCTCCTTAAAACGGAAAACCCTTCCCCACGCAGGAAAGAGGCCGCTGCCAGTTCCCCGTACATTCCCAGCCATGCCGTATCCCGCTCCTTCCTATTCAGGAATGGACAGTTCCATTTGTGAAACCGGCGCAAACGAGCGGCGATGAAGCGGACAGGGCCCATGCCTCCGCAGGGCTTCCATGTGGGCTTTCGTGCCATATCCCTTGTGTTTTGCAAAACCGTACTGCGGATAGGAGGCATCCGCCTCCGTCATCATGCGGTCCCTCGTCACCTTGGCCAGCACGCTGGCGGCGGCAATGGAAAGGCTCCTGCCGTCTCCCTTCACGATAGCGCGGTGCGGAACGGGAAGCCCCTTGACGGGCAAGCCGTCCACCAGGCAGAAATCCGCATGCGGGGCCAGTCCTTCCACGGCGCGCGCCATGGCCAGATGAGTGGCTTTCAGGATGTTGAGACGGTCTATTTCCTCCACGGAAGCCATTCCCACGGAGCAGGCCACCTGTTCGCAATCCAGCAGAGCCAGGAATAGGCGTTCCCTCTTAGCCGCGGTCAATTGCTTGGAATCATTCAACCCGGACAGTTCCTCCGGCAGTTCAGGCAGAATGACGGCCCCGGCCACCACGGGGCCGGCCAAAGGGCCGCGGCCGGCTTCATCCACCCCGGCCACATAAAGAAAACCGGAGGAACGGGCCTCCCTTTCAAAACTCATATCCGGGTGTGACTTTTCCGTCATGGCCTCATTCCTCCTCCTGTTCTTCCGGAAGGCGGGTCAGCAGAATCTGCGTGATTCTTCTGCCGTCCGACCCCGTCACTACGGCCCGGTAGCGGCCAATCTTCAATTCCTCCCCTTCTTCCGGAATGTAGCCCAGCCGACTGATCACGTAACCGCCCAGGGTGGTGACGCCCGGGCAATCCAGGTCCATTTCAGGCAGGTAATCCGCCAAGTCAAACAGGGTAACGGCTCCGTTCACGGCATACGTATCCTTGCCGGTCTTGACGAATTCCCGCATTTCCTCCTGGTCAAACTCATCCTGAATGTCGTCCCCCACGATCTGTTCCAGCACATCGTCCAGGAACACCAGGCCGATGGAATCACCAAACTCATCCACCACCAGGGCAAAATGGGCATGCTCTTTCAGGAAGAACGTCAGAAGGCTGTCCAGAGGCATCGTATCCGGCACCACGCGCAACTCACGCCGCACGCTTCTAAGGTCCGGATTTTCCTGCCCTACCAGCTTGAGCAGATCCTTGACGTGCACCCAGCCCTTCACCTCGTCCAGATGGTCGCCCTCCACCAGGGGGAAACGGGTATGGCGGGACTTCCGGGCAAGTTCCCAGTTCTCCTCAAAGGGAGCCGTCAAATCCATCACGTCCACTTCGGAACGCGGCGTCATCACGTCCTTGACGCACATGTCGTTCAGTTCAAGGGCATTCTTGGAGATCTCCGCCTCCTGCTTCGTCAGCTCTCGGGAACGTTCGCTTTCCTCCACCAGGTACATCAGTTCATCCGTGCTGTGAACCGTGCAGGCCGTGGAGCGGGGATCGATACCCAGCAGGTACTTCAGCACAAACCGGGCAATTCCGTCCGTCAGGCCAAGAATGCCCGTATATTTGAACACCGTGTAAAAGAAATGCAGCAGGGGGACCGTCGCCAGAGCGGCCCTGTCCGGATGGCGCACCGCCATGGCCTTGGGAATAAACTCCCCAAAAATAACATGGCAGCAGGCAAAGAAAATAAACGTAACGGCCAGGGCAATGCCGTAAACGGGAACCTTACCGCCCAGCCCCAGGGAAACAAGGAAGGGAGCCGTCAGCTCCGCCACGAAAAACGTGCCCAGAAATCCCAGCGCCAGAGAAGAAAGGGTAATGCCCGCCTGGCAGGCGGCCAAATACAGGTCAAGGTGCTTGACCGCCTTCCGTGCCCGGGCCAGCTTCCTACGGGTACGCGCCGGAACGCCATCCCCGGCGTGCAGCTGGCTTTCGCGAACCTTCATCAGGGCGAACTCGGCCGCCACAAAAAACGCGTTCAGCAGTAAAAAAAGGATAAAGCCGGCAATCGCCAGCGTCATTCCACCCAGCGCCGGAACAGCGCCGGGCGCTTCAGCGGCCCCGAAGGCCGCAAGAATACTCAGAGGGTCCGGATCATTCATTCTGTTTCAAGTAGTATACGGGAAAGGAGGCCGGAATATTTCCCGGCTTTTGTGTTACAGTTTTTCATAAACGCCCTTGTCCCGGCGCTCCAGCACGGTGAACCCGGCTGCCTTGGCGTCGGAAACGGAAAGGGGCTTGGTCACCTCCGGCACATTGATCCGGCTGATGACCTTGCGCACCGGGTGCTTGCACACCAGGCACTTTTCAAGCGGCGCACGGTCCACCGGCCGCCGCAATTCAAAACCGCGGCGGCACACCGGGCAGGACTGGCCGGGGTCGTCAGGGTTTTCGGAAATATACTCGTATATGGGCATAGTAAAACGCTAGGCTAAATAAAAATCAGCCTAGCGTCAAAATCTTTATAAGGCTGCAACCTTTCCCAGCCCTTACCAGCTGGACTTGGTCACACCGGGGATCATGCCGGCGTTGGCCAGTTCGCGGAAGGAAATACGGGAAAGCTTGAAACGGCGGATAAATGCGCGGCGGCGGCCGGAAACAAGGCAGCGGTTGACCGTACGGGTCGGGCTTGCATTGCGGGGCAGCATGGTTAAACCGATATAATCCTTCTCAGCCTTCAATTGCGTACGCAGTTCCGCGTAGCGCTTGACGGTGTCAGCCTTTTTCTTGTCTCTTGCGATCCAGCTCTTCTTAGCCATAAGTTCGGCGGAATAAGTAGAGGGCCGGGGATGAAAAATCAAGCGCTTTTTTTCAATTTCATCAAATTCAAGCCGTTTTCAATGTCATCCGTCCTTTTTGGCAGCTTCCGCACATCGGCTTGAACGCCTGTTTCTTCCGCAAGCGGCACCATCAGGAAAAGCCTCACAGGCGTTTCCGGCGGAACGGAAGCAGTCGATTATTTAACTCTTCCTAATCATTTCTTCCCCGGCGGAACGGGATCATATCTGCAAGGCATCAGCATAAAATGGGAATTCCCTTGACTTCAATCGTATTTTTGGAAAACTTTTTCAAGAATGTTGTTGAAAAACAAGGTTGTTATGAAGATCTGCGTCTTTGGCGCACTTCTTGCATGCCCCTGCCGTGTGACGGCGGAAGAGGAGGGACCCATGCAAGGTCTGAAGATTGAATCGAAAACGCATAAGTATTCCGCGGATTACCACATCGCCAAGGAAGAAGGACAGAATCCGGACGAGGACGAGGATAAAAAAAGGACCTGCGTGGGCATGGGCGAGAAGGTTACCTTGACGTTGACGGGAAAGAAGGCGCTCATTGGAGAAGATGAGGACATCAGGTGGAGCCTGGCGGACGGGGCGCATTTGGGCAGCTTTGAGGGAATAACTGATGGAAAGCGTAAAGTAACATTGTCCATCAATGAGGATTTGGGTCCGAAGACCGTCGGAAACAACCATACGATCAAAGTCTGGGCATATGGTTCAAAAACGCAGCAGATGCCCGATAAACCGCTCAAACTGGAAGTGTGCATCCCTACCCACATCACCGGGAAGCACAGGAAAAAGGAAGGAGGCGGCAGGGGAATGATTGCGGACGCTGAAAAATTTCCCGGTTTTCCCACGGATGAGGCACAGGACCGGGGCAAACCCGGAGCTTCCGCCCAGCTGGAATTGACGATCCATCCCACGAAAGTCAATTTCCAGAATATCCATGTGATTGAAAAAGACGCGGACGCCAGCGACAAAACTTTTCCTCCCCTGGGAGGCAGGCACCGGCCCGGAGAAACATGGTCCCAGATTGATCCCGGCAACAGGGTCATTGACACCATAGCATGGAAAAAGACGATGAATGAGGTGAAAGCCGGATTGAGTCCGGATGCTCCGGAACAGAAATGGGATTGGGCATGTAAACGTTACGTGCAGTCTATTCTGCACCGGGATGTTTACATGCTCAATACCGTGACGCAAAGCTTCAAGGTCCGGTGGACAGACCCCAGGACCAGAAAAGCCGTCCATGCATGGATTTCCAAATTTGAATGCCAGGTGGAACGCGACTCCCAGCAGGGAACCCATGCGTTTTCCCCGCAAGACAACAAATAATGATCCCCACAATAATGATGAAAACATTCCACCTCGTCCTCCCGCTCATCCTTCTTTGCTCCGGCATCACGCCCCGGGTGCAGGGAGCCGCCACGCTCCCGGGGTCTCGCCTTCCCCTGGCTTATCCGGAAACGGCCCAGCCCCGCGAGTATCCGGGCTACCGCATGCTGGCGGAGATGGGATGGATGTACCTGCCGGTGAAGGAACCGTATCCTCCGCTCTGGCACCTGCAGGAAATGCTCAAAAAGAACGAGCTGGAACTGTTCTACATGTGCACAGCCCGTCTGTTCCAAATCTATTGTGTGATCCATATTGATGACCTGAGGGGAAGACAATGCCGAGAACTGTACCACTTGTGCGGTCTGGTGACGGCAGCGCCGTTCTACCAGGTGGACTTCAGCGGAGAGCATCCGTGGGAATACGGAAGAAGGACGAGAGATATGGATACGAAGAGGGTAGCCGTTTCATGCCTAAGCCGTATTATAAAAAAAGAATCTGCCGGACGCATGAACGTGAACCAGAAGGAGATCGGAAAGTTCAGCGCGTTATATACAGCGGTAATTTTAAAAGGATTCCGGAAGGAGCACCAGGCGACTTCCGAAGAAAAGCTGAGGAAGCGATGGAAGGAAGGGGAAAAGAACACGTGGAAGGTGCACCGGGAGGGACGTGTTTTTGGCTGGGAAGACCAGTTCATCGTGGCCCAGGGCAGAAATGATGATATGAAATATGAGATAGAAGAATGGCTGGAGGAAGATTTAATTCGCATCCTGGTGGGATACTTTCCCGGCCATGCGGCGGAAGCGCGCCAGTACATCCGGATGGCGGGATACGAAGACCGGGAAATCAACGGACTGGTGGACCGGACGTTGGGACGCGCCAAGGAAACGGAGTTTCTGTATAGAGGAGGCAAGAAAAAGAATTAAAAGCAGCTTTCCAGGCTTATGCGGTGAACGAATCCTGATGAATCTCGACTTGTTTTTGTTCAGGAACCATCCCGGGGAAGCCGCTCTGGACAGTTCCGGGAAAAAGCCCGTGGTTAAACATGATTTTGTCCTTTCCTCCGGGGGGGGAATGGGGCATCATGCCGCCGCACACTAATCATTGACGTACATGAAAATCGTAGTTGCATACTCTGGCGGCCTTGACACCTCTGTTCTTCTGAAGTGGCTCAAGGAAAAATACAATGCCGAAATCATCGCCTACTGCGCAGACGTAGGCCAGGCGGAAGAACTGGACGGCCTGGAAGCCAAGGCCCTGGCTACGGGAGCCTCCAAGTGCTTCATCGGCGACCTCAAGGAAGACTTCGCTGCCAACTACATCTTCCCCATGATGCAGGCCAACGCCCTTTACGAAGGCCGCTACCTGCTGGGCACCTCCATCGCGCGCCCCTGCATTTCCAAGGACATGGTGGACCTGGCCATCCGTGAAGGAGCGGACGCCATCGCCCACGGCGCCACCGGCAAGGGGAACGACCAGGTGCGCTTTGAACTGGCCGTCAATGCCCTGGCCCCGAACATCAAGGTCATCGCCCCCTGGCGCGACCCCGAATTCCGCAAGCAGTTCCCGGGCCGTACGGAAATGATCGCCTACGCGGAATCCCATGGCATCCCGATCCGCCAGTCGCTGAAAAAGCCTTATTCCATGGACCGCAACCTGCTCCACATTTCCTTTGAAGCAGGGATGCTGGAAGATACCTGGTACGACGGTACCACCCCCGCCGACCGTGAGATGTACAAGCTTTCCGTTTCCCCGGAAGACGCTCCGGACCAGGCCGAATACATTCAGATCCTGTATGAAAAGGGCGATGCCATCGGCATCAAGTACGACGGCCTTGACGCCCTGCTGAAAGAACTGAACGTCACCCCGAAGGGGGAACGCGACGGCTATACCCTGCTCAGCCCGCTGGGCGTCATGTACGTGCTGAACGCCCTGGGCGGCAAGCACGGCATCGGTCGCGTGGACATTGTGGAAAACCGCTTCGTCGGCATGAAAAGCCGCGGCATTTATGAAACCCCCGGCGGCACCATCCTGCTGGCGGCCCACCGCGACATTGAAACCATCACCATTGACCGTGAAGTGCAGAAGGTGCGCGATTCCCTCATTCCGGAATACGCCACGCTGGTTTACAACGGCTTCTGGTTTGCGCCGGAACGTGAAGCCATCCAGGCTCTGGTGACCAAGTCCCAGGAAACCGTCAACGGGGAAGTGCGCCTGAAGCTTTACAAGGGCAACGTCATGTACGCCGGACGCCGTTCCCCGCAGTCCCTGTATTCCGAAGAAATCGCCACGATGGAAGGCGGCCATGAGGAACTGTACAACCAGGACGACGCGGAAGGCTTCATCCACCTCAATGGATTGCGCCTGAAGCAGTTCAGCCGCGTCAACAAGCCCTACGGCAACTAAGCCCCCGCAACACAACGTTTTCAATCAACCGTCCGGAATACCAGTTCCGGACGGTTTTTTCTTTGCAACAATCCTTTCCTTTTCCACGTACTGCCCGTGATGGGATTTATTTCATGCACATTTCTGGCAGTTGTTTCAGCGCTGGCGTTCTGTCCGGTCCCGGCCACTGCCGCTTCCAGGCCCAACATCATTCTGATTTATGCGGATGACCTGGGCATGGGCATGCTGGGCTGCTACGGCCAGGAGATCGTGAAAACGCCCAACATCGACCGCCTGGCCAAACAGGGCATCATGTTCACCCGGTGCTACAGCAGCCAATACTGCTGCCCGGCGCGCGCCTCCCTGCTCATGGGCGTGCATGACAGCCACTCCCGCTCCTACACCCAGACAAACGGCGGCCTGGTCATCACGGCGGAACAACAAGGCTGGTCCAACGAGGAACTGGAAAAGAAAGCGGCCAGGGCGGCCCGCATCAAGCCTTCCGGGGGAGAGGTTTTCCTTCCGGAACTGCTGAAAAAGGCAGGATACGTCACGGGCCAGTTCGGAAAGCTGGAGTGGGGCTTCACCACCTGGCACGGAGAGCTGAAAAGGCACGGATGGGACCGTTACGTGGGATACATGGACCATCAGCGGGCCCACGGCTATTATCCCTCCTTCCTCTGGAAAGACGGCGAACGCCTTCCCCTTCCGGGCAACACGCATGCCGACGGCGGCAAGACCCCGGAGATTTACGGGCCGGGAGCCACGGAAAAACGGAGAGGAAACCGGGACGGCAAAGTGACGTACGCTCCGGACGCCATGCTGGCGGAGACCCTCAAGTTCATGGAGGAAAACCGGAACAGACCCATGTTCATCCTCTTCTCCACCAACCTGCCCCACGGCCCGGTGGATATTCCCCCCGCAGAGAACAAGTATGCCGGTCATCCAGCCATCCGCCAGGCCTATGCGGGCGCCGCGGGCGGCAACAGGGAATGCGCCGGGGCGGCGGAGGAATACGCCTCCATGGTGGACAAGCTGGACAGGCAGGTGGGCGCCATCCTGGCCCAGGTGCACAAGCTGGGACTGGAGAAGCGCACCATCATCGTTTTCAGCTCCGACAACGGGCATGAACTTTACTACCGCACGGACAAGGAGCGGGGCCGCGGCCTCAACTGCCACGGCGGCGTTCTGGACGGCACCGGGGAGCTGCTGGACGTTTTCCGCGGCAGCCGCGGGCTCATCGGCCAAAAGAACGCCATGGTCAACCTGGCCGGGTTGAAATGGACCAACCATGAAGGGGGCATCCGCATTCCCCTCATCGTCTCCTGGCCCGGGACCGTGCCGCACGGGAAGGTTTGCCGCAGCCTGGTAGCCAGCTACGACCATATGGCCACCTTTGCCGAGCTGGCGGGAGTGGGCATGCCGGAAGGCAAGGATTCCGTTTCCTATAAAAACATGCTCTTCGGCAAACCTTCCAGCCAGCGCGATTACGTAGTAGTGGACCACACGGTCATCACGGGGGACGGCTGGAAGCTCACGCACAAGCAGGACAAGTGGCTCCTTTTTCAAATCAGCAGCGACCCGGAGGAAAGGCACAATCTGGCGGAAACAAGGAAAGACCAGTTGGAAAGGCTCCAGGCCATTTACAGGAAGGAAGCGGGAAGCCCCAGAAAAGACAGGCAAAAGCCGGAACAACCCCGGAAAACCGCCCTTTTTCCGCCGCTTGCTTTTGCAGGTTGAAACTTGAACGTTCCGCATGTAGAGTTCCCCGGTGAAGAACAATCCCCCCACCTCCCGCCAGACAGCCCTGACCTGCCTGATGCGCTGGCATGAAGGCCGCTCCTTTGCGGAAACCCTCGTGGACCGGGAATGTTCGCGGGCTGCGCTTTCCACGGCGGACAGGCATCTGGTGCAGGCCCTCGTCTTCGGCGTGCTGCGCAACCAGACCTGGCTGGACCATGTGATCGACTCCCTGCGGAAAGGCAGGCTGGACCTGGAAATGCGCCTCATCCTCCAACTGGGGCTGTGCCAGCTTTTCCTGCTGGGGATGGCAGACCACGCCGCCGTGTATGAAACCGTCAATCTTGCGCCCGCACGCCTGCGGGGGCTTGTCAACGCCATCCTGCGCAACGCGCTTCGGCGGGAGAAAGCCATCCTGGAGGAACGGGAAAAACTGCCGCTTCCCGTTCTTTATTCCACCCCGGCGTGGCTGGTGCAGCGGTGGACGCAGCAGATGGAGCCGCAAACGGTCCGCGCCCTGCTCCACTGGAACAACACCACGCCGCGCCTGTACGTCCGCGCCAATCCGCTGGTCCCCGTGAACGGCATGCCAGCCTCCCTGGCTCCGCTGGACCGCGCTCCCGGCTGGTTCTCCGTAGACGGCGCCCTGCCGCTGGAAGAGATCAAAGCGGGCTCCCTTTACGTGGCGGACCCCTCCACCCGCTACGCCATCGACCTGCTGGCTCCCCGGCCCGGCGAGGAAATCCTGGACGCCTGCGCCGCCCCCGGCGGCAAATCCGCCGCCATCATCGCCGCTACCGGAGGCAAGGCGCGCCTGACCGCCACGGACCTCCATGAACACCGTCTGCCCACCTTGAAGGAAAACCTGGACAGGCAGGGTTCCTCCTCCGTCCGGACGGCGCAGGCGGACTGGTCCCTCCCCTGCCCTCCGGAATGGGAACGCCGTTTTGACGCCGTGCTTCTGGACGTGCCCTGTTCCAACACCGGGGTCATCCAGCGCCGCGTGGACGTGCGCTGGCGCCTGACCCCGCAGGAAATCCGCCGCCTGGCCGCCCTCCAGAGGAGCATTCTTGAAAACGCCTCCCAGGCCGTCAAGCCGGGCGGCAGGCTGGTTTATTCCACCTGTTCCATTGACGCGGAGGAAGACGGCCTGGTGGTCAGGGATTTTCTGCAAAACCACCCGGAATGGACCCTGAAGGAGGAAAAACTCATCCTTCCCCATGAGGAAAAATCGGACGGCGCGTATGCGGCCCTTTTGATCTGTGCTTGACCTCGGCCCCAATTTGGCAACAATGCGTGCTCCTGATTAATCTCATTCCACTATGTCCCGCAAACCCATCATTGCCGCCAACTGGAAGATGAACATCGGCCCCGCCGAAGGCGCCCAATTCATCGAAAGCTTCAAAAACCTCGTTAAGGGAAAAGACGTCGCATGCGACGTGGTCGTCATTCCCCCCTTCACCACCATCCCCTCCGTGCTGAACGCCCTGAACGGCTGCTCCTGCACTGCCGTAGGCGCCCAGAACGTCTCCCAGTATGACAACGGAGCCTACACCGGGGAAATCTCCACCAGCATGCTGAATGAACTGGGCCTCAAGTACGTCGTGCTCGGCCACAGCGAACGCCGCCAGTACTTCGGAGAAACGGACGCCATCATCAACGCCAAGATCAAGAAGGCCATCGCCGCCGGCATCACCCCGATTTTCTGCATCGGTGAAACGAAGGATGAACGCCTGGGCGGCATTCTGGAACCCGTGCTGGAAATCCAGCTCAAGGGCGGTCTCAAGGATCTCACCCCGGAAGAAGTGGCCAACCTGGTCATCGCCTATGAACCCGTCTGGGCCATCGGCACCGGCCTGACCGCCACCTCCAAGGAAGCGCAGGAAGCCCACGCCTTCATCCGCAAGGTCATTTCCGACGTCTTCGGCGCGGACACCGCCGCCAGGGTGCGCATCCAGTACGGCGGTTCCGTAAAGCCGGAAAACGTGGTGGAGCTCATGGCCCAGCCGGACATTGACGGAGCCCTGGTGGGCGGCGCTTCCCTGAAGCCGGAATCCTTCGCCGCGCTGGTCACTTCCGCCAAGTAAGCGCAATCCAGCCATTTCCTTTCCTGCGGGCCGGTCCTTCACGGGACCGGCCCTTTTCATTTCCGGAGCTCCGTCCGGCGCTTTTCGCCCCAGGGCGCAGTTTCTGCCTTTTCAAGCGGCGGCAATCGTGCATAATGGCGGGAAATCATGAAAGCCCGCTTACTCCCCTCACGCAGCAAAGGTTTCACGCTTATTGAAGTTCTCGTGGTCATCGCCATCATCGCCCTGCTGGCTGGCGTATCCTACAGCATTTATTCCCATGCTACGGAGACTGCGGCCAGAACGCGCTGCACGGACAACCTGCGCCGCATCAGCGACTGGGGCAAGGAATTCGCAGGCCAGAACGGCGGGAAGCTGCCCTCCAGCGGCATGAAGGACAGCCTTCTGACCGCCAGGGAGTGCCGGAACTGGTGGGACGCCCTGGCCCCCATCGTGAACGCAGAACAGCCCGACCTGATCGCCCGGAGCGACAAGGAGCCGAACATGCTTCCGGACACCTTCCGCTGCAAGAATGACAACCGGCCGGAAATCCTCGCGGCGGAAGATTCCATCCTTCCCGCCAGCCCGGACACCATTTCCTACACCAGCTGGCTGGACAACCGGAAGGGACGCCCCATGAACGTGGCGCGCGGGCAGGCCCTGCGCGGCAAGCCCTGGATCAGCGACGGCATTCCGCTTGACGGGCGCAGCGTCATCACGGAGCAGGACTTTGAGGAAATCGTGGTCCCGGCCCTGGAACGTCATCAGGGAGGCATCATGGTGCTTTACGCGGACGGGAAAATCACCCCTGTGGAGGATCCCACGTTTGAAAAAGTCACCCAAGGCTCCTGAGCCTGCGTTCCTCCGCCGGCTGCGGGGGAATTCCAGCGGCCTGACGCCGGGAATCCGATGGAATTTTCTTCTCTCTCCCGCTGATTCGCCTTTACGAAGCCGGGATAATCATTAAGGTTAGCGTTCAGATGAACCAGCACGCTCCCTTCCTGCATCCGTATGATGGAATGATACCGCTGCCCGTGGCGGGATATGTCCTGGGCGCCGTTCTGCTGCTGGTTCACCTTTACGCACTGGTAAAAAGGCAGCAGGTGCAGGCCTTTCTGCTGGCCTCCCCGCGCAACCACCTGCTGGCCCAGGTTCTGCTGGCCATCGGCCTGTTCTGGTTCTTCCTGCTGGTGGCTCCGGAAGGGCTGGGCGTGCTGAGTTATTTCCGGGTAGGGCTGGCGGAGTTTGAAGGCATCCGCTGGCTACTCCAGCTTGCGTGTCCCGTTTTCCTGGTGCTGATGGTCACCCAGGTGAAAAACCTGCTCTTTCCGCGGGCGCTCGGCATCTTCGGCCTGATGGTGGCGGCCCCTCTTCTCAGCGCGGCCTTCCTCCAGGACCCGGTCACCAGGCTGCTCATCCCCATCTGGTGCTACATTGTCATTTTCCTTTCCCTCCTCTGGATAGGCAAGCCCTACCTGTACCGTGACATGGTGAACAAGATATGCTCCAAACCGGCCTGGTGGACGCCCCTCTGCCTGGGCGGCATGGCCTACGGAGCCGCCATTCTGCTCTGCGCCGTCCTGTGGTGGTAGCAGACGCATTTTTTCCGGCGCACCATATCCGCCCACCCGGCTTTTTCCGGAGGAATTCCCGGTCGCGCAAGCTGTCCGGGCCAACAGGGAAGACAGCTTTCCTTTTCCAGCCTCCGGGCAGGATCCGTCCGCGGGCCTGCCTGCTTTATCATACACCCCGTTCCTCCCATGCGTTTCATTCCAAGTTTCCCCCTCCTGGCCTGCATGGCCCTCTGGCTGCTCTCCCCTGTCCCCTCCCCGGCGGACAAGCCCAACATCGTCCTCATCCTGGCTGACGACATGGGATGGTCCGACCTGGGCTGCTACGGCTCGGAAATCCCCACTCCCCATCTGGACTCCCTCGCCGCACAGGGCATGCTGGCTACACGGTGCTACACGGCTTCCCGCTGCTCCCCCTCCCGCGCCTCCATCATGACCGGCTGCGAGCCCCACAAGGTGGACGTAGGGCTGCTGGACGACGACAGCGGACGCCCCGGCTACCGCGGGCGGCTGAATCCGGATATCCCCACCCTCCCTGAACTCCTGAAAAAAGCGGGATACCGTACCTACCTTTCCGGAAAATGGCATCTGGGGAAAGTCCGCGGAACCTACCCCTGGGACCGCGGCTTCGACCGTTCCCGCGGCCTGCTGGGAGGCGCGGCGGATTACTACAAGCCCATGCCGGACCGCCCCTTCGGAGAAGACGGAAAATTGCTCCGTCCGGAGGACCTGCCGGAGGATTTCTACATGACGGAAGACATCACCCAAACGGCCCTGGCCTACATTGACGACGCCGCCAAAAGCAAAAAACCCTTCTTCCTCTACGTGGCTTACACGGCCCCGCACACCCCCCTTCAGGCCCCCCGGGAGGAAATAGAAAAAATGCTGCCGTCCTACCGCGGAAAATCTCCGCATGCCATCGCCTCCAAGAGGCTGGAAAAACAAAAACAGCTCGGAATCGTCCCTCCCTCCGCCAAGCTGGGCATGGCCGGAAAATTCAATCCTTCCGGCTATGAAAAGACCACAGCAGAGCGCAAGGACTACCTTTCCAGGTGCATGGCCACCTACGCCGCCCAAATCTCCATCATGGACCGCGGCATAGGCCGCATCCTTGCGTCCCTGGACCGCCACCGCCTCAGCGGCAACACGATCGTCATGTTCCTGTCAGACAACGGCGCAACGGCGGAAATGCCCCAGAACAACAGGAACAAGAAAACCGTTCTTCCCATCGGTCCGCTGGGGGAAGCCGGCTGCCGGGACGGGTACGGCCCCATGTGGGCGGCCGTGTCCAACACCCCCTACCGCCAGTATAAGATTGAGACCTTTGACGGCGGCTTGTCCGCGCCTTTCATCATCCGCTACCCTTCCAGAATCCGTCCCGGCGCGCGCTATCACTCCCCCTTCCTGCTTCAGGATCTCGCCCCCACCTGCCTGGCGTGGGCCCAGCTTCCGGTTCCCGTCCACATGGACGGCAAGCCGCTCAACGCCTACTGGGCCAATCCCGGAAAGCTTCCTCCGTCCAGGGTATGGGACTACATTCCCGGCACCTGCCCTTCCCGCACCATTTTCTGGGAGCACCAGAGGAACCGCGCGGCCCTGACCAGCCAATTCAAGCTGGTGGCTCCCAACCGCGGCCCCTGGCAGGTATACGACATCAGGGACAGGACGGAACAAAAAAACCTCGCTTCCAGGCACCAGCCGCTTATTGAACAACTGTCCGCACAGTACAGGAAGTGGGCAGAAGAAAACCATGCCGAATAATGCGGCACGGCGGGTAGCCTGGCAGGCGCGCACGGAACATTACCGCGGCAGGGTTTTTCCAGGGGCAAGCCCTGACGTTCCGGCACCGCAGCCACCGGAGCCGTAACCCGCATCATTTCCGGTAAAAAGCCGGAAGAATATTTGTTCCCCCCCCTTGATATCCGGGGGCCCATTCACCATTCCTTTTCCCCATCCGGATATTGACGGACAATTCCGCAAGGAGTCCGGCCCTCCGGACGGAGCTTGCTCCGGCTCTCCATGCTTTTACCCTGTAAACAAAGATATTCCATGAATCAAAATAAAACACATCAAAACACTGCGATTTAACAAATCGTTTCCCAAATGGAAAACTCTTATTTTTTCCTAACAATTATTGGAACAAAGGAAGCCTTATCATTCAAAGAAATATCGTATTAGAATGCTTCTAAATTAACAAAAAACTCATTGATTATAAATAAACTTAATTTAAGATGGCATAAGAAAAAACCTCTCCGCTTCCTGCTTTCATTCCGCACCATTTCAACCTTCAATATGGAATATTTTTGATAATCAACAAATAACACACCTTTAACAAGACTTGTACAGCATCACCTTCTTTTCAACCAACCTTTCTCCCGCATCTTTCTTATGTTCAAAGAGCCCTCCTTCCTCAAAAAAGCAAACCTGTTCCAGCCCATCCTGGTCGTTGTGATCTCCATCATCGGAGGGACGCCCATGGAAGGCGCCAACACGGGAAAAATCGTCCTGCTGGTTATCCTGGGCGCCGCTTTCATCGTGTGGCACGTGGAATGCCAGAGGCTGATCAACAGGAACCGGGAGATGAAGAAACAGGCCTGCACGCTGAAAAACCGCAGTGCGGCTCTTTACAAAAAAACCTACGCCGCCCTCAGCGGGGAATATGAAAACTTCGCCAACAAGCTGAATGGAGAAGACCGCCGGGAGAAAAAAGCGGACGGCTCCCGCGCAACGACGGAAAGCTTCAACTCCGCCTGCCTGTTCCTGTGTTCCACCATCGCCGCAGCCCTGGCCGAATATAAAAGCTCCCTCATCTTTGAAGTGCTTTACATCCAGGCGGAGTGGCAGCAGGGCCAGACCTTCCTGCGCGTCACAGGCTACGCGCAGGGAGAACACAATAACGACATCCCCTCTCTGCTGGCCCAGCCTCCGCGGCCCGTGACGGGAACTCCCTCCATGCTGGATGAACAATTGTTCGCTGAACGCCATCTCAGCCCCGTGGTCCTCTCCGGCCCGGCGGAAGTGCGGCGCAGCTTCTTCCGGAAGCGCAACCAGCCCCCGGAGGAAAAATACATGCAATACCTCGCCATCCCCGTCCTGAGCAGGAGGAACGAAATCATCGGCCTCATTGAAGTCTCCGTTAAAAAAAATCCGTTCATCTTCCCGGTGGTCATGCTGGAAACCCACGAACTGGCCGACATCCGATCATGGCTGTACCATTTGAAAGACCATTTCCTGCTGTTCCATGAAATAGAACGCGCCGTCCGGCATGATTTGCCCTGATGGACATCCCCGCCCGGTTCCGTCTTTCCGTTCCGCCGGCGGCCTCACGGACCGGGCAGCACGGCAATACCCATTCCCATGCTCATTGGATGGTGGAACACCACGTTCCCGCCCGTTTTCCGGCTACCTCAAAAAAGAAACTCCGCCCGGAAATACTTCCTGCGGAGTTTCAACGTATGAAAGGGAATGGTACTTGGACCGGGACTCGAACCCGGGACCAATAGATTAAAAGTCTACTGCTCTACCAACTGAGCTACCCAAGCACTTACCCTTGCTGGAAGGGCGGAGGCAGTAAACACCACGCCCCCTTTCATGGCAAGCGCAAAATGGAAGACGGACAAAAAAAGATCAGGATTCCATGTATTCCTGCCACCGCGCACGCCATTCAGCTGGAATGCGCGCGGGGCGCCCCTGGGGCATCCGGACCAGGGCCAGCTGTTGATGGGCCCTCACCAGAAGATCGTTGTTGGAGGCGCGGCGCATTTCAAAATCGCACCAGAACCGGGCCCGTTCCACGGATTGCAGCCATCCCGTCGTCAGAATGGTGTCCCCCAGCACGGCGGGGCGTACGTAGTCGATTTCATGGCGGACCACCACGGCGAACTGCTGCAAATCGCTCATGGTTTTGTAATCCATGCCCAATTTGGCTCCCAGCTTGGTGCGGCAGGCTTCAATCATGCGCAGGTAGGCCAAGTTATGAACCACTCCGCCGCAGTCCGTATCATAAAACATGACTTCGTCTTCCGTATGAAACATCAGCTCCGGATTCATGACTGCCATTGTAGGAAGGAAACGGTGAAGCTGAAAGGAAATTCCGGTTCAGCCATGCCATGCATGGTGCGTCCGCGCCAGCGTCAGCACGCAAACGGAAGCCGCCCCGGCCCGGAGCAGCAGATGCGCGCAGGCGTCCGCCGTAGCCCCGGTCGTAAAAACGTCATCCACCAGCAGCACGTCCCTTCCCGCGACGGGATGACGTTTGATTCTTTTTTCATCCGCGGCATAAATCCTGCGGGCGTGCCTGAGCCGCTGCTTCCGCGCCAGGCTGGCCTGGGGCAGCCGGTCAGGCAGGCGTTTCAGCACCCCGGCACAGGGCCAGCCCAGTTCTCTCCCCAGCAGCGCCGCCAGTTCCTGCGCCTGGTTGTACCCCCTCCGCACCAGCTTGCGGCGGTGCATGGGCACGGGAACGAGCAGGCGCTTTTTTCCTCCGAACCAGTGGGGATTTCCGCGCACGGCCTCCGCCATCATCCGCGCGAAGGTTCCGGCCAGATGAACGGCCCCCGCATATTTGAAGGCCAGCAGAAGCTCCCTCAATGCCCCTTCGTTCACGTATGCGGCGCGGGCTTCCTCAAAGGACGGAGCCGTTTCCGCACAGCGGGCGCATAACCCGGACGGGATGAAGGAGCCTTCCGCAGGTTCTCCGCAAACGGCGCAGCAGGGAGGTTCAATGGGCACGAAACGCTCCCGGCATTCCGGACAAACATGGCAGCCGTCCAGTCCGCCCCGTCCGCACAACTCACAGACGAAGGGGTACACCCAGGAGAGCCATTCCCTGAAAACCGCTTCCAGCATCCCCGGCACGGCAGAAGTTGAAGGGCGTTCCTACTGCCCGTCCTCCCCATCGGGAGAACCGGGTTCCTCCTCTTCCGGCATGTCTTCCAGAAGCTTGTCTATGGCTTCAATGAAACGCCACGGACAGCGTTTGCGCTGGTACTTGCGCCAGAGCACGTCGCGCAGGGTCACCCAGTGCGCCCGCGTGAATTCCACATGTTCCCATTCCACATCGTCACGTTCCGCACGGCCCACCTTGGGGGCGCATTCCAGCTTCCATTTGCTGGCGTGGTGGCATGCCCTGTATACCAGGGTGCCTTCTTCCGTGCGTTCTTTCCACGTGTGAACTTCCATGGGGGCGAGTGTAGGGAAGAACCGTTCCGGGTAAAGAGGAATTTTTGCTAGTCATCCGCCCTTGCGCGATTAGTATGGCTCCGTCATGAACGACACTGAAATGATCGAATGCCGCGAGCCTGCCCTTCAAATGCAGCGCCTCATCGCCATCATGAAACGCCTGCGCGCTCCCCAGGGCTGCCCCTGGGACGCGGAACAGACCCACCACTCCCTGATTTCCAACATGATCGAGGAGGCCTATGAAGTGGTGGACACCATCCAGAGGGACGACTGGGAGCAGATGCGGGAGGAGCTGGGCGACGTTCTGCTTCAAGTGGTTTTTCATGCGGAGATCGCCCAGGAGGCGGGGCGTTTCAATTTCAACGATGTGGCCGCGGAAGTGAGTGAAAAGCTCGTCCGCCGCCATCCCCACGTGTTTGCCCAGTCCACGGCAGACACGACGGATGCCGTGCTGGCCCAGTGGGACAAGATCAAACGCCAGGAAAAAGGCGCGGAGGCCACCCCGTACCTTCATGGAACGGGCAAGGGGCTGCCGCCCATGCTCCGCGCCTGGAAGCTCCAGAAAAAAGCCGCCAAAGCGGGGTTTGACTGGGCGGACGCCCAGGGCGCCCTGGACAAGGTGAAGGAGGAAACCGCGGAGTGTGAGGAGATCCTTCCCGTGCCGGAGGAAGATCCGCACGTCACGGAAGAACTGGGGGACCTCCTGTTTTCCGTAGTCAACCTGTGCCGGAAGAAGGGAATAGACCCGGAAACGGCCATGGCCGGAGCGAACAGGAAGTTTGAACGGCGTTTCAATGAAATGGAACGCCTGCTTGCCAAAGACGGCCTTTCCCTGGAAGAAGTCTCCCTGGACGCCATGGAGGAACGCTGGCAGCAGGCGAAGTCCGCCCAATAAAGTATTTCCATTTCCCGGACCGGGCCTTGTTCCGGTTCTCCGTTTTGCCTTTTCCGGCGCCGTCTGCATGATTCATGCGCGCGGCGCCGGAATGTTTTTCAGGAGTTCAGCTCCTGCGGCGGCGCAGCAGCAGCGCGCCCAGGCCCAGCAAGGCTACGGAGGCCGTACCGGGTTCGGGAACCGTGCGCACCAGCGTCACCACGCCGTCGCGCATCCAGGAGTCCCCGTTTGCCAGGATGAAGCCGGCGTTTTTCAGGGCGGCGTCATAAAGGACGGTGGCCAGGGAGTAATCCCCGCTGAAGGCATTGGTGAGGGAGCCGTCATACAGCAAGAAGTTGATGGTGCTCACACGGGCTTCCACCAGTTTTTCAATCAGGCTGCCGGAGCACTCCGTCAGCAGCAGGTTCACGCCGCCGGAGAAGTCCACGGAGGCCTGCCCGGCCCCGGTAATCAGCGCATTGGTCGTCCACGCATCGGGAGCTGTCATGGAAAAGTTGCCGTCCGCATAGCTGATGTTCAGGTTCGGCACGGAATCCGTTGTGGAAACGCCAGTGACGGCCAGGGAGGAAAACGCGCCCAGCCTGATGCCGGAATCCGCCGCATGAATGAGCATGTCCGTCACGCGGGCCTCCTGCCCTGCGGCCACCTCCAGCACGGAGCCGGAGAATTCCGTATGGGCCAGCGCCGCTCCCGTCCTGACGTTCACGTTGACGCCGTTGAACAGGGCGCGGGCCGCGGAGCCTGCTCCCTGCACGATTCCCGCTCCGGCGGAAGAACCTAGAAAAGCCCGCTCCACCGTGGAGGAGGCGGCCCCGGTGCGGGCCGTCACCGCCACGGAAATATCGGAGAGGGAGGAAGAGTTCAGCGTATTGACGGAGGCTCCCGCTCCCGCCAGCTTCACGGAAGCGGCGTAGGAAACCGTTCCGGCCTTCACGTCCAGTCGGGAAGCCGCTCCCTGGAGTTCGACTCCGGCTTTCGTATTGAGCGCGCCCGCATGCGCCAGCTCCAGCGCGGCATGGTCCGTTACCTGGTAGATCCCGTCCCAGGTGTTGGCCGCGCCCAGCACCACGCGGCCGTTTTTGCCTGCATTGCCGTTCTTGACGATGATGGTCCCGGAGGCGCCGCCGGGCTTGACGGTTCCGTTGAGCGTCATGACATGGCTGTTTCCGGAGGCCGTCATGGAGTCCGGATCGTAACCCGTCGTATCCAGCACAAAGGCCTTCCCTCCGGCGTTCACCACCATTTCATTCTCATTGCTCCAGTCCGCGTCCAGCATGCCCAGCACGCCTCCGCCGTTCAGAAGAATCGTATTGCCGGTTTTCTGAACTCCGTCTTCCGTGTAGGGAGTCCCGGTCAGGGAACCAAAGCCGGAGCCCAGGCGCAGAACGCCGCCGTCGTTGACCTGCACGTCATAATCGTACAGCCCCTGCCATTCGTCATGGCCCACCACCAGATTGCCATCCTGCGCCACGCTCAATTCCCCGGCCAGCAGAAGAGTGTTTACCACCTTGAGGGAACCCGCGTCAATTTGCAGGGAAGCCAGGCGCGCATTCCCCACCGTCTGGGAAAAGATGCCCGTCTTCACCAGGCTGATGTAGCCGGACTCATGGCGCAGGCCCGTATCATACATGTCGATGTACTGCCCAAAGCCCACATTGCCGCAATAAATCCGGTCCTGCGTCCCCACCGCCAGGAAAAGGGTGGTGGAGGAATCGCGCCCCGCGCTGGCTTCCGTGGTCACGAAGGAAGCCTCATCCTGCCCCATGATGCCGGCCAGGGTGATGTGATGGACGTCCTCCACGGAATCAAGATGCAGTATCGTGCTCTGCACACCATTCAGGCTTAAATCAAAACCGGCTTCTTCCCACGTGTTCCGGTCCAGGCAAGCCTGCACCGTTCCCTGGCCGTCCTGCGTCCCGCTCATGCTGATCTTTCCATGGAATTTGGAGCCGTCATCCAGCTGGAAAACGGTCTGGCCGCTGCCGTTGGCATGCTGCAGGACAAGGTTGGCGGTGGAATCCCCCCGGACCGTGGAAATGACGCCACCGATCACCCTGTCCGTATGGGACACCGTCACCACGGAATCCTCCGCCACCGTCAGCAGGTTATTCAGCAGAGCCACCTTCTGGATAAAGCCCCCGCTCTGGTAGTCCAGCGCCAGGGAGGTGCCGTCAAACATCCGGATTTCCCCGGTCCCCAGGGCTCCGGCATCCCTCATGACTACCCTGCCGCCGTTGATTTCCGTTCCGCCGGAATACGTGTTGGCCGTCTCCATCACCAGGGTTCCTGCTCCCTCCTTGGTCAGAATGGTTTTCCAGTTGCTGGTTTCATAGTCATCCGGAAGCTCCCCGTCCGCAATCAGGCCTCCGTCCGCATGGGCGCGGAAGATGTAGTTGACGTCATCCTTCACGCGGATGGAGGCGGGGCGCACTTCCCCCCTGATGAGCACCACGTTGTAATCCTTTCCTTCCTCCCTTTCCACCATTCCTGTTTTCCCGGCTCCTTCCGCGCCGAAGGCCACATGGTAGGTATCCCGGTAAAAGCCATTAAGGCCCAGATTTTTGTCCAGGCCCTCCAGCCAGTGGTTGCGGTCGGTCCCCTCCCCTTCGGGCAATTCATTGGCAAACCAGACGTTGTCCGTGGCGGCCACGTATTCCCCCTCGCTCCGGTTTTCCCCGTTGTACCAGGTGCGGATGGGCGTATTGGTCACCGTCATGACCAGGTTCAGATTGTCCCCGGAAACCTTGATGATGCCGAACCACCCGTTCCCGATGGAAATCGTGCGGGTTTGAAAGCCGCCCAGCGCCCCGTCCACGTAAATGCCGCTTTCCGTCGTCGCCAGATAATATTTTTTGTCAACCGTGTCCGTTTCTCCAAAATCGTATCCCCCGAAACGCACCAGGATGTCGCCGTTCAGGTTCAACCTGCCGGAATCAGCGATGTCCTCCAGCCCCTTGACGGCCAGCAGGGGATGCTCCTGCAGTTCGGAAGGCAGGATGGAGCAGTCAAAATACAGGAAGGAGGAATCAGATACCGTCACGGAACCGTTCACCACCGCCGTTTCAGGAACCGCAACGGCCCCTGCCTCCGTACCGGCGTTTACGGTCCTGTCCGTCACGATGTGGAGCGCATAACCGGGATTGATGGTCATGCCTCCCCCCGCTGCGCCCCACTCCTGCGCCGTGCCGTCGGAGGCGATGCCCCGCGTCACTCCCAGATTCAGGTTGGTTCCTCCGTACAGGACGGCGCTCGTTTTCACGTTGAGGCTGTTGAAGCCCAGCGTCCCCTCCTGGAGCACCAGGCGGTTGACCGTGGCCGTATGAATGTACTGGGCTCCCGCGCCCGTCTTGGTCAGGGAAAGGGTTTCCCTGCTTGCGGCCGTCACCTTGCCGGAGGTAGCGGAACCATACGTGGATGCCGTCCCGAAGACGCCGGCAAAATACAGTTTTTCCGTACCGTCCACATCCAGCGTCAGCGTACTGTTGGAGTTGGTCAGCACGCGCAGCGTATCCACTTCGCTCCCCACGGTGCAAGTCTTGCCGTAATACTCGCTGTCCTGCGTTTTCCCGATCAAATCCCCTTGCAGCCCCGCCAGAACGGCATCCTTCTGCACCAGCAGGATGTGGTAAAGGTCCATGCGTTCCTTTCCTTCAAAAGCGGTGCCGTTGTCCGCCGCGTTCACGGTATGGGCGCGGGTCAGGTCCACCTTGGCGTTCCGCAGCGCATCGTCTTCCACGATGAGCTGTACGGCGCCGGGCTTCCGGATGGCCAGGATGTCGTTGTTGGCATCCGCATTGGCGGGGGAGTCCGCCTCGGAATACAGAATGTAGTTGTCCAGCTTGACCGTGCCGGTGAAATTGGACTTCTCCCCCGGGGCCAGGCTTTCATCGCAGATGTGGAACATGCTTACCCACTTGTCCTGGCCGCCCGCCGTCGTGGAGGTATAGCCCATCAGCGTCAGTTCCCCATAGCCGTCCAGCCTGCCGGTCAGGGACAGCGTGCGCCAGTGGCGGGAAGTTAGGTAATCCCACTGGTAGCCGGAGGAACCTGCGCCGGGCAGGTCTTCCTTCTCCGCCAGGGAAAGGGGGGAGTAGCCGATGACCACCTTCGCCGTGTCCTTGGAGGACGTCCCGATCCGGATGTTGTTGGCAATGGAGGGGTTGCGGTAAGAGGAATCCAGCTCCGTGGCAAAGGGGTAGTTGACATACAGTTCCGTTCCGTCCGCCATGCGGATATCCCCGGCGCCCAGGGCTCCTTCACGGGCGGCCAGAATACTGCCCTCACGGATTTCCGTTCCGCCGGAAAAAGTATTGCCGGTAGCCAGGGTAAGCATGCCTGCGCCCTCCTTGACCAGCTCGCCCGCGTGGTCCGGTCCGGCGTCCGCAATGCTGCCTGCGCCGCCGTCCGCGGCGTGGAAGACATAGCCCATGCCGCCGTTCGCCTCCTTGTCCACGGAGACTGTCAGGCTGGAGACGCGCACCGTTCCGTCAAGGATGACGTCAAAGCTGTCCACGGCATGACCGGATAAATCCTGCATGCCGAAGAAGACTTCACGCTCCCCGTTGCGGAACGTCAGGCCGCCTTCCCACGGGCTGGAGCCCGCCGCCCCGTCGGACCACACGCTGCCGTCCGGAACCTTGGACCCGTTCCCCTGCCAGACGTAGTAATTGAACTTGTCCGCGTCAAAATAGGTGCCTTCCAGGGAAGTGGAATCCAGCCCGGTTACGAGCATCTGCCATTGGCCTCCCCCCTGCACATTCAGGGTCAGTCCGCTGTAAACGTCCAGCTCCCGGTAAATCCAGCTGCCGTCGGCATTCCTGCCCGTGGCGTACCTGACCTTTTCCCGCTGCACGGCGTCCGCAAAGGACAGGGTGTTCCCCTCCGTCACGGAAACCAGCTTGCGGGATTCTCCGGATTGAATGCCGGATTCGGGCATGATTACCGTCAGCAGGCAGCCCTCCGCAAATTGCACGGAAGAATCCAGTTGAAACGTTCCGTCCACATCCAGAACCAGTCCCTTGTTGAAGACAAGCGTTCCGGCGGACCGCCAGTTCATTCCCCCCAGCCGGGAAGCCGCTTCATGGTAATCCAGCGCGAGGGCGGCCCCTGCCGCAATGTCCAGCAAGCCGCCGGAGGAAGTGGAAAAGGAATTCCCTACGGTCAGGGCCCCATCCGCCCCCAGGCGGAAAACGCCGCCCTGAATGTCCAGACTGCCCAGCCGGCCAGAATAAACGGTTTGCTCCCCGCTTCCCTTCTTGACCAGATTGATGACTCCGGTGCCGTCCGCCTCCACAAGCTGGGTATTCTTGTAGCTCTCATTCTTCTCCGTCCCCACGTAGTAGCCGCCGTCCGCGCCCGCGGCGCCGATCATTCCCTTGAATTCATGGTTCTCCGCACCGTCAATGGTCAGGGTAGCGGCAGCCCCATTGCCCACCGTCACGCGGGAGGAGGAACCGGCCGTGGCCCCTTCCAGGCCGGAGATGGTCAAATCCCCCTCCAGCTTCAAAATGACCAGGGACGGAGTTCCCGCATTGCCCGTCAGCCAGCCTCCCAGCCCGGCGGGGTCCTTGCCGCCCTGGCGGATCACGGACAGGTCCATGACCGTGGCGTTCATATTCCCCGCCGCCTGAAGCTGGACGGGCGTATTATACCCTTCTGAGGAGAGGCTGGAACGCGGCGCCGCCGCCTGGACCACGCCGCTGAAACCGCTCATGTCCGCGCCCGTCAGGTCAAAAATGCTTACCCGGCTGCGGCTGGTGTTCTCAAACACCAGCGTCCCCGTACCGGAAACGGTACCCTCTAAAAAAGCCGTGCGCGCCGTAGAGCTCGTGAAGCCCAGATACACCTTGGAGCCGGGGCCGCCGTCCATCCGGATATTCAGGCCGTAATGCTTTTCCTTGTTGCCGCCGTCGCTGACATTGACGCTGTCCAGGAAAATATCTCCGGAACCTTCCATCCGCACCGTTCCGTCAAATCCTTCCTCCAGGGCAACGCTTCCACCTCCGGTCACAGTGATGTCCTGCCCCGCGCGCAGGACCGCGGCAAGGCTGCCGGGGCCGGAAACCGCAACAGCATTCTCTGCAAGATGCAACCCGGATTCCGGCTTCTCCCGGTCCCCATGGCTTTCCGCCTGTCCGTCCTCCTCCCTTGCCTCTTCCTCCCCGTCTGAAGAACCGGAATTTTCCTTCAGCGAGTCAGAAAGAGAGGGGGGGGAGGGGGGGGGGGGGGGGGGGTGGGCGGGGGCGGGCCGGGCGAGTTTGGGGCATGAGGGCCAACCGGCCCGAAATGCCCCGTGTTTGAAGCCCGGAACGCCCCGGCGCATGCCCCATGCCATCCCCGCCAGGCCGACACCGCCAGGGGGCCGACGAGGGGGCCGAGCGCCCGCCGACAGGCCGAGCCGCCGAATCGGCGGCGAAGCCCCGGACCGGGCTTGTCCGGGCCGGGGGTGGCGCGGGCGGCCAAGGGCGACGGCAGCCACGACCACCAGCAGGCGAGCGGGGGCGGGCACCGCTGAACTTACGCCCGGCCCCCTGGTTATCACCATTTGGAGACAGGAGGGCGGACCATCATGGCCCGTCCTTCCCCCAGGGATTCCAGTCCGGCGCGTAGTAGTCCGCCAGGTACTCCACAATGGCCTGCTCCATGTCCTCTTTGGTGGCCCCCCAGC